>Ga0213831_1000071_pt1 | contig 198914 bp, 177 predicted proteins | sample SWATP12_FD_163421 | JGI IMG/M metagenome (GOLD analysis project Ga0213831, IMG submission 163421) | Coastal seawater microbial communities from Marineland, Florida, United States - SWA TP1 #2 | ecosystem: Environmental > Aquatic > Marine > Coastal | place: USA: Florida | collected 2016-08-06 | reverse complement strand
GGGTCACCATTTCAAGTTCGTGCTGTTGTGGGGAGGGATCTTTTAGCATGGACATACCTTTAAAAAGCCATGCGTTCATTAGATCAAAGTCCCAAACCGAAGTCTAGGGCTTTGTCAGCAGTCTGAAGGGCGCTAACAGCGCCCTTAGTTTGTGCTTGATAAACTAAGCTAGTTCGTCCAAACACATCTCTTCTTTAATTTGCTCACACCATTGTTTAACACGCTGTTCGGTTAACTCTGGCTGGCGATCTTCATCGATACCTAGACCAACAAAATGGTCGTCATCGGCAAGACCTTTAGAAGCGACAAAGTCATAACCTTCAGTCGGCCACAAGCCCATAAGTATTGCGCCTTTAGCTTCTACTATGTCTCTAACCATACCCATTGCGTCTAGAAAATACTCCGCGTAATCTTCCTGATCACCACAACCAAATATTGCTACTAATTTGCCATCGAAGTTGATTTCTTCAAGCTCTGGGAAAAAATCATCCCAATCACATTGGGCTTCACCGTAGTACCAAGTAGGGATCCCAAAAAGTAACAAGTCGTAATCCGCTATTTCTTCTTTTGTACTTTTTGCAATGTCATGGACATCAATTAGTTGCTTGCCCAGCTCCTTTTGTATTAATTTAGCAACGTGTTCAGTGTTACCCGTGTCGCTACCAAAATAAATGCCTACACTCGCCATTTTGCGTAACCTTCTATAAATTTTGTAATGATTCGTTAATAAGTTCTGCTAATAGTTCACTGCGGCTCAAACCTTTGTCAGCCGCAATGAGAGATGCTTTTTCATATACATCTCGATGCAATTTAATTTCAACTCGCTTCAAACCAGCCTGTTTATCACGAGTTAATTGATTCTTTTTATTGATCCGTAGTTGCTGTTCTCTACTGTAAGGGGATGACTTTGGCCGTCCACGTTGTTTTTCAGTCTCGAAAAGATCAATCGTAGTTCTATCTACACTTGCCTTAGCCATTAGGAAATACCGTTTGATTCCCACATAAGCTGTATGATGCCCTTAGCAACAAATCCAGCACAACCTAGGAACAATACCAACCAGACAAAATAACGACCAAATTTAGGAACGTCTCCACGTTTTAGTACGTCTTGAATGGCCAAACCAATGAAGACAAAAATACCGACAAAAAACAGGTTCAGGCCTAGTGCTTCTGCAATGGCATATTGTTCTGGTGTCATCTAACTACCTAAATCTAAATATGTTGAACTTATGAGCAAACTTATTCGCCCACCATAAACGGGCGCGGATTCTATCAAATTTAACCTAAAGTTTCAGCACTTAGAGTAAAAATTCTCGACATATTTTTGTGAACGCATTTGGTTTTTCGGCATGAAGCCAATGACCCGTGCCCTGGATGATTTTAGGTTTAACATTTGGAAAGCGATTTGTTATTTGTTCTTTATGTTCTGGAAGCACATAGTTTGACGCTCCGCCTATGATAAATAAGACATCGCCAGTAAATTTACCATCGCTATTCGCATCTACTAAGTTATCGTAATTTTGCTCAAGTGCATCCAAATCGAATTTCCATTCCCACGCAGAGGTATCTGGGTCTTTAGCTAGACTCTTAAGAAGGAACCCTCTAACTCCCGGTTCATGGATGTTCTCTTGAAGTTTTTTGTCCGCTTGCGATCTCGAAGCAAGGTTCTCCAAAGGTACGGACTTCAACGCGGCTAAGATACTGTCGTGGCGTCTGGGGTATTTTACAGGGGCAATATCAGCCACGATGAGTTTATCGATTAACTCAGGGTTGTTGACTGCAAGTTCCATTGCTATTTTGCCACCTAAAGAGTGACCCAAAATAGAGAAATTCGTAAGACCTTGTGCTTCCGCGAAGGTTTTCACTTCTTCTGCCATGGTCGTTAACGTTAAAGGCTCAACGGTGTCGGAGTCTCCATGTCCGGGGGCATCAATTAAAAAGACTTTGAAATCTTCAGCCAGACCTTTTGCTATCGCTTTTAGGTTATCCGAAGTTCCAAAAAGACCGTGGATAACTATAAGAGGATTGCCAGAACCTAATACTTGAAAATGAATAGACATACCGAATTAACCTAGAAATGTAATGAGTTTGTAACTTTAATGAGCTACTTTTTGAGCAATCTAATTGCTGGGGTTGATGATTTGTTGATTATATTCTCCTTTAGCTTATTTATTAATGCAATTAACCTTTAAGAGAAAACTTTATTCTGGTTATAATGCAGCGTTCAAAAAAGAAAAATCAATTAAAATTAACCCCCAGAGTTAATAGTCACATAATTATGAAAACCATTCAGATTGAAGAAGATTTATATCAATACATCGCTGCTAATACACAGGAAATCGGTGAGAGTGCATCCGCCATATTACGTCGTCTGTTATTAGAGCAACAAAGTCAACATCCAGTAACACCAGTTGTTCTAAAACCTTTATCAAAAGACAACGACGGTCACACTGAGCTTCAGCCAATTCAAGATTCTGAAGAAGAGAATCTGTCAGTCACGGCTTCAACGACTGTTTTCAATATTTTAAACAAAGAAGAAGTTGCTACTCAAAAAGGCGCAGTAGGACGTTTTCTATTTATTTTGGCGGCTTTACATCGTAGTCACCCGGGTGATTTTAATAAAGTACTCGAAGTTAAAGGTAGAGAACGCAACTATTTTGCAACCAGTGCGAAAGAGTTAGAGGCAAGTGGTAGCAGTATTAAACCAAAACAAATTCCAGACAGTGAGTTTTGGGTAGTTACAAACAATAACACCCCGCGTAAGAAGTTAATCATCACTGAAGCAGCGGCTGCGTTGGGTTATGACAACGAACAAGCGGAATCTTTGCGCGAGTTAATTTAAAAACTAGGAAAGGAAATGGCACTACATCCAAACGCTGGCAAACCTGCACAAAAATCAGATCTGATTAATGTCCCACGATTAATGGCGAGTTATTATTTAAATGAGCCTGACATTGTTAAGTCTAAAGAACAAAAAGTCGCATTTGGTACATCCGGCCATAGGGGCTCTTCCTTAACTACTACTTTTAATGAGTCTCATATACTCGCCGTAACGCAAGCCATCTGTGACTACCGTAAAGAAAACCATTTTGAAGGCCCATTGTTTTTGGGTTTCGATACACATGCGTTATCTGAAGCGGCTTTTTGCTCAGCGATAGAAGTGCTCGTAGCAAATGAGGTAGAGACGCATGTTCAGCAGGAACATGGTTATACGCCTACGCCAGTTATCTCAAACTTAATCATAAAACATAATGAAGCGCATCCGGCGTTCTTGGCTGACGGCATTATCATTACGCCTTCACATAACCCGCCACAAGATGGAGGGATTAAGTACAATCCGCCACATGGTGGCCCAGCAGATAGCAAAGTAACGAAATGGATAGAAGACCGTGCAAACCAACTGCTAAAAGATGATTTAGAAGAGGTTCAAATCTATCCATACGCTCAAGCTGTTAAAACGGGTTATGTAAAAGAAAAAGATTTTATTGAACATTATGTGACTGGCCTCGAAGACGTAATCGATTTTGAAGCCATTAGAGCCGCCGGCATTAAATTAGGGGTTGATCCTTTAGGCGGGTCAGGGATTGAATATTGGCCTGCCATTAAAGAGATGTACGGACTTGATTTGACTTTGGTTAATGATGTTGTTGATCCAACATTCAGTTTTATGACGTTGGACAAAGACGGTAAAATTCGAATGGATTGTTCCTCTGCATCTGCCATGGCCAGTTTGATTTCGTTAAAAGACAATTATGATATTTCTGTAGCGAATGATCCCGATTACGACCGACACGGCATTGTGACAAATACACATGGATTAATGAATCCAAATCATTATTTGTCTGTATGTATCGATTATCTAAGCAAACACAGACCAAATTGGGATAAATCGTTTAAAGTTGGAAAAACCTTGGTGAGCACCTCGTTAATCGACAGAATTGCCAAAGATAATAATAAGGAAGTATTAGAAGTTCCTGTTGGATTTAAGTGGTTTGTAGATGGCTTAGTTAACCATAAGTTAATGTTTGGCGGTGAAGAAAGTGCAGGGGCGTCATTCTTAACCAAAGGCGGTGATGTTTGGTCGACAGACAAAGATGGCATCATATTGGCGCTTTTAGCAGCTGAAATTTTAGCCGTAACTGGTAAAAACCCATCACAATATTACGACGAATTAACCGCTAAGCTTGGTGATCCTATCTATAAGCGCATCGATGCTGCTGCGTCACCAGAACAAAAAGCGGTGTTGAGTAACTTGTCGCCTTCTGATATTACCTCAACGGAGTTAGCTGGCGAAAAAATACTTAATGTATTAACTGAAGCACCGGGCAACAACGCAGCCATAGGTGGATTAAAAGTTGTCACTGAAAATGGCTGGTTTGCGGCTAGACCTTCAGGCACAGAAAATATCTACAAAATCTATATGGAGAGTTTTGTCAGTGAGACACATTTGGCTGAAATAGAGCAAGAAGCACAAGCAATTGTGTCAAAAGCATTTCAAAACAAGGGACTTTAACGCCTAATCTATAGCCAACTTGGCTTTCTGCAAACGTATGTAGCTCAAAAACATCGCAGACCGTCTTGGTCTGCGACTCTTATCACTATATTCTCTAGTCATCGATTTTTTATACCTTAACAACATAAAGTTGTCACAAACGGTCTATAACTTAAGTGGCACAATAAGACATACATACGCCAAACTAATCTTTCTAAGCAGTTAATTTGTTTGGTAATTACGGGGTAAGTTCCAACATGACTAAAGTAAAAAAAGCAACTGAAATGGCCATTGGAAAGGTCACGACAAAACAGTTCAAAGACTCAATTGTAAAACACCTTAATGGCACTTACGGCACGGATGTGAATAAAGCCAGCAAACGCTCCTGGTGGAATGCGACATCAGCAGCGCTTAATGAGTACGTGTACAGCGGCTTAAGCAAAACACAAAAAACGTATTTCGAAAATGACACGCGTTGTGTGCATTACCTCTCTCTAGAGTTTTTAATGGGCCGCTTAACCGGCAATAACCTTCATAATCTAGGTTTATTTGAAACTGCTAAAAAAGCGTTAGCTGAATTAGAAATCGACATCGAAGAATTGGTTGATGAAGAAGAAGATATGGCATTGGGTAATGGTGGCTTAGGTCGCTTGGCAGCTTGTTTCATTGATTCCCTCGCGACTATGCAATTACCAGCTGTCGGATATGGTATCCATTATGAACATGGGTTATTCCGTCAGGAGTTCCTAAATGGTCGTCAGATTGAGCGTCCTGATAGCTGGCGTGAATACGGCAACCCATATGAAATCTGCCGACCTGAGAGTATTCAAGAAATTCCAGTATATGGTTACGTCGAAACTAAATTTGATGAGTCTGGAAAAATCGTAAAAGAATGGCACCCAGGCCGTATCATTAAGGGTGTGCCATGGGATGTGCCTGTAGTGGGTTATTCAGGCAACAACGTTAACGTCCTTCGTCTGTGGGAGAGCCGTGCTTCAGACTTCTTCAACTGGGACGTATTTAACTCTGGCGGGTACCATGACGCTCACAGAGAAAATGTAGAAGCCGAGACAGTTTCGAAAGTACTATACCCAAATGATGAGACGGATGCCGGTAAAGAACTAAGACTTATTCAGCAGTACTTCTTCTGTGCTTGTTCATTAAAAGACATTATTCGTCGTTACAAGCGAACACATGGCGACGACTGGAGCCAGTTTAGCGCTCAAGTTGCCGTTCAGCTTAACGATACACATCCAGCAATCGCTATCCCTGAATTAATGCGTATTTTAGTTGATCGCGCAGAAATGGACTGGCAACAAGCCTGGAACTTGTGCCGTGAAGTGTTCTCTTACACCAACCACACCTTATTGCCTGAGGCTCTTGAAAAATGGTCGGTTCGTTTGTTCGAAAAAGTTCTACCACGTCATTTAGAGATCATCTATGAGATTAACCGCCGTTTCCTAGAAGACGAAGTCGAAGCAACTTGGCCTGGAGACGATGTTATAAAAGAAAAACTCTCCATAATTGAAGAAGGCCATGAACGCATGGTGCGCATGGGGAATTTGAGTGTAATAGGTTCAAATAAGGTAAATGGTGTCGCGGAGGTTCACTCTGCGCTTGTTAAATCGGATCTTTTCCCAGAGTTCGATCACTTATGGCCAAACAAGTTTACCAATGTAACTAATGGTGTGACGCCACGCCGTTGGTTAAAAGCATGTAATCCTAAACTCTCCAATTTAATTGATAAAACCGTGGGTGATGAATGGCCGACAGACCTCGAGTTACTACGTGACCTGGACAAAAAAGCCGATGACGCCAAATTCCAAAAAGCTTTCATGGACATCAAGCACGAAAACAAGGTGGCTTTAACAAAAGTAATTAAAGAGTTGACAGACATTGATGTGGATCCAAAGGCTATATTCGATATTCAAATCAAGCGATTACACGAGTATAAGCGCCAACACTTAAACTTAATCCACATCATGGCTTTATATCGTCGTTTATTGCAAAACCCAGATTATATTATGGAACCACGAGTCTTCATTTTTGGAGCAAAAGCTGCGCCCGGATACAAGCTGGCAAAAGATATTATATACGCCATTAATAAAGTTGCGGACAGAATCAATAACGATGAACGCATAAAAGGCAAAATAAAAGTCGTCTTTTTACCTAACTATCGCGTATCACTTGCAGAGAAGATGATTCCAGCTGCGGATGTCTCTGAGCAGATTTCAACGGCAGGTAAAGAAGCTTCAGGAACCGGTAATATGAAACTTGCATTAAACGGCGCGGTAACCATAGGTACGTTAGATGGTGCAAATATCGAAATTGCGGAAGAAGTCGGTGAAGAAAATGTCGTAATCTTTGGTTTAACCGTGGATGAAGTAAAATCGGTTCAAAAAGAAGGTTATAACCCTTGGGATTATTATTACGGAAATCCAGAAATTAAAGCCGTATTAGACTGGTTTGAAACAGATTACTTTACGCCTGGACACCCGGGAGAATTGGCAAGCATTAAACACAGTTTATTAGACGGTGGGGATCCTTATCTTTGTCTTGCTGATTTCGAGTCATATTCAGAAGCGCACAAAAAAGTGGACGAAAAATACCGAGATAAAAAAGGATGGGCAAGAAGCGCCATTTTAAATACGGCGTACATGGGCAAATTTAATTCAGATCGTTCTATTAAAGATTATGTTGAACGAATCTGGAACATTAAACCTTGCTCTGTTAGCTGGAAATAAAATCTTAATTATCTAGATATAGAACCCGTTCTCTTAGAGCGGGTTTTTTATTTGTGAATAATAAGGGTAAACTACTGCCTTTATTCTAATAATCGACAGTATCCCTATGACACAAATCCATAATAATGACTTTTTAGCCCTGACACGCCAGCATGAGTGGTCTATGAACGGTTTTAACCTTAAGACAGATACTTGTCTAGTCGAGGTGTGGGATACCGGCGTGTTATATGTTGAGCCTAAAGATCTAAATACGGTGCAACGTAAAAAGGCGATTGTTTTATCGAGTGCGGTACATGGTAACGAAACCGCGCCGATTGAAATCGTAAACGAACTGATAACTAAAATTCTGGATAACGAGTTAACTCCTTCCGCACCAGTCCTCTTTATGTTTGGTAATCCTGCTGCTATTAACGTCGGTAAACGTTTTGTTGAAGAAAATATGAATCGGTTGTTTAGCGGTTATCACTCTAAAGGCGTCGATCCGCAAGGTCGTGAAACCAATAACGAAAGAAAACGTGCAGCCAAGCTAGAAGAGTATGTCACTAGATTTTTTAACAAACACCCTGATTTTGAACGCACTCATTATGACTTGCATACAGCGATTCGTGATTCTGCCCATGAAAAGTTTGCCGTGTATCCGTACCTTCACGGTAAACCTTGGAAAAAGGAGCAGTTCGAGATATTAAGAGCAATGGGGGTTTCAACGGTTTTGATCATGCAAGCACCTGCCACTACGTTTAGTTATTACGCTTCTAATACCCATGGGGCGGAATCATTTACTATTGAACTAGGTAAGGTGAGGCCATTCGGTCAAAATGACCAATCGAAGTTTGCCGCAGCCAAGAATACTTTGCTGAATTTAATCACAGGAATAGAAGTAGAGCCGGATCAATTTGATGCCAATAACTTCCAAATCATGGAAGTTTTCCGTTCCATAAATAGGGAACATGTTGATTTTAGGTTAAATTTTGCTGATGACGTGGCTAACTTCACTGATTTTAGGCAAGGTGACGTGTTAGCTATTGAAAATGGCATTGAAATTAAGGCTGAAAAAGATGGTGAAGCCATTGTATTTCCGAACGCAGACGTAGACTTAGGGCAACGAGCACTTCTAACGGTTATACCAACCAGTGTTGCTCACAATTTAGCCTAAAGGTGTCTTCTACTCTTGGTGGTATAGTCTTATGCCACCAAAAAACTTTACCACTGGATGAATAACAGCCAAAAGTGGCAATTATTCTTAACATTTGTCTCCCCTAAACTAATTACTCTAAAAGTCTCATAAATTGAATAGAACTTTACGTAAAGGTAAAGTCCAGCCAAATTTTAAATATAAATATCAACTGTGCATCAACGGTATCGTGATGGTCTAAAATCACTAAATCTTGGTGCTAAAGGGGAATTTTCTCATGGGTATGCTCAATAACATAGACAACCCGAACAACATTTCTACAGGCGATACGCTTGCCTTGGAATTTGTTTCTGAAAACGCTTTGTCTATACCTGCATTTAAAATGTTAGATGCAAATGGCGAGTTATATAAAGACGCAATGGCTTCTTCAATGGATAAAGAAACTGCAGTTCGTATATACGAAACTATGCGTTTTATCCGCGTATTAGACGAAAGAATGTTAGCGGCACAACGTCAGGGTCGTATCAGTTTCTACATGCAGTGTTTGGGTGAAGAAGCGGCCGTAACATGTTCAGCAGCAGCACTTGAAGACAAAGATATGATCTTTGCTCAGTATCGTGAACAAGCGGCATTAGCATATCGCGGTTTTGCATTAGAAGACTTCATGCATCAAAATTTCTCCAACGAGAAAGACCTAGGTAAAGGTCGTCAAATGCCAATTCACTATGGTTCAAATGAATTAAACTACATGACCATCTCTTCGCCGTTAGGTACTCAAATTCCTCAGGCTGCTGGTTACGCTTATGGTCAGAAGATGGCTGGCGAGGGTGCGTGTACTATCTGTTATTTTGGTGAAGGAGCAGCATCTGAAGGTGACTTCCACGCAGGTCTTAACATGGCGGCCGTTCACGAAGCACCGGTTCTGTTTTTTGCACGTAATAATGGTTATGCCATTTCTACTCCAGCTGCAGAGCAATTCAAAGGTGACGGTATTGCATGTCGCGCGGTTGGTTACGGCATGAAAGCGATTCGAGTTGACGGTGTTGACGCGTTAGCGGTTTATGAAGCGGTTAAGATGGCACGTGAGTACGCGGTTAAACATAACGAGCCGGTACTTATCGAATCCATAGCTTATCGTTTAGCAGCACACTCAAGTTCTGATGATCCAACGGGTTATCGCAGTAAAGACGAAGAAGAGAACTTCCGCAATAATTGTCCGGTAGCACGTTTTAGAGCCTACATGGTTAAACAAGGCTGGTTAGATGAAGCGGAAGACGAAAAAGCCAAAGAAGAAATTCGTCAGCAAGTACTAGACGCATTGAAAGTAGCAGAAAAAGTCGAAGCACCTGCATTAGAAGAGATAGTGACAGACGTTTACCATAACGTTCCAAATCATTTGCAGAAACAATACGAACAGCTAAAACAACATATTCAAAAGTACCCGGAAGCTTACCCAGCAACGGCGTCTCGTTTAACTGGGGGTTCTAAATAATGGCTAAAATGAACATGTTACAAGCGATCAACTCTGCCATCATGATCGCAATGGAAGAAAACGAACGTTCTTGCGTATTTGGTGAAGATGTAGGTCATTTTGGTGGTGTATTCCGAGCTACCAGTGGTTTACAAGAAAAGTTTGGTCGTGGTCGCGTATTTAATACGCCGCTTGTAGAACAAGGTATTTTAGGTTTTGCCAACGGTTTAGCAGCACAAGGCGTAACGGCTATTGCGGAAATTCAATTCGCAGATTACATTTTCCCTGCATTTGACCAAATTGTTAATGAAACCGCGAAATTCCGTTTCCGTTCAGGTAACGAATTTAATGTTGGTAACTTAGTGATCCGTACGCCTTACGGTGGCGGCATTCACGGTGGTTTATATCACTCTCAATCACCTGAAGCATACTTTGCTCACACGCCTGGTTTGCGTTTGGTGTTCCCTCGTAATTCATACCAAGCCAAAGGTCTGCTGGCTTCATGTATTGAGTCTGATGATCCGGTGATTTTCTTTGAGCCTAAACGTTTATACCGTGCATCGGTTGGCGAAGTGCCGGAAGATAAGTATCTAATCCCTCTAGATAAAGCGGAAATTGTTAAGCAAGGTAGTGATGTATCGTTATTAGCTTGGGGTGCACAGGTAGAAATCATCGAAAAAGCAGCTGAAATGGCGGAAAAAGATGGAATCTCATGTGAAGTTATCGATTTACGTACCGTATTACCATGGGATGTAGAAACTGTCGCTAATTCTGTTCTTAAGACCGGTCGTTTAGTGGTTTCACAAGAGGCACCTTTAACCGGTGGTTTTGCGTCTGAAATTGCCGCAACCATTCAAACTGAATGTTTCTTACATTTAGAAAGCCCGATTGAACGTGTGTGTGGTTTAGATACACCATACCCACTTGCACATGAAAAAGAATATATGGCCGATCATCTTAAAGTATATGAAGCCATTAAACGCTCGATGAATTATTAATCAGGTAGGAGTCTGGAAAATGAGTAAAGATTTTATATTACCTGATATTGGTGAAGGTATCGTTGAGTGTGAAGTGGTCGAATGGTTAGTATCTGAAGGTGATACGATTGTTGAAGATCAGCCTGTTTGTGATGTGATGACAGATAAAGCATTAGTTCAGATCCCAGCAATGTCTGACGGCGTTGTGACCAAGCTTTATTATCAAAAAGGTGAAATCGCCAAAGTGCACGAGCCTTTATTTGCCGTCTCTTCAAGTTCAGAGCCTGCTAATGAATCCGCTCCAGCACAAGCGGTAACAGAACAAGTGTTAGATCAAACACCTGAAACTCCTGTTACAAAACAAACAACGAATAAGGGTAAAGTTATCGAAGACTTCTTATTACCTGACATCGGTGAAGGTATTGTTGAGTGTGAAGTGGTTGAATGGTTAGTAGCGGAAGGTGATAACGTTAAAGAAGATCAGCCAATCTGTGAAGTAATGACTGATAAAGCCATGGTTGAAATCCCAGCTAAGAGCGATGGTGTCATTGAAAAACTGTATTATGCCAAAGGTGAAATCGCCATTGTTCACAAACCATTATTCGCTATTGCAGTTGAAGGTGGTACGGAAACGGTAAGCGCACCTACTGTAGAAGTTTCAGCGACGCCTGCTACTACTGAAAGTAAACCTGTTCCTGCGGTTGAGCTTGAAATTGCAGCACCAAACAGCAAAAAACGTGCGGTAGCGTCTCCTGCCGTTCGTCGTATGGCACGTGAAATGAACATCGATATTCGTAATGTTGTTGGCAGTGGCGACAAAGGTCGAGTTTACAAAAAAGACCTAACGGCCCATCAGCAAGGTACGGTAACAACGAGCGCATCTCAAACGGTTTTAGCGCCTGTTGCGGAAACTGTGTCTGCGGGTAACCGAGTTGAGCCAATTCGTGGTGTTAAGGCCGCAATGGCCAAAGCAATGCAGGATTCTGTATCGACCATTCCTCACTTTACTTACAGTGACGAAATTGACCTGACAGCCATTGTTAAATTGCGCAAACAGTTAAAGCCTAAATACGAAAAAGAAGGTATCAAGTTGACTATGATGCCGTTTTTCATGAAGGCAATGTCATTGGCGATCAAACAATTCCCAATCATGAATTCACAACCAAATGCAGATTGCACGGAATTGACGTATTTTGACGATCACAATATAGGCATGGCGGTAGACAGTAAGGTTGGCTTGTTGGTGCCTAACATCAAGACTTGTCAAAACAAGAGCATTAAAGAAATTGCTCAGGACGTCATGGCAATGACAGATAAAGCGCGTGAAGGACGCCTGTCTCCTGAACAGCTTAAAGGCGGAACCATTTCTATTTCCAACATTGGTGCCTTAGGTGGAACAACAGCAACACCTATCATCAACAAACCGGAAGTAGCAATAGTTGCCTTAGGTAAGATGCAAACTTTACCGCGTTTTGATGCAAACGGTAACGTTGAAGCACGTCAAATTATGAACGTTAGTTGGTCTGGTGATCACCGTATCATCGATGGTGGAACCATAGCGAGATTCAACAATTTGTGGACGTCTTATCTTGAAGATCCGAGTTCTATGATCATGGATATGGTGTAAAAACCAATTAATAGTTGAAAATGCCCGCTTTTGCGGGCATTTTTGTTTCCATACAGACCTCGATAAAATTCAACGCCTTGGAATCAAATCTAAAAAACTTCTATATCGCAGACGAACAATCTATTTATCTGCTGTCTGCAAATGACGCAAAAAAAATTCGTGACTGGGTGGATCTTTGTAAAACACAGTTGCACAAAATGGGTTATCACGGTGTTGAGATGATCGGAAAGGGGGCTTACGGTTTTGTTTTTGTTGGTTTTAATAGACATAACAAAGAACGTGTTTTTAAGTTCTCTCGGATTACCTTACCGCAAAACGTACGGGAGCGTTTAGAAGAAGAGGGTTATATGTTAAACCTTCTTAAACACCCAAATATTCCTGCGTTTCTAGCGTTCCAAAGCATTAAAAAGCAAGGCATCCTTGTAATGAAACGAGGAGAGGGCGTCGATTTACATGAGTTATCCAAATTAAAAGGCCGTCTTCCTGTAAAAACGATTGTTGATATCGCAACACAACTAGCGGAAATTTTGCAATATTTAAGACAAGTAAGAGTTTTAGCGGCTAACGGACAATATGAGAACAAACCCATTGTTCATGGTGATATTAAACCGTCAAACTTAGTATGGGACGAAAAAAACAAAAAGTTATCGCTTATTGATTGGGGCTCCTGTGTATTTGCCCAAACAGATGAACATGGCCAACCCGTGATGAATAATGTCATGGAATTAATGTCAGCCGATATGCAAAATACAAATGCCAGATTAGGAGATGTGTATTTTATAGGGAATGCACAATTAAATGGTGCGCTATCGTCTCCGCGTTTTGACGAACAAGGTGCTGCCGCGACCTTATATGCCTTGGCGTCAAACCAAAATTGCCGATTTGGCACAAATGCGATACCACCAGCATCAACAGGTTTGCCCAAACCTTTTGCAGATACGCTGAATGACATGTTGAGTGATGATTTAGAAAAACAACGACGAGGCGGCGACTCGTTTATTAAACAGGTAAGCAAACTAAAAAATTGGTGCCTTCCGGATATAAAGATTCATAAAGAGTTTAATCATTTGCCAATCTGGACCCGGCCATCCGGTCCTAGCATAGAAACGGTTGTATATTCTTCCAGGAAATCATTTCTGAGGACTCACCAAGGTAGTCAGTTAACATTGGCGGGGATCAAAGACGCTCAGTTAGATAAGTACTACAAAAATTATTTACAAGGTATGGGTGACAACGAAAAGGCGTTTGTTGCGGCGGTCAGTCGATTAAGTGAGTTTCCTATCGTCGGCGGTTTAGCAATTCACTGGTTACCGGAAGGGTTATCCGTCGAGTCCAATTTGAACCTGTTTGACGAAAAATATCGTACAAGTGCGGTTCAAACCGTCGACAATATGATCGATCTAGCCAGAAGTTTAGGCGTTAAACAAGGCACGTTTAAGTCTTGTTTGTTTGACGCTAAAAATACCATTCACGTTGAGAGGTATGATGAAACGAAGTGTTTTATATTACCTCAGAATGTACAGATACCCTTTGATATTAACCATGTGCCCGAAATGGATGAAGATAAACAACACTCCTATTTTGAAGACGGAGACGACCCAGACGAAAAACTGGCGTTGCCTGAAGCTATCATGACACATATTGTTGCCTTAAACGAAATTCGTCATACGGGTTGCATTATATTTGAAGTTCTTCCTAAACATATGAAAATACACAATTATTATACTTTGTTAGACAAGGACAAATACTCGGAATTCAAGTCACATTTGGCTGGGATTATTCATAACATCGACAAGATAAAAGGAATTGGTGTTTCTGGTTTTATGAAGTTACCTTATAAAGACACAAAAGTATTTGATTATCAGGATAAGAGAGAGGAATTATATTATCCTAAGGATCCAAAAAGACACCTTATCTAGATTTCTTTTTCTCTGAATTTTGTACAAACTCAAACTTTTGTTTGAGATCTAACGCCCGTTTTTCGTGTCCTTCAGATAGAGGCATGCCATCTACAATTCGGGACACGTGGCGGCATTTTTCAATATACTTCCAGCGATTATCCGGTTCAGCTTCTATAAGTGCTAATAACACTTGTATTTGATTTAGTGCGCTGCCGGTGTTCATCGGGGCAATTTCCAACGCTTCTTCAAAGAATTCCTGTGCTTTGTGGTAATTTTTATCCTTGTACTCTTCAATGCCAAGTTTGTTCAGCATTTTAACTTTTTCTATTTTGGACTCCGCTTGCTTGTGAGCCTCGTCTATCATGTTTTGCGTAAAGCTATCCATAGTATTACGGCTACGCTTAATTAAGGCGCTGTAATCCATGGCTTTTTCATATTCCCCAATATGAAACATTAGCGATATTGAATCGGCTAACAGTTCTGAAGGAAAGTTGTAATCATTGCTACCAAATTTCTGTGCTAAATTGAAAAAAGAGCGTTTTGCTTTGTAATTCATTCCATTTGCCGAGTCCAGTCGCGCCAGGCATAACTGCTCAAAATCTTCCGGTTTTATTCCCTTGAAGTTGTTAGCGTCGTGTTTTGATTTTTGCAGAGCAAAAATAGCTTCCTGATTAAACTTCCTTTTTTTGAACGTATCTTCTTCTAAATCACATATGTCGATGATATTTCTTATGTGATTAAGTAAGTGATGGTAATCTTTTTTGAATGACTTGCTGGTCAAATCAACAACCTGACTGCAAGCTTTTATAGAGGCTTCAAAGTCCTTATTTAACTTAGCGACAGCACTGAGCTTATATTGCCTGGGAACCGAGAAAGGGGATTTTTCGATACCAGATCGTATCCAGTCATAAGCTGGTCTTATTTCATTACTTTGCAGGTAACAATCTGTAATGACATCGTAAGCTTCGATAGTGAACTTGTTTTGATGAATAGCTTCTTTTGCGCACTTTATTGCTAAATCGTATTTATGTCGATATTGAAATACTTTAGCTTTGTAAACCAACGCCCAACTTAGTTTTTTCTCTTTTAAAATTTCATCAATAAATTTTTCCAGTTTGCTGTAGGCATTTAACTTTGACAAAAACTCCGCTTTAAACCGCTGTGCTAGGGTTTTAAGTCGCGGCGCTTCATCCAGTATTTTGTCGACTTCCTGCAGGGCTACTTTTATTTCATCTTTATCTAATGCCGACAACATAGGTAAAAGTTGTTGCTTCTTAGACCAGGCTCTAACAACCCTTTGTTTTAATAAGTTCTGGGAAAAAGGTTTAACCAAATAGTCATCTGGATTTACCTCTATTGCGCCAACGACAAATGTGCTTTGGCTCTCACCAGTGACCATGATGCAAACTGCATGAGGCGGAATGAGTTTTCGTTCTTTTAACTCCTCAAACAACTGGCGACCGTTTCTACCTGTTCCTAAGTTGTAATCGATGAACAATATATCGAACGTTTGTTCAGTGCAGCGTCTTACGGCACTTTCGCCCGTTGCAGAAATCAGAACCGTGTCAGCACCCATGTTTTTTAACATGCCTTTTAACATCACCTGAAATGGCTTCTGATCTTCTACGATTAATATCGATTTTTTAAGAAATGAAAACTCGTCGGACAAAGTCTGATCCCTTACTTCCTATGTAAACGACAGTGTTGGAAAAATCGAGGCTAAATTCAAGTAATAATTAAAAATAATACCAATCTGCATAAAGAATTGGTCATTCAGCGAGAATGAAAAAGTGTATAGGCAAGGCATTGATTACAGACGACACCACGGATGGTGGAGGTAGAGCGACTCAGGAGACAAAGCCGAGAATGGTTGTTCCCTTGTTAAAATCAATAAGGACAATATGCTCCTGCATTGTCCCCTTACCCCACGTCCCTGTGGGGCAACGCAGCATATAAGCTTTTTAAACTCGCCCTTTGGGAACTCACCAGAGCTGCGATAATCGCCCATAACTTATTTGATGTACAACTGCATGGATGCAGGAGGTAGGGCGACTCAGGAGACCAAGCCGAGAACGACTATACCTGCACAAGTTTCGATTATTCTCGCAGCTCTGGTGAAGTTCTGAATTGACTAATTCTTTGTGCAGATTGGTATAACTAAACATTTGAATGGAAGATTACCGATTTTTAGGCATAAAAAAACCGAAGTTCAAAGAACTCCGGTTTATAGAATAAGTGGTGGAGGGAGGTGGATTCGAACCACCGAAGGCGGAGCCGTCAGATTTACAGTCTGATCCCTTTGGCCACTCGGGAACCCCTCCAGCAATCTACGGAACGCATAATACCAAAAACTTTTTTACTGTAAACAAAATATTAAAGTTTTTAGTTTAACTGCCGCTTTAGTATTCAGTTGCAATAAATGTTGTCGTATTAATGCATTCAGAACCTACTAAGATTCAAAATCCTACTGACTACACTCCGATTAGAGAGTCGCAGTTTGCTGGTGCGCTTATAAATGCAGTGGATACACAGGATAAATGCTCGTTTAACCTGATACTATCTATGCTGACGCAAGATGCAACGGAGTTGGATCAGTTTCATTTGCCCTCTACCAAACCGCCAGAACTAAAATCTGAACTAAATTCACAGTTTAATATTATTGATAAACCGATATATGGAACTGTTGATTCAGAAGCCGATATAAAAAATGCAATGGCCATTCATGAAGGACGAAAACAAGACGTTGTTCTGGATTTATGTCTTAAACCTCAACCATTAGTAAAAGAAAAATATGACCTAAGTTCGGAAATATTTGATAACTTAGATTTTAATGCACGACAGCGTTTATTAAACGCCGCTGAGATAGAATCTAAAAAAGAAACAGCTATTTCTGAAAAAGTAACTGAAAAACAAATTGATGTTGAAACCTGGTTTAATGCATTGCATCAATCTAGGGTATACGCCAATGTCTCAGTTTAAATATTAGAAACGTTACTGCTTATAAACTTTTGCTAATTTCATTTGATTGAAATCGAGTTATAATCGGACCCCATTTTGTGAATTTCTAATTATTTTTATGATCCGCCGTATTACTCAGCAAGAAACGCTTTCTCCATTAGTATTAAAGTTTTGCCAATCTCTAACGCAATTAAATGGCGGCTCATTTAACGGCGATGTTGACACCAGTTACTCTTCGCGTATTAGTCAATCCACCGATAACAGTGTTTATCAGACAATTCCTCAGGCTATTTTATTCCCAAAGACAACTGAAGATTTGTTACAGATCACCAAGTTGGCAAATGAATCTGAATACATGTCTTTGAAGTTTTCGCCAAGAGGTGGCGGTACTGGAACAAACGGTCAATCGTTAACCGAGCACATCATCGTAGATGTCTCTCGTTATATGCGGGAAATCTTGGAAATCAACGTTGAAGAACGCTGGGTAAAAGTTCAAACGGGTGTAATAAAAGATCAGCTGAATGACTTCTTGAGACCGTTTGGTTTTTTCTTTGCGCCGGACTTATCCACGTCTAACCGTGCAACGATAGGCGGAATGATTAACACTGATGCGTCTGGCCAAGGCTCTCTGGTTTACGGCAAAACCAGTGACCACGTTTTAGGTTTAACAGCGGTAACGATTGGTGGAGATGTAGTAAAAACATCTCAAGAACCGATTATAAACGCAGAAGCCAAAAGCTCTTCAAATAACAATCTTGCAACGCTATATAAACAGGTTTTGACGACATGTCGTGAACATAGAGACGAAATATTATCTGTGTTCCCAAGATTAAATCGATTTCTAACAGGTTACGATTTAGAACATGTCTTTAATGAAGACCTTTCTAAATTTGATCTTGGACGTGTCCTAACCGGTTCTGAAGGGACTTTAGCATTTATTACCGAAGCAAAGCTAAACATAACACCTATCGCCAAGTATAAAACGCTGCTTACGGTTAAATACGATAGTTTCGACTCAGCACTACGAAATTCTCCATTTTTAGTTGAAGCCAATGCCACATCAGTAGAGACGGTAGATAGCCGAGTTCTCAATCTCGCAAAAGAAGATGTCGTCTGGGATTCGGTTTCCGACTTAATTAAGCCAGTTCCATCCAAAATAATGGATGGGCTTAATATTGTTGAGTTTAATGATGAAGATGAAAACAACCAAAAGTTAAAAGTTGATTCATTATGCAAGCGCCTTGATGCACTAATAGAAAACGAACAAGCCGGCGTTATTGGTTACCAATTCACTTCAGAGCTGGCTGCTATAAGCCGGATTTACGGTATGCGTAAAAAAGCGGTTGGTCTTTTGGGCAATGCTAAAAGCAGTAAAAAGCCTATCGCATTTGCAGAAGATACAGCTGTTCCACCAGAAAACTTAGCGGATTTTATCGCTGAGTTTAGAAACTTATTAGACTCGCACAAGTTAGACTATGGAATGTTTGGCCACGTCGATGCCGGAGTCCTTCATGTGCGCCCAGCGCTGGATCTAGCTGATCCCGAGCAAGAGAAACTCATGCGTGAGATTTCTGATGAAGTAGTGAAGTTAACCGCTAAATATGGCGGTTTGATGTGGGGCGAACACGGAAAGGGCTATCGAAGCGAATATGGCCCAGCATTTTTTGGCGATAAACTCTTCAGTGAAGTAAGAAAAATTAAAGCGGCGTTTGACCCGTATAATCGATTAAATCCGGGGAAGATCTGCACGCCTTATAATTCAACCGATGAATTAGTTTCCGTAGACGGTGTTAAACGTGCGAAGTTTGATAAACAAATTCCTATTGATGTTGTAAGTGAATTTAATACCACAACGAATTGTAATGGCAATGGATTATGTTTTAACTACGATGCAAATTCTCCAATGTGTCCTTCATACAAAGCCACTGGTGATCGTCGTTATTCTCCCAAAGGACGAGCTTCTCTGATGAGAGAGTGGTTGCGTCTTCAGGGTGATATGATGGAACCAAATGTTAGAAAATTGTCACGCGTTACTACACTTCAAATAATGGCCTGGCCTTATAAGTTTTTTAGAACCATCGGGGCAAAATTAGGACAGTACGATTTCAGCCATGAGGTAAAGGAAAGCATGGATGAATGTCTAGCGTGTAAAGCCTGTACCACGGCTTGTCCTATCAAGGTCGATGTTCCAACATTTAGAACAAAGTTCTTGGATGCCTATTATTCAAGATATTTAAGACCAATGAGTAGCTATCTTGTGGCTAACGTCGAAAAAGTGCTTCCAATTGCGGCCAGAGCGCCAAAGTTAAGCAATCTACTGGCAAATAACCCTGTCAGTAGCTGGGTTACGCGTAACCTAGTTGGCTATGTTGACGCGCCTAAATTCAGTGAAAGCTTGTACGATTTAGTACCTGGTAAACATTGGTACAACGAAAAACACATTAAATCTCTTACGGAAGAAGAAAAACAGAAAACCGTATTAATCGTACAAGATCCGTTTACTTCAAGTTATGAGAGTCAATTAGTCGCTGATACCGTATTTGTGTTAAGTCGTCTTGGCTTCAACCCAATTATATTGCCGTTTAAGGAAAACGGTAAACCAGCGCACGTAAAAGGTTTTGTTCAAAAATTTGAATCTATAGCTAAAAGTGCGACAAGGTATTTTAATCAAGTTGCGACACATAACATCCCAATGATTGGTCTAGATGCATCGTTAACCTTTGTGTACCGGGATGAATATATTAAAGCCTTAGGTGAAGATAAGGTTAAATTTAATGTTGAACTATTAAGTGAATGGCTTGTAAAACAGCAATTAGATGAACAAGTTGCTACTAATGATTCGACATATACTTTACTGAGCCACTGTACTGAAAAGTCCATTATCAATGGTGTCGGCCAACATTGGCAGACCATTTACGAAAAATTGGGATTAAAGCTTAAAAACCAAAATTCTGGCTGTTGTGGCATGGCTGGTACGTATGGGCATGAAAAACAACATCAACAACGTTCTCGTGATATTTATGAGCTTAGCTGGCAACCAGCAATGGAAAAATTAGATAGTGACCTAGTCGTTGCGACTGGATTTTCTTGTCGAAGCCAAGTAAAACGTTATGAGCAAACTCAAATTGTGCATCCAATTCAAAAAATTGCACAGATAATTAAGAGTGAAAAGTAGGAAATAATGGAATTAGGTCAGTTTTACGGCGAATTTATTACTATCGCTTTAGCGCACTTATTTGCGGTAGCAAGTCCGGGCCCGGACTTTGCGATCGTTATGAAACATTCTATTAGTTATGGTAAACGTGTCGCTTTGATCACTAGCCTAGGCATAGGCGCTGCAATCTTTATTCACGTGGCGTACGCTTTGTTAGGCATAGGGTTAATCATTAACACAACCGCGTGGCTTTATGATTTACTGATTATCTTGGCGTCATTGTTTTTGATTTACATTGGATGGGGCGCAATTCAATCAGCGCCGTCTTCTGAGCAACAACAAGAGCTTACAGAATCAGGTGAATTAAGTGGCAAAAAAGCTTTTTTTCTTGGCTTTTTAACAAACGGATTAAACCCTAAAGCAACGTTGTTTTTCTTGTCGTTGTTCACGGTTATAGTCAATGTGGAAACGCCGACTCTGATCAAGGGCATGTATGGGGTTTACCTGGCATTAGCGACCACAGTTTGGTTTTGTGTATTGTCTTTGATTCTAAGCCGTCAAAATGTCCGTCAATTTTTTAGTCGAAAAGGCTATGTGTTTGACCGTGTTATGGGAGCCGTACTTATTTTGCTTGCTGTAAATATTCTGTATGCAGAAATATTTGCAAAGTTATTAAATAGTTAACTCTTAATAAAGTTGGTGCCTCTTTAATGGCACCAAAAATGTATAAATAACAACCAGTCCGTTTGTTGTTTTCGGGGTGGTTTATGGCTTTTAAATCTCAGTTGGTCAATTTCCAATATTCTCTGTCTGATCTGAATCGGCACATCTATTTAAAAAATCACTTGATCGTGCCTGTCGAGTTACCCTTAAACAGCGACTTCAACGTTCACAAATTGTTAGCCATCTGTTTATTAAATGACCAATACGAAGAAGCCCAAAGTAAATTCCTCCCAAAATATAATGTGTTAGCGCCGGACATTATCTATGAAAACTTAACTGATCCTATGAATGTTCCGTTATGGGTATATTCTCACCCACTTAACAAACAAGACAGGAAAAAAATAATGCACAAAATGGCGAGACCTGTTTGCATCTGTTCAACCAAAGACCTGGAAGGGACAGAGCTAATTGGGGATATAGAATTGAGTAATAACCTGAGTAAACAACTCACTCAAATATTGGCAAAAAGCCTAAATTGGTATGTGGTTGTGGAGGGCGATCGTATCTCGGTTACGACAAATGAAGATTACATAACGGGCAAAGTAATAATTAATAAGACCCTCTATAGTGTTGACAGAAAATATAAACAAATCGCCTAGAGCACTCAAATTATAAGAATTGAGTGCTATAGACTCGTGCATCTACACTCTGCAGAAAGTTAATGCGTGGTAATCTTTATTAAATCTAAGTTAGTGAACTTATGATTTGTTGCGATCAGGTTGTCTTCTATTTTATCGACACGTTTTAAATTTTTGCAGAATTCATCGGCTTTTTGCTCTAAATCTTCGGTTCTGGCGTCGATTTCAGATTCGATACGCGTATCTAAGCCGTCCAAATCGCTAAAATCCATGTTCCCCTCAGCCATTGAATTGCCGATGTTGGCTAGAACTTTACCAATTAGTTGAGGTGCTACGTCTTTAATCACATCTTTGACTGCATCACCAATTTGCTCGTCTTCAATGTTTGTACTGAAGTTACCCTCACTAAAAGAGTAGTGACCTTCGTTTTGATTATATTTATCATTAATACGAGTTTTTATTTCTTCGAATTTATCACGTGTATTGTCCAGGTTTATCATGTTACCCAGACCCGCATTAATTCCCTCAAATGCGACTTCTACTGCGTCTACCGCGATTTCAGCTACTTGCGGTACGGCTGCTCGTAAAGCAAGAGAATATTCAGTGACCAGTTTTTGCTGCTCGTTATCGAGCGTTATCTGATCACCGTTAATAAAGATGGTTTCATCGTTATAGATATCGACAATGGTTTCGTCAGATTCTTTAATAAGGATATGTTTTGGTGTGATATTTAGTTCATTGTTGAGCTCAAGGTCGCACTGTCTGTCAAACTCTATGCCGTGGGCAAAAACGCCTACACTTGAAACTAGACTAGTTAATACCATTAACTTAGTTAGGGTTTGGAATTTTTTGGTTGTCATTTATAGCTCCAGCTTTCATTGTTAATGATTTTGATGTTCCAGGTATCAACTTAGATGCCAATTATTTAATGCAATAAAATCAATACCATAGAAAAATCAAAAATACGTTCTGGTAAGTTTAACCACTCAATCGTGGTTAATTTGGCTAATAAATGACAGCTTTTGTTACAGGCGAAATTTTTGGACTCAGTAGAAATATATTTTTGGAACTAACTGTTCAGCAAGTGATATACTGCGCGCAGAGAAATAAACATAAGGTTTTATCAATGGCGGATTCAGCAACTCGTCCGACTAATTTTATAAGAAACATAATAGACGCCGACCTAGAAGCCGGTAAATATCCTACCACTCATACTAGATTTCCACCTGAGCCGAATGGCTACTTGCACATCGGTCACGCGAAATCGATTGTTTTAAATTTTGGTATAGCACAAGACTATAAGGGTCTTTGTAATTTACGTTTTGACGATACCAACCCTGAAAAGGAAGACATCGATTACGTCAATGCCATAAAAAATGATGTAAATTGGTTAGGTTACAAATGGGATGGTGAAATCTGTTACTCGTCAAACTATTTTGATCAATTATTTGGTTATGCGGAAGAGTTGATCAACAAAGGTTTAGCATACGTTGAGTTTTCAAGCCAAGATGAAATTCGACAAATGCGTGGTACGCTAAAAAGCCCTGGTACAAATAGCCCTTATCGTGATACAGCGCCTGAAGAAAATTTGAAGTTATTCCACGAGATGAAAGATGGAAAGTTCAAAGAAGGCGAATGCTGCTTACGTGCAAAAATTGATATGACATCCAGTTTCATGTGTATGCGTGACCCGGTTATCTATCGAATTCGATTTGCTCATCACCACCAGACGGGAGATAAATGGTGTATCTATCCTATGTACGATTTCACCCATTGTATTTCAGATGCGATTGAAAACATCACTCACTCATTGTGTACATTGGAGTTTCAAGACAATCGTCGTTTGTATGACTGGGTATTGGATAACATTTCTATTGAGTCAAGACCACATCAATACGAGTTTTCAAGGTTAAATCTTGAATACACTATGATGAGTAAACGTAAACTAAATACATTAGTTACGGAAGGGATGGTTGAAGGTTGGGATGACCCACGAATGCCTACGATTGCAGGTTTACGTCGACGTGGATATACCGCAGCTTCTATTCAAGAGTTTTGTAAACGCATTGGCGTTACTAAAATGGAAAACACCGTTGAAATGGGCATGTTAGAAGCCTGTATTCGTGATGACTTAAATGAAAACGCTCCACGCGCTATGGCGGTTTTAGATCCGATTAAATTGGTCATTGAGAATTTGGCGGATGATCATATTGAGTGGTTAGATGCTCCAAATCACCCGAACAAAGAAGAAATGGGTTCTAGAAAAGTACCATTCACTAAAGAGATCTACATCGAAAGGGAAGATTTCCGTGAAGAAGCCAACAAAAAGTATAAACGTCTTGTTATAGGCAAGGAAGTCAGACTTCGCAATGCTTACTTTGTGAAAGCGGAGCGTTGTGATAAAGACGAAAATGGTGAAATCACCACCATTTATTGTACTTACGATGAGACCACTTTGGGTAAGTTGCCAGCAGATGGTAGAAAAGCGAAAGGTGTTATTCACTGGGTGTCTGCATCTGAGGGTGTAAAAGCTGAAATTCGCAATTATGACCGTTTATTTAACGTTGCTAACCCAGGTTCGGCGGAAGATATGAATGAAGAGCTGAATCCAGACTCTTTGATCATCAGTCACGGTGTAATTGAACCGAGTCTAGTTGACGCTGAACCACAACAAGGTTATCAATTTGAAAGGTTAGGTTATTTCTGTTTTGATGGAAACAAAAATGAAACCGGAGAATTAATCTTCAATAAGACAGTTGGTTTAAGAGATTCTTGGGCAAAAATCGATAAAAACTAACTTAACGTTAAAAAGCCACCTCAAGGTGGCTTTTTAATTGGAGTTGAGTAAAAGTTAAGTTAGTTCAACAATCTGAACTGAAGGCTTTTCTTCAACATCTTCCTCTGCTTGAAATGGCTTGATGTCCGGTGCATCGAAAGCGGTATCACCTTCTTCAACTTCCTGGCTTAATGTTTTAAAGTCAAATAACTCAGTATCAGCCAGATGACTGGGAACAACATTACAAATTGCATTAAACATGCTTTCTATACGACCAGGGAATTGTTTATCCCAATCGTTTAACATGGCTTTAATATGTTTACGTTGAAGATTTTCCTGAGAGCCACATAAGTTACATGGAATGATAGGGAACTGCTTAACTTCCGAGTACTGCGTAATGTCTTTTTCTTTAGCATAAGCGAGTGGGCGTATGACAACATGTTCATTGTTGTCACTCTTAAGTTTAGGCGGCATAGATTTTAGTTTGCCACCATGAAACATATTTAGAAACAAGGTTTCAATGATATCGTCTCTATGATGTCCCAATGCAATTTTTGTTGCCTTTAGTTCCTTTGCCGTTCTATAAAGTATCCCACGGCGTAAGCGTGAGCAAAGAGAGCAGGTGGTTTTACCTTCTGGTATTTTGTCCTTTACAATAGAATATGTGTCTTCCGTTACGACTTTGTACTCCACACCAATGTTACTTAGATACTCAGGAAGTATATGGTCTGGAAAACCGGGTTGCTTTTGGTCGAGGTTTACCGCAATCAGCTCGAAATTCACAGGCGCAGATTTCTGCAAACTCATCAAAATATCCAACATGGTATAACTGTCTTTACCGCCAGATAGACAGACCATGATTCGGTCACCGTCTTCGATCATATTAAAATCGGCGATAGCCTGTCCTACTTGACGACGTAAGCGTTTTTGTAGCTTGTTAAAGTTGTATTTTTGTTTTGCTTGAACGGAAGTAGTCATAATGCCCTCGAATGCTAAGGCGCGCATTATAATGGGCAATTAAGGACAAAGAAACTGAAAATCCTTTGTCCTTAAAAATTTAAGGGGATGGCTTACGTTACAGTCGAACCGGAGATTCAAATCCAGGCGGTTTTAATGCTAATAAATCACAATTCAAGTTATCTATAACGTGTTCCGCGGTATTACCAATTAAAGCTGCACTTATTCCGCTTCGACCTACAGTACCGATGACAACCAGCTCGGCATCTAGATCTTTAGCCACTCTGGGAATTACATCTTCAGGCATACCTTCATAAAGATGTGTATGATTAACATCTAGATCATTATCTGTGGCTAACTGATGCAAAGTCTTCTTGTGGTGATTTTTCATAGTTGAGTTGTACTCGTTCGGATCGAACTCAGGTATCTCAACCGCAATGTTCATAGGCGTAGGAGGATACGCATTGACCAAATGAGTTTCAGACTGTAATAGGCGTGAAATAAATTGCGCATGGTCAATAATAGTATTATTTAATCGAGCATGGTCTTCGTCTTCGGTGCCTGCATTAACAGCAGCCAACACTTTGCCGTTTTCAGGCCATTCATGTTCTTTTACTAATAAAACAGAGCATGGACATTTTCTCAATAAGTGCCAGTCTGTCGGGGTAAAAATGACGGATTTGAGAATGTCATGTTCATGAGTGCCTTTAACTACAACATCGTATTCGCCTTCTAAAACTGTCCTTATAATGCTCTCGTAAGGGCGATTGTGCCAGACAACTTTAGTATCAATATTGTTTGCGGCAATTTGTGATTCGGCAATCAACTCACCTAACCAATCTTTTCGATCTTGTATTACAGCGTTACGCATCGAATTTCGTTCGTCCGGAGACAACATGGTCGTCATTTCGTAAGAAAAGTCGTATATAGTTAAGAATACGGTTATTTGTGCGGGGTGACGCTCGGACATTTCCAAAGCACGAAATAGTGCTTTTTGATTATCTTCGCTGGGGTCTACAACCACCAGAATTTTATTAAATTGACTCATTTTGGCTCACCTTACATTCCTACTTGTCCTTTATTGTAGTCAAAATATAATAAAGTGAGCTAAAATTTTTTGAATTAGATCAAGCCTTTGCAAATCTATTTAGTTGGTAAGTTTCTAAGTGAATCGATATTTAAAATTTCAATTAACTTGCCATCAACTTTTATGTATTCAGACTTTTGAAACTTGCTGAATATTCGGCTAACGGTTTCAACCGTTAAACCTAAGTAATTACCAATTTCACTTCTTGTCATGGTTAAACGAAATGAATTTCTTGATAGGTTTCGTTCGCCAAATCTGTCAGATAATGACACGAGGAATGAAGCCAACCTTTCATCTGCAGATTTTTTATTAAGCAACATCATCATGCTTTGGTCTTCGCTGATTTCATTACTCATTAGTCGATTAATCTGGGTACGAAGTTTGGGCATTCTGTCTGACAGTTCGTCCATTGTGGTGAAAGGTATTTCACAAACCATAGAGGTTTCTAATGCCTGAGAATAAGTAGGATGTAACTTTCCGGATAGTGCATCAAAACCAACTATGTCTCCAGGTAAGTGGAAGCCGGTGATTTGCTCAACACCTTGGTCATCAACTAAGTAGGATTTTATGCTACCGGAGCGAACCGCGAATAAAGATTTAAGTGGCTGACCAGCCTCAAACAAACAATCACCCTTGTGAAATGGCTTTTTACGTTCAATTACGTCGTCTAACGTTCTAAGTTCTGTTTCATCTAGCGTAAATGGAATGCAAAGTTGATTTAAGCTGCAGTTCGCACAACTAATTGAAAAACCTTTACATTTTTTATCCGTTTGATTCATATTCTCTCATCCGTCCAATTACTATTACATATAATGGCTAAGTTTATGTATAGCCATACTCGTATGATATAAGCCCATGATTATAACTACAACGCCTAATATCAATCTCATCATTTGTTGCTGCAGCATAACATTTATTTTTGCCGAAAAGCTTGTCAATCCGACTAAAGTCGGTAAGGTGCCGAGACCAAAACATAACATAATCAGTCCGCCTAACATTGGTGTCGGTGCGACAAGTGCGAGACTAAGCGCGCTATAGACCAAACCACAGGGTAAGAATCCCCAAGCGAAACCATAAAATAGGCACTTAATGTTCGAATCAATCGGGGTTAGCCGTTTTCTAATAGGCAAAAGAAGTGGTTGAATAAACGCGCCTAATCGTTCTGTTTTTAAAATCCAACTATTTAAATTGGCAATATGTAGTCCAACCAACAGTAGGAGGATCCCCGCTATTAAACTTAAATAGAGAACTGAGCCGCCAGTTGCCATTAAAAAAGATTGTGCAAAAAGATTGGCTATGAAACCAATCAGCGCATAACCAAAAACTCTGCCGACACTCATGAGAATGGAAGAAACTAACAGAGAACGTTCTCTAGGAATTGAGAACCCGACGGCAACAGTCAAGGAACCGCACATGGCAGCACAATGTCCCGCTCCCATTAAGCCCATAAGAAGGGCGGTAATATAAAGTTCCATCGACTAGTTTTTTGTATTGGGTTGATTATCTTTGTTACGCTGCATTTTGTTATCTTTTGTCTCTTCTTTTTCTTCATCCATCAAAATAGATAAGCCATGTTTCTCCATATCATCAAATTGCTCGCTTTTAGTCGCCCAAAAAAACGCGATAACTCCTACAATGACAAAGATCAGTGCAACTGGGATGAGATAATAGATAACGTTCATATTAATTTTCTTTGAGTTTTAAGAGCTTTAGTGAGTTTGTCACTACCAAAATGGAACTGACTGACATGCCAATAACCGCGATGTAAGGTGCCACGTAACCTAACATTGCAACAGGTAAGATTATTAAGTTATAAACTAAAGACCAATATAAGTTGCTTTTAATCGTCGTAATTGTTCGGTGTGACGCATTTTTGAGACTCAATATTGCGTCTAGATTATTCCTAAGAATAATGATGTCAGCGGCAAATTTACTTATATCAGAACCACTGCCCATTGCTATACTTACGTTGGACGCTGAAAAAACGGGCGCATCATTTATGCCATCGCCAATCATCATAAGACTCTTTCCAGCATGTTGACGATTTTGAATGTAACTCGCCTTTTCTTCCGGAGAACAAGATTTACGGTAACTTGTAATATTAAGCGAATCTGCGATGCGCTCGACATTAGAAGAACTATCTCCTGTCAACATAGTGCATTTGATACCGGCTAGTTCTAATTGTTGAATAGTACTAGCAGCATCCGGTTTAATCGCATCTGTTATAAATAATTTAGCTACAATCACACCATCATAAGAGATATACACGTTAAATTCAGAGTCGTTTGATGTTTCGCAGAAACTTGCAGAACCAATTTTCAGTAACTTAGCGTTATATTTTGCGGAAACACCTTGGCCAACGTGGACATGTTGTTCTTTCAATTCTGAGCGGTTCTGCTTGGCTTTTCGAGGAAAAAAGGTCTCGTCTTCAAAAGCTCTGGCAATAGGATGTTCGGAAATTAGCTGTAGGTCAGCAGCTGCTGTAAGCAGTTCCGGCCTGCATTGTTTTTCCTGTTCCAGTTTTCTTATTGAGAATTTACCCTGGGTTAACGTACCAGTTTTATCAAAGGCTACTTCATCTATTGAAACTATTTTATCGAAGGCTGTGGCATCTTTTATTAAAATTCCTTGTTTGTTTAAAGCTGACATCACGCAAGTATAAGCAGTTGGCGTCGCTAAACTTAACGCACAAGGGCAGGTGGCTACTAAAACTGATAATGAAACCCATAGCGCATCTTCAGGCGATACAAACAGCCAAATCAGATAGGTGATTGCTGCCAATATCAATTGGCTAAACACAAACCAGTGTGCAATTTTATCAGCAAAAACGCTGAACTTAGGTTTATGCTGAGAAAATTCGGACTGCATATGGCTGATGTGAGACAACGTAGTTTGCTCGCCAACTGCTGTTATTCTTACCTCAACGGTACCGTCATTATTGATACTACCCGCTAAAACTTGATCTCCAATTCCTTTGGTGACTGGCTCAAACTCACCGTTTAAAACGGACTCATTTATGCTCGTTTTACCGTCTACAATAATGCCATCTACTGCTATATGTTCACCTGGCTTGATAATAATTATGTCTTCAAGACTAAGATCTTTAACCAGTACGGTTGAAATTCCCTCATCAATTTTCAGATTTGCAGTTAAAGGCAATGAAGAGGTCAAATTCGCGTTAGATAAAACTGCCTTACTCTTAGCTTTAAACTCTAGATATTTGCCAATAAGTAATAAAAAGGTAAACATGGAGATGCTTTCGAAATAGACTTCTCCTTGGTGTCCGGACAACCCGTGTTCAAATAACTGATAAAAGCTAGCAAAAAACGCCCCATAAATCGCCAGCGCTACTGGAACGTCCATCTGTAATTTTTTGGCCTTAAGTGAAGAGACTGCGCCAGTCCAAAATGGTATTGCCGAATAAAAGATAACAGGCACGGACAATAACATGCTTATCCACTTGAAATAGCCGGTTTGATGGGATTCCATATTTGCAAATGCGCCATAGTACATAGCCACGGCTAACATCATAACTTGCATGGTAAAAAGACCGGCTACACCTAATCGGCGAATATACTGCTTTTCCTGATGTTTAAGCTGAGTTTCGGTATCGCAGATCTGAAACGGTTGGCTAGGGTAACCAATACTGGCGAGCCTACTCAGAACCTTTTTTAAGGAAATGAGGTTGGGATCCCAAACAAGCGCGGCTCTTTGCGTAACGGTATTAACGTTAACAGAGACAATGCCTGATTCGGTGTTTAATGATTGTTCAATAAGCCAGGCGCAAGCAGCACAGTGTATATTTTCAACCGACAAAGTGATTTGTTTATTTCCATCTTGTTGGGAAATTGAAACCAAATCGACTACGGCTAGTTCATCGTAAACTAGGTATTGATCATCTGTATCTGTGACTTCAGGTTTAGAAGCCATGTCACTTCTAAAGTCATAATAACTACTTAAGCCACTGTTAAAAATGTGTTCGGTAACCGCTTTGCAACCCAAACAACAAACCTGAACTTGTTCCTTTGCATTCGCAAAAATTGGTGCTGATTCATTAGGTATAACGGTGCCACAGTGAAAGCAATCCACGTTAGTTGCCATATCTTTACTAAATATTTACCCAATGAATACTAGGTAAAGCTAAATCAGTTCGCATCTTCCAGCTTAGGTCCATCGGCATTATAAAAATTTGCCACTTCCCAGAAACTTTCTGATCGAATGTTGCGGTATAGTCACCAATTGCATTTGGTGTAAGCACTAAGTCAAAGTCTTTTTTCGCAATGGTTGAATGAACCAGTGAAACCTTTAACGCAGGGAAAGACCGTTCTGAACGAATTTCTACTTTATGATCTGTTACTTTTACTTGAAATGAAAGACCTAGCTTTTGTGCATTTTCATAAAGAGTTAATTCCTGATTTATCGCTTTCCCTTTTTTATAGTAATCATCCATCACCATATCAGGCTGGTTTTTATTAGTAATAATAATTGTGATGATCCCGCCTATGACTGCGGACATAGGTAAAGCTATGATCAACCAAACCCAGGGATTCTTGAACCATTTTTGCTGGTCTAAAGACATGTTTGTTCCTACTGCTTAAACGACAAATATTAAAAAACAATCTATTGTAATTGTTTTTTAATATTAACCGTATAAAAAAAGCCTCCGAAGAGGCTTTTTATTTAATCACCTAGCCTATTTATTAGGGTGTGATTTACGATAGATGAAAGACGAGATTACATGAACCTTATCTTCACCTAACACATCTTTCCAAGCAGGCATTACACCGTTTCGCCCGTTGCGAATTGATTCCTCAACCGCACGACGTGACCCGCCATACAACCATACGTTGTCTGTCAGGTTAGGGGCACCAAATGTTAAACCATGCGCGACTGAGCCTTTACCATCTGCACCGTGACAAGCTGCACACATGCCGAACTTCATTTTACCTTGCTCTGCTAATTGATCGTTAACTTTACGACCAGCCAGCTGTAAAACGTATTCAGTCATTTGTTTTACGCCTTCATCACCAAGAGCCGCTTCCCAGCCTGGCATAGCGCCTACGCGACCGTGCATTACGGTTTCTTTTATTTGCTCTGGTGTACCACCATATAACCAATCGCTATCGGTTAAGTTAGGGAACCCGCGTGAACCACGAGCATCAGAACCATGGCAAAGCGCACAGTTTTGAAGATACAGGCGTTGACCAACTTTAAACGCTTCATCGTCATACGCCAAATCTAAGATAGGCTTGTCAGCCATTGCCTTGAAGATTGGTGCATATTCTTTGTCTGCCTTAACATACTCTTGGTCAAGCGATACCAACAATCCTTCCGCTTTAGCTTTATCAGATAGCTCTTTTGATTCTGCTAAAGTCACGATCCCTTGGTTCGAACTCTTCCAGCCGAGTAAACCTTGATAATTACCCATACCCGGATACAAGATCAGATAACCAACTGACCATACCAAGATAAAGTAGAACATGTATGTCCACCACTTAGGTAATGGGTTGTTTAATTCTTCGATGCCGTCAAACTCGTGACCCATCGATTCACCTTCATCTACATGCGTGTAGTTTTTCAGGTTGATTGTAATAATCCAAAAACACAACACTAGTGAAATACCGGTTAATAGTACAACCCACCAATGCCAAAATTCAGTCATTACCATTTTTATGACTCCTTATTATTCGGTTTATCGTCTGCCTTTTTGTCATCTTCATCGAAGATCGAGTTGGCTATATCATCAAACTTACTTTTGCGATTTTTGCTGTAAGCCCAATAGACGATAATCAAAAACAAAACTAATAAAATTAACGTGTAAAAGCCTCTATAGGTACCGTAATCCATAGTCATTACTTAAGATGAGTACCTAATTGCTGTAAGTACGCAATTAATGCGTCCATTTCAGTTTTGCCTTCAACGGCGGCTTTTGCACCAGCAATATCTTCAGCAGAGTACAATGGAATGTAATTTCCATTTGTGTCTTTATGAGTTTTGCCTTCAGTTAGTTGGTTGAAAACTTCAAGTTTTTTCGCTGTGTATTCGCCCGTCAAAACGGTTTCTTCTAACCATTTGAAAGAAGGCATGTTTGACTGAGGTACTACAGCGCGAGGGTCGATCAAGTGAACGCGATGCCACTCATCTGAATAACGTCCACCTACACGTGCTAGGTCAGGACCCGTACGTTTTGAACCCCATAAGAAAGGGTGATCCCATACAGATTCGCCAGCAACCGAATAATGGCCATAACGCTCAACTTCAGCACGGAAAGGGCGGATCATTTGGCTGTGACAAGAGTTACATCCTTCACGGATATAAACGTCGCGACCTTCCATTTCTAGTGCAGTTAAGGCACGAAGTCCTTTAACTGGTTCAGTTGTGTCTTTTTGGAACATTAGTGGTGTAATTTCAACAAGTGCACCGAAGCTGATAGCAATAACGGTGAACACCGCCATTAACGTAACGCTTTTTTCAATCTTTTCGTGATGGTTTGCCATGTTCTCAAACTCCTTAAGCTACTTGAGGTTCAGCAACAGGCTGTTGTTTAGCTTCACGTACCGTTTTGACAACGTTGTACGCCATAACCAACATACCAGCAACTACAAATACACCGCCTAAGAAACGAACAAAATAGAACGGGTAAGAAGCTTCTAAACTCTGAACAAAGCTATAAGTTAACGTACCGTCAGAGTTAACCGCACGCCACATTAGTCCTTGCATAACGCCGGAAATCCACATAGCTACAATGTAAAGAACAACACCAACAGTGTGTAACCAGAAATGTACATTAACTAAACCATAATCAGCCATGCGAGTTTTGCCATATAAACGTGGGATCAAGTGGTATAAAGCACCAATTGATACCATAGCAACCCAACCTAATGCACCTGAGTGTACGTGACCTACTGTCCAGTCAGTGTAGTGAGATAGGGCGTTTACTGATTTGATTGCCATCATCGGGCCTTCAAACGTTGACATACCATAGAAAGATAAAGATACGATTAAGAAACGTAATACAGGGTCAGTACGCAATTTGTGCCATGCACCTGATAACGTCATGATACCGTTGATCATGCCACCCCAAGACGGGATGAATAGAATTACTGACATAACCATACCTAGAGACTGAGTCCAGTCTGGTAACGCTGTGTAGTGTAAGTGGTGTGGTCCAGCCCAAATATATAAAGAAACAAGTGCCCAAAAGTGAACAACAGATAAGCGATACGAGTAAACTGGACGTTCTGCTTGTTTAGGAACGAAGTAATACATCATGCCTAAGAAGCCAGCAGTTAATAAGAAACCAACCGCATTATGACCGTACCACCATTGAACCATCGCATCTACTGCACCAGAATAAATAGAGTATGACTTATAAAGGTTAACAGGAATTGCTGCACTGTTTACTAAGTGCAGAATCGCAACCGTAATGATAAAGCCTGCGTAGAACCAGTTTGCAACGTATATATGACTGGTTTTACGAATCGCTAACGTACCAATAAATACGTAAGCATATGCAACCCATACGAATGTAATTAGAACGTCGATTGGCCATTCTAATTCCGCATATTCTTTTGCAGTGCTAATGCCCATAGGCAATGTAATTGCTGCTGCAACAATTACGGCTTGCCAACCCCAGAACGTAAACGCCGCAAGTTTGTCACTGATCAATCGCACTTTACATGTGCGTTGAACAACATAATAAGAGGTAGCAAATAGGGCGCTTGTACCAAATGCGAAAATTACGGCATTGGTATGCAATGGACGTAAACGTGAGAAAGTTAACCATGGCGTATCGAAGTTTAGTGCTGGCCATATTAATTGCGCTGCAATCAATACACCAACCGTCATACCTACAATACCCCAAAATACAGTAGTTAAAGCAAATTGCTTGACTACCTTGTAGTTATACTCTGGGTGAGCAATGTTTGTTGTTGTCATATTTTGATTCCACTTGGAGGTGAAAATAATTGTTATTAAGGTTAAATTTTAGACATATTTTCAAAAAGTGAAGGTTTATCTTCTCTTTTATGAACCTAAGCCTTTGGGCAGCGTGAATAATAAAGACTTTGTCGGTAAAATAATAGTTAGTGACCGAAGAATATTGTTTTAGATCAAGGTTAAATTAGTATAAATGCTCAAAATTCACACAACCCCCATTTTCCTTGCTCTGATTTGCTTATTTTTGACGCAATTAAGTGGTTATAACAAAAACACAAACGTCAAAAATTCTACGTGCGATATCAATAGCCAACCTTGTTTGAAATTGGAATCTGCACGAGTGCAAATAACGTTTAACTCCTCTCAGTTATATGTCGAAAAAGCTTATTCAATATCTGTCAAAACGGAGATTAAAATTGTAGAAATGTATTTGTCTGGTGAAAACATGAATATGGGACAAATCCCCATCGTTTTGGTAAAGAATAAGGAAGGTTATAAGGCAAATTTGTACTTGGGATTATGTAACGAGCCAATAATGCACTGGAAACTAAACATTGTCTATTTCGATAATACAAAGGAGGAGTTGGTAGTGACATCATACTGGAACGAAGGTGTCTATCTTTCTGCTCAGGTCGAACATCCATAAATCAGCTAGGCTAAATCGATAAGGCCTTCTATTATTAGTGTATAAATTTTGAAACTAATTAGCTGACATGATTCATTTAATTAAGAAGTGCCTTGGTTCTCTACTCATCGCAAGTCTATTGTTATTCGTTAATATCCTTTCTGCGTCGGACCTGGATGTTTCAGTTGGTTGGACAAAACCACCTTACGTTATTGAAAAGCAAAACACCGGCTTTGAATTGGAATTAGTGAAATCCGTATTTAAAAAATTGGGTTACTCTCTTAATTTTGTTTACGTTCCGTTTGGCAGATCCAATACTCTCATTAAGTCTGGTAAAGTAGATGTTGCGCTAACAATGAACAAAAAGATGGATTTATCCGGCCTTGTTTTGTCAGAACCTTATATTGTTTATCAAAACGCCGCTATTAGCCTAAAGGGTAGAGGTATCCAGTTAGAAAACGTTTCGGAGTTGCGTCACCACTCAATTGTAGGTTTTCAAAACTCATCGATAGTTTTAGGCCGTGACTATCGTTTTGCCGTTGAAAGAAGTCAATTGTACCTCGAATTACCTGACCAAAAAAAACAAGTAGAAATGCTTTTAAAAGGGAAAGTTGACATTGTTGTTATGGATATCAATATTTTTAATTATTTGAGCAGAGAATTCATGGGGAAAAGTCATATGAGTAATGTAGACATTCATAGATTATTTCCTTCAACACCATACAAAATGGCATTCAGAGACGAAGTACTTAAGGACAAGTTCAACAAAGAGCTAAAGCAATTTAAACAATCAAAAAGTTATAAAGACTTGGTAGACGAGTATGAGTTTCTTCAATAATTCATTAATTCTGCTCGTGTTGAGTACGGTTTTAATCTTCTTCCAAGCAATCTCTTAACCACGAAACTGCTTCCTGTGTATTATCAAAGAAACGATGGCGTATGCCAGCTGTTAAGTATGCCTTTTCCAAAAGGTTCCTAGATATTGTTGGGTTTATCGCATCTTCAACATATAAGGCAACAGCCGTGGCTCTTATGGTTTTTAGATAGCCGGTAAAATAACTAATAGCTTCCGGAGTACCCAGAGCCTCGCCACTAAACTTTATTAAACCCGCATAATTTGAAGGTAGTTGATTTCTCAAAGCAAGCATTTGTTGCTCCATGTCCTTTATAAATTCCAGATTGCAAGGTCCCACGATATCAAGAGTTACGATATTGTTGTTTAGCGTTGATTTTATGTTGCCATGGAGTGGAAAATCAGATTTGTTCATTCAGCCAGTTCGGTGTCCTAGAAAACAGATACAAAACCAGTATGACAATTATCCATAACGGAAACAAGATATTTGACCAACCCTTAAAGAAGGTAACATCCCGAACTCACTTAAATTTCATTGGATTGAAATCAACCCAGCAAAATAGAAATTCATATAGAAGTGAGTAACTGATACGGGGGTACCAATACTAACTATAAAATAACCAAGGTTGTCTGTTTGCTGTTGGTAATTAAAGAGCAGAAGATAGGAGAATATGAACCGGTGATGCTACGTACACGAACCAATAACTTGGCCCAGTAGAAATAATTTCACGCACATAGAGACGCATCGAATCCAAAAATGTTAAATATGATAAACGCACGCAGGTTCAAAGCAAAAGCAATTTCGCTAGAAGTTAGTCTTCAAGACTAGAATTAAAAAAAGTCCTTAAAAGGATAGTTGTTAAATTTGCTTAAAAATATTAGTCGTTTTTACTTAATCAGACGGAATGCAACAAATGCAATTAAGCACATGAATCTTATTTAACATAATATACATTATGGGCACATCAATAGCAGACTAAGTAACGTATATTATGTGCATATAAAGATGTAACTGGATTCTGTTGCCTACGGCTTCAGGAGGTCTTTTTGGCGAATTATTAGGCGCTTGTACGTGCGTGAAATAATTTAGCCTGGGTCTTAGTTCAGTTTCGTGCGCGTAGAAGCACGTAATTTTGTAGTAAAAAACAGCAAGCGCACCTAAGCCTGTGTGTCTCCGGCTCAAAAATCGCCTGTCGACACGCAGTCATACAAGGTGCGCTTTTATAATTAGCAAAGTGATTTCAAAGTTACCGTTTGCAGGCTTTGGAATTCGTTATCCAGTTTTTCAACAATGACGCTGATTAAACTATGATGCTCGTATTCTTCGGGTGTACTTGCCAGGTAATGCTTTAGAGCTTCAATTGGTTGTTCAAGATTTTTGAACTGATCGTAAACTGATTTAAATGTATCATTTGTTTTAGGCATGATTGACTCCTTGTAAGTCATTAATGTTTAGCGCTGGTTAATGTGGCTGCATTAGCCAGCGTGTTTAAAATTTTTAGCCGAATGATGAATAAGTTTTTGCTCGTATACCCAGTTTGGTATTTCAGCCGGCTGCGCTTCAATTACTCTAATTAGAGTAACGACGTTACTTTGCCTACTACTTCGTTTCTCAGCGCAGATATCAATGTTTATTCCAAATGTCTTTAGTTCTTTCCGATGCCGTTTATAAGTCGCTGGAGACATCATGCTTCTTAAGTCGTGTCCTTCAGACCACAATGTATATGTAGATTTCAATTTATTAGGCAGGCCTAGTAACTCATTGCTATTTAACTTAATTTGTTCTGTCATTTCTATTTTCCTCACGTATTGATTAAACAGCTCTATCACTTTTTGAGGCGGTAAATCTTTAACCCTTTTTATATCTAAATCTTTGAGCTGTTTGCTTAGTAATCTAAGTTCTATTCTGAGCTTATTATCAACCCATTCTTCTAATCCCAAACCTTTAAGCGGCTCAGGTAATTGTCTATCTTTTTTTTGTATTTCCTCCGCTTTGCAATACATCTTCAAAGCCCAACGCTCTGAATTTTTGCCAAAGTATATAGTCCCACCTTTAGTTGTTGGTCTGCCATGTCTAGTAACTGAGTTGTATTCTAGACGCCTAATGAAAGCTAATACATCTGACCTTGATGGCAACGAATAGGAATAATTAATATCAACCATAGTTAATTCATAATCGCCCTCTTTTACCTGCTTTAGCTCTAAGGGGGTCGGCTTAATTCCTAACTGGTTGACAAGAATTATGTATACATCATAAAGCATCGAGCGGAGATCATCAGAACCTAAGACATTGTGTCCTTGCAAAAATTTTGAAGGGTTTCCATTAACCCATAAATGAGTTGCCAATCCTTGGCCGTTTCCACCAACGGACTTATAGGAGATCTTTTTATCATAACTGCCGACCGCTTGAATACGTTTAGGAGACGTCCACTCCAGTTCGCCATCTGCATTGAAAGATTGCACAGCACCAGATGCAATGGGGCTGTGTAACAATGGAAATTTCACCAAAGACCAATCTATCAAAAGTCACCTCAAAGGGGTCAAAATGAGCCAAAAGTCGGGTATTACTAGACACCCGACTTGCCCACCCAAAAACCTGTCAATAATCCTGAAGAATGTTTTTAATTAATCCTGCGGGATAAATTACATTCGAAGGTGAAATATATATGCTTATAATTGACCCTACAAGATGTATTTGAGGATAGAATTGTGTCTATAGGTGAAAATCTTAAGCGGTTGCGGCGTGATAAACAATGGACTCAAGGAGAATTAGCAGAAAAATGTAAAATTCGTTTAGGGCAAATATCTAAAATAGAAAGAAACGATACAGACCCCAAGCTAAGTACAATTTACTCTCTGATAAATGCTCTAGAATGCTCACCAAACGCCCTACTGAGCGACATCACACAAGAAAGCATGGATTCTAGAATGGCCATCGTTTTAGAGCGTGTACAGAAGCTATCAGAACGAGACAAAAACATACTACTGTCAGTAATCGATAAATATTGTATCGCAGTCAGCATGCAAGAGTTGGTAACAGAGAAGAATAGCTTTCTTGGTATGAAAAGAATCTTGGGCAAAACCCAAGAAATGAGCATTAGTGAAGATGAAGAAAACACAAATTAAAGACATCATTAAACAGTTAGGGTTACCTGAAGAAACAGAGTGGATTGGGTACGGAATTCATTCAGTGGAGAATGATGATTTCCTTTGGTACTTTGAAGCAGAAGGCGACATTGAAAATTTAGTTTGGATAAAATTTCCAGACAAAGCAAAAGCATTTCAAAGTCTTAACAAGGCAGAAAAGATAAGAGATAAATTCAAGCCAGAAGCTGAAGTAGTTTGGATGTTTGATCTTGGTAATCAAGTATTCGTAACACAGCCAGAGGGTTATGGACGTATTCAAAATGAGCCTCTGCATTAACTAACTAACGCCCTTCGGTTGTTTGCTCGATTTATAAAATAGTTAAGGAAACCTCCGCTCGTACCTCGCGGCACCCCCTTTACTATTTTATAAATCCGAGCGAAGTCTCTATGATGTCCGGTCACAAAATCCTGAACAAAATAAGACGGTGGCCGGATTCATTCCATGCAGAATATAGAAGTCAATATTACCCCCAGTGAGCAATTACAGATTATTAAGCTGCCCTTAACTCTCAGAGGCACGTATATCACTTGGAGGATGGGATTCAACCCTTATTTCCTAATGTCCCGTGAAACGTATTACAGACACGCTAAAGTGCTGAAACAGAAATACGGTATAGATATCAAAGCAGAATTTAAGCCCCTAGCAGACTAATTAATATACATTATGGGCACATCAATAGCAGACTAAGTAACGTATATTATGTGCATATAAAGATGTAACTGGATTCTGTTGCCTACGGCTTCAGGAGGTCTTTTTGGCGAATTATTAGGCGCTTGTACGTGCGTGAAATAATTTAGCCTGGGTCTTAGTTCAGTTTCGTGCGCGTAGAAGCACGTAATTTTGTAGTAAAAAACAGCAAGCGCACCTAAGCCTGTGTGTCTCCGGCTCAAAAATCGCCTGTCGACACGCAGTCATACAAGGTGCGCTTTTATAATTAGCAAAGTGATTTCAAAGTTACCGTTTGCAGGCTTTGGAATTCGTTATCCAGTTTTTCAACAATGACGCTGATTAAACTATGATGCTCGTATTCTTCGGGTGTACTTGCCAGGTAATGCTTTAGAGCTTCAATTGGTTGTTCAAGATTTTTGAACTGATCGTAAACTGATTTAAATGTATCATTTGTTTTAGGCATGATTGACTCCTTGTAAGTCATTAATGTTTAGCGCTGGTTAATGTGGCTGCATTAGCCAGCGTGTTTAAAATTTTTAGCCGAATGATGAATAAGTTTTTGCTCGTATACCCAGTTTGGTATTTCAGCCGGCTGCGCTTCAATTACTCTAATTAGAGTAACGACGTTACTTTGCCTACTACTTCGTTTCTCAGCGCAGATATCAATGTTTATTCCAAATGTCTTTAGTTCTTTCCGATGCCGTTTATAAGTCGCTGGAGACATCATGCTTCTTAAGTCGTGTCCTTCAGACCACAATGTATATGTAGATTTCAATTTATTAGGCAGGCCTAGTAACTCATTGCTATTTAACTTAATTTGTTCTGTCATTTCTATTTTCCTCACGTATTGATTAAACAGCTCTATCACTTTTTGAGGCGGTAAATCTTTAACCCTTTTTATATCTAAATCTTTGAGCTGTTTGCTTAGTAATCTAAGTTCTATTCTGAGCTTATTATCAACCCATTCTTCTAATCCCAAACCTTTAAGCGGCTCAGGTAATTGTCTATCTTTTTTTTGTATTTCCTCCGCTTTGCAATACATCTTCAAAGCCCAACGCTCTGAATTTTTGCCAAAGTATATAGTCCCACCTTTAGTTGTTGGTCTGCCATGTCTAGTAACTGAGTTGTATTCTAGACGCCTAATGAAAGCTAATACATCTGACCTTGATGGCAACGAATAGGAATAATTAATATCAACCATAGTTAATTCATAATCGCCCTCTTTTACCTGCTTTAGCTCTAAGGGGGTCGGCTTAATTCCTAACTGGTTGACAAGAATTATGTATACATCATAAAGCATCGAGCGGAGATCATCAGAACCTAAGACATTGTGTCCTTGCAAAAATTTTGAAGGGTTTCCATTAACCCATAAATGAGTTGCCAATCCTTGGCCGTTTCCACCAACGGACTTATAGGAGATCTTTTTATCATAACTGCCGACCGCTTGAATACGTTTAGGAGACGTCCACTCCAGTTCGCCATCTGCATTGAAAGATTGCACAGCACCAGATGCAATGGGGCTGTGTAACAATGGAAATTTCACCAAAGACCAATCTATCAAAAGTCACCTCAAAGGGGTCAAAATGAGCCAAAAGTCGGGTATTACTAGACACCCGACTTGCCCACCCAAAAACCTGTCAATAATCCTGAAGAATGTTTTTAATTAATCCTGCGGGATAAATTACATTCGAAGGTGAAATATATATGCTTATAATTGACCCTACAAGATGTATTTGAGGATAGAATTGTGTCTATAGGTGAAAATCTTAAGCGGTTGCGGCGTGATAAACAATGGACTCAAGGAGAATTAGCAGAAAAATGTAAAATTCGTTTAGGGCAAATATCTAAAATAGAAAGAAACGATACAGACCCCAAGCTAAGTACAATTTACTCTCTGATAAATGCTCTAGAATGCTCACCAAACGCCCTACTGAGCGACATCACACAAGAAAGCATGGATTCTAGAATGGCCATCGTTTTAGAGCGTGTACAGAAGCTATCAGAACGAGACAAAAACATACTACTGTCAGTAATCGATAAATATTGTATCGCAGTCAGCATGCAAGAGTTGGTAACAGAGAAGAATAGCTTTCTTGGTATGAAAAGAATCTTGGGCAAAACCCAAGAAATGAGCATTAGTGAAGATGAAGAAAACACAAATTAAAGACATCATTAAACAGTTAGGGTTACCTGAAGAAACAGAGTGGATTGGGTACGGAATTCATTCAGTGGAGAATGATGATTTCCTTTGGTACTTTGAAGCAGAAGGCGACATTGAAAATTTAGTTTGGATAAAATTTCCAGACAAAGCAAAAGCATTTCAAAGTCTTAACAAGGCAGAAAAGATAAGAGATAAATTCAAGCCAGAAGCTGAAGTAGTTTGGATGTTTGATCTTGGTAATCAAGTATTCGTAACACAGCCAGAGGGTTATGGACGTATTCAAAATGAGCCTCTGCATTAACTAACTAACGCCCTTCGGTTGTTTGCTCGATTTATAAAATAGTTAAGGAAACCTCCGCTCGTACCTCGCGGCACCCCCTTTACTATTTTATAAATCCGAGCGAAGTCTCTATGATGTCCGGTCACAAAATCCTGAACAAAATAAGACGGTGGCCGGATTCATTCCATGCAGAATATAGAAGTCAATATTACCCCCAGTGAGCAATTACAGATTATTAAGCTGCCCTTAACTCTCAGAGGCACGTATATCACTTGGAGGATGGGATTCAACCCTTATTTCCTAATGTCCCGTGAAACGTATTACAGACACGCTAAAGTGCTGAAACAGAAATACGGTATAGATATCAAAGCAGAATTTAAGCCCCTAGCAGACTAATTAATATACATTATGAGTATATCAATATAGGAGATATAGGGCGTTTGTTTGGAATGGATTCTGGCTGTAACCCTTTTAAGTCACTGAGTTAAGGCCTATTTTAGGCAGTTATTTAGCGTGCGCTACGTGCGTGAAATTAATTTGGCAGTGTCATTACCCAGTTTCATTTACGTAGCGTTGCGTTATTTCCAATAACATTTTTTAATGTTTGTAATAAGATTCGTATTTGTTTTCATAGATTGCTAAAAATCTCTCCGGGCAAAAAAATGCAGACAGATTTGATCTTTTCTATCTGCATTAAGGTTTTGAAGTTAGTTAAATTCCTGAATGCCCATTTCCAGAACGTTGAGTTAAATCCGACATCTTCTTAGACAACAAACTTAAGTTCTCGCTCTCCAATGCTATTGCTTCTGCTGAAGAAACGCTTTTCTGTGTATCCTGTGACGCCGTCTGTAACCGACTATTAATTTCATTGACCGTAATTGCTTGTTGGCTAGCAGACGCAGCGATATCTCTATTCATATTGTTGATGCTAATTACTTTATCAGTAATCGCATCTAGCTTTTGTTTTGTGGTCTCGGCTCTATCTAACGTTTGTTTGGCTTTTTCTGTACCTGATAACATTACTTCATTTGCTACACGAGCGTCATTTTGAAGTTGGTTAATCAGGTCGTTGATTTCTTTTGTTGCTTCTTGAGTGCTCTGAGCTAACGTCCTAACTTCGTCAGCAACGACTGCGAAACCACGACCTTGCTCTCCAGCGCGTGCAGCCTCAATTGCAGCGTTTAAAGCTAACAAATTGGTTTGTTCTGCAATGCCATCAATTGTACCTATAATGGAACCTATGCTATCACTGCGTTGATCAAGTTCCTTGATTACCTCACTTGCGAGCTTAACCTGTTGATTTAGATTTTCAATTGCAGTTAATGTTTGCTCCATGGTTTTCTGGCTTTCTTTTACAGAATAATTTACTTCACTACTTGCTGTGGCCGTAGCTTCAGTACGATTTGAGACTAATGAGCCTGTACTTTCTAACTCATCCAAGGCAGATACGATATGTGCAAGGTTCGTATGTTGTGTTAACGCTGATTTCTTATTAGATGCAGCTATATACTCTGAATCCGACGCCGCGGTTTCTACTTGTTTTGCGTGTTCGGCAATCTCTTTTATGATGCCTTGAATCACTTTTAAGAGGTCATTAAAACTTGAGGCTACAACGCCTATTTCGTTGTTTTTCTTAAGTTCTACAGACTTGGTAGTCGTGCTTATTTCGTTTTTAATTTCCGCAGTAATCGATTTTGCTTGGTCTTGAAGGTGAGTCAGCGGCTTAACCACATTTGCTGACAGATAAAAATAAATAAACCCAATGATGATCGTGATAGCAATAACTAGACCTAATATTGTGCTGTGGCTTCTTGCAGATACTACTTCATACGCTTTATTGAGCGGGATGCTCACAGCAACACCACCTAACAAGGTATTACTGCTTGTAGAAACACCATGACAGTTAGCACAGCCGTCATGCATGTTGCTGTTTAAAGGAACCGCTATTTGGTAACTTTCTTTTGTTACTTTTATAAATGGTTCGGAATTACCACGCATAAAACTATTTACGGCCTCAGTTTCAAAAGTTGTCTCGATTTTTGTAGCATCACCACCTTGAGAGCGAACATTAAGCTTTTCAGCATCAGTGAATAACCTAACCCGGCTTTGTTTATTACCAAAATCGTGCGTAACCGCTCTATCTATTGCACCTATGGTCCTGGTCCAATCTTCTAATATTGTTTTCTTTTGAGTTTCGTCCAATCTACCAGTGTATTCAGTATTAAATTGTATTGTTGAGACCATAAACATTTGAGCTGTACGTGATATAAGCTCATTAGCTTTGGCACTCATATCATTGACCATACTTTCTTTTAGGCTGCTTTTTACGAACATGGAAAAAACAATGGCAAAGATCAGGCCGATCGTTGCCAGTGCGATAAGTAGTTGTGTATTAATACTATTTTGTTTCACAAATAAATCCTTGAGTTTGAGCAAGTATTTATAATTTGTTACGAACTGAAGCCATAACAATATTATTATTCTTATTATTAATTGGGGGTGTTTGTATTATCGGTACGGGATTTTATCAGAAGATTGGCACTAAGAACCAATTGTTTCAGTTCAACTGCGGGCTATATATCGTTGAAAGTATTAAATTAATTCCTAGAAACCTGGTGCGAATATGAGACTTTCCACGTCATTGAGCTGATGACGATTTGATAACCACAACTGGTGGGCATGATCTTTAAGTTTAGCCTCTGCAGATATGTCTACGTTCCATCTTCGCAGCAAATAACCAGCAATAGCGGCTCTTGTTACAATACGTTTTTCACCATCCAACATACCGTAGTCCATTTCGATTGCCGTTGGTTGAACGACATTTACTGGATGAGGCTTTAAAATCAGTGTTATTTCTTTTTGCCATTGCCAATCGACGTCCGCTAATTCGTGCTGAAAAACACGATTACTCTTTACGGTAACTTTGCTTATTCTCGTCAAAACAAAGTCCCTAAACGATTCAGACTTACGATCATAAGCTCTAACGTGCCAACGCAAACCATTGTCCAAAATTTGATGCGGAACAATTTCTCGAGAACTCGAACCTGACGATAATGAAGTGTAAATTATGTTAACAACATTACCATTTAACATAGCTTGAACGAGCCTGGCTAAAACGTTTAGGTCCGGAACGTTAATATAGGACGTACCTTGAACTGGATAAACTGACTCGGGTCTTTCAATTAAATTTGACTTAGAAGTAAGCCTGTTTAATATTTCACGGCCTTGGTGTTCAAATGCGGGATTAAAAGCCTTGGTTTGAAAAAATCGTTTTGAGTTTTCTTCAAACTCAAGGTTACCAGGCCATTCTTGTGTGTAAACATCAAGGAGTTGTGTTGCATGTGAAGCTTCTAAATCAAACTCTTGCTGTATATCTTCAACACCTATATGCCCTCGAAACATAAGGCAAAAATCTATGTAAATTAGATTATTTGTAACAGTTTGATTCGCTTTGTCCATCATTGCTTCACTTTATTATTCTTGTTGGAAAACTCGCATCCGTGCTTACAAAATCACGCTATTTAATAGACGAATAAATCGATTCCATTGTTTTTATAGGGTTTTCTGACTTAGTGATTGCTCGACCAATTACTAAGTAATCGCTGCCAGCTTCCACAGCTCGTTTGGGTGTCATGATGCGCTTTTGGTCGTCACTTGATGCATCTTCCGTTCGAATGCCTGGTGTTATCAACTTGAAATCTTTGCCGTAATTCGTTTTTAACATTGCCGCCTCCTGCGCTGAACAAACAACACCATCAAGACCTGATTTATGTACCAGACCCGCCAAGAAGTTAACGTGTTCAGCTGGTGTTTTTGTGACGCCAAGCTCTAACAAATCTTCGTCAGACATACTGGTCAAAACCGTAACGGCTATCAAAAGAGGCGCATCTTTACCGTAAGGAAGAAGAATGTCCTTAGCGGCGGACATCATTTTAGTTCCACCTGACGCATGGACGTTTACCATCCAAACCCCCAAATCAGCAGCCGCTTTTACTGCTTTGGCAACCGTATTTGGTATGTCGTGAAACTTCAAATCAAGAAATACGTCAAAGCCCTTTTTCTGTATCTGCTCAACAAAGCTAGGACCAAAATGCGTGAACATCTCTTTACCAATTTTTAATCGGCATAAATTAGGATCTAAGCGGTCAACTAGTTCAAAGGCGTCTTTTTGCTTATCAAAGTCTAATGCCACTACAATTTGTTTATCATTCAAAATTAATGTCTCGCTCTTTAAATGCCATCTAAGCCCGCTAAAGGCTTAATGGTCTGCCAATTGTTACAAGCTGGACAGCGCCAACTAAACATGTTCGTCGTGAATCCACAAGACTTACACTCATAATTCGGTTTTAACTCTATGTATCTGGTTATCAAAGTCTGCAGTTGGTCATAATGAGGATCGGACATAAAAAACTCTTTTTCCAATTCAATGAGTTTCGCAAACCCCCTCACACTGGGAACTTTTTGAAGATGTTTAATGATATATTGCCTGCCCGCTTCAACGCCCTTTTCTTTTGCAACATATTCAGCCATTTGGTTATGAGCTGTGACACTGTTTATCTTCTTTTCTTTAATTAACCAGTATAACCACGCGGTTTGCTCAAATTCATCAATAAAGCACTCAGGAGCTATATTAAATAACGCAGGTGCAAATGACGGCTCTTGATCAAGAACCTGAATTATTAGCTCTCTTGACTGTTGTTTGTTGTTCAAGATCAAATAGAGTTTAGCTAATGAAACTAGGGCCCTGATACACTTTGAATTAACTTTAAGCGCCCGTCGGTAACTTTGTTTTTTGTTTTTTATATTTTCAGATGCATCTGCAACTTCACAATAGAAGTGACTGACTAGCTCTCGGCTAGTTTGGTTTAGACTTGATGGAGTGGTTTGAAGGTAAGCGTCTATGCCCTTTTGCCATTCACGAGTTTGTTCATATACATGCAACTGCATGATGAGTGCTTCATTTGCATGTTCAGATTGAAGTAATTTCGTAAGATTCTTTAGTGCCCTTTCTAACATTCCTGCCGACAAAAAATCTTGAGCTAGCTCAATCTGAATTGCTTCGAGATCATACTTAGGAATTTCAATTTGATCAGTTTTTACCAATCCTTCGTGTATAGCGATTGCCTTATCGATTTCACCTTTTTTACGGAAAAGCTTGGCGAGAGTCAGGTAGTTTTCGATATTAGAAGGAGAATCATCGAAGTATTGAATAAGCCTATCAAACGCCTGTTCTTCTTCATTATTTAATAGCAAAGATACACTTGAGTTCAGTGCCTTGTTCATCGAAAGTTGCTGCGCTAACAGTTCTTTTTTTGCATTGTGTTTACCCATCACCCAGCCGTAGGCTACTGCTGCGGGTAATAGCAAAAATAACAATTCAAGCATTAGATCTAAAAGATAGTTTCTTTAACAACAACCAGAGAAACGCTAGTAAGCCGCCGGATAGAAAAGTGATGTAAAGCAATGTCGCTAGTGGCAATTGAACAACAACAAAAAGCAGATTCACATTAACCAACTGATGATTTTCACTGCCTAAAGCCAAAGCAATGAGAATTACAAAAAATGTTAAAATGTATGTAAGCAGTTTCAACAACTTATACCCCTATGTTCGAGGGGTATTAGGCTATTGTATGTAACCCACTGAGTCAATCAGTTCTCTACTTAAAATCGACTCTTTCGCGCAATTCTTTACCTGGTTTAAAGTGTGGAACGTATTTTGCGCCTAATTCAACAGATTCACCTGTTTTGGGGTTTCTGCCAGTTCTTGGTGCACGATAGTGCAACGAGAAACTACCAAAGCCACGGATCTCTATTCGTTCACCGTTAGATAAACACTCAGCCATGTTGTCGATAATACTTTTTACCGCTGTCTCAATTTCTTTAATTGGGAGAGACGGTTGTTGTTCAGATAACGCTTCGATTAATTCCGACTTGGTCATTTTTTCACCTAATTAAGAATCAAAAAATAAGGGAGCAAGTGCTCCCCTATATTTATAGCTCATTTAAAATCAAATGCTTAGTCTTTTTGTGCATTTTTAAATGCAGCAGCCATTGCATTTTCAAACTCAGGAGTTTGATTTTGCAAGTTGTCTAGCGCTTGTTTCTCTTCAGCTTCGTGAATTGCCTTGATAGATAGGCTAATTACACGATTCTTACGGTCAACGCCAACAAACTTAGCTTCAACTTCTTCACCTGCAGTTAATACAGAAGAAGCGTCTTCGATGCGGTCACGAGAGATTTCAGATACACGGATGTAACCTTCAACTTCGTTGCCTAGGTCAACTGTTGCGCCTTTAGCGTCAACATCTTTAAGTAGACCTTTAACCAAAGAACCTTTCTTGTTGTTTTCTAAGTATTCGCTGAACGGATCAGAATCCATTTGCTTAACGCCTAGAGAGATACGCTCACGCTCTGGGTCAACTTGTAATACAACTGCTTCGATTTCGTCGCCTTTCTTGAATTCACGAACTGCATCTTCACCAGATACGTTCCAAGAAATGTCAGAAAGGTGAACAAGACCGTCGATGCCGCCGTCAAGACCGATAAAGATACCGAAGTCAGTGATTGACTTGATGTTACCAGATACGCGGTCGCCTTTGTTGTGAGACTTAGCAAATACTTCCCAAGGGTTGTCTTTACATTGCTTAAGACCAAGAGAAATACGACGACGTTCTTCGTCGATTTCAAGAACCATAACTTCAACTTCGTCGCCAAGATTAACAACTTTAGAAGGATGGATGTTCTTATTAGTCCAGTCCATTTCAGAAACGTGTACAAGACCTTCGATGCCGTCTTCGATTTCAACGAAACAACCGTAGTCAGTAAGGTTAGTAACACGACCTTTAAGACGTGAAGACTCTGGGTAACGACCAGCGATGTCGCCCCATGGATCTGAACCAAGTTGCTTAAGACCTAGAGAAACACGGTTTTTCTCTTTGTCGAACTTAAGAACTTTAACGTCGATCTCGTCACCAACTGCAACGATTTCGCTCGGGTGCTTAACGCGTTTCCAAGCCATGTCAGTGATGTGTAGTAGACCGTCTAAACCACCAAGATCAACGAATGCACCGTAATCAGTAAGGTTCTTAACGATACCTTTAACTTCTGCACCTTCTTCAAGGTTAGCAAGAAGTTCTTCGCGCTCTGCAGAGTTTTCAGTTTCGATAACTGCGCGACGAGAAACAACAACGTTGTTACGTTTTTGGTCAAGTTTAATAACTTTAAAGTCTAACTCTTTACCTTCAAGGTGAGACGTGTCACGGATAGGACGAACGTCAACTAAAGAGCCAGGTAAGAATGCACGGATGCCTTCAACTTCAACTGTGAAGCCACCTTTAACTTTACCAGAGATAACACCTTTAACGATTTCTTGTTCTTCACAAGCTTTTTCAAGGCGTACCCAAGCTTCATAACGCTTAGCTTTTTCACGAGAAAGAATAGTCTCACCGAAACCGTCTTCGATTGAATCTAGAGCAACGTCAACTTCATCACCGATGTTAACTTCTAGTTCACCAGCGTGGTTCTTGAACTGAGCTGCAGGGATAGCAGATTCAGACTTAAGGCCTGCGTCTACTAATACTAGGTCGCGGTCGATAGATACTACAGTACCTTTAACGATTGAACCTGGACGAGTTTCGATAGCCTGTAGGCTTTCTTCAAATAACTGAGCAAAATTTTCTGTCATGATTTATCTTCATTAAAACCAATGTTGCGTTCCTGCGACAATGGGGTTGATGGTTAACTTGTTACATCCTGCTAACAAGGCTTTTTATTAATACTTTGTTTTAACTACTTCAAGTAGCTGTTCAAACACTTGTTGTGCCGAAATTTCGGTTGAATCGATGGAGATGGCATCTTCAGCTGGGACCATCGGGGCCACTGCGCGATTCATATCTCTGTCGTCTCTAGCTTTGATTTCGGTCAAAAGGTCGCCGATTTTAACATCGTGCCCTTTCTCTTTCAACTCCAAAAAACGTCGATTTGCACGCTCTTCTGCGCTTGCTGTAAGAAAAACTTTTATCTCTGCGTCTGGGAAAACAACTGTGCCCATATCGCGACCATCAGCGATTAACCCTGGCTCTTGGCGAAATGCACGTTGACGACGTAACAACGCTTCTCGAACTCTTGGTAACGCAGCTATTTTTGAGGCAACTCCACCGACTTCTTCATTGCGAATTGAATGGGTAACTTCTTCACCTTCCAGAACGATCTTCGAACTATTTTCTTCAGATAAGAACTGGACATCCAAATGCGCAGCAAGAGGAATTAAACTCTCTTCGTCGGTTGGTTCGATGTGGTGATGAATTGACGCTAATGCCAAAACACGATAGATAGCGCCACTGTCTAAAATCTCCCAACCTAGCTTTTGAGCTAAAAGACGACACACGGTTCCTTTTCCGGCTCCACTTGGACCGTCTATTGTTATAACCGGTACTGATTGCTCCATAAATACTCCCTAAGGTGAATTTCCGGGCGGCATTATACGCGAAAGAAGACAAAATAAAATTGATTTAAGTCGAATACTCAAAAAGTACCGATAAGAATACGCGCTCTACCTATAGAGTACTAGAGTCCAAAATGGATAGAGCGTATTTATAAAGAATGTATCAATTTATTAATGAGTTAAATCGTTCAAAATAATCAGGAAATGTTTTACTCGTCACTTTAGGATCATTAATGGTAACCGACATAGGGTCAAAGGATAACAGTGAAAAGCACATAGCAATTCTATGATCGTTATAAGTATCTATGGCGGCGTGTTTGATGAGCTGAGGCGTAACGATTATGTAATCTTCGCCCTCTTCTACTTTGGCACCTACTTTTTTGAGTTCTGTCGCCATCGCGTGTAACCGGTCGGTTTCTTTTACACGCCAGTTATAGATGTTTCTAATCGCGGTAGTGCCCTCTGCAAACAAAGCGACTGTCGCGATTGTCATTGCAGCATCAGGTATATGATTCATATCCATATCTACCGCTTTGAGGTTCCCGTCGGAGTTTACACTGATGTGATCCTCAAAATAAGATACCTCGGCTCCCATAGCTTCTAAAACCTCAGCAAACTGAATGTCACCTTGTACGCTGTTTTTACCTATTCCATATACGTTAACAGGTCCCCCGCTTATGGCACCTGCAGCCAGAAAATAAGAAGCCGATGAGGCATCGCCTTCCACCATGTAAGATGAAGGCGATTTATAATTCTGTTCTGCACTTATTACAAAAGATTCAAAATCATTATTTTTAACTTCAACACCAAATTTTTCAATGATATCTAACGTCAAAGTGATATAAGGCTTAGATACAAGTTCACCTTTCATTTTCACTTTAACCGTTTTATCCAATATTGGTGCTGCCATTAACAATGCGGATAAAAATTGACTTGAAACGGAACCATCAATTTCCACTTCCAAAATGTCAGAATCTTTAAGCCTGGAAATTTCCAGAGGCGGGTAACCTGATTCCTTTAAATAGGTAACATTGGCGCCAAGAGGCCTAATCGCATCAATTAAATGGCCAATCGGGCGTTCAAACATACGTTCTTCGCCAGTTAATTCGCAATCAACACCGGCAAATGCCAAAACCGCTGCTAGCGGCCGCATTGCGGTTCCCGCATTACCCAAATAAAGAGGTTCATTGGGGTTTTTAAACTTACCGCCAGTTCCAACTACCTTACAAACGGTTTTATCTTCACTCAACGAAGTTTCAATACCAAGTTGGTCTAGCGCTTCTAACATGTGTCGAATGTCGTCGCTGTCTAACAAGTTGGTGATCGTAGTCTCGCCTTCACATAAAGCTGCCAACAACAAGGCACGATTTGACAAACTCTTCGAACCAGGAACCGTCACGTCCCCTTTGAATCCTTTGATATGCGGAAGAGTTAGGGATTCTGTATTAGCCATGAGTACGTTCAAACTCCTTCATAAATTCAACCAAGACTTTTACACCTTCTAAAGGCATAGCGTTATAGATGCTAGCTCTCATACCACCGACCATTCTATGGCCTTTTAAAGCGACCAAGCCATTTGATTCAGCTTGTCCCAGAAAAACACTGTTTAATTCATCCTTAGGAAGATAAAACGGCACATTCATTCTCGAGCGATTATTGGTTGCAATTTGATTACGATAAAAATCTGACTGATCAATCGTCTGATACAATAAATTCGCTTTTTGTTTGTTTAGTTCTTCAACCGCAGTCAAACCGCCTTTTTCTTCCAACCAATCAAAAACTAATTTAGCAAGATAAATCGCGTAGGTTGGCGGAGTATTAAACATACTTTCTTTTTCAGCGGTCAATTTGTAGTTGAAAATTGAAGGTACATTTTCGCTACTTCTTTCCAGCAATTCGTTTTTTATGATAACTAAACTAAGACCTGAAGGACCGATGTTTTTCTGAGCACCAGCATAAATCACGTCGTAGTTGTTAACGTCGATTACACGTGAAAAAATAGTAGAAGACATATCCGCTACAACAGGAGCGTCAAAGTTAGGATCTTCAAATATTTCTATGCCATCTACAGTTTCGTTAGGACAATAATGAACATAGGCTGAATCTGGTTGAACTTGCCACTCATCAAAAGGCAAAATTTGTTTTAATCCATTAACCTCTGTTGCTGTATTTTGCTCTACTACCGAACCAAACTTTTTTGCTTCTTTGACTGCGGCTTGTGACCAAGAGCCTGTGGTGAAGTAGTTTGCTGTTCCACCGTTTAATAAATTAAGTGGCACTGAAGAAAATTGACCTCTGCCTCCGCCATGCATGAACAAAACGGAATAATCTTCACCAAGACCTAGTAAATTTTTTACTGACGTTACTGCGGATTGATATACGTTGATAAACTCCTTGCTGCGATGACTAAGTTCCATTACGGAACAACCAGTCTGATTCCAATCCCGAAATTCATTTTGGGCTTTTACCATCACTTCATCCGGCAACTTTGCCGGACCTGCACAGAAGTTATATACCGTCATTAATTCTCTCTTTCATGCATATTGTCATAATTTATTGAACATTTACTCTAACTTGGATTCAGTGTGCACTCAATTGATATTTTCGCAATTTTGTAATTAATTTACGTAAACCTAGTTTGGTATTAACAATAAGATTTAGGATAAACTGCAGCCAATAAAAAAGGCCCCTTAGGGCCTTTTAGTTATTTAAATCATTTTATTCAGTATCAGACACTTCCGAATTGTCCACTGCTTCCGTTGCTGCTGAAGAATCCGTAACTTCGGCTGCTTCGCCGTCTATGACTTCTCCTTCAATAATTTCTCCATCAATGGAGTCATCTTCGATTTCCTCAATCTTAGCCAGTCCAACTACAGACTCACCTTCAATCGTTCTGATTAAGCGAACTCCTTGTGTATTACGTCCCACCACTGATACTTCGTTTACACGGGTACGAACGAGCGTGCCCTTGTCACTGATGATCATAATTTCATGAGTATCGGCAACCTGACAGGCACCAACAACCAAGCCATTACGCTCACTCACCTTGATAGACACAACACCCTGAGTCGCACGACTCTTCGCTGGATATTCATGTTGAGGTGTACGTTTACCGAAACCATTTTCAGTGACAGTTAAGATGTTGTCTTCATGGTTTGGAACAATAAGTGATACGACTTTAGCGTCTTCCGTTAACTTAATACCGCGAACACCCGTTGCTGTACGTCCCATCGAACGAACCTGATTCTCATGGAAACGAACGACTTTTCCGTTTTGCGAGAACAACATGATTTCATCTTCGCCATTCGTAATAGACGCACCGATTAGCTTGTCACCATCGTTAAGGTTAACGGCAATGATACCACTCGCTCTTGGACGAGAATATTCAGTAAGCGCCGTTTTCTTAACTGTACCGTTAGCCGTTGCCATGAAGACGTATTTATCTTCTTCGAACTCTTTAACTGGTAAAATTGTAGTGATCTTCTCATCACCCTCTAAAGGTAACAAGTTGATGATAGGTCGTCCACGTGATTGACGACTCGCTAGCGGTAGTTGGAATACCTTCATCCAATACAAACGACCACGGTCTGAGAAACATAAAATCGTATCGTGTGTATTGGCAACAAGTAGTTTTTCGATGAAATCTTCGTCTTTCATCTTAGTCGCCGACTTACCACGACCACCACGACGTTGCGCTTGATAATCAGTAAGAGGCTGATACTTACAGTATCCTTCGTGAGAAAGTGTTACTACTACATCTTCTTCGTTGATTAAATCTTCTAAATTGATGTCATGCGACGCCTCACGGATTTCAGTCTGACGCTCATCGCCGTAGGTTTCACGGATCAGTTCTAATTCTTCGCGAATGACTTCCATCAAACGTTCTGGGCTCGCTAAAATTGCCAATAACTCTGCAATTAGTTCCAAAATCTCAGCGTATTCGCCTAAGATTTTTTCATGTTCAAGACCCGTTAGTTTATGAAGACGAAGTTCAAGAATGGCCTGAGCTTGCTGCTCAGTCATATGGTACATGCCATCTCTAATACCAAACTCATCTTCTAACCATTCCGGACGAGCGGCATCATCACCAGCGCGCTCCAACATAGCGGCAACATCACCTAATGGCCAGCCACGGGCGGTTAAACGAACTTTTGCTTCTGCAGGCGTCGGAGATGTTTTAATTAATTCGATAATTTCATCGATATTGGCAAGCGCAATAGCAAGCGCTTCCAAAATATGGGCTCGGTCTCTCGCTTTGCGTAAATCAAATACCGTACGACGAGTAACCACTTCACGACGGTGTGACAAAAACGCTTCTAACATTTCTTTTAGTTTGAAGATTTTTGGCTGGCCATGATCTAATGCCACCATGTTAATACCGAACACGGTTTGTAACTGTGTTAACGCGTATAAGTGGTTTAGAATTACTTCCGTAGGTTCACCGCGTTTAATTTCTATAACGATACGCATACCGTCTTTATCAGACTCATCACGTAACGCCGAGATACCTTCAACTTTTTTGTCTTTAACAAGTTCAGCAATTTTTTCAATTAATCGAGCCTTGTTAACCTGATAAGGGATCTCCGTAACGATGATCGTGTCTTTGCCGTTACTTTCATCGTGTTCTATTTCTGCTTTGGCGCGTAAATAGACTTTACCACGACCAGTTGTATAGGCATCAATTATGCCTTTACGGCCATTAATGATTGCTGCTGTAGGAAAGTCTGGTCCCGGAATATATTCCATTAACTCTTCAACAGTAAGATCAGGGTTATGCGAAAGCGCTAAAGTGCCATCAATCACTTCTGTTAATGAATGCGGAGGAATGTTGGTCGCCATACCTACGGCAATACCAGAAGAACCATTTACCAATAACGTTGGCACTTTTGTCGGCAATACAGCTGGAATATGTTCTGTACCATCATAGTTTGGAACAAAATCAACGGTTTCTTTTTCAAGATCGGCTAAAAGTTCATGGGCCAGTTTTTCCATACGAACTTCGGTATAACGCATAGCAGCAGCAGAGTCTCCGTCGACTGAACCAAAGTTACCCTGACCGTCTACTAACGTATAACGCATTGAAAATGGTTGAGCCATACGAACAATAGTATCGTAAACCGCACTGTCACCATGAGGGTGATACTTACCAATTACGTCACCAACAACACGGGCTGATTTTTTATAGGGCTTATTCCAATCATTTTTAAGTTCATTCATCGCGAACAATACGCGACGGTGTACCGGCTTTAGACCATCCCTCACATCCGGTAATGCACGACCTACGATTACACTCATGGCATAATCGAGATAACTGGTTTTTAATTCTTCTTCAATATTAATTGGACTAATATTGTTAGCGAGATCTGTCATAAACGCACTGTTCCCTGCAAATACTTAGTAGAAGTTATTATTCTTATTAAAAAAAAGAGCTCAGGATTGTAACATAATCCCAACACGGCGCTAGTGCATTTTGAACTTCTGTGCCTTAGTCCCCTACTTATTTCTTATAGAAAGCGCTCTAACGGCTTTTTAGAGCCGTTTATTTGTTTTTTATTTATACAATCTTTAACAAATACTGCTTTTCTTTATTAACTGGAAGATTATAATTTTGGCCACTTCAAGCCAATAAAAATAAGCTAATGACTGAACAATCCGCAAATGTCGATAACTCTGAAATAGAAAAGTTCAACTCCATCGCCTCATCATGGTGGGATAAAGAAGGTGACTTCAAACCCCTTCATCAACTCAACCCTGTTCGATTGGCCTATATAATGGAAAAGGCAAACGGATTAACGGGTATTAAAGCCCTCGATGTTGGCTGTGGCGGCGGAATATTAGCTGAAAGCATGGCAAAAGTGGGTGCTGATGTCACAGGAATCGATCTAGCTGAAGATTCGTTAAATGTAGCCAGATTACACGCGTTGGAATCAGGTTTAACAAACCTTAGTTATAAAAAGCAGGAAGTAGAGAACTTCGCTGCTGAAAATGATGAGTCTTTTGACTTAGTTACTTGCATGGAAATGTTAGAACACGTTCCAGACCCTGAGTCTGTTGTAAAGTCTGTTGCTCAGCTTTGTAAACCAGGCGGCAAAGTCTTTTTTTCCACTTTGAACAAAACTGCTAAAGCATACCTATTAGCAATTTTGGGTGCAGAGAATGTTCTGAAACTTGTGCCTAAAGGAACCCATGAATACGATAAGTTTATCCGACCATCTACTTTAATTGGTTGGGCTGAAAAATACGGACTAAAAGTACGCGCTAGTATCGGGATGCTTTACAACCCACTTTCAGAGCAATTTAGTCTAAAACCGAACGTCGATGTCAATTACATTTTATATTGTGAGAAGTTGATTTAGTACTTGACATTCCTGTAATAGGTAATCGATTCCACAAGTCGAATGTGGGAATAATTTTGTACAGGTTTAGAAAATATTTTTATTAAAAAAAAGTTAAAAAGTACGATTGAAACTAGACTTTTTTTCTTGGTTAACTAGCGTGGCATTTGTCGCGTTAGGGGCCACTCACAGATCCGTTGGACGGGTAAATTTCGAGCTGATTTTGATCTTGCAATCTAACCGTTCACCCTCTATCTTGTGCCCACTAATTTAATTAGACACTACATGATGTGTTTTTAGCCAAAATGTGCTGTTCGTAGTGTTTAGTGACATTCGACCCTTAGAGTCGTGCGCTAATAATAAAAACAAAGGATAAACAGGCCAGATGAATACCAGCCTTTCTGTAACTAAACGAGATGGTGTAAAAGAACCTCTCGATTTAGACAAAATCCACAGAGTTATTACTTGGGCCGCAAAAGGCCTTGATAATGTTTCCGTATCTGAAGTAGAAATTCGCTCTCATATACAATTTTATGATGGCATTAAAACCGAAGATATCCATGAAACAATTATCAAAGCTGCTGCAGATTTAATTTCTGAATCCACACCGGATTATCAGTACTTGTCGGCACGTTTAGCTGTATTTCATTTACGTAAAAAAGCGTACGGTCAGTTTGAGCCGCCGCGTTTATTCAACCATGTGAAAAAGATGGTTGCGACTCAGCGATATGATGAGCATCTTCTGGCAGATTATACTGAACAAGATTTCGATGAAATGGACAAGTTTATAGTTCATTCACGTGATCTTGACTTCAGCTACGCCGCGGTTAAGCAACTTGAAGGCAAATACCTGGTTCAAAACCGCGTAACTGGTGAAATTTTTGAAAGCGCGCAGTTTTTATATGTTCTAGTCGCAGCTTGTTTGTTTGCGAAATATCCTAAGGATACAAGACTTGATTACGTTAAGCGTTTTTATGACGCTGCGTCTCAATTTAAAATCTCACTACCTACGCCTATCATGGCAGGTGTTCGCACACCAACACGTCAGTTTAGTTCGTGTGTATTGATCGAAACGGGTGACAACCTTGATTCTATCAACGCGACCTCTTCTGCAATTGTAAAATATGTGAGCCAACGCGCTGGCATTGGTATCAATGCTGGTCGCATCCGTGCATTAGGCAGCCCTATTAGAAATGGTGAAGCTTTCCATACGGGTTGTATTCCTTTTTACAAACACTTCCAAACAGCGGTTAAAAGTTGTTCGCAAGGCGGTGTTCGAGGCGGCGCAGCGACCCTATTCTACCCACTTTGGCATCTTGAAATTGAATCGCTTCTTGTTCTTAAAAACAACCGTGGTGTAGAAGAGAACCGAGTACGTCATTTAGATTATGGTGTGCAGTTCAACAGAACTATGTATCAACGATTGATCAAAGACGAATTTATCACATTGTTCAGCCCTTCTGATGTACCTGGCTTGTATGATTCATACTTTGAAGATCAAGATAAATTCGAAGAGCTGTATGTAAAATATGAACAAGATGACTCTATTCGCAAAAAGCGTATTAAAGCAGTTGAGTTGTTTAGCTTGTTTTTAAATGAACGCGCAAGTACAGGCCGAATTTACCTTCAAAATGTGGACCATTGTAATACTCATAGTCCGTTTGACCCGAAGGTTGCGCCTGTTAGACAAAGTAACTTATGTCTTGAAATCGCTTTGCCTACTAAGCCACTACAGCATGTAAATGATGAAAATGGCGAGATTGCTCTATGCACACTTTCTGCGTTTAACCTAGGTGCAATAGAGTCTTTAGACGAGTTAGAAGAGTTGGCAAACTTAGCCGTTCGCGCTTTAGACAGTCTGTTGGATTATCAAGACTATCCGGTTCCCGCTGCCTATAATGCAACTATGGGCCGTCGTACTTTAGGTATCGGTGTTATTAACTTTGCTTATTATTTGGCGAAGAATGGTGCGAAATATTCAGATGGTTCCGGTAATGGCCTAATTCACCGTGCATTTGAAGCAATTCAATTTTACTTAATGAAAGCATCAAATGAACTGGCAAAAGAACAAGGGGCATGTCCTAAATTTAACGAAACGACTTATGCTCAAGGTTTATTGCCTATCGATACGTATAAGAAGTCGGTTGATCAATATTGTGATGAACCACTTCACCTAGATTGGGAGCAGTTGCGTCGTGACATTAAAGAGTATGGCTTACGTAACTCTACCCTTTCTGCACTTATGCCATCTGAGACTTCATCTCAGATTTCAAATGCAACAAATGGTATTGAACCACCACGTGGGTTAATTTCTGTTAAGGCAAGTAAAGACGGTGTATTGAAACAGGTGGTACCTGAGATCTCAAAACTTCGTGAGCAATATGAGCTGTTATGGGATCTACCAAACAACGAAGGTTATTTGCAACTGTGTGGAATAATGCAAAAGTTTGTAGACCAAACAATTTCTGCGAACACCAATTATGATCCATCGAAATACGAAGATCATAAAGTGCCGATGCAACAATTAATGAAAGACTTATTAACTGCATACAAATACGGCTTAAAAACTCTGTATTATCATAATACGCGTGACCAAGCAGGAACCGTCGCAGACAAGTCCAATACGGGCTCTACTGCCAACCCTACTACGGTCGTTATTGAAGAAGATGAAGGCTGCGAAGGCGGCGCTTGTAAGATTTAATAAAATAAGAAATGATGCACCGATAAATTCGGTGCATTTGTACATTTAAAAACAGAGTCAGATTTATGCGTTATACCACTTTCAACCAACATGAAGTAAATCCATTAGAAGAGCCAATGTTTTTTGGCGAAGCCGTCAATGTCGCTCGTTATGACCAACAACGCCATGCTATTTTCGAAAAGCTAATTGAAAAGCAATTGTCTTTTTTCTGGCGTCCAGAAGAAGTTGATGTAAGTAAAGATAGAGCTGACTTTCAGTCTATGACTGACAGCGAAAAGCACATCTTCATCTCTAACCTCAAATATCAAACTTTATTGGATTCTGTGCAAGGTCGTAGCCCCAATGTTGCTTTGTTACCCATTTGTTCTTTACCGGAGCTTGAAACCTGGATAGAAACCTGGGCATTTAGCGAAACCATTCACTCCCGTTCATATACACATATTCTAAGAAATCTGTTTACTGACCCAAGTGAAGTATTTGATGACATAGTAAAAAATGAAGAAATCTTAAAACGTGCAACGGATATTTCTCGTTATTATGATGACCTTATTTTTTATACCCAGTTGTACCAAACACAAGGTGAAGGCGAGCACGTTGTTGACGGCGAAACCCATAAAGTTACACGTCGTGAATTAAAGAAAAAGTTATACCTAGCGGTAAACTCTATTAACGCATTAGAAGCGATACGTTTTTATGTCAGTTTTGCTTGTACCTTTGCGTTCGCAGAGCGTGAATTAATGGAAGGTAATTCAAAAATTATTCGTTTGATTGCACGAGATGAAAACCTACATCTAACATCAACACAACACATCATCAACTTGTGGGCAGATGGTCAGGATGATCCTGAAATGCAAGAAATTAGCATGGAGTGTTTCCAGGAAGCGAAAGAAATTTTTGTTCACGCCGTAGAGCAAGAAAAAGAATGGGCGCGCTACCTGTTTAAAGATGGCTCAATGATTGGCTTAAACGAAGAAATTTTGTGTCAATATGTGGAATACATTGCCAACCACCGCTTAGCGGCAATCGGTATTCCTGCTCTATTTGATGTGAAAAGTAATCCTCTACCATGGATGAACAAATATTTAGAGTCTGATAACGTGCAGGTTGCACCTCAAGAAGCAGAGATAAGTTCTTATCTGGTAGGCCAAATCGACTCTGAGGTTGATGCGTCTGAGTTTGACGATTTCGAACTTTAATTCAGATCTTAAACCTTATGGCAAAAGTTCAGGTTCAGCGTGAACAACAAACCAGTGTGGAATTTGAGTTTGTTGAACACGATCGAACCTTGCTCGACTCTTTACAAAAGCATGGCGTAGAAGTGTTATACCATTGTCGAGAAGGATTTTGCGGAGCCTGTCGATGCAAATTGAAGTCGGGATCAGTGAGTTACATAAATGAACCCCTCGCCTTTGTTCGACGAGGGGAAATTTTAACTTGCTGTAGTAAACCAGATGAAGATATAGAAATAGAGCTGTTATAGCTCTATTTTTCTATATAAGGTATAGCTTTTACTGGAGCATAGTTAAACTCAATCATTCCTTTAAACTTATCTAATTGATTTCTACTTAAAGTACATCCTGCATCTGAACATAAACTGTCAAAGTTATTCTTTATACTCAAAGGCACCTGACCATCACCGATAAAAGTTATGCCATTAACATCCGGTGTTAAAAAAGACATCATTCCAGCTAACTCATCCAATGCCAAGTCAAAAGTCGTGATTAATTTGTTCGCCTTTTCCAGAGAAACTTTCTCTTTAAATAGTGTCTTAGTTTGAAGTTGCATGTTAAGGCCACAGTCAACGTCATCACTCTTTTCGATGATTAGTTTTGCTTTGTCCATATCCAATTGTTCATCAAACGGCAACAAAACTTCTCCTGATCCGAGAAAGTAAACCTTCATCGAGTCCGTTTGACTCTGTAAACGAGCAGATTTTATATGGCAGGGCTCGCCATTTTTTACCTGCTTAAAGAAAAATCCCAAAGTGACGTCGGCATACTCTGGTTCATTAAGATCGTCGAGCCGATCAAAAAAGCCATCATAATTTAAAACCAACTCTGGTTGTGCCGCGTTAACTGACGAAAACAACATGGGAGCGCAACAACAAGCAACCGCCAAACTTCTTATTAACTGCATTTATAAAACCTGCTCTATATGTACTTTTTATTGACTCTGATCATATTCTGGATCTCCAACACATATTCATCTCGGCGTGTTGAATACGGTGTCAAACCTTCCGCAACTATGTATGGATCAATATCTTGTTTCATTGCTCGCAATGTTTGGCGCAATTTACGCAACTCTTCATAGGCATATCCAGTATTTAGATTTCGGAAATAACTCTTAATGGAATCAACAGGTCTGGCAAACTTCCTAACCTCATAAGTTTTCCCTTCTGGCCTTCCCTCTGGAACAACTCCACAACCAACTTTAAAACACCATTGCCCAAACAAATTATTTGCCTGAACGGCAAATCTAGAAGTGCCCCAACCGCTTTCATTAGCAGCCTGCATCAAAACTAATTCAACAGGTAGGATATCTACTCTGCTTAAAAGCTGCTGTCGTTTTTTATCAAATGATAACGCTTGTTTAACACGATATTGCCGCACCAAACCTTTAAAACGTTGAATACTATTTGTATCGGTTGGTGTTCGTTTTAATGTCAGTAAAAATGCTCTGTCACTGGCAATCTGCTCATTTACTTCAAGTACCATAGGTTTCAGGTATTCGAAAAACGTCCGTTTTTTCGTTTTTACATCTGTGATCGTTTTGAAATCTGGTAAGCGTTCTACTAACTCTATCGTTTTTACAACGGGTTTTGGCTTTACTAGTGCAGTTTTCGGCAAATCCTTTTTGCTTTTTTCATTAGCAATTTGTGTAGGCGCTTTTTGGCTTACAAAAGGCATTATCGCCGCTACACCAACAACCAAAATAATAATGCTGGTAATTAATGACTTACTCAAAATTGAGTTCCTTTTTTTAACAAAATCAAAGGAATTTTAGCACATTAATTACATTGGATTCACTTTGTCCCAATAAATGTTATGTTCAACTACGTTTAATAGTTGATCATTCAAAGAAGAAAACCTTGAGATTTTGACGTCATTGCCTGTTAAACAATAATTCACAAAGCGATGGCAGTTGTTTTCAATTAGGTCATATTCTCTGTATGAATATATCTGTGATATCGCCCTATCCGCACAACCGTCAATTACAATCGGTTTGTGCCGATGATCACAAGCAACAAATATGTTATCCCCTGAGCGCTCATCCAAAAAGCGCTGAGCCGACACGGCCTTCACTAAGCCATTATTACTGAGTTCAATGATGGTTTCTCTGTCTATCCAAACCCCAGTGTGGTCGAGGAAGTTAAATACTTCACAACAAACAATGCTACCAGGCAAAGGCTCAATATAATGACCACGACTATACTGATCAGACGGGGCTTTCATCACCCTATTATCATCTAAATCGGAAGGGTTTGAATTTTTTCGATTTATTTCTAAATTTTTGTAATGTTTTTTGGTAGATTCATGTAAAACGGCTGCACCAAGTGCAATACCCGCTACGACTAAAGGTAACGCCATAATAAGCCTTCATTTCTCTATATGTATTTATATTATTAGACAATGACTGAGGCCTGTGTGTAAAAAGATGCAACAAGATGTAAATGGACAAAATAAACCGATGAAAAATATAAAAAAATCTTCAAAGTTAGACAAAGTATGTTATGACATTCGAGGCCCTGTATTACAAGAGGCTAAATTGCTTGAAGATGCGGGTCACAAAATCCTAAAACTCAACGTAGGAAACCCTGCCCCTTTCGGTTTCGAAGCCCCGGACGATATTGTTAAAGATGTAATTCGCCAACTACCTAACGCGCAAGGGTATTCTGATTCTCTTGGTCTTTATTCCGCCCGCGTTGCCGTAATGCAGTATTACCAACAAAGAGGCCTATTGAATATCGAAGTCGACGACATATTCATTGGCAACGGTGTCAGTGAACTTATCACCATGTCAATGCAAGCTCTATTAAATAACGAAGACGAAGTTTTAGTACCAAGTCCTGATTACCCTCTGTGGACGGCCTCAGTTTACCTTAGCGGTGGCAAAGCAGTGCACTATCTATGTGACGAAGAAAATGATTGGGCACCAAGCATTGAAGACATTAAGGCAAAGATAACTAAAAAAACCAAAGCAATTGTCTTAATTAATCCGAATAACCCTACAGGGGCGGTATACAGTAAAGAAACGTTACTTGAAATAGCAGATGTTGCTGAAAAACACGGTCTGATTCTATTTTGTGATGAGATTTATGACAAAGTACTTTACGACGGCGCAACTCACTATAGCCTGGCAGCCCTGAGACAGGATCTGTTCACAGTGACTTACAGCGGTCTTTCAAAAAATTATCGAGCTGCTGGCTTTAGAACTGGTTGGATGATGTTATCTGGTCCCAAAGAACAAGCTAAAGATTACATTGAAGGTTTACGCATGTTAGCCTCTATGAGGTTATGCGCCAATGTGCCCTGTCAAAACGCAATTCAGCAAGCACTCGGTGGTTATCAGAGCATTAACGACTTAGTCAGTGAAGATGGGCGGTTATACAGACAGATGGATTATGCCTACAAGAAACTTAATGAAATTGACGGCATTTCGTGCACTAGACCAAAAGGTGCGATGTATTTATTCGCAAAAATAGATACTAAGAAGTTTGGCATAAAGGACGATGAAAAGATGGTATTGGACTTACTGAAAGAACAACACATTTTACTTGTTCACGGTAGAGGCTTTAACTGGCCCAAACCAGATCATTTCCGTTTAGTGTTCCTACCTCACATGGATGAACTTGAACCCGCTATGGAAAAGTTAAAGACGTTTTTTGATAATTATAAGCAGTAAGTAATATGGGAAATAGTCATTTTTTTGCCAACATAGGTCGGCTGAAACAAATATATCGCTGGCCTTTAATGCGCACCGTTAAACCTGAAAATGTTCAAGAGCACAGTCATCAGGTGGCAACGGTCGCCCATATCTTGGCATTAATCAAAAACAAGAAGTTTAATGGTAACGTTAATCCAGAACGCGTTGCCCTTGTCGCTTTGTATCATGACTCTAGCGAAGTACTGACAGGAGATCTGCCTAGCCCTATCAAGTACCACAATGAAGAAATCGCAAAAGCGTATAAAAAGATTGAATCTATTGCTGAAAGTGCATTGTTAGAAATGTTGCCAGATGAATTTAGAGACGATTTCAAACCTCTAATACTCCATAATGAAATTGACCCTGAAATCGCCCTATTGGTCAAATCCGCAGATGTAATTTGTGGCTACTTGAAAACAATAGAAGAGATCTCCGCAGGAAATCATGAATTTGAGAAAGCGCAAAAAAATATTACTAACACCCTAGAAAAATACCGAAACGCGGAAGTCGACTATTTCCTAGAGACCTTTGTGCCTAGTTTTAGTCTGAGCCTGGATGAAATATCCAGTCCACTATAACCAAAGGAAGTTGAATGTCGTTAGACGAAAAAGAATGGTTAAACAGACAATCGGGAAACATCACATTACGCCCAAACGACCATAGGGATGTGTTTCAAAGAGACAGAGCGAGAATTCTACATTCTGCCGCTTTTAGGCGCTTGCAATCAAAAACCCAAATTTTGGGCGTTGGCCAGAATGACTTTTATCGCACGCGGCTAACACACTCACTTGAAGTAGCTCAAATCGGAACAGGGCTTACCGCTCAGTTAAAACAGAGCAAAGCCGTTCAGAAGTCACCTTTGTTGCAACAGATCATACCTAACGACGCGCTAATAGAGTCTCTTTGTCTAGCACATGACCTTGGCCACCCTCCTTTCGGCCATGGAGGTGAAATCGCCCTAAACTACAAAATGAGAGAACATGGCGGCTTTGAGGCCAATGGCCAAACATTTCGAATCATTAGCAAACTTGAGCCTTATACTCCAAATGTGGGCATGGACCTAACCAGACGAACGATATTGGGACTTATAAAATATCCGGGGTTTATTGAGAGCCAAACAAGTTCAAAGTCAAACACGCAAAACACTCTTAATCATGAGCCTATGAAAGCCAGTGATTGGAAACCTGTTAAAGGTTTGTTTTTGGACGATAAGGACAGTTTTTTTTGGGCAATATCGCACACAACTGAAGAAGATCGCTCTTTATTTATAGAACGAAAGTTAAATGCCCAAAAACGTTCAAACAAAAATTTCCATTTCACTGATGATAAGTCCATCCATAAAACGTTCGACTGTTCAATCATGGAAATTGCTGATGATATCGCATACGGCGTTCATGACTTGGAAGATGCTATCGTTCTAAATAGAGTAAACCGCGACACGTGGAATGAAATGGTGTTGCCTGTTTTACTTGAAATCGATAACCCTTGGTCCAAAGTGCATGCTAATCAACTTTCTGACATGTTGTTTAGCGTGGAACATTACGAACGTAAGAACGCGATTGGTGCTTTGGTTAACCATTTAATTACGAATATTGAAGTGTATAAACAAAACGCTGAATTCCAACACCCGCTGTTCCGTTATAACGCGCGATTAAACAAACATGCAGAGCCAATTCTTAGTGTTCTAAAGAAATATGTTTTCAGATATGTCATCCAGGCCTGCGACATTCAACAATTAGAATATCGCGGACAACGAATGTTAATGATGCTCTTCGATACATTAGTTTCCGATCCAGAAAGGTTATTGCCTGAGCCAATTAAAGTAGAATGGCGAAAAATCGAAGAGCAAAACGGCGAAGCAGCACGAGTTGTCTGTGATTACCTAGCAAGCATGTCCGATGAGCAAGCTCAAAGAACCTATTGCGATTTATTTGGCGTACAGCAGTTTTAGAGCATATAGTTGAAAAACATCGTGTAACTCATTTTGTAACATTACAAATAGACTTTCATTCCAGTTTTTATTGGGCTAAACTTAACACGTTCAAAAAGTTGCGCACAAAGCTAGGATTAAGTAATGAACGATGAATTTGAAAATGAACCTAAATGGTTACCTTATTACTTATTCAAAAACAGAAAGTAATAATTTTTAAAAAGGCCATCGTTACGATGGCTTTTTTTTGTGATTAATTTTATAGTTAGCATCGGTCAGATGTTTTGCATCACTTTTCGTATTCGCGATGTATGGAACCCAGCTTGAAAGAACAACTCAAAACATTACAAACCATAAGCCAACAACAAGAACGCACTATCGAATCATCGCTCAAATTAGTTGATCGCCTTGGTATATTAGCCAAAGGTAACAGTAAAGAACTGGATAATAAATTAACTAAACTGAGAAAATCAGCCAAACAGAACTTGGATGGTGACGTCTTGCTAAAACAAGTACAGACGACGCTCACTAGTGCTGGCGAATTAGAAAAATTACAATCTGATTTCTTAAAAGAGTTAAAAGACGGCTTGTTAGTTTCCGGTGAGGCGCTGCAGGCATCAAAGGGTTTAGATAGTGGCTTACGAAGACAACTTAGAATGGTTGTCAACAAACTCAAGTCTCAAGATACCTTTGTTTTCAGCGAGTTACAGCCACTTACGATTTCTTTATTGGGGATTTTTCAAAGTACCAAAGACGGTAATGTCAAGAACAATGGGACTGCGGTTTCCAAAACCTCTTCCAATACCATAGATGAAAATATACTTGCTACTTTAATTGAGGCAATGAAGAACCTTTCTTCAAACGATATCATTAAGCCAAGATTAAGCGAGTTTAATGAACGAATCGTCATTGCAAGAGATGAATCCGAAAAACTTGATTTGTGTCTGAAGTTTTTTGACGAAGTCGTAAAACAGTTTGGGGAAGAATATCGCCAAACTCAAAAGCTGATTCTTAGCATAAATGCAGCGTTAGAAGACGTTCATCAAACGTTGTTACAATCGCTAAAAAGTTCAAAAAGTTACGGTGCTCAGTTACAAAAGTTAGACGTTAAGATTAACAAGCAAATCGCAGAATTGTCCAAAAATGCTGGTGAAGCAACCAGCATCGATCAGCTTCAGAATATCATAGACCAAAAACTTCATGTCATAACCTCTTCTATCAAAGAGAGAGATGGCATCGAAAAGAAACGTACGTTAGAACTCGATACGACACTTCAGGAAATGGAGTCCAAACTCACGAAATTGGAGAAACGTACTGAGTATTACCGCACAAAATGGTTAGAAGAAAAAACCAAAAGCGATACAGATGCGTTAACAGGCCTACCTAATAGAGGTGCTTATGACAAACGTTTTGCAGAAGAGTTTAAACGTTGGTTACGCCAACCAGAGCCTCTTTGCCTTGCGGTATTGGATATAGACCATTTCAAAAAGATCAATGATAAATACGGTCACTCTGTTGGAGATAAAACTCTGCAAATTGTTTCCCAGACACTGAGAAAGAACTTAAGAGTGACGGATTATTTGGCTCGTTATGGCGGTGAAGAGTTTGTATGCCTGATGCTAAATACTGACCCTAAAGATGTATTAGTTCCTTTAGAAAAAATACGAAGATCTGTGGAAAGTATCCCATTTAAAGTCAAAGACGATAGATTGAATATAACCATATCAATCGGTGTTACCATGTTCAGGGCATCAGACAATGTTCATACCGTTTTTGATCGTGCAGATAAAGCTTTATATGAAGCGAAAGACACAGGGCGTAATAAAATCTGCTATAAAAAGTAATACGGGCACTCACTTTAGACAAATAGTAATAAAAACGTCATGTTCGTTTCACAAACATTTGTCGCAATGAGTGCATCAGCAACAAGGAGACTGTATGCAAGTATTACTAAATCCATTAGATGGCATGAATTTGTTATCCCAAACCGAAGTAGAACAACTAAAAAACACATCTAACAGCTCACTTTATCGACTATTTAGAAACTGTGCCCTCGCCGTTCTAAATGTAGGCAGTGAAACCGATGTCAGCTCTGATATCTACGATGCTTATCAAGATTTCGAGATAAACCTATTGAGCCGTGAACGCGGTATAAAAATAGAACTCATTAATCCTCCTGAACCCGCATTTGTTGACGGCAAAATAATTACCGGTATTCAGGAGCACCTGCAGGCCGTGATCCGCGACATACTATACAACGCAAACAAGTATCAAATCTCAAACCAGTTCAATTTTGATAGTGGTGCGCAGGTGACCAACGCCATTTTTGATATTTTAAGAAATGCTAATGTCGTTCAACCTACTGACCAGCCAAATCTAGTGGTTTGTTGGGGGGGACATTCCATCACGGAACACGAATACAAATACACGAAAGAAGTGGGTTATCAATTGGGTCTCAGAGGGTTAAATATTTGTACCGGTTGTGGCCCGGGTGCAATGAAGGGGCCGATGAAAGGTGCCGCATTGGCTCACTCTAAGCAGCGAATTCAAAATGGCCGTTACCTTGGTCTAACTGAACCAAGTATTATCGCTGCAGAAGCGCCTAATCCGATTGTAAACGAGCTTGTTATATTGCCAGATATAGAAAAGCGCCTGGAAGCGTTCGTTCGTGTTGCTCATGCAATCATAGTATTCCCTGGAGGTGCAGGTACCGCAGAAGAGCTGTTGTATTTGTTAGGCATAATGTTAAACCCTGAGAATTCTCAACAAGTTCTGCCCATCGTATTAACCGGCCCTGAATCAAGTATTAAATACTTCGAAGAAATTGCAGACTTTGTAGAATCTACGCTTGGTGTAAAAGCGAGAGCACTTTTAAATATCATTCCAAATGATCCGGTTAAAGTTGCTCAGTTCTTGTCGTATCAGATGGCTGAAGTCAGAGAATACCGTAAACAAATCGGTGATGCCTATCAATACAATTGGACACTAAAAATTGAAGATGAATTTCAGAGCAGTTTTGAGCCTGACCATGCCAACATGTCCAAGCTAAATTTAAGCCTTGATCAAACGTCAACAGACCTCGCGGCTAGCTTACGCCGAGCTTTTTCCGGAATAGTAGCGGGTAATATTAAAGAAAATGGCGTTAGAGAAGTAAAACAACATGGTCCATTTGAGCTCAATGGTGAACCGTCATTAATGAAAAAAATGGATAAACTGTTATTAGCTTTTGTAAAACAAGGGCGAATGAAACTCCCGGGCTCGGACTACGAACCTTGTTACAAAATAAATACAATTTAAAGCTTATTTTTAACAAACTTGTTTTGACAGATCTTTAAGTTATCAAGTTATAATGGGCACTTAAAGATTTTGTCAACACGAGAAGAAAATGGATAACAAAGTGGTAAAGTTTGCAGCTATAGGATTTGGGTTATATGCGGTATTTGCTGCAAGTGTCCTCACATTCTATGAAGATGACCCGGATCAAATGACTTGGGAAGACAGGCAAGCTTTCAATAAACGCTTTATTAACGATTTATCCATAGATGGTCAAATTCAAAAGGCCTACATAATCGAATCTCTTGGTTCACCTGACATTACAGAAGCGAAGCATGTTGAAAACAAAGCGTTTCAGGTGATGTTTTATCGCACCCAGCACCAACAGTCAGATGGCATTACAACTAAAGACGAATGTACGCCGTTATTGTTTAAAGATGGCAGGTTGATTGCTTGGGGTAATGGAGCTTATGAACAATTTAACAACCTATAACCTTGAATAACACGTTATCAACGACTTCCCTTTCGGCAAAAACGCTTAAAGAAATCTTTCATGCGGCAAAATTTTGCCAACAAGTATTTGTAAAACAAGATACAGATAACTTAGAAGTTAGCATTGACCAGTTAAACAAACTGGTCGCGCAGAGCCTTCAACAAAATTGTCTATTGACCAGAGTGACTCTGAATGTAGTGCACAATAAATTCGGTTATTTGACAAATTTGATTGTAAAAACGGCCGTTACCACTAACTGGTTCGCACAAAAACTTGAATTCAACCAAGATGCTTGCGCTAGCTTAACCAAAACAAATCTGTTGATTCTCTATACTCTAACACATCCAATTCTCCGCATTAAAAACGAACAAAGACTGCTAAAGAAATACCATCCATATTTTAAGTCGGCTGCGCAATTAACATTTAAGAAAGTGAGTAGGCTGGGGATTAATGACCAAAACAGTATAAGGTTGTTGTCTCAATTAGCAGATATCAATCAATTTTCAAAGACTAACCAAACCCCTCAATCTATCTGCAGTTTGGCCTTAAACACCGCTATAAGTTTGCTCCCCTTTACAACAGAAAAAAAGCAAACATTCGACAGTAGCCTTAAGGCACTTCACTCGAAAGACAGCTTCATGCTTCAGCGACCGTTCACCAAAAATACGCTCTTCAAGTTAAGAACATTAATTATCGCAGAATGTAAAACAGGCTCATTGGTGAGGCTTAAAAATAACAAATACGGTGTATTCATAGAATCACAATCCGAACGACAAACAAATGTACTATTTGTATTCCAAGACAATAAAATCAACGCTAATGCGACTGTAGAGCAAATTGACAACAAGGATATAGCACTTCTCATTCCGCAACATTCAACCGATTTATTTTTAATTGTCTCTCTTTTCTCTAAATATCAAGTGGAATTAAGTTCACTTATTTCACCAGCAGTTATTGGCTCAAAAATACCTTTAGAAAAAGAGCTTATGCTTCCCGTTGAAGAAATCGATAATCATATTTTGTATGCTGAAAATAATAACAATCAATTGGCAGCAAAATTATTGGAAAATAAAAAACAGAGTCAATTAATTCTCGATTATGCTTCCAAAAATAATAGACAGAAACTGCCTGTAAAAGACATCAGCCATGCTATAGCCCTATTGGGTAGTGCAAGAATTTTTCCTACAATTTGTGACAGTCAACTCAACGTTCTCATCAGTCATAATCGTTATTTGGGATCGTCAGAGGTGAGTAACAAACTTAATACATTTGTTGCCATTGCAGGCTTTCTAAGTAAACAAATCAAAGTTGATATTCCTGAATATTGTCAGTTTATCGCAAGGCTCTTGTTTGCGGCGCTCATCGCTATCCCTAAAAGCCGTTATGCTATCACTGGCAAATATTCAAATGCTCAGGCGTTTTCCGCTTCTTTGGCGGATCTGTTTGCGAGTGATGTAACTAAAACCTGGCAGAAGATAGCATTAAAACTGGCTGAGAACTGGCGATTACCTAGAAATTACCAGGCTTCATTAAAAGCTTATTTTGATTATGCAAACCATAATGTGGCACTTAAATCTCTCCCGAGGTCAAGTCAGCAATTTGTATCATTATTGGAGTTATCTGTATTTATTTTTCATCTGTTAGTCTCAGGACAAAGAAACATCCCTTCTGTACAGAATATTAAACCAGGGTTACAGGTTTTGGGGTTGGACTTATCTTCTGCGAGAACTCTTTATGCAGAATTGTTGGATGACGTCTGTATCGTCTCTAAACTGGATTAGTTTCGTTTTCTTTCCAACTTTCAACCGCAGTCAATACCCATGCAACGACAAACAATACGCCTCCAACGGGTGTGATCATAGCCAGTAACTTTATTTGAGTTAAACAATAAAGGTATAGAGAACCACTAAATAAGAAAATACCTGCTATTCCGGCTACTAGAGCTTTTGTAAACGTCGATGCCTTGCGTCTTGTCGTGATAAACAACAATAAAAATACATGTAGAAACTGGTAAAAAACCGCCGTTTTCCATGTTTCTAATAATGAGGGAGTTAACACCCCTTTTAATCCATGAGCAGCAAACGCCCCCAACAAGACGGCAATACCACCTAGTACTAATACAAGTGCTCTTATTTTATTGTATGAAGGGAAGTTCACTAGATATTCGCCAATATGAAGTTTACGGTACGAGCTGCGGCTGTTTCTATATTTTCCTCTTGCGTCAGACCTGTTGATTTAAGTGGTTTGAAGCTATGATCACCGGACTTAATCCAATCAATCTTTATGTTCTTATAAGTTTTAAGTGAATCCAAAGTCGAAAGTGAGCCAAATGTATCACGCTCCCCCTGCAAAATGAGGCTTCTAACCTTAATTTCATCAAAGTGCTTTACACGCTCTTCCAGTTTCTCCGGCTTGCCTGGAGGAATAAACGGATAACCGAACACGATTACCCCAGATAATGATTGTACAACTTCAGGATGAGTACTTATTAAGGTGGCAATTCGCCCACCCATACTCTTACCTGCAACGAATATTGGCAATTCTTCATCACTTTCTTTTAACAAATTTAGTTCTGTTGAAAAATGCTCTTGTAATAGTGCCAATTTATTCGGAGGACGTTTTTTATTTTGCTCATAAACCAACTGCATATATGGAAAATTAAAACTAGTAACTTGAATTCCATTACCAGCTATTTCACGCGCCAATGACTCCATAAATTCATGTCGATTACCAGCTCCTGCGCCATGGGCTAATAATAAGTGCGCTCTAATCTCGCCAATAGGCCGGTAAACCTTCCTTTCAACATCAAAATCTATTTCATTGATCAAGTAACATTTCCTCTTGTTCTTGTTTTACCGTTTTTAATAACCAATTCCTAAAGGTAACAATTTTTGGCGTTTCAAACTGAGCTTCGCGACAGACCAGATAATATGCATTTTTACTCACTAACACTTGGTTAAATGGCATTACTAGACGGCCAGAATCTATGTCAGGTTTAGCTAAAACGCTATGCCCTAAAGCCACACCTTGTCCATGTATTGCCGCTTGTAAAACCATAGATGAGTGCGAAAAAATGGGTCCTTGATTAACATTAATATCTTTCATTCCAGCGGACTTAATCCACTCTTTCCAATTTTTTCTTGAGGTATCGTGAAGCAATGTGTGATGAGCTAAGTCTTCCGGTTTTCTAATAGGGGTGTCACCCGCCAATAAAAGCGGCGAGCAAACTGGCGTTAAGTATTCAGTATGTAACTTATCCGCATGTACTCCCTGCCAATGACCTAAGCCGTAATAAATGGCAACATCTACGTCATCGGTTAGAGAATTATCATCATGATCCTGTGCTTTAATACGCACATCAATATCAGGGTGTAACGTAGAAAACTCGCTTAACCTTGGCACCAGCCACTGAATAGCGAAACTTGGTGTTAAAGCGATACTTATTGAACCTTTTGCACCACGGGAAAGTAACTTTTCAGTTGCCTCATATAGATGGGCAAAGATATCCTTGATGTCTAAATAATAACTTTGCCCTTCTTCTGTTAACAGTAAAGAACGATTTCTGCGCATAAACAATTTGATACTCAGATGTTCTTCTAATAACTTAATTTGATGGCTAATCGCAGCCTGTGTAACAAATAATTCTTCTGCAGCCTTCGTGAAACTCAGGTTTCTTGCGGCAGCCTCAAAAGCCTTTAACGAATTTAGTGGTGGTAAACGTCGAGCCATAAAGAAATTAACATTAAAAATTTTTATTGAAATCCGAGTGTATCATTGTATACAAAAGGGAACAGCAAAAATTTTCAAAACTTTATATACCTTCTGTTTCAGTACTTTGCCGCTTTATTACCACACGCTATTAACGTTATCGAATATATTATTAAAAAAACGAACTTTTAATTTTGTTTATTTGAGTATTAACTTACACAGTCGCAATAAATACCATTAAACAAGGTAAATAGAATATGAGCCAAATTTTTGAAGATAATTCACAGTCAATAGGCCAAACGCCATTAGTAAAACTAAATCGTGTTACTGGTGGTAACGTTTTCGCTAAAGTCGAAGCAAGGAACCCTTCATTTAGCGTTAAGTGTCGTATCGGCGCAAACATGATCTGGGATGCAGAAAAGTCAGGTAAATTAACTAAAGATAAAGAACTTATCGAGCCTACTTCGGGTAATACGGGTATCGCTTTAGCTTTTGTAGCAGCTTCTCGTGGTTATAAGCTAACTTTGACTATGCCAGAAACCATGAGTTTAGAACGTCGTAAATTGCTTAAAGCTTTAGGTGCAAACTTGGTTCTAACCGAAGGCCCTAAAGGCATGGGCGGTGCAATTGCAAAAGCGCAAGAAATCGTTGAATCAAACCCAGAAAAATTTGTACTGTTGCAACAGTTTGAAAACCCAGCTAATCCTCAAATCCACTTCGAAACAACTGGTCCAGAAATTTGGGAAGGTACTGACGGAAACATCGATGTATTCGTAGCTGGTGTTGGAACAGGCGGTACTATCACAGGCGTTAGCCGCTACATCAAGCTTAAAAAAGGCAAGGCGATTCAATCAGTAGCAGTAGAGCCAGCCGACTCTCCTGTTATTGCTCAGAAAATGGCTGGTGAAGAACTGAAACCAGGACCACATAAAATTCAAGGTATTGGCGCAGGATTCATTCCTAAAAACCTAGATTTAGAAATGGTTGATTCGGTTGAAGCTGTTACAAACGAAGATGCAATCGAAATGTCGCACCGCCTTATGAAGGAAGAAGGTATTTTGGCAGGTATTTCATCTGGTGCAGCTGTAGTAGCAGCTAAACGTATCGCAGAGAAACCTGAGAACAAAGACAAAAACATTGTTGTTATTTTACCGAGTTCTGCTGAACGTTACTTATCTTCACCATTATTTGCTGAAGTATTTAGCGAAGCAGAGTTGGTTCAGTAGTAACCAATTACCAGCAGGAAAAAGAGACTTCGGTCTCTTTTTTTATTTCTCGAAATTGAATCGTTACAAATATTATTTTTCCATATACACTAGATTTAGAAGACAATCTGAAAACAAGGATCACAGTGAAACAACTTCGTTTATTAGTCAGTATTTGTTTAGTTATACTCGTTTCTGCCTGCACGGAGAAAAACGATAATATACCCGCTTTTGCCAATCCCAATGCACCTGAATATAGAGCTCTAACTTTCTTTGATGCCATTTACAATCAGAAGAACGTAAAGTTAGCTCAAAAATACTCAACTGAAAAACACTCGAGAATCGTTGCAAGTTATGGGAGCACAAAAGGGTACGCTAGATATGTTCTTAATATGCAGTTCGACCCTGGCGTGGATTTAAAAATAGATAGAACACTAGGCCAAATACGAATGGGTGATCCAAACAAAACTTCGGTTAACATTTTGTTTACGGGCCAATACCAAGGCAACATGGTGAATGATTTGAGAAAGGTTATTTTCACTAAAGTAGATGGCGAATGGCTCATTTCCGAGATTGGTGATGATCCATACGCTAAAAGAAACTAGTTATAAATAAAAACTCCGGCAAAGCCGGAGTAGTTTTTATTTGTTCAATATCCCGTAGCGGTACCTTCTCTTCTTGGATCCGCAGCCCCTTGCCAACCTTTCTTAGTTTTGACTATCGCATGGATACCTGAGGTCAAACTGCGCAACGTCACTTCATGGCCCATTTTTGATAGCCCTTCTGCCAACTCGTCCATACCGTCGACTTTTTCGAGTGTTGTTTTGCCATTGCGGTTAGAAATACGTGGCATGTCAACAATCTTTTGTAAATCTATTCCATAATCTAGAAGAGCGACTAAAGCATAACCGACATAGTTAATTATTCGACTACCACCAGGCGAGCCAATAACAGCATGAACTTGGCCATCCTTCAAGACTATAACAGGAGTCATTGAGCTCCTGGGCCTTTTATTTCCTTCAACTCTATTAGCGACAGGAAATCCATTGACTTCTGGTCGTAAAGAAAAATCGGTCAGCTGATTATTTAACAAATAACCGTCAACCATGACTGTCGAACCAAATCCCATTTCTATACTTGATGTCATTGATACAGCATTGCCATATTCATCAATAATAGACATATGAGTCGTGTTTGGCTGCTCTACAGACACGTTATTAGCGACAAGTCCTTGCCCTACTTCCCCAGGTAAAGCTCTACCCATGTCAGTAGTTTGGCTGATTTCCGCACGTCTTTGTTTAGTGTAAGCATCAGACAACAAAGCTTCGCTTGGAACATTTACAAAGTCGCTATCGGCCATGTATTTATCTCTATCGGCAAAAGCTAACTTAGCTGCCTGGGAATATAAATGAACCGTCTCGAGACTCTGAACATCACTTTTTTCTAGTTCATACGGTTCCAGTAATTTCAAAATTTGTAAAACAGTAATACCTCCTGAACTTGGCGGTCCCATGCTACACACCTGATAGACATCATCAGGTGCTTTATAATCTATGCAAACTGGCGGCCTTTCCACAGCGGTGTAATTTCTAAGATCATTAAGAGAGAGTAAACCTGGCGCTACTTCACTATTTTGTACGGCCGAGACCATGTTCTTTGCTAGTATTCCCTGGTAAAAAGCTTTGGTGCCATCTTTTGATATAAGCTTCAGAGTTTCCGCATACGGCTTGTTTATTAGCTTTTGACCAGCCTTGATCGCTACACCATTAGGATAAAAATATTCTTTAGCTGGACTCAGCTTTGATAAACCTGGGTTCATTTTCATTGACACGAGTTTTGATAACCTTGGGCTTACAACAAAACCTTCTTCTGCTAGTTTAATAGCAGGACCAAACAAGTCCTCCCACGGCAATTTACCCTTATCATTGTGAACAGTTTCCATCATTTTTAGTATTCCAGGAACACCTACCGAGCGCCCCCCTATAACGGCGTCAATCCATCGGACAGGCTTACCATCTTTATCCAAAAACAAATCTGGTGTAGCAGCACTTGGGGCTTTTTCACGTCCATCAAACGTTGTTAAGCTTTTGGTTTGACCGTCAAACCACAACAAAAACGCCCCTCCACCAATGCCAGATGACTGTGGCTCGACAAGAGTTAGAACGAGTTGAATGGCAACAGCGGCATCAATAGCATTCCCTCCTTTTTTCAACATTTCTAATCCGGCATTAACAGCATGTGGGTTAGCGGCGCTAACCATGGCTTTTTCTCCATAGGCTGCTTTCTGGTAATTGAGCCCTGTGAATGCCTCAGGAACGGCACGTGAAGGAACTTCAGCTTGGCTAGCGAAAACGAAAAGAGATACTACAACAGCAAAAAAACGCATACTTTCTTTTATTTATGAGATGATAGGTAACTATCGATACTAACAAAAAAGGTTATTGAAAACACATGCAATTAATACGAAATGCCTATAGGGTTTTCGCATGCTAGGTTTTCCTACACAAAAAGAACACCTTGCAGGACCAATCGCACTTATATGCATTTCCTGTTTGTTACACTTGTCAGAGCCAATTTCTTCCGAATGGTTAGGATTTTATCCACAACTAGTCATTGATGGTGAATGGTGGCGAATGGTGTTCGGTCAACTGCTGCACACCAATACGAATCACCTACTCCTCAATATCGCAGGTATCGCGTTAGTCTGGGCATTACACGGTGAGTATTATCGTTCATCAAGTTTTCTTAGCTTGAGTATTATCAGTACTCTACCCATCGGACTAGGGCTCATGTACATATCTGAATACGGTCATTACGCGGGGCTTTCCGGCGTGTTACATAGTTTACTTGCCTACGGTGCGGTGTACGACGTCAAAAAAGGTGAAAAAACCGGGTGGCTGCTTATGGCTGGCTTGTCATTAAAACTGGCCTACGAAATCTTCATTGGACCTTCGAAAGAAACCGAAACATTGATTGGCGCAGCCGTAGCCTATGAAGCGCATTTACTCGGTTTTATTTCGGGCTTATTCTTAGCGCTCGTTGTTATCTATTGGCAAACCAATAGACAGATCAAACAAATAAATAAGGGCCAATAAAGGCCCTTCTGTTTTATGTTTACTTAGTTTAATTTGTTGTTTATGAGAATAGGGTTAATCGCATTGACTACGTCTAATAGACTTCTGCCTCTTTTTAGTTGTGTAATTTGGAAGAACTAAAAACCCACTCTTCAAACGTTCTTTTAATAATTATTTTGAATTGGTTAAAGACCAGGTTGATAGTTTCCCGAACACTTTCGCTAAACCATCTGCTGCAGCCAAACCTAGTTTTTCCGCCATATTTTGTTTGATCTTATACTCAACTTTAAACACTTCGTATTGTTTAAGCGATTGCAAAATAAAATCATCACTCGTTTGAATTTCATCAACTAAGTTCTTTTCAACGGCCTGAGTAGCGTACCAATGTTCACCAGTTGCCACGGCGTCAATATCAACAGTAGGACGGTGAGAGCTTACAAAACCTTTGAATAAAACATGAGTTTCCGCTAGTTCTTGTTTGAACTTCTCTCTTCCCTCATCCGTGTTTTCTCCCAGAACCGTTAAGGTTCTTTTAAAGTTTCCAGCGGTATGCTGTTCAATATCTACGTCAAATCGTTTTAACAAGCGGTTAATATTTGGTAACTGAGCGACAACGCCGATAGAGCCGATAATCGCAAAAGGTGCAGCAATGATCTTGTCGGCCACACAAGCCATCATATAGCCGCCACTAGCGGCTACCTTATCAACAGCAGCAGTCGTTTTAATACCAGCCTGCTTAAGTCTATCTATTTGCGAAGCCGCCAAACCGTAACCGTGTACTACACCACCCGGGCTTTCCAAGTTTAATAATACTTCATCACCTTTTTGTGCAATTGTAATAACTGTACTAATTTCTTCTCTGAACGTTTCCACTTCATTGGCATCGACGCCACCGTTAAAATCCAAAACAAATAAACGTGATTTTTTATCCGCTTCTAAATCGTGTTTCTTCGCTTCCTTTTTTTCTTTTTTTAGTTTTTTCTCGTAGTCCTTTAACTCGTCTTTATCTAACAACAACCGTTGAATGTCTTCGTGTTCTTGTTCTTTTTCTTCTGAAAGGTTTTCAATGTGCAATTCGCCTTTACGAGTTGACCTGCCCTTCATTGCACTACCGGCAATCAAACCTACGATAACCGCTATTGCTATAACAAACGTTGCTGTTTTCGCAAAAAACAGTCCGTATTCGTACAAAAATTCCAATGCATTTTCCTCTTTTAACTGACGCTGTATTTATACGGTCAAAAATCTAAATTTCAATCTATTGTGCATTATTCAAATAAAAAAGCCGGTTGTCACAACAACCGGCTTAAATTAATTTAGAGTTTATTTTAAGTTATTCAGAACAACCTTCTGCACCTTCAACAAAACATGTAACCGGAACATCACCTACATCTGGAACGCTAATGGTAATAGACGCCGATACAGGAATGATCTGACCATTCTGTGAAATAAATGCTGCCGCCATGTTTTGCATTTCTTGGTTAACTGCGGCATTTTTCAACGCGTTTGGTGCTACGGCTAAAGACTCTTCACTTTGGCTAGCACTTAACAGTGAACCATGGGTACCATTTGTAAATCGAACGATACCGGATACTGTATTACCATCGTCATATTTAGTCGCAGAAACTTGCTCTAAACCCAATTGACTCGCAAGGCCAGTAGTACCACCAATCTGCTTCAAAGGATCAGTACTCACTGTATTAGGAATCGTTTGATCAGGTTTACTACCGTCTTCAGTGCCTTCACCAACTACTTCAAATACTAACGTCGGCGTTTCAGATGCTTTTAGCAATTGCATGTAGTTGGTTGGGTCACCAGCTTCTAAAGCGGCCTGCGCAGCAAATGCAAACTGACTAACACCAGCCTTCACACCAGCTTTTTGAGCATCAGTAGCATCAGCAACAAAAGCACTGTAAGCACACATAAGTGCAAGATTTTGATTAACTACTGCACCTGTTTCCGGATTAACGGCCGGACCACACCCCGTAGGATTTGCGGCAATAATACCGGCAAACGCTGCAGGCTCTGTGTAGGCCAATAAAGCAGCAGACAGTTCATTACCTAAACCTGCAGTCACTGATGCTTCAATTAAATTACCAAAACTCGGCGATTCTGCAAGGAAGTTACCAATCGAAGCGCCAGGGTTAGCTAGAGTAACCGTTTTCAATGCATAAGCGGCTTCCATTGCGGCTTCCATTCCAGCTTTCGTCATATCATCAACACCATTCATAGGAGGTAATGTTACGTCAGAATTCGCGACCGCAGCCATAATAGACCCCGTAATCGCACCCAATGAATGGCCTAATAAATGAACATTGGTCTCATCAAACGCTTTGTTTCCGCCCAGCGCTTCTTCGCCATCAATAAAGCCGTTTAACAACAAGCGTAACTGCAACATATCTGCTGCTGATTGACGTAAGTTATCACGAGCCGTTAATAAGTTAGCCAAATTGAAATAATCGGTAGTACTACCGCCAGCGCCATTTGTCGTATTGATGATCTTTGTGACTTCTTCACCTTCAGCACCGGAAGTCAATGTGAATCCTCGAGTGCCGTGCAAAGGGTGGTCAATTGCTACAGTAGCGTAGCCTGCTACAGATAGCGCTCCCGAAATCGCTAACATGTCTTCTTTTTGACGGGTAATTCCATGTTGCACAATGACTACAGGCCAGCCATTTTCTGGCTTCTCTAATGCTTCCATAGACTTACTGGCACGGATCATATTGGCAATAGTTAGATTAGGTGTGGTCACCTGAACGTTTACCGTCTCCTTACTCTTTTCAAGCGGAACTGGATTATATTTAGTCAGATGACGCTGTGTATCGACACCGAAATCGGCTAACCCTAAACTCATACACAAGGCATTATTGGAGTCCGGATTCGCAGCTGCAGCAGTTGCAGCTGCAACTTTCTGTTCGTCAGACATACCGGCTAAAATTACACCACTGTCACAAGCAGCTTCCCAGCGACCTGTTAATGGATTGCCATCGGCATTTTCAAGATAATATGGAAGATCTATGGTCGTACTACTGATATGTGCCGATTGGAACAAGAAGTTTGTCGGGTCCGTTGGATCTGCGGAAATTGCCGAAGCCGCGCTTAGGAAATCTGCGGCTGTCATCTGTCTGTCACCAACCATTGTTGGCATAACGACTTTAACTTTCTCCATATCAGATAAGGCAGTAAATGCCTGTGCATTTAGTAATTTTGCTACTTGGATTGGATCTACGGATTGGACTCCAGCTGCTTGAACGGTAAACACCTGGGTATAAACAATTTCCTCACGAGTGATATCGAAAGACTTTTCTAACACAGTTTCAAAATTATTAATTACGCCTTGTAATGATTTTACACTGCGTTGGCTGGCATTTAAGTCTCCATCAGGAATATCAGGAGAAACCAACGGGGATGTTGAAATGTCCGCCTCTACCGTTGCATAAGTCGACGAAGGTAATAAAGAATTACCGTTACTATCTTTTATATTTTTGGTTAATGCGACTGCGTAAGATGCGCCTGCTTGAAATGGCTTAAGTGGCACTACGACGATGTTTCCACCTTGCACTTGAGTAACAAAGTCTTGGCCATAGGTAAGTTTTGCTACACCATCACATACCAAGCCTGCTTTTGTTGCATCGCCGCAACCTTCGCCCAATGCACTTGGATACTTAATTACTTGGAATATATTTACTCCAGTCGCTACAGTGTCTGCATCCAGCGTCACACCAGCTTCATAATCTAAAGCAATTGAAAATGCATTCTGAGCACCCCAACCGTCCAACGCGCCAAACGCCGTTTGAGGGTCACCCCAGTTAATTGCATCTTTCGCTAACATGTTGCCATCGTCATCAGACTCGCCTGGCATATTTAGCGTACCATCCGTTGTGCCTAAAAATAATAGGTCATTTGGGACCGAAAGGCGGCTATTGGATGGGTCAAATACAACACTAACACGAGTCGCAGTCTGATTTACTGTCTGACTCTCTGTTGCCGTTTCCGTTTTGACGTCTTCTAACGTTGTATCATCACAGCCCGTTAGACCTAACGCACTCGTGATAGCCAAAGTTAATGCTAATTTTTTCATTTTTCTCCCCAGGTCCTAGTTATTATTTTTATTCCGAATCTGTTCTCGGCTTTTAATTATGGGACTCTTTGAACAGCTTAGACCAGTTAAAGTTACCCTAGAAATTTGTAAGAAGCTAGCCTTAGTTGCAATTTTGATAGGAATTATTTTGTTACTCGTGATTTTATTGCCCGAGACCTGTAATATTGCGCAAATTTTGAAGCTATTAGTATTGGGCAAAAATGAAACACCTTGAATTTAAAGGCGATAAATCTACATTAGATGGTAAAGTTATCCTAATAACAGGAGCCGGTGATGGCATTGGTAAACAAGCTGCGATCACGTTTGCAGCTCATGGCGCCGAAGTAATTTTACTTGGCCGGACAGTAAAAAAACTAGAAGCCGTTTACGATGAAATCATCAAGTCTGGTGGGAAAGAGCCTGCGATTATCCCGTTAGATATGAAAGGAGCAACGGTTAAAAACTACCAGGATATGGCAGCAACGATTGAGGCTGAGTTTGGTAAACTGGATGGCCTTTTAAATAATGTTTCGATGTTGAACTCATTAAACCCAATCGATCATATTTATGAAGATGCATTCGATAAAGTCATGAAGGTAAACTTAAAGGCGACTCTGTTTTTGACTCAGGCTTTATTGCCTGTATTGAAAAAAGCACCTAATGCTTCCGTCGTGTTTACTTCAAGCAGTGTAGGCCGAAAAGGACGTGCTTTCTGGGGTGAATATGCCATCTCAAAATTTGCCACCGAAGGTTTGATGCAAACAATGGCGGATGAATTTGGCCATACGAATCTTAGAACAAATTGTATAAACCCTGGTGCCACAAAAACCAAAATGCGCGCTAAAGCATACCCGTCAGAGGATGTCTCAAAACTAAAAACACCTGAGCAAATTATGCCTACCTATTTGTATCTGATGTCTGATGCTAGCATTGGTGTAAATGGTGAGTCTTTAGATGCCCAAATAAAACTTTAATTAAATATCTAGGCAATAAAAACGGGAAAGCAAATTTCCCGTTTTTTGTATTAACACTTATTTGTTTGTTCGACGTTGTTTGTGTTTTTTCACCGCCCTTTTAATCCTGGCATGCTCTACTCTTCGCGCCTTTGCGTTATCTTTCTGAACCGTAGGGTTAAACTCTCTTAGTTCCCTGTCTAGTCCAACTTTTTTACGAAGCGTATTTACATCATCCAGGCTTAATTCTTTCCACCCGCCTTGAATCAATCGGCGATCAAGTTTTATCTCAGAATAACGAGTTCGCACCAAGCGGCTAACCGTAAGCTCTTGCGAGGCCCATAAACGTCTGACTTCACGATTTCGGCCTTCCCGTAAACTCACACTAAACCAGCGGTTTTTGCTTTCGTCTTCAAACTGGTTTTCAACTTTTATCTTATCAAATTTGGCTAAACCATCTTCAAGCTCGACACCTTGTGTAAGATTTTTAAGATGTTCACTTTGAACCTCACCAAATACTCGAACAGAATATTCACGTTCAATCTCATAACTCGGGTGCATTAAACGATTTGCCAGCTCGCCATCATTGGTAAACAACAATAATCCAGACGTATTTACATCAAGACGACCGATTCCAATCCAACGACTATTTTTAAGTTGCGGCAGCCTGTCATAAACTGTTGGTCTGCCCTCAGGGTCTTTTCTCGTACACATTTCGCCTTCCGGCTTGTTGTACATGAGTACTCGGCAAATATCTTCTTTCTGTGAACGGACTTCTACAATATGACCATCGACACGTATTGTTTCCGTGCCTTCGACTCTATCACCTAACTTTGCAACTTTGCCGTTAATACTGACCCTATTGTTAGAAATATAGGTTTCCATCTCTCTTCTGGAGCCGACACCTGATCTAGCCAATACTTTTTGCAGTTTTTCACTCATTAAACTCTTACTCTATAAACTTTTTAATACTCAATTAGCGTGCATCTTCTACCGCCACGCCCATAAATTCATTTTCTATTCTTTTTGCGACCAGCTCTAACGCTTCCGGCTCCATTAACTCGGGTAATTGAGACAAACTAGATAAACTGAAATAATCAAGGAACTCGTTTGTCGTCGCGTACAAGGAAGGTCTTCCCGGCACTTCTTTGTGACCGACTACCTTTATCCAACTTCTGTCCGTTAACGTACGTATAATGTTTGAGCTAACTGAAACGCCCCGTACATTTTCGATTTCGCCTCTTGTTATCGGCTGCTTGTAGGCAATAAGCGCCAATGTTTCCAACAATGCACGACTGTATTTAGTTGGCTTCTCGGTCCATAAATTGCTCAACCAAGGTGACAAATCTTGTCTCGCTTGAAATCGATAACCACTCGCGACTTTCATCAGAGCAACACCGCTTTGAGCATATTTAGATTGTAAGTCTTCTATCGCTTGTTTGATTTTAGCTTTAGAAATAACCTCGTCTGCAAATACGGTTTGTTTCAGCTTGTCCACCGTCATCGGCTGTTCCGCTGCAAATATGGCCGCTTCTACAATTTTAACGATTAATTCTTCGTTTAGTTTATCGCCCATCAACCATCTAACGCCTGTATTTTACATGAATTTGACTATAAGCCGCAGATTGTATCACTTCTAATAAACTTTCTTTAACCAATTCTAAAATGGCTAAAAATGTGACCACTACGCCGGCAGTACCTTCTTCAACTTCAAAAAGATCAGGAAACGGCACAAAACCTTCTACATCCCGCAAGCGGTCTAACAGTTGCGACATTCGCTCCCGTGTGGACAACATTTCAGGCGCAATCTCATGATGACTGAACGCCGCCGCTCGTTTAACCACTTCCTGAAACGCCAAAACTAGTTCTTTTAAATCAACGTCTGGCTCTACAATAGCTGGCACAACTGCTTCAGGTATATCGATAGAAACTAATTGTTGATCTCTTCCCATTCTTGGCAATTCATCAAGATCTGCCGCTGCATTCTTGTAAATCTCATATTCTTGTAAGCGACGAATCAACTCCGCTCTTGGATCGTTTTCCTCGTCTTCATCTTCCTTGTGCCGAGGTAATAACATCCTGGATTTTATTTCCGCCAACATGGCTGCCATTACTAAATATTCCGCCGCAAGCTCTAACTTTAGTTCGCGCATTACCTCGACATACTCCATGTATTGAGCAGTAATTTCTTGAATAGGCAGATCAACAATATCAAACTTTTGTTTTTTAATTAGGTAAAGGAGAAAGTCCAGTGGACCTTCAAATGCCTCCAAAAAAACCTCAAGCGCATCTGGCGGAATAAACAGATCTTGAGGTTTTTCTATCACTACTTCACCACGAACTAATGCAAGAGGAAGGTCCTGTTGCACCATGGTCGTTGTGTCATGACTTATTTCTGACAGCGATTTTGGAGAATCAGACATCTAGGTTATTCAAACAGCGAGGTGTCACCTTCGCCATATCTGATGACCGTAGGTTCTTCGTCACAAAAATCCACTACAGAAGTCGGTTTCTCTCCCAAATAGCCTCCATGTATTATGAGATCTACCTGTTTCTCTAATCTGGAACGAATTTCATCGGGATCAGATTCAGCGAATTCATCGCCAGGCAATAACAAAGTAGAGGACATTAGTGGCTCTCCAAGTTCTTCAAGTAAACTTAAAGCGATTTTATTATCTGGAACTCGTATACCAATAGTCTTCTTCTTGTCATTTAGGACTCGTTTAGGCACTTCCTTTGTACCTTTAAAAATAAAGGTATATGGGCCTGGTGTGAGAGATCGAATAACTCGAAACGCTGAGTTATCGACACGCGCAAAACTAGCGATTTCCGATAAGTCTCTGCAAACAAGTGTAAAATTATGATTTTTATCTACTTTTCTGATACTTAAAATGCGATCCATGGCCTTCTTTTCGCCTAAAGCACAACCAATGGCATAACCAGAATCAGTGGGATAGACGACTACACCACCTTGTTTGATGATATTAACGGCTTGATGAATTAAACGGCCTTGTGGATTATCTGGGTGAATATGGAAAAACTGACTCATATTTGTCTAGTCCAACTTAAATGATTGTTAATACTATAACTTGTCGCTAGACAAAGCGCCATCGGGGATGATTCCAAACTGGGTCACATGACTCGGTTAACTTGAGGTTTTTACCCAGGTCACTCCAACGCGTAGGTCCATGAAAGTCCGAGCCTAAGGAACTAAACAGATTACGATCTTGAGCCAATTTAGAGATATGAGTGCGCTGATTTGGCGACATTTGACTAAGGCCCACTTCCAATGCCTGACCACCGACTGATGCAAAATAGTCCACCAGTTTAGTCAGCCATTTGTTTGATAAATCGTATCTAATTGGATGCGCTAAAACCGAAATGCCCCCCGCTCTATCGATTATCTTGACCGCACTATCGATATCCATCCAATTTGGCGATACATAAGCGCTTTTTCCTTTACCTAGGTATTTCTTAAAAGCAGCATCAAAACTGCTAACAATCCCTCTTTGTACTAGTATTTTTGCAAAGTGAGTACGGCTGATGATTTCGCTCCCAGCGAGCGTCTTTGCTTCTTCATAGATATCGGTTATGCCGCGCTTTTCTAATTTCTCTGAAATGGACTTTGCTCGCAATTCTCTATGATTTCTTTGGATTGCCATGCAATCGGAAAATGCACTGTCGTCGTCATCAATGCATAAACCGACAATATGAATTTCAAAACCATGCCATTTTGTTGATATTTCAATTCCATTGATCAACTTAATTTTGTAATTTTTCTCTTCTATAAAGTCTTTGGCTTGTTGTAAAGCTTCAGTGGTGTCGTGATCCGTTATTGCTAACGCATCGATTTGACGTAACTCTGCTCTAGTCATCAATTCCTGCGGCGTCAACACACCATCGGAACAGGTCGTATGACTGTGTAAGTCGTAGTGTTTATGGTCTTTTGTCATGGGAAAGCATTATGCCATATAGCGTTTCGTTCTACATCCGATAAATTAGCGGTTGACTAATTTACTGAATCAGGTTTTTATATACGCAACTTTCAAATTACAGAGAAACGAATACATGTTCGCAATTCATTCTACTTGGCGTTGGTGGTGGTCTTCCAGTTATGGCGGGTGAATGTGTCGTGTCTGTAATTTAATAAACAGATTTAGTACGAACCCGCTTAATAGCGGGTTTTTTTATGCCCGCGATTACCAAACAACTAACTTAAGTTTATAATTTTTAAGAAGATAAAAATGGTATTTAGCCAAATCACAACAAATCCGGGCGAAGTGATCAGCATTGCAATTAACACTGATTATATTGAAAGCCCATTGTCGGTTTATAAACAACTGACAGGCAAAAATAGTCATTCGCTTTTACTCGAATCGGCGGAAATCAACAGTAAAAACAGCTTAAAAAGCTTGATGTTGATTGACGCGGCAGTAACTTTCACCTGCTTTGGTGATCTCGTAATAGTCGACGCCCTAAACGACAATGGCTTAAGTGCAGTCACTAAATTGCATCAAGTATTTACAGAAGAGTACGCGGATTTAAAAGTGCAGTTTAAAACCCCGACTTCGCTTCATGTGACCTTCCCTGAAGTTTCTGACCGTATTAGCGAAGATCAGCGTCTAAAACAAACTAACGCATACGAAGCGTTGCGAGTCGTAGTTAATAAAATCAAACACAACCCCGCCGATCCTTTTTCCTTATTTTTAGGTGGTGCATTTGCATATGACATGATCGCAAATTTTGAATCTCTACCAAGCGTTCCAGATGGCGAAAATACCTGTCCAGATTTTGTATTTTATCTAGCTGAAACTATGGTGGTGATCGACCATCAAAATCAAACGACAGAGATCATTGGCAACGTTTTTACCGGCGAAAACGCATACGTAAACTGTTTTTCCGTCGGTAAACGCATTGAAGAAATTAAAAACAACATCAAAAATGTAAGTAACATCGAGACTGGATATGGCTTCGATTTAGACATTAGTAAAACGCCCGTCAATGTTGATGTGCCCGATGAAACATTTTGCGATACGGTAAGCGCGTTAAAACATAACATAGTGCAAGGCGATATATTTCAAGTTGTACCATCACGCTGTTTTTCACTGAACTGTGATTCCCCTCTAGACGCATACCGCCATTTAAAACAAGACAACCCAAGTCCCTATATGTTTTATTTGAATCATCCCGAGTTTGTACTCTTTGGTGCATCACCTGAATCGGCCTTGAAATTTAACTCTCTTGACCGTCAAGTTGAAGTTTATCCTATTGCCGGAACAAGAAAGCGCGGGTTTGACTCTAACGGTAAAATTAATCTAGATCTGGATGCTAGAATTGAACTCGATTTACGCAACGACCAAAAAGAAGTAGCCGAGCACATTATGTTAGTCGACCTGGCAAGGAATGATGTTGCCAGAATTAGTGAAACAGGAACACGTTGCGTAAAAGAGTTATTAAAAGTGGACCGTTATTCCTACGTCATGCATTTAGTATCAAGAGTCGTAGGTGTTTTACGTCATGATTTGGACTGTTTACATGCTTATCAAGCTTGCATGAATATGGGCACTTTAGTGGGCGCACCGAAAATCAAGGCAGCCAACCTGGTTCGGGAAGTCGAACAAAAACGTCGAGGCAGTTATGGCGGTGCCGTTGGTTACTTAAATGGTAACGGCGACATGGACACGTGCATTGTAATTCGTAGTGCGTTCGTTAAGAACAACACGGCATATATTCAAGCGGGAGCCGGAGTAGTTTACGACTCAAACCCGCAAGCCGAAGCAGATGAAACATTTAACAAAGCGCAAGCCGTAATAAGGGCCGTTCAGTCTAGTCAAGCTTTACAGTTGAAAAACAAGAAGGATGTTTAACGTGAATAAAATCTTCTTTTTGGATAACCAAGACTCTTTTACATACAACTTAGTAGAAGAACTAAAAAGCCTCGATTTTGACGTGGAAGTTTATCGGAATACGGTACCATCAGAGTTCATCATTGAAAAAATCGAGGCATCTATAGAGGCACAACAAAAACCCGTTTTGTTTTTATCACCAGGGCCTGGTACTCCATCGCAATCTATCTGTATGACGGAACTGCTTATCTATGCAGTAGGTAAACTGCCAATTATTGGCGTATGTTTGGGTCATCAGGCTATCGCTGAATATTACGGCGGAAAAGTTAAGTTAGCGGGTGAAACCGTACATGGCAAAGCATCTTCCATTTCCATTAAATCACACAAGATATTTGAAGATTTTGGTAACGCGATACAGGTTGCAAGATATCATTCACTAGTTGTGGATGAGCTACCTGCAAGTCTGGACGTTATTGGCCAATATCAAGATTTGGTTATGGCCATCATAAACGAAAAAGACAAAGTTCTGGGTTTACAATTCCATCCAGAGTCAATCTTAACGACACAAGGTTCAGCCTTAATAGGCAATAGTATTAATTATCTAACGGAAAAATAATCAGGACACAATAATGAGTTACACAGACATAGAACTTATTCAGCAAGTTATGGATGGAAACAATCTGTCCGAGCAGCAAACTCACCAATTGTTTACGAGCATAGTCACCGGCGAGATGGATGAAATTGGCATCAGTGCCCTATTAACCGCACTTAAGATGAAAGGTGAAACGGCGGATGAGGTAGCTGGTGCAGCTAAGGCACTAGAAGAAAACGCGTTACCATTTTCAAAACCTGATTACCCAACGGCAGATAATTGTGGAACTGGTGGCGACGGAACTCATACGATAAACATCAGTACCATTTGCGCCATCTTAAGTGCGGCATGTGGAGTTAAAGTAGCCAAACATGGTAATAGAAAAGTCTCCTCTCAATCAGGCTCTGCCGATGTGCTTTCTGAGTTAGGCTTAAAGCTTGATATGTCGGCGGAGCATGCACGACATTGTTTAGAAAAAACCAATTTGACATTTCTAATGGCGCCGGTTTACCACGTCGGTATCAAACATGCTATGCCAGTTAGACAAACCTTAAAGACACGTACAATTTTCAACATTTTGGGGCCGCTGGTTAACCCTGCTGGTTCAGAAATAAAAGTGGTTGGCGTTTATAGCGAAGAATTGTGTTTACCCGTAGCCCGAAGTCTTAAGTTGTTAGGGAAAAAGGCAGCTTGGGTTGTTCATGGCAGTGGCATGGATGAACTCGCACTGCACGGCCCAAGCAAAGTCGTTCAGTTACTCGATGGTGAAATCACAGAGTTTGAGTTAACGCCTGAACAGTTTGGCTTACAGCGTTACGACTTATCTGATTTAGCAGGTGGCACGCCTAAAGAAAATGCAGCTAACATACGCCAAATCTTAGCAGGCGATGGCTGTGAAGCGCACAATACGGCTGTTATCTTTAATACGGCGCCAATTTTAATGTTATATGGACTGGCACAAGATTTTGAAAGTGCGATTGAATTAGCTAGAACGGTCTTAAAGTCAGGAAAAGGATTAGAGACGCTAAACCAGTTTGTTGAATTGACGCATCAGGCTAGCTAGAACCATGAATATATTAGAAAAAATTGTAGCAGATAAGAAAATCGAAATTGAACGACGCCAATCTGAGTTTCCTTTGGCTGAATTCAAAGATGGCTTATCAGAATCAGATAGAGACTTTAAACAAGCCTTAATTGATGACAAAGCACACCGAGGTGCCGCTTACATTTTAGAATGTAAAAAAGCCAGCCCATCTAAAGGCCTGATCAGGGAACAATTTGACTTGGATGAAATCTGTGAAGCCTATGGTAAATACGCGAGTTGTGTATCGGTACTAACAGATCAGAAATATTTTCAAGGCGAATTTGAACGTTTACCTAAAGTAAGAAACCGACTTTCCCAACCAGTTTTGTGCAAAGACTTTTTTGTCTCCAGCTATCAAGTCTATTTAGCGAGACACTTCGGTGCTAATGCCATTTTATTAATGTTATCGGTCTTAAACGATGAGGAATACCAAGAGTTAAACGAAATCGCACATCAGCTTGGCATGCATGTATTAACGGAAGTCAGCAACGTTGAAGAGATGCGCCGAGCCGTTGAGCTACAAGCGGACATTCTTGGCATAAATAACCGTAACTTAAGAGACTTAAGTACCGATCTTAATCAGACGCCTGAATTAATCGCGTTGTTTAAGCAATTAACAAGTGAAGAGCAACAGAACAACACGGTTCTTATCTCGGAATCCGGAATTTACCATCATGACCAAGTGCAAAAGTTAAATGATTTTGTCGATGGGTATTTGGTGGGAAGCTCTTTGATGGCCGAAAAAAATCTCATCAAAGCCTGCTCCAATCTGATACAAGGTAAACACAAAGTTTGCGGTTTAACACGTTCAGAAGACGCCATTTCTGCCGCTAAACAAGGCGCAAGTTATGGCGGATTAATCTTTGTTGAAAAAAGCCCAAGGTTTGTATCGGTAGAACAAGCTAAAGACATTATTGATTCTACACGTACGGAAACAAACTTAGCGTTTGTGGCTGTAGTACAAAATCACAGCGTTGAAAGCGTATTAGAACTCACCACTCATTTAGACATAAGGGCAATTCAATTACATGGTGAGGAAGATCAGACTTATATCGACTTGTTATCTGACAAACTTAAAGAACAAAATTCATCTATAGAGATTTGGAAAGTAATTGGTGTACCTGAAACAGGTGTATTGCCGGAGACATGGCCGACTAACGTTAACCGCATAGTACTGGATACTAAACTAGCAGATGGCCAAAACGGCGGAACGGGCAAAACGTTCGATTGGTCAAACCTAAAGGCCCTTCCCTTAGATTTACCGCCAGTTACACTTGCCGGTGGTTTAAATGCTGAGAACTTAGAGCGTGTTCGAAAATTACCCATTGATGGCGTAGACCTTAACTCTGGCGTTGAGTCAGCGCCAGGCATAAAAGACAAAAATTTAGTAACAAAAGCATTCAAAGTGCTTTTAGATCAAACGAATTGAAACAAGGCATTAAAATGAACCAGAAAAAAACACTCGATGCTTATTTTGGCGAATATGGCGGTATGTTTGTACCTGAGTTATTCGTTCCTGCGCTCGAACAATTAGAACAAGCTTACATAGAGGCAATGGATGATGAAGCATTTATCGCCGAGTTTAATCATTTGTTGAATGATTATGCGGGACGTCCAACACCGCTTACTTTGTGTAAAAACTTAACCAAAGGCACCAAAACCAAAATATATTTAAAACGTGAAGACTTATTACACGGCGGTGCACATAAAACAAATCAGGTACTTGGACAAGCCCTTCTCACTAAACGTATGGGTAAACAACGTGTTATTGCTGAAACAGGCGCAGGCCAGCATGGCGTAGCGACAGCCTTAGCGTGTTCCTTATTGGGTTTAGAAGCGCGCATCTACATGGGGGCAAAGGATATTGAACGCCAACAACCTAACGTATTTAGAATGAAGTTAATGGGTGCTGAAGTTATTCCTGTCACAGCAGGCTCTGGTACGCTTAAGGACGCCGTTAACGAAGCAATGCGTGATTGGGCTTCAACCTATGAGGATAGTCATTATTTGTTAGGCACGGCGGCTGGTCCACACCCTTTCCCTACGATTGTGCGTGATTTCCAAAAAATGATTGGCGAAGAAGCCAAACAACAAATCATCAAACAAGAAGGACAACTGCCTGACGCCGTTATTGCTTGTGTTGGTGGTGGTTCCAACGCAATCGGCATGTTTAATGACTTTATAAAAGAAGAGTCTGTCCATCTCATAGGTGTTGAACCAGGTGGTAAGGGATTAGACTCCGGTGAACACGGTGCTGCGTTAGCGGTCATTGATAAAGGAATCGACTCTAAGGGGATCTTGCACGGTGCATTTACCCATATCATGCAAACCGAAGATGGTGAAATTGAAGAGTCCTACTCCATTTCTGCAGGATTAGACTACCCTGCCGTTGGTCCTCAACACGCGCATCTTAAAGCGACTGGCAGAGCCGACTACGTCGCAATCAATGATGACGAAGCGTTAGATGCGTTCCAGAGCCTAGCCAAAAAAGAGGGTATTATTCCAGCGTTAGAATCATCGCATGCCTTAGCCTATGCTTTGAAACTTGCTAATAACGATCCTGATAAAGAACAAGTACTGTTAGTGAATTTATCGGGTCGTGGTGACAAAGATTTAACCCATGTTCATTCAGTATTAACAACGGGAGTAAACGTATAATGAGTCGTTATCAAACATCCTTTCAATCTTTAAAAGAAAACGGCCAAGGTGCGTTTATCCCGTTTGTAACAATTGGCGACCCAGACTTGGAAATCAGTTACAAAATCATTAAAACCTTAATTGAAGCTGGTGCAGATGCGTTAGAGTTGGGTATCCCGTTTTCAGATCCCATCGCCGATGGCCCGACAATTCAGGCAGCCAATATTCGCGCATTAAGCAAGCCAATAACGACACAGGCTTGTTTAGATCTCATAAGAAAAATCCGAGATGAATTTCCAGATACGCCAATAGGTTTATTGTTATACAGCAACCTAGTGCTTGCTAAAGGCATTGATAACTTTTATGTCCTATCTAAAGAAGCAGGTGTTGATTCAGTGTTAATAGCGGACGTGCCAATTCGAGAAAGTAAGCCGTTCAGACAGGCCGCTGAAAAAGCAGGAATCGAACCTGTATTTATCGTACCACCAAATGTTTCTGACGAAACCCTAAGGCAAATCTCCAGCTATAGCCGAGGTTATACCTATCTACTTAGCCGTTCAGGTGTGACAGGCGCAGAAACCAAAGCTGAGATGCCTGCGGAGATAATGATCAACAAGCTTAAAACTTACAATGCGGCGCCAGCTGTATTAGGTTTTGGTATTTCATCTGCCGAACAAGTATCCAGCGCAATTAAGTCTGGTGCAACTGGTGCTATTTCAGGCTCTGCAGTCGTCAAAATTATCGAAAATAATTTGGATGATACAAACAAGATGTTGCTGGAACTAGAAGATTTTGTCAAAAAGATGAAAGCTGCCACTTAAAAAAGTTTGTTTTTGCACAGAGATTAAAAAAGGACGCCCAGCGTCCTTTTATGTTTATGAAATACCTAAGTATTTATGAACTTGCACTGACAATCGCCAGTTCTTTTTAATACAAGTATCTATCGCTAATTTAGTTGCATTTAGTTTCTGACTTATGGGCTGTAAATACACCAAGGTATCTTCCGAAATCGGCTTCTGTTGTAATAACAGTTCTAATTCCTGCACATGAAGTTCTCTAGCAACCGGATGTTTAATTTCATTGGCTCTGGCCATACAGGAGCTCAATACCTCATAACCCCCTTTCATATTTATTTTTGGGGAAACCGTTACCCAAGTGCTTTGTGGTGCCATGATCTCAAACGTGCCACTGGTTTCTATTTGTGTTGAAAAACCATTTGCATGCAATTCATCACATAAGGGGTTTAAATCGAACATACAGGGTTCGCCGCCGGTAATAACAATATGTTTAGCGTTAAACTTTTCTTGTTTTACTATTTCAATGATCTGTAAGGCATCGGCCTCAGCCCAACTTGGCGCATCCGATGTTTTAACCAAAATTTCGTTTATGTCCGTAAGATCTTTCTGATCTTGCTCCCAGGTTTGTTTGGTATCACACCATGAACAACCTACTGGACACCCCTGAAGGCGTATGAATATGGATGGTGTTCCCGTATATTGGCCTTCACCTTGAATGGTTTCAAATAATTCGTTTATCTTGTAGTCGCTCATCGACAATAAAAACCTGATGTTATTGATCTTTCTATAATGATAAGAATGTTTTAATATCCCGCTCCCGATTTTACAGTATCTATCGGGTTTTGGATAAGTAATGATAGGCTATTGTAACAAAATAGCTTTCTGTTTGTTTTTATAATTTTTTAGGTAATTCGCATGTCGCATAAAGTAGTCGTTATCTACTCAGGTGGAATGGATTCATTTACGGTTCTAAATAAGGCGTTAAAACAAGGGCACGAAGTCTACGCCATTACTTTTGACTATGGACAGCGGCACGTAAAAGAAATCGAATACGCTAAAGCGGCATGTAAAAAATTAGGTGTACAACACAAAATTGTCGATATTAGCGCGATTAACTCAATTATTGCGGGTTCTTCTTTGACCGATGATATAGAGGTACCCGAAGGGCACTATGAGTCAGACAATATGAAACAGACCGTGGTGCCAAATCGTAACATGATCTTGTTATCATTAGCAGTTGGTTACGCGGTAAGCATAGAAGCAAATCAAGTATTTTATGGCGCCCACTCAGGCGACCATGCCATCTACCCGGACTGTCGTCCTGAATTTGTACAGAAGATGAAAGATGTATGCGCTATTGCCAATTATGAGCCAGTCGATATCGTCGTGCCTTACTTGAATAACGACAAAATAGAAATCCTAAAAGATGGGTTAGCTATGGGTTTGGATTACAATTTAACCTGGACTTGTTATAACGGGCGGGAAAAGGCCTGTGGTAAATGTGGAGCCTGTGAAGAAAGACTTGAAGCTTTCGAAAAAAATAACGTATTGGACCCAATTGAATACGAAATTTAATCTGATTTCTTAAGGGCCCTAATGGGCCCTTGTCATATTATTTGTCATCTAACATCTGTTTTAACTCTTCAACTTCTTCTGGTGTTAATTCTGCTTTTTTAATTAGCCGTCTTAACATTTTAACCGTATGCGGACCCTTTTTCTGTTTCACCTTATGATGAATAACATGGTGATCGCCAAGAGTTTTTCCCAAAATTTTAGCCACTCGAAAGTGATTATCGGGATCGGCACCATCTCCTTCGATATCCACTTCCAAATGAAGGTTGTCCTCATTGTCACCTTTTTTGATCACATACATCTCCGTATGTTTATCACCATGGGTCAATTCTAAATCTTTGAGCTCGATAAATTTTTCGTCATGGTGTTCCAATTTGGCTAACAAAGACATGACCTTTTCTAACGTTTCTTCATCTAGATCACCAAGTTCTGCCCTAATATTATCAAGATTTCCGAGTTCATCTTTATCAAAGGAATATCGATTTTTACCATCCTCGTTTTTAACAATGACAGATACTTCTTTATCTAACTCCGATAATACTTTTATAACTTTATGCTCACCGCTTTGCCTAACATGCCCAGCTTCTGCACTAGTAGCCACCGCCAAATTAACAATAGATGCTGCAAGGATGCCAGAAACAACAGGGTTTAGTACTTTGAATTTCATCTCACTTCTCCGTTTTAATAATTTGAAAATTCGAAACTACTAACTCAAAACTCGTACCACATAGATAAACATAATAAATTCAAGAAGATACACCAACGCGCTATAAATTAGGAAAATTATACGGAGAAAACATCCCCATATGGGGATATTCTATTGCTGATTTCAGGATATTTATTTCTGTTAGGAATGACAGTTTTAATAAACCGTTGAAAAAAGGACTATTTTCACTTGGAACGGCAATTGCCTATACACTGTGTAATTCTAATTTGTAATTTACTGATGCCCTATGACAATTAAGCGACAACTGTTTATTTTGATTTCTTGTTTGATATTGGTTTTAACCATCGCTCAGCTATCATTATTGTATTTTTTCAAGAACCAAATAGAGACAGAAATATCCAGCCGTGGTGAACAGGTTGCCGATCAAATTTTAAGGTTTACCGTTGATCAAATCGAAGATGAAAAGGAAGACGCGTCAAACTCCGAACATAATAATGCCGAGACACGAGTTTATATATCGGAACCTAAAGTCAAAAATAAACGTACTAGAAAACCTCACGTTAAAATATCGGTAACTAATTCTTTAGATGAGAGTTCTGTGTCCATTATAGATGTGCCAAAAAGTGCAATAAAGGATCGTGAAAATTTGAAGCAAATTCTCTCTACCTTGCCTTCCGAAATTTCAGCAACAACACATTCCGCTGTAGAGACTTTTCTTACACAAAAAATGAACCACTATCAATTCCAGCACCCGCCTTTTAACATTACGATTGAGCAACATAGGTTATTGCCTAAACGGCTAATAAAACAACACTTGCAACAGCAAATTGAATTATTTCATAAGGTCAGACAAAAACCCGACGCAGAGCTGGTTGTAGAAAACAAGCAACAGGTCTTAGTAAAAAACCAGCACCATATCTTAAAACGCGAGTTTTTTAAGAAGCATTCAGTAATGAACACCATGTTTAATTACGTAATTCTTGTCATCATCATAACGTCACTCATTAGCCTACTTGCTGTATACTGGCTAAGTAATAAGATTAGCTCGCCCTTGCTGAGTCTAACTAAAGGATTTAAGAAGTTGGAAAAGGGTGAATTTGGCGAACAATTACGTGTTTTTGGAACTAGCGACATACAGTATGTCATCGATCAGTTTAACCAAATGAGTATCCAGCTTAAAAAACTGGCCTTAGCTGAAGAAAAGTTACAACGTCATAATCACTTAGTAGAAATTAGCGATGTAAGTAAAGGTATTGCTCACGCACTTCGAAATCCCCTTCACACAATTGGATTAGCAATAGAACAATTACAAAGTTCATCGCTAGAAGCTGAAAGACGTGAAAAACTGGTCCTTAAAGTTCGTAATAAGATCCAGCAACTAGACAAGAACATTCAGGCGCTATTAACCATTTCAAATGGTGATATACGCCGTGATAAAAACGTGGACCTTAATCATGTTGTCAGTGACGTGATATTAGAATTAAAACAGACTCATATGGACAAAAAATCAGAGTTAAAAGTCGAGGTGAAAGGAAAATTGTCTTTGATTAAAGGCGATCCAAACGAGCTGCGTTCTGTATTACATACCTTAATATTTAACAGCTATGACGCATGCGTTTTAAACTACTCAGGAATCATTATTGACGTAGAACTATCCCAATCCGCCGATAAAATTGCAATAAAAGTACAAGACAACGGCTCTGGTATAGCCCCTGATATTGAAGCTAAGTTATTTGAACCTCATATATCTACTAAAGCCGAAGGCGCAGGCATGGGCCTATATTTAAGTAAACGCATAGTCGAACTATATTACGATGGAAGTTTACAACTACAAAATAGATTACAAGACGGACAAATCTGTGGGGCAACAGCAATAGTAAATTTAGCAACAAAACAAAACAAGATTCATGGAACTATCTAATGCACGTATTATTAGTTGAAGATGAAAGAGATCAAAGGGAACTAATCGCCGAGATTTTAGAAGCTGAAGGTTATCGTGTTGATCAAGCTGACAGCGTTGAGCAGGCAATAGTGATCCTGAAAGCCAGTATAGAAAAATCCAACCTACCAGATGTCGTTTTTTCGGATTGGAAATTGGGAAATCTAACTGGTCTTAATTTATTAGATTACGTCAAAAACAATCAACTTCAACTTGGCTTTGTTGTTGCAACCGCATACGGCTCGGTAAGTCATGCAGTTGAGGCAATGAAAAATGGTGCTGATGACTATTTAAGTAAACCGTTTCAATCACAAGAATTAATTCTAGCTATCAACAAAGCAAACACGGCAAAAGATCTTCGTAGGCAAAATGTAAACCTAAACAATCAGTTATCCGAACAGCAATCACTGGTTGATCTTGTCGGAAACGCACCTTGTATGCAGAAAGTGTATGAACGCATTAAACGTGTTTCTAACACAGTAGCAACTGTACTCATTACCGGAGAAAGTGGTACAGGTAAAGAACTGGCGGCAAGAGCACTTCATCAGCTATCCGATAGGCATAGCTCAAATTTCATCGCAATTAACTGCGGTGCTATTCCAGAAAATCTAGCAGAGGCGGAATTATTTGGTGCAGAAAAAGGTGCCTATACTGGTGCTAATGAAAGAAAAATTGGTAAATTTGAATCAGCCGACAAAGGTACCTTATTTCTAGATGAAATCGGAGAGCTGCCCTTACCGCTGCAAGCAAAATTACTAAGATTTTTACAAGAAGGCGTGATAACCCGCTTAGGATCAAATCAAGAAATCGAACTGAATGTCAGGATCATCGCGGCGACTCACAGGGACATACCAGTGCTCATAAATGAAAAGGAATTTCGGGAAGACCTATATTATCGTCTCAATGTTGTGCCACTTGAAATGCCCGCATTGAGAGAAAGACAAGAAGACATACCTAAACTCATTTATCACTTCGTAGACAAATTTAAGAAGAGATATGGATCAGAAGTTTCAAACCTAACTAGCCAGGCGAAAAAAGCTCTATGTGACCACTCTTGGCCCGGAAACGTTAGAGAACTGAGCAACCGACTCGAAAGGTATGTATTATTGGGCGATGAATCGGAACTAATTAGCGATCTAAAAAGAATTGATTCGAGTTCCAGCAGTGCGTCATTTTTTAACTTACCGGAAGAAGGTTTAAACTGGGAAGATTTTGAAAATTATTGTCTCGAACAGGCGCTTAGTCGATGTAATGGTAATAAATCCAAAGCAGCAAAACTGTTAGGGCTTAATTACAAACAATTCTTGTATCGGTTAGATAAAACTAAAATTACATAAATTTGAAATTTTTTCTGATGATCCTCTTTCTGTTTTAGTTACAGAAAAGTAACTAGCCAAAAGAGGAAAAACATGTGTAACTATAAAGTTAGCCTTATAGCTATTACCTTGCTATCCATTTCCGCATGTTCTTCCGACGACTCACAAGATATGACTTCGCAATCATCTGTCGAAGCCGTTACGCAAACGATAGAAGACCAATCGATGAATAACGTTGAATATGAGTGTGGTAATTCTGATCACCCCAAAGTAAGTCAAATGGCTATATTAACGACCCACTCACACAATGTATCTGGTGAAGCCCACATTATTGATAACTGTACCATTGAAGTAAGAAACTTCTCATACGATGGTTTAGGGCCTACGGTTTATTTTTATGGTGGGATAGATGGTGATTATGAAGATTCAAGTGCTGGATTTGCAATAAGTGACATTATAAACGGCACTGTCTACGAGAACAGCACTTATACAATCACATTATCAAGTCCAGAACAGTTAGACGAAATGAATGGCATTAGTGTCTGGTGTTCCGACTTTTCCGTTAGTTTTGGTGATGGGCTGTTTTTATAACTGCTCATTTTTTGTTTTTCACCAACCAGCTATTCAGAATTTTGACCTGACCACACTGCTGCGCCGCATAGGTAAGACGGATTGCATTACTTAATATCGTACTGTCATCCCACCCAGTTAACTCTTGGATATCGGTTAAACAGGTTTGCGCCTCCGGAGTCAGGTATCCCCTAACCTCCTTTTTACCTTGTTGCGCTTTTTTATCACGATAGCGTTTCTGTTTTTCTGCGTTTGTTAGCGGAGTTTTTTTATCCATATCAAATTTTTTTCAGATAATTTACTGTTCAGAGTTGTTTAGCGTACAAGTGTTCGCTAAATTAGCGCCTTTAAATTTGGACCAACTAAAAAGTTTATTTATGTTACAGAAAAACAGCTACGATAAAAACGATTTAATTGCATGTGGTAATGGTGAAATGTTCGGCGAAGGAAACAGCCGTTTACCTTCAGACAACATGTTAATGATGGACCGTATTGTTAAGATCACTGACGAAGGTGGTAAATACGGTAAAGGTGAAATCGTTGCGGAATTAGATATCACGCCAGATCTTTGGTTCTTCGACTGTCACTTCAAAGGCGACCCTGTTATGCCTGGTTGTTTAGGCTTGGACGCTATGTGGCAGCTAGTTGGTTTCTTCCTAGGTTGGTCTGGCGGACCAGGTAAAGGTCGTGCACTAGGTGTGGGTGAAGTTAAATTCACTGGCCAAATTTTACCAACAGCTAAAAAAGTGACTTATCGCATCGACCTTAAGCGAGTTATTAAACGTAAGTTGTTTATGGGCTTAGCTGATGGCGTTGTTGAAGTAGATGGCAAGAAAATTTACGAAGCGACAGACTTAAAAGTTGGATTATTTACAGATACTTCTTCTTTCTAAGACAATCTGTATCAAAAAAGCCCGCAATTCGCGGGCTTTTTTGTATGAATTAGTTTATTTAAAAAGGCCAATATTTCTATCGCCAATGGCTTCGCGCCATCCCCCTAACCACTGCGATTTTGATTCTGATGTTTGATATGGACAAGTGTCTCTTGAACGTCCGGTAATACCTGCTTTATATCCTTGTGAATGAGCTCTGTCTAAGCGATCACGTTTTTGTCTTTTCATAGGCTGTTCCTCAATATAATTATTATTGGAATTTAGACATAAAGTGCCCTGCGTTTTAAGTCGCAATAACACACTAATATCAATAGTAAATTACAGTTCGATGATCAACAGCTTTTTTATTTTTTTTCAGCACATATAAATAAGCCCATGATAGACATGAGCTTTTTCTTTATATTAAGTAGTTATATAAATCTACGTCTTATAGCGACTAACGTTCCGAGTAACAAACTTGTAAAGATACCACTAGAAAATCCTTTCCTTTCATAACCTGGCTCTTCGACCGCACTGCAGTCTTCCTTTTCGCCTCCAGGTATAGGATCTAACAATATACTAACAGCAACTTCCTGTTTAGCAGGTTCACCATCTGAGCCAGTGATAACGTTGCCGTTAACGTCCTGTGCATCTACAACTTTTAACGCGGTCGCAACGATTTGACCATTGTTATTGATATCTTGCATGGAGATAATTTCATACTCTGAGGCGCACTCAATCAAAGTGTTTATGTCGTCGAACTGGCCGTTGTTGATATCGTAAACGAAACCATGCCGTCTTCTGGTACTGTTTGTTGTAATTTCATACTCAGCTTCACCAACCACTATGCCTGCATCATTAATCGCCGTCGCAGTACTTTCCGCGGTTGAGTAAAACGTGTCTGGAGTTTCAAACTTTCCAGAGTCCAAATTGTATACAAAAAATTCATCATTAAAAACCCGATCCAAAATTGTCTGGACCTTGCCAACCACGACATTATTATTGTTTATGTCATAAGCATAACCACCATCAAATTCATCATGGTTAGAAAGGATTTCTCGCGTTGCACCATTTTGAAAAATCATTGGAAATTTGTTTGTCGCACTGTTTGATGCTGTTGTATAGGGCATATCCCCATAACCAACCGCAACATTATTCTCATTCACAGCCGTTGCATAAGTGCTGAAAACGCTCGAAATATTCGAACTTTGAGTATCACTAGGGGAAAAACCGATTGGATACTGAACCTTATTTACCACTTGGTTATTATCATCGAGTTGCCATACGACGGCACGACGTTCAAATACCTGACTTGATCTCGCTAACTGCCAGTAACACACTTGCTTTGGCGCTAATTCTTCCGTACAACTGGAATCAATCAACGATTGCGGGTATGTTGCTACCGCTATAGACTCGGTACCAGCGACAAAACCGTTATCGGTGATGTCTGTAGCAAGACTTTCACCGCCAAACTCAGTATATTCAGGCTCTAAAAATACAGGTTGCCCATCTTTAACCACAACGGCTCTTTTTTCATACTCACGGGAAAACAGCAATATCGGGTCTTCTGCAGCTAATTCACCCGTTTGCTGATACATGAGTGATTGGTAAGGCGCACTAACGCTACCAACTGACAAACCGGCATTGTTGATAGCCGATAATTCTTCAACTGTACTTTTAGTTAAACCATTAAGTTCTTCATCGTGAACATCGGCTAAGTTAAGCAACTCCAACTGATTGTTGCTAAACGTATAAGAGACGATATCGCCAACTTTTTGATAATTAGCTAAGGTTCCGAAATTTTGACTAGAATTTGTCCCGGTAACGCGAGATAATTCTGTTTTCAGACAGCTCTGAGTGGCCACATCTAATTCACCTGACTCTATTTCATCGTCAGAAACTCCGCACTGAACATGCAGGTATGATTCGCCGTTAGTTAAGTATTCCTTTAGCAAAAACTTAAAGTCATAGCTGTCTCGAGCTATACCAACCATGTCACCGTTATCATTAATACCGGCGGCGTAATTCTGTCTATATTTGTCTCTTGCGGGTACTTCAGTTATCGAATACACAGCAGCATTTGCCTGCGTAATTACCAAACACATTGCCGTTGAAACTAAGGATTTTGAAAACGTCTTTTTATTCAAAATGATCACTACCTAACTATTATTCTGTTGTTTTTCTTCAAGCTCTTCCCAGCGAGCGTATGCAGTTTCGAGCTTCGACTCTTGATCTGACAAATGGTTCAATCTAGCTGCAGTTTCTTCAGGATCTTGTTTAAAAAATTCCGGTGAGTTAACTTCTTCTTGTAATTGCTCGACGTCACTTTCTAAGTCTTCAATTAGCTTGGGCAGAGATTCTAACTCTCTGACCTCTTTATATGAAAGCTTTTTCTTTTGAGTTGGACTGGCAGTTGAAGAATCGTTTTTAGATTTTTCAGCTTTGGCTTTAATCACCGTTTCGTTTTTAGGTGCTATTCTAGACAAATAGTTTTGATAGTCCTGATATCCACCTACAACCTTATTAATGTGCCCTTCACCTTCAAACGACCATATTGTAGTCACCGTATTATCAATAAATTCCCTATCATGGCTTACTAACAATACTGTGCCTTCATAGTTAGCCACGAGTTCTTCTAATAATTCTAACGTTTCTACATCTAAGTCATTGGTAGGTTCATCAAGAATCAACAAATTTGAAGGTTTAACAAATAACTTTGCCAGTAACAATCGGTTCTTCTCTCCACCTGATAACGCTTTAACAGGTGTGCGAGACCGCGCAGGAGGAAATAGGAAATCTTGTAAATAACCCAAAACGTGTCGAGAATTACCATTAAAGTTGATCTCTTGTTTACCGTCAGCCACATTATCTTGAACGGTATGTTCTTCATTAAGTGCTAACCTATGCTGATCAAAATACGCAACTTGTAAGTTCTCTCCTACTTTTACAATACCTTCATTAGGTTCTAATTGCGCCATTAAAAGTTTGATCAAAGTAGATTTCCCAACACCATTCGGCCCAATGAGGGCGATTCTATCCCCTCGCGTTACGAGAGCATCAAACTCTTTTACTAAGACGCCTGAAGAAATTGCATATGTAATGTTTTTGGCTTCAAATACTTTTTTTGCAGATTTCTCACCTTGCTGAATGGTCATATTGGCAGTCTTTGGTGCGTCAACTCGAGCCTTTCGTTCTTTTCTAAGATCTTTAAGTGCTCGTACTCGTCCTTCGTTTCGAGTTCGTCTTGCTTTAATGCCTTGTCTGATCCACACCTCTTCTTGAGCTAGCTTCTTATCAAACAGCGCATTTTGCTGTTCTTCTACTTCAAGCAGGCGAGCTTTTTCCTCTAAATAGTATTCGTAGGAACCTGGAAAAGAAACTAATTTGCCACGATCTAAATCGATAATCCGAGTTGCGAGGCTTCTAATGAATGCCCTGTCGTGTGATATGAAAATAATGGCACCTGAAAAGTCTTTTAGAAACTTCTCTAGCCAGGAAATGGCGTCAATATCTAGATGGTTTGTCGGTTCATCCAATAATAAAACATCTGGCTGTTTTACTAGCGCTTTAGCTAATGCTAATTTTCGAAGCCAGCCACCAGAGAGCTTATTAATATCCTGCTCCGCGTTTAATTCAAGCTTCGAAAGCGTTTGATGAATTCTCGTTTCTAATGTCCAGCCTTGAACTTTATCCAACTCATGTTGCACCTTTTCCATTTCAGACATCAGTGCAGGTTTGTCAGCAACTTTTAATGATAGGTCGTTGAACCTATCTATTAATTCTTTTGTATGAGCTAAACCATCGCTAACAAAGTCAAAAACAGTACCAGTTTGTCCTCTAGGAGGATCTTGTTCTAATCGAGCAATGGTAACATCATTAACAAGCTGAACCGTGCCATCGTCAAGATTCTGATCGCCGTTTATAACTTTCAACAAGGAAGATTTACCAGCGCCGTTTCGCCCGACAATACATACTCGCTCCCCTGCATTTAGCTGAAAATCGCTGTGATCAAGTATGGGATGGGTACCAAACGCGAGTTGCGCATTACTGATTCGAATTAATTCCATAAACTTCTATATATTCTTTAATCTGTTCTTTTTCAAAAGGCCAAAACAACGCCATTTCCGCGTTATCTGCGATCAACACTGGAATTTTATCACCGTAAAGTTCAACCAGTTGTTCATCTTCCACGATGTCTACAAACTCAGGCGTTACGCCCAACTCTTGGCAATGCGCTTTCGCTACTTCGCACAAGTGACAACCATCAGTTGTTAAAAGGAAAATTGAAGGCACTAACCTTTTTTCCCTAAAGAGAGTTTCCAACAATGGTGAATTTTATTGTTGCGTTTAAAATCCTCAGGCAAAGTCTGGTTTGTGATGTCTTTTATAACAAAACCAAGTTCTTCAATGGCTTCACTATCTAACTTAAAGTGTCTCAAATTGTTTGAGAAAAGCACCACGCCATTTTCGTTCAGTCTTTCTTTCACCAATTCTAAAATTTCGACATGATCTCTTTGTACATCCCAAGTTCGATCCATCTTTTTTGAATTCGAGAAACTCGGTGGATCTAAGAACACCAAATCAAACTTGTCGCGAGATTTCGACAGCCAGTCAAGGCAGTCTGCTCTGTTAAAGAAGTGAGGTTTTCTATCTATCTTGTTTAATCGGAAGTTATCTTCTGCCCAATCCAAATAAGTATTGGACATATCAACACTGGTCACACGTTTAGCGCCATTTAGTGCCGCGTGTACTGAAACACTGCCGGTATAACAGAATAAATTTAGAACGGTTTTATCTTTACACCAAGAACTAAATTCCTTTCGAACCGAACGATGATCTAAAAACAACCCCGTGTCTAAGTAGTCATGAATATTGATGTATAGTTGAGCACCGTATTCGTTTATAACGGAACGGTGGTGTTTATCGTCTTCTTTCTGGTATTGCTGTTTGCCTTTTTGTGACTTTCTCACCTTCAAAGCAAAATTATCGGCATTTAGATCAAATTTTTGCTGGAGAATACTAAGCACATCAAGAAGGCGCTGTTCCGCTAAAACAGGATTTACCGTTTTAGGCGCTTGATATTCGTAAACAACGATTCTCCCATCGTAATAGTCCACTGCAACATTATATTCAGGGATATCAGCGTCATAAATTCGATAACAAGTAACATTATCCTTTTTAGCCCACTTTCTCAGGCGTTTTAGATTTTTGTCTAATCGTCCTTCAAAAGCCTGACCATCTTTACTTAAATAGTATCCCTTCTCTAATTCCTTTTCATTTAATGCACATTGTTGTTCAGACAAAAAGTAATTAGCCAGAATAGTATCTAATGGGCCATTCTTTAGTTTGTATTCTTTCTCTTTTTGCAAACGAAGGAGTTTTAACAATAGAGTTTGTCCCATTAACAACGAAAGGTGCCAACCTTGAAATTGTTTCTTAAAGTTCAACCCTAGACGTTTAAACAAAGACAATAGTTCAATAGAATCGCCTATTCGCTCACCATATGGCGGGTTTGATACTATCCAGCCAGGTTTAACATGTTTACCCACGGTTACATTGGCGGCATCTTGTTGTACCAGTTTAATTTCATCTTCTAAACCAGCGGCTTCAATATTGGTTTGTGCCTTATCTAAAACGTACTTAGATATTTCGTAGCCCAAAAACTCAACACTACACGCCTTTTGAGCCTCAATTGTTTCTTGTCTTAGTTTGTCGTACTTATGAACGACAAACTCTGGATGTTTAACAAACGAAAAGCTTCGGCGGTTTAAACCCGGTGCTTTATTCATGTGCATATTCGCAGCTTCAATCAGCAAAGTTCCGGAGCCCGCAAACAGATCAACAAATGAAGACTCTTTGTCCCAACCGCTACGTTTGATTATTGCTGCAGCCAAGTGTTCCTTAAGAGGTGCCGCACCTTGCTCTTGACGATACCCCCGCTGATGTAACGAAGGCCCTGAAAAGTCGACATAAACTTTACACTTACCTTTAAAGAGCCTAGCTTGAATACGCAAATCGGGCGAAGACTTATCGATATCAGGTCGTTTACCCGTTTCTTCTCTAATATTATCAACAATTGCGTCCTTGACTATTAAAGCACCAAACTGCGTATTTCTTATACTTTTGTCCGTTCCAACAAACTCAACCGCAAAAACCTTTGTTTTGACAAAGTATGGATGCCAATCGAAGTTAAAAACACCGTTGTAAATATCTTCTTTTGAGTTTCCAGATACGTCGACAACATGCCTAAGAACTCGAGTCGATAGTCTTGTCCACAAACATATTTTTTGTGCAGTTTCATAATCGGATGAAAATTGTACAGACTGGACTCTAGGGGTTACATCGGATGCTCCCAATTCTTTGAGTTCGTCAGCGAGTAGCGGTTCAATCCCCGCCGAAGTGAGTGCGATAAAGTCAGGCATATTTTTATAAACTTAGAAAATTTGGGCTCATTATAGCAAATTTAATCAAAAGACCTATTTATTACAGTTTTTTTAATTAAATGATTGCAATTAAATTTTTAGCCGCTAGTATACGCACCTCGTTGAGAGGAGGACATCCCTTTTGACAGAAATTGCAGGCGCGGGATGGAGCAGCCTGGTAGCTCGTCGGGCTCATAACCCGAAGGTCGTCGGTTCAAATCCGGCTCCCGCAACCAATCTTCTTTAAGGAGATGTGGGTAGCGCTAAATTATAAGAATGTTCTCGACGGTCGTCGGTTCGCTCTTACAAAATCAGCGGCTCGCGCAACCAATCTTGTTGGTAGCTCTATTCGTCTTATAATCAGACGAATCAAAAATAAGTAGATTTTACAGGCGCGGGATGGAGCAGCCTGGTAGCTCGTCGGGCTCATAACCCGAAGGTCGTCGGTTCAAATCCGGCTCCCGCAACCAATCTTCTTTAAGGAGATGTGGGTAGCACTAAATTTTAAGAATGTTCTCGACGGTCGTCGGTTCGCTCTTACAAAATCAGCGGCTCCCGCAACCAATCTTCTTTAAGGAGATGTGGGTAGCACTAAATTTTAAGAATGTTCTCGACGGTCGTCGGTTCGCTCTTACAAAATCAGCGGCTCCCGCAACCAATCTTGTTGGTAGCTCTATTCGTCTTATAATCAGACGAATCAAATATAAAGCGATTTTACAGGCGCGGGATGGAGCAGCCTGGTAGCTCGTCGGGCTCATAACCCGAAGGTCGTCGGTTCAAATCCGGCTCCCGCAACCAATCTTCTATAAGGAGATGTGGGTAGCGCTAAATTTTAAGAATATTCTCGACGGTCGTCGGTTCGCTCTTACAAAATCAGCGGCTCCCGCAACCAATCTTCTTTAAAGAGAGGTGGGTAGCGCTAAATTATAAGAATGTTCTCGACGGTCGTCGGTTCGCTCTTACAAAATCAGCGGCTCCCGCAACCAATTTCTTGATACCAGAAAACAAAGGGTATCGGCACTCTTCCAATTAGGAAGCATCCGGACGCGGGATGGAGCAGCCTGGTAGCTCGTCGGGCTCATAACCCGAAGGTCGTCGGTTCAAATCCGGCTCCCGCAACCAATTTTCTTAATAGTATTCTCGACGAACGTCGGTTCACTCATACAAAATCAGCGGCTCACGCAACCAAACTTTTTGCTACAAATTTCAATTTAAATATTTCCATTAGCTCATTAAACCGAATATCGTCGGTTCGCTCTCACAAAATCATCGGCAACCCAATCACATATTTCAGAACGATTTCTCTGTTACAATCTCAGTCAATCACTCTCTACACGTATCTTTCCTAAAACCAATTTGTCAGGGGTAGTTAAAGTAAAGTCGAAACGTATGATCTTTAATCACATCTTTATCTGTTGAAAGTCATTATCGTTTTTCTTCCCATATCAGAAACACATATATTGCTATGTATTTTACTAGTTTACGTTTGTCGCCTATCTTCAACCACTCAACGAATTTTAAAATTATATTATTTTGAAATTAGATAGACTCTTATGCCTGATCCCCGGTTTGATATTTAACCAAGCCCGATATTCCGTTAGTAGACATCAAGTATTTGTGATGTTTTTGAGGTTCTAATGAAAATAAATTTAAAGCATCAAATAGCCAGCCTTTTTGTTGTAAATAGTATGATGGCTGTTGCAGCACCTTTAGATGCTCCCGACGACCAACAATCTGAAAACATCAATATTCCAAAAATTATCGAGGCGCCAGTAATCGATGGAGAACTAACAGACGCTCCATGGAGTTCAGCAAAAAGAATCCTAGTTAACAACATAACCTGGCCAAATGAAAATATAAAAGCGCCGGTCGAGACAGAGGCATTTGTCTATGAAAACGGCGAGACGTTATTCATTGCATTTAAAGCTTATGATCCAAACCCAGAAGAAATACGGGCGTTTTTGACAGACCGTGATAAGAACTGGAACGATGACCGTGTCATGGTCAAGATTGACAGTTACCATGATCATGCCCTTGCCTATCAGTTTTTTGTTAACCCCTTAGGTACGCAAGCTGATGCAATAGAAAATGAACTGACGAAAAGAGAAAGTCCTGCATGGGACGGCATATGGGAATCTGCAGGTAAAATTACTGAATTCGGTTATCAGGTAGAAATCGCAATCCCCTTACGCATTTTGAATTTCAACGAAGGACTAGACATTCAAAAATGGGGCATGGAATTCATCAGGTTCTACCCTCGAAATAGTAATTTTAGAATTTCCAACGCTCATATAGATCACGATAACCCATGTTGGATCTGTCAAATGCCCGTTGCGAATGGATTTGAAGGCGCTAAACAAGGGAATAACCTAACGGTAGTGCCTACCTTAGTTTCCGGCGTTAGTGAAACGAGAGATCTTGACGATACAACTGAGTGGGATAAAGAAAGTAATACTGATGTAGGTGTAGATGTAAAATGGGGTATAACTCCAGATGTTACCCTAAACGCAACATTCAATCCTGATTTTTCTACGGTCGAAGCAGATTCTGGCCAACTTAATGTAAACAATACCTTTGCCCTATTTCTACAAGAAAAACGTACGTTTTTCCTTGAGAATCAGGACTATTTTTCCACGCCAGTTAATCTCATTTATACCAGAAACATCAACGATCCAGATTACGGCGCAAAATTAACGGGTAAAGTAGGACAACATTCTATTGCCGGTTTTGTTGCTAATGATCAATCTGCCAACTTTATTTTACCTGGTAATTTAGGATCGGACTCATTTGAAATAGAAGAAAAAACGACAAATGCCGCTGCACGTTATCGTTTCGCTTTTAACGATGAGTTGGCTGTTGGCGCCAATACAACCATTAGAGAAAACGACAATTATCACAATTTCGTAACCAGCATTGACCTAAAATACCAGCCAACAACTAACGATACCTTGAACGTTCAGATTATGAATTCCGATACCGAATTGTCTGACCTAATTTCCGAGGAAATTAAGGAAGACGCAGGTGACGAACAGGTACTAAGAGCAAATACCGCAAATGGCACAGATCGAGCGTTTAGAATTGATTATAGACACGAGAATCGAGATTGGTTTTTTAGAGCCGCCCATTTTAACATAGGTGAAGATTTCCGAGCAGACTTAGCGTTTTTTAACAATACAGACTTTATAAAGAACGTTGTTGGCGGTGGTTATATCTGGCGCGGTAACGAAGATAATTGGTGGACTCGCATTAAGCTTGAAGGCGACTGGGACATAACAAAGAACCAAGAAGGAGAAAAAATAGAAGAAGAAGGTGAGATTTTCTTCAACCTTGATGGTCCTAAACAAGGTTTCCTCAGAACGGGTATTCGTGCTAGAGAAAAAGTGGGTAATCGCATAGATGAGAATTCTTTAGCGATCGATGGCAATACGACCATGTTTGATGAAATTGAATATCGAACCTGGTTTGAGTTTAAACCTTTACCTTCTTTATGGGTTGGTAACTTCTTCCGTACCGGCGAAAATATTGACTATACCAACGACAGATTGTCTGACCTTATGGTTTGGGAGCCTAAATTTAGCTGGAACATCAATAAAAACTTTAAGACACGATTATCTTATACTTATTCAGAAATGAAATTTGAAGGAAAAGACGTCTACACCGCGAACTTGTTAGATCTTCGCATGACCTATCAATTTTCAATTAAGAGTTTCTTGCGACTAAGTCTTGTGCATTTTGACATAAACAGAAACTTAGCCAACTATCGTGAGGACAAACGAGAAGACTATGATAAAGAAGAAAAATCATTGTCGGCACAGCTTTTGTACTCTTATAAAGTGAATCCGCAAACGTTGTTTTTCCTAGGTTACTCCCACGGCGCGGTAAAGGATGACTCATTAGATGAATTAACTGATGACAGCCATAATTTATTCATGAAGTTGAGTTACGCTTGGATGTTGTAAATTATTAAAGTTTTGTGAAATTGGGAGCGGAAGGCTCCCTTTTTTTTGCCTGAAAATATAAGTTCTTAATTACATTCGAATGCATAGAGTAAAAACTCGAAATAAATATTTCCATTTGAAATAATTTGGCTATATTTAGTTCAGATAAAATTAAAACTAGTATGGGAAAGGAAAAAAATGAGTCTCAATAAAAAATACTTAAAGAGTAAACCCATTTGCAAAGTTACATTTAAAGTACTTAAAGATGAGTGTAATGCCGCTAACAAAGTTTCACTAGCTGGAGATTTTAATGACTGGCGAGAAACACCGATGAAAAAACTGAAGTCTGGTGATTTTTCCCTAACCTTAGACTTAGAAACTGATCACAAATACCAATTCCGTTATTTAGTTAACGAGGAAAAATGGGAAAATGATTGGGCTGCGGATGAATACGTGCCCTCACCTCTTTCTTATGAAGATAATTCTGTCGTTGTCGTATAACCCAAATTAGACGCGAAGGCTTAATGCCTTCGCTTCTTATCTACTCACATGGTTTAGTAAGTAATACACCTTCACTTGACTGATTCTTAGCCAAAAATCTTAACAACGCCTTATACTCCGTGAAGTCAAATAATTCCCTAAATTGAGCCCACTCTACGAGGACGAGTAAACATATGGAGAGGTAATTCCACTGTTCAAAACTTCCAGCCTCGACAGCCTTTTCTAAATAGTCGAAACTGGCTTTCTGGCGCTCTCTCTGAATCTTAAAATAGAGTTTATCCTGCTTTACATCTATATCGCTTCGAGTTAATAACATCATATTTACTAACGAATCACTGCAAGCATCAATGATAGATAACATGTTCTGTTGTTCGTAACTAAGAGGCTCTAAGGATAGTTTACGCTCCAAGTATCGGTAGGTAACACCGGAATCAAATAAAGTCGGGACGTCAGGCGCTTCAACGTCCTCAAACATTGGGATCTTCAGTGTAGGATTACTTTCTTTTAGCGCTTCTCGCTCTTGCCCAAAGATATTAAACTTAACAAATTCGTAACTAGTCCCTGCTAATAACAAACGTAGCCGCCTAACAAAAGGCGAAGTTGTTGTGCCATAAATTTTCATATTAAGTCCCATGTTTAATTAACAAATGCATATAACGTGCGATATTGGCGTACGGCTCTAACTTAGAGTATTCCAGTTCCATTTCCAATATCTGTTCAAAGTCTGATTCCCATTTAGAAATGTCTCTAATATAGTCGTGAAAACACCGTACACCAGTCTTAGAAAACACCTTTAAATTTAAACTATTACACCAAGCAAATAGCGCATCTGGGTTAATAGAAGACTGCGGGTTTAGTTTGACGACCTTTTTCGCCTTCATTCCAGCCTTAATATAATCAAAATTGCCGTAAATCAAATTACTCAGGGTCTGACCTACATGATTGTAAAACATCAAAGAGATCGTGCCGTCTTTTTTACAAAAGTACTTAAGAGTTTCAAGTGCTGATTTGGGATCATCTAGCCATTCAAACACTGCGTGACATAAAACCAGATCAAACTTCTCATCTAAATGTTCATCTAGTTGCTGCAATGGGCAGTGGATCAACCTGACACCTTCAATATTTACACGTTCAACCTGTTCTTTCGCTATCGATAACATTTCACTGGATATGTCAGTGATCGTCACTTTATGCCCTAACTGAGCGAGTTGTAATGCGATTTGTCCTTGTCCACCGCCAATATCAAGAATTGACAGCGTATCTTTGTTCGCGAGCAATTCAGTTAAGTCGCGCATCAAAACTGCTTCCCGAATTTTGCCCTTTCCCGTCCCGTAAATATTCTTTTTGAAAGTTACCACTCTGGAATCAAAGTTCTTGTCATTTTGACTCATGTGTTTCAAACCGGATTGTGTATATCGACAAACTCCACATCAAGACTGAATTTTTCAGCCAGATGTTCTCCCAATGACTTGACGCCGTATCGCTCAGTCGCATGATGACCAGCGGCAAAAAAATCAATATTATATTCTCTTGACGAGTGAATCGTTTGTTCTGACGCTTCTCCAGTTATGAATGCATCCACACCAAGTTCGGCGGCTATATCTATATACCCCTGGCCACCACCGGTGCACCAGGCCACACTGGAAATAGGTTTACTTCGAACGGCGTTAACCAGTGGTTTTCTATTTAGCGCCGAAGTAAGCCTCGCTTCCAATTCGTTTGCATCAACAGCTTTAGAAAACTCCCCTCTCATTAATACGCCAACTGGGTTGACCGATTCAATCGATTCTACATTTGTTACATTTAACAATTTTGCCAGCTGTATGTTATTGCCAAAACTTTGATGGACGTCGATGGGTAAATGATAAGCAAACAAATTGATGTCATTAGCCAGAAGTTTTTTGATCCTTGCCTGTTTCAATCCAGTGATGGATTGTTGCTCGCCTTTCCAGAAGTAACCGTGGTGAACCAATATCGTATCAGCCCCACGAGCGATAGCTTCATCTATTAAGGCTGCACTTGCTGTTACTCCAGTAACAACCTTATTGATGACATTATTTCCTTCTACCTGAAGTCCATTGGGGCAATAGTCTTTTATTAAATTACTGTTTAATAAGTTATCTAAATACGTCAGCAATTCTTTTCTTGTAATGCTCATAAATACGTCTCTGAAATTTAATATCGCAAGTTTACCTTAATTTTCATTTAAAAGACGCTTAACACACATAATTGATTAGAAATTGGTGATAAAACGTTAATCTTAAGCCACTTAGTTGAATTCAATACAAAAACTTTGTATAAATAACTTTCATAAAAATAAGTCGAAATATTCAGGTATACACAATGAGCAAATTAGACAAAGATCAAGTCTTGTCTGCCTTCACAGAAGCTTACAAAAATGTAAACGGTAAAGAGCCACAAATCGAAGTTAAAAGCGGCTGGTACAGCATTGACGGTGGTAAGAACGTTCGTCTTGCTGCTATTGAAGAAATGACTGCAGCGCTAACAGGCGGTGATGTAGCAACAGAAGAAGCTGCACCTGTTAAAGAAGAAAAACCTAAGAAAGCGGCGAGTAAAAAATCTGCACCTAAAGTTGAAAAATCAGTTGGTTACACGGTAGTTAAAAAAGGGGACGGTTTTAACCCTGCTAATTTCTGGTTAGATTATTTATCAAAGTTGGGTTCTGACAGCAGAACACCGCACGGTTTTTACTAAAAACTAAATAAAAAAACCAGCTTTATAGCTGGTTTTTTTATCTCTAATGCGCAGAAAACCACTCAAACGGCAAGAGCCGTTTGAGTAACCTTTCCAAAAAGTGACGAGTTACTTCTCGACCATGCCAGCAGTGCCGACTTCAACACGCGCTTTTAACTTTTGACCAGGTCTGAACGTTACAACACGTCGAGCTGAAATTGGAATATCTTCACCAGTCTTTGGATTTCGGCCAGGGCGAGATTTTTTCTCCCTTAGCTCAAAATTACCAAACCCGCTAAGCTTAACCTGCTCACCGTCTTCTAACGTTGTTCTCACTTTTTCGAAAAAAGCTTCTACCAAATCTTTCGCATCGGCTTTATTCAATCCGACTTTTTCAAACAAATGTTCTGCGATGTCTGCTTTGGTGAGTGCCATAGTTTAATCCCTCAGAGTTGCGCCAAATTGCTCTGTTAAATTCTCAACTACTTGGTTTATTTTACCTGTGATTTCTTGCTCTTCTAACGTCTTATCGACGTCCTGCAAAACCATAGATATCGCCAAGCTCTTGTAACCGTCGTTTATACCTTCACCACGGTACACGTCGAATAAGTTTAGGTCAACTAGTTGATTTCCGCCAACTTTTTTAATCTCTGAAAGAATGTTTCCTGCATCGACTTCTTCTTTTACCACAACAGCAATGTCACGACGATTTGAAGGGAATTTGGAAACCGGCTGCGCTTCTGGAATGGCCCTTTCGCTTACTTGTGACAATAACACTTCAAAAACAAAAGTACGGCTATTCAAACCTAAGTGTTTTTCTTGAGCAGGATGGATAGCACCGACATAACCAACAAGTTCATCGTTGCGATAGATAGCAGCTGATTGTCCCGGGTGTAATGCAACACATAATTCATGCTCAGCATTCAGTGGCTTAAACACAAAATTGTCTGACGCTGATGCCGCTAAGATAGCTTCCACATCAGCTTTAATGTCATAAAAATCGACTGCACGAGTTTTATCACCCCAGCTTTCACCGGCAATAGTGCCTGTAATAACACCAGCTAACATCGCTTCTTGTCGAATATTCATTTCAGCGTCAGCATCGGGAACAAATCTTAGTCCAGTTTCGAACAAACGAACTCTTGGTTGTTGACGATTCTGGTTGTAAACCACTGCAGGCAATAGACCTGACCATAAGCTCACTCGCATGACCGACATGTCTGCCGATATTGGGTGCGGAAGTGTCAAGCCATCTACGTGTGGGAACAACTTCTCTTGAACTTTTGGATCCACAAAACTATAAGTAATTGCTTCTTGATAACCGCGAGACGTTAATAAATGAGCAAATTTATTGCGTTCAATGTTACTTTCTTTGCGCACTGGCATGTTTAGCGAAGCCGTTGGTGCGACGTTAGGTATATTGTTGTAACCATAAACACGCGCCACTTCTTCAATGAGATCTTCTTCAATTTCAATGTCGAATCTGAAACTTGGTGAAACCGCATGCCACTCTTGACCATCTTTAAATTCAACATTTAAACCTAGGCGACTCAGAATAGTAGTAACTTCTTCGTCAGAAACCGTATGGCCTAATACACGATCTAAACGATTACGACGCAATACGACAGGCTGCTGTGTTGGCAAATGCTCTTCTGAAACTGCTTCTACGATAGGACCAGCTTGTCCGCCTGCGATTTCCAACAATAATTCCGTTGCCCTTTCCATCGCCTTACGTTGAAGTTGATAATCAACACCACGCTCATAACGGTGAGACGCGTCAGTATGTAGACCATATGAACGAGCCGTTCCAGCCATAGTCACAGGGTTGAAAAATGCACTTTCTAGGAAGATATCTTTGCTGTTTGCCGTTACGCCTGTGTGTAGGCCACCAAATACACCTGCAATTGCTACCGCTTTTTGATGATCGGCAATCACAAGTGTTGATTCGTTCAGTTCAACTTCTGATTCATCGAGAAGAGTTAGTTTCTCGGCCGCCGTCGCATTTCTAACAACAATGCCACCTTCTAGCTTGTCCAAATCAAAAGCGTGCATTGGATGCCCAAGCTCAAGTAAGACGTAGTTAGTGATATCAACAACTGGGTCTATTGAGCGAATGCCGCTTCTACGCAGTTTCTCAGCCATCCAAAGCGGCGTTTCAGCGCCAAGATCAATGCCTTTAATTACACGTCCTAAATAACGTGGACAACCAACCGGATTTTCAAGTGTGACACTGAATGTATCATCAATAGAAGGCACAACTTCTGTACTAACAACAGGTGTCGTATCAATATCGTTTAGTACGCCAACTTCGCGAGCTACACCTGCAATACCTAAACAGTCGCTACGATTTGGAGTAAGATCAATTTCAATAATTTGATCATCTAAGTTTAAGTACTCTCTAATGTCAGTACCAATTGGCGCGTCGGCTGGTAACTCTAAAATACCATCAGAGTCTTCCGCCATGCCCAATTCGGAAAAAGAGCATAACATTCCAAAAGAAGGTTGGCCGCGTAATTTTGCTTTCTTGATCTTAAAGTCACCTGGTAGCACTGCCCCAACCATTGCAACAGCTACTTTTAGCCCTAAGCGACAGTTTTTAGCACCACAAACGATATCTATTAATTCACCATCGCCAGCTGAACCAACATTTATTTTTGTCACCTGAAGCTTATCTGCTTCAGGGTGCTTTCCACATTCAACAACTTCACCAACTACAACACCTGTAAATTCTGCCGCTGCTGGCTCAACACCATCGACTTCGAGGCCAGCCATAGAGAGCTGTTCACTCAATTCCTCAGTAGTAATACTAGGATTCACCCATTCACGTAACCACTTTTCACTAAATTTCATTTTATGGGCTCCTTATTTAAACTGCTTTAAGAAACGAAGGTCATTTTCGAAAAAGGCGCGAAGGTCATTTACGCCGTAACGCAACATTGTTAAGCGCTCTACCCCCATACCAAAGGCAAAGCCAGTGTATTCTTCAGGGTCAATATTCACTGCGCGTAAGACGTTAGGGTGGACCATTCCACAACCGAGTACTTCTAACCATTTACCGTTTTTGCCCATTACATCTACTTCTGCAGATGGCTCTGTAAATGGGAAGTAAGAAGGACGAAAACGTACTTGCAAATCTTCTTCGAAGAAATTTCTAAGGAAGTCATGAAGAATTCCTTTTAATTCTGCAAAACTCACGTTTTTGTCAACCATCAAGCCTTCGACTTGATGGAACATTGGCGTATGAGTCTGGTCGTAGTCATTACGGTATACACGCCCAGGAGAAATAATTCTAAGCGGTGGTTGCTCTTTTTCCATTGTGCGAATTTGCACACCAGAAGTTTGCGTACGTAATACAGTTTCAGGGGTGAAATAAAACGTATCGTGATCCGCTCTTGCTGGATGATGCTCTGGAATGTTCAAGGCATCAAAGTTGTGAAAGCCGTCTTCAACTTCAGGACCTTGCTTAACTTCAAAACCAAGATCACCAAAAAACGACTGAATTCTTTCAATTGTGCGGTTTACCGGATGAATATTACCTTGTTCCATTCCGCGACCAGCTAACGTAACGTCAATCGTTTCAGCCGCCAGCTTTGCATTAAGCGCTTCAGTTTGCAGCTGTTCACGGCGTTCCGTAAGACTCTTTTGCACCGCACCTTTAGCCTGGTTAATCTGTTGTCCCATGGCTTTGCGCTGTTCGTGATCCATCTTACCCAATGACTTGAGCAACTCAGTGATCTTACCTTTCTTACCTAAGTACTCTACACGTACTTCTTCTAAAGCTTGGATTTCATTAGCTTCAGCAATTGCTTTTTCAGCTAATCCAACAATTTCTTCTAAATTCATGGAACACTCTTATTAGATGGAACAAGTTGTATTCAACTACAACCCCATTTAACTCGATTTTCGAGCTATTTACTGTCAAAAATTAAAGCCGCTGATAGTATCCTAAAACCACTCTAATTTTTAGTACTTAAACCAGTTTTTTGCCTTAATTTTATAAATTTATTTGAAGACTCTGTTTTAAACGTTAAGGTAATGCTTTTCAGATACTTATTCCAAAACCATGCACATTGATCTTAATGACAAAAAGCCAAACCATATTTATCACCTAATGACTCAGACGGTTATTCCGAGACCCATAGCCTGGGTATTGACGGATTCGTCTGAAAACTCTGAATCTGCTAATTTGAATCTGGCACCATTTTCCTATTTCACTGCCGTTAGCAGTAACCCTCCGTTATTGATGATTTCCGTCGGAAAAAAACCTAACGGAGACAACAAAGACACATTTCAAAATGCGATTAACGGCAGTAAATTAGTTATACATATCGCTTCTGGCGATCAATATGCGGATGTCACAAAAAGCGCAGCGACGCTAGAGCACGGCGAATCAGAAATCGAATACACTAATCTCGTAACAACAAAGTTTGATGATTTTGAATTACCACGCCTGAAGAACTGTGATGTTGCGTTTGCTTGCGAACTTTACGAAACAAAAGAAATTGGCGATACACCTCAGCAACTTATCTTCTGTAAAGTACTAAAAATCTATATCAACGACGAAGTTATTGACCAAGATGAAAAAGGCAGGATGTTAGTAGATGCCAAAAAGGTGTCTCCATTGGCTCGACTGGGCGCTTCACAATATAGTTTATTTGGTGAAATTATCAGTCAAGCCAGGCCAAAATGATCACTTCTTAAGAATCAGATTACTTTTATTAGGAATGTCTGATTCTTCAAACTTGTTAACTTCTTTGGTAGACGTGCCCTTGGTTAAATAGATAACCCAGTAGTCATCATGCAAGGACTTAACATCTCGATAGTAAGCAACACCTAATTGGTCTTGTTCCTGAAAAAATTCCAATTCGCCTAAAAGGTGTTCTTTATGAGCTTTTGAACGCTTGAAATCATGCCATACGCCCTTAGCGGTTCTATAACCCCCCGCAATAGCTTCTACTTGATTACTAAACGAACCACCGTAATAACTAGGCAATTCAAATCCTCTGTCGCGCAGCCAGTTATTTGGACTCCCACCTAAATTATGCATTACTAACCCTCTTTCACGCATAAGAATGGCTTTGTCATACGCGGCTGATGTTAAGGTAGAATTACATTTAATGGTTTTACGTTGTTGCAGAGCATCTGTGATAATGAGTTTGGCGAGTAACTGTGCTTCCGGTCCACTTCCACATTGTTCGTATTCTTTTAGGTCTTCCGCATTTGAAATTGCGCTTAACAACAAAGAGCCTAAAATCGTTAACTTCCTAATAATAATTATATCTCCAATATTTTTTTCACGAACGGCACCGTCACCATCCTTTGTTTTTCTATGCTTTGTTTTGCCAGAGTATCTAACGCTTGCATCAGAAATGTCATCTGCCTTGGCAAACGATTGAGCATAAACTTAGCGACATCTTCTGTTAATTCAAAACCCATCAGGTGAGCGTGTTGAACTAACGCCTTTTGTTTTTCTTCATTGGTCAGAAAATTCAATTGAAACAAGGTACACCACTGCATTCTGGATGCTAAATCTGGCAACTGAATGTTCAATTCCATCGGCACTTGATTGCCAGTGAAAATTACGCCCGCTTTGTTTTGCTGAAGTAAATTAAACAAGTTAAAAATGGCATTTTCCCATTCCTGATTGCCAACAACAGTGTCGAAATTATCAATACACACTAAATCAACGTGTTCAAGTCCATCAATAAGTTCAGGTGATGCGGCGGTAACCTGCTCGAGAGGCAGTAAAATGCTTGTTTTTTTATTAAGGTTTGCCACGTGACAACAGGCAGTTAATAAATGCGTGCGTCCAACACCGCTGTTGCCCGCAATGAAATGGCAAGTAAATTCTTCAGAGTTTATTGCTCTGGTAAGCTCACTCACTATCAAACCGTTACTTTCATTTGGTTCAACAAATGAAGAGAATGTTTGTGTAGTGTTAATGGTAACTGGTAACAACAACTGCATATTATGCATTACCTAGCCAGGTATAAACCAGCCTTACATGAGTATTGCTAGGAGGCGCTTCATCTCCAGTTTCACCCTTCTCTAGTGGTTTTACCTGTCGATAATAATCTTGGATTAACTTATCTAATTGCGCTTCTACTGATAATGTTACTTGTTCTTCATGCCCGTCAGTATCAATGATCTGTTGAAACTCTGGTAACAGGGCTAAAGCTTTGACCACGTCCAGGCCTTCACCAGATAGTGCTAATTCGAACTCTGCTGAGTTTTTTGACAACTGCTTCATCTCCACGTGTGACACCGGTGGTAACGACTTTAAATAATTTTCAGCAGCAACCAAGTTTGCCACATTCGATATGCCCATTATAGAAATGTGGATAGAGTCAGCTCCTAACTTTTCACTCTTGATTGCATACTGGCTCGCGTAATAATCACCGATATCGTTCGACATATCACGTATAACTTCAAACTGCTCACCATTAAACTGCCCCACTTTGAGCACGTCCTGCTCTTTCATCAATTGATATTCTAACAACCATCCTGTTCTTCCGGCTTCATCAGTATTTCCAAGGTAACGCATTCTGGCCATAACATAGTTTTCAACGTCATAAGGTTGACTAGCGCGAGCAACCACATTTTCAAACCTGGCCCAAATATCTGACGAATATATTTTGTTTGATTCCTGTTGTGTCATCAGAGGTAAGACAACTGGTACCCCTCTGTTATCAGAGGATTGCAAAATCATTTCTGACAACTGAGGGTGTAATTCGTTTCTAACAATACTTCGATTAATACCTTCTTCAATTACCAACCACACTAAGGTTTTAGGTCGTCGCTTGCCCCATATTGAAGCGCCCGCTTTTCTAAGCAATGTGTCGATTTTATTTTGGTCAAACTCATCCACCAAAAATGTTCGTTTCTGATCATCCGTAACAAAAGTAAAGGACTTAATGTAATTGGCCGTTCTTAATCTAATTTCCCGTTGAACTGTTTTATCTTTGAGGATTTCCCTGTTACCCGTTACCTTTGCTAGCACTTGCTCAATCGCCCATTTATGCGCTTTAACTCTGGTTTTTTGAGTTTTATCGGTGACTAGAATCTTACCTGTGTAAAGGTTGTCGACTTCGATCGCCGCTACATTGAACGTTATGCACAATAACAGTAAAGTAAGAATTTGCTTCGAAGAGTTGATTAATTTCACAGACATATCTATTAATTAAGACTGGCTTTAATCATAACGAAAACCTTGCTACAAAAAAACGTTTTATTTTTTAGTTATCATTGTTTTAATGATAGCAGAATCACTATTTACTCGATGGAAGAAGAGGTTGAAATGTCTGAAGGCACCATATTCGACAAAATAATAAGCAAAGAAATACCAGCAGAAATCATTTATGAGAATGACGATGTACTGGCATTTAATGATATAAACCCACAAGCCCCTATCCACTTTTTGATCATTCCGAAAAAAGCAATTGCCACAGTAAACGATGTAACCGAAGAAAACGCGGCTCTAATCGGCAAGTTGTATTTGGCTGCTGCAGAAATCGCCAAAGAGCGAGGCTTTGCTGACAATGGCTATCGTTGTGTGATGAACTGCAACAATGACGGTGGCCAAACGGTGTATCACATTCATTTACATGTATTGGCGGGAAAACCATTGGGCTGGCCTCCCTATCAAGACAAAGCTAAGGTATAATTCGCAGGTTCCTATTTCTCACTAAAAACCTTACCGCATGTACAAAAATCAAAGGCGAGCCGTTCAACTCGCCCTACTGACCGTGTTCCTATGGTCTACGGTCGCCACCGCATTCAAGCTCGCTTTACAATCAGGGTCCGTTGTTCAAACCGTTGTCATCGCATCAACCGTTTCTATTATTGTTCTGACTTTGTTATTTGCACGTACTGAGAATAAGCCTTCATTAAAGCAGGTTTTTATCCGTAAACCATTAACTTATGTGCTCTCAGGGTTGATTAATCCGGTACTTTATTATGTGATTTTGTTCGCAGCCTATGACAGATTACCCGCGCAAATAGCCCAACCAATTAATTATACGTGGGCCATAGTATTAACTTTGCTTTCCGCCCCGATACTTAAACAAAAGTTAACCAAGGCAGATGGAATTGGATTACTTTTTTGTTATCTGGGCGTAGTCATTTTAGTAACGCGTTTCGATCTCGGCGCTTTTGATTCATTTGATCCACTAGGAATCGCGCTCGCCATTGTCTCCACCCTATTCTGGGCTAGTTACTGGTTATTGAACGCCAGACCAAATGCAGATGCATTATCTTCAATCTTGCTAAGTTTTTTATGTGCCATTCCGTGGTTATTAGCACTTTCTGTTTGGAACTGGAACGACTTCAGTTTTAATTCAACAAATCTGCTTGCTAGTATTTATATCGGTCTGTTCGAAATGAGCCTGGCATTTGTGTTATGGCTTAAGGCTCTGAATTACTCCACAAGCACCGCGCAGATCAGTGCCTTAGTCTATCTATCACCCTTTTTATCTCTGTTTTTTATAAACCAGTTTTTAGGGGAACCCATACTCTTGAGTACAATCGTTGCGCTTTTTGTGATTTGTGCAGGGTTGGCAATTCAGAAAGGGTTGAACCATAAAAAAAAGGCCTGTTAGGCCTTTTTCTATTGCTAATGCAATTTCAATTACTGTTCAGATTCCAACTTGAGCAGCAAGTTTTTGATGTCGTCTTTAGCCCCTAGAATATGAGCTTTTAGAAACTTGCATGCTGCGGTTGAATCTTTGTCGCGACACAATTGCAATAACTCTTTATGTTCACATTGTGCCGTATTTTTGCCACCCGCCAACATTAAATGCATGCGAACGTAACGCAGCGAATTCTTAATCAGCGCGTCGGCTAGTTCAGCCGTTTGAGGGCGATCAGCTTTGCTGTAAAGAATATTGTGGAATCGATAATTTAACTCGCCACTAGAGTTAGCTGGCTCTTCAACCACACTTTCCATCTGCTCTATAATGTCTTCTGCTTCTGTTAAATCCGCATCCGTTAAATGAGGGATAGAGTATTTTAACAATTCAGCTTCCAATAAGGCTCTTAGTTCAAATACTTCATCTACTTGAGCTGCAGATAATAATGTTGCCGTCGCCCCCTTATGAGGTTCAAAGTTAACTAAACCTTCTGCTTCCAGTTGCAACAAAGCTTCTCGAATTGGTATACGACTTACATTGAGTTCTTCTGCCAATGCGGCTTGTCTAAGTGGTTCACCAGCCTTAATGTCGCCTGATAATATTTTTTCCCGAATCGCTTCTACCACTAATTGCGTACGGGTTTTATGCACTATTGCCATATTTGTTATTCTTCTTATTTCTGATCAATGGACATCCTGGCGGGAATTATACATTAATGTTCCATGTCTACCAGTACTTCCAAAGGCAGTTAGCGCCTTCCTTGGCGCGTTTAATTGATTAACAACAAGTTTTAATCCAATAGGCCAGCTGGCATGTTCTGGTAACAGATTGGCCTTTGGTACCGTTTAATAGCCATACTGCCAACCGATGTACTGCGGACATCCGTTGAAGCAGGAAAAGGCCCGCCATGATTCATGGAATCACAAACTTCAACACCCGTTGGCATTTGATTGAAGATCAACCGACCAACTTTAAAGGAGATCTTATTAATAACTTCCACATGATCTTGCAAGTCCTTATCCGTTCCATGAATACTGGCCGTCAGTTGACCTTGTAAGGCTTTTACACAAGACAATAACTCATCGTTATCTCTGTACGTTACAATCAATGCAAACGGACCAAAAACTTCTTCTTGCAGAACGGGGTTATTCGCAAATGAAGTGGCGGATGTTAGATATAAGTTTGCAGTTGCATGAAATTCTACGTCGGTCTTGCTTTGTCCAACGATGTTCACGCCTTCTAATGCGCTAAGTCTATCAACACCTTTGGTATAAGCGCTCAGTATGCCAGGTGTTAACAACGGCGCCGAAGATTGTTTTTCGATGTAACTCGCCACATGATCAATAAAGTTTAACTCTGACTCAGGTAACAACCATACACCGGGACTTGTGCAAAATTGCCCTTGGCCCATCAATAGTGACTGAACTAAGGTTTCAGCAAGTGAATTGCCATCTTGCTGAGCCAATTCAGGTAGTATCACCTGTGGGTTCACACTACCCAACTCTCCATACAAGGGGATAGGTTCAACACGCTGATTAATTGAATTTTGCAGATGTTTTGCAACTGCATAAGAACCTGTAAAACCCACCGCCTTAATAGCAGGATGTTTGACCAATAGATGACTTGGCTCTATTTCATTGGTTTGCAATAAGCTGAAAACGCCTTGCGGCAATTGGCAAATGTCTAACGCCTTCGAAATCGCAGAGGCCACTAATTCACTAGTCGCTGGGTGTGCCGGATGCCCTTTCACGACAACTGGACAACCCGCCGCTAAAGCAGATGCCGTATCACCGCCCGCTACTGAAAATGCATAAGGAAAGTTTGATGCACCAAACACAGCAACAGGTCCAATAGGCAAATTGGCCAGCAATGTGGCTGGTTTTGGTAGCGGAGTACGCTCCGGATCAGCCTCATCAGAGATGGTTGATTCAATCGGGTTCAAAAGAAGATTTGCAAAAGCGCGTAATTGATTAACCGTACGCCCTCTCTCGCCTTCAAGTCTGGCAATAGGTAGTCCTGTTTCTTTATGGGTTGCTTCAATCAACTGCTCACCCAACGCCAGTATTTGCTCGGCAACCGTTGTCAAAAACTTAGCTCTAACTTGCGCCGATGTAGTTGCAAACTGCTCAAAACATTCTGCTGCTGATTGACAAGCCAACTCAATCTCTTGCTCAGATACATTATAAAACCGCTGAGTTAATGGCTGGTTCTTCGCTGGATCAAAGGCAAAAAATTGATTAGCTTCACGCTCTGAGCGCCATTCGCCCGCGATAAGGCTCTTTCCTGATATAAGATTCATATTCTCTCCTAATTCTTAAATTACCTGAAAACCAAATGCATAAGGATCTTCGTCATCTACGGTAATTTGATTATTGCCAAAAACTTTAGACCAACCACGAATACTCGGGTAAATGCCGATAACATCACCAACCATGGTTTCAGATTCAACACAGCCTACAAACTGACTGCCAATGTAACTTTCATGAACAAAGGTGTCCCCAACCGACAATTTGCCTTTGGCATGTAATTGCGCCATACGTGCACTCGTCCCCGTACCACAAGGAGAGCGATCTATGGCTTTATCACCATAAAAAACCGCGTTTGCAGCATCAGACGACTCTTTTTGCGTATTACCCGTCCACAATAGATGCGTAGCGCCATTAACCGTTGCATCTTCCGGATGAATACAAGTCACCGCTTCGTTCACCGCAGTTCTTACTAGGGGACTAAAATGCAAAATCTCAGAGGCCGGCCAATGTTCTATTCCAGGGAAGTTAGCCTGAGGCTCGACTATGATGTAAAAATTTCCACCGTAAGATACGTCGACCTTAAGGGTACCTAACTCTGGCACATCAACTAAGATATCTCGGTGAGCCAAATAAGAAGCGACATTATAGATTTTCACCCACTCTACTTTGTCATTAGTTTGTTTATATTCGACATGAATCTGACCCGCAGGAACATCCAACGTCAACTTGCCCTGTTCTTTAGGTTGAAGCAATCCAGACTCAATACCCGCTGTAACCGTACCAATCGTGCCATGTCCACACATTGGCAAACATCCAGATGTTTCGATGAACAATATGGATGCATCAGCATTGTCAGACATGGCAGGATATAAAAATGAGCCAGACATCATGTCATGGCCCCTAGGTTCAAACATGAGTGCTTGGCGGATCCAATCATGATTCGATAAAAAATCTTGGCGTTTTTCGCTCATATTGTTGCCACGTAAATCTGGGTGACCACTTGTAACTAAACGAACCGGATTGCCACAAGTGTGACCATCTATGCAGAAAAATGTGCCCTTTTGCATGTTACTCCTAACTTTAAAACTCTTTTAAGTTCACAACCGCCTCAAAAGAACACGGTCTCTAACTTTATCGCTCTACTTCTAATTGAATTTGTTTAAGTCAATACGATGTGAAATGACCGCACCATATAACTTCGCTACAAACTGGCTTTCATCTTCAGAAAAGCGCTTGTCTTTTTTATACCTCGGCCGAAAAGTAATACCAATTCTGCACACCAAGTAAATAACCGTTGCGATAATACGTATATTGTATACAATCTTCAACCTAATAATTTGGAAAATGTGAAATATTGAATTAATAAGATGGTGATTTATGACTTTAAAAATAAATAATATTGATAAATACCTGAAGATTACGTCGATCGATTGTCACACAGAAGGTGAACCACTTCGGATCATTACTGGTGGTTATCCCGAGCCACATGGCAACACAATGTTAGAAAAGCGTCGGTACCTTCTTAACAATTTCGATCATTATCGAAAGCTATTGATGTTTGAACCTCGTGGACATGGAGACATGTACGGTGCCCTTATTACAAAACCCGTATCGACAGATGCAGACTTTGGCATATTGTTTTTACATAATGAGGGATATTCCAGCATGTGTGGGCATGGCATCATAGCGACAGTCACCGCCCTTTTTGAATGTGGCGAAATATCATTAAAAAACAATGAAACGAAACAGATTAAGATTGATAGTCCTGCTGGGGATATCTTTGGTTATATTTCAAAGACGGTAACAGGCGTAGACGTTAATTTTGATTGTGTCCCTTCTTTTGTTGAAACCCGCGAACAAAAAATAACATTGCCAGGCATTGGTGAATTTACATTTGATATTGCATTTGGCGGCGCTTATTACGTCTTTGTCGATGCCGATCAACACGACATAGACACCAGCCAACACAATGTTGAGCAGTTGATTAAACTTGGACGCCAATTGAAACAAGCAGTGTCAACACATATCCAAGTTGTGCACCCGGAACACCAAGACTTAAGTTTTATATACGGGACAATTTTCCATTCTAAGCAAACCGTTGATCACGCAAGCCACTCAAAACACGTATGTATATTTGCCGATGGCGAGGTTGATCGTTCTCCAACCGGTACTGGCGTCAGCGCACGGAGCGCATTACTGAAGGCTAACGGCGAAATCATTGAAGATCAAAGTCTGCAAATTGAAAGCATAATAGGCACCAAAATGTCAGTGATGATTAAGCAAGAGTTAATTTATAAAGGTAAAAAAGCGGTTATTCCAACTGTTGGCGGCAGTGCCTTTATTACAGGCCAACATGAATTTTTACTCGATCCGAACGATCCTCTACAACAAGGTTTTTTGTTACGCTAATGACTATATATTCTCCACAACACGCATCAAAGAATGACAAACCTAAAACCGTAGGCATTGTCGGGGCCGGAATTGTTGGAATTTGCAGTGCACTTTATTTACAAAAAGCCGGATATCAAGTCACTTTAATCGATGGCAATGGCATTTCTCAAGGCTGCAGCAAAGGCAACGCTGGGCATTTTGCCACCGAGCAAGTTTTTCCGCTTGCGGATCGAGCGTTGTTGCCTCAGTTACCAAAAATGTTACTCGATCCAATCGGTCCGTTTCGAATAAAGCTTTCTTATATGTTCAAGGCCATACCTTGGTTCATAAAGTTTCTATTTAACATGACAAAACATAAAGTCCATGCTCATACAAAGGCACTAAAATCTCTTAACCAGCTTTCGTTAAAAGCATACGAACCTTTGTTACAGGACGCGGGACTTTCTCATTTGCTCACCAAAGAAGGCAGTCTGCTTACGTTCGAAAAAGTTAAAGACGCGGAAATAAATAAGTTGGTCGATGACTTTAAGGCACAAGATATAAACCTTGAACTCCTTAACAAAGAGCAGTTGGAACAACTAGAGCCTAATTTATCGCCGAATATAAAAAGTGCCATCTTGTTTAAAGATGTCGCTCATACCTGCGATCCTGAGTTACTGGGTTTTGAACTAACTAAACATTTTTTAAAAAGTGGCGGTGAGTTTATACAAGAACATACCGAGTCTATTTTGCCCCACGCGATTGGCGTAGAAGTAAAATTCAAAGGACAGAGTAAACGATTTAACAAAGTCGTGGTCGCAGCGGGAGCCTGGTCTAAAAAAATCATCGAACCACTTGGTTACAAAGTGCCATTAGTTGCCGAGCGAGGTTACCACCTCATGTTGAATCAACCAGACATGTTACGCCGCCCTGTAGCATCAGCCGACCGTAAATTCATTATGACGCCCATGTCTTCGGGACTGAGACTTGCGGGTACGGTTGAGTTCGCTGGCTTAGAAACAAAAATGGATGAAAGGCGTGCCGATATACTCTACCCACACGCCAAACAATTACTGCCGACTTTGAAAGAGCAAAAAACCACAATTGATGACAAATGGATGGGATGTCGTCCGTCTCTGCCTGATTCATTGCCCGTTATTGGTCTAGCTCCCAATCACAAACACTTATATTTCGCTTTTGGTCATCAACACCTCGGCCTTACTCAAGGTGCTATAACAGGCCAAATTATAAGTGAATTAATCGGGAACAAAACAACCGCTGTCGACACGGCACCTTTTGATATCCGCCGTTTTAACTAAATTGGAGAAACAACCAATGAGTCTTTATCAACAACATATAACCACTTTGCAAAACCGCTTCGACGAAGAATTAACTCGTCTAAATTATGACGGTGTTCTTATATATTCTGGTCAACATGCTTATGCCTTTTTGGATGACAATTCACAGCCTTTCAAAGTAAATCCGTACTTTAAATATTGGTTGCCACTGACCAAACAGCAGAAGTCCTTTTTGCATATAAGACCAGGTCGTAAGCCCCATCTTTATTTGTTTCAGGAACAGGATTACTGGCATGCTCAGCCCGTCGTGCCTGAAGGTGAATGGCAAGAACACTTTGAACTGACCATTATTGATAATGTTCAACACTGTTTAAATAAACTGCAAAACACAGCAACCAATACTGCCATCATAGGCGAGGCGCCAGTCTCTTTAGGTTTGTTTAGTCAATGGCCAGTGGAGAACTTAAACCCCAAAGACTTACTAAATGCCTTAGATTATTTTCGAGCATATAAAACGGAATATGAAATTGAGAACATGCGCCAAGCAAATACATTGGCCGCAAAGGCCCATATAGCGGCCAAAAACGCATTTTTTGCTGGCAAAAGTGAAATACAGGTGCATCAGGCCTATCTGGAAGCATTAGCAATTCGCGAGACCGCCCTGCCTTATAACAATATCATCGCATTTAATAACAACGCGTCCGTGCTCCACTATGACGACTATCAAACAGGCTCACCGGATACACGACGCTCTTTTCTAATCGATGCGGGTGCCGAATACAATGGTTATAACGCGGATATCAGTCGCACATACATCAATACTTCAGCCCCCGATGGCAAGGAGTTCCAACAGCTTTTTGAAGCCTACCAAAAAGAATACTACGCTTTGCTCGACGAAATTAGCATAGGAAAGCCCTATCTATCTATCCATGATAGTGCTCATAGAAGACTATCAAACCTACTGGCTGAGTTTGATTTAGTCAATTGCAGTGGAGAAGACGCCTATGTTAAAGGTTACAGCCAACTCGTCTTTCCTTGTGGAGTTGGTCACTACATAGGTGCACAAGTGCACGATGTGGGCGGGTATTTAAAGAATCGAGAAGGTGAACAGTTGAACAAAGATGCTCGGTATCCGTTTTTAAGGTTAATGCGACCAATTGAAGAGAATATAGTGATCACCATTGAGCCAGGCATCTATCTAATAGACCAACTATTAAATCAGGTCAGAGGTAACAGTGATTTTAACTGGAGCCGAATCGAGCAATTTAAACCATTTGGCGGTTTCCGTTTAGAAGACTGTTTAGCAATTACCAAAGATGGAGTGGAAAACCTGAGCTCGCCAGGTTTTGAATAACCCCCTTCCCTATACCTCCAAGGACGGAGGACTTTTGTTTATGCGACTAACCTTATCCTGTCCTTTCTAGATTAAAACAAGTGGAAATAATCTTCTGTTGGTCTTTTATGATCGAGAAATGGCGAAAGCTAAAAGTGATTTGAAGAAACATCATTGCGGCATGGTGTTGACCGCAACCTCATGCGTTTAACTGAGAAGTTATCTATTACTTTCAGTAGCTTTAGTTTCGGCTAAAGCCGATCATCCGTTTCTCGAAAGCGGGCTTTCAATAAAGCCTAGATAAGAGGCGAGTTTAGGCTTCCTAAAACTTGTGACGTAGGTTCCCGAGCAAGCCGTGACGATTCCTTTTACTTTAGTGACTCTAAGGCTACTTCTTTGAAAAATGTTTCTTAAATAATTCTTCGGAATGTTTAAGCCCTTCATCAGTCAGAACAACCGATTTCGTTTTTCCTACAGGATCACAAATTAACCCTTTTTCAAAGAGCCTATTTATTACACCCCAGTCAATCTGTTTCCACGCTCGGCAATGATCGTGCAGAGTAAGATACATCAAAGCTAAGGCAGCTTCGTCAATTTTGTCTTCGTCAATGTCCATTACACACCCCAGTGTTTCTTGGTCATACTTTATCTTATTATTGGACGAAATCTAGCTACAGCAGGTGTCCACTTTTCTGGTTAAGCCTTAAAACGCCACGCTCTCCGGTAAATTGGGAGCGCAGCGCGTAATTTATCCGAGTGCAGCGCTTTGTTTAATGCCACTTTTGTTTTTGCTGTAGTCCTTAAATTTCGACCTTTTCAAAATATTTAATTATTGGTGGTGCACTGAGAAATGAGCTCAACTCTTCCAATACGCCATTCTCACTAATGAAATTCAAATACTCTTGATGGCTTTCAACCGTTAACCACTCTTCGTCCAAAAGCATTTCATTATTCTTTTCGTCAAATAAGACTCTAACCTGCATATTTCCTTTAAACCCTCTTACATTGGGTAAGTTGTCTTCCAGAAATGGCAACAAGACTTGAAATTGATCTGACTTTACTTGACAGTTTAGGGTTACTCTAACAGTCATTTTCTTACTCCTTTGAAATAAAAACCGGAGTTCAGACTATCTAAATAGCCAAAGGCAAACTACCCAAAGACTGTCAAAAATAACGATTTTCAGTCATTCATGCCGTTTTATCTGTTTTGGTGTTACACCATACTTATGTTTGAACGCCTTGATAAAGGCCGACACATTTTCATAACCCATAATCATAGCTACTTCCGTAACAGAAAGTTCCTTAGCTGCTAAGAGTGCCTTAGCCTTAGATAATTTCTTCTCTTGCAACCACTTTTTTGGTGTTAGCTTGTAGTTTTCTTTGAAATCACGGTTAAAACTTGAAAGACTTCTTCCCGAAAGATGGGCCAGGTCACTAACAGTTAGATGAAGCACATCAAGCGTTTCTAGCATGCGAGCAAGATTTCGTTTAGGAGGGATTCTTTTCTTCGTGGCCAGTAATGAGTTAAAAATACGCTTATTGTCTTTCCAAGCAATAAGGTGAAGCAGCTCTTGGAGTTTAATGTTCAGATAGGTGGCAGTTTTTATGTCAACTCGCATTGAGTCAAAGAAAGTCGTAAATTCGTCGCCACCTTTCAATAGACAAAAGGTTTCCTCGCTCTCATGAAAAGCTAAGGGCTTTTTAACTTTGCTTAAATAATCAAAGACAACATCGTCATCAAAAAACACAAGATAAGCTTTAAGAGATTCCGTTTCTTTAACAAAGTCAGATTGAAGATTTAATCCTTGAGGAAGAAATATAGAAGATCCCGCACTCAACTCGACCGTATCGTTGTTGCTATTTGTGATCACCTCACGTCCATTTTCAATAAATATGAAACAAGGAGTGTTGGTATAGAACTCAATGTCTGCCAAGTCCTGCTCTAGGTTCTTGTAAAAAATGGCTGAATTTCGGTGATGGCTAAGCACTGTCACATCTTTCATGGCATACAGCGCTTGTGGGATCACCAAAACGTTTGATTGTGTATGTTCAAAAATCGTTTTCATTTTTCCCTTGAAGGGGCTGTGCTTAATTGACCATATAACGCTTTAGCATTTAAACGGCGCGTTGTTCAGCGCTGTGTAAATACCTTGTTGGACGGGGCCGATGCCACATCCGTTAATTCGGTAGAGATAATGCTAATGGAATTTGTTTTATTTGGATAGTGACTTCTGTTTCTTTCGTTGCCTTAATTTAATGACCGATAATCCGTTGTGGTTTGGTGTTAGCCATATTCAATCTCATATTTTTGCTCTGTTTTCTTCATTTCCTGTTTTCAACCCGAGCAAGACCATCTGAGTCGAAACTCAGTGCTTACTCAATTATCCCTGATTCGACATTAACCGCTGGAAAACCGTTCGATTGCTTTGAAAACGTTAGGTTTCGGTAAATTCAGTCCGCATAATCTTAGCACCCCCACTTCACATTCAGGGCAAGGCCAGCTGAATTCGGTTATCGGCTTTAACTTGCTCATCGGCTCAGCGATTTGCTTTGCCTGGCGCAGGAACTCAACCCCATTTAATCGCATTGTTCTTGGGCTATTCGATTGACGGTAGTCTTTGTATTTAAAGCTGACACCTTCGTCCGAGATTGATGTGAGTCTCGACTCATGCAACATGCCTTTTTGTGTATACCGATTCAAGTAGTTGAGCACGCTGTCGGGTAGAGTGAGACTCGGTTTACAATAAACACACCAAGGCTTTAGCATAAGGGCATCACTTTCCGGCACTGTTACGTGTCTTGCGTCGATTCGCCGCAAACTAGCTTAGCGTCTGCCACATGGCTTGAAACAAGGCGCCGTACAGATCCATATAATATTTACGATAACGTTTGCTATAACAAATAATTCATTCAAGTCACGGTACAAGCAAGAAGAATACTTGAGGCTCTAATCGTTGAGACAAATTATGGTTTAACGCAAAAACTTAGTGTTTTACTTACGAACTTTTCCATGGGTTTTCTGAGCTAAACGTTTTTATGTACAAAGCTTCAACCTTGTCCCTAGCCCACTGGGTCTTTCGTAAGAACTTCAAACTCGACTTTACGGACGGATCCGACTTGAAACAATTGATGTTGATTCTCGCTGCTAATCCGTCCCAACCGTAATAATCAACTAATTCGTTAACGATTTTCTGCAGTGTGATGCCATGTAATGGATTATTAGCTTGTGTATTACTCATGTTCTTAAGTTCAAATTTCTATATCTATTTGCGATCTTATCATCCACCACTGCTAACACACTAATTAAGAATTAGAATTTTTTTGAAAGTAAAAAACTACCTGCAGGGTCATTAACAACAGACCCTCTCATCATAGAGCGGTCACGACCTCACTCTTCAACTATATTGTTAAGGTTGTAATGCAAAAGGCAACGATCTTTTATACTGATCGCCACCGCATATAGGTCGTTCGTTACATGTAGAACACTAAATCCTGTTCTTCATGGCGAGTTTCAAGAATACGGAGAGGACAATGAATCAAAATACCAAATCAAAAATCCAGGGGGCCGCGGTCGCTATGGCTGTTGCCGGACTTATGGGGTGCTCAGCTATATCTGGTGGCTCAAGTTCGAGCAATGCATCTGGCGCAAATAGTTCTGGTTCAAGTGCATTAGAAATGGCCCATTGTTATGGCGTAAACAAATGCGGTGGTCACAATGATTGCAAAACCGCAGAAAATGCCTGTAAAGGCCAAGCGTCTTGCAAAGGCCATGGCTTTGTAGCAATGGCGGTCAAAACCTGTGAAGATGTAGGTGGAACAGTTAAAGACGACTGGCGTGGCACGGTAGATACAACTGACCTTGTCCATTGTTATGGCGTAAACAAGTGCGGTGGCCACAACGACTGTAAAACAGCAGAAAATGCTTGTAAGGGCCAAGCGGCCTGCAAGGGACATGGTTTTGTCGCGTTAGCCGCTAAGACTTGTGGAGATATCGGAGGCACGGTTGGCGACTAATTTGACTTCGGTGGAAGGTAATCGCCTTCCACCTGTATTAAATAAAGACAAAACGAGTGACTATCTAGGTTTCGGTCTTGGATTGCGAACCGAGCATTTTCAACAAGTGCTTGATGAAAAACCCCGAGTAGACTGGTTTGAAGTTGTTTCCGAGAACTTCATGGTTGCAGGTGGTAAGCCTAAGCATTTTTTACATAGTATTCGTGAACATTACCCCATGGTGATGCATGGCGTTTCTATGTCGATAGGTACAACCGACCCCCTTAACATGGAATATCTAAAAAAACTAAAAACACTCATCAATGAGGTTGAACCTAAATGGGTATCCGACCATTTGTGTTGGACCGGAGCCAAAAAGATTAACAGTCATGATCTTTTACCGCTTCCCTACAACGAAGAAGCCATAAACCATGTCGTCGACAGATTGGATCAAGTGCAGAACTTTTTAGGGCAAACCATATTGATGGAAAATGTCTCAAGTTACTTGACGTATACACAGTCCGAAATGCCTGAGTGGGAGTTTCTTAATCAAGTAGCCAAGCGTTCGGGTTGCGAGATTTTGTTAGACATAAATAACATTTACGTCAGTGCCAGAAATCATGGTTTTAAAGCAAAAGATTATCTATTAGCCATGGACAAAGACAAGGTGAAACAATTTCACTTGGCAGGTCACACTGATTATGGCGACTATGTCATAGACACCCATGATCACCCGGTGCCAGATCCAGTATGGCAACTTTACCGAAACGCCCTGGAACATTTTGGTCCAGTCAGTACTATGATTGAGCGCGATGATAATATTCCAACGTTAGCTGAATTGCTTGAAGAGTTAGAATTTGCAAAAAACATCAGTTATGAGGTATTAGGACCGAATACGTCCATGATAACAAAATGAAAAACCGCTCTTTAGAAAAGCTCCAGCAACAAATGATGAATTACCTAACCCTAGGTGATGAAACCATTGTTAATGAAATCGTCAACACCGACAACGTGTCCACACACACCCGGTTGAACATATACAAAAATGCATACCAAGCCAGATTGAGAGAAACCATTGATAATGATCATCCGGTGCTGGGCATGTATTTAGGCGATGATTTATTTGAAGAATTGGTTAGGCAGTACGTAAAGTCATATCCATCCAGTCAAACATCGTTGCGACACTTTGCCAAAGATCTGCCAAAACTGTTGAATGAAAATGAGCCATTCAGATCTCATCCAATTCTGGCAGAAATTGCTGAATTTGAGAGGCTACTTTTAAGCGCTTTTGACGCCGAAGAAGCAAACATTTTAACGTTTGTCATGCTGCAACAATTACCGCAGCATGAATGGCCATTAATGCGTTTTTACTTCCACCCTAGCCTTCAGTTATTTCATACTCAGTGGAACTCAGTTGAAAGCTGGCAGGCGCTTAAAGAAGACAGACCGCCACAACCGGCTACACAATCCGGCACACATTGGCTTATCTGGCGAAACCCTTTTAAATTGACGGAGTTTCGACCATTAGAGCCCGTAGAATACGAATTAATGAACCTTGCACTACAAGGCCATCATTTTAGTGAATTATGTGATTACCTTTTACAAAACCACTCAGAAGCGGATGCCGCAACAACCGCTTTTAATTACCTAAAACATTGGTTAGATTCAGGATTAATTCGAACTTTATAGGTGTTTCAAAAAATAGCGCCAGCGTTTTTGAACCCAGTACGGATGGTCGTCTAAGACGTGACCCATTCTAGGCATTATCAACAAATCAAAGTCTTTGTTAGCATCGATCAATTTATCGACTAAACGTAACGTGGCCGCTGGATGCACATTTGAATCAAGCTCACCATGACCTAACAGAAGTTTGCCCTTCAATCTGTGTACATTTGTATAATTCGATTGTTGTTGCCACTCCTTGGTTTCCGGCCACCCCATCCAAATCTCGTTCCAGCCCGCTTTATCCACTCTAAAATCATGATTGCCTGATGCACTCACTCCGACCTTAAAGAAATCCGGATGACGTAACATGGCCTGCACTGTATCGTAACCGCCTGCGCTGAAACCGAAAATACCGACCCGGTTTAAATCAAGATACAAATGCGTTTTTGCCAATTGTTTGATCGCCCAAACATGATCATCCGTGCCACCAGCCAAGTTTTTGAAGCTATGTCGATGAAACGCTTTACCGCGTTTATTTGTTCCCCGCCCATCCATCTTAATTACGATAAAACCTAATTCTGCCAATGCCGGACGTTGGTTGTTATAGGTTACAAAAGATTTAGGGGTAAAAAAGTTATGTGGCCCGGTGTAAGTGTCATTTATAACGGCGTATCGTTTGGAGTCATCAAAATTACTCGGTTTGTACATAAGACCGTACAATCGCGTTTTCCCATCTTGTGCGAGAACGCTAAACGCCTCAGGAGGTCTCCACCCTATTTGCAATAGCCCAGTTGCATTCGCGTCAGCAACCTTCATTAGTATTTCACCACTTTCAGCATCCCGCACAACCGTTTTGTGTGGGGTTTTGAAATCTGAGAACGTATCAATTACAACAGAAAAATCCGGGCTTACCGACGTATCATGCTCCATAGCCTCCGGCGTCAGCAACCTCAGCCCCTTGCCATCTAAGCCGACTCGATACAAATGTCTTAAATAGGGATCACGCTCTGACTCTTTACCTGAGGCTTCAAAATAAACGACCCCATTTTTTTCATCGACGCCGCGTATTACGCGAACCGTATAATCGCCAGAGGTAATGGCATTAACTAACTTGCCCGATTCCACATCATACAAATACAAATGCTGATAGCCAGTACGCTGGCTAGTCCAAATCACATGTTTATTATCATTTAGAAGACGAAACGTTTGCACCCAGGGATCAATAAACTGATGATCGGTCTCTTTAATGATGGTTTTAACTTCAGCTTTAACAGGATCTAATTTACGTAAGTAATATTCCTTATTACCCCGGCGCCTGTCATGGTAATAATAATGGTTTTTGTGCCAATAGCCCCAAAGTGGTCCACCATAATAAGTTTGCATAATGGCCGGTATGTCCACTAACGTGGCGCTTTGTTTTATCACGTCGATAAGCACCAATTCCGCACTGGGCAAGGTCTTATCACCCGCTTGTGGGTAGTAATAATCCACGGTTTTTACACTAAATTTGGGATCTGCAACACTGTCAGTTAGGTGCATTTTGTTTACACCTTCTCGATTTAATCTATACGTCACTGCAAAACGACTATTGCCCGACCAATACAACTCCAAATTTTTCTGTTCATCAAAGTTTTCGTCGTTAAGCTTAGTTTCAGGGTAAGGATGTGTAACAGCATATGGTTGTAGCTCTGTACCGTCTTTAGTCAATTGTTGGCAAGCATCATCCTCAGCCTGACATAAAAATAAATTGAACCCTTGAACTTTCACGTAATGTCTTTTATCTGGCGAGAGGTAATCGGGCCATTCCACTTGCTGTGAAGTTTCTCGTGTACAGTTCGTCAAATAAGAATCAAACCCACACTTATACTGCTCATTATCGAGCTCAAATGTTGCGACAGAATTATCTAAGGTAAATTGTTTGATAGGAAACCCTTGCCAATCTAGTCGAGCTTTACCCAACTTGTTGGCAAATGAAGACTTATCAATTATCTCAACCTGAGTTTGTTTTTTTGTATCGACTAAATAAAAAGTTTGTCGACGATTTGCATCCTGAGCTTCATACCAGAACTGACGAGGATTTGATTTCAACCAATTAGGTTTTATACCCGGGTTTATGACCTTAGCTTTTAACACATGGGGCATAAATTCTGAGGCTTTCGCAATTTCAGAATTGGATAGCTCTCTTGGTTCATTTGTCTGTGTAGTCTGGCAGCCAGTCAATAAGACCAATACGCCACTAAGTAGAATTTGTGTTTTGCTCACATTCCTAATATTCATAACAAATACACCACTAGTTCTTTTTCATTATGCTTTCAATTTCTTCAATAGTTCGAGGAACGGATGCAGACAGGTTTTCACAACCAGTTTTGGTCACCAGAATATCATCTTCAATTCTCACACCCATGCCTTGCCACTTTTCATCAACGGCAGAACCCTTTGGAAAATACAGTCCTGGCTCTATGGTAAAGACCATATTCTCTTGGAGCTTCCTCCATTCACCATCTGCTTCTCTGTACGAACCGACATCATGCACATCAAGTCCCATCCAATGACCGGTTTTATGAAGCGTAAAGGGTTTATACGCTTCAGTTTCCCAAGCTTCGTCAAATGATCCCTTAAGTATTTTAAGATCCAATAAACCGCGTGTAATTACTTCCATTGCTGCTGGATAAATGCCACTCCAACTCGCCCCTGGTTTTACATATGAGATCGCAGTATCGATTGCCTCTAGAACAACTTGATAAACATCCCTTTGCTCTGGTGAGAAAACCCCATTGACCGGGTAAGTACGAGTGATATCTGCTGTGTAATATTGGAAATCACCGCCAGCATCCACCAGCACTAGGTCACCGTCTTTCAAGACGTCTTTGTTTACGTCGTAATGCAAGCAGCAGGCATTATTACCACCGGCTAGTATCGTTGGGTAACCGACATCGTTACAGCCCAATTTAGAGACTTCATGATAAAACTCGGCAGCCATCTGCTGTTCGCTTAACCCCGGACGACAGGTCTGCATTAGTGTTTTGTGTGCTTCAGAAGATGCATTAACTGCATGACGGATCAATTGAATTTCATGTTTGTCTTTAACTGGTCGACGTGACTGAGTGATTGCCAGAGCACTGTGCAAGTTTCGATATATTTTAGTCTCGTCAAATTTAGCGTTTTTTCGTTGATGATTCATCCAATCAAAAATCCGATCTCCAAAGCGATCTAATTCATCACTCCAATAGACCTGTCTTCTCGATTCCAGAAGCTTTGGCAAAACGGTTTCTAACTCATGGATGGAATATGCGGCGTCGGCATTAAGTTGTTCAATAACACCGTTTACACCCGTTCGTGCCGCAAACCAAACCTCTTGCATCTCGTCTTTTGGTTGAACAAAAAGGACATAAGGTTGTGCATGACCAGGTCGAATGATGGCCACTGCATCTGGCTCATCAAATCCAGTAAAATAATAAAAATCGTGATCCTGTCTAAAACGAAAATGAATGTTTTTGTTTCTGATTTGTTCCCTGTTCCCAACCAGAACGACCGCACAGTCATCATCAAGTTGTTGTTGCAACCATTCTCTTCTTTCCTGATAAATATCCATAGTTTAACCCTCGTTGATCTTTTCAATTACTAGTTGTGCAGCAGCAAGATCTTCAAGTGCATGGCCGACGGATTTAAATAGAGTAATGTCTTGTTCATCGCGCACGAATTCATACTCACCGCGACACAATGCAAAAAGATCGGCTTCAATATCGGTTTTTGTTATTACGCCTGTTTCTAATGGTATCTTCAGATCGCCCGTCTCAATTATCGCCGTACTAAAATTATCCACAACAATACGACTTCTTGTAATGCATTCATCATCGGCCTCACGCATATCAGGCCGATAGGCTCCCACCATATCCAGATGTTGGCCAGAAAGTAACCATGCTCCTTCTATGAGTGGTGTTAAACTCATGGTCGCGCAAGAAATAATATCTGCTTTTTTAACGGCATCGGCCAAGTCATCAACCACATCAATGGATTGCTGCAAGAAACTCAGTTTGTTTTTCACTTGTACCGCTTTATCCGAGTTTCTTCCCCAAATCAGAATCTTTTCAATCGGCCGTACAGCACAATGTGCCTGAATTAATTCAGGTGCGAGTGTGCCGGTTCCTACCATCAAAAGCACTTTTGAATCTGTTTTCGACATAAATCGACTCGCTAAAGCCGATGCTGCCGCCGTTCTTTTAGCCGTTAATGTTGGTGCATCCAACATCGCCTTAACCCCGCCTTTCACCGCATCCATAAGAACGTACGAGCCTTGAATAGAAGGTAAATTAAACTGAAAACTCTCAGGCACCACCGTGACTAACTTAACGCCAATATCTGCCCCAACCTCCCAACTCGGCATTACCAACAAAGTCGTTTCGCGGCTTAGTTCAGGATTTGGAATATCAAAATGCTGACGTTGAGGCGTGGTAATATCGCTGGCAAATGCGGATTGCAGTTTATCCACTAACGGCAAAGGTGTTATAACGTCATTGATAAGTTCAGCGCTTATGTAGTTCATCTTTTCCTCTGTTTAATTGTCTGAAATTGGTGTGTTGGTGTCTATCTGAGTAGAAGAGGTTTTGGCTGATTTGATAAAAGTTTGATTAAACCAAAACAGTCCAAAACTAGTGATAAGTGCCAATAGTGAAAACAGTCCCCACATAAGATCTGGACGTCCCATTTCCTTTGCCAAAGTGCCATATCCCCACCCTGATAAAAGACCCGCAAACAAAAAACCTAATGCCATAGAAACAAAGTAATAACCCATGTATAAAGCGGCCTGATCTTTAGGAGCAATACTGGCGACATACTCCTGGCTTTTTGGAGACGTGATCATCTCTCCAAATGCCATCATCAATACGGCGAGAACCGCAATGCTGCCACCAAGTAAAACGCTGTTCGCCCAAATAGAAATCAATAAGCCGATAGCAAATACAACCAGACCAACCATCAACACACTTATCGTTTTAAATTTCTGACAAACGTAGCTCACCATGGTCTGACATAAAACAATGGCCGCAAAATCTAGATTAATAATGTATTCCGGGTTCACCTGTCGATAGGTCTGAGCCCAATGATGAGCCATTTCACTCACATACTCAGTTGATGAATTTTGTTGCAACAACACTAAAGCAGAATCGATAACCTCTACTGGCACCAATACCTTATAATGAACTAATTCCTGTCTGATCTGATTAGCATCTAACGCCGAGCCGCTGGCAATTATTGAATCTAATTTGTTCGTTAAGGCATCAACATCCACGTATGCGAAAAACTCAACGGCACTTGGACCCAACAACTCAACCAAATCTCCAGTATCGACAAAGTCTCTGATAAAAAGCGGCATTGTGTAAAATAATTGGTTGTATACCGCCCAGAATCCAGTTATCAACAACAAATAAATCAAAAAAGGCGCGTTGCTAATTTGGATCGGCTGTTTGTACCAAGACGCACTTTTTTCTCGTGATAAGCGGTCCCAAACTAAGTTAATGAGAACCCAGACACCAATCGACAAAAATGCATATGAATAACTTAACCAGGACGCGCCCGCTGCCATAAGAAGAAAGATACATGGGAACACCAACAAGGCAAAACGGCCATTGCCTAATACCAGCTGGGCTTGTTTAAGCACCAGACCAAACTTTATATTATTGTTTTTTACGCAGTCCGGATCTCGGTATAAAAATACTGCAGGCATGAAATTCACGCATATCCACAATGAAGACATAACAAATACTGCATCCCAGCTTATTGCGCGAACATACCCTGCAATGAGTGGCCCGATAAAACCACCCACATTGATCATGGTGTAAAAAATTCCAAAACCTAAACCGCGATTATCATCATTTGTAGCGTGACTCACAGTAGCGACTACTACAGGTTTAAAACAGGCTGCCCCAAGCGCGACCATCATGAAAGTAACGAAGAAGCCACTAAACGAGTCTACCTGTCCCAACAGATAATAACTTGGTGCCATGATCGCGAAGGAAACTAAGAACATTCGTCGGTACCCGTAACGATCAGCGAGCGCGCCGGTGAGTACTGGTAACAAATAAAGAAAAAATGGAACAATGCCCTGCAAAGCGCCACGCTGACTGTCATTAAAAGCCAATCCACCTTGTTCAACAGGCGATGTCATATAGAGGGAGGATAATGTGAAAAAACCATACCAAGCTAACCGTTCAAATATCTCCATAAAATTGGCGACATAAAACGCCTTACCAAAACCACTTCTGTTTTTATTGTTATTCATAATATTGATTAAGGTTGTTATCGAACAATTAGTATTGTATACAATATACCAACCAGTCAATTACTTTATTTAATATTTATGAAATACAAATCTCGACTTCTGCTATTAAGTGTTTTGATAACACTGCTAACACTAGCAGGCTGTAATCAGCCACAACTCAATAAAGTCAACGCTCAACCTAAAAATACGGAGACAGAGCTTTCGATACCCGAACCAGAAAACATGACCGTCGATATTAAAGTGTACGGACGCGTATCAACCCTGAATCACATTGACATCAAGTTTGTCGGGAAGAACATTCCCTATACATACAGCGCTGGAAAGATTAATAACAGCAAAGATTATGATTGGTGGGTCAGTAAACATTTTGCTCTAAAAAGCGACTTACCCGTTGAGAAGGTGCGTCTCTATCTTGAACTTCTGGAAATGTCCTATCCACATTACGTGGAATTATTTGGTGCAGAGCCCGCAAACATTGAAAGGCAACGCATCGCAGTTGTGTATGGAAGCAGTCGTAACAAAGTCAGAGAAGCTATGTTTGACGATGGCTTTAGACGCGGGGTTCACGCCAATGCAGGTGGCGAAACCATGTATTACAATCGAGCGGGTTACAGTTTCCCCAGCCATCGCGAGCAACACCAAAGATACATCGTCATTCATGAAACCATGCATGCCTTTCACATGGCTCTCACTGGTCACTCCACTTGGGCACCCAACTGGATCACCGAAGGTTTAGCGGATGCCATCGCGCATCATGTTTACGATTCAAAATTAAAACAACTTTCGGTAATGGTATTAGATCGCGCGCCGATGAATTATGTAGAAACGGGTCTAAAACAATACGCAGAATTAAATCAACCGACCATTTCTGAGATCAACGACAATCCATCGTTAAAACGTGGATTAAACTTTTTCATCATCCACTTTTTGTTAAGCGATCCGGAACGCGCCCTGCAATTTGCGTTATTCAGAGACAAACTCATGCAGGCCAATCCGTACAGTGATGCCACCCTACCTGTTGCCAACCAGTTATTAAAACAGACCTTTCCAGAGTGGCAGAAACTCGAAGAAGAGTTTAAAAATTATGTCCAAAGCTTGAGTTCCAGTTTCCATATTGTACAAGGCCCCTGGGAACAAGACGGCAACGATTTCTGGATCAGAAGTAAAAGTGATCACAAAAGAGCCAGACTGGATATCAACCTGAAATTAGGTGATCTCGCTGTCTTTACAAACAACAAATTTGATTTTCCCGGCCCAGATAACACGCCACTCATTGATGCTCCCAAACGAGGAGAGAATCCGAATATAGGCATGTTAGTGAATTACGTTCCAGAGCAAATAAATCGTGGTGAAATTGGCCTGCTGTTAGGCGTACACCTTTCAGAGAATAATATGAAGTACCGACAAAATTTCATCGGAACGGAAAAAAGTAGTGAAGACAGACTTTTGTCTGTTGTTATTCAAAACAACGCAAAAATCACGATTTCAGGTCAAAATCTTAATGCTCCTCCGCGCCACTACGCTTTGGATCAAAATGTGCAAAACGATGTGTTAAACCATAATCAGCTCGGCATTAACCTTGGATTGCAGTCGGACCGATTAAGTATCACACTGAAAACCCCAAATAGTCAGCAAAGCATCTCTTTCCCGGTCAGTGAGATATTATATGACACATTACTTGATGGAAGTTTGGCACTTGTCAGCAACGGCAATAACCACCAACTAAGACCCTATTTTGACGACGGTAGAGCGGAAAAAGAGAAAGCAACAGCAAAACATACGGGAAGCAACCCATGGTTCATTCAGCAATCTGAAAAACTTCGTTTGTCATTTAATCAATGTAGCCAAGGTTTATTACATAGGAGTCAATGTGCTAAGCAGCTCAACTTGATCTATCAAGCAATGGAAAGCGGTAACATTACGTTTGCCGACACGCAAATTGAGACACTCTACGAGACGCTTTGGCAAAATGCAGACAAAGAAACGCTAATGGAACTTTCTGGTTATAAATCAACAATAGAGTTTGATCATTCTGCTCCTTTCCTTCGGGTCGTTAACCCAAATAAAAACGCCATCAACTATTCAGCAAAGATCAAGCAGTACGGTAAAAATGGAACGGTTTTAGAACCACTATCACTAACTACGAAGTTGAATCCTGGCGTAAACAATTTAACGCTAGAATTGCACGATTTGACTACTGTGATTGATCTTGAGGATACCTTCCATAACAACCAACATGTAAACAACACTCAGCGTAATCTAAGCGTTATGCCCTTTGACGGTGTTCAACTTAGTACCGAGTTTCAACTGACAGATAACAAGCTCTCTGTGTCTGCCACCCTGACAGGACCATACTCAGGCAACAGTGAAGGCAAATTGACATTTGAAATACTGCCCCAAGATGGAAAACACTATAAGACGTTAACGAAAAATATTAGTTTTGATCCTTATTCGACTAATACGTACCAACACGTATTTAATAATGTGGACAATGTAAAAAAGCCATTAAACATCAGAGTTAACGCGGAACTCATAGTTGATGGAGAAGACATTTCACTCTCCAAGCAACATTTCATCAATTAGCTACTCATTAATCTAAAAGCTGACGGGTCATATGTGGCCCGTTTTATACTAGCCCGCACTGCTTTTCAAAACCAATCGACCAATCTCCAATCCAATAAGATATTCGTATATGACTTCTCTCTAGTGTAAAGTTAACTCTTTTTCTGCCAAACGACATTTTATGCCAAGAGAACTTTGTCCAAATTGTCATTATCCGCTCATCAGTTGTTTATGTGATTCGATAAAGCACATTAGTCATGAGACCAGAGTGTCTATTTTGCAGCACCCCAGCGAAGTCAAAAACAAGAAAAATACCGTACGACTACTGGAACTTGCCAGTTCTGAAATCAAAACGTATGTTGGAGAAACAGAAAACGACTTTCAATCCGTTAAACAGCAACTAGAAGACGACACTTATCTGCATTTATTACTCTTCCCTTCTGAAACAGCACAAAACTGGCAGCACTACTCAAACAAAGTTGACTCAGACAAGAAGATCCACCTCATTGTATTAGATGGCACCTGGCGCAAAGCTAAAAAGATCTTATTGTTAAATTCTTGGTTAAGCGCACTTCCTCATTTAATACTAGATTCTTTTTATCAAAGCCAATATGGTATACGTAAAACAAATATAGAGGGTGGATTGTCAACGTTAGAGGCTGTTGCCTACACTTTGCAACAAATTGAGCAATTAGACAGCAAACCGTTTTTTGAATTGTTAGATGCATTTAAACATGCGTTCACCAAACAAATGCCAGAAAATGTCAAGCAGCGGTATAAAGAATAATAGATCTCACAACGTGATAGCCCGTCCTGAAAAATACGGACCCTAAGAATGGAATATGACTTTATTATTGTAGGTGCAGGTTCGGCGGGCTGTGTACTGGCAGCTCGTCTTTCAGAAATCGCCCACTTCAATGTACTCTTGTTAGAAGCAGGTAGTGACGACAATACCCCTGCGGTTCAAATTCCAACTGGCGCAGTGACCATTGTTCCCACCCGATATAAAAATTGGGCGTTTGAGACAAAATCACAAACAGGTCTAAATAATCGAAATGGATACCAGCCGAGAGGCAAAGTTCTTGGAGGCTCAAGTTCAATTAACGCCATGGTTTATATTCGTGGTCAGCAACAAGATTATGACAACTGGGCAGACTTAGGCTGGAGCTGGGACGATGTATTGCCCTACTTCATCAGATCAGAGCAAAATGAGCGAGGAGCAAACGAGTTCCACGGTGATAATGGCCCCCTGTATGTGAGTGATTCACGTTCCAACCATCCAGTCGCAGATGACTTTGTCAATGCAGGAGTTGCGTTGGGATTCAATGAAAACAACGACTTTAATGGGGAATCGCAAGAAGGCATTGGGCGCTATCAGGTAACACAAAAGAATGGTTTAAGGTGTAGCAGTGCCAAAGCATACCTGCATTCCATTCGGTATCGAAAAAATCTGACCGTGATTACCGATTGCCATGCAAGTCGACTAATAATTCAAGACGGTAAATGTTGCGGCGTAGAAGTTATAGTCAAAGGTAAAAAACAGAGCTACCACGCCAATAAAGAAGTACTTTTAAGCAGCGGTGCGTTTGGCTCTCCTCAGCTTCTGCTTCTATCAGGCGTAGGGCCAAAAGAAAAATTAGAACCGTTTAACATTCAACAAGTTCATGATTTACCGGGCGTTGGCGAGAATCTTCGAGATCACCCTGATTACGTCAGCACCTACACCAGCGTAAATCCAGAAACATTTGGCCTGTCTCTTAAAGGAACATGGCATTTGTCAAAGCAACTACTCAAATTTTCAAATAAACGAGAAGGATTGTTCACCTCTAACTTTGCCGAAACGGGTGGCTTTTTAAAAACCGACTCGAGTCTTAGTACGCCTGATGTACAGTTTCACTTTGTTGTTGCAGCGGTACGAGATCACGCTCGCGATTGGAAAACAAGTCTACGGCATGGTTACAGCTGCCATACGTGTGTATTACGCCCCAAAAGCACCGGTTCTTTGTCTCTTAATTCCGCCGACCCTTTAGCGGCTCCTATAATCGATCCTAACTTTCTTGCCGAACAGGAAGATCTGGAAATACTTAAAAAAGGTGTACGTCTGGCCTCCAGTATTTTAGAACACAACATAATGAGCAAACACAAATTACGTTCATTAGATAAAGAGTTTGATATGAACGACCAACAGCTTGAAGCACACGTCAGAGAAAAAACCGATTCCGTCTATCACCCGGTTGGCACGTGCAAAATGGGGCATAGTGAAGATAGCCTAGCTGTGGTCGATAACAAGTTAAAAGTTCGCGGTCTGGATGGGTTGAGGGTGATTGACGCGTCAATTTTTCCGGATCTGATCAGTGGTAATACGAACGCACCAACTATAATGGTGGCAGAACGTGCCAGTGATTTCATAAAACAAAGTTGGTGCTAATGCCAAATCTGTTCAAGAACATTCCTGATACTCTACCCGTTGAATTAGTTGAAGAACTCGTCAACAACCAAGCTGTTCGAATAGAGCGCATCATATCCGACGGTCATGCGTCTCCTGAGGACGGATGGTATGATCAAACCCAAAATGAATGGGTGCTCGTCTTAAGCGGCGAAGGCAATCTAGAGTTTGAAGATGGTCGAAAAATCACGCTCGGCGCAGGCGATTACGTGAATATCAAAGCCCATGAAAAACACAAAGTAACCTCAACTACCAATTCAAATAAAACAATTTGGCTAGCTATTTTTTATGATTAAATGAGTTGGTATAAAGTTAATTACCCTCAGACTTATTCCACTTTTATTCATTAGCCTAGGTTCAATTTTACGCTATTCTGTTAAATAGAGTTCACTGATCGAGAACCGATTTTTATATGTTTATACGAGTGATCGTATTAGTTTTGTTTGTGTTATCTCCTGTCAGCACATTGGCTGAAAGCCTTTACGTATTTGTTCCGACTGAGATGAGAGCGAACAAATTGGAGCAAAAAATCGGAGCCTATTGCGACGATATCGATGTTACGGTGTTTGGTCGCGCGAAAGACTTTCATAAGAAACTCAAATCTGAACCACCTAATGCCATTCTTTCATTACAACCCGTTATTGAGCAAAATTCTCTATTCAATAAAGCCTTAATGGGAATCAAGAATGGGGTTTCAAACGAGCGATACGTGCTCGTCTCGATAAAAACGCCCATAAACTACTCAGACCTACCGAATACAAAATTGGGAGCGGTTGATCTACTTGGCCGAAAACCCATGCTCGAATTTGTCAAAGATGCCTTAAATTCACCAGTAAAATTAAAAAGAGTGACTAAAGTTGAAGACTTATTACCATTGATCACATTTGGTGCCGTTGACGCGATTCTCCTTTCAGAATCGCAGTTTAATGATCTAAAGGAAAGATCCAATCTAGACCTTGTCGCTTCCGATATTCAATTGAAAATTGGCTTGGCATCGGCAGCGCGAACACAGGACTTTAATAAAAAGCGTTTAAATGATTGCCTGTTGGCCTTCGACAAAAACTTAAACTTAACATTGGGGGTGGATAAATGGCGCACCCTATGAAGTCAATTACAAACATTGTTTTGATGTTAAGTATCTGGTGGTTAACTAGCTTCAGTTTATATGCGGAATCAACTAAAAACGTCCTCATCATTAAGGGTCATGCCACCATGTTTAGCGAAGTGGAAAAAGGAATCTACGATGATTTGGAAGGTGAAGTTACATTCAGTACGTTGAGCATTAGTAAAAAATCTAAAGTTAAAGATTTGAAGCAACATATGGTCAAATTCCAACCGGATATCATCATATTGATGGGCAACAAAGCCGTTAATCTATATGCAGATTACCAAGCCTTGGATCTTAGTAAAAACTACCCACCAGCCGTTGCTGTGGCGGCCCTGTTTATTGATCAAGTGAACACGGGATTAAAAAACGTCACCGCTATTAGATACGAAATTCCTGCCGTCATTGGTGCAGTTTCAATAAGATCTATTTTGCAAAAGCCAGTCAAAAAAATTGGCGTGGTATACCGTGAGTGGATGACAGAAATGATAGAAGAAAACCGACGTTATTGTGCTCAAGAAGGTATTGAGTTGGTTAGTATTCAACTCCCTAATAAAATGAAAAACGTGTCTAAGAAGGTAAAAAGAGCACTTAATACTCTAAGCAGTGAAGTCGATGTCATGTGGATCTTGAATGACAATGGTCTGTTAACTAAAGACGCCATCGTCAAAGCATGGCTTCCAGATCGTGCCAAATCCAGGCTCCCCGCTATCGTTGGCATCAAACAATTTATAACCAAGATTCCACTCGGGGCATTTGCGGTCGTGCCTGATAATTATGGCCTTGGTGCACAAACTGCCGAAATGGTGTTTGAAATTATGGACAACAACTGGCAATTAGATGAAGTAAAAGTCCATCAGCCCCTGTCGGTGAAAAAGTTTCTGAATGCAAAATCTCTAGATAATAGAGGTATACGTATTAAAGAAGAAAGACTAGGACAAATGGATGAAATCATTGAAAAACAATAACATTCAAACGTTCAGAAAAATACGACTTAAGGAATGATAACTTGTTGCTGCGATACCGTTTTCCATTGTTTTGATGTTTCATCAATACTTAAAATATTAAACGTGAGCTCCCCTTTTACATCACCATTGTTATCCCACTCAGTATTACCGTAACTGCCAGAATAATCGACATCTACACCCGCTCGAATAAGCGCAAGTGCCTCAGCAATGTTGTCTGGCCCAACCTTTGTACCGGGGGCGTTCATCACATAACGTAAACTGTCTCGCACCATTAACCCTGAAGGATCATCCGTATTATTTATTAGACCTGCATGTTCAATTGCCAAGGCGGTTACCATAACGAAATCATATCCGTTTACGTCAAACGCATCTGGCATAACGTCGTACTGCTTTTTGTATGACTCCTCAAAGAAGATTAATTGCGGATTAGTACTCAGCCCAAAACCGGGAGCGGTGCCAAGCGCGCCTTTAACATTTTCAACATTTGCTATGTTATTGGCAAAAGAAGCAATTCCCGCAGAGGCATCGGGAAATAGAAATTTGCTGCTAATACCAAACGAAAAAGCTTCATTTACGAAATTAGCCGATTCGTCCGCTTCTAAAATAACGTCTAGTACCACATCCGGCTGAACATTCTGAATTTGCCGTAAATACGTATCGAAACCCTGACCAACAGTAAATGGAACACTGATCTGCTCCAATACCGTTCCACCTAACATTTCAAAATTTTGTTTAAACAAAGCAATAAGTGTTTCACCGTATTGATCTGTCGCGTTATGCACGGTAACCGCTGTTTCATGACCTTGTTCGATAGCCAAGTTAGCGAGAATTTGACTTTGGATCACGTCAGAAGGAACCATTCGAAAATAAAGATCTTGATCTTCATAATCAGTAAAAAACGTGGATGTAGCAGACTCCGATATCAAGGGAATGTTTTTAGGTATGGTCAACGCAGAAGCGGCTTTTGACCGAGATGAATAAGAGACATTGATCATTTTCACATCAAAACGCAATAAATCTTCGGTTAACGCTACTGCATCTTCAGTATTATTAGAAATAAAAGCAATTAGATTTAAATCCTTACCTAACACCCCACCAGCTTCATTAATTTGTCGGCTAGCCAAAAGCACTGCATTACGCACCGACGGTACATTAACAATACTGCCAACATTTATCGAAGACGCCTCAAACTGTCCTTTTACTGGCGCAAATGGCAGTGGCTCGATTACATCTTCACTAGTATCGGTGCACCCTGTCATCACTGTAAAGAGTAACAAAGACCAATGTAATAACTTAACATTCTGCATATTGACCTCAAAACTCTTGAATGAAGGTTAACATCAATTCTCGACCCTGGCTGGGAAACTCGATTCCCCCAAACCCTGGGTTTACTGGGCGGTGATCAAAAAGATCATGGATGTGCAGTTGAATAGTCGTTGTATGCCCTTCAAACAAAGACCAGCGGTTAGTCGAAACGGTAAGACTTGTCAAATAGTAAGGTTCTAAATCGTACAGTTGGTTCGCAATAAGAACATTTGAAGACGATGCCGGTCTTTCTCCTACCCATCGAGTTGTCAAAGACAACTGAACCTGAGGCTCTCGCCAGAAATAACTCACCCCTAGGTTTGCCATCACTTCTGGAAATAACTCGCCATTTTCGCGCATTTCAAGCTGGTTTAAGCTAAATTCACTTGACGCCCGGTCTGTGTCCTGCCAACTAACATTCAGGAAAGCATTAACATCTTGCCATAGCAACCTAAATTCAGCCTCAATGCCCTGGGTTTCACTACTTGCACTGTTTTGAGCAAGGAGATTACTACCATCAGAATTAAACACGACTAATTCGCCTACTTTAGTGTAAAAATAGGTCAAAGAGCTATAAATAGAATCTCCGACGGGTAGCGCGATGGAAACCTCAAAGGTATCTGCCGTTTGCGCTTTTAAATCTGGGTTGCCAATGATGTCTCCACTTTGTACTGCAGTACGATACAAGAGTTCAGGAGACGGGGCTTGAAAAGCGCTACCAAACAGAATCTTAACGACCGTATCTTGCCAAAGTTGCCCAACCATGCCTAAACGGCTTGAAGTGTGCTTTCCGATAACCGAATCATCATCAACCCTAGCGCCAGCAATCAAACGCCATTGTTCACCTAAGTCTACTGAATATTGAGCAAATACGGCCAGTGTATCTAACTCTTCATCACGGTTAGGGTTAAGAAGTGTAAGGTCTCCATCAATTCTATCAGTACGGCTGAATGTTTCTATCTTATGATTTTGTTTTTTCCCGTCTAAACCAACTAATATCTGACCTAAATTATCCAAGCCTAATGTTAACTCTGCTCCCAATTCTAAAGTGTCGTAACCCAACCTTCTATTTAAGTAAAATTGTTCAGCTCCTAATTCAACCCTATCATCGTCTAACGTTCCTCCTTCGCTGAACGAGACGTAAGAGCGAAGTAACATTTCATTCTGTATTTCAGTTTCATATCCAACCCTCAGCACTAAGTTTTCTAATCCAATTCTAGTAGCGTCAAATTTTGATAGCGGATTGATATCTGAAAATACGTTGTCTACATTTAGTGCCTGATAATAAGCCGTTATATTTAATTCAGAATCGCCCTCGCCCAAATCTTTTAACCAATTAACAAACAAACTTTTTGGTTTTGATACATCATCGGACGATTCAATCTGCTCAAAACCTTTATATGACGGGGAGCGTCGAGGCAACTCGACACCAGACCTGTCATAATTTCCGATATTGAAGAAACCTCTCATCTGTCCGTCAGCCAATTTAGTAGACAGAGCGCCACCCAACAGATTTCCTTTTCCATTTCTGGTAGATGTTGTTTTAAAGCTTATAGAGTTTTCCAGCAACTCATCGTCTTTTGTAACTATATTAACAACACCTAAAAAAGCATTCGCGCCATACAACGCGGAAACCGGCCCACGAATCACCTCAATCTGTTTTATTGCGGCCAACGGCAGAAATTCATCGTCAATAAAGTGCTGGGAGGTAGCATCAAATGATATGCTTTGTCCGTTGATCATAAACTTTATTGTTCGACTACCAGAACGGGCACCCGAGTTTATGCCACGAACGCCAAAATTATGAATAGCTAGGTCGTAGTTATCGGCAAATCCAGAAACGAAACTCAGCACATCCGCTACATTTTGGTATCCAAATAACTTAATGTCTTCAGCCGTAATAACGGTTGTAATAGCGGGGGATAAATGACTTTTTTCTGCGGATTTTGTAACAACTTCAACTTCTATATTAAGTAGATCTTCAAGACTTATCTCTCTAAATAACGCATCATCGGAAGTGTTTGCATTAACAGCGCATGAAAACATGCAAATCATAAGAATGTATTTATTAGTACGCAAAACTTCGGCCTTCTTTTACCGTTTCGGCAGTTAACCTAATGCAAATTTAACCAACTTTGCCGCTATGATTTTATTCGTTGTATACCACGTAAGAATAGCACTTCTTCCTAATTTGCAGACCTTTATCCCCTACTCACGAATAACCAGTCATTTAGACAAATATCATCTACACTTTAAGATAGTAAAAATCAGGGACATTCGACATGTTTGGCGACGACGAATTATTGGTATTCAGTTCCGAAGACAAAGACAAATCGGAAAACGATAAACAAACATCCCCACCGTGGAAAATACTATTGGTCGATGATGAGGAAGCAATTCATCGTGTCTCAGTGCTAACCCTTAAACAACTTAAATTTGAAAATCGCCGTTTGGAGTTTTTTCATTGTTATTCTGGAAAAGAGGCAAAAGACTTCATGTCTGAACACAAGGACATCGCCCTCATTTTTCTTGACGTTGTAATGGAAACCGAACATGCTGGTTTAGATGTAGTTCGTTTCATTAGAGATGAGCTCAAGAATATAGAAGTCCGCATCATCTTAAGAACGGGACAGCCTGGTGTCGCGCCCGAGTCAGATATCATAAACAATTACGACATCAACGACTATAAAACCAAAACGGAACTCACAAGCGCAAAATTAGAAACCTCAGTTATATCCGCTTTACGTGCCTATCAAGAATTAAATGAATCAGAAACCATAAAATCAGCGTTAGACAAAATTTTACAATGCTCAAATGGTTTGTTGAAAGAAACCAGCTTAGAGGGGTTTTGCGACAATACTGTCAAGAATATTCAGGCTATTTTGCCTTTGACCCCTCAACATCATGAAGAGAACATCTCATTAGCAATTCACCACATAAACAACGAATCAAGCGGCGTCGAATTTGAGCTAAAAACAAGTGACGATGAAACTACCTATATAAAATTGCCGGATAAGACCTTAAACAGACTTACGTCGATAACCACAGATGATGAGAATTTTGTGTTAACAGAAATCGACCTAGCAGTGTTATTTATCGGCATTCATCCGCATCACCATGCTACATTCTTATTCATTAAATATGAAAAACCGATTAATAAGCAAGAACGTCAGTTATTAGCTAATTTGGCGCATAATATTGAGATAATTTGCAACAACATCAAATTGCAGGATGAGCTTACCCAGGTCAATGCTGGTTTAGAAGAGAAAGTAAAAGTTCGCACTATAGAGTTAGAGCATGCAAGAGAAAGAGCAGAGCAAGCCAACTTAGCAAAAAGTAACTTTTTGTCCAACATGAGCCATGAAATACGCACGCCCATGAATGCCATATTGGGCTTTACTCAACTCTTATCGAGAGAACAAGATATACCACAACGTCATGCATCGACCTTAGATAAAATCATCAAGGCCGGACAACATTTATTGGACATCATTAATGATATCTTGGACATTTCAAAAATAGAGGCCGGTGTAAGTAAGTTAACCATCGACAATTTTGAGCTAATCGCAATGTTAAAAGATATCGGCGGAATGTTTCAGCACAGATGCGAACAGAAACAATTACATTGGTCCTTTGAAAATCTGGCTAACGATAAAATCCATGTAAATGGTGACCAAGGCAAAATACGACAGGTCCTCATTAACTTATTAGGCAACGCTGTAAAATTCACCGACCAAGGCGGTTTAACATTGAAGCTTTCGCAAATTGGAACTGAGCGTTTTACCTTTGAGGTCATAGACACTGGCCCTGGTATTTCCAAACAAGAACAAGAGACCTTGTTCAGTAGTTTTACCCAAGGCGCAGCGGGTGCAGAAAAAGGCGGCACAGGACTCGGATTATCTATATCCTTAAAACATATAAAAATGATGGGTGGCGAATTACAACTTGAATCTGATATAGGCAAAGGTTGTCGGTTCCACTTTACAATTGACCTACCTATCGGTGAAGAACAAGAGGTTGTCGAGCCTGAAACTGAATATGAACATATTCAACTTAAACCAAACCTTTCTTTTTTAGCGCTATGCGTCGATGATGTAGCAGACAACCGAGAAGTATTAGGCAATACACTTAAAGCTTGCGGAATTGCTGTAGAGTTCGCCCAAAATGGTAAGGAAGCCATTGATCAAATAAAACAAAAGCACTTCGATATTGTGTTCATGGACTTATTGATGCCAGTTATGCGTGGCGATGACGCAATAAAAATCATTAGAAAAGACCCGGCGCATAGAAACCTGGTTTGTGTCGCTATTTCAGCTTTCAGTTTACACCACGAAATTCAGCATTACCTGAGTATAGGTTTTGACAAATTTATCGCTAAACCCTTTACCTTTGGCAAGATACACAATTGTTTGATGAAGTTTTTCCCTGATCAATTTACGGAATCTTTATCTAGTGACTTAACGGCCCCAACTGAAACGCCAAAGGTTTCCCTTAGCGAGTTTACTATTGACGCTGATATTTTGAGTGAACTAAAGTTATCTGCCGCTATAAACCGCTCATCACACGTAAAAACTTTGCTTCAAGAACTGGTCAATACTAGACCTGAAATAGAGCCCTATGTGGCTCATTTGCAAAGTTACATCGACAACTTTGATATGCCAGGCCTGGCCTCCGCGTTAGAGGAGATAAACGATGGGAAATAACATTGTTTCCATTAAAAAGAGTAAGATACTTGTCGTAGACGATAAACAGGAAAACCTTGAGTTGCTTACCAATTTACTCGAGGCGGAAGGTTTTGAAATTGCCTTTGCAACCGACGGTGAACAAGCGATCAAAATAGCAGCCCTCTTTCTTCCTCAACTCATCTTACTCGACGTAATGATGCCTGGTATAGACGGATTTGAAACCTGTCGCAGACTAAAGTCGCTAAAAGAGTTAAAAGAAATTCCAGTAATCTTTGTTACAGGCAAAGCTGAAATAAGCGACATAATTGAAGCATTTACGGTAGGCGGCGTTGATTACATAACAAAACCCATTAGGCATGAAGAAGTGGTTGCAAGAGTTACAACGCACTTACAACTTCAGGCACTCATTTCATTACGTGATGAGTTAATCAGCGCATTAAGAGAGCAAAACGTAGAGCTTGAAAACTTAGCCCGATTAAAAGACGAACAATTGGAAAAGTCGGAACAATTTAATCATATTGGAGAGTTAGTCGGCGAACTAACACACGAGATAGGTACGCCATTGGGCGTGATAAATACCGCTGTTACAAGTTTGGAAGAAAATCGGAAGAGCATCCAACAAAAATTTGATGAGCAAAACATTTCAAAAAACGCGCTGCAGAGCTTTCTGGAATTATCAGAAGAGAGTCTCGATATCGTCTTGTCAAACTTAAGGCACAGCATTCACCTTATTAGCAGTTTCAAGCAAATTATTGTGGGTGAATTCAGCCAGACAAAATCTCAGTTTGGTGTAAAAAGTTATCTTGAAGACATACAACACATACTAATACCTAAATTTAAAAACTCACCTCACAGTTTGCAAATCCAATGTGACAAATCGATAGTGATTTCCGCAGAGTCTGGAGCCCTGTCGCAAGTACTCATCAATCTAATAAATAATTCTCTAATCCACGCATTTAGTAAAGACCAGTCTGGTACCATTCACTTATCTGCTGAATTAAATGGGCCACTCGTGACATTTGCGGTAAAGGACGATGGCAAAGGCATCAGCGAAGAAAAACAGGCGAAAATATTTGATAAATATTTTACTACCCGGCTAGGAAAAGGCGGTAGTGGCCTCGGCTTATACATAGTGAAAAATCTAGTTACCAATAATTTGAATGGCGACATCATGGTTTCCAGTCAATTAAATAAAGGTACAAAATTCACAATTAACGTTCCAAAAACTAGCTAATTCGCTATTGATACTTTATAACTGTTTATTATTTAAACTCTTTTTGGATAGTATCTAGTCTCAAGAATTTAGTTTATGAGCCATGAATTTCAGAGTCTTCGACAAAAACTGGTTATCAAGTTAGGTCTAACGTATCTACTTGCTTTGGTGTTTGTCTTTGTCCTTATTTTGATCAAAAACACGTGGGACTTTAACTCTACCATTGCCGACACTCAAAACCGAGTTAACGAATCTCTCCTTGATAAAGGCATGTTATTAACCCAAAACAACAGTAATGCACTTGTTGGTCTTGTGGAAGACAATGCCTTTAGCGCGGTAGAACAAATCATTTCTCAAACTGTTCTAAACAGCACCGACGTTGTATACGGCATTTTTTCTGACGTAGAAGGTAATGAATGGGTGAAAACATTCAAAGAGCCTTATATGGAAGCATACAAGTCCGTTGTCGATGGCAACAAAAGCTGGTCTGCAACATTAAATAGAGTGAGTTCAAAAGAGTTATTTTTTGACACCTTGAGGGTCATCGAATTTGCAGCTCCCGTTACCGTAGACGGTGAACGATTGGGCCAAATTCGTTATGGCTTATCAACGGCTCAAATCAACAACACTATTTCCTCCGCAAACGAACAAGCGAGAGCCTCATTATTACAAACCCTGTTTGGTTTGTTTGCGATTGGTCTTATAACTTTAGCGCTGACCTATTGGCGCACTGACAGCGTAGCCAGAGACATAACTATCCCACTAAATCAATTAACAGACGCGGCCAATATCATAGCAGCGGGTAAATACCAACAAATTACCAGTATTAATACTAATGACGAAATTGGTATCTTAACTGACAATTTTAACCTGATGACCAATACCATTGAACGTACTATTGCTGATTTAGCCCAAATAAATGAAATTGGTGGTCAATTAGCCAAAACCAGAGATGAAGTAAACGCCAGTCAATATGTGCTTAAAGCCATGTTAAAACAATTGGAATATCAGGTGGCATTTCTATTTCAAAGCGAAAAACCCCTTAACCTATCGCTAAAAAGCGAAGTTAGTTTGTTACCGCAAGACATACAGCACTTAAGAAAATGCGTGATAAATATGCCGGAAATAATGAATTATCTGGCAGATGAAAACCGAACTGACGTATTGTTTTTAGATGACATTAATTTTGAGCAAAAGAGTTGTCAGCTGCATTCTTTGGTTTTCATCTCATTTGGTGAGATAGATTGCAAAACTTTATATGTTGCGCTAATTAACAAAGAAAAAAGCAAAGCAATTGATATGGCCGAAATTGACTTTTGCTTTTCCTTAAGACACTTGCTTAATACGTCGTTGCAAAATATTGAAATGAACGACATGTTAGAAGAGCAGAATAAGAATCTAGAACTCATCGTAGAACAACGAACCAAGGAACTCTCGATTCAAAATGAAACATTGAGCAAAACGCTTGTAGAATTAGAACAAACTCAAAGCCAGTTAATTGAAGCTGAAAAAATGGCGTCGTTGGGAAATTTAGTTGCTGGAATATCCCATGAAGTGAATACACCACTTGGTGTAGCGGTAACCGCCGCTTCGCACCTAAACACAAGAACATGTCAATTTGATAAACAATTCAAACAAGAACAAATCACTAAGAATGAATTTATACAATTCATGGATTCTACGGTAGAAATGTCCGACATCATATTGACCAACCTTGATCGCGCAGCGAAGCTCATCCAAAGCTTTAAACAAATAGCGGTCGATCAGAGTTGCGACATAGAATGTGAGTTTGAATTAAAAAAACACTTAGAAATGCTCATCGTCAGCCTGCAACCGACCTATAAAACACTGCCCATAGATATTAGAGCTCAGGGGGAAGACTTTAAGGTAACAAGTTTTCCGGGTGTGATGAATCAAATCGTGTCAAACCTTGTTATGAATAGCATTTTGCATGGACTTGCAGGTTGCGAGCACGGTGAAGTGATTGTTGACATTAGACGCGACGATGATTCTGTTATCATCATTGTTTCTGATGATGGCAAAGGCATCCCTGACGATATAAAGAAAAAAGTCTTTGATCCATTTTTTACGACTAATCGCGGAAAAGGTGGTACAGGTTTAGGCTTAAATATTGTTTACAATTTGGTAACACAAAAGTTAAAAGGCGACATACATATTGAGGACATGAAACCAAAAGGTACAAAGTTTGTGATGACCTTTCCTTTGTCGTAATTTGCGTCTCAGCCGATGGACGCAATAACGGACGATGGCCCTAGTGGGCCACCAACCTGAATTGACTAATTATTGGCTAAATAGTCCCAAGCCATGTTACTTAGCGTCGCAGTGCCCACTTTGAACGCTGACTCTTCAAATACAACGAGCGGAGAATGATTGCTCGGTACCGTTGATAAATCGGTTCCCTTTGGTGTTGCACCGAGGAACATAAACACGGAAGGTATTTCCAAAGCATAAAATGAAAAGTCTTCCGCCCCCGTTATCTTAGGCATTTCAATAACATTATCTTTACCGGCTGTTTTTTTAATCGTCGGTAACATAGACTCCATCAGCTCACGATTATTCGCCGTTACTGGATAGCCTTCATAAATATCAACTTTTGCCACTGCACCTTGTGACTCTGCGATCTTTTCAGCAGTGACTTTTAACTTTTCAAAAATTTGTTGTCTTATTCCCATATCAAAGTTTCGGATAGTTCCGACTAAATTTACTTTGTCTGGGATAATATTGTTACGAACACCACCAGAGATCTTACCAAAACTAACCACGGCGGGCTCTTTAGTAATATTGACCTGCCGACTTACAATGGTTTGAACACCATTGATGATCTGCGCAGAAGCAACAATAGGATCAACTCCAGACCAAGGGCGAGAGCCGTGCGCCTGTTTGCCACTCACTTCTATCTCAAATCTATCCGCACTGGCCATAATAGGTCCAGAACGATAACCAATCGTGCCTGTATGCATGCTTGAAGTGATATGAAGGCCAAATGCAACATCAGGCTTGTACTTTTTGAATAACCCTTGTTTTAACATCAGCTCAGCGCCGCCTTCTTCACCCGGAGGCGCGCCCTCTTCAGCAGGTTGAAATACGAACAAAATGTTACCCGCTAACTCGTCTTTTTTCGCAGTCAGCGCTTCCGCGGCTCCCATCAACATGGCAACATGCGTGTCATGCCCACAAGCATGCATAACACCAGTTTTCACGCCACGATACTCCGTGGTAACGGTTGATTTAAATGGTAAATCATTGTTTTCAGTAACAGGAAGTGCATCCATGTCCGCCCGCAACATTACAGTCGGCCCAGGTTTTGCTCCTTTCAATAGACCTGCAACACCTGTGTAAGCAATGCCTGTTTCGACTTCTAGTCCTAGACTCTTCAAATGATCAGCAATTTTTTCGGCAGTTTTGAATTCACGATTACTGAGTTCCGGATTACGATGTAAGTCACGTCGCCATTCAATAACTTTGCCTTCCACAGCTTTAAGCTCCTTCTCTAGTGAAGATGCTTGAACCGACACCGTTGAGAAAGCAGATAGAAGCGCCAAACTAATTGCAGATGATTTATACCACTTAGATTTCATATTCAGACCCTGTTGTTTTTTTCCATATACTACTCACGAAACTTAAAAAGGCAATTAGACTTTGTTTTGTAACGTTTTTCTTCTAACGGTATAGTGTGGGGTTTTAGACATAAGCTAGTAAAAAACAAATTATGAACAAAGACGATCTAAAACAAGAATGGTCACTATTACAGAACCAATTTGATAGTTATGAAAAACATTCGTTAATTATAAAACTTATTCATTTAACGTTTGTTGGCCTATTACTGGCAATGGACAAAATAAACGTTTCTATTATTTTAGTTGCCCTATGCTTTTGGTTACTTGACGGCATTTGGAAGACGTTTCAATCTCGCATCGAAACACGATTGTTGAAACTAGAAGACTGGATAAAGAATGAAGATGACAAACTCATCGTCAGTCATCAGTTTAATTCAGACTTTCTATCGAACCGCGGTGGTACAGCCGCTCTCATCGCTGAGTATATTAAAAACTCACTAAAACCAACCGTAGCATTTCCACACATCATTTTGGTCTTGTTGTTGCTCGTGGCTTAGTAACCCTTTGAAGAATCAATCATATTAAGCAGAGGTAGACCTTCTTTACATCTTTGATAGTTTTCGACTACCTGTTTGACGGCAGTATCTACATTGGTTACTGCCGAAACATGAGGCGTTATTTGAATTTTAGGGTGAGTCCAGAAGTCATGAGCTTCTGGCAATGGTTCGGTTTGAAACACATCCAAGAATGCGAAGTCAAGTTCACCTGAATCTAATGCCCAAATCAAATCAGCTTCTACCAAATGAAGGCCCCTGGCAACATTAATCACCACACAATGAGAAGGCAGTTGCTCGAACATCGATTTATTTAATATCCCTTGTGTTTGCTCTGTAAGCGGCAATAAGCAAACCAAATAATCAATCTGTGGCAACAGAGCTTGAAACCCATCTTCGCCAGAAAGGCACGTCACGCCATCTATGTTTTTCTGAGTGCGACTCCAACCTAAAACTTCAAAACCATTAAGCGAAAGCGTATTCGCTGTCGCAATGCCCAATTGCCCTAAACCTAAGATACCCACTTTGTTTCCGCTTCTTGGGCTTTTAGGCTTCCAAATTTGCCGCTCTTGCTGTTGTTGAAACTGAGTTGCTCTCAATCTATGAGAAAGAACCTGACTCAGTACAAATCGTCCCATGTTCATCGCTAAGTCTGCATCCACAATTCTGGCAATTGGCACATCAGGCAATAATGGATCTTCGATTATAGAATCAACACCCGCGCCAAAAGACGATATCGCTTTTAGATTTTTGAATGGCATTAAACTACCGTGCTGGTGTTTCCAAACCAAGGCAAAATCTATTTCAGCGGGTTCTTTTACATCGGGTAAAAGTTTAATCTCTTCGACAGGAATAAACTCTGTTAATTTAGCCACGAGTTTATCCAGTGGGCGGTCAGGAATGTTGATCAACAAAGACATGTAGGGCTAACCTTCCTTAACTTCATCTCGAAGTTTTTTCTTCAAAAATTTGTCAATGGCTTTTGCGGTGGCAAAAAAACCAAAACTGCCAGTTACCATAGTGGCAGCACCAAACCCCATATTGCAATCGAGGCGAGTTGAACCTTCAGACGACGTTTTTAGCGCACACACGCTTCCGTCCGCTTGAGGATATTGCAACTGCTCCGTGCTGTATACACAGTCAATAGAGAACTTTCTTTTAGGGTTTTTACTGAAGTTATGTTCGCGTCGAAGCTGATTTCTAACCTTAGATAAGAGAGGATCGTGCGTTGTTTTTGCAAGATCACCGTATTGAATCTGACTCGGGTCCGTTTGACCGCCCGCCCCACCCGTCACCACTAGCGGTATTTTATGACGTTTGCAATGGGCGATTAACGCAGTTTTTGCATTGATACTGTCTATGGCGTCAATGACAACATCAAATTTCGAATTGGTTTTATCACCAAACATTTCATAAAGGTTTTCGGGAGTGACAAAGTCTTCTATGTTATAAACGTTGCAATCTGGATTTATCAGTCTGATGCGCTGTGCCATCACATCGACTTTGGCTTGCCCTATCGATGATGTGTCAGCATGGATCTGTCGATTCGTATTAGTCGTACATATATCATCCAAATCCACGAGTGTAATACTACCGACACCGCTCCTTGCGATTGCTTCGGCTGCCCAGGTTCCGACCCCACCAATACCAACTACACAAAAATGCGCTTGTTTAAGCCAATCAGATTGTTTTTGACCATATAATCTGGCGATGCCACCAAAACGAGTTTCATAATCACTCATAGTTAAAACTTACTACCTTTTCGGCCAATTCAGATCAAATCCACAATCCAAATCGGTTACTTGTTGTAAAATGGACGAAGAATATAACTCGCCACTTTCAGGTTGCTGTAGGAACTCGAACGTATTCCCAGAATATTCAAATCTTAAAGCAAAAGCGTGCAGGTACCCCCTATCCGCGGCTTCTCCACCGTATAAGGTATCGCCTAAAATCGGTGAACCTATGCTTTTTAACGCTACTCTAATTTGATGTGTTTTGCCGGTTTCAGGTTTAATTAAAAATAAACGTAGACCAGGTATATTAGTCTGTAGGCCCCAGCTAAAAAAACGACTGACGGCTAAGTTATCGTTCGACTTGGTCAACATCCATTTTGATGATCGTGCTTTTTGCATTCCACCAATGATGCTTCCCTGTTTCTTTTTTGGCTTTTTGTTTGAAAGCGCCAGATAAAGCTTTTCCACGTTTTTTTGCTCAAACATCAGCATGAATGTTTTCGCTGCGGCCTGGTTTCTGGCCATAATCACCAAACCGCTAGTTAACTTATCCAATCGATGCACAGGATAGAGCTTTTCATTGAAATAGCGCTGACACTGATTAAAAAAACCAGTTGATTCACTTTCGTCACCCTGATTTTCATCATGAAAGCCAATGCCAGCAGGTTTGTTAACAATGTAGAAATCTGGTTCTGCTGTTACAACTTTAAATTCGCCTAGATCCATACTTATAACGTTTTTAAACTCGCGACTAGGCGACGCACCTGCTCAAGATCTTCCATTGTATCAACTCCTGCTGGTGGCGGTTCGACTGCCAATGCCACATGAATAGCCTCTCCTTGCCATAAAACCCTAAGTTGTTCTAGCGATTCAATTTGTTCCAACTTTGAGGTAGGCCAAGAGACATATTGACGGATAAAGTCCGCACGATAAGCGTAGATTCCGATATGACGCAGATAGTCATAATTAAGCTCATCATCGCCTCCATCACGATCAAACGGAATCACTGAGCGTGAAAAGTAAAGCGCCAATCCATCTTTGTCGGTAATCAGCTTAACTACATTTGGATTGTTTAATTCATTAACTGAACAAATAGGCTCCGCCAACGTCGCCATGCCAACCTTCGCAGGATCTAACTTAGCCAGGTTGTCCGCTATTTGACCAATGTTAACGGACGGGATCATAGGCTCATCCCCCTGAACATTCACTACTATGGTGTCAGACTTGAACTTATACTTTTCAACGACTTCTGCCAAACGTTCGGTACCAGAGTCATGCTCAGCACTAGTCATACAAACTTCACCATTAAAGCCTGCAACCGCATCTGCCACTCTGTGGTCATCTGTTGCGACGATCACTTGCTTGGCGCCCGAAGCTATCGCACGTTCATAAACCCATTGAACCATAGGTTTGCCACCAATATCCGCCAGTGGTTTCCCCGGCAACCTCTTAGAGTCATAACGAGCGGGAATGACGACAACAAATTCGGAAGTATTTTCAGACATGACTGCTCCTAACGCTGGTTTAACTGGCTATTTCAATTGCTCAATTTCTTCAATAGTTAACTGGCGGGCTTCACCTTCTAACATAACTGGAATATCGTCTTTTATTGAATAAGCAATTCTATCCGCTTTACATACTAGTTCGTTTTGCTCTTTCTGATATTCCAACTTGGACTTGCAGATTGGACAAGCAAGTATTTCCAATAATTTTTTATCAAAAGCCATGATGGGCCCCTATGTCGATTTTTTACATTTTTTGTTTATGATTGAAACTAATTCAGCTTCCAGTGAAGCTGATATATTGGCAGATATAGGCAATACCAACCACTTATCATTCGCCAGAGACTGACACTTAACCGCATCTTTTTCGGTCATTAATAAGTATTCGTTTTCTTTTAGCTTTATTTGCGCAAAGTCTTCTTTTGTAAATGCATGATGATCTGGGAACCAAGTCGTAGATTTGATATCTAGGTTTAAATCCGCAACCGTCTTTTCAAAACGGTTTGGATTGCCAATGCCTGACACCAAATGCACCTTTGCACCTTTCTCCAAAACAACAGGCTCAGAAGACTCAACGGTATAAATATCACCTGGTACCAAATGATACGCCCCTTCTGCATCATTACCTTGATTTTTGACAACTAAATCAACGTTGTTCAATCGAGAGGGGGATTCCCGCATCGGCCCAACCGGTAACAACCAACCATTGCCAAACAACCTTTCCGCGTCGAGCAATACAATTTCTACGTCTCTATCCATGGCATAATGTTGAAGGCCGTCATCGGCAATAACGATATCTGCAGACGTTTTTTCAATTATATACCTGACAGCTTCGGAACGTTGTGGCGCTATCACGACCGGGCAGCCACTTCGCATCGCCAGTAGTTTAGGTTCATCACCACTTTCTTCGATTGAACTTTCACGTGTCACTAGTCTTGGAAAATCGGGCCCAGATTTTGAAGCCCCATAACCACGACTAACAATTGCAGGGGAATAACCCATTCGTTTCAATAACTCAACTAAGTGCAATACAAATGGCGTTTTACCTGTCCCGCCCACGGTTATATTGCCTACCACTATGACTGGCAGCTCAAAATGGTTCACTTTAAGTAACCCAAGTTTGAACAGGGCTCGACGAACCACACCTATAACAAAAAACAGAACAGTCAGCGGAAGAAGCCAGTAGGTTTGTTTATGATGGCCATACCAGCCTTTTTCAATCCAGTTCATTGTTCAGTGCTTGTCTCTTCCTGAGTAAACTGCAACTGATGCAGGGCGGCATAAGCGCCTTCTTTCTGTAACAATTCCTGGTGAGATCCTTGCTCGACGATCTGGCCTTTTTCCATCACAATAATTTTGTCTGCTTTCTCTATCGTCGACAATCGGTGCGCAATGACGATACTCGTTCTGTCTGCCATTAAAGTATCCAGTGCGGCCTGAATCGCTCGCTCAGACTCAGTATCTAATGCAGAAGTCGCTTCATCCATGATTAGGATAGGTGCATCACGCAATAACGCCCGCGCTATGGCGACTCGCTGTCTTTGACCACCAGAAAGTGCACTGCCATTTTCACCAATCACAAAATCCAAACCTTCTGGTTTATTGTTCGAAAACTCAGTGACATGAGCCATCTTTGCAGCCTTTTCGATTTGCTCTTTGGTAACGCGTTCCATGCCATAAGCGATATTATTTGCGATGGTATCGTTAAACAAAACAACATTTTGTGACATTAGCGCGATGTGGGAACGCAAATTTTGAAGCTCAAAATCAGCAATGTCGACATCGTCAATTTTAATCGTTCCTTTTGTCGGATAATAGTAACGCGGTACGAAATTAGAAACGGTGGTTTTACCGCTACCAGAGCGCCCAACCAGAGCAACCGTCTGGCCTGCAGCGATTTCCAGATTAAACTTGTTAATAGCCTTGGACTCAGCATTTTCATAACTAAATTCTACATCCACGAACTCAATTCGACCTGTTAGTTTGTCTAATTTTACGGTTCCCTTATTTGGTTCCGATGCTTCATCCAGCACTTCAAACACACTTTGCGCTGCCGTTAGACCTCTTTGAAATTCACTGTTTACATTGGTAAGTTGTTTGAGTGGGCGCAACAAAGTCATCATGGCAGAAATAACCACAGTAAAAGTACCAGGAGACAATGTCGACAACATCTCAGGTTGAGCGGCCAAATATAAAACCGCCGCCAAAGCAAAAGACGCGATAATTTGAATGCTGGACACGCTTAGCGTTTTAGTCGCGACCATCTTCATTCGTTGCTGACGATTCTGGTTATTAACAGTCTTGAATTCCGAGGTCTCTTTGTCCTGGCCTCCAAACGCAAGTATAACCTTGTGCCCAGCAATCATCTGTTCCGACTGACGTGTTACATTGCCCATTGCTTGTTGAATTCTTTTGGAAATCACACGAAAACGTTTAGTTACTACATTTACAACTACCGCCACGATTGGGACAAGCACTAAGATCGCAATCGATAACTGCCAGCTGTGGTAAAACATGATGGCGAGAAGACCTATGACATACGCCCCCTCTCTCACCAAAACCATTAGGGCCTTCGAACAGGCATTCTCTATTTGCTCTGTATCATATGTGATCTTCGAGATAAGGTTGCCCGCTGATTTACTGTCGTGATAACTGACGGGTAGGCTCATTACTTTTTCATACAAAGCCTGACGTAAATTCATCACAACTTTTGACCCAACCCAACCTAGCCCATAAGTGGCCATGTAATTAGTCAGGCCACGCAAGATAAATACGATAATGACAAACAGCGGCGCATACGTTAATACAGTATTACTTTGCGCGGTAATACCATCGTCGATAAAGGTCTGAATTTGTGAAATAAACAAGGCATCAATTGCGGCATTACCAATCATTCCAACAATTGCGATGGCAAAAACCAACTTAAACGGCAATACGTAATTAAACAGTCGTTTAAAAGTGCTAGTGTATTTTTCTGTCAAGATGAGGCCCTAATTCAAGCTCATGTTTAGGATAAGGGGGAGATTCTACCGTATTTGTTGCTGAATGCTAAAAGGATTTTGCCTTTTCCAAAAAGGAGTTAAATCGTTTAGATAAATTTTGAACTCAATAGCTTCCAAAGGTGAACTTCGCAAGCTGATAGTCACTTCACCATTATCTCTTGTAGAAAACTGCTTTGCACCTAAAGTTTTGTATCTTTGTTGGACTTCCTTAGTGGGAAATCCAAACCGGTTATATACTCCGGCAGCGTGAACCACTGCATGAGGACTTACCGCTTTTATGAACGCCATGCTAGAGGAATATTTGCTGCCATGGTGGGGAGAAATCAATACATCGGCCGTCAGTGAAATAGCTCCAGATTTGTGTCTTTTTACCAGAATTTTCTCAACAGATTTGCCAATATCACCTGACAATAAAAGCGATTTACTGCTGTTAATATCGGTTACTTTTACCACGCAGGATTTATTATTATCAGATAGGTTTTTCCAATCATCTTTGGGCCCGTTTAAATCTGGCCATAATAGCTGCCACTGCAAATTCTGCCAGTTACCGCTATTCAAGACTGAACCTGGATGATTTAAACACCCCATCAACCAATTATTCACAGTAAAGTTATCGTCAATAAAATCTGAATTACCTTTATGGTCACTGTCCATGTGCGAAACAACGACCGTATCAATTACAGTCATACCTAGTCTAGTTACCATTGGTGCCACAACAGCTTCAGTTGCGCTGAATCCACTTCTGAAAACTGGACCCAGATCGTACACAAAGAGTTTGTCACCTTGCCTAAGCAATACACTCGTGCCTTGCCCTACATCCATTACTCTGATAATTAATGGCAAGTTGTCACTATTAAAAATGATATATCGGCTCAAAAAAGTAGGAACAATGACAAAGCAGGAAATAAGCCCCAGCCCCCTATAATTTCTGAGTCTTGGTAAACAGGCTAAAGCCAATAAAATCGGAAGGCAAATCCAAAATATCAGACTTGAAAACGTCACATAGTTGAATTTATTGTCTATCAAATTTATGAAGTTGAATAACGCACCTAGAATGAAATCTAAATAAACATAAAATCCAGAAAATACATCTTGAGAGATAAAAACCAAAACGGTTAACAAAAAATTCAGAGGAACCAACAAGAAACTAAACACAGGTATGGCGACTAGATTCACAATAATTCCGGCTAAAGAAAATCCGGAAAACCAAAACGCCATGATGGGAAACAAGCAAACTGTGATAAACAGTTGCAAGAAAAAAAGTTGTTTTGACCAATTCCAACACCGGATCACAAAAGACTGGCCTTCTAACTCAGAACCTAAACCGAAGCCAAACAATTGATTAAAACTTAGAATTGCCATAACTGCACCGAAACTCAACCACCAACCGGCCCCTAACAATATGCCAGGTTGTAGCGTTACGCTGAGAACCGCAACTATGGCTAACACCTTAAATCGATTTGAATACGCGAATAAATTAGTTAACAGCACCCATAGTGAAACCATGAGCACCGCTCTAAAAGCAGACACGACAAAACCAAGTAGAAACAAATACAACCACAACAATATTAAAGCCGCCGCAGCCTTAACTAAATGCGGGTTTTTAAATGTTAAGAAACGCAAACCCCACCCTATTGTTTGAGATAGAGCAATATAGATAATACCAATGTGCAGGCCGGAAATAGCGAGTAAATGGCCTATTCCCATTTGTTGTAACCATTTTTTGTCGGAGTTGGTTAGCAGGCTTTTGTCGCCTAATGTCAGTGCTACCCAATACTTTTGGTAAAAACTCTGATGTGTAGACGATATTAGTTTATCTAACGCTTGTTGCGGCCAAGCAATTCTATTGGAAATGATCTCGACATTACCCTTGACATAACCCGTTGCCACATAGTGGTTAGAAAACAACCATTGACTGTAGCTAAATCCCGCAGAGTTTTCATAACCCACTATGTGTTTAAGTTTAACTTTTACACGAATTGTATACCCTTGTTTTAAAAAAGTTTTGTCTCTATCTGTTGGATACCAATTAACCCTTACAAAAGTATCAGGAAGATACCACAAATTGTTAACTGTCATTTGAGCCACTTTAGACAATCTAAAAGATAACTTAATTGGCGTATTTTTAGCCAGATTGTTTGTCGATACGACAGGTTCGCTTATTACCCCTTCCACCAGATACCAGTTTGCTCCTTGCCTTGGACGCCAAGTTTCATAATAAGATTGATAATAGATAAAAAGAAATGACCATGCGAACAAAGCCCCGTTCAGCAGTAAATGTGAAAGGATAACTCTGTTACTTCGACAAACAATTACAGTAGAAAGGAGGACCGCTACGCACAACGTAATAAACAGCCAACGCGAGTTAAGCAAAATCGGCAGTTTAAAAAACAAACCATGTCCCATTAAATATCCGAGACACCAATAAACCATGATGTAAATCCTTTTACATTTTTGTCATAATTGTTTAATTACATTTATGCAGATTTAAGGTAACGTTACGCCACCTTGGTTTGGAGTATAGTTAGTATCATTTGCTAACAAGTACAGTTCTGCTTTTAATCTACGAACGAATTTATGCCTAAAAAGATCATTAAAAAATACCTACCTGATCACCAGTCCATTAAGGAAAACCGCGCCGTCAATATGTTTGGCGAATTACTTCATGATGCTAATTTGTGGCATCTTAACCGACGCTCAGCGCGCGGTGCTTTTGCAATTGGTTTGTTTAATGCGTTTGTACCCGTGCCTTTTCAGATGTGGTTGTCAGCAGTTGCTGCGATTATTTTTAAAGTCAACCTTCCGCTTTCCGTCGCATTGGTTTGGATAAGTAACCCTTTAACCATGCCTCCTATGTTCTATGGCTGTTATTTAGTTGGCGAGTGGATCCTTGGCGATACCGGTTACGAATTTGCGTTTGAGCCAAGTTGGGATTGGTTAGTTCAAAGCCTCTCCACTATTGGTCCTACCTTCCTTTTTGGGTGTTTAGTTGTGTCGATTGCTTCATCCATCATTGGATTTTTTGGTATTAACTGGTTGTGGCGATATTCCGTGGCAAAAGCCTGGAAAATGCGTCAGCTAGAACGCGCTAATCGCAACAAAAAAGACTAAACTAACAATGCCTCTTCTATAGAGGCATTTTTGTATTGATTGAATTCTGGCATAATGCCGGCGACTTTTTCCAACAAACAGATTTTAGGTAGATCAATGACTCAAATCACTATCCAGACACCCGATGATTGGCACTTACATTTCCGCGACGGCGATATGTTAAACGAAACCGTGCCAGCCACAGCTCGTTGTTTCAAAAGAGCCATTGTTATGCCTAATTTAGTGCCACCGGTGACTAATGCGCAAATGGTTAATGAATACCGAGAGCGCATTTTGGCAGCAAGGCCTGAAGGCAGTGAATTTGAACCTTTGATGACTTTGTATTTAACAAACGATACGACACGTCAAGATATTATCGATGCCAAAGCGGCAGGTACGATTGCAGCCAAGCTTTACCCTGCGGGCGCCACGACCAACTCTGACGCTGCCGTAAGCGCATTAGATGCACTCTTCCCTATTTTTGAAGAAATGCAAACACAAGGCATGTTATTGTTGGTTCACGGTGAAGTAACCGAAAATCACATCGACATCTTTGACAGAGAAAAAGAGTTCATCGATCGTAACTTGACTCGAATTGTCAATGCTTACCCAGACTTGAAAGTCGTATTTGAGCACATCACAACCAAAGACGCGGTGGAGTTTGTATTGGGCGCTAGCGACAACGTTGCGGCAACCATTACACCTCAGCACTTATTGTTAAACCGAAATGACTTATTAGTTGGTGGCGTTCGCCCACATAACTATTGCTTGCCGGTTCTTAAGCGTAACATTCACCAGCAGGCTTTGCGTGAAGTCGTGGCAACTGGCAACAAAAAGTTCTTCTTGGGCACTGATTCCGCCCCACATGAAAAAGATAAAAAAGAAAACGCGTGTGGCTGTGCTGGCTGTTACAGCGCCTGGAGTGCCTTAGAGTTATACACTCACGTGTTTGACGAACTAGACGCTTTAGACAAATTAGAAGGCTTTGCCTCACACCATGGTCCAGACTTTTATGGGTTACCGAGAAACGAAGGTACCGTAACTTTGGTAAAAGAAGATTGGACTATTCCTGCTGAAATTACATTACCAAACGACAAACCTATCGTACCGTTTTTTGCCGGTGAAACCTGTCATTGGAAAATCAAATAAGATTTATCAAATTAGAACCTGAAGGCACTGAAACAGTGCCTTCTTATTGCGATTAATTCAAAATAACTACTGCGAATTACGTGTATAAACTGACAGGATAGGAAACTTATTAACCCCGAAAGAAACCGTGATTGTCTGCGTTTCTTGTCCTCTAAAACGATAAGGCTCTGCTTTAGGGTTTGAACGACTGCCATCTGCAAATAGTGCCATTAAATGTTGATGATCCAATATGCGGAGTCCTTTTGACAAATTTGTTAATGTTAATACCGCCCAACGTTCGCCTTTGTCATTACTCATTAGAACATAATGCTCCAAATCAAAATCGCCTATTTTAGGCTGCTGGCGGTCTTCATTAGGAAACGCTAGCTCAACGCCTTGTGGAACCACTCTATCCACAGACAAGGTTTCAGATTTATGCGCGTTCACATGAAATGCCACCAAACCTAATGCCATTAGAAGTAACTTTTTCATTTGCCTTCCATTTCACTAAAATGTTCTAGTTGGTCGAATTATTAACACAACATTTACGATATCCGAAGATAAAACACAATCCACACAACAGCCAAACCCAGTTTGACCAAACTCCAAATGGCTCAAACAATTCAGGTTTCCTTAACCACAACTGGATACCAAGCGCCCCCCTTACAATACAAAGACCACCAATAACATAAATACCAAGCTTTAAAAACAGTAAAGGCCTGATTAAACTTGCCCCAGATAATGCATACAAACCACAGATAACAAACAAAGCAGATACGATGGTAGTTCCGATCGGCGCAAGCATAGTCCCTTGTTTCGCAGATTCTACAATTTCTTCAGGTGCCATTTGAGAGGCATAACATTCTGGGCCCAGAACGATGCATGACATATGCGCAATGGCGGTAATAATTGCAACCGATGCGGCTAATAACAACATGATCACACCATAATTAAATTTCATTGGCTTTACTTTCCCTTTTTATATTAGTGTCCACATAACTTCCACGATATGAGTCTAGGTTTATTCCAGCTCCAGAATTTGCTCTTTCACTGCCAATCGTGCAGAGTCGATGGCCACAACAATCCTGTCAACGGCGTCTCCATCGTCACTCATGTCCCGCCAGTTATTGGACCATGTCGACTTTAACTTTCCCGCCTGAGCAACGACTGTCGGATTAGTTAATACGCTTAAGTCAGCAATTAAACCAACTTTTATCCAACCTTTTCTAGGATTACCATCTATGGGATTTTTGTCATAGTGTGCGGCATAAACTAAATGTTCTAACGCAGACAGTTGTTGAAGAATTTCGAAGCTGGCTACTCTTTTGCTATTGTTCTGCTCAGAAAGCTCCAAGCGCCAAACATTATAGGAAAAACCCACTAAAGCAAAAACGACACTAAATAGTGCCGTTAGTTGATAAACCTTAAGTCGTTTAGTTATTGCCTGTCTCATGCGTTTGTTTTTCAGGTTCCCGCTCTACGTCATTTTGATCATCGCCATCAATAAGCTTGTCATGTTGCTGCATCTGATCTTGCCACATTTTAATCGCTTTTTGTCTCATATCAGACGTTCGGTCTCTTTCGTCTAATATCGTCATGCCCAACATACATTCCAATAAATCTTCTAACGTTACGATACCTTGAACGTCACCATATTCATCAACTACCAGACAAATGTGTAAACGTTTCTCTAGGAAAGTCGTAAACAAATTAGATAACTCAATAGTCTCTGGAACAGTATGAATCGATTTAACCAACTTCGCTATGCGATATTCCGGTCCTAATCTGTGATATGCCAACATGATGTCATTCTTAAGTACAAATCCAATAATATCATCCGCATCTTCATCATATACCGGTACGCGAGAAAATGGCTCAGAGCCGTGTTGTTCAAGGTAAGCTTTAACTGTTAAATCTTTGTGTACTTTAAACAAAACCGTTCTTGGAGTGAGAATCGCCGCTAGTTTTGTATGCCTAAAACGTAATAAACTGGTTATGATTGTAGACTCATCTTCTCCTAATACACCGTGTTCAGATCCTAACGTCGCCATCGCGTCTATTTCAGCACGAATAAAATCGGCTTCATTCTTTTTACTTGAAAACAATTTCGTTAGTTGATCAGAAATCCAAACAAACGGTTTTAATACAGTGATCATGACCGGCAATACTCGGCAAACAACACCAGATAACTGTCGCCAATAATTAGCGCCAAGTGTCTTGGGGATAATCTCAGAGAAGATCAAAACCAATAAGGTCATAATCGCAGACGCAATACCCACCGCCGCATCACCAAAAACTACCGCTGCCTGTGCGCCGACCCCAGCAGCACCTGCTGTGTGCGCAATTGTGTTAAGAGTAAGAATGGCAGCAAGAGGCTGATCGATTTGTTTTTTTAATCGCTGCATGCGTTCTGCTGAAACTTTATTTTCCGATTTAACACTGGCAATGAAGCTAGGGGTAATACTCAGTAAAACCGCTTCCATTACTGAACAAAGAAAGGAAATGGTGATGGTGACGATCATTAATATCGTAAGTAAATACATGAAGTTATATTTTTAGAAACAAAACTGGATAGTAGTTGATCGACGCTCTGGAAACAATCACAAAATTAAAGAAACGAGCCTAAGGTTAAAAACAGACCAAATGCCAACGAACAAGTACCCGCAGGCCTAAATGTAGGTTCAAATTTTTGTGCAGACCATCTAGCAAATTTTTTATGCCTATCAGGCCCAATAAGTAATAAACCAAATGATACCAATATTAATAACCAACCAATTCCGCTGATTAGATTAGGTGCAAATGTATCCTTGCCAAAAATAACAAATAAAACCCCGAAGAATCCGCGGCTGACTATTTCAAACTGATGAAAATACTGATATTTACTAAACCTAACGATGCCATCAGCCCACTGTTTTGGCCTAACAATCATAATCATACTTAAAAGCATCATTAAAAAGCCGAAAATCAAGACAAAGAACATGCATACCAATCCTTATAAATATTTAGTCATTCAGCGAGAATTAAAAGGCTTAGAGGCAAGGCATTGATTGCAAAGAATGGTTGTTCCCTTGTTAAAATCAATAACGCAGCATATGAGCCTTTTAAACTCGCCCTTTGGGAGCTTGTCAGGAGCACGATAACTTCGCAAAACTTGATTGATGTAGAATAACTATACCTGCTCATGTTTCTCTTGTTCTCCTACTCCTGACATAGCTCTGAACTGATTAAATACTTATGAGGATTGGTATATTCTCCTCTCGCTTTATTGTATTGTTCTTTTGCTCATTCGGACTCTATCGCTTTAAGCGCTCTTTCTGCGATGTACGGGTCACGTAACATCTTAATTGATTGTACAAAATCTTCTGGCGCACCTTGAGATTGACAAGACTCAATCCATAAATCTAGTTCTTTCTGACGGTCTAATTCTGACAAAGACAAGACCGCGACTAAACGCCGCCTGACTTCTTCATTATCTTGCGCCACCTGTATAAGCGAAACCAAATCGTCCAAAGCCTCATCGTCATTCAGTTCTCGAACAATCGCTTTGAACTTATCGCTTAGCCAATTGATAACCATATATAAATACCCTTCTCAACTTGGCTCTGAAACCAATAAATTTAGTTTACACCAATTAAACCGAATACAAACAGGCATAAATTAGATGCCGTTTCTTTAAGCTTGGCCCGGCCTAACGGTTAGATGAATATTTTATGAAGTCTCATCGTACCACTTTACATATAAAAAACCTGTGTTAACATTTCAGCGTACACGCGTAAGCTCAAAATAAGAAGTTCAAATGTCGAATCAAATTGCCCAATATTCCATTGCTGAGGAAATCGCTAATGCGGTGAGTCATGGCATTGGCGCTATGTTAAGTGCCGCTGGTATGGCACTGTTACTGTTTATGGCAGCTATGGATAATAACTACTCTAAGTTATTTAGTTACCTTGTTTATGGTATTTGTCTTATTTCGCTATTTTTGGCTTCAACTTTGTACCATGCATTGGTGCACGAAAAAGCCAAAAGTTTGTTTAAGCTATTAGATCACTGTGCAATTTATCTACTAATAGCGGGTACCTATACGCCTTTATTAAGTATCAACTTAAAAGGCAGTCTAGGTTACACTTTGTTAATTGCCATATGGGTTTTAGCGGCGATCGGCATCTTATTTAAAGTAAGATATGGCTCGAAATATAAAGTCATCTCACTTACGACCTACCTTGGAATGGGTTTTATTGCTTTGTTTTTCATAAACCATATTTATGCCGCTTTAGAGTTTGGTGGTTTCATTTTGTTATGTCTTGGCGGACTTTTTTATAGCAGCGGTGTAATTTTTTATGTAAACAAAAACATACCTTTCAATCATGCAATTTGGCACCTGTTTGTGCTCTTAGGTGCCGCTTGCCATTATTTTATGATCATGTTCTACGTTTAGGAGACCAAAAGATCTAGCGGTCTCATTTTTGAAGCTTTACGTGCAGGATATATCGTTGCCAAAAACGCAATACTCAGCGCCGTTAAAACCACTACGGCAGCCTGAACTAGATTGATTTCACTTGGGATCCGGTCAATAAAATACACGTCACCATCTAGAGCTTTGAAATTAAGCCATTGTTCAAACATGGCAAATAACTCGGGTAAATTATAAGCCAATAATAAACCCCATACCGAGCCCCAGAAAATGCCTTTTAACGCAGTTAATAAGCCCATCAGCATAAATACACGCTTAACAGTTTCTGGCATCAATCCCATGGTTTTCAAAATGCCAATATCGGAGTGTTTTTCTTGAACCGCCATAGTTAACGACGACACTATGTTAAAACAGGCAACAGACATAACCAAAATCATCACCAAATACATAATATCTTTTACTAATACAATGTCGTTATACACGTGACCATGTGTCCGATACCAGCTCATAACATAAACATAGTCATTCAAAGTTTGACCAATAGACTGCGCCGAATAGTGTGCATTAAATGGGTCAATTAAAGCCACCTTAACGCCCTCTGCTTGTTCTGCCGATAATCCTAACTTCTTTTGTAACAGCGTTAACGGCAAATAAACCTGACCATAATCCATCTGCCCACCAATCTGATAAATACCAACAACGGGAACTCGAATGAACTTCGGTGAAGCCATGCGACCAGATGCAGAAAGACTGGGGATGAGAATCTCGACATTATCACCAACGATTAGGTTCAACTTCTCAGCTAACCCGGCACCAATGACCGCACCTTCTTTCTCATCTAACCACTTTCCAGAGTTTATAAACTCAGTGGTACGGTTAACTGTGGATTCCAAAGTAGGATGAACTCCATGAACGAGAACGGCTTCTAACGTTTCTTGTTTTTGTATCATGGCATTTAACTTGATATAAGGTGCGACCCCAATCACATCTTTATGCTGGCTCACTCGACTACTGGTATTTTGCCAATTCTCCAATTGCCCATTGACCGCTTCAAATTCCGCATCAGGGATCACAGCAAGCAATGAGTGACGCAACTCTCGTTCAAAACCGTTCATGATAGATAAACCGATGATCAGCGCTGCCACGCCAATGGCAATACCAATTCTGGAAGCTCGATTTATAAATCGTATGTATCGATTGTCATAAGATGCGTTGTAATACCTTCGTGCAAATTGAAATGCCAATGACCAAGAACTCATTATCAGATAACCCGCCCGTCATCAATTTTAATGACACGATCAAACTGACTTGCCAGGTTTGTATCATGGGTCACGACGACTAGCGAAGTGTTATTCTCTTCATTCAACTTCAAAAACAAATCAAAGACTTGCTGAGCATTCGTTTTATCTAAGTTCCCAGTCGGTTCATCTGCTAGAACCAGTTTAGGTTTATTTACTAAGGCTCTGGCAATAGCAACTCGTTGGCGTTCACCACCTGAAAGCTGTGATGGCGTATGATCCAACCTGTGGCCTAACCCAACTTGCTCAAGTAACTCAGTCGCCCTTTCAATCGCCGCCGCTTTTTTTATCCCTTTTATTAATAAAGGCATCGAGACATTTTCTAAAGCGGTAAATTCCATTAGCAGATGATGAAACTGATAAATAAAGCCCATGTTATCGTTGCGGTACAAGGCTCGCTGGGTTTCATTCAATTGACTCGTTGATTTACCGTCGATCAACAACTCACCAGACGTCGGGTCGTCTAACATGCCCAAAATATGCAATAACGTACTTTTTCCTGAACCCGATTGCCCCAGTATGGCTATTTGTTCGCCGGCGCTTATTGTTAAATTTACGCCCTTTAAAACGGAAGTGGTCACACCCGTTTGTTTATCATTCGCGTCAACATAATCTTTAGTCATTTGACGGCATTCGACTAATTTCATCAGACTCTCTGAATTATTCATATCTTAAAACATCCGCGGGTTTAAGTTTTGCAGCCTTGCTAGCAGGATATAAACTCGCAATAAGGGCGAGTAGAAAAGCAAATACAACTACATAACTAAGTTTCAACCAACTAAATTCAATCGGTAAACCCACGCCAGGGACACCCAATACATTGATTCCCGTTGCTAGCATAAAATCATTGATGTTTAGCGCCACAATAGCACCAAGTACCGCACCGATTAATGAACCAACCACACCGTTGTAGGCCCCTTGCAGGGTAAATATCTTTGCAATAGTACTGGAAGTCATGCCCTGCGTTTTTAGAATGGCAACCTCATTCTGTTTTTTTGTCACCATCATGACTAAAGCTGACACTATGTTAAAAGCAGCAACGGCAATGATCAGGCTTAACATGAACCAGATCATGTTTTTTTCCATTCGTACCGCATCAAACAACTTGCCGTGCGTCTTGTGCCAGTTTTCAAATTTGTAATGGGTTAACTGTTTACTTATTACATTTGCAATTTGGGGCGCATCAAACGGCTCCCTTAACACCAATCTTACTGCCTGAACATCTGTTGGGCGGCGTTTCATTAGTCGATTGAGATCCTGGCTTCTGGTTAAAATGAGTTGTTGATCAATCTCGCTTTCTGTTTCAAAAAAACCCACTATCGTAAAGTTTCTTTGTGCCGGCATTCGTCCAATTGGCGTGTAATGACTGGCACCAGAGATTAGCAAACGAACTTTATCACCCACCGACAATCCATATTCCATCGCCAGATAACGACCAACAAGCATCCCGTATTTGTGATCTAAAAAGTTCTCCCATTCGGTTTCAGGCAAAGTGTGTTTTAAACCAACAGGGATGGATGATATATCTGATACACCATGAGCTAATGCCCCTTTTAAGTCAGATGGCAACTGTACGATTGCCTGAGTGGTGACCAAAGGCAAAGTTTGAATCACATCATCTTCCAGTTTTAGATTCTTTATGACACTTTCAACATCGGCCACAATTGAACTTGAATCGGCTTTAGGTGTAATGGTGACATGAGGTATTGCTCCTAACATTCTTTGCTTTAACAAGGCTTCAAAGCCATCCATAACCGAAATAGCAACAATGAGCGACATGACCCCAAGCGTTATACCCGCAACAGAAAACAAAGAAATGAAATTAATGAAGCGACCACCTCTCGACGCACGAGAGTATCTTGCCGCGATAAATAAACTGACGGGAAATTTCATCTAAGGTTTTGAATCTTTTGTTATTAAGGGGTGAAGGTTGGATAAAGGTTCGATAATATGTGTTTAAATTTCAAAGTACAAGTCATGGTTTGAGTGATCAATTTATGATTTGTTCCCCTTTTCGAGGAAATTTATGAACGCAACTGACCAGGAAAGGTTCAATGAGTACTTCCAGTTAGAGCACGAAATTCAGGTGAATGTGAAACAAGGCGGTAGTTGGGAAACATTGCCGAGTTACGATAGCTTTGAACGCAATATTCCTGTGCCATTTAAAATGGCATCAGAAATGAAGGGCCTTGAGCAAACTATGCTGCGTCCCTTGCGCCAGCTAGGTGATGTAATAGAACCACTTGCCGATTATTTGAAGGCACAAAGCCGAAAGATAGATCTTATGATGACATACATACTGCAAGCCGAAGATGAAAAAGATCTGCAGTTTGTCACTCAATCCTATGGCGGCGGTGGGTTCACTTTTACGTCTGAACAGCCATTTACCATAGATGACTGGCTAGTTTGTAAATTGTTCTTTGACGAAGAAGCGGCTGCGGTATTCTGTTACGGTAAATTGGTCGAATCCGTAGCTAATACAGATGATGAACATACAAGTTACGTCAATACGGTTATCTTCCAGCATATTAGAGAAGAAGACCAAGAAGTTGTTGTGCGTGCCTCGTTACACCAGCAATCCAAACAACTGCTAAAAAAAACACAAGCTAAAAGTCAAAATTAGAGAAATTTTTCATGTCTTTTCATTTACCCGCTGAATGGTATCCGCAATCCGCCGTTCAATTAACCTGGCCACATAAAGAAACTGACTGGTTAGCATGGCTCGATGAAATCGAAGCGGTTTATATTAATCTAAGTAAAGCCGTTACTCGATTCCAATTATTGGTTATCGCCTGTCACGATGAGCAGCTAAAACAAGATGTTGAGGCTAAATTGGTTGAAAACAAGATAGATCTATCTAGAGTCAGAACTTTTGTTGCGCCGTGTAATGATACCTGGGCTCGCGATCACGGTGCCATTTCACTAATTAACGAGCAAAATCAGGTGATGGTTCAAGATTACGTATTTAATGCGTGGGGTGATAAATACCAGTCGACGTTAGACGATAAGATCACCCAACATCTCATACAGCAGCCATTTTGCCAATTTGACGCATATAGAAACATGGACTTCATCCTTGAGGGCGGCAGTATTGAAAGCGATGGTCGAGGAAGTTTGTTGACTACAACAAAGTGCTTGTTAAATCCCAACCGCAATCAAAATTTAGATAAACAACAAATTGACGAGCAGTTAAAACAAAGTTTAGGTATCCAGCAGATCATTTGGTTAGAACATGGCGGATTATCCGGTGACGATACGGACGCCCACATAGATACCTTAGCTAGATTCGCGCCAAAGGGAATCGTTTATGTCTCTTGTGAAGATAAAAACGACCCTCACTATGACGAACTTAAACAAATGGAATCCGAACTGCGACAAAGCCGAGACGCAGACGGAAAGCCATATGAGCTTTTCCCGCTTCCTTGGCCTAGTCCGATACGAAATGATGAAGGCGATTTGTTGCCCGCTACCTATGCCAATTATCTCATCATCAATGGCGCGGTTTTGGTCCCAGTCTATAATGATGTCAACGACAAATTGGCGTTGGATGTCATTGGAAAGGCCCACCCAGAGCGTGAGATCATTCCAATAGACTGCACAACCGTAATACAACAGTTTGGTAGTTTGCATTGCCTCACCATGCAGTTACCAGAATCATTAATTATTTAAAAATTTAGATTTATGACAACAAATATAAAAGTTGCCGTTGTTCAACACTGCAACACCAATAACCTACAGCACAACTTGGATAAAACGTTTCAAGGAATACGTGAAGCAGCAAATGAAGGCGCCAAGTTAGTTGTTTTACAGGAACTTCACAATAGTTTGTACTTTTGCCAAGTAGAAGATACAGAACAATTTGAACTCGCCGAAACCATTCCTGGTCCTTCAACAGAATTATACTCGAAACTAGCCAAAGAGTTAGGTGTGGTAATTGTCAGTTCACTGTTTGAAAAACGCGCGGCGGGTATATACCACAATACAGCGGTCGTGTTTGAAAAAGACGGAAGCATTGCCGGCAAATACAGAAAAATGCACATCCCAGACGACCCAGGTTTTTACGAAAAGTTCTATTTTACTCCTGGAGATTTAGGATTTGAACCTATCCAAACTTCGGTCGGAACGCTAGGTGTACTGGTATGTTGGGATCAATGGTTTCCAGAAGCCGCAAGGCTAATGGCTTTAGCTGGTGCAGAAATACTGATTTACCCTACCGCAATTGGGTGGGATCTTGATGACGATGATAACGAACAAAGTCGCCAATTAGACGCCTGGGTTATCTCGCAACGTGCGCACGCTGTAGCAAATGGCGTACCCGTGATTGTTTGCAATCGTGTCGGTCATGAAGTTGATCCAAGTGAGCAAACTAAAGGTATCCAATTTTGGGGAAATTCATTCATCACCGGGCCACAAGGTGAGATACTAAGCCATGCCGGAGATGAAGACGACGAAATATTGTGTGTCGATATCGACCTTCGCCGAGGAGAAAACGTCAGGCGAATTTGGCCTTTTTTCAGAGATCGACGCATCGACCATTATCAGGATTTAATGAAAATATACAGAAGTTAGCTAGGCTATTAAGAGTATTTTCCCATTTGATAGGGTCGTAGATTGAACTGGCAAGTAATTCATAACATATTTGATGTATTAAGCCGACAGCGTTCGGCTCGCAAACTAAACAATATGGCAATCAGCTTCTGCTGTGATTTTCTTGCCGGTTATACATATCGAATTTACATGATGGATCAGGTCCAAGGTGGCTTTCTGCTAGATGTTCTTGCCTATGAAGGAAGTCCGAAGCCCACCACTTTTGAAACCAATTACACAGCAGAAATAAGCAAAACTGGACGTATTAAAATTCCTTTTTTTGAAAAAGATGGTTTTGGCTATTTTTCGGTTGCGGCAAAAAGACGTTGTCAAGCCTTACTGGTGGTTGACATTAAAAACAACGCCATCCCAACCAGCAATTATGAAATATTAAAATCCATCATTTCGGTGTGGCAAAACCAACTCGGATCATTGCACCATTTTCAACGGGATTACCTAACCGATTTGTATAATAGAGAACATTTCCTCGACACACTTACTAAAGACAATTTCGGCGCCGATAAGGAACAAGACGTAAATACTGAAATACGTCCATTGCAAAATCGAGATCTAAGACGGCAAAAACACTTTGTTGAATCCAATGCCATCGTGTTAATCGATATACTCGAGTTTGATAAAATAAATCAGGAATTTGGTTATTCTATCGGTGATGAAAATTTGATCACGCTGGCAAACTTGATCACTCTCAGTTTTCGTCATAACGACATCAAGTGTCGATACGAAGGTGATATTTTTGCAATATTTCTACAAAACGTTTCCAAGGGCTCAGTTGAAGGCGTACTTGATCGTTTTTTTACGCAAGTAAAACACGCCAACTTTCCAGTAGTTGGTTCACTAACGATAAAAGCTGGTTACAGTTTTGTGTACGAAGGATTGCTCGCGACAGAACTCATCGACCAAGCCAAAAAAGCCCTCAAACAAAGCAAAAAAGAAGAGGTTTCTTTTTGCGCTTATAAAGAAGCAAACACAGACCCGCTTACCGAGGGTGGTATACAAATTGGTGATATTGAATTTTTTTGAGCAACAATTTGGACCATACACACTTAAGTCTACTTGCAGAACTTTAAAATCCCTCCCACACTAGTCATTACTCATAAGCATAGATACAAGCGGTACCCATCAATTTAGGTTTGGTGACAGATGCACTCTACTGGAATACTACTACTGCTATTTGTCTGTTTGGCATTTGTCATAGGTGCAGTGGTCCGCCATAGTCTCAAACGAACAGCCATTCCCTACTCCGTCGTCCTGTTACTATTGGGTTTGTTGATAGGTTCGATTTCCAGGTATTTCTTAACTAGTAATGATGACCATCCAATTGCACAAATGATGCAGATGATCGTTAATATTGATCCACACCTAATACTCTACCTGTTTTTGCCTGCATTGGTGTTTGAGTCCGCTTTTGCCATGGATACCCACCTTTTTAAACGCATGTTTATGCAAATTTGCTTGCTGGCTATTCCGGGTCTTATCGTCTCCACTATCATAACCGCAGCGTTTTCATTATGGATGTTCCCCTGGCAGTGGAGTTGGCCTATAGCACTAATGTTTGGTGCGCTCGTCAGCGCCACCGACCCTGTTGCGGTTGTCGCATTATTAAAAGAGCAAAGCTCACGAAAACGGATGGAAACACTTATTGAGGGTGAATCACTGCTTAACGACGGTACTGCTATCGTTTTATTTACGCTTTTTTATGGATTGGCTATTGTTGCTAATGATCAAACTGGCGCCCAAAGTTTTTCCATTATTCCTGTGATTGGGCAGTTCGTATGGGTGGTCTTACTTGGAGTGACCATTGGCGCAGTTATTGGTTGGTTATGCATTAATTGGATTGGTCGCTTGTTTAATGATGAGATTCTGGAAATTGTTATTACCGTCGCCGCGGCATACGTTGCTTTTATCATCGCCGAAGGATTATTTCACGTGTCAGGAATTGTAGCTGTGGTGACACTGGCCTTAATTTTTGCGGAAAGTGGCAAAACCCGATTCTCACCGGAAGTACAACACTCCTTACACCACTTCTGGGAAGTTTTATCTTACCTGTTTAACACGCTAATTTTTTTGATTGTCGGTATCTTAATCGCGGAGTTAGTAGAGTTTGATAATACCGAGTACTGGATAATGTTATTTGTACTCTATATCGCCGTTCAACTCATACGGCTTATATCTGTTTTTATGTTAACCCCATTATTGAGTCGTTGGGGCATAGGCCTTACAAAAGAAAAATCGGCAGTTTTGGTCTGGGGTGGTTTACGCGGTGCTGTGGCGCTTGCCTTGGCATTAGCCGTTGCCCAAACAGACGCCATCGATGTTCAGGTGCGGCAGCAGATCCTATTTTTGACCTCTGGAATTGTTGTACTCAGCATCCTGATTAACGGCGGCACCATGCGTTTGTTGATGCAAAAGTTAAAACTCGACCGGTTACCCGAGGCGAAACAAGCAACCGTCAATAAAGTTCGAGGTCTAGCAAAAGAACAGGTTAAAAACCTAGCACAAGATTTTAAACACGACCCATACTTGCAAAAAGCTAATTGGCAAAACCTCAATAGTGAGAAAGGCGATACCCTATCCTCAGCCAGTAAAAATGTTACTAAAGAGGATGAAAAACATGCCTTTTTCAGACAATTACTGGAAGCCGAAAAACAAAATTACTGGCGACAATTCAAAAATGGTTTGTTAATTCCAGATAGCCTTAACTCCCTTAATAATTCCGTGCAACGCGCTTTAGATGGAGAACCACAACTGGCTGATCGCACATCTTTAAAGAGGGACTGGAATAACAAACAACAGGTCTGGTATAAAAAGCTACTGCAAAATAATAATCAGAGTAAGTTTCTAAAATTGGTTAACATTTACAATGCATGCCAAGGGTTTTGCCGCTCTCAGGAATTTTTGCTCAACCAAATAGACAGACTCGCACCGTCTGAAGAACTCGCGACGTTAAGCCATCATCTAATTAAAGACAACCTTGAATTTGCCAATCAGAAAATTAAGAAACTAGAAACGGAAGACCCATTTCAAGTCCAACGAATACAAACCTACATTGCTAAAAAGCTCTTATTGATGAAAGAGAGAACGGCGTTGTCTGAGTTAATCGAACAAGGTGTCATCGAAGTTGCAGACGGTGAAAAATTAATAAAAGAAATAGAACTAAACATGCAAATATTACAGTCAAAAGGCATCTAAAAATTTACAATTTGCTGAGCTTAAATAACCTGCGCTAATGCTTGAAAAGCGTAGCATTTTATAGATTTATCGCTACAATAGCTGGAAATTTATCGAGTACTTAGGGCCACTGGTGACTAGCAACAAAGCAACAATGTCGGCAACCTTGCCACAACTTCTAAACCTTCCACTTCCCAAAGACAATCAGGACCCAAACAAGAAGTCTGACAAAATAAGTTATGGCCGCTTGAGTGGAAGTAGTAAAACCCTTGCTATCGCCGAAGCCGCTTTATATTCAGATCGCGTAACCATAGTTGTCACGGAAAATACACCGATGGCACACAGACTTGAGTCAGAGCTAGTATCCATTCTGGACACGGGCCAAATTCCAGTTTTCACATTCCCAGACTGGGAAATATTGCCATACGATACTTTTTCTCCGCATCAGGACATCATCTCCCAGCGATTGTTAACACTTTACCAACTGCCAAAATTAAAAAGCGGGATCATAATTGTTCCTGTTGCCACCTTATTGCATTACATATCGCCAAGGAAATACATCGAAGGCAACAGCTTTGTTTTCACTACCGGGGATAAAAATGACATAAATGGTCTGAGCCAACAGTTACAACAATCCGGTTACCGACACGTAGAACAAGTTATCGAGCATGGTGAATACTCCGTTCGTGGATCTATTTTAGATCTGTTCCCTATGGGTAGTAACCAGCCTTTCCGCCTTGATTTTTTTGACGATGAAATTGACACGATTCGATTATTTGACCCTGAAAGCCAACGCAGCAAAGACAAAGTTGAACATATAAAATTATTACCTGCCCATGAGTTTCCACTCGATAAAGCCGGAATAGAGACATTTCGAAATTATTATCGCGAAAACTTCACCGTTCGAAATGAAAAAGACAGTTTGTACAAACAAGTCACTGAAGGCAGTTTCCCCGCGGGCATCGAATACTATTTGCCGTTATTTTTTGAAAATGTCGATACCCTTTTCGACTATCTGCCTATCAATAGCCAGTTAATGTTGGCCGGTGACGTTCAGGAGCAAGCTCAGCTATTCCTAAATGAAATCGACAAACGCCATGAAAACCTGAATGTCGATCCTTTACGACCACTACTCCCCCCTGCTCGTCTATTTTTAGCCATCGATCAATTGTTTAGCAAACTAAACCTCTGGCCTCAGGTTAAGCTGGAAAATGGCGTATTAAATAAAGGCGTTGGTAAGTACAACGCGAATAGTATTGTCATTGACGACGTTGCCATTGACAGTCAACTTAAGCAGCCTTTCAATAAGTTGCTAGCGCATATCGTAGAGGTTAAAGAGCAAAACGGCCGAGTCTTGTTTAATGTCGAGTCCGCGGGTCGACGTGAGACTTTGCTTGAATTACTAAAGCAAGCTCAGATCAAACCCGTAACTTTTGAAAGTATTTCCGATTTTGTCTCGAGTGATTCAGATTTAGGCATCATCATCAGTTCGCTGGAGCACAGTTTTCAGCTAATCATAAGTGATAACAAACAGACAGCACCGCTTTCCTTTATCACTGAAACTGAGTTGCTTGGTGGCCGGATATCTCAACGTCGTCGAAATCGTCGTGAAAAAACCATCTCGACTGATGCCATCGTAAGAAATCTGGCAGAATTACAAATTGGCCAAGCTATTGTTCACATAGAACACGGCGTAGGACGTTATCTCGGTTTGCAAACCATAGATGCGGGCGGCCTTAGCAGCGAATTTGTCACCATAGAATACGCCAATGAGGCCAAGTTATATGTTCCAGTGGGTAACTTACACTTATTAAGCCGTTATTCCGGTGGCGAGTCGGAAACCGCGCCACTAAATAAACTCGGGTCAGATGCTTGGGAAAAAGCACGTAAAAAAGCGGCTGAAAAGATCAAAGACGTTGCGGCAGAATTACTTGATATCTATGCCCAGCGTGCGGCGAAACCGGGTTATAAGTATCAACTAGAAAGAGACAGCTATCGTCAATTTTCGGCCTCGTTTCCGTTTGAAACGACAGATGATCAACAACAAGCGATCAACTCCGTTATAAACGATATGAAGTCCAACAACGCAATGGACAGACTGGTTTGTGGCGATGTGGGTTTTGGTAAAACCGAGGTCGCTATGCGCGCAGCCTATGTCGCAGTTAATGACGGCAAGCAAGTTGCTGTATTGGTTCCGACCACGCTGCTCGCCCAACAGCATTACGAGAACTTTGCAGATCGTTTTGCCGATTGGCCAGTGAAAGTCGAGGTACTGTCCCGATTCAAGACTTCTAAACAACAAAATCAAGTTTTAGAACAACTGGCAGATGGTCAGGTGGACATCATAGTCGGTACCCACAAGTTAATTCAGGAAAACATCAAGTTTAAAGATCTTGGCTTGTTGATCATAGATGAAGAACATCGTTTTGGGGTCAAACAAAAAGAAGCCATCAAAAAGCTCAGAGCCGACGTCGATATTCTTACATTAACGGCCACGCCAATCCCACGAACCCTGAATATGGCCATGAGCGGCATGCGGGATTTATCGATTATAGCTACGCCACCAGCAAAACGATTAGCCGTAAAAACCTTTGTACAGCAATACAATGGCGAATTAATCAAAGAAGCCATCATGCGTGAAACCAATCGTGGTGGTCAGGTTTATTTCCTGCACAATAATGTAGAAACCATTGAGCAGCGTGCCAAAGAGATAGAACAGCTCATGCCAGAAGCAAGAGTAACCGTTGCCCATGGTCAAATGCGCGAACGTGAGTTAGAGCGCATCATGAGCGACTTTTATCACCAAAGGTACAACGTCATCGTTTGTACTACCATCATAGAAACTGGAATCGATGTCCCCACGGCAAACACTATTATTATGGAGCGAGCGGATAAGTTAGGTCTGGCTCAGTTGCACCAGTTAAGGGGACGCGTTGGTCGAAGCCATCATCAAGCTTACGCGTACCTCCTAACCCCGCCGCCAAAAGCCATGACAAAAGACGCGGTTAAACGACTGGAAGCCATTGAGTCGTTAGAAGACCTAGGTGCCGGTTTTGCGCTGGCGACCCATGATTTGGAGATACGTGGCGCGGGTGAACTTCTGGGTGATGATCAAACAGGTCAAATTCAAACCATTGGTTTCACATTGTATATGGAAATGTTAGAGCAAGCCGTAGAAGCCCTTAAAGAAGGCAAGGAACTGAGTTTGGATGCCTTAACATCTAAGCAAACGGAAGTTGAATTACGGGTTCCTTCATTATTGCCAGATTCCTACATTCATGATGTAAACATGCGTCTTAGTTTATACAAGCGAATCGCTACATGTCAGAACGAACATGAGTTAGACGACATAAAAGTCGAGCTCATCGATCGCTTCGGATTATTGCCTGACTCGACTAAAAATTTGTTCCGAGTAGCCAACTTCAGGCAACGAGCTCAGCAACTTGGTATTAGTAAGATAGAAGCTGGCCCCAAAGGCGGTGCAATAGAGTTTTCTGAAAGTACAAAAGTCGATCCTGTGTTCCTGATCAGTCTCATTCAGCAACAGCCTAATATTTATAAATTGGAAGGCGGAAATAAATTGAGATTTGCAATTGATAACAAAGACACAGAAGATAGACTGAAACTCATCAATTCAATGTTAAACGACTTTGAACACACGGTTAAGAGCTAAGGATTCGGTTTTGTACAAGTTAACTCAGATAGCCCGCAGCATACCTTTTGCTTTTCCTAAACGGGCACTTAGTTCAATTTTAGTGGGTACCTCTGTGTTTTCATTTGCCGTTATGGCAAACGACTCAGATGCCGAGCAAAAGCCTGAACGTGTGCCTACCGAGGAGCTAGTGGAAGGTATTAAATCCAGTGATGGCCGCTGGTTTGAAGTCGAAGTGATCATTTTTGAACGTACGGATGCTAAACAAGTCAGAGAAACTTTTGAGCAACCAGTGCCAGTCTTAACTCAAAAAAATCAATGGTACTTTTTTGACCACATATTTAATCCAGACTTGGATCATTATTTAAGGTTCTTACCTAATTGTAATCAAGAACTAGATCCTATTGAAAGACTAAAGACCGCCAGAGAGCAATACATAGACGTATTGGCCGTTCCAGAAACGGAAGACGAATCTGAGTTATATGCACAGCCACCTCGTTTCGAAGATATCAATGAAATTAACGAGTTCAATGATCTCGGCCCGATAAACGCAGCAACTGAAAACACAGAAAATGTAAGAACAGACATTGACCCGCTGGATACACCGTTTGAACCCGACCCAAGCGACGAGGTAGAAACATTTGATTTAGCTTCAACGTCGGTATCAGAAGACGACCCTCAATCGACAGTAGACGAGATCAATCAAAGTGAACAACCGATCCAATTGGCAGAGAACCCGTTCGAAGAGACATTCAGTGAATTACTCATCAATCAGACTCCAGAAGTTTTCTGGAACGAGTTCCAGTATTATCAAACGGTGGTCTCAAGTAACTGGCAGTTCGATAAAAACTTGTGCCTAACGGCTAACGAATCTTTACCTTCCTTCTGGTCTTGGTATTTGGATACGCCGGATTCAGAGTTAGCATTAAATCAAGATGTCAGTTATCAAGAAATGGTTAGCCGCCCAACCGGGCCAGATTTCGATGATTTTCATGACGTCTATTTGATCGCTCCACAAAATTTGCAGCTATTAGAGCAATATGAAAAGTTAGTAAAAAACAAATCGACCAAGCCATTATTGCATATGGGCTGGCGTCAACCTGGCTTATCTAAAAGCCGTGCAAAACCGGTATACATTAAAGCTGGCACTAATTTCACTGGAACATTCAGTTACGATGGCAACCCTGTGATCAAAAATGAAGAACCGGATGAATCAAAAAATCAAGAAGCTAAAAATGGCAACAGCACAGAGGGATTGGCGTTAAATAACGATCAACAGTTAAACAAGCCTGAGCAAGATAAAGTTGAGCAGTTTATGAATAAACTGCAAAGTGGCGCAGTGGTCGACTTTAAGAACAATAAACTGATCATGCCCAGTGTTGAATCTATGCCTGAAGAAACCTGGCAACTTGACGGTTACATTACGGTCCACTTAAACCACTATTTGTTCCTTGATGCCGAATTCAATTTTAGAGAACATGAGACCAAATCATTGGATCCTGATGAGTATCTCGATCAATTGGACTTGTTAGTGGAAGTCGGTGAACAGCCTAAAACAGAATTACAGGGTGAACTAGAAGACGCCGTTGTCATTTCGAAAATCAACCAACAGACAGGATTCGAAGAAAACAACGAGTTCCAGCTCGATGACAAAGTGCAATACGAATATTTAAAAAATTATCCTTTCAAACAAAACCGCAGAACTTACTCAGGCGATCTACACTATTTAGACCATCCTAAAATTGGCGTGTTATTTCAGATAAGAAAATATCGCCATTAAAAGAGATTAATATGAAAACGTTTGAAATAAGTGCAGATTACGTATCCAAACAACTTGGTAACCTGAAACCACAGTATGCGATTGTGTTAGGCAGCGGATTAGCTAACTTAGGGGATCACATAGAAGATGCCGTCTTCATTAACTATGAAGACATTCCTGAATTCCCACAGTCGACGGTTTCAGGTCACTCGGGGAGACTAATCGGTGGCTTATTAGGTGGCGTGCCAGTGTTGTGCATGCAAGGACGGTTTCACTACTACGAAGGCCACAGTTTCGAAAAAATTGCGATTCCCGTAAGAACCTTCAAACAACTTGGTTGCAAGGCTTTGATATTAACCAACGCGGCAGGCTCACTGAATCCCAACATGAAACCCGGTAGCCTGATGTTAATTGAAGATCATCTCAATTTCTCAGGCACTAATCCACTCATTGGCGAAAACGATGACAGCATAGGCCCAAGATTTGTCGACATGACGCAAACCTATGATGCTGAATTAAATGAGAGTATAAAAAATTGCGCTCAGGAATTGGGATTAACGTTATTTCAGGGAAATTATATTTGGGTATCAGGTCCGACATTCGAAACACCAGCAGAAATACGAGCATACCGCACACTTGGCGCTGACGCGGTGGGCATGTCAACCGTTCCTGAAGCCATATTTGCACGACATTGTGATCTGAAGGTAGTGGGTATTTCCACCATTACGAATTTAGCTGCGGGTCTACACAGCGTTAATTTAACCCATGACGAAACATTAGAGCAAGGCGCCCTAGCCGCCGTGAATCTAACCAAGTTACTAGAAACATTTTTAGCCAAATCCAAATAAACAAAGAGCATCAACAATGGATGAAAGTATACCGATACAAATATATACAAAAGGATTATTTGAAAAAGGAGATGTGTCCTCAGGAAGATTGCTTCAAAAGCTCGAAGCTTGGTTGAACTTTCAAACCTTGTTAGCAAACTGGTATCAGGATGAGTCTTTGGTCATAAAAATCAAGTTATGCCTGATGCCAGAAAACGTATTCTATGAACATAAACTGGATGAAAATTTAAACTGGGAGAGTTTCAAGGATAAATCCATCACTGGCGTCTATTATCACGACCAAACCAATACAGAGTTCGAAAGTTACATCATGTTACCTAAAGCCGATTTGAATGAAATAATGAACCACCCTGAAAAGGTTGAGCAATATTTCCAAATTAAACTTGGGTCCGCCGCGAACGAAATGGGCGGAATATATGATTATGCCCAAATCTAACCAGATAGGAGACTAAGGTTAACCTAAATAAACCAGCTCAAATTGCACGATCAGGCAATCATGTTTCCCAGGGATAAAATATATATAGCGGCTCAACCTTAAATATAAAAATTCCGGATTTTACACCTGGATCGTCCGAAATTATGGCGGTCACTTTATTCAACGAATCGGCTTTCAAAATAATGGCGCCAAGTTCACTGTATCGGGCGCCAAATACAATAACCTTTTCTTTTCTAAGTCGATTTAGATTTTGAGAATGTTCGCGAAATTGCGATTGCTCTTGAGGTTTTAGAGATTTGTCCCAGTTAGGTCCAGTCTCAAAGTGAACAATGAAGTACTTCTCGGTTTTGGACTCATTTGCTATTGCTGAAAACGCAATAAAAATAGGGAATATAACCCAAGAGACTTTCTTTAATACAGAAAGCAAATTTCCACCCTCTTTCTCCACACCAAGTCACTAAAGCTTAGGCTAGAAATAGAGAAAGTAGTTACTTGGTTCGACAAGTAATACGGCTAACCCACGCAGAGTTACGTAATTGCTATTACCAATGACTTCGAAAAAGGAAGTCAAAATCAATAGTTTTGCGTCTGTTAACCGAAGGTTAGTTTTAAGCCCTTATTAAGCGGCTCTTCTTGAGTTTTTTTTAACTTTCTTCATCGCCACTTTTCGTTTTAATGGTGAAAGGTAATCAATAAATAGTTTGCCTTGTAAATGATCGATTTCATGTTGCAAAACAATTGCTAAAAAGTCGTCACTTTCTATTAAAACTTCTTCGCCATAACGATCCATACCTTTTACTTTAACTGATGTGTATCGCTCAACATCTGCGTAATACCCAGGTACAGACAAACAGCCCTCTTGTCCCAACTCTTTATTTGAACCGTCAATTATCTCGGGATTGATTAATATCAATGGAGAATTCCTATCCTCTGAAATATCGATCATTATGATGGCTTCACTTCTGCCTACTTGTGTTGCAGCCAAACCAATTCCATCATCTGTGTCATACATCGTCTCAAGCATGTCATCAATTAATGTTTGGACTTTCTCAACATCAGTGACTTTTTGAGCTTGAACTCGCAATTTATCATTTGGAGCTTCTAAAATTTCTAGAACGGCCATTTTACCTCAATGTTATTTTGCTCTTGTTACGCCACGTTAATGGCATTTTGTGATTGTTAATATTATCCCTGCGATAACATCGCGAACCAAGCTTTATCTATCTGGTAATTTTTTGTCCAGCCTCGTTTATTTCTGACTAGATACAACCAGAAATCCACCAGCGCTTATAAATGCCGAGCCAAACACTTTTCCGAGAGTACGATCTGATACGTACTTTTTAGTGCCCGCTTTCAAATTCCGACTTAAGAGAGAATACGACAGTAAACAGAAGAATGAACATGTCATAAGCGTGCTAACCAGAACGACAAATTGCGTTAATAGAGGCTCTGAAACCGTAACAAACTGAGGAAAAAGTGCGGATGTGAATATTATGGCCTTAGGGTTAGTCAAAGAAATCATAACCCCCTGAATGTAAAGACCTCCTGAACTAAAAGGTACTTTTTCTTCACTATTAAGTTTATTTAGTTGTACTCCATATCGCCAAACTTTAATCCCCATATAAAGTAAATAGAGCGCTCCAACTATCTTTACCACAGTAAAAGCGGTTGACGAAACCATGACCAATGCCGTGAGCCCTAGAATTGAACAAGCGGACATTATAAAAAGGCCAGTAACATTTCCAGCCACAGTATATAGTGCACGTAAGGTTCCAAACTGCAAAGTGTGCGTTGAGACTAATAAAATAGCAGGCCCAGGTATAGCAGCTGCCATAAACGCTATTGAACAAAATGCCAACCAAGTTTCAAAATTCATCTTTGCTCCTTCTTAAAAACAAACGCTCTGTTACGAAGCTTAATTATGCGCGGCTATGTTTACTCATTTCAACTTATTACCATTCCATGCCTTAAGAAATTACTTATTAACATGTCAAATGAAGTGGAGCCACTCAAAAGATAGCGAAATCGATTACGTTCGTTTTCAAAACAATATTAAACAAACTTAGTGATAGTGATCCAAAATCGCTCTCATGATTTGTGCTTGAAGCCTGTATGTCTTATCACCACCATTAGTTAAAATAGCCACTTCAAGGTCATGCTTAGGGTGAAAAAACAATTCCGTTTGATAACCATCTTGTGAACCACCATGGGCGTAAAATGGTTGCTCACCCCAACCTATTACCCACCCTAAACCAAAGGCGCCACCATCTTCGCCATGACTATACGCTTTAGTCATTAAGCTCAGCGAGTTTTTGCTAATAATATGGCCACTTTTGAGCGCTACCATAAAATGGTTCAGATCATCGATGCTACTAACTTGTGCCATAGCGCCAGTGGTATATTGGTTAATTCCAAAAAATGATTCAGTTTTCGCAAAATTAAGCGCATCACCCGTTTTAATACTACCCCCTTTCTCAAGAATATAGGTGTGTTTCATATTTGCAGGCGCAAATATGTTTTCACTTAAATAATCTGAAAAGCTAACTTCGCTCACTTTTGCAATTATTTCTGCCAATAAGACAAAGCAGCTATTACAATATATCGCTTCATCAGCTTCCCGAGGTTTCACCTTAATATTCTTTGAAGCAAGGAACTTTATGACATCTTTATTAGTTGATGAATTTGCTAACATTAGGTTTGAGTCAGCAAAGAAGTCATCTGAAATATACACCCGATGAGATAACAAATGCTCTATCGTAATATCTTCCCAAACATTTGATAACTCAGAAAAATACTCTGTTACATTCTCGTTTAGAGAAAGGCGTTCCTGCTCAACTAATTTTAAAACCGCTAACGCCGTAAAGGGTTTGCTGATAGAGCCTATTCTAAATCCTGTACTGGAAGCGATGGAAATATCTTTGTTTTTGTTTGCAAGCCCTTTGCTTAATTGGAATAGGACTTCATCATCCTTTTTAACAAGGACACTAATCCCAGGCTGGTCTTCTTCTTGTTGCTGGACTATCAATCTTAATTCATCTACTAGAGCACTTTTAATCTCTTGTGGACCGGCAAATCCAGATACAGCCGGGCTCGTAGAAGAAAGGATTAAAATCAAAAAACACTGAGAAATTAATAACTTCATAGTTTAAGTCATACGTTGTGTGGCTTGGCCCTGTCAGTTACGCCCTAGTCAGACACTAATGACGGCTTACTATAATGTAAAGTGAAGCGGTAGCAGTACTGGGCCAGTAAATAACGGCTCGGAATTACATTGGCCTGAGACCTGTTTACAACACTAACCTCATATCGATGTTATTTAAGCCATTGTAATCTGTGTAAAACTCACCCTGCTCTTCAAAGCCGAATTTTTTATAGAAATTGCGAGCTACAAAATTTGGTTCCTGCGTCCCACCCATCAATACTAAACTTCGAACCCCTTTTTCCGTCAACGCTTTGATAAGTGATTTCAAAGCCTGACTTGCAACACCTAGGCTCTGATATTCATCCGAAATACATGGGGCAAAAACAGGATCATTGCAAAAGTCCAAGTTGACTTGGTAGGAGTCGTAGCGCGATTTCTCATGAGGATAATGATTGAAATCCACGATGAAATAACCCACCACCTTTTCGTCCGAGGCGATTACAAACCGATTCACATTGTCTTTTCCGATTTGTGGGCATAGTTTTTCTACTGCGTGTTCATTCGTTAATGGGTGAGGCCCAAACTTAGAGCGAGTTTCTTGAGAAAGTCCCTCAAAAAAACCGCCGAGTAATTTGCCGTCGTTTTTGTCAAGTGGGCGAAACTCAAAAACCTCATTGTTCTTTGCCGTAATTTCCATAAGTCTCTCTATACGCATAAGTAATGAGATGGACTCTCCAATTCCGGAGATGTGCCAAATTTAATGTACAAAAGTACTACAGCAGCAGTCCATCAGGAATTTATTTAAACACTTGGAACCGATTTAACCAAAATTACTTTTAAGCCTATTGTGAAAATATCAATATGAAAAAGTCTTAGTCAAAACTTTACCTGATAAAAAGTTACGTCTTTGTTTGCTCCACCTCATTCCACGCCTATGGCCTTAGGCGTCTCATCGGCATTAAGAAATTTTGAGGCGTCATTACAGAACGCGGGAACTCAAATTTATCGGTCTCCAAGTAACTTTCATTGCACCGCCTATTTTGGAAAATCCATCAAACTTTTTCCTAATAGCAGCACAAATGATAATAACGATGCCTTAGCTATATGTGAAGCCGCAAAATGATCTAACTTCTTGCGCACCTCTGTCAACATTGAAGCAAAAACAAGTAACAAAACCTCAGGCTTTGCCAAAGTGAATTTAACTGATATGATGCGCAAGGTATATTGTATACAATCAAATTTAAAGATGAGGAAATATGATGGAAACAAATAATACCGATTGGCGATATACGGTTATGCCAGCCGTTTTCACATGGCTTAAAGAATCAGGATCCGGAATCTCTGAAATAGATATTGAAACAACACAAAAGTATGCAGCAGATATTTTAAGCGTTCAGGGTAAAGGTGGCAGCAGAATGGGCGGACTAGTCGGCTCTGGTACCCTAGGTGAAAATAGCTACCTAAGCTCAGAACAGCGTCTTACTTTACTAAAAGCTCTTTCTGAAGTAGCTAAAGAATTTAATGTCCCTTTAATCAGTGGAGCCGCGGCGGAAACTAAAGAAGAGCTAGCCAAAATCGTTAAGGAACTAGCGGCTGTTGGTGTCGATACAGTAATGGTCATGCCACCAAAAACTAAAGAAGTGCCGTCGGACGATGAAATGTACGCGTACTACGCGCTTTCTGCAACTGCAGCAAAAGAAGCAGGCGTAACAATCATGCCTTACAACAACCCTGATGCAGCCGGCTATCATGCACTTTCAACTGAGCTTCTAAAAAAACTTGCTGCCCTACCAGAAGTAACGGCTCTTAAAATATCGACAACAGATGTTTCAGTTATTGAAACTTTGATGTTAGAGAATAAGGACTCAAAAATATTGGCAGGGGTAGATTCTGTAACTGTACATGCAGGACTTGCTGGCGCATGCGGTGGGATTACAGGTGTAGGTTGTATATTCCCAAGAGCAAGTGTGACAATGCAAGAATATGTTAATAATGGCGAGTGGGCAGAAGCAAACAAAATTTCCCAGGCAATGAATTCTATCTCATACCTTGATGCGCAGCCGCTGCTTTTAGAATATCTTAAGTTTGCGTTTGGCATTCATCATAACGATGAGACTGGCGGGCTTCGTACTTACGGTAAGCAGTTAACTCAACAGCAAATTGATGACGTTCGCGCAAGATACATGCTTGCAAAAGAAAGGCTTGAAATTCTGGGTTTAGTTGACTAGCCCTTTCAAGTGTTCGGAAACATAGGCTCCGATTAACGGAGCTTTTTGTTTTCGTCATTGGATTTGCACCAAGCTTTCGAGGTTTAAAGTTGACATTGTTCGCTTCTAGGCTTCAGTCTTGTACTTTGAAACCTGAATAGACTAACTTCCAATCTGTCCAGCCAATGCTAGTTCGATTCCTTTAAGGCTTTGTTATAAGCCGTTAAATAGTCAAAAATCTTATCGGTAATGGCTTCTAATTTTGGCTGAGTATTTCCACCTGCGACGTTTGTGACAATGAAAATACCTATATTTTTTTTCGGATAAATGACAAGCCAACTAGACGTGCCCATTGAACCGCCGCTTTGGTATAGCATTTGTTCATTTGAGTCGTATTTATATGTGTTCCAGTAAAATGCTTTGCCATGCCCCGTCCAACTCTTATCCAAAAGTTGATGTGAAAGAGCTACCTCAGGCTCTGAGGACAGCTGATGTTGAATATACTGCGTGACAGATTCAACATTTGAGGTTAACCCTCCACCAGCAAACCAATATGCACTGGCCAAAGGCATTTGATTACCATTGCCATCTGCCCCAACCGTAATTTCACCTGGTTCAAAGTCAGTACCTCTGAATTTCGTATGCTTCTCTCCAGACTTGGTTGTAATGATCTCAGAAACAAGTAATTCAAAAGGCTTTTGGTAAACCGATTCCAGAATATACGCAGCTAAATTCGTACCTACACTTGAATATCGATAGTCCTCACCCGGTTTAGAGTTAAGTTTTACTTTTTTAAGATCATCAAAGTAATTATCTCTGGAATATTTTGACATTTTTTCAAACGCAATGCCTTTAGCTCTATCTTCACTACTGTAAGCAAAATTCCCCGGGAGACCACTGGTATGAGTCATAAGATGTCGTAAAGTTATATATTGATTGGACAGCTCTAAATTTTTGTATTCGTTATTTTTGAGATAATGACGAATATCTTTATCAAGCTCAACTTTCCCGTCTAGGATGGCTTTAGCAACAACTAGTCCAGTATACGTTTTGGTTATGGAGCCAATTTCGTATATTGTTTGATTATTAGGTGCATCTCCATTGCTTAATTTACCTAAATGATATTGGTAAATATTTTCTGAATCTACAACGGAAATTGAGACCACCTGCCCGACATTTCCATCAATGAATTCAATGATTTCAGCTTTTGTATTTGACTCAAAATGAATTGCATCATGGTTTTTACAAGAAGCTAAAACAGTTATTAATGAAATAAAAAATAGCAATGATATGGGGTGGTTTATTAAGCGATTCACAAAAACTCCTAAGGTTGAAACGCGATAGGCATATACGCCGACATAATAAGCAATAAAATCAGTTGGTTATACTTAAGCGAGGTATGAGTTTCAAACCAACTGTTTTATGTCCCTCCACTTAAAGGCCTCCTAATATTTTACTTTATGAACTTTCTGGTTAAGTAGTTTTGGATTTGGCTTAGTAAAAATACTGTCGCTGTAAAACACAAACTGAAAGCCAACATTGGAAAAATTGAAGATACTTCGACGTCTCGAACATTCAGTTTGCTGGTGTCTAACCCAGCTAAGATAAAAAATTCAGCCGAGACAATAATCGCTATAGTAAATTTGATAAAACTTGAAATAAAAGACTTAAACTTTTCCATTTTTCTACCTGACTTTCCGTGAAATATAGCGGCTTGTCCGCCTCAAACCAATTGATTTTTGTCCATTTTTACATCGGCTTGATACTCATTGAGCCTCCTCCGAAATTTCAGTAAACGCTAAAATTTCAGGTGACTAAACCAAATTGGAGAAAGCTCAATGAATTTTTATATTAACTCACATCCATATTATTGTGGAATCGATTT
>Ga0213831_1000067_pt1 | contig 209563 bp, 174 predicted proteins | sample SWATP12_FD_163421 | JGI IMG/M metagenome (GOLD analysis project Ga0213831, IMG submission 163421) | Coastal seawater microbial communities from Marineland, Florida, United States - SWA TP1 #2 | ecosystem: Environmental > Aquatic > Marine > Coastal | place: USA: Florida | collected 2016-08-06 | reverse complement strand
TTTACGAAGGTTAATAATAGAAATAGTAGAAAATACAAAAATATCGCGATCGCAGCCTACGGCTGCTTAATAAAAACAAACCCCATCAAAAATGACGGGGTTTGTCAGCGATCTGAGCCCAAACATTGCTGTTTGGGCTTTCTTTTAATTAGCGAGAGCTAAAGGCGATTACATCATGCCGCCCATTCCGCCCATGCCGCCCATGCCGCCCATGTCAGGCATTGCTGGTGCTGCAGAAGCGTCTTGAGGTGCGTCAGTTACCATAGCTTCTGTTGTGATCATAAGACCAGCAACTGATGCTGCGAATTGTAATGCGCTACGAGTAACTTTAGTTGGGTCAAGGATACCTTCTTCAACTAAGTCTGCGTATGTGCTGTTTGCTGCGTTGTAACCGTAGTTACCTTCGCCTTCTTTAACCTTGTTAACAACAACTGAAGACTCGTCACCAGAGTTGTATGCGATTTGACGAAGTGGTGCTTCCATCGCACGAAGCGCAATCTTGATACCGTGAGTCTGGTCTTCGTTGTCACCTGTAAGCTCAGTGATCTTAGCGGCAACACGTACAAGTGCCGTACCACCACCTGCTACGATACCTTCTTCAACCGCTGCGCGAGTAGCGTGAAGTGCGTCGTCAACACGGTCTTTTTTCTCTTTCATTTCTACTTCAGTTGCTGCACCAACCTTGATTACTGCAACACCACCAGAAAGTTTTGCTAAACGCTCTTGTAGTTTTTCTTTGTCGTAATCTGAAGTTGACTCTTCAACCTGTGCTTTGATTTGTGCAACACGGCCGTCGATGTTTTCTTGCTCGCCCGCACCGTCGATAACTGTTGTGTCGTCTTTAGTGATAACAACGCGCTTAGCAGTACCTAGGTCTTCAAGCTGAGCTTTTTCTAGTTCCATGCCGATTTCTTCAGAAATCACAGTACCGCCAGTTAGGATAGCGATGTCTTGTAACATAGCTTTACGACGGTCACCAAAACCAGGTGCTTTAACTGCTGCAACTTTAACGATGCCACGCATGTTGTTCACAACTAGAGTTGCTAGTGCTTCGCCTTCAACGTCTTCCGCGATGATAACTAGAGGTTTACCAGCTTTAGCAACACCTTCTAGAGTAGGTAGTAATTCACGGATGTTAGAGATTTTCTTGTCTACTAATAGGATGAACGGAGAGTCTAGTTCAACTGTGCCGTTTTCCTGGTTAGTCATGAAGTAAGGAGATAGGTAACCGCGGTCGAACTGCATACCTTCAACTACGTCTAGTTCAGTCTCAAGCGCCTGACCTTCTTCAACTGTGATAACGCCTTCTTTGCCTACTTTTTCCATTGCTTTAGCAATGATGTCACCGATTTCAGTGTCAGAGTTAGCAGAGATAGTACCTACTTGAGCAATTGCTTTGCTGTCGGCACAAGGAACAGATAAGTCTTTTAATTCTTCGATGGCTGCTTTAACCGCTTTGTCGATACCACGTTTAAGGTCCATTGGGTTCATGTCTGCAGCAACGGCTTTGATGCCTTCGTTGATGATAGCTTGCGCTAAAACAGTTGCCGTTGTTGTACCGTCACCCGCTTCGTCGTTCGCTTTAGACGCTACTTCTTTAACCATCTGTGCGCCCATGTTTTCAAACTTGTCTTCTAGTTCGATTTCTTTTGCAACAGATACACCGTCTTTAGTGATCGCTGGGCCACCGAAAGATTTGTCTAAAACTACGTTACGACCTTTAGGGCCTAAAGTTACTTTAACTGCGTCTGCAAGAACGTTAACGCCGTTTAACATTTTTGAACGAGCGTCGTTACCGAATTTTACGTCTTTAGCTGCCATTTTATATTCCTGTATTCTTTTTGTTATCCCCGCTTTCGACTTTGGCGTCCTGCGTCGTTCTACTACCTACGTCCATGTAAGTGTTGCTGGGATGACGATAATTTTTAGTTAGAGCTGGTTTCCCAATCTAGTTGGGAATGACGACAAGAAACGTTTGGAGTCGTCGTATTGAGCTCTTTAATTACTCTGCTTATTCTACGATTGCTAGGATGTCTGACTCAGACATGATCAACACTTCTTCACCGTCGATCTTTTCTGCTTTAACGCCGTAACCGTCGTTGAAGATAACTGTGTCGCCTACTTTTACGTCTAATGCACGTACTTCGCCGTTTTCTAAAATACGACCATTACCGACTGCGATAACTTCACCGCGAGTTGATTTTTCAGCCGCAGAGCCAGTTAATACGATGCCGCCAGCAGACTTAGTTTCTTGTTCGTTACGTTTTACGATTAAACGATCGTGTAGAGGACGAATGCTCATTTGTCATTTTCTCCGATTTATTTGAGGGTATGACGCCGGCGTTTGCCGACAGAATATTTAATAATTGCCAAGGTATATAAGGGTGGGATTTTTAAACCCAAGGGGATGTTTGAACTTTTTCAGTAAATATTTATAAAATGATTTGAATATGAAAGCGAGTTGGTCCATGACTAGGCCAACTCCGCGATACATTTAATCTTTTCTGGTGTACTCACCGTCCAACGTAGTAGGACCTTTTTGCTCCTGTTGAGTTTGGTGAAAATCATGTTGCTCTTGGTTTTGCTCAAAGTGCTGGTGCTGACTATGTTGTTGGAAACGCGATGCGCCCATGACATGTATTTTGTCGCCCAATTGTTTGAAGGCTAATATCCGAAATGGAGGCGTTAACAACAACAAGCCAATCCCGTCGGTCATGAATCCTGGAGTGATCAACAAGACACCTGAGATAAGAATGCAGATACCGTCAAATAGTGATTGAGCCGGTAACTGTCCTTGAGCGAGCTTCTGCTGGATGTTTTGCCAAGTGGACAGTCCTTGTTGTTTGACGAGTTTAGTACCCAGAATTGCAGTCAAAATAATGATCAAAAATGTCCAGCCACTTCCTATGATGGCGCCCACTTCCAATAACAGATACAACTCAATAAGAGGCACTACGATGAAAATAATAAACAAAGGCATGAACCACGTTTTCCTAATACGATTAACTAACAGAGTAGTAAGTCTAAGTATGGGACATAAGTCACTATATCAAGTAAAGTAGTTACATTGAATGTAACTGAATGTGTTTATTTAAATTGACGGGTTCACATGAAAAATAAATTGGTGTTGTCTACCGCGCCGGATTTACCAACTGCTCATACGTTGGCTGAAGGATTGATTGAAAAAAAATTAGCGGCCTGTGTAAATATTTTGCCTGCTATCGTGTCTATTTATAAGTGGCAGGGAAATGTGGAGCAATCTCAAGAATGCCAATTAATTATTAAAACCAATGAAATTAAACTGGCAGATATCGAGTCTTTTATCCAACAGAACCATCCGTACGATGTGCCTGAAGTAATCGCGTTAGATATTGCCGATGGCAGCAAAAACTATCTGGATTGGGTAAATCAAGAACTTAGTTAAGGTAAATAATGATGCAAAAATGGGGTAATGCAGTATTACTGCTCCTAACAGTACTAACGTTGAATGTATTTTCAAGTGCAGATACGTTAGCGAGAAGCTCGGATCCTTTGGCGGGCATTTTTCAGGAACAGCCTAAGTTCTTGCCAGTTGAAGATGCCTTCATATTTGATGCCAAACAAGAGGGTGATGAAGTCGAACTCAATTGGACTATTGCCGACGAATATTATTTATACGCAGACAAGTTTCAGTTTGCCATCGAAAATGCGGATTTAGTCTCAACTTCTCAAGGTGACGCCACGCAGATAGAAGATGAGTTTTTTGGCATTGTAGATGTGTATTTTTTCGAAGCCATCATCAAGGCCAAAGTAGCCAACGTTCAGGACAATGCTGTACTAAAAGTGCGTTATCAGGGCTGTGCTAAAGCGGGATTGTGTTATCAGCCTGTAAGTAAGTCGTTTCCATTATCCAAATTTGATTCATCAGGTCCGGCTTCCGGAGAAGAGGCGTTTGCCGCACTTGTAAGTTCCGAGACACAGACTTCATCCACGTCAAACCAAAGCAAAACGGAAGGCTCAGCTTCATTACAACATGAGTTGTTGGAGTCACTTAAAAGCCAAAACTTAATTGGAGTATTGGCGGTCTTTTTTGCGTTAGGCGTAGGTTTGGCGTTTACGCCTTGCGTATTCCCTATGTTTCCTATTTTGTCAGGCATCATAGCAGGCCAAAAGAACATGTCAGCGCGTAAAGGTTTGTATTTAGCGTTCATCTACGTACAGGGCATGGCGCTAACTTATTCGCTTTTAGGTTTGGTCGTTGCCAGTGCGGGAGCGCAGTTCCAAGCTGCCTTGCAACATCCTGCTATTTTAGTTGCGGTGAGCATTATTTTTATTGCCTTGGCAGGGGCTATGTTCGGTTGGTATACCCTGCAGTTACCCCAGTCCTGGACCAGTAAACTGACGGAAGTCAGCAACAAACAGAAATCTGGCAATGTGGTGGGTGTGTTCATGATGGGGCTTTTGAGTGGCTTGATCGCTTCGCCTTGCACCACCGCTCCACTTACTGGCGCTTTATTATACGTTGCACAAACTGGCGACATGTTGACAGGCTTCCTGACGCTATATGTTTTAAGTCTCGGCATGGGCTTACCGCTATTATTAATTGGCGTGTCAGGTGGCAAGTTACTGCCAAAAGCGGGTGGCTGGATGAACGTTGTGAAAAATGTATTTGGTTTCATCTTATTAACCATCCCACTCATTTTGCTGGAGAGATTTATCGAACTTCAATATGTCCTAATGTTGGCTGGGGGGTTGTTGTTCTTATTTGCTGCTTATATGCATAGTCAGTATTTACAAACTTCAAGTGCAAACATTAAGAGTGGCTTCTGGTTGGCCGCTTGGTTGAGCTTAGCGGGCGGTTTATTTTTGTTTGTTAAACCTATGATGCCAGCACCCACTCACATCGTGAGTGGCACTGCTGAAAGCCACGGTGAAGTTGAATTTGTTCGCGTAGTGACAGTTGAAGATATTCAGCAACAGGTGGCTATAGCTCGTGCTGAAGGCAAAACCGTCATGTTAGATTTATACGCCGATTGGTGTGTGGCTTGTAAAGAGTTTGAAGCATTTACATTCTCCGATAGCCGAGTGCAGTCGGAAATGGCAAAAATGTTATTACTGCAAGTTGACATGACGGAAAACTCGGACGAGGATTTAGAGATAATGGAGCAGTTCCAGATCCTTGGTTTACCCACTATCTTATTTTTTAATGACAGTGGAGTTGAACAAGAACGTCAGCGTGTCACTGGCTTTATGGGGGCAGATGAGTTTCTGGAGCATCTAACCGGACTTTAAATTTGATTTTACATAAGTGGGGATAACGTGGCGAGAATCGCATTAAGCATGTTGTTGTCTTGTCAGCGTAGTATTGATTCACTCAATAAAACGATGAGTTATGTGATTCAGGAGTTACTATCAGATAAGGATTTTCGTTTTTATATAAATTCGGGAAGTATTAAGAGCAGTGACTACTATCTATATAGCCACACGGCTCAGGAATTTGATGAGAAGCTAGAGCTCAGCTTAGTGTCTGAAATGGAATTTGCAGATGTTTCCCTATTAAGAAAAGAGTTAAAGTATTTTCCCGCCCTAGGTGATGATAACGTTTATGCGATCGTCGTCACGCCTAACTTACTTGATGCTGAAACGGAACGGCATCTGGTTTGCTTTCTCGCCATTTATTGCAATGTACTAAATTTGATCACCGATTCCCGAGTTGATGGTCTGACGGGTTTAGAAAATCGTAAAGCCTTTGATTTAGCTTTGATACATGAATTAGGTGGCAGCCATAATAACCAGAATCGTCGGCAAAAAGATGAGTCGGAAGTATCTCAGTCTTATTTGGCTATGATTGACATTGACCATTTTAAAAAAGTTAATGATCACCATGGTCACCTTATTGGCGATGAAGTGTTATTAACACTCGCGCAAACAATGAAGGCGAGTTTTCGTGATCACGATGGTTTGTTTCGTTACGGTGGCGAAGAATTTGCCATGATCCTAAGAGAAATAGATCAAGCCGGCGCAGAAGCTGTGTTGCAAAGATTTGTAGAACATATCAGGAATAGTCGCTTTCCCACGGTTGAACATATAACAGTTAGTGTAGGATACTGTTATCTGGCACCAGGCGAAGTTCCCTCAGAAGTTATCTCTTGTGCAGACAAGGCGCTGTATTTTGCAAAAGAAAATGGGCGTGACCAAGTCGCAAATTACTATCACTTAGTCGAAAATGGCCTTATCAAAGAATCAGCAGTTGAAACGGACATCGAACTTTTCTGATTAATCGCTCCCATTCAGTTCATCTTCGGTCATTAGACCAGTATTTTGCTGTTAATTGCATTGAATTCTCTATAATGCAGCTTAACTTATTCAAAATTGATTGAGTATTGGAGAAATTAGAGTAAATTATCCAATAAATTGAATTTGAATACACGTTGAGTAAAAAAGGCAGCATGATGTCAGCAAATAACAAAGTTTTACTGTTGAATGGCCCTAATTTGAACCTGTTAGGGAAACGTGAACCTGATATTTATGGTAGTCAAACCCTTGTGCAATTGGTTGAGCAGTTGCAAAAAGAAGCCCTAGTGCAGGGAGTTGAGCTGTTACATACGCAGTCTAATTCTGAATCTGAGCTTATCGACACCATTCATAACGCAATGGGTAACGTAGATTACATCATCATTAACCCAGCAGCTTTTACTCATACCAGTGTTGCGCTAAGAGATGCGTTACTAGGGGTGAACATTCCATTTATTGAAGTGCATATCTCAAATGTTCACGCTCGTGAAGAATTCCGCCATAAATCATTTTTGTCCGATGTTGCTGTCGGTGTGATTTGTGGCCTTGGGGTGGATGGTTATCGTTTTGCGTTAACTAAAGCCATCACCAGTATTAAAAATTAACAGTTAAATAAGTCTTAATAGGTATTAACATGGATATTCGCAAAATCAGAACATTGATCGACATGGTTAAAGAATCAGGCGTCGGTGAAATTGAAATCACACAAGGTGATGAGTCTATTCGTATTTCAGGTGCAGCGACGCAAGTTGTTCAAGCTGCTCCAGTAATGGCAGCACCTGCAGCAGCACCAGTAGCGGCGGCTCCTGCAGCACCTGTAGCAGAGGCAGCTCCAGCAGCAGAAGCGGCACCTGCGGGTCACCAGGTTAAATCTCCTATGGTTGGTACTTTCTACCGTGCTTCTTCTCCAACAGCTGCTTCTTTTGTTGAAGTAGGTCAAACGGTAAAAGTTGGTGACGTGTTATGTATCGTTGAAGCGATGAAGATGATGAACCAAATCGAATCTGACAAAGCTGGTGTTGTTAAAGCAATCCTAGTTGATAACGAAGACCCGGTAGAATTTGAACAGCCGTTATTCATCATCGAATAATAAGGGTTAACAATGATAGATAAAGTAGTCATCGCAAACCGTGGTGAGATTGCACTGCGTATATTGCGAGCTTGTAAAGAATTAGGTATCAAAACTGTGGCGGTTCACTCTGTTGCAGATAGAAATCTAAAACACGTATTGTTAGCTGATGAAACGATTTGTATCGGTAAAGCGCCAGCAACAGACAGCTACCTGAATATTCCTCGTATTATTGCAGCCGCTGAAGTAACTGACGCAGTAGCAGTACACCCAGGTTATGGTTTCCTAGCGGAAAACGCAGACTTTGCAGATCAGGTTGAACAGTCAGGTTTGATCTTCATTGGTCCAACGGGTGATACGATTCGCTTGATGGGTGACAAGGTTTCTGCAATCGAAGCGATGAAAAAAGCAGGCGTTCCTTGTGTTCCAGGTTCTGACGGTGAGTTAGGTGAAGATGCGGATACAAACAAAGCCATTGCAAAACGTATTGGTTATCCATTAATCGTTAAAGCAGCTGGCGGCGGCGGTGGTCGTGGTATGCGTGTTGTTCGCAGCGAAGAAGAGTTGGTAGATTCAATTGCTTTAACAAAAGCTGAAGCGGGTGCAGCCTTCAATAACGATATGGTTTACATGGAAAAATTCCTTGAAAATCCACGTCACATTGAAGTTCAGGTATTGGCTGACGGACAGGGCAACGCGGTTCACTTAGGTGAGCGTGACTGTTCAATGCAGCGTCGTCACCAGAAGGTAGTTGAAGAAGCACCAGCACCTGGTATAACTCCTGATTTACGTAAGTACATCGGTGACCGTTGTGTACGTGCATGTATTGAAATTGGCTACCGCGGTGCGGGTACGTTTGAGTTTTTATACGAAAACGGCGAGTTTTATTTCATCGAAATGAACACGCGTATTCAGGTAGAGCACCCGGTAACAGAAATGGTTACTGGCGTAGACCTAATTAAAGAACAGCTTCGTGTAGCCGCAGGGCAACCTCTGTCTATCACGCAGGATGACATCCAAATCCGTGGACATGCGGTTGAATGTCGTATTAATGCTGAAGATCCTGAAACTTTCATTCCTTGTGCTGGTGAAATCAAACGATTCCATGCACCGGGTGGTTTAGGTGTGCGTTGGGACTCTCACATTTATACTAACTACAAAGTGCCACCTAACTATGACTCCATGATTGGTAAGCTGATCACTTACGGTGAAAACCGTGGTATCGCTATCAAACGTATGGAACATGCGTTAAATGAATTGTTAGTTGACGGTATTAAAACGAATGTGCCGCTACAACAAAACATTATGGCGGACGAACACTTCCAAAATGGTGGTACAAACATCCACTATTTAGAGAAGAAGTTAGGCATGTAATTGTTATTAAATTGATAAAAACCGGGTTTTTCCCGGTTTTTTTATGCCCGAAGCACGTCAATGCTAGGCACCTTAGATGCCTAGCCATAAAGTTTGTTAATTGTTCTATAATTAAAGGTGTAGGTCAGCATTCACGGGGGTAAATGGTGACGACAATAAACGGTGGACTTGCCGTAACAGCTGGTGCAGAACAAGCCAGGGTTTCTGGTGTTGGCTCGACTCGCCCTGAAAAAACAGAAGTGATAGACAGGCAAACCTCCATTCCCACGGCTGCAAGTATTAATCAGACAAACGCTTCAAGTATTGCTAACAAGCAAATCAATGACAGTCCGACACCGGTCATTCCAAAAGATTCTATACGTGTTAGCTCGACACTTGGTCGAAGTGACATACGTACAAGTTTAACGCCCTCCAGAGCAACAGAAATATACGAAAAGATCGCCCGTCTGCTGTGAACCGCTAACCCGTTCAAGTTAGTGCACTAGTTGTCCAAGCGTAATGCCGATAACAAATCCAATACAGAACATGGTAAAAATGCGATTTCGATAAACGGTTTGATTGTTTCTAAGTTGGTAGATTAATGGGTGGTGTTTGAAAGAGTACTCAACCTCAGGCTTTTGCAGATCCATGGCGTATATCCTTATACTTTTTTAAAAAGGTATCCACATCGTCATCTTAATGCTTCCTATGCGACGATGTGGATTATCTTGTTAACTCATTAGAGTCATAAAATGTAGCTCACTGTGCCTATTTGTCACCTGATTTTAAGTACAGTTTTAGTTCTGTAACGCTTGGCTTTCATCCAGTTTTTTCAGTAGTTCAATCTTGTTCTTAACGGCTAATTTTTGATAAATATTGCCACAGTGAAATTTAACTGTGCGCACACAGATAAACAGACTATCGGCGATGTCCTGTTGTGTTTGACCTTTGATTAGATGTTGTAAAACTTGAGTTTCGCGGTTTGAAAGTTGCTCAACGTTCATATTTTCCATTTGGGTGTTCCTCAGTTAGTTAGGTACAGATCGAACATTCGATTTGTAATTTGTTTTAATTGTTGTGTTGTGGATTTGTGTTTTCACACCATCATCAGGAAGTGAAGGTGTTGAATGAATTGATTTTTCAGCCGATGACCGAAGGTGATCCGGAGCAGTCTCAGAAGCATTTGTTGCGGCCTCGGGGCGCACAACTCGCAATAAGTCGACTAGGTTCAACCTTTCTATTTCTGCTAACGACAAACGTGTGTTTAGGTGAGCAGAAGCTAGGTTCGAATCTACGTAATCTGTTGCGTCTTCGGTCATCGATTGAAGGGCATGAAGCGTTGAGGGCGTTTCAGCTGTATCTGCTGATACAGTGAATCTTCTGTGTGCAGATTGTGTTGAGGCGTTTAAATTACTGGCTTCTAATGTTTTGTATGCCTCAGGAGACAAAGCCAGAGTTTGGTTTTCCAATTGGCGGAAAACAAAAACGGAACTAAGTAACCAGACGGCAAATAAAGCCAGAATAGAAAACGATAAACATGGATAATGTTGAGACTGGAATAAACCAGTACGACGGTATAACGCCGTTTTAACGTGAAGCTCATTATGCTGGGCTGTGAACAATCTCATTTCATTTTCCATGAATACAAAGTGCAACCAGAAGCCCGAATTCATATATGAATTCGCTTCTAATTTTCCACTTTGTGATTGTTCCAACTCCCGCTATATAAAATTCTACAAATCGGACTAAATGGCAATGTTTTTTTTAGTTCTATTTGGTTTTTATTTTTTGATTTTAATACATAAAAGTTATATTGAACTTAAATGTGCCCGGTTTGGGCACATGTTCAGGTAGCTAACTAGGGGCTAGTTTTTGTAAATGACGCCGTCCTTCATTACAAAGCTTACTCGGCCCATGGCGTTGACATCGGCAATAGGATCGCCGTTTACAGCTATGATATCAGCGAGTTTCCCCTTTTCTATGGAGCCCAGCTGATCATCAATTTTTAATAACTTTGCGGTCGACATGGTCGCAGATTGAATGGCTTCCATCATTGGCATGCCAGATTCATTCATATATTTAAACTCTAACCAGTTTTGGCCGTGAGGAAAAACACCCGCATCCGTACCAAAAGCAATGTTTACGCCGTACTCATACGCGCGTTTAAATGTTTGTTGGATCTTAGGACCGATGGCTGCCGCTTTTGGACGAACGATTTCAGGGTAAAAGTTTGGTACTGCGGCTTTATCAGCAACAAATCTTCCTGCTGATATTGTTGGTACGTAATACGTGCCATGTTTCTTCATCAATTTCATGGTCTTCTTCGACATATACGTGCCATGCTCAATAGAGTCCACACCCGCTCTAATTGCCCTTTCCATACCTTCAGCGCCATGGGCGTGAACGGCGACCGTCATTTCATAGTCCTTAGCAGCATTGACAATAGCGCTGACTTCGTCTTCCGTAAACTGTGGATTCTGACCACTTTTCGCAACGCTCAAAACCCCACCTGTAGCGGTGATTTTAATTAGGTCGGCTCCGTCCTTATATCTTTGACGAACTGCTTTGTATGCGTCTTCGGGTCCATTGATTACGCCTTGTTTTGGTCCAGGGTCACCAACCAAGCTGGCGGAATAACCATTAGTCGGATCCGCGTGACCACCAGTTGTCGCAATGGACTTGGCTGCCGTATAAATTCGAGGCCCTTTAACTAGTCCTTTGCCAATGGCTTTTTTTAATGAGACGGTTACATTGTAGGAATCACCTAAATCTCGAACTGTTGTGAAGCCCGACATTAGTGTTTTTTCGGCAAAGCCAACGGACTTAAACGCGTAGTCTGCGGCGTTTAACTTAAACCCTTCAACGTAAGATTGTTGAGTGTATTCATTGCTTAGATGAGTGTGCATATCCATTAAGCCGGGCATCACGGTTTTATCACGTGCATCTACCAATGTATCTTCAGCGCCTGGTGCCAAATAACCATCATCAATTAGAGTGATTTTATTGCCTTCGACTATGATGGTTTGCTCTTTCTTAACCTTGTTCGATTTGCCATCAATTAAGGCGCCAGCATGAATGTATGTTGCAGCCTGAATAGGTGCAGTGGAACAGGCCAGTATCGCTAGACTGGAGTATAATTTTGTCAATGTCATGTTGGTCCTTATTATTGGTTTAGAACTTTCCTAATGAAAATGTCTGTTCGCCACTGGAAAGTACGATGTGATGTTCTTGATTTACTTCTTTTTCTTGCCCGAATTCAACCCATTGATAATAAACATTTCTATGCACGCGAGCGAGTAGATTTCTGTGCAGCTCTACATATAATTTAGGATGCTCAGGATCTGAAAAGTCGCCGATAACAGGGTGTTGAGCACCCAGTTTATATTTACGCCCCAAGTTTGAAGTCACTTCAATTTCAGTTCCCATTGCAGAGTCAAGCTCTTGCCAATCTACAATGATAAAAGGCGCATCTTCGACCTTTATACGTATTTTTTCTGCGGGTGTTTTTAAAAAGAATTCATCGCCTTCTTGAATGAGCACTTTGGCAAAAAGTTTGACGAGCTGGATACGGCCGATTGGAGAGCCCATGTACCACCAGGAACCATCTTTTTTAATGACGAGATCCATGTCACCACAAAACTCCGGGTTCCATAGGTGAAATGGTGGTTCATCTTCGACATTTGATATTTGATCACTAAGTTTTTTTAAGTCCATGATAGTTTCAACCAATTTATAAGCGTTATGATTAACACTGACTTTTAATAAATTAACTCGCATAATACAGATATCAAATTATAAAGTGTTTTTAAGATGAACATGTCTATGAAAAAATTAGCGATGTTTAGTCTGGCTTGGATAAGTTTAGCGTTAGGTGTGCTAGGAATTTTCCTACCACTATTGCCAACCACACCATTCGTTCTGGTGGCCGCCTATGGCTTCTCAAAGAGTTCTGATCGATTTCATCAGTGGTTACTCAATCACAGAATTTTTGGCCGTCTTGTGCGTGACTGGGAAAGTAGTGGCGTGATACGGCTTAATGCCAAGATTTTAGCGACAGTCAGTATCGTCGTGATGTTAAGTATTTCATTTTATTTTATTCAATTGAGTTTGATGCCGACGATAATGATTTTGCTGTCGGTTAGCTGTGTGATGTTATTTATCTGGACACGCCCTTCTTTGCCAGCGGACGTAAAACACTAATGGCTACATTTCAGTACAAATTTATTAAACGCGGTGAAGTCACTATGGTGGAAGTGTTACCGCACCCCGATTGGCAAGATTTCCAACTTTTTGTCGAGCAGTTTATTGCAGAGCAAAACGTTAAAATGGTGGAACTGGATACCGGTATGGACCGCCATCAGTTTCGATACCGCGTTAATGGACATCAATACGTAATGCAGTTTGAGCATTACACAGACTCAATTTGGATAGAAAAGGATTATTAATAGTAGTCGGTAGTTGCGGTCTGCAATTACCGACATTAACTTCAATAGTTAAAATGCTTTTTTAAGAAAGTTTGGCAGGGCGGTCGCGCCTTGATGGACGTCTGCATTGTAATAATTTAACTGCCATTGTTCTGCAGCATTATTCGCCTGTTCTACTCGGAAACCATCAAATTTTCCTGACTTTTTCGCAAGTGTGCTACTCCACCAACCAGAAGGGTAGATCATTTGAGGAAAGTTCACATGTTGCAAGTCACTAAACCCGACTTGTGTCATGGCGTCACGCATTTCCTTCAAAAGTGGCAGATGTAATAGTGGACTCTCGCTCTGCTGAACGAAGATGCCATCTTTACGTAGTGCCCTTAAGCAGTTGGCGTAAAACGCGTGATTAAAAAGACCTTCACCAGGTCCAACCGGATCGGTTGAGTCAACGATAATAACGTCAATGGATTCGTCTTCTGCTTCCGCCATGTACTTTATGCCATCATCAAACATAATGTTGGCGCGGGGGTCGTTATTTGACTCACACAGTTCAGGGAAATAGATTTCAGCCATTTCGGTTACAACACGATCGATATCAATTTGGTGCGCCGTTTCTACTTCCGGGTGGCGCAACACTTCACGTAATGTGCCGCAATCACCGCCACCAATAATAACCACGTTTTTTGGGTTAGGGTGACTAAACAGAGCTGGGTGGCTCATCATTTCATGGTAAAGAAAGTTTTCTCTGGTTGATACCATAGTACAACCATCTAGCAACATCAGGTTACCGAAGCTTTCTGTCTCAAAGATTTCAACAAGTTGAAAATCAGATTGTTTGCTAGCGAGCTTCTTTTTTATCTTTAAACCAATAGCCGCGCCTTCATTAATTTCATTACACCACTCGGTGTTTAGAAGGGAAGGAGTCGAATTTGAAGTCTTGTCCGTCATGATGTTTTCCAGAACAAATAATCAATGGGCGCGCATTTTCCTAAATTATGACAAATGGCGCAATAACTTGGTGTTTTATTGTAGCAAACCGGTTCTATTTGCAGACCTTATTACGTTAAAATGACAAAACAAATTTTATTAATTGGGGATGATGGATGACGCAGAACTGGGTTCAGCAATCAAAATCAGTTTACAACATAGCACGTTGGAGTGAAGGGTATTTTGATATCAACGCATCTGGTGAACTCTGTGTAATGCCACTTGCTTCTGACTCGAATAAGACAATCAACTTGTCAGCGTTATGTCAGGAGTTAAAAACAAGTGGCCTGACATTTCCGATTTTAGTACGTTTTACCGACGTATTGACGCACCGAGTGTCCACTTTGGTTAGTGCTTTTGCTAAGGCCAAGGCCGAGCGTGATTATAAAGGAACCTATACCGCTGTTTACCCTATTAAGGTGAACCAGCAATTCTCTGTCGTTGACAAAATCATCAGCCATGGTTCAGAAAAAGTAGGGTTAGAAGCGGGTAGCAAACCTGAATTAATGGCAGTATTGGGCGTGTCAAAACAACCTATCACGATCGTCTGTAACGGCTATAAAGACAGCGAGTTTATGCGTCTGGCTTGTATCGGTCAGGCGATGGGGCACAAAGTTCACGTTGTGGTTGAAAAAGTCTCGGAAGTAGAAGCGTTAATTGAAGCGGCAAACGACCTGGGCCATATGCCAACCATCGGCATTCGCATTAGATTGAATTCGATTGGCAAAGGGAAATGGCAGAATACAGGCGGTGAAAAAGGCAAGTTTGGATTGTCTGCTAATCAGGTTCTGGATGTCATTAGGCAATTGACCGTCGTAAATCGCTTAGATGCGTTGCAACTCGTTCATTTTCATATTGGGTCTCAAATCGCCAATATTCGCGACATTCATAATGCGATAAGGGAATGTGCCAGACACTACGCCGAATTACGACAGTTAGGTGTGCCTATTTCTACGATTGACGTTGGTGGTGGACTCGGGGTCGATTACGAGGGTTCTGGCTCTCGCAGTGCCTGTTCTATGAACTACTCGGTAGAGGAATACGCCAAAAATGTCGTAAGCCCGATATCGGAAATTTGCGATAAGTTTGATTTGCCTCATCCCGATATTATTACTGAGTCGGGACGTGCTATGACGGCGCATCATGCCGTTTTGATCACTGATATCATAGATGTTGAAACCGCGCCTGTGCCAGAGGTGGTTGAAAAGCCAGATGAAGCGGCTCCGGCAATCATTCAGGAATTGTGGCGATCTTATCAGTTAACCGATGAAAGGCACGCGTTAGAGTCTTACCATGACGCGGTACATTTATTTAGCGATGCACATCAGCAATACGTGGTGGGCTTAATAGGCCTAAAGGACTGGGCATTGATTGAGCAGCTGTATTTTAAAATATTGGCGACAGTGCAAAAACTGTTGGATCCTCGTGCCCGAACGCATCGAGAAGTGCTTGATGAAATCAATGAGAAGTTAGCGGACAAGTTGTTTGTAAACTTTTCTCTATTTCAATCTCTGCCTGACGTTTGGGGGATTGATCAGCTGTTTCCGGTAATGCCAATTCAGTACCTGAATCAACCTCTAGTTAACAGAGCCATCATTCAGGACATAACCTGTGATTCTGATGGGCAAATTAGACAGTATGCGGATGGTGCTGGTATTGAATCCAGTCTGCCTTTACCTGCATACACTGAAAATAACGATTATCTCATGGGCATGTTCATGGTAGGGGCCTACCAAGAGATTTTGGGTGATTTGCATAATTTGTTTGGTGATACGGATTCTGTTCATGTTGAGTTAAGTTCAGAGTCGGAAAATGGTTATGTTTTGACTCAGTCACTTAAGGGTGAAAGTGTGGCAGAGGTATTGACCCATGTGCAGTTCGATCCTAGTAAATTATTGAACAGCTATCAGGATAAAGTTAATGCACTCAGTATCGATAAGAAAACAAAAGAGCAGTATTTGACAGAATTACAAGCCGGTTTAACTGGCTACACGTATTTTGAAGATTAAGTTAGACAGAGAGAAGTATTTAATGATGAAATGGTTTGAGCGCATTTTTGGCTCAGTTGTGGCGGTAATGTCTTTTAGTTTGTACATAATCAACACGGTTTTTTGGTCGACACCAATTTTTATCCTTTCTGTTTTCAAACTTGTGCCTATAGCCGCTTTTAGAAAAGGTATTTCCTGGTTATTAGATGCATGTGCAGCAGGCTGGGTGACGGTTAATTCGGGAATTCAGAAGATTTTCAGTCGGATGAATATAAAGGTCAGTGGTGACTTAAATTTGAGTGAAGAAGATTGGTATTTAGTGTTGTCTAATCACCAATCTTGGGTCGATATCGTTATTTTACAGCGTATTTTCAATGGTAAAATTCCATTCTTGAAGTTTTTTCTAAAGGAGCAATTACGCTATGTGCCTATTTTGGGACTGGCTTGGTGGGCGTTAGATTTTCCTTTCATGAAACGTTATACCAAGAGTCACTTAGCAAAAAATCCTCATCTAAAAGGAAAAGACTTAGAAACAACTAAACGTTCTTGTGAGAAGTTTAAATATAAGCCGGTGTCTGTGATGAACTTTATCGAAGGGACTAGGTTTACCGAGCTTAAACATCAAAAACAAAACAGTCCTTATCAAGGGTTGTTAAAACCTAAGTCTGGTGGCATTGGCTTTGTATTGACTGTGATGGGTGAGCAACTACACAAAGTAGTGGATGTAACTATCTATTATCCGCAAAGAATCCCGACCTTCTGGCATTTTTTGTCTGGCAGGATCAAAGATGTCTATATGCATATTGATGTGCATGATATTACTCAGGATTTGATCGGCGATTACGCTAATGACAAAGAATATAAAAAACGGGTACATTCATGGGTGAATAGCGTATGGCAAGCTAAACAAGCCACATTAATTGATCTACAACAGCAAGCTCAGAGTGTGAAGTAAGGAGCGTCAATGTTATCTTTTTTACCCTGGTGGATACTCATATTTATTACGGTGCCGTTATTTTTCTCAATAACGGCATTTATCGGTGGGTCTATATTTGTTTTAGGGGTATTTAAGTTTCTGCTACCCTTTGCTCTGTTTACGACAGTTTTTAATTTTTTTATTAATGCATTATGGCGCGGTTGGGCTCTATTTAATTTGGTTGCCATTAACCTCACAAACCCTGTTGAATGGCAAATTGATTCGCCGGACAAGTTCAATAAAAAAAGTTGGTACTTACTTATATGCAACCACATTAGCTGGGTAGATATAATGGTGCTGACGCAAGTCGCGTTAAACACTTTACCGTCGCCTAAGTTTTTCCTGAAGGATGAACTCAAGAAAGCCCCATTTGTTGGTATGGCCGCTTGGGCGATGGACATGCCATTTATGAAGCGTTACAGCCGCAGTTATCTGGAGAAACACCCGGAGAAAAAAGGCCAGGATATAGAAAGCACCCGACGCTCTTGTGAGAAATTTAAGAATATTCCGACTACGATAATTAATTTTGTTGAAGGCACGAGATTAACTAAGGAAAAGTTATTAAAGAGCAATAGTCCTTTTGAGCATTTGTTAACTCCAAAAGCTGGAGGCATTGCGTTTACCTTGTCTGCAATGGGACATTTATTTTCAGGGGTAATAAATGTGACATTAAACTATCCAGATAATAAGACGCCCACAAAAGATATTTTGTTTGGTGAGCTCAAACGAGTACAAGTACAAATCGAGCTTTTAGAAGTAAATGACAATATTGTTGGTGATTATTTTAATGACGGAGCATTTAAATCCCGATTCCAATCTTGGCTAAATACGGTCTGGACGGAAAAAGACAAACTATTGGCTAAACTGAACAACAGCTAACTAATACCAATCTGCATAAAGAATTGGTCATTCAGCGAGAATGAAAAAGTGTATAGGCAAGGCATTGATTGCAGAGAATGGTTGTTCCCTTGTTAAAATCAATAAGGACAATATGCTCCTGCATTGTCCCCTTACCCCACGTCCCTGTGGGGCAACGCAGCATATAAGCTTTTTAAACTCGCCCTTTGGGAACTCACCAGAGCTGCGATAATCGCCCAAAACTTATTTGATGCAGAACGACTATACCTGCACAAGTTTCGATTATTCTCGCAGCTCTGGTGAAGTTCTGAATTGACTAATTCTTTATGCAGATTGGTATAATACAGGGTTCCTAATTATATCTAAGCGATTTGGGTCTTCACGATAACATTGTGTTTAAGACCTGGGCCTAAGCGAGGAGGGAAGTGAATCAGAATTCAGTCTGTCTCGCATTTTTATTTCTGGCCAGCGAGTAATTAGCCTGGATATACCAAAAACGAAGGTTACAGAGGAGGCCTCTCTGTAACCTGTTTATTATCTTCTATATTTTATTAGAACTCTTTGAGCAATTTATCTAAGTCTTCACCTATTTGCTCTTCATGCTCTTTTTCAGCGCGCCAACGTCGCATATCCAACTTGGCTATTTCTTTTTTGTCGTACTTTTTACGCGCATCATGAGTTGGCATATCTTTAATGATTTCATAAAGTGTTGCAAAACCGGGATAAAGATTTGCGTAGTCTTTAGGTTCAGTTATTTCTTTGTTGTAATGATCCAACAATACCCAAATGCGTAATACACCTTCCGAATATTCGCATTGTTCCGCTTGCATGGCTTTAGCAATATGGCTGATGCTGTGAGTCAGATAGTCTTTTCGTTTTTGACTCTCTTCTTCCTGCTTTTGTTTTTGCTGTTGTACTTGCCACAATAGCTGACCAGCATAAAAGCCCAAGCCGGCTATGATCAACGCTCCAATCGATATCAATATATACAACATTTACCTTCCTATTGCTTATCGTCCAGCAAATCATCCCATTGGTCGCTATCCAGTTGGTCTAACGGATCGTCTTCATCTTCTTCATTGTCGAGGCCTAACTCTTCCATTAACGTTTCGTGGCGTGCCATTTTTTGGTTAAAGTACTTGGCATCTTTGCCCGTTAGTAGCTCCCCGGCTTCCACACGCTCGGCCAATTCAATCAAACGTTGATCTGATTCAATAACTGCAAGTTCTTGTTCAGGCGTCATCTGATCATTTTGAACTTTCTGTAGTTGAACTTTTGGCATTTCTGTTGAGTGTTTGATCTCTTTTTTCTCGGGCTTTGGAGCCGAAGCTGATTTAGTCAATTCGATCTTCTTTTTACTGCCTAGCTTAGGATCTTTTTTAGCCTTTTCGCCCTGTGGAGAACTAATTAGTACCTTGTCATCTTGCAAGCTATTCCGGCTTCCTGATTTTTGACCTTTAGGGGCCTTTTTGCGGCGAGGAGTATTGGTATCGGATGGACGCACTTCTTGTTTACGCGTGCCAATTTGGCCAATTTTTCTACTCTTTTTTTGCCGTGTCATGGGGACTCCGAATGTGAGGTGGTTGTGTCTTTGTTGCTAGCGCGAAGTTTATACCAATTTAAGTAATTATTTAATCTCTGGATGAGAATTAAAGCACTGGAGGCTAGTGAGATACATTGTGTTTAACTGAAGGTTTAGACTTTACTGGATTTCAGGCAATAAAAAAGGCGATAGTGTGACCGCTATCGCCTTAAATTTTTTACAGTGTGCAAACTTCGTTTGACACCTCTCCTATATTATATTCGATAATTCCATCCGAACGCACGACACCCCTGTCTCGTCACTCTACTATTTATCCGTATTATTTTTATTTAATGTCCGTATATGTCTTTAATTTTTATCTGGTCTTCATGACACTTTTTTGGTTCTTCCATGTAGCGCCCATACGGCGATACCGCTTACTCCTGCCACACCCACTTCCTTGAGTCGTTTCCGTATTTTTATCCACTACGTGGCAACGGCGACTAATGTACTCTTATGCTCAGAAGACTCAACTATTAATTCATATTTTTTTACACTTTCAAAAAGAACTTTTAAGTTTTTCTTTATATTACAGTTGTTTGTATTCTTAAATTGTTTTTATTTAGGACTTTTCTTAAAAAATGTATGGCAAATATCTCACAATTTCTCGCCCCAAATTATTACAATTTCTCACAGTGCTTAATACTTTAGTCGTATTTGTTGAAATTTTATTCGCAAAAACTAGGTCTCTCGTCGAAATTTGCTTGTTTTTGATACAAAAAAAGCGCCCGATTGGACGCTTTTTTGGTGGCTAACTAGTTTCTAGTGTAAACCAGCCATGTATTGAGACAATATCTCTATATCTTTGTCAGTTAATTTAACTGCAATATCTTGCATCATACCGTTCATGTCATTGTTACGATCACCTGAACGGAATTTCTCTAACTGAGCCTTAATATATTCTGGGTGTTGGAAAGATACTTTTGGAAAACCAGCCAAGCTTTGACCGACACCACGAGGTCCATGACAAGCCTGACAAGCTGGAATGCCTCGTTTCATGTCGCCACCGCGATATAATAGTTGACCTTCTGCAACAACATTTTCAGGTGTCGCACCAGCCTTTGTTTTCTGAGTGGCAAAATACACCGAGATATCTTTCATGTCTTGATCAGACAGAGGCATAGCCATTCCACTCATGGCTACGTCGTAACGGCCTTCTTTACCGCCAGACTCCATTCCAAGTTTAAATTCTTTTAACTGTTTATAAATATATTCAGCATGTTGCCCTGCAATTTTAGGGTACATCGCCAAGGCGCTGTTACCATCCGCACCGTGACATGCTGCACATGTGGCAGCCTTAGTTTTGCCTGCTTCTGCATTGCCGTCTACCGCATTGGCAGAACCGATGAGTCCGAAAAGCATAGTGAGTGATAATGCAATATTTCTCATATTTAAGTCTCTGTTTTTAAGTTATCTCATTTCCTTTGGCTATGAAGCAGTTCACGCAAAGAGTATAATTACGCGTATTCTACACCAAATGTCACAATGTGAAAGATTCTTGCACCGGTTATTTGCGGCAAGTTATTGAATTTCTGACATTCGCCATAACTATATAGAGGAAAATTCGTGTCCCGTTCAATTATTAACTACAAAAAAGCTTCTTTTTTGACCTCTGCACCAGATATTCGTCGACTTCCTGCCGACACTGGTTACGAAGTGGCATTCGCTGGACGTTCAAATGCGGGTAAGTCCAGTTCATTAAATACACTGACACAACAGACTGGATTAGCACGTACCAGTAAAACGCCGGGTCGTACACAGCTCATTAATGTTTTCGCGCTGGAAGAGGAAGATCGTCGATTGATCGATCTGCCTGGGTATGGCTTCGCTAAAGTGCCTTTGGCGATGAAGATAAAGTGGCAAAAGTCCTTGTCGGAATATTTGGAAAAAAGGGAATGTTTACGTGGGTTAGTGGTCTTAATGGATATTCGTCATCCGATGAAAGATCTGGATCAGGATCTGATCTTTTGGGCGGTGGATGTTGGATTGCCAGTACTTGTGTTATTAACCAAAGCTGACAAACTGAAATCTGGCAGACAAAAAGCGGAATTGTTAAAGATCAGAGAAGCGTCCCTAGCGTTTCAAGGTGATGTTACGGTTGAGTTGTTCTCTTCATTAAAGAAACAGGGCATTCCTCAGTTATCTAGAAAGTTGGACGAATGGTTAAACGCAGAAGACTTGTTACCTGAGCCGGAATAATCATAAATAGCCTATATATTAAATGAAGGAGCCTAAGGTTCCTTTTTTTTTGCCTGAGTTAATCTACACAAAGCAAGGGTTTATTAGAAAGTTGTTAGGGTTATGTAATTTATTGACGGGAGCGTTGCTCAATAACTAATAATGAGTTTTTTTAGGACAAAAAAAACCGGCGCTTAAAGCACCGGTCATAGCGAAAGGGGAGAGGCTATAAATTCTCGTCAAATATCAACAGGGTCAACTCATAAGAGAGACAAGGCATATAGTATAGAACTTTAACCAAAAGTAAAGTCTTTACTCTAAAAAAGTTGAGTTAATATTCATTTTGTTTATTATCTCATGATAAATAAAGGGTTATTTATTGCTTTTAATAAATTTGAGACAAAAAAAAGCCCCATTCAATGAATGGGGCGGCAAATAAAGCCTATTTCATATCATGAAATAAAAGGTCTGAAAGATAGAACATCTTACGTCTGTACCCTACGCAAATGATAATAGTCACTGCACAATAATAACGCAAGTGTTTTGTAATAAAATTATGTAATTTTTTTACACTTTGGGTTCTATCTTATATTCAAACTACCTTAGTGAGCTTGATCCCAGTTTATTCCTTGCCCTGCTTCAGCTGTTAGAGGTACATCCAACTGCGCTGCTGCTTCCATTATGGCTACGAGCTGAGGAACATACTCCTCTAGTTTTTGTTCTTTTATCTCAAATACCAATTCATCGTGAACCTGCATGATCATTTTTATGTCATCTGAAGCGTTAGCTTGGATCCAGTCATTAACAGCAATCATGGCTTTCTTGATTATGTCTGCAGCTGTCCCTTGCATCGGTGCATTGATAGCGGCACGTTCGGCGGCTTTGCGACGAGGTACATTTCTAGCTTTAATATCTGGTAAATACAAACGTCGGCCATAGATGGTTTCAACAAACCCGTGTTTTTCTGCGTTTTCACGTGTTGTTTCCATGTAGGTCAGTACACCAGGGAAGCGTTCAAAGTATTTATCGATGTAATCTTGCGCTTCGCCACGTTTGATATCTAACTGGCGAGCGAGTCCGAAGGCGGACATGCCATAAATAAGTCCGAAGTTAACGGCTTTGGCGGCTCGACGTTGATTATCGGTAACCTCTTCAAAAGGAGTGGCAAATACTTCAGACGCGGTGGTTCTGTGGATATCCTGATTATGTGCAAAGGCATCTAACAGTGCTTTGTCACCACTCAGATGTGCCATGATCCTTAACTCAATTTGAGAATAGTCAATGGCGACGATCTTAGAATCCGCTTCTGCGACAAAAGCTTGTCTGATGCGGCGACCGTTTTCGTTCCTGATGGGTATATTCTGCAGGTTAGGATCCGTTGAGCTTAAACGGCCAGTTGCGGCGACTGCCTGATGGTAGGAAGTATGTACCCGACCTGTTTCTGGCTTTATCATCAGTGGCAGTTTGTCTGTATAAGTCGATTTAAGTTTGCTTAAACTTCGGTGTTCGAGGATCAACTTGGGTAACTCATGATCAATAGCTAACTCCTGAAGCACGTCTTCAGCGGTTGAAGGTGCACCTTTTGGAGTTTTCTTAAGTGGTGTGATCCCAAGTTTATCAAAAAGAATGTATTGCAGCTGTTTGGTTGAAGCTAGGTTGAATGATTCGCCGGCAACTTCGTGAGCTTGTTGCTCAAGTACCTGAAGTTTATTGGCAAATTCAGAGCTCAAACTGTGCAAATGATCGGCATCGATATAAACGCCAGTTTGTTCCATTTGGCTCAACACTGGCATAGCGCCTAATTCTATTTCATGATAAAGCGCATCTAACTGTGTTGTTTCTTTTAATTTTTCTTCAAAAAAGAAATACAGTCGTAAAGTGATATCCGCATCTTCAGCAGCGTATTCAGATGCTCTATCTAATTCAATTTGATTGAAGGTTAACTGCTTTGCACCTTTGCCTGCGATGTCTTCGAACGAAACTGTCTTATGACCTAGGTACTTTAATGACAAGCTATCCATGTCATGGCGAGTAGCAGTACTGTTAAATATGTATGACTGCAACATGGTATCGCCAACAATACCATTCACTATAACGTCGTACTTTGCTAAGACATTGATATCGTATTTAAGGTTTTGACCTACTTTTTTAACGCTTTGTTCCGCTAATAGTTCTTTTAAGCTAGGTAAAAACTCTTCTAATGCGATTTGTGCGGGAGCACCTTCATAATCGTGAGCAACTGGGACATATATGGCTTTTATACTGTCGTTAATAGAATAAGCAAAAGAAACTCCCACGAGTTGAGCGTCCATGTAATCTAACGAGGTGGTCTCAGTATCAAAAGCGATAAGACCGGCTTGTTTCATTTCACTGTAAACCGATGACCACTGATCTAGACTGAACACCGTCAGATAATTAGAACGATCAATTTGTACTTGTGTTTCTTCTTGCTCAACAACCGCTTCGTTTTTTGTTGCTGCACCGACTGGAGGTGGTGTTGAGTTATTTGAAAGGACTTCAGCTAACCAACGTTTGAACTCACACTCTTTGTAAAGTTCGGCTAAACGATCTTTATTTGGAGCTTGGATCAGCATCTGTTCGTCTGAAATGCCGTGGTCTACGTCTAGCTTAATGGTGGCCAACTGGTAGGAAAGCTCCAATTGATCTTTATTTGTTTCCAATTTAGCTGACATGGTCTTAGATCCTCTGAACCCTAGACCTGCAACCTGATCCAAATTTTGATAAATGTTTTCAATCGAGCCCAGACCTTGAAGCAAAGCTACGGCTGTCTTTTCGCCTACGCCTGGTACACCAGGGATGTTATCAACTTTGTCACCCATTAAGGCTAAGTAGTCGATGATCAATTCTGGACCAATGCCAAATTTTTCAACGACACCGTCTGGCGTCATCATGGTATTAGTCATGGTATTGATCAAAGTAACTTTATCATTGACCAGCTGAGCCATGTCTTTATCACCTGTGCTGATCAAGACGTCGTTACCTAACTTCGCCTGTTCTTGCGCAATCGTCCCAATGACATCATCAGCTTCTACACCAGGAATCGCTATCATAGGCAAGCCCATGGCACGAATGATATTGTGCAAAGGTTCAATCTGATAACGTAAATCGTCTGGCATCGGCGGACGATTAGCCTTGTATTCACTGTACATGTCGTTACGGAAAGTAGGGCCTTTGGCATCGAAGATCACGATCATTCGATCGGAGTCATATTGCCTAACCAAACTTTTTAACATGTTGACTACACCATAAATGGCACCTGTTGATTCGCCTTTTGAATTTGTCAGGTGTGGTGGCGCATGATAAGCGCGAAATAAATAAGAAGAACCATCTACTAAAACAAGAGGTTTATAGGCCGAAGTTTGGCTAGTTGCTGTCATGTGGATTAATTCCAAAACGCTTGGGATAAGTTAGTGAATAAGGATGCCATAAACATACGGAAGCCGCCATATATATGAGCGAATTGCAGATGCTTAAAATGTTAATAACTTTCGTTGCCTGTGGATAAGTTGGTTGATAACCTTTATCCACAGGACAACGGCCACTGGCAGGAACTACCAACGGTTAGCTAATAATTTTCTAGAATACAAAGAGGTTGGGATCCGCTTTTTTTATTCTTATTCTTATTTGCGAACGACCAATGAATTGGACGATTTTTGTTCTTCATGTTTGAAGAGGCGAGTAATTTACACATAAAAAGATCATTGATCTAGATCTTTTTTAATTTTTTTTGATCTGAATCCTGATCGTGAATTGGATCGACCAAATTGCCAACAAAATGACAAGTATTTATGAATAAATGTAGAAATATTGTCATTATATAAATCAATAATATTGCAAGGGTTATTTCAATAGGTAAAATGTGCAACCAGAAACTAGACCCGAATATGACATAGGTGAACTCAAGATGAGAAAAATGCTTGTTACTTTTATTATGGCGGTATTGTCGATTGCAACTGTACAAGCGGCTGATCCGGCAAACGACGAAATCGCTGAGCGAATTAAACCTGTTGGCCAAGTGTATTTGCAAGGGGCGATGTCTGAGCAAGCCGTTGATACGGGACCTAAGTCAGGCGACCAAGTATACAACACATCTTGTTCAGCATGTCACGGCTCTGGCGTGATGGGTGCACCTAAAATGGGTGATGCAGGAGCTTGGGAATCTCGAGTTGCTCAAGGTATGGATGCACTGTTAGATCATGCAATTAAGGGCTTTAATGCGATGCCTCCAAAAGGCGGTTGTATGGCATGTTCTGATGATGAAATTAAAGCGGCTATTGAGTATATGCTTGATGGTTCAAAATAGTCTCGAATGAATTTGCGAGAATTAGGGGTGCTTAGGCACCCTTTTTTATTGCCTTTATACTACATTTTTCTTAAGGTTTAGATTCACATCAGGAGTGTTATTCAGTAAGTTTAGTTACATTTGGGCAAGGTTTCAGAGCGAATGGCTAGAAAGCGCGACAAATCAAAGCAAGCGAATAAGGTGAAACGACTAGAGTCGCTAATTACCCGGCTAAAGCGCGCCCGTTCAATTGAAAATGGTTTACTACAGCTTTCTGAGCTCGCCTATAAGGTCCATGACTTAAAAGAATTTTATCCAGCACTGCAGAGTGTTGTGGCTTCCATTATTAAATCCGACAACTTCTATGTTGCATTGCAAAATCATGAAACGCTAGAGCTTGAAATAGCCTATTTTGTTGATGAAAAAGATTCATCGACTCTACCAAGAGTCAAAGGGTTGGAATCCGGCATAACGGGTTACGTTTTTAATACTGGGCAAACTCTTATATGTGATAAAGCCAGATACCGAGAGTTGACGGAGCAGGGTGCCTTTGTGCAGTTAGGCTCTGAATCTGAGCTTTGGTTTGGTGTGCCATTGAAGCAGGATGAGCGTGTGATAGGTGTAATGGCTATTCAGTCTTATCATCCTATGGAGCCTATTACGGAGCAAGTCGTCGCCATTTTTGAAAGTCTTGGGCTTAATCTCATGACGGCTATAGAGCGTATTCTTTATCGTGAATCATTAGAACGAGAAGTGAAGGTTCAGACTAAAAAGTTAAAACGCGAAATCATTCAACGTAAACACGCAGAAAGCCTGCAAAAATCCTTATATAAGATCTCAGAATTGAGTGGTTCACAGGTGGAGATTGAAGTTTTTTATCAGAAACTTCATCAAATTCTCGGTCAGTTAATGACGGTGGAGAATTGTTATATTGCTTTAGTGGAATCTGGCGATACGTTGGTTTTTCCGTTTTATGTTGATAAATATGAACCGAATAATAATTCGAGAAAAATGGCCAATGGCTTAACTGAGTTTGTTATTTCCAGTTGCACGCCACAACTTATTGATTCGAAACGTGCAAAACAACTGGTTGATGAAGGTAAAGTTGTGCGAATGCGCTCTAAAGCCTATCAGTCCACTTGTTGGCTAGGTGTACCTTTGGTGATCAATGATGAAGTGCAAGGTGTGTTAACCGTTCAAGCTTATGACGATGAATATCAATACAACGAAGATGACCTCGCCTTGTTAACTTTTGTTTCTCATCATATTGCGGTAGCGATTGAAAGAAAGATGGCTGCGGATGCCATGTTGGCGAATAACGTCAAACTAGAGCAGATGGTCTCTGAGCGAACTCAAGAACTCAGACAGGCCAACATGCACCTTAAGATGCAAATTGAGCAACGTAAACAAGTTGAGCAGAAGTTATTTCATCAAGCCAATCATGATTCTTTAACAGACCTTCCTAATAGAGCCTTGTTTCGCGAAAAATTAGAACAGGTGTTGAATCATGTGAAGCGTCATCAAGATCACCAATACGCGGTGTTGTTTATTGATCTGGATGACTTCAAGCAGATCAACGATCAATTTGGTCATCAGGTGGGTGATACGTTTTTAATTGAAGCCAGCAAAAGAATTGTTAATAGTGTGCGTGTGAATGATGTTGTGGCACGATTCGGTGGTGATGAGTTTGTGATTTTGCTTGATCAGGTTGATAATAAGAACATGATTGAGGACATATCAAAACGAATCATCAAACAGATGTCTGCACCCTTTGTGTTAAATGACTTACCCGCCCATTCAGGGGCAAGCATTGGTATCTGCTGTTTTGGTAAGAAGTATCTGGCGGTGGATGCGTTACTTAAACTAGCAGATGATGCTATGTACAATGCAAAATCGAAAGGGCGTGGCTGTTATGTTTTTTGTGACGCCGATGAAGGCGTTGGTAATTCAGTTGATTTGATTAAGTAGTACAAGTAGTGTTGCAAATTTAACCTTTCAACATAGCCCTTAAATTAGCAATGTTAGCCTTATTTTTCTCTTGTCTTTGTTGTTCTGATACAACCTGTCCTGGTTTGTCCCAACGCAGATCTTTCTGATCAAGCTCATCCAAAAATCGAGATGGTTCTGTCATTATGGTTTCACCATATTGGCGACGCTCTTTGGCATAGGTCAGGAATAACTCGGTTTGCGCTCGAGTGATCCCCACGTATGCGAGCCTTCGCTCTTCTTCGACATTGTCTTCATCTATGCTTGATTGGTGTGGAAGTAATCCTTCTTCCATACCGACCATAAACACATAGGGAAATTCCAAACCTTTTGAAGCGTGCATGGTCATCAGTTGCACCTGATTATTGGCTTCTTCTTCTTCGTTTCGCTCCATCATGTCTCTAAGCGTTAATTTACTAACCACTTCCGAAAGTGACAAAGGATCGTGTTCAGCGTCACCATCTAACATTTGATTTACCCAGCCATATAGCTCGCTGACGTTTTTCATTCGCATTTCTGCCGCTTTAGGACTAGCACTGGTCTCAAATAACCAGTCTTCGTAGTGTATGCCTTTGAGTAGGTCTTTAACGGCTTCTTTAGGTTCGCTACGCTGTACCTGATCACTTAATTCGACTATCCATCTTGTAAAGTACATGATGGCAGATTTGGCGGGGCCGGAGATCATGCCTAAAAATGCATTATCAAAAGAGGCTTCAAAAAGACTGATGTGCTTATCGTTGGCCAGGTGGCCTAATTTTTCTAGCGTGGCTGGACCTATCTGACGTCTTGGCGTATTGATAATGCGTAAAAACGCATTATCGTCATCTTGATTAACCAATAACCTCAAGTAAGCCATGATGTCTTTGATTTCGGCTCTAGAGAAAAACGAAGTACCACCGCTAATTTTGTAAGGTATGCGGTTGGAGGTCAGTATTTTTTCAAAAATACGGCTTTGATGATTACCGCGATATAGTATGGCGTAGTCACCATAATGGGTTTTCTTGGTAAAACGGTGTGCGATGATTTCAGCTGTTACGCGTTCTGCTTCATTATCCTCATTTTTTGTCTGGATGATCCGAATTGGCTCTCCGTACTCTGCATGAGCTTTTAATTTTTTGTCGAACACATGGGGGTTTTTATCTATGAGCACGTTGGCAGCGTTTAAAACACAACCTACGGAGCGATAGTTCATTTCCAACTTAATTAGGTTTAAAGAGGGGAAATCTTTGCTCAACAACACTAGATTCTGTGGTTTTGCACCACGCCAGGAATAAATGGATTGATCATCGTCACCAACCACAGTGAACTTGGCTCTTTTACCGACTAATAATTTAACCAACTCGTATTGACTGGTATTGGTATCTTGATATTCATCCACCAATAAATAACGTATTCGGTCCTGCCAACGCTCGCGAACTTCCTGGTTCTTCTTGAAAAGTAACGTTGGAATAAGGATGAGGTCATCAAAATCAAGAGCGTTATAGGCGCGAAGTTGAGATTGGTACCTTTGATATAATTCGGCGTATAACGCCGACTCAGAATCGGTCGCTTCGTATATCGCCTCTTCAGGCAGAACTAAGTCGTTTTTCCAGCTAGATATACGATTAATGAGTTGATAAATGCTTTCTTTGTCTTCTTTCAGTTCTGGTTCTGTAAGTTCTTTAAGCAAGGCAAAACAGTCCTGATCATCAAAAAGAGAAAAATTCGATTTGTAACCCAGAACTTTGATTTCCTTTTTAATAATATCCAATCCGAGAGTATGGAAAGTGGAGATTTTAAGTCCCTTGATCTTAGAGCGATCCATGGCTTGGCCAATACGCTCTTTCATCTCTCGAGCGGCTTTATTGGTAAAGGTGACCGCGGCGATTGATTTAGCTGAAAGCTTGCAATTTTCTATTAAATGAGTGATTTTATTGATAATTACGCGAGTCTTTCCTGAACCTGCACCGGCTAACACCAGACAAGGCCCATCGACATAAGTTACTGCAGCTTGTTGTTCAGGATTTAATAACATGACTCACCACCCAAATATTAAGGCGCGCATACTACCAGAGATCTGCAGATGTGAACATTCAAGTGCGATCAAAATGCCATGCAATTTTTTAACTTAAAATAAATTGTCTACAATTATGTTCAAAAACAATAATTCTTTACCCCGGAGCTTTCATGAATAAATCCGCTGTAACAATTGCGGTATCTTTAGTTGTTTCAAGTTTGCCTGTTTCGGCCGTTGACGGCTTTCTTGCGAAGGGTCGCTCATTAGGTTATGGCGGCGCTGGCACGACTTACGCGCATTGGTCAGAAGCAGCTAACTATAATCCTGCCTTAGTTGGTGCTGCAGCTGGGTCTGATCATGATTTTTTCATTGTTTTAAAAGGCGCTGGACGCATTACCGACATATCGGAGAACGGTGACACGCCAGACGTTATTGAAGATTTTGGTGATGATGTGGACAGGTTTGATGAGTTTAATAATGTTGATTTGCTGGAAGGTGACAAGGGGGAATTGCAGCGCATTATCGACGATAGTAATCAACTAATTTCTTCTGTTGCAACCCTAAATGGTGTCGGGGCAAGAGCGGAATTTGGAGGAAATGCTAGTTTTGGTCTGGCATTTCAGAAAGTCGCATTTTCTGCACACATCAGTTCTCAATTTGATATCGCTGGCAGTGCCGGGGTTTCAGATGCAGATTTAGCTTTGTTGCGCCGTTATACACAACTAGGTCAGGTGTTGTTGGACGATGTTCGGCCATTGTTTGACGAAGCGGCGGTGTTAGAGCAAGATTTATTGCAGAAAGAGCAGGCGCTTAATGAACTCAAAAACAGCGGTAGTGCAACTGATGAAGACATAGCCACTGCAACGGCTTTAGTGACGGAAGCGGAAAGTCTCTTTCGTGAAGCCGATTTGTTAGCCGAGCAAGTCAAAAACCAGCAAACTACCATCGAAAACGATTTTGGTGATATTTTTGATCAAAATACTCAAACCATAACATTTAACGAAAAAGATCTAGAATCTGTCGCACGTTTTGCCGCAATAGGATGGTTTGAAGTGGGTTTGACTGCGGGCAGTAAATACAGGTTGAAAAATGGCCAATCTATTAATTATGGTGCGACGTTAAAGTCGGTACATCTGGAACTTTTTGACTACCAAGTTGGAGCCGCAACCTTTGATGAAGATGACATTGATGGCGACGATGTGCGTAACTCGACTAATTTCACTACTGCAGACTTAGGCGTGATCTGGTCACTTGATCCCGCAGATAAGTGGCGAATTGGCGGAACGATTAAAAATATTGTTGGAGAAGAGATCTCCAGTAACCCTATTCGACTAGCGGAAGGTCAACAAATCATGACCTATAAGGTTGAACCTCAAGTTCGATTAGGCGCAAGTTATAATGGTGGTTGGTTCAGGTTAGCCGCAGACGTTGATCTTACCGAGTCTAACGGCCCCAAATTAGCTAACGGTAGACAATTTTTTCGAGGTTCACAATACGCTAACATTGGCTTGGTATTAAACGCCTGGGACTTCATAGAGCTTCGCGGTGGATATAGACATAACTTTGCCAGTTCAACGGTGACTACGGATACAGAAAAGTCTGAAGGCGCAATAACTTTTGGTGCAGGGTTGTATTTGGGGTCAGTTCAATTTGATTTAAGCTTCCAGGCGTCGCCTGAATTAGATGACGTAGGAGGTGGTATTCAAACCATGATTACCTGGTAGATAATTTCTGTATTAATTCGAGGTCAGTGGTACTGGCCTTTTTTTTTGGAAAGCCTACAATACCGTCAGAAATTCCGAGGAGCAGTACTTATGATAGATGCTAAAAAAATTGAACAGATTGCAGAGCAAATTACAGGCATGATCCCACCAGGCGTAAAAAATGTTGCGGATAATGTAGAAGAGAAAGTAAAAACAGTTTTACAGTCTAAGTTGAGCCAACTGGATGTTGTTAGTCGAGAAGAGTTTGATGTACAGACTCAGGTGTTGGCCCGTACGCGCGCAAAGTTGGACGCATTGGAAAAAGAAGTGGCGGACATCAAAAAGAGCTTGGAGCAAAACAAAACAGAACAGTAATCCTGAGAGTATAAGAAGGCTATTGGCTAACGATTCTGTTTCTGCCATTTTGTTTGGCTTGATATAACAATTCATCTGCACAGTTGATTAGTTGATCAAGCTGATCAAAGACGCCATTTGTCAGGCCAATGCTAATAGTGCATTGAATTTTCCGTTTGTCTGAAATTATGATGGTCGTTTCTAGCTCTTTTCGGAATTCTTCTAATAAGACTTCCGCTTCTTCCTGTGAGGATTCGGGAAAGTAAACGCTAAACTCTTCGCCACCTAATCTAGCGACCAAATTAGGCTGCTCAAAATGTCGTTCTAACAAGGCTGAGACCGTCTTTAATACCTCATCTCCCGCATCGTGACCATAGTTGTCATTTATTGACTTAAAATAGTCGATATCCATCATAGCTAATGTTTGGGCTTGTTGCGTTTTGACCTCTGGTGCAACCGTTTCAAAAAAGTAACGACGATTCGCGAGACCTGTCAGATAGTCCGTATTGGCCTGACGTTTTATCGTTTCTATACTCTCGATGTATTCAATGTTCTGTAATACACGGCAGTAAAATTCTTCCGGACAAAATGGTTTTTTCAGGAAGTCATTAGCGCCATTTTTGATGAACTTGGCGGTAAGAGATGGGTTATCGGCGCCGGATAATCCAATTATGCTGATTTCATCTTTCGTATGGTTGGCCCGAATCTCATTACAGAGCGTTAAACCATCCATATTCGGCATTTCTTTGTTAGTAATAACCAATTTAATATCTGGGTGTTTGTCTAGTTGCTCAAGCGCATCGGCACCACAACTGGCCATTAGGACGTTGTAATTATGGCGCTCTAACAAGTGTTTTAGGTAGTTTCTTGAGCTGGCAGCATCATCCACAACCAGCACTTTAATTTTGTGATTAAGCTGGAGTTTAGTGATCAGATGCTGCAGATACGTATATGCCTGTTTGCTTTCTTTGGTGATGTAATCAATAACTGGAAGACGCAATATGGTATCTCTGGTTTTATCGTCTAACATTCCCGTCATAACAATGCCTGGTACCTTTCGGTCCAGCAGATACGAGATCGCCTCACCAGTTGGTGCATCGGGTAAACTGTAATCGATAATAGCGCAGAAGAATTCTTCGAGCTGAGATTCCAACGCCTGCACTTCGGCAAAAGTAACAGCGGTGACAGGTTCAAATCCGGCTTTTGATACAAGGTAACTATGCAGTTTTAGAATAGGAAGGCTGTCTTCAACAATCAGGATTTTTTTCATTGGGGCCAGTTAAGTATTTCCTTAATTAGGAGTAAAGCACTTTCGTTTAATATCGGCAACAACTTTGTTTTTTATAACGATTTTTCTTTTATAGGGAATTGTAAGGTTGCTGCAGGCACTCTCTAGTGAGTGTAGACCAGTTTCTTCTAATTTTAAGTTCGCAGATTAAATATTTTATGCGTTGCCGTAGACTTGTTTATCACCTAGCCAGCGCTGGATTAGCTTCTGGTTATTTTCATCGTTGTTATTGCTAATTTGCATAGCAATATTCGCCGCGACTTTAATTAGAGCTTCATCGCGCTCCAAATCCGCTATTTTAAAGTCGGCTAATCCTGTTTGTCTGGTGCCCAAGATCTCACCTGCGCCTCTGATTTCAAGATCTTTCTGGGCGATTACAAACCCATCTGACGATTCGCGTAATACGGCTAGCCTCTGTTGCGCGGTGTTAGAAAGTGGTGCGTGGTACATGAGCACACAATGTGATTGCAATGCACCTCGTCCAACCCGGCCTCTAAGTTGGTGAAGTTGTGCTAAGCCCAAACGTTCCGGGTTTTCTATAATCATTAAGCTGGCATTAGGTACATCAACACCAACTTCAATAACGGTGGTTGCGACTAATAGATTGATTTCGGCCTGTTTAAATTGTTCCATGACGTATTGTTTTTCGTCGGCTTTCATTCTTCCATGAACCAAACCTACACGTAAGTCTGGTAGCGCGTGCTGCAGCTCTTTACAGGTTTCTTCTGCCGCCTGACATTGCAAAACTTCAGACTCTTCAACTAATGTACATACCCAATAGGCTTGCTGGCCAGTTGATTTACAAACATCTTGTACACGTTCGATGACGGCTTGTCTTTTGGTATCCGGAATCGCAACTGTCGTCACTGGTGTGCGGCCAGGTGGAAGTTCATCAATGACAGAGCAGTCTAAATCCGCATAGGCAGTCATGGCTAATGTTCGTGGTATAGGTGTAGCCGTCATAACCAATTGATGTGGACTTAACGTCGCCCCTTGTGACTGAACGATGCCTTTGTTTCTCAACTCCAGTCGTTGGTGGACGCCAAATCTGTGCTGCTCATCAATGATGATGAGACTTAGATTCTTAAATTCCACGTTATCTTGAAAAATAGCATGGGTGCCGACGATCATTTTGGCATCACCACTGCCGATCGCTTCAAGTGCGATTTTTCGCTGACTGGCTTTAGTTTTTCCAGCAAGCCAGGTTACGCTAATATCAAGCGGGGAGAACCAGTTTGCAAAATTATTGGCATGTTGTTCAGCTAGAATTTCGGTAGGTGCCATCAAAGCTACCTGGTGGCCGTGTTCTATCACCGACAAGGCGGCGAGCGCAGCAACAAGTGTTTTACCAGAGCCAACGTCTCCCTGGACAAGACGCATCATAGGAATAGGCTTGGTGAGATCCTGTGCAATTTCATTAACAACGCGTTGCTGTGCATTTGTTGGTGAAAATGGCAGTGACGCTAAAAAAGGTTCGATTAGTGAACCATTTGACTTAAATTGAAGTGCGCCGTCTTCCTGAACTTTGTGCTTGAGTTTCAGCATGCTGGCTTGATGACTAATTAACTCTTCCAATGCCAGACGTTGCTGTGCTGGGTGAGTGCCCTGCTCTAATAGGTGATATGGAACGTCAACTGGCGGTCTGTGGCAAAGTTCCAGAGCTTGTTTAATTGTTAAGTTAATCGGTAACAAGTGTTCAGGAATAAGCTCAGACACGGCATATTTTTGCAATCGGCTTAATGCTTGTTCGGTTATATTTCTTAACGTGGCTTGTTTAATGCCTTCCGTCGTAGGGTAAACCGGTGTTAGCGACTCTTCTAATTCTATGGGTTTGTTTGGATCGACTTTACGGTATTCCGGGTGAGTCATTTCCGGGCCGAATCTTCCGCCTCGTATCTCTCCAAAACACTTTAACCAAACACCAGACTCAAATTGATTTTTTTGCGCTGCACTGAAATTGAAAAAACGCAACGTAATTGTGCCAGTTTGATCCGCCAGTTTAGCCACTAACATCCTGCGTTTGCCAAACTGAATCTGGCATGACACCACTTGGGCGACAATAGATACGTGCGTTCCCACAATGGTATCCGCGATGGCAACAATGTGGCTTCTGTCTTCGTATCTAAGCGGTAAGTGGAATAAGGCGTCTTCCACAAATCGGATATTTATCTTCTCTAACTTTTCCGCGACTTTCGGCCCTATGCCTTTTAACGTCGTAATTGGAACTGTGGCTAGAGAAGATAATGCCATAGGATTTAGTTACACGTATCCGTCATGGAGTTCGGATCAAGCTCAAATACTTGATCTGTGTGCGTGAAGTCTACGCGGCGAGATTTGGCATCCGCGGGTAATTCAGCATATTTTTGTTTTAATGTTTGATACCAGTCGTTATCGACGGCGATCTGACCGTTTTCGTCTAGCAGCGGGTATGGGGTTTTTGTGCGTGCGCAAAGTTCAGCGTAAATAGGGTGGCCACCTTCAAACAACATTTGGTGTCTTATTTTCTCGCTGATTTTAGGCTCATCATATAAACCTGCTTGCAATCGCTGACGCTGGGCTTCGTACATGATCAATGCACCTGCTACGCTAACATTCAGGGACTCCACCATTCCGTACATGGGCACAACAACGTGGTGGTCGGCCATTTCCAAAGCTTGCTCGGAGATGCCGTCTCTTTCCTGACCTAAGATCAGTGCAGTGGGTTTTGTATAGTCTATTTCCCGAAAATCGATAGCTCGATCAGACAAGTTAGTCGCGAGCACCTGCATTCCCTGTGAATGGAAGTGATCGATAGCGGTCTTGGTATCCGGTTGTTCTGTGACTTTTACCCACTTTTGACTGCCAGAGGCTCTCCCGCCACTTAACCAACGACTTTCCGTCGTATAAATAGCATGGATGTTATGAATGCCAATCGCGTCGGCCGTTCTAATAATGGCCGACAAGTTATGGGTTTTGTGGACTTGCTCCATGCAAACCGTAAGGTCTGGCTGGCGTTTATCGAGCAAGGCCGTTATACGTTGAAAGCGCTCTGGTGTCATATTTAATTAGATGCTTTCCAGCTCAAGTACACCGTCAATTTCAATTTGAACCGCTTTAGGCAATGCTGCAACTTGAACCGCTGCTCTTGCAGGGAATGGTTCAGCGACATACTGAGACATAATTTCATTCACTTTCGCAAATTGACCTAAGTCTGTTAAGAAGATGTTCAACTTCACTGCATTTTCAAGAGAACCGCCTGCAGCTTCACATACCGCCGCTAGGTTTTTAAAAACCTGATGGGCTTGTTGTTCAAAATCTTGAGAAATAATTTCCATAGTTTCAGGCACTAACGGGATTTGACCCGATAAATAAACGGTAGTACCAGTCTTGATGGCTTGATTATAAGTTCCGATTGCGGCTGGTGCATTTTCTGTATTGATCACAACACGAGTCATTATTTTTTCCTTCTTATTTTCTACTGATACGTTGAACGTCTGGCATAGTTCTGATTTTTTTGATCAAACGGGCAAGATGAATACGGTCTCTAACCGTTACGTCTGCTGTGATTACGTATATGTTTGATTCTTTTTCTTCAGTATAAATGTGTTCAACATTAGAGTTAGCTTGTGCAATCAACTGGGTTACCTTTGCAAGTGCACCCTGATGATTAATTAATTCAATTTTAAGTACTGTGACATATTCTCGATCCGACTGCTCGTCCCACTTAACTTTAAAGAACTTCGCTGGATCTTTTTCCCAATTACGGCAATTGGGGCAGTCTTCTTTATGAATAGTCAGGCCTTTTCCTTGTGACACGTGCGCCACAATTTCATCACCTAAAATCGGATGACAACATTTTCCGTAATTAACCAACATGCCGTGCGCACCCGCAATTGGCGTGTGATCGTCACTGTCATTATTCGTTTCGTTTTCGTCTGCGTTTAACAAACGATTACTAATCGTAATGCCCATAAGGTGACCGAGGCCGATCTCCTGGAACAGAGTGTCAACGCTATCTAGATGCAAATCATCCAGCAATTGCTGAATCTTAGCATCATCTATGCTGTCGATTTCCACTTCACCCAAAGCAGAATTTAATAATCGTTTGCCAAGGTTAATGGCTTGATTCGTTCTTTGGTGTTTTAAGTAGTTGCGAATACCCAAACGCGCTTTTGCCGTCACCACGAAGTTCAACCAATTCGCATTTGGTTTTACATTTGGCGACGTCATGATTTCAACGGTTTGTCCGGTATCCAAAGCTTTGCTCAATGGATGTGGTTTACGGTCGACTTTAGCACCAACACAGGTATTTCCGATATCGGTATGGACAGAATAGGCAAAGTCCACCGGTGTGGCACCCATCGGCAGTTCATGAATTTTTCCGTCTGGTGTAAAGACGTATATCTCTTCCGGGAAAAGGTCTGTTTTTACGTTTTCAATGAATTCAAACGAAGAGCCTGCGCTTTGTTGCAACTCCAACAAACTTTGCATCCATTGGCGAGCACGTTGCTGGGAAGTGTTGCCAGCGTCATCACCAGCACCTTTATATGCCCAGTGAGCCGCAACACCACGATCCGCTAATTGATCCATTTCGTGAGTACGTATTTGTATCTCAATAGGGATGCCGTGCGGGCCAATCAAAGACGTATGTAACGACTGGTAGCCGTTGGATTTTGGAATAGCTATGTAATCTTTGAATCGCGTTTCAATCGGTTTATACAGGTTGTGCATCACCCCGATCATGCGATAACACGTGTCGATGTCATCCACCATGATGCGGAATGCATAGATGTCCATGACTTCATTAAACATCAGTTCCTTGTTCAACATCTTGCGATAGATGCTAAATAAGTGTTTTTCCCGACCAACAACCAGACCGGAAATATTCACTTCTTCAAGACGAGTCTCAATTTCGTTCTGGATATTTTGAATGATTTCTTTTCTGTTTCCGCGGGCCTGTTTTACTGCGGCACCTAATGCTCTTGAACGCATTGGATGCAAGGCTGCGAATCCTAAGTTCTCTAACTCGTTCTTAAATTCGTGTATACCGAGACGGTTGGCAATTGGGGCGTAAATTTCGAGAGTTTCTTTGGCGATGCGGCGTTTCTTTTCGGGGCGTAACGAACCAAGGGTTCGCATATTGTGAGTACGGTCGGCCAGTTTTATCAGGATCACACGAATATCCTGCGTCATGGCCATCACCATCTTTCGAAAGTTTTCCGCTTGAAACTCTTTTTTGTCTTTAAAATGCAGTTTGTCTAATTTCGACACACCTTCAACTAAATCTGCAATCGTGATTCCAAATTCGTCTGCCAATTCTTGTTTGGTCACTTCGGTATCTTCAATCACGTCGTGCATCAATGCGGCTGCCAATGTTTCATGGTCAAGGCGCATATCAGCCAGTAACACAGTTACCGCAACTGGGTGAGTTATGTACGGATCGCCGCTGGAACGCATTTGCCCTTCGTGCGCATCTCTTGCGACGACGTAAGCACGTTGTACAATTTTTACCTGCTCTTCTGGCAAGTAATCACTAATTTGTTGTTTTAAACCTTCAAATAAATACACGAATTTTTTGTCAGTTAGAATTGGAAAAGAGGATTAACTAAAATATACGATGTTTAGGAGGGAAAGCCAACGTCTAAGCGAAATGACGTTGGCTTAAAGCGATTCTAGGCTATTCGTTGCCTACAATTGCAGCAACAGCAGCCATTTCTTCTGCTTCGCGTGCAGACTCTGCTTCGTTGTCTTGGCGATCCATTACGTCATTGTCGATAAGACCAGCTTCAATTTCACGTAACGCGGTTACTGTTGGTTTATCTTGACCAGCGTCGATCAATGGTTCTTTACCTTGAGTCGCTAACTGGCGTGCGCGACGAGCAGCAACCAAAATTAAATCAAAACGATTTCCTACTTTTTCAACAGCGTCTTCTACAGTTACGCGAGCCATTTACAATCTCCAGTTCTCAATCCACCTTTTTAAGGTGGCAATTTCGAATACCGACCAAACTAAATTCGGCCTAAATAAAATTTAAGGGGCGCAATATTACACTAAGGTTAGCTTTTCGCCAATAGTTCGTTAATCAACTCTTTATTTTTGCTTAGCTGATTTGCCTTTTGCAGCCTGTGAGCCAAAACAATAGACTCGAATTGCGATAACGTCACATTAAAATCATCATTTATTAAGACAAAGTCATACTCATCGTAATGCGACATCTCACTTTGCGCTTCTGCCATACGGCCAGCTATCACTTCTTGAGAATCCTGCCCTCGACTATTTAGGCGACGTTCCAGTTCCGATTTTGACGGAGGAAGAATGAAAATTGTAATGATGTCATCAACAAGTTCACGCATTTGCTGGGCACCTTGCCAGTCGATGTCGAGAAATACATCGATGCCTTGACTTAACTGATCTTCAATTGCTTGTTTTGACGTGCCGTAATAATTACCAAACACTTCTGCCCATTCATAAAAGCCATTATCTTCGATTAATTGCTTAAATTGAGGAATGTCAGAAAAATGATAATGAATACCATTTTCTTCACCAGGACGAGGAGCACGAGTGGTATGAGAAACGGATACCTTCATATCCTGATGTTTTTCTAATAACGCACCAATCAAACTAGATTTCCCAGCACCGCTTGGTGAGGAAATAACAAATAAATTACCTTTCATATTAATATTCTGGTTTTAAACAAGGAACAAAACTTTGCTCAGTTTATCATACATTCCTTGGGTTAATTACCACCTTCCGCCGCTTTATCCGCAGCTTCCTGCATTTCTTTCATCTTTTTCTCCAGCGCTTCAATGCTGGTTTTCGCATTGTCTAACGATTCAACTCTGTCTTTTACATAGTTTGCGACCGGGTTATCGCTAGCAGCATCGGTTAGCGGTTCAGCTTTTTCTAAAAGCTCTTCAGCAAGCCCCGGTAGATTATCTTGCGCTTTTTCCAACAAGCCTTGAGCGGCGTCTGGCAATTCATCTTGGGCGTTAGATAAAAACGGTTCTATGTGGGGTTTAATATAGCCGTTTATGTCTACTTTGAAGCCGTATTGCAATACCGCATAAACAATGGCGATTTTAATAATGAGTTTAAACATATCTGGGCCTATTTTTGAGAAACGTTTATCTGTGTATTAAATGAATTAATGGCGTAAATTACAATACAATTAGAGCGATAATTCTGATCATTAGTTCAATGTTTGTGAACTGATGACGATATAGATGGTAACGATTCTTTTTATGTTACTGCAAATGCGGGCAAGTCTGCCAAGTTCTCGATTGAGCGGTGAGGGTTCATGTTTTTACGTATTTTAATCATTTTCATTTTTGCCTTTAGTTTTGTTTGTTGGGCGGTGCCTGATGAAACGCCGCGTGTAATATCAGGCCAAAGCATTATCGATGTCGACGAAAACACGGATTTTGTGGCGAATTTTGTATATCAAGATGGGGACGGGGACAATATGACCTTGTCATTAGAAGGGGAAGATGAAGCTTTATTCAGTATATCTAATCAAGGGCAACTGAGTTTTATAACTCCTCCGGATTATGAACAGCCTGATGATGCGAATAAAAACAATACCTATGTGCTTAGAGTGAATGCCAGAGACAAAACAGGATCTCCATTTGCGATCGATTTGTCGGTGAATGTCGCTCCGGTCAATGAAGCACCAATACTGACAAATACCCTTAACCATGAAATTGTTGAAGATCACGTATTTGAACTGAACTTAGTCATTTCTGAAGAAGAAAGAGATGACTTTAACATTTCATTAGGCGGGCAAGATGCATCCTTGTTTGCGGTAGATGAGTCTCAAGTATTGTCTATGACGGTGTTGCCTAACTTCGAAATACCTGCCGACGAAAATAGCGACAATGTGTATCAAATCAGCGTGACCTTGACTGATGAATTTGATGCGAACCAGTCTTTTGATTTGACCTTGAGTGTTTTAAATCGAGAAGAACAAGGTTTTTTCAGTGGCGTTTCTAAGATTTCAATTCCTGAGTTGAGCGCAAAAAATGGCGAACAAGCGCCATTATTTCCCAATGTGACTTGGGTAGAGCCCGATAATGTTCTAACCGGACACACTTTATTTTTTACCAACCTATTACAGGAAGATTCAATTTCCTTAATAAGCGATCTGGATAATGACTTGGTTGTTGAAGAGGTAACCGGCGCGGTCTCTTACCAAAATACTGTGATTGCAAATATTGATCTAAACGCCATGGGCCAAGATGGCGAAAACTTTAGAGTCAGTTTTACCCAGGCTGCAACAGAGACCTCGGCCAATTTAGTTTTACACAACTTGGTTTATCAGAATAGTAAAACCATCCCCACACCTGACAGGCAGATAAAAGCCGTGTTAGTAGACAGTAGTGGTTTATTAAGTGCGATGTATTCCGAGTTTGCGTTTCATAAAGATGAGTCGTTGAACGTTATGTTGCAAGAAAATGCGGGACGCCCCACGCTTGCCGATTTAGACCAAGATGGCGATCTGGACTTAATAATGGGCACAACGGCGGGAAAGCTGTCGACTCGGTTAAACACAAGTGGCAATTACACATTGAGTTTTGAATCAAATACACAGTCAGCGGGTTATTTAACGGATTTTGATGTCGGCACTAATGCTGCACCTACGTTTGTAGACATTGACGGGGATGGCGACTTAGACGTTTTTGTAGGGAATGGCAGTGGATTTGTCAGTTATTTTGAAAATACAACCAGTGGCAGTGAAGTGAGCTTTGTTGCCAGATTGGCAGGCGATAATCCATTAAGCCTGGTCGATGTGGGCGAAAATGCGAATGTGGCTTTTGTTGATATTGATGATGATGGCGACAAGGATGTATTCATAGGCAATCAAGCGGGCCAAGTTAAGTTTTATCAAAATCAGGGAACGGCAACGCAAGCTGAATTTGAGTCAATGGAAACTTCGCCCATACAGGCAGAACTCATTGGCAGCAATTTGTCATTGACCTTCGCTGATATTGATAGTGATGGCGATCAAGACGGCATAATTGCCAGTGATGATGGAAAGCTGCACTTATACAAAAATGTTGGCGTAGCTCGCACTCCAAGTTTTATTAGCGGTGCGTCGGTCGTAAATCCGTTTGATGGTTATACGTTCCAGGGGCAATCATCACCCATTGTTCTCGATATAGATGCAGATCTGGATATGGATGTTTGGGTTTACGACGAGTCCAAAGTTTTAAACGCCATAATTAATGACTCTGGTTTGATGTTGGAAGTGGTTTGGCGAGAAAATCAGGCACCAGCAATAGAACAAGCATCGCAAGTTGATGTCATCGAAAATTTGCCTATTTTGATCAAGCCTGTTGTAACCGACGCTGAGCAAGATGAAATCAGCTTCAAGTGGCAGCAAGTTTCTGGTGATGCGGTAACTGTCGTCATTGATAATCAAAACGAGCTAGCATTTACTTCGCCTGAAGTCGAAGCTGAAACGCAATTACTGTTTCGTTTTACGGCCAGTGACGGCCGGGAAGAGTCTGTGCAAGATGTGTTGGTCCGGGTATTTCCAATTGGCACTCGTATAGAAGGGTTTCATTTGCCGCAAATCACACTTCCAGATAGCGTGAGCGTAAATGAAAACGAAGCAGTGAATTTAAGCGCGATAGTTACGGACGAAGATGCCCAAACCATAACTTTAAGTTGGGAGTTAATCAGTGGACCTGCTATCGAGTTGGTGGGGGCGGATACCTTAACACCAAGTTTCATTGCGCCTGAAGTGAACGAAGATACATCGTTAGTGATACAACTGGTGGTAAATGATGGCGTATTTGATGTGCAAAAAGTGATATCCATTACTGTTATGGACACAGGTTCCGCATCGACACCAGTTGCGGACCCGGAGGATGCAAAGGAAGATGACAGTGCCGATCTGTTTGGTTTGAGTATTAGCTGGTGGCACGTCTTTTTAAGTTGTTTGTTATCGATTTACCGAAGACGGTCTAAATAGTTATGTGTGGTTACACCCAAATGTCTTTTACGGTATGCTTTGACGATTAAGAAGCTTTACCAAAGGCTATTTGAATAAATACATGACAAACAAAAAAAACTGGACACTGAAATCCATAGCACAGGAATTAGGGGTATCTAATGCGACGGTATCCAACGCGTTCAACCGACCTGATCAATTGTCAGAAACAAAGCGTATTGAAATCTTAGAAGCCTGCTCCAAACTCGGTTACTTTGGTCCAAATAAGGCCGCGCAATCTTTACGTAAAGGCAAATTCAATATCGTCGCGCTGGTATTGCCCGACAGTCTGGAATACATGGTGACGGATCCCGTTGCCAGCTCTTTCATGAAAGGCGTTTCCAGCATTCTTGAAAAACAAGGCATTAATATCTTGTTGTTTTCAGGTAGCTCGGAGCACATCAATAATATTGTCGACTTTGTTGATGGTTTCATTTGTTATGGTCAGCCCAGAAATTACGGCCTGATAGAGCAGTTTAAAAACACCAATAAAAAAGTGGTAACGGTAGACTTTGACATTGAGCGCAATGCGTCAGTCAATGTTAGAAACGAACAGGCCGCGTATGATGTCGCCAATTTGGCTTTGCGTTCGGAAGAAGACGAAGTTGCGATATTGGGATTGAGACTCATAGATGCAAATGTCACATGTCGGGTATACGACCAGCCGGATATTGATACCTCAAGCTCGATTTCTCATCAGCGGTTGTCCGGTTACCAAAGGGCAATGACAGATAAAGGACTCAACATTCATCACGACAGAGTCTGGAATATTCCCGAAAGCAACGCGCATTATGCTTCTATTGCTGCTAGAGAGGCGTTATCCATTCAGCCAAGACCAAACGTATTGTTGTGCATGAGTGATCTCATTGCATTAAGTGCAATGCGCGAGGCGAAAAATATGAACATAGCCATTCCAGAAGAGTTAAGAGTGGTTGGTTTTGATGGCATTGAAGAGGCAAAGCGATTTATTCCAAGTTTAACCACGGTCCATCAAAATAGTGAACAAAAAGGAAAATTGGCGGCAGAAATGTTTATGAGTGACTCTAAACATGGTGCCTATATTGAACATGAATTGTTGGTCGGGGAGTCTTGTTAAGACTTCCCCGAACCTAGTTTATTTAGGATGGAACAAATTCGACAGCTGGTAAGTGTTTATTACTGTCTTATCTTGCGTGGTAATAACTGCCTCGAAACTTGCAAAGTCCACCGCTAATTGAGCTTGAACGTCGCCATTAACCCAGGCCATGACTAACATCTGGTTACTATGTTCCAGCTGAAATTCACCATCAAAAGCAGAGCTTTGATTTCTTAATTTAATCAGGTGGAATAAGGCCTGAGTGACAGGTTTAGCGCTGAGTAAAGATACGCTTTCATTATCCAAATATGGACGATTTATATCGCGACCCACTTGAGTTTCTTGCAGTAATGCCATGTCATTTTCTGCGGCCAATAAGCCCCCGTAATAAACCTGCGGAATACCTGGCGCGAAAAACTGAATTGCTCTGGCCAGCAGGTAACTTTTGTCATCTTTACCTAGGGCGTCGTAATAGCTGCAATTAACTTGATATAGATCCACGTTACTGGCGGCATTGCCTGTGGCTAAGCGGCTTTCGCCAGCACTCTTTTCATGAATGGTCTCCACCAGTTGATTGATCTCCGGCTCGGTAAGTAAACCTGATTTTCCATCCATCGGGCCAACATCGATAATGCCAATGCCATCGTGTGTATCTAACACTGTGATACAGTTTTTAGGAGAAATCTCTAACCACTTAGCCAAGGCTAGAGGGTTTTTAGTGTATATTGAGTGCAAGATCAGCGGTGGCAACGCAAAGTCGTACACCCGGTCTACTCGTTTGGCGATTTCAATTTGGGTCTGATAATAAGAATGGATCTCTACCAAGGTGGAAATCCCCAAATCCTTGGCTTTAGCAGAGAGGGCATCTATGAAATCAAAGGTTTCCTCTAACATGAAGCAGTTAGTTCCCGCACGTTTTATGGCGTAACCAGCGGCATCGAGACGGATCATCTTGATATTGTTTTGGGCAAAACGTTGAAGGATAGAGTCGAGGTAAGTTTTGCCAGCGTCACTTTCTACATCAATGTCGATTTGGTTGTCGGTAAACGTGGTCCAAAAATTCACTTTTTCGCCATTGTCTAAAGTGTATTCAGTAAAACAACTCCCAGGGCGAGGGCGGTAAATGGTGGCTTGCTCCTGTGTTGAGATGCCGTTTGGAAATATCGTTTTTTCATTCATAAACAAAGGCCAGTAGGCAGAATCCGTGCCCGATTTTAATACATCCTGGAACTCTTTTGATTGGGCTGACATATGATTGACGATAAGATCCGCCATTAACTCCTGAGTTTCGCCAAGTGCTTTCACGTCTTGCCACTCACCTAAACGCTCATCGACCTGTGTATGGTCAATAGGATCAAACCCTGCGTCACTGCCATCGATAGGATAATAAAAAGGCAATAAGTGAATACCAGAGAAAAGTGAATTAAGCTCTGTGTCTATTAAGGCATGGAGTTGCTTTAGCCCTCCACCCGACAGGCGATCTACATAGGTTATAAGCTGAACTTGGTTTTTCATAATGACTACTTCTTTGTTACATTAACTTAGCTTGATTCTTAATCGATTAAGTATTATCTTTATTCATATCAAAAAAAACTTCAAGAATTTATTTTGACTTTGTTAATGCGGGCAACGACACAGTTGATCCAAATATAGCGGTTACACTTAACGTGTGGGAGAGGGTATGTTGGACTCAGGAATCAGACAATCTGAACTAGAGGTTGAATCATTGAAAAAGATCAAATGGCTGACTTACATGATGTTTTTTGTATTTGCCATGACATCCGATGCCGTGGGTGTGATCATTCCTAAATTGGTAGAGGATTATGGACTAACACTCTCTCAGGCCAGTGCTTTTCACTATGCCCCTATGATCTTCATCGCCATGAGCGGCTTGTTCTTGGGTTATCTGGCTGATAAGTGGGGTCGGCAAGTTACGATATGTGTAGGCCTCTTATTGTTTTCGTTAGCCAGTTTTTGTTTTGCGCTGGTGGATGAGTTTACAGGTTTCGTACTTTTACTATCTGTAATAGGTTGCGCCATCGGCTTGTTTAAGACGGGGGCATTAGCCCTAATTGGCGACATTAGCCATTCGCCCAAACAGCACACCAATACCATGAATAAAGTGGAAGGGTATTTTGGCATAGGTGCCATGATTGGACCTGCGATTGTCAGTTATCTGCTGATAAGCGGTGTGTCGTGGAAGTATTTATATATCGCCGCGGCGGTTATGTGTATGGGCCTTTGTTTGGTGGCGTATCGAACGGAGTACCCAAAACCAGTAAATACTCACAATGACAACATCAATTTAAAACAAACCTTATTAATGATGAAAAACCCTTACGCTATGGGCTTTTCACTAGCCATTGCCTTGTATGTCGCAGTGGAAGTCGCAATTTATGTTTGGATGCCATCTTTATTATTGGACTATGAAGGCAGTTGGGTTTGGTTATCCACTTACGCCTTGTCGGTATTTTTTGCACTTCGTGCTGGTGGGCGATTTTTAGGGGCTTGGCTGATGTCCCATTTCGCCTGGCAAAAAGTCATCTGTTTTTCCAGTTTTATGGTGTTTGTGTGTTATTTAGGGGCCATGTTGGGCGGGCTTAACCTTGCTATATTTTTATTGCCCATCTCTGGCTTGTTCATGTCGGTGATCTATCCAACGCTTAACTCCAAAGGGATCAGCTGCTTTCCTAAACATCAGCACGGGGCAGTGGCAGGTGTGATCCTGTTTTTCACAGCCGTTTCTGCCGCACTAACTCCTTTATTTATGGGGCTGGTTAGCGATGTATTTGGTCATGTGACGTATGGCTTTTATCTGGCAACGGTTATGGGCTTTTTACTTGTATTATTAAGCGTTTACAACCTGCTTCAAGATCCAAGCAAGCGTCTTTTAGCCCAAGCATAGACACGCATTTTGTTCATTTTTTAATAAAAAATTAAAAAAACGGTTGATCTTAACCTGTAGTTTGTTTTAGTTTTGAAATTAACTTAATCGATTAAGTTTGTTTAGTTAGTAAAGTAAAAACAAATTCAAAATAACGATTTAAAATTATTAACGGGGAGAACCTAACATGAAAAATCAAACGAAGTTTTCAGTTGCACTATTGGCCCTTGTGGTGAATCAAGCGATAGCTGCAGATGCGAAAAATGATTCTGAGGAAACCAAAGGCATCGATTTTGAGCGCATTATGGTTACTGGTGTACCTAAGGGCACCAGTGTGATGTCATCAAGCGTGTCTACCAGCAGCGTTTCACTAGATGAAATTGAAGTGGCAACACCAAGAACAACGGCGGAAATCTTTCGTTTGATGCCAGGGGTTAGGTCTGAGGCAACGGGTGGTGAAGGTAACGCCAATATTGCGGTTCGCGGTTTACCAGTCGCATCTGGCGGCGCAAAGTTCTTGCAGTTACAGGAAGATGGACTGCCGGTTTTACAGTTTGGCGATATTGCTTTTGGTAACGCAGATATATTTTTACGTGCCGACAGCACGGTTGCTGATGTTGAGTCAATTCGAGGCGGTTCTGCTTCAACACTTGCCAGTAACGCGCCAGGCGGCATTATTAATTTAATAAGCAAAACGGGTTTAGACGAAGAAGGCAGTGTTACTACGACCGTTGGTGTGGATTACGATAGCATTCGCACCGATTTTGAGTTTGGCGGTGAATTAAACAATTCAACTTACTTTCATGTGGGGGGATTTGTTCGTCAAGGTGACGGTGCAAGAGATGCAGGTTACACAGCCAACAAAGGTGGACAAATCAAAGCGAACTTAACCAAAGAATTTGATAACGGTTATGTTCGTTTGTACTTCAAACACTTAGATGACAAGGTGATCAGCTATTTGCCTATGCCAGTTCAAGGTGATGGCAGTTCAATATCTGGTTTTGACTCCCTTTCAGATACGCCACACTCTGCGTTATTTACCAGTACTTTGTCACGAGGAAAAAATGGTGAACTAAGAACCGCTGATATGCGCGATGGCATGAGCCCTAAAGTTGATGCATTTGGTTTCGAAAGTTCGTTTGAACTTGGCAATAACTGGGAAATTGAAAACCGATTCCGCTATTCAAAAGTCAGCGGTGGCTTTGTTTCTCCTTTCCCTGCTGAGATCGGAGATTCTGCTGCAGTAGCACAAAGCATTGGTGGCGAAGGCGCGAGTTTAGTATTTGCCAATGGCGTTAATGCCGGGCAAACGGTGAACGATGACTTAGTCATGAGAGTGCATACTTTCGATGTGGAAATGGACGACTTCGATAATATGGTCAACGATCTGAAACTGACCAAAACCTTGGGCGATACCAACGTAACTTTTGGTTATTACGCGGCCAATCAGAACATCGGCATGTCTTGGTTGTGGAATTCATACTTACTAGAAGTGAAGGGCGATAATGCCGCCTTAATTAATGTTGTTGGTGAAGACGGCACTCAATATTCTGACAACGGCTTATACGCTTACGGTGTGCCATATTGGGGCAATTGCTGTCAACGCAATTACGATGCGGAATACCAAATCACCGCTCCATATTTGGCGGTTACTTCTTCCATTGGTGACTGGGTCATTGATGCAAGTGTTCGCCATGATTCTGGGGATGCGTCCGGAAACTATGCAGGCGCAGTTCAATCAGAATATGACATGAACGGCGATGGACAAATTTCTATTCCGGAACAAAGCGTGTCTAACATCGATCACGCGAATGCGTCGCCAATTAACTACGACTGGGATTACACGTCATATTCCGTTGGCGCCAATTATCAAATCAATAAAGACATGGCGACATTTTTCCGAGTCAGTCACGGTGGTCGAGCGAATGCTGACCGCTTATTGTTTGGCAAGGTGAATGCCGATGGCAGTGTGGCGAAACAAGACGCGGTGGATGAAGTGGATCAGCTGGAAGTTGGTCTGAAGTATCGCAAGGATACGTTGTCTGTATTTGCGACTGCGTTTTACGCCGAAACGGAAGAGCAAAACTTTGAAGCGACCAGTCAGAAATTTTTCGACCGCAAATATGAAGCGACAGGCCTTGAAGTGGAAACGACTTATTACGTAGGCAATTTCGATTTGCGAGGCAGCATTACGTTAACGGACGCCGAAATCGCTAAAGATGTTATCTCTCCAGATGTGGTAGGTAACACACCACGACGCCAACCTGACTTATTGTACTCATTGATGGCCCGTTACAACCTTGATGAGAGTTCATTTGGCGTGAGCCTAATTGGTGCCACCGAATCTTATGCGCAAGATTCAAACGAGTTGGAATTTGATGGTTATACGCAGGTGAACTTGTTTGCTTCATACCAGCTTGCCGAAAACCTGACTGCATCGATTAATATCAACAACGCATTTGATGCAGAGGGCATTACCGAAGCGGAAGAAGGCAGCTTGCCGGATAATAATATTATTCGTGCCCGCACTTTGACTGGACGCACTACCTCGGTGAGCCTGAGGTATCAGTTTTAATACATGAAGTGGTAAGAGCAAAACGCTCAAATTTATGGCCCAGAAATGGGCCTTTTTTATAGCTGTGTTATGAGAGTGAGTCTTATGTTAAATGTAATGTGTTTTGGCGAAGCCCTTATTGATTTCTTGCCCGTTGATGATGGGTATCAGCCTATGTCTGGTGGCGCACCGGCAAATGTGGCTGTGGCCGTGAGTAAATTAGGTGGTAGCAGTTTCTTTGTTGGAGGTCTGAGTCAGGACGTGATGGGCCAAAAGCTGCTGTCCGAGTTAAAAGGGTATGGCGTGAATTGTGACAATTCATTGGTGGTTCCTAATAAAACGGCACTCGTATTGGTTAGTTTGGATAAGGATGGTGAACGTAGTTTTCAGTTTTACCGCGACAACACCGCTGATCAACAGGTCAAAGCCGATTCTCTCAAACAAATAGATTGGGCAAAAATGCATATATTTCATTTTTGCTCAAATACGTTAACCGATGAGCAAAGCGCCGAGGCGACCATGTTCGCTCTGCAACAGATCAAGCATGCTGGTGGTATAGTCAGCTTCGATGTGAATTTACGTTTGTCGTTGTGGTCTGCTTTTGCAGTAAATTCAAAACTAGTGAGTGAACAAATAGACAGAGTTTGGCCCTATGTTGACTTAATAAAGTTGAGTTCAGAGGAGTTAGACTATTTGGCAGCAGCGAATTCTATGAGTAGTGAAAGGTTTGTGGATAACATATTAAACAAAGGTGTTCATTGCGTTTTGATAACAGATGGACCCGAGTTAATTCGTTGTTTTACCAAACAAGCCAGCACGCAATTCTTGCCTCCCAAAGTGAAGGCGGTAGATACAACCGCAGCAGGAGACAGCTTTGTTGGCGGATTACTCTTTCAGCTTAGTCATGCTGGCTCATGCTTGGAATTGGTTGATTGGTTAAGTAATACAACAACGCTTGAGACTAAGTTGGAATTTGCTAGTAAATGCGGCGCTTATACCGTCCAGAGAAAGGGGGCGTTCAGCGCTTTACCGAACAAAGATAATAGTATGTGCTTTTTTGTTTAGTTAAATTGTGATTAATCCGTAAATTAGGTCTTTTTTTTACTATTTGTAATAAGGTAACCTTATGTTTTTAAGTCGATTTTATAATCGCCATGAGAACATTTCGGTATAACTTGCTTTTTATACAATTAGAATGGTGAAGGTGGGCTACACTATAACCATTCGAATAACAATTTTGTGCCAGATTAATTCTCGCTATCCAACAGATTTTCTAAGGAATTTTCGCAGGAAAAGCGAGAGGTCATTCGAACAATGGCTAAAAATCTGTGGTGGCAGCAATAATTGATTTCGTAAGTTTCGAAAGCAAGCTCGAGATGAGCTTAGGTTTACATGGTATTTAACCAGTGATCAGAGTCGAAGGTTACAAGTGCACATGAAACAAATTGTAAAAAGATGGATATTACTCCTCGCTTGTTTTAGCGCGCCTGCCGTTGCCGCTAAGATGCAATATTCAACCGTTCTGGATCAGCTCAACCAGTTATTACTCAAAAAAGATTATATACAGGCTTATGACTTTGCCGACTCCCACACGTATGACTGGGGGGGGGAGTCGGAGTTCGATTTGTTACTGGGTTTTGCTGCGTTTGGCAATGAGAAGTATCAGGAAGCGGTGTTTGCCTTTGAACGAGTCGTGTTAACCAAGCCCCGTTCATTTTTGGGACGATTTTATCTGGCGCAAAGTTACGGCAAGGTTGATAACATAGCCGCGGCCATAAAAGAACTTGAAAAGTTGCAAGCGGAAACGCTGACGGAGCAGCAAAGAGAGCAAACTAATGGCCTGAAAAAACGCCTCAATCGAAAAGTTATAAACAAAAAACGAACCTGGTATCATGTCTTCGCAGTTAACTTTGCGTACGACGACAATATCAACAGTGCTACGGATGAAGAGAGCATAGTATTATTCGATATACCCGTCGTGCTGTCTGAAGACTCCAGAAAAACGGAAGATAATAGTTATAACGTCAGTTATAAAGGTGGTTATCAGCATCCGTTCAATCAGTATCAGTGGTTAAAATTAGACTTTGCCGCAAATTATTTTGGTTACGAAGAAAACAATCAATTTCAGAGGCAACAAATTTCGCTGAACCTTGCTTACGAACAAGAGTTGTTGCGCGGTAAGTTGTCACTGGCAGGTTACACCAAACCATTATGGTTAGAGCAAGATGTTCAGACTGAAACCGTCGAAGACATAAGTGGTGAAGTTGAACGAGAAATCGCACTCTATCGTACCGAAAATGGCGTTTCTTTTAACTTTCAAAAAAGCACTAGTCGAAAACATGGTTACAGCATAGGAGCGAGTTACGCTCAGGTGCTAAATGATGTCAGCCCCGAACTAGACGTTACCCGGGCCAAAGTTTCTTTGGCTTATCAGTACACTAGTAAACTCATGCATACTTTTATGTTGCACTATCAACAAGACAAAAATGATGAAGAAGGCCGCGAGCATTTAGCGAAGGATGCGATGGGGCTAACGTATCAAATGATTTGGCCTATCACCTCAAATTTGATGAGTAGCAATTTCATCATGGTTGAACAAAGTGAGTTTCAAGGGGTTCACCCACTGTTTGGCGAAATTAGAGACGAAACTTTAGGTTCATTAGCGACGCAACTTATCTACAAATTGACGGACCATCAACAAATCAAATTTCAGGTCAGTGGTCAGAAAAAAGACAGTAACATTCCCATTTTCAGCTATGAAAGAGTGGAAGTGGGCGCTGGCTGGCAGATCCGGTTTTAGGAGGAATGATGTTAATACGTAATCTTATAATTCTGACCGGTTTGATATGGGCAATACCAGCTTCAGCGATTGAAGTTGCGGGTAAAACCATGGTCACGAAAGGTAAAGTCCGTGCCACCTCGGAAACGACTCAAGAAAGAAAACTCAGAAGGCGTGCTCCTATTTACGATAACGACGTGGTAACAACAGGTAAGGCTGCAAAAGCGCAGATTCGTATGAGTGATGGCGGCATGATTGCGCTTAAAGAAAACAGCGAATTGATCATCGCCGATTACGAATATTCAGAAGGGGATGGCCAGGGCTCTGTGGTAATGGAGCTGGTGAAAGGCGGGTTGAGATCGGTAACGGGAGCGATCAAAGCCGACACTGGCGATTACAAACTGAAAACCCCCGTAGGCAGTATCGGAATTCGTGGTACTCATTATGAATTGGAAATGGTGGGAACCGAGTTATTCATTGCGGTTTGGGATGGAGCGATAGATGTGTCTGTTGATACGGGGGCGCTAGCAGGTGAAACTTTATCTTATGGCCAAGGAGAAGATTATTCTTATGCTTCTATTGATGAGGAAGGAAACGTCACAGAGTTTTTAGAACCTCCTGCAAATTTTGAGTCAGGCATGTCGTCGGAAACTGACGACAGTGAAGCTAATAGCGAGGAAGAAGAAGAGGCCGATTCGGAAACTGAAGAGTCGGAATCTGACTCAGAGCAATCGTCTTCTGAGCAATCCGAGGAGCAGTCGGGTGAAGAGTCTGAACAGGAACAAGATTCGGAATCTGAACAAGAAGAACAGAGTGAAGAAGAAAGCTCTGACTCTGAGCAACAGGAAGAGCAGGAACAAAGTGAACAACAAGACGAGCAGCAAGAAGAGCAGCAAGAAGAGCAAGGGCAAACCGATCAACAAAGTGATCAAGAACAGAGTTCACAAAGTAGTCAGGAAGAAACTGCGAGTGTAAACGAAACTGCAAGTGCGTCGGACTCTGTTACGGATGCTCCCGCTTCTACTTCGCAAAGCCCAGATACCACTAATGTAGCAGAGACGCCATCTACAGAAGTTGAGCAAAGTAGTTTAGATACCTTGTCGGCAACGGAGGTCGAAGTGGTGGCTACATTAGAGGATGACATTCCAATTGAAACTACGATTCAAGAGCCAGGTGATAACGACCTAAACAGGTTTGCGCCAGAAACGGAAGATGAAAAGCCTAATACGCCGGCCGATGACTTTAATGATGTACCTGATGTGTTTGAATTTCCAACAACCGGAACTTTTACCTACGACAGCATAGTCGAGGCGAATGATTTGGAAGGTCAGGCGTTTGAAAGTTTTGAAATGTCGATGACGGTGAACTTTGCAACATTGGGTGTTGATCGGGGAAGCTTACGCTTTAATGATGATACGGGACAGTGGCGCGGAAGTTTCTCTGGCAGATTTGATAATGATGCAGAGAAGTTTGATTTGAAATTCAGTCATGCTTCCCATAACAACAACCTGGCGGAAGGTGAAATCTTCTCAAATTTTTTGAACGCTGATGAATCAATTATTGGCAACTTCACCTTACAAGAAATTATTAATCAGAACGTTAGAACTGGCGGCAACTTCATTATTAGAAGGTGACATTATGGAAAGCAGAGTAAGTAACATGATCCAACAGCCAGTAGCGATTATAACCTTCTTGTTTTCGTTATTGATTCTGACTTCCTGTGGGGGAGGTTCTGGTGATGAATCTACAAGTAATAATGAAAGTGCTGCGGAACTGAGTGAAACTAATACTACTCAGAGTGGTCCTATTCTATCTAATCTAGCCGATAACCATATCGTATTGGATGCGGCAAACTTACCATCGGCTCGATTAAAATCTGTTGCCAGAAGTGCAGGTGGAGTTGCAGCAGAGCAAAACTCTAACCTTGATGTAGAAGGTGGGTTTGTTTATCCAGAACAAACTGATCTTAATGGACAGCAGCTAAGTGGCAATTTAACTTTTTATATAGAAGCGTCTGACTCTGTAAACATTGGAAGGTTATTGTTGGTATTTTCCGATGACAGTGAGGCTTTAGAGATTTGTAATAGCTGTGGAACGTCATTTGCAGCGGTTGTAAACGGTGTTAGTCCCGGCCAATTTGGCTGGGAAACCGGTATTCAAACGTTGCGTCTGATGGCAACGGAAGAAACGTCGGGTGAGGTAGATTTAGCCACCGCTGATCTCGTAGGCTCTCTTTCCATCAATTGGCAAAAACAGGTTGTTGCTAATGCGGATGCCGGGATAAATTCCGCCAATACCTTGTCGGTCAGTTGGAATGCGCTAAATAGCGCGCTTTGGTACAATGTTTATATTGCCAATGAACCAGGCCACACTGGACGAAATATCCATCAATTATCGGGTGGTGAAGCACAACTTGGCGTAACTGGAAACAGTGTCACTTTCGCAAATAAACCATCTTCCGAAGATTATTATGTGCTGGTAACGGCGGTAAATGGCACGGGTGAGTATGCCTTTAGTGAAGAGCGCTCTGTCATTGGCGGCCAAACCGTAAATCCTCCGATTGCAACTCCTGACAGTTTTAATGTTAATGAAGACTCAACCTTAACTGGAAACTTGATATCTAACGATCAGGCGACCGGTCAAACCACATTTAATGTTGTCACTACGCCAATTATAGCTCCAGTAAATGGAGAGGTCTCTATAAATGAAAATGGTTCTTTTACCTATGTGCCAAATCAAAACTTTAATGGCACTGACAGTTTTACCTATCAAATTATTAGTTCTGAGCAATTGACTGCTGACGCTTTGGTGTCAATTAACGTTGTGCCTATTAACGATGTACCAGTCTTGATTGATGAATCAGATTTAGAAATTAATTTAACGGGCACAACATTCTCTTCAGCCAGTTCTATATTGTCCGATCGATTTTCCGATGCAGACGGGGATAATATTACTGTGGTTTCAAGTCTAGCGATGAGCCCAAGGTTTGGGTCAGTCGAGATCACATCCAGTGGCGGGTTTATTTATACCCGTGCTTCTAATTTTGTTACATACGATACCTTCACTTATCGTGTAACGGATGGGCAGGCAAATAGCGACGCAGCTAAAGTTCTTATAAAAGGCGAAGAATTCAACGGTACCTTCCCACCGATAGCGTTGGATGATGAACATGATGTTCTGGAAGATGGGATGTTAGTTGTTAGCGCAGGCAATGGTGTAAAAAGCAACGACTTTGATGATGATAACGATGAATCAGAATTGACATTATCACTCATAGAGCAAGAGCTTAATGGAAGTTTGTCGTTTGATGAGGAAACAGGCGCCTTTACCTATGTGCCAAGTCCCGACTTTTTTGGTTTAGACACGTTTTCATATCGACTTACTGATCCAGCAGGTAATTCTACAACCGCAAATGTGATAATTAATGTCACTGGTCAGAATGACGCGCCCGTTGCAGTGAATGACGAGTTTTCCATTGACGAGCAAACCACTCTGGTGATAAGTGCCCCAGGCGTATTAAGCAATGATACAGATGTTGATCTTGACTCGTTGGCCGCTGAAACTGTGTTGGTGACAAACGCCAAGTTTGGTGAAGTTTCTCTTAATGAAGATGGCAGCTTTAGTTATACGCCTGATGACACTTTTGTCACATACGAGACATTTTCTTACCGTGTTACAGATGGGGTAACATTCAGTAATGACGCTCGGGTTACAATTACAAGCCCTGAATTTACCGGATCCTTCCCGCCAATTGCTGTAGATGATCACCAGTATGAGGTTTCGGAAGATGGTTTTCTTACGGTAGAAGATACAGAAGGCCTGCTTCTTAATGACTTTGATGAAGATAACGAATTATCTGAGTCCACCTTAGCTATCGTCGAAACAACCCCAAATGGTGTGCTCGAATTTACCGGAGGTGGTGGATTTACCTACCAACCTAACCCTGATTTTGCTGGCACAGATATCTTCACATACAGCTTGACCGACCCGGATGGCAATTCGACGACCGCCGAAGTTTCAATAGCCGTTTTACAACAAAATGATGCACCGGTTGCAAACATGGATCAATATAGTTTGGTTAACGTGCAACCTATTACTGTATTTCAAGGGATAGGGCTCTTAGTAAATGACACAGACCTTGAAGGCGACACACTAAGTGTGGATTTATCAAGTATCGTCTCTCCAACTTCCGGTTCCGTAGAAGTAAATGCGGATGGTAGTTTTACTTATACAGCCCAAGAAGGGTTCCTCGGTGTTGACAGCTTTTCGTATCAAGCGACTGATGGGCAGTTTAATAGTGCAAGTGCAACTGTTGAAATTACGGTTATTGACGTGAACGCGCAAACCAGTGACTTATCTAATTTAGAACTTGATCTTGAAGACTTATTGATGGGGTTACCGGGTGACGCGTCAGTGACTAATATTACCGCTGAGCGAGGACAAGCTTCTATCGGTGATGGTATTTTATTATATACACCACCGTTAGGTTTAAATTTGGTTGATAAGATTGATATAGAAGTCACGATAGGTGAGCAAGTTAATATCATTCCTCTATTTGTTCGTGTTGAATCCGACAATTCGCCTCCTACCATAACCTCCTCAAACAGTGTGTCGTTGAATGAAAATTCTTCGCCCGGAACAACGGTTCATACAGTGGAAGCGTTCGACATCGATGAGCAAACCGTTACGTTTGAGATCCTTGATGATGAGGGCATCTTTGCTATTGATGAGCAAACTGGCTTATTGACTGTGCTAGATGGAACACAACTCGATTTTGAAACGAATCCAATTATTGAAGTAACGGTAGCAGCCTTAGATCCGTTTACCGCAACTACGAGTCAGGTGTTAACTGTATTGTTAAATGATACAGGAGAAGCACCACAATTTACTTCGCCAAATCAGTTCAGCATTATTGAAAATACGTCCAATGGTGCAAGTCTTTATCAAGCTGTGGCAGTAGACCCTGAAGGCGGTGATGTGAACTACATGCTCTCAGATTCAATGAGCATCTTTACTATTAACTCTACGACTGGTGAAGTGACAGTCATTGACAATACAAACCTAGATCATGAGCAGACAGAAAGTTATGACATAACAATAACCGCGGATGATGGCGAATTTTCCGCAAACTTAACGGTAACCGTCAATATTACTGATTTGAATGAAGCACCGCTAATAACGTCTAATTCTTCATTTAGCATTACTGAAAACTCTGCAAACGGCACGGTTACGGACTATACGGCGACTGCAAGTGATCCAGAAGGAAATTCACTTAGCTGGTCAATCAGTGGTGACGAGCATGGAATATTTGCAATTAATTCTTCTACTGGCGTGATTTCCGTAAGTGACAATACATCGTTGGATTTTGAAGTTGTAACAAGTTATGACTTTATGTTGTCGGTTATGGAAACGAATGGTTCACCAAGCAATCTTTCCGATTCAATCACATTGACAGTAAGTATATTAAATGAAGATGAGCAATCCGACAGTGATGGTGATGGATTGTTAGACTCTGAAGAAATTGAACTTGGAACCGACCCTGCTGATAGTGATACAGATGATGACGGTTTGCTTGACGGAGAAGAAGTTGAGTTAGGTACTAACCCTAATGATGAAGACACTGACAATGACCTTATTAATGATGGTGCGGAAGTAGAGGCCGGTACCGATCCACTTAATGGTGATGTAACTCCTGCTACCGTAACGGGTGTTCAACCAATTAATGGTGCAATAGACATTTGTACCAACCAAATTATCGGCGTTAGCTTCAACGAACTTCTGAAGGAAGGTTCAGTAACGAATGCGAATATGTCGCTCTTATTAGATGGCACAACCGCTGTCGATGGCAGCGTGAGTCAAACCGTCAACGGATACGAGATATTTTTTGCCGCGAGCGAAGCCTTAGCTCAAAACTCAAGTTATACGGTTCAAGTTTCAGGTGTGCGTGACCGCGCAGGCAACGTAATGGACGGAACGTTCAGTTCAAGCTTTACAACGGGCACTTGCCTGGAATCAGACAGGCCATCTGTAATTCAGCGAAACCCACATCATGGTACCACTAATGTTCCACAGAATACGGTAATAACGGTAACGATTGATGAGCCAATTGATCCTAGCAGTGTAAATATTAATAACATGTATGTTGTTGATCAGGTCTCAGGACAAGTGATCCCAGGTACTCATCAAATATCAGATGACAGAACTGTGATCACATTTACACCTGATAATTTGTTAGCTGTAGGACGCCGCCATTACGCGTATGTCACCACTGGTGTACGTGATTTATTTGGCAATACCATGAATTACAACTCTTTCTACTTTGATGTGACCTTTGACTCAGACTCTGATCAACCAAATGTTATAAGTACCACAGTTAATAATGGCTTTGTCGGTTTGCCTACCAACGGCAAACTGGCGGTATTATTTGATGAGCCTGTCAATACGTCATTACTCGCTGGTGTGACATTAACCGACAGTTCGGATCAAGTTGTCGCAACGACAATGGAGCTTAATGATAGAAAAGATAGGGTCGTATTAACGCCTGTTGACCCATTAGCAACAAGCACCAGTTATAACTTTAATGTTGGTGGCATCGAAGACTTAACGGGCAATGCAGGTATCGACGAACAGATTTCGTTTACGACTGGTGAAGACGCAGATACGGAAACGGGTAGCGATGTCACATGGAGCATTCCAAATAATAATACTCAAAACGTTGCGTTGAATCCGGTATTAACGGTAACTCTGTCTGAGCCTATTGATCCCACTACCTTAAACGCGAGCACCTTGTACTTATATGATAACTCTACGGGCCTAAATGTGAGTACGACTCGCAGCTTGTCTGCCGATGGCATGACATTGCGAATAGAGCCAGATGAAGCATTGGAGCCAAATCGCCGTTATTACATGTACGTGGGTTATTGGCCTTATCTTACTGATTATGCGGGTAATGTCGTTGCTCAGAACCGTTATCGATACTTTAATACTGGCGATGAGGTAGATGCCGCACCACTTGCGGTTACTTCCTCCAGTATTTTGGACGGCATGACTAACATGCCTATAAATGGCGATTTGGTCTTAGTGTTTGATCAAGAGTTAAGTAACAGTTGCCCACTAAGTGACGCCGTTACACTAATTACGGGCGAAACGGAGGTTGCAACAACCGCGACATTAGCCAGTGACAGACGTACCGTAACAATTACCAGTGAATCACCGTTGACTATTGATACGGCTTACCAGCTAAGCATTTCAGGTCTTTGTGATTACGCAGGTAATGTAATGACTGGTGTTACCTACAATTTCACTACAAATAGCAGTGAGTCCAATGATACAACTGGACCAACTCTGGTGAGTATCACGCCGACGCACCAATCTACAGATGTCTCTGTCACCACGAGTATTGTACTTGAATACAGTGAGGAAGTTGATTTACGGTCAAAACCTCCAGTCACCGGTGATTCGAGCACGGGCAATATCACAGTGCAAGGTACCTATGATGTTGATGGCAACACAATTACATTTATCCCTGATCAAGCACTACAAGGTGATACGCGTTATACCATAGGTTTGTATTCCAATGTTCCAGATTATGCTGGCAATACGGTTTATGGCGGTACTCGATACTTTAATACTCAAGCGGTTACCGACACAACAGCTCCAAGCATCGTTGCTATTTCACCAGCTGATGGCTCCGTTGATGTTGATCCATCAAAATCACTCGTCTTCACCTTTGATGAACCGATTAATAATTCGACCCTAGTTGATGAAAACATCGCGTTCTACCATAACGGTTCAGTCTTATCACCAAGTTTGTTCCGCTCTGCGGATGGTCGAGAAGTGACTGTTACGGCCAATTTACCTGCAAATGCATTAATTAGTGTTGTTATCAATGACGCGGTGACCGACTTGTCTGGCAATGCCATGGCACCATTTGTGAGCTCATTCACAACTGGCTCTTATGATAATGACTTTAGTCGTCCTAACTTCACCAAACGAGTGCCAACAAATGGTTCGTCAGGGTGGAAAGATATCAAGGATATCTATTTTTACATGAGTGAAGCGATGGACCCGAATACATTGGCAGATGGGCTTAAAGTTTCCGAAAATGGCGTGTTGGTTGATGTGACTACTTCCTTGTCGGGTGATGGTCGTACCATCAAAGTAAGTAAAGATACCAGCTTTGCAGAAGGGGCCTATGTTCAATATTTCTGGAACACCAATTTAACTGACATATCGGGCAACCCTATTTACGAAACGAACGGTTATTTCACAATGGATACCGACATTGATGAAATAGGCAATCGTGCACATGCAACGGCATATTCACCAAATAGTTCTACCGTGAACACACCGCTGAATCCAGTGTTATTGGCAAGTTTCAGTGAAGACATAGATGTGGCCAGTCTGAACGATGAAACGGTAATTTTGTACGATGTGACCGCCGGTTGGGTAGTGATGGAATCAAGTTACACTGTGACTGACCAAGGAAATGTTATAGCTGTGACCCCGGAAGTCGAGTTGGTAACAGACAATCAGTATTACGTGTGGTTTGGTGTCGGTATTTTGGATACGGATGGCGACAACTTAGCGACATCTTATGCGACTTATTTCTATACCCATGCTGAATCTGTAGTGGATGACCGCCAACCATTGATAGAAGCAATGAGCCCACCAGGAGGAACCGAGGGTGTTGGTACCTTGCCATACTTCTCGGTACGTATGGACGAGCCAGTTAATACAATTGCGGTGGTACATGACAAAGCCATCAATGTTCAATTTAGTGAAAACAATCGGGTTATCAAATACGAACATAGAGATCCGTTGCCACCATTAATGGAACACAGGGAGTTTGCACCGGCAATGATGGACTTCAGTGGTAATGATGTAGTTAATACGTCTGCAGAGTTCATCACCGCGAATGGCCCGGATTTCATCAATCCAAGTGTACTGGATACTTCATACGTGAATAATCAGCAGAATGTGACGTTGAACCCAGTATTTGAGTGGACATTTAGTGAGCCAATTGATCCTAATAGCGCAACATCTGCGGGCATTTATATCTGGGACGACGTGACAAATGAAACCATTCCATCAACGTTTGAGTTGTCGCCAGACGGTAAGCGCTTGACCGTTGTACCAACTGAGGAACTATTGGTGTTACGTCGTTATTATCAATATTCCTATAACATGCACGATCTAAGTGGCAACAACCTTGGCAGTCATTACCGTTATATTAATACGGGAACCGCTAATGATACTACGCCACCGAGCATTACACAGACAACGGTTAATGAAGGCGACTCTGGAGTACCTACAAATGTTAAGTTGAATGTGAGATTTGATGAGTCCTTAAACCCATTAGATGTTTCAGGTATTAGCTTACGTGACTCCATGGATCAGGAAGTGCCAGTTAATGTGACCCTGAGCAGAAGTAGAACTTTTGTATCTATCGTGCCAAAACAATTGCTCAACGCTTTCAGTAGTTATCAGCTAACCGTTGACGGCATGAAGGATCTGGCGGGAAATGTTCAGGCTAGCAGTATGGTTACTAACTTTATGACCGGTGCTACCGTTGATATGACAACCGGCTCAGCGGTACGTTGGAGCATACCGAATAATAATACTCAGAATGTGCCATTAAATCCGCTGTTACAAGTGACGATGAGTGAACCAATTGATCCGGCTACCGTCGATAGCGGAAGCTTCTACTTGTGGGATAACGTGTCTGGATTGAGTGTGCCAGGCCAGTGGCAAATTTCTGCAGATAATTTGACCTTAACTTTCACTCCTGACGAACCGTTGAGAGAAAATGCACGCCATTACTTGTATGTTGGTTATTCCCCATATTTAACTGACTTAGCTGCAAATGTCGTTGCGTTTAACAGTTATCGTTATTTCACAACTAGCGCCAGCGAGGATAATAGCGCGCCGGTTGTTACATCTAGTAACTTCATTGATGGTAATGAAGATATTCCAATAAACGGGCACATTGTCTTAACTTACGATGAAGAGCTAGCAGATACGTGTCTATTGCAAGACAGTGTGACCGCTTCGTCTGACAGTGGTGCTCATGAGCTAGAAGTTTCATTGGAGTCGGACCGTAGAACTATTGTTATAACGTCTGCTAGCACATTTGATGCATCTAGTAATTACACGATCAGTATTGATGGTCTATGCGACTATGCTGGCAATGCAATAAGCGGTTATGAACTCACCTTTACCACGACTGATGCAACCGCGGAAGATAATACTGGCCCCTCGTTGGTGAGCATAACACCAGTACATGGTGCGACGGATGTCTCTGTCAACTTATCTTCAATTGTAATGGAGTATGATGAACCTGTGGATATCCGCTCTGCTCCTCCAGTTGTTGGCGGCAATATTACCGTGCCTGGAGATTATGTTGTAAACGGAAATATTATAACGTTTACTCCTTCCATTAGTTTGCTTGGCAGTACCAGATATACGGTTCAGTTGTATAGCAATGTGCCTGACTTAGCTGGCAACACTATCTATGGCAGCACACGTTACTTTGATACGGAAGCCGTATCTGAAACTGTGGCTCCGACGGTTACCGCTATCTCACCAGCTTCTGGTGCCTCCGACATTAATCCGGCGCAATCTGTTGAGATTAGCTTTAGTGAACCAATGCTGGCAAGCAGCATCAACTCGTCAAATATTGTGATGTACCACAATGGGGCTAGGATACAACCAAGTTTGTTCCGAAGTGCGGATAATCAAAAAGTAACTTTGAGCGCTAGTTTGCCGCAAAACGCATTGATAGATGTTGTGATCAATGATGCTGTAACTGACTTGTCCGGTAATGCTTTAGCACCTTATATAAGTTCATTTACTACGGGGCCGCATCAAACGGATACCGGACGTCCAAGTATTACACAGCAAATCCCATCAAATGGCTCATCCGGTTGGGTCGACCTTGATACTATTACGCTTTATGCCAATGAAGCATTGGATCCGGCTAGCTTAACGGATTCAATGGTAGTTCAAGAAGATGGGGTTATTACCACGGCTAACATTAGTCTTTCTGGCGACAATCGTACGCTTACAATTACCAAAGACGGTGGCTTCAGTGTTGGAAAACGTACAACTTTCTATTTATCTGGTATCACGGACTCGTCAGGTAATTTAATTTACGACTACAGTGGTTCAATCGTCATGGACGATAATGTCGAAGGCATTGGTGAGAGAGCCTTCGTAACGGGTTATGCGCCAGACAGTGGTACGGTTAACACACCGTTAAATCCGGTTCTGATGGCTGGATTTAGCGAGCCGATCGAAGAGTCTTCACTATCAGATACAAGAGTGACTTTACAGGACGTAACCAATAACTGGACGCCTATGACAGTTACATATAGCTTGGATTCTAGCGGTAAAGTCATTCGTGTTGTACCTGATGACGAACTTGTGCCAAACAACCAATATTACTTGTGGTTCTCAGGTGAAATCTTGGATACAGATGGTGATCAAATATCAGGTAATCAAGCTACGTATTTCTATACTCATGACGGTTCGGTTGTTGACAATGTTCAACCCATGGTAACGGCCATCAGCCCGCCGCAAGATGAGAATAACGTAGGTACAAATGCGCGTTTCTCTGTGCGTTTTGATGAACCTATGAGCAGCTTGACGTTTGATACAGACACAAACAGAAAATCGAATGTGTCATTTAGCGAAAATAACCAAGTGATTACATATACCCATCTAGAACCGTTAGCACCAAGTACTGAGCACACCGAGACAATTACGGATATAACGGACATGGCTGGCAATGTAGTAGTGGCGGCATCTTCCACCTTCATGACTGCTGATGGACCGGATTTTGTTAATCCAACGCTGGTGGATACAGCGTTGTTTAATAATCAACAAAACGTTGCTACCAACCCTGTCATTGAGTGGGTATTCAGTGAACCAATTGATATCGTCAGTGTGACGGGGTCAGGTGTTTACATGTGGAATGATAATACTAGCGAAACCATAGGCAGTTCCTGGGAGTTATCAGCAGATGGCAAACGTTTAAGCGTCATGCCGGATGCGGCGTTAGAATCTGGCTCTCGTCACTATGCTTATGCATATAGCCTCAGAGACTTGAGTGGTAACAGTTTAGGTAATCATTACCGTTACTTCACTGTTGGCACGGAAGAGGATACAACAGCACCTTCGATTGTAAGCACGACCGTGTTTGAAGGACAAACTGGTGTGCCTACAAATGTGAAACTGAAAGTTAGATTTGATGAAATCTTAAATCCAGTGCTCGACAATGTTGTAAGTCTGAAAGACAGCAGTAATCAGGACGTGCCGATTAACATTTCTCTATCTAGAGAAAGAATGTTACTTAACATTGTTCCTAAACAATTGCTCGCTGCTAACTCTGTTTATACATTGAACGTAGCTAATATGGTGGATATCAGTGATAACGCGCAGGAAACACCATTGAGCGTTTCCTTTACCACCGGTAACACAGTAGACCTTGCAACCAGTGGGGTGAAAACCTGGAGTATTCCAGTTAATAACACGCAAAACGTACCACTCAATCCAAAACTTGAAGTGACTTTCCATGAGCGAGTAGATGTAACGACAGTGGACTCCGGAAGTTTCTACTTATGGAATAACACCACTGGCGAAAATACGCCGGGAAGTTGGACACTCTCCAGTGATGGATTAACGCTCGAATTTACTCCAGATGAATTGCTGGATGCTGATACACGTTATTATCTATATGTCGGTTATTCACCTTACTTAATGGACATGGCGGGTAATCTAATAGCCCAAAACAACTACCGTTATTTCACTACTGGCACAGCAGCGGAAAACACGGCGTTAACTGTGAATAGCACAAATATATTTGATGGTAATACAGACATGCCTGTGAATGGTCAGGTGGTGATGGTTATGGAAAGACCGATTAGTGACTCCTGTTTGTATACTGATAATGTTAAGTTGCACACCAGCAGCACAGAGGTGCCAATTAACATCAGCTTGGCTAGTAACCGTCAAACATTGACGATAACCGGACAAGAGAACTTTGATGTCAGTACGCAATATGATTTGTCGGTATTAACCTTGTGCGATTATGCTGGAAACGAATTCTCCGGCAGTGTGCTTAGTTTCACGACCTTAGCCGACGGTTCTGAGGATACGAGTGGGCCAACGTTATCCAGTTCATCACCAATTAACGGTGATGATAACGTCGACATCGGCAGTAACATAGTTTGGGTGTACAACGAACCGGTCGATGTTCGATCTGCGCCGCCCGTCTTAAAAGGTGGTGAAGTGGTACCGGGCAGTTACAATGTTGTGGGTAATACCATTACATTTACACCGGTAATGGCACTTGAATATGAAACAACCTATACCATTCAGCTCCGGTATAACGTGCCTGACTTCACCGGAAGGACATCATGGGGTGGTGATCTTTCATTTACGACAGCAGTACAGGAGTAAGTTGATGTTGAAGGTAAAGTGGCTTGTTTTATTGTTGGTTGCCATCGGGATGGGCTATTTTGTTTATGTCCAGACTAAGGACACAGGATCTACAGTTGACAAAAACACTGTAGATTCTGGTAGTTCGATATTAGATAGACATATTCAAGCTTTTGAATCGGCAAAGCAAAAATTGACAGGAGATAAACTGGAACTTGCCGAAAAGTTGTTACCCAAACAGGCCACCTCTGTTGACCTCAGCGATATAGAGTTAGAAAGCTTACAGGTGCAGTCTGACGCTAAAAAAGCAGAGATAGAAGAGTTAATGATTCAACTTGACGGCAACCTTCACGATTCAGAAGCCCGCAAGCAAATCAAAGCGCAACTTAAACAAAAGATGGATGAATATAATAAGTTGGTCCTGCCATTAGCATTGAAATCCATGGAAAACAATAATCAACCCAAAACCTAACTATCGAAAACTCGCCATAAACATTTTCCTGAAGAAAAACGGATGCTTGTTGGCGGGTTTTAGTGTCTCAAGCCTGAGACGCGAGCTATTTGTACAATAAGTATGGTGAGCGTTGTTTTTCAAATCTGTCTAAATCAGGCTGCCATGAGTGGACGATTTGTTTGAGCGGGAGGCCTGCTTCCATCGCAAGCCTTAACTTATCTGTTCCTGCCAATTTATCCATAAAATTCTCTCGTTCAAAGAACTTGGTTTTCTGTTGCTTGAACGTAGAATACCAAGAATAGAACAAGGTTAAATCGAGGCCATGAATATTACTCTGTCGTAAATCAACTCCTGTAGCCATTATATTCTCGAATTTTGGGTAAGGTGCTGCGTAGGGCTTTTTAACGGGCGTAAAATTGAAATCTCCAGTAAACACCTTGTCATGGCCAATGACTTGAAAAGGAAAATCCGTACCTCGACCAATGCTGATTGGCGTTGCTTCAAAAAAGCAAAGTGCCGCATAAAGTTGTATGGCTCTATCATTTGGAAGGTTTGGACTGGGTGGTACCGGCAACGAATAAAAGTCCGAACGTTTATAATCTGAAACAGGAACTACAGTAAGTTTTAACTTTTCAAATACCTCTTTGTTCTGCGTTCCTTTTGGCGCTCGTATCGTTAACCAATTTTCACCTTTGATCATTCGAGCCAGTTCACCAACCGTCATGCCGTGCAAAACGGGTATGGGGTGCATGCCAACAAAGGACCGAAACTTGTCTTCCAATATGGGCCCATCAATATATTGAATATTAGGGTTGGGACGATCTAATACGATAAACTCCACGTTATTAAGCGCAGCGGCCTGCATCATATAATGCATGGAACTGATGTAAGTATAAAATCTCGCACCGACATCTTGAATATCGAAAATGACCACATCTAATTGCGTCATGATAAACGCTGGTGGTCGCTTCGATTTTCCATATATTGACACAACTGGGATGCCCGTTTTTTTATCTTTTCCGGATTCAACAAATTCTCCAGCCCCTTTGTTGCCTCGAAATCCATGCTCAGGTGCAAATATGTATTTGATGTCGATGTTTTTTTTGCGAAGTACGTCAACTAAGTGTTGGTCTTTCACCATGGAGGTTTGATTGACAATTAGTCCAACAGACTTATTTTTCAATTGCGGCAAGTATCGTTCAAGTTGCGCAGCACCAACTTGTGACGGATGGATCTCTTTGCCCAGTGACTTAGGAGAGGTAACAAGACAAAGAAAACAGACAATGACTAATACTAGTCTTAAATTAAAATTCATAACGATCTATTAATAACAAAATGGTTTGGTTTATTTGCATGATGTTAGTTGCGAGAGTATCAAAAAGAACTAACGAGTTCTCTTTAGAATTCATAAACGAACTTGGATGGACAGGTTAATCGCTGTTTTACAAATGTTTAGACCAAATAGGGCGCCAAATGGCGCCCTAAACAGGTTAACTAAAATCATGTATCAAATTTATAGTTGCTCCCAAACGTTTGCGACGCCCGGTTCATCACCTTTTGTCCACCATTTTGCCTGATACAAGTTACCGCCATAGGTAACCTGATCACCGCCACCATATGCAGTTGACGATGACCAGGCTTGGGGCTGGCTGTTGTCTGTTACAGGCTCCCATGGGCCGCCTAGGTCAGGACGGTCACCTTGTGTCCACCATTTGGCACGATACTCCGTACCCTCATAAATAACTGTATCGCCTCCAGTATAAACAGCACTTGCACTCCAGTTTGTTTCACCAGTGCTTGAATCGGTTACCAATACATTGAACGTAACAGTTGTTGACTCGGTTCCGTCACTGACAGAAACACTGACTTGGTAAGTGGTATCCTGACTCACTTCATCTGCCGACAGGCTAACCTGAGCACCCGAACCAGAGAGGGTTAAACCAGTTGGCACCGTCCAATCATAAGTAAGAGGGTCGTTATCCGCGTCGGTGGCCACCACGCTAATCTGGCTGCTGATTAACTCAGCAATAGTGACATCAGTTATTGGTTGCACTTCGGGAGCCTGATTACCTGTTGAAGGCGCAATGATGGTAACCGTTGTTGAGTGAGATACGTTTGCTGTGCCGTCTGAGACGGTCAGAGTTAATACAAAGTCGGTGTTCTGCGATACTTGAGGTGCCGTAACCCTAACAGAGTCTGTATTTACACCCGTTGCATTTAGCTCTGTAGGTATCGTCCATGAATAGGTGAGAGGATCATTGTCGGCATCGCTTGCTTGCGCAGCAATAGAGATAGACTCACCCGCGTTGACAGAAAAAGATGCCGCAAGATTTACACTCGGTGCACGGTTGACTGGATCTGTAGAGTTTAATCCAGTGTGCATGGCATTTAATATGTCACCGTTGTCGGCATCAATTTCCCAAGCAAATAAACCTGCTAGCCCAAGTGAACGTACATACTGGCCTTTAGCATTTACGCTGCGCGGACTGTCGTAAGTGACTAACGTTCCGCTCGATGGGTTCCAGACATAAGCCGCCTGTGCCTGTTCGTCATAGCGGGCTTCATAACCATTAACCCCTAATCCATCTGCACCCAGTTTATGATTTTTAATGCCCTTGTAGTCTTGAATACCCGGTTCCCAAACCCCTTCCGCTGTGGTGCCAGTAAGTTTGCCAGTGCCTTGTGCCGTCATCGGGTTATCGCCAGTAACTTTATCTGCCGTGACACCTTCCCAGCCGCGACCATACATGGCAACACCCAGTACAATCTTGTTGGCAGGCGCGCCTTGGCCTAATAGTTTTTGAATACCATTGTCAGCCGTATAGGCTGGACCTTTACGCGGATTACCTTCTGAGTCCAGACCCGTACCATCACATTCATCCGTGCTCATGTGTTCACCACAATACAGAGCGGTTTGGTGACCGGTAACATTGTTCCAGCCGCCAAAGAAGTCATAGGTCATGGCAAAAATGTAGTCCATATACTGGGTCGCCTGACCATAATCGACGTCTTCAATTTTGTCATAACCCATGCCGATAGCGGATGATAGTTCATAGGAACGGCCTGTTTCCGCTTCTAATTCATCCAACATGGCACGTAACTCACGCATTAGGTCGATGTAGGCCTGCCCATCTAACTCGGTGGACCCAAGCGCTGGGTTCGCACCTCCGCCACCAGGAAATTCCCAGTCAATGTCGACGCCGTCATAAAATTTCCAGGTTTTAAGAAATTGCTTCATAGACGCAACAAAAGTGTCGCGGTTAGCTTTTTCAGTGAAACCGTAAAAAGGATCCGATAATGTCCAGCCGCCCACTGAAGGCAGAATTTTCAGATCCGGGTAACGTTGTTTTAATGCCATAAGCTGGGCATAGGTGCCGCGAATGGGATCGTTATTATCTATGCCTGGCAGTGTTTTTTGAATCGCTGCCCATGGATCATGAATGACTACTTCATAATCTTGACTACCGGCACAGGCTTTTTCGAGTGCACGCCAGCTATTGCCGTTTTCTATTTCTTTTAGTGATTCGTTTGGTCCACAAATTGGAATAAATCCATATAGCAGATGGGTGAGGTTTTGTGCTGGAATGTTGCTGACATCAAAGTCTCGGCCATAAATGCCCCATTCAACAAAATAAGCGCCAACCACAGTGTCAACGGGGGTCGCGTAGTTGCCGTTATTTGGATCCACGTCCATGACCAACGGTGCAAGGTGTCCGCCATCGGTATCGGCGATCACTATTGGTTTGCCAGCACTGGTGGCACAGTTTTGACCTTCACACAAAGCTACGGTCAACGTGTGGCGACCAGCTTTGTCATAAGGAAAAGTGATCACACCGCTTTTGGTCCCCGGTGATAAAGTACCTCCATTAACCACAACGTCATCGAAGTAGACTTTGTAGTTGTCTCCACCATCACCACTCCAGGCGTTCCATTTGATGGAAATATTGACCATGTCCTTGGTGGTGACTAAGTCTTTGTATGAACCATTGCCTTCTAAGTCGACTTCAACAAAGGAGTATTCCTGTGGTTGCCAGTCGAGACTTGGTGTTGAAGGGGCGGCCATGGCTTGCGTGGGCAGGAGCAAAATAGCGCTCACTGCGGTTGCTGCTAATCGTTTCATTCTCTTTCCTCTTTCTTATATGTAAGTGTTGTTATTGTTGATATTTGCTTGATTACAAAACTTGCCAAACCGAGCTTTGCCCCGGTATTTCACCTTGGGTCCACCACTTAGCGCGATACCGTTTGCCTTGGTAAGTCACTTCGTCGCCTTCTTGGTACGTATTGCTTGTTTGCCATTCGTCGCCACTGGTACTTTGAATCTGCCAAGCAGTACTTTGGTCGGGCTGTTGATTTTTGTTCCACCATTTGGCGATGTAGATTTGGTTGCCGAAGGTGACTTTGTCACCAGTTTGATAGGCCGTTTCTGCTTGCCAGACAGGAACGTCAGGTATGGGTTGGTCTTTTACGGTGACGTTAAAACTGGCTTGAGTGGACAACTCACCGTCAGAGACGGTCAATGTTATCTGTGCCTGACTGTCTTGCTCGACGAGCCCTGCGGTCAATTCAATGTCGGCACCTGAACCGTCTCCAACGACTGAAATGGTCACAGGCCCAACACTGTCCCATGAATAACTGAGGGCATCGTGATCATCGTCGTAGGCATGAGCGTGTAACTGAACGGTGCTGGCCTCGTTTAGTGTCCGGTCATCAATAGGCATGATCACCGGTGCTCGGTTATCCGGTTTTGGCACTATGGTGAGTTGATAACTGAAATCGGGTTCCGTCGCCCATACTTGGTTCGCTGCTAAATCAACGGGGTTAAAATCAATATCACCATCACCATCACCATCACCATCACCATCACCATCACCATCGCCATTTCCATTTTTCACGCCAACTTCAATCTGGTTGGGGTACAGCGCGGTGACCGTATCGGCTAACTGATGTTGCCAATTTGATAGATTTTCAGCGGTGATCTGCAGGGTTTCGTTAATAACTTCATTGCCCGTTGCATTAAACAAACGTAACCAGGCTGAGTCACCTTCTGCCACAGTTTGTCCCTGACTGATGAAATAAGCGATGGGATGCCAGGTCTCAGGCGGTGTTACATCTCGCTCAATGACAATATCGGAGCAGTTGTAAAACCCTTCACCCACTGGGTCATAACGTTGCCAGCGGGTGTAAAGCAAGGCTTGACCTGCTCTGTCTGATGGAATAGTGACTTTAAAGTCGTAATATCGATTACCGTCTTCGGCTGTATAAAAGGGGGTGTCGTCAAAGCTCTGGATCAGCTCCAGATCTTGCCAAGTTAAAACATCGGTATCAGCGTTAAATTCGGGGACCGACAGGTAAAACTGCCAAAAGCTCGGATTATGTGGGGTTTGAGCGTTAAATCGCACTAAAATTTCGTTATTGCCATCGGGCGTTACAATTGTTTTTTGCCAATGGGGTGATGCCAAGTTTAGTCCACTTTTTTGATCTGAGCCCGCCGAACATAATTTTCCATCAGGTACCGCAGATTTTACTTCTGTCATGTCGTGATAATTTGCGACATTGACGGAAATCTCATGTTCTTGAACAAATTGCACATAGCCGGATTCCAGAAACGCGGCACGGCAAGCTAAATTGGGAATACCTGAGCCATCCTCAGGCCACCAGAAGCCCCCTTGCGCCTGACAAATAGCTTGCCTGGCCTTAGGGATTTCTGTGAAACCATGGGCGGAAACGTAACCTGTTGGTGTTAGTCCACCTGCCAGTAGGCCCATCATTAACAAAGTATGGTTTAGTTTTTTAGATTGAATCATTGTGATTGTCTCCAATCACTGGCACAGCAACGAAGGCTGCTGTACCAGTTGTTAAACGTTGAATGAGTTGGGAATTACAGATTGCAGACGAAAGTCCAGTCACCTTCACTTGGCTCTTTGTTGGTCCACCATTTGGCTTGCCAGACAGCCTGATTGTGTATCATCTGGTCGCCCGTCAAGGCGTGGCTTGGGTTACCTTGCCAATCTGTGTGTGGAAAGTCTGGATAAGCGGGCAGTGCAGAAACATCTAAGTCGCCGCAGGTGTTGCCGCCATTATCGCTGCCATCACCGCCGCCACTATCGCCAGTCGCATCTGGCAGGGTCGGCTGTTCAAATTTGAAGGCGTAACTCGCAGTGCCTTTGCTGATGGTAAAGTTAGCAGGGCCCGTGATTGGCATGTAATACATGACCGGAACGTTCACGGTTTCGCCGGGTTTAAAGGATTCTGTAACGTTCCCCCACTCATCAACCAGCTCGATAGCAAATCGATGGAATTCATTTTCAAAACCACCTATGTTATTGCCCGCCGCATTGCTGCCGTTGTTCTCAACCGTTAACTTGAGTTTTTTCTGGGCATTCCAATTAGATTTGAAGATGGCCGAAGTGGCAACGGGCACGTCGAAGCTGATCTTCGCACCTGATAAGTCAATGTTTGAGTTATTGGTGAAGGAAAACGTCGGAGCTATAGGGTAGTTGTCATCGCCAACCGGGAAGTCTTTCACGACAAAACTTACATCAACCGCTTCTGCAGGAACCACATAGTTCACATCGCCTCTATGGGTATCGTAATCGCGTCCGCTTTGTTTGAACTTATCGTAAGCAATGCCCGTCATGGTCGAACCCATAAAGTACTCTTGTTTGACACTGTCATAATCAAAGTCCCCGGCCAATTCCCAGAACATGACACCGCCCAAACCCTGATCTATGACGTAATCCACTTTGGTGGCCATCGACTCTTCGTCTTCGATAGACAGATAGACTTTTTTATCTGCATTCCATAACCAAGGGGCAATCGCTGTCTGCTCATAAAATCGCTGGTAAGTGCCCGTTAAGGCATCTTGCGGATCATTTGCTGGGTCTAAGCCATACTCTTGCAGGTAAGACCCCAATTTGCCTGCTTGCAGGTTTTTGACGTGCCATAGTGGGTTGCTACCTGCTGGGACTTCGCGGTCGTTTTCAATGTCATGCCATAAGTTGTCAATGCCTACCGCACCATTGCCACAGAAATTCTTGTCGCCTTTGCCTGTACCTTTAGGACAGTTACTTTGGTCCGGAAACTTAGCCTGTCCCCAAAGGCCATTTTGTCCACCCTCAACGTCTTTAAAGCCGCGGGTATAATACGGAATACCAATGTTGATTCGACCTGCTGACATAGCACCACGAAAGTAACGTACGGACCAGTCCGTATTGAGGTAGCCAATGCCTTCAAATTCTGCCGTGTTGTACACATCCCAGACTGCCAGTTCAGAATCTTCGCCTGTGTCGTACAGTGGCGCATTAGGGCCGACATGAGAATTCCAAGCTCCGTGCAAGTCATAAGACATGATGTTTACGTAATCCAGATATTGGGTGACCTGAAACGTTTCCATGCCTCTCAACAGGTAGCCTGAGGAAGGGGCTGCGATGGTTAACATATAGTGCTTTCCGTCGGCTTGACCGGCTTTGTCCAACTCTTCTCGCAGTGTTTTCATTAACACTTGATAGGAAGCATTAAGCGCAGCACGGCGAGGGTTTGAAAATTCAAAATCGTCTGGGTGTCCTGAGTCCGTCATGGATGAAGGGTATTCGTAGTCGATATCGGCGCCGTCAAAGCCATATTCTCTTAGGAACGCAACTACACTCGTAGAAAAATCGTTTATGCCAGTGTGATTGATGCTGCCGTCAGCGTTGGTTGTCATGGTGTAAAAGCCACCGCTGTTAACCCTGCCCGTGGCATCAAAATAGCCGCCGGTTTCCGCCCAACCCCCAACGGAAATTAAAGTCTTAACGTGAGGATATTGTTTTTTGTATTTATTCAGTAAGTTGAAGTGGCCTTTATAGTTATAAGCCGGATCCATCTCGGCACCTTCGACTCCTGGCCATTCCATATTGGTTGCCGGGTTAGACGCGCTATTTGGATTGCCGATGGAAATTTTGTTTTGACCGTCTATATGGGCAAAGGCGTAATTGATGTGGGTGATCTTTTGCCATGGAATATCGTTGACCAGGTAGGTTGGCTGACCATTCGCGCCATTACGCCAACTCGTAAAATAGCCAATAATGCGCCTTGGGTGATCCGGGCTGATAATCTCACGCCCTTGCTCATCATAAACCGTACAGTATGGAGTGTTGACTTCAGGTGTTTGATATAACCCAGTCGGCTGACATTGGTTACGATCACCCACAACCACATCTGGATCTTTAACCGTAATACTGAGCAACGGACTTTGTCCTTCAGCCTGTTGGTTATCTGTTGCAATGAGTTGAAATTCATAAACGCCAGCTGTGGTGGCGTTCCATTGGTAGCTGGCCTGCGCTGCGTTGGTCGAATAAATATTTTGACCATTCTCTTGTAGAGTTAAGCTGACCACTTGCCCGTCGCTATCACTTCCAGTTAAGCCTAGAGTCAGGCTATCACCAACATAAATGGCATTTGGAAGTTCGACGTTTATGTTTGCGATTGGTGTTATATTGTTGGACTGATCTGCCTCAACCGTAACGTTCACGACGGCTGAAGTTGTTTCGGCCCCATCGTCGTCTGTGGCTACTGCGGTGAGTTGGAATTCACCGACTTCAGTGGGAGTCCAACTATATGCAAATGGGGCAGTGTCATCTGAGCCTATCTGCTGGTTTCCTGCATAATAAATAACTTTAGTAACCGTTCCATCCGAATCAGAAGTCTCGGTTGTGATGACAGCGTTGTCATTTTTCTGTAAAAAAGAACCACTCAAAGGTGAAGTGATAGTCACCGAAGGAGGAAGGTTTGGCTGACTGGTTCCACATTGTCCTAAAGGCACCCACACGTCCCATTGTCCGGAGTTGAGCTCTGGATTGGATTGTGTCCACCACTTTGCTCGGTAAGCCCGATCGTTTAGCTGAACTTCATCATTCTCGCTGTATGTCCCGCCACTATGCCATTGTGGTATGTTTGAGCAGTCCAGGTTTTCTGCATTAACCGCAGCTGGAAGTGTCAACATCAATAAACTCATTGTGTTTATCAGGCGTTTAGTGGGCATTGTTGTTCTAATTTTTTGCCTCATTTTTCCGTCCTTCTATGACTTGGTTGTTTTTTGAACTTCTAAGATAATTGTCACAGATTTTTAGAAAGGCAAATTTTAATTGACAGCGTTGTCATTTTGGTGTGTGTATTTAATTTGAAATTGAGCTTTTATTTCAATGAGTTAACAATTTTTGGAGGTTTGTGAAAATTGTGTAATAAAAATTTAACTAATTAAATAAAACCTTAATAATCAGTTTCTTGAGTGTGCAAAAGGTACAGTTTTTATATCTTTTGGGTACAGTTTTTTATTAGGGGGGATTTTTTCAGTTTGGTGACTCAATTTTCAAAACTGAAATTTGAAGACCATTCAAAGTGTTTTGTCTTTGTATTTTTTCATGAAATTAAAAGGTTAAATGAAATACTTCCTTGATGATTTTTAGGTGAAAACAATGTCTAGCAATGCCGTATGGCCCCTTGTTATTGGCGCTTAGCCTTCCTGAACCGCCTGTGTAGCAATTGCCGGATTAACGATGTAAAACGTATTCTGATCTTTGTCGATCATGTCTTTTCTTAATAAATTATCCAAAGCGCGTGTAATGGATGACGGGGCCATTTTTAATTGTGATGCGACCTTGGCACTGGTCATGGATTTATTCATGCCTTTTGCGATGGCAATCACCAGTTTTTTCTCGTTTAACGTCAATGAGCGAACTTCATGAGCGTCTTCTCGACTCGAGTGATAAACCACTTTTGCCCAGCTTTCATTCACATCGTCTAACGTAGGTGCAGAGTCGTTTAACCAAAGTTCGTCGCATAACCAATTTACATAATAGGGGTGTCGTTGAGTCAAGTACATGATCTGCGCAAAAACGTCGTCTTCAAGGTGTGTTTGCCATTGTTTTTTACTTAGCCTGTTTAAATGTAGCAGGTAGGACTTATCGCTAATGCGTTCCAGTTCTATGGGTTGTGTGTGTTTGTAGAGAGGGCGCTTTTTATCACCCAGTGACTGTGCCATGAGAGTGCGCTCGGAACCCGCAAAAATAAAAGTGGTATTAGTTGAGTCTTCGACGGACTGACGAATTGCCGATTCAATTTGTTGATGCTCCGCCAACTTGCCAATTTCCTGAAACTCGTCAATTAACATTACAACACGAATATTAAATTTGCTGGCGATGTTGTCCAGTCCAGATAATGCATCCTCTAATGTATTTAAATCATAGGTTTGAGTCGTGGATATAACGGGTCGGCCACCCTGAATGGCAATGGATGGCTTAAGCCTTTTGAATGCGTTATTGATGATACCGCTGAACTTAGAAATGAATGTACCGACATCATCACTGTCATGTTTAGTTTTCAAAATATCGTAAATAAGAAAATCGATAGTTTGGATCAGTTTTCTGATGCAGCTTTCCATGTCTGACGCAAATCTCAAGTGGCAACGGGCATAACTGAGTTTGTGATCTTTTTTCGCATCTTCAATCGCTTGTGCAACTAACGATGTTTTGCCATGACGCCGATGAGCCTGGATCCAAATATGTCGACCTATGGTTATGTACCGTATGAGTAATTTGCGTTCTTTTTCACGATTACAAAAAGCTGCACCAGTCACTGTAGTTTTTGGGAAAAAATCGATCATATTTAGAGTCGCCATAATGAATGTTAAGTCAACTATGACAATAACTTATGGAAAACGCAAGTTGTGAAACGCATCTTGTGAAATGCTTGTTGCGAAATTTGTTTTTAGGGCGAACCCAATCTTATGGCAGGATTTATATTTATGATGATTGGTATTACAACTTAGAAACCTTGCATTGAGTAATTGAGGTAGCTTAGTAGTTAAAAACAAAATCTCAGTGCTCTATGTGGGTGGAAATGACTCTGATGTTAGTGCTAAATCAGAAACACTCACCGAAATAGCACTAAATAGAAGGGTTAATGAAACGCCTGATAGCTAAACCTTAAATGACGATGACTTTCCATCAATCGTTTGAAGTCTTCATTATTAATTTTGATCAAGGTTTCGTGATCACCGCTTTCTAAAAACAAAGTGTCATTGTTAACAAGCTCGTCATCGTAAACGGCATTCATATAGTAAGCATTGGGGACAGGCGGAACCGCGCCATAGTCGCAATCCGTAAACATCTTGTAAACTTCAGCCTCTTTGACTAAATGAAAGCTACGGTTTAGTTCGTCGCTCAACTTACCTAAACTTACTTTATAATCTGCTGGCAGAATTGCCATCATATTGCGCCCTTCGTGATCTTCAAGGACCACGGCCTTGGCGATATTGTGCATTGGAATTTCTGCGCTAATTGCCGAACCCACAGAGCTGTTGCTATGAGCATGCGGGACAATATTGTAGCGAATCTGATGATTTTCCAGATAGTGGGTAACGCGATTATCTCCTGACATGATACACCTCCTACAGGGCAACAGGAACAACCTCTAATTATAGTCAATAATGACGATTTCATTTGTCTGTATAACCTGGTATCAAAGAGAAGGACTGGCAATTCGTTGAGTTGTCAATCTATGTGGACAGTAGTGTTTGATGACGGATAGACATAAAAAAACCGCAAGTTAAGCGGTTCTTTTTTTAATTTATTTATCAGATACTTGCGGCGGCACGAGCCGCTTGATCGTAGACCCCGGAAAGAGATCTTAAGGTGGCTGCAACCTTAGATAGTTCATCTGCATCTTTACTGTTAAGCGACATTGAAGAAATCAGACAGTCCTCACGTACCTTCCTGTATTCTTCACAAATTTGATTACCTTTGTCGGTGGTGGCGTAATACATTTCTTTGCCGCGTTTTTCACCCTTGATAAGCTCGTGTTTCAGCAATTTTTTTAGTGAATAGTTAACAGAGTGGGTATCTTCAATATTTAACATAAAACAAATATCCAGACGTCTTTGTTCGCTGTTTCTGGAATGGATGTTGTGCAAAGTTAATACATCAAGGGGACTTAAGTCTGTGGCTCCGGCAGCGGACGCGCAACGTACGACCCATTTTGTAAAAGCGTTATAAAATACCGTTAACCCTAATTCTACCTCGGAAAGTGGCCAAGCCTCGCCGTCAGCGAGATGTTTGGATGAAACTATTTTTCGTTCGGATGTCATCTATTTACCTACTTTACTTAATCTCTGTATCTGCTGGTAACGTCTAACGATTATATGCGGAAATGTTGAGTAACAACACGCTTTAATATTGATTCACATAATTCCAAGTGCTTTTAATATCATGCGCGCACCTAACCCGGCTGTTATTAACAGTACGATTAACCCTAATATGTTGTGCATTTTTTTATTGGCATAGCTGTTTAGTAATTGTTTATTATTCATGGCGTAAAGCAAAAAGCCGGCGATGATGGGTAACAATAAGCCATTGGCGAATTGAGCTAATAAGATGAGGTTAACCGGTTTTATTCCGGTTAATGCGAGCACAGCCCCAATAACAATTATGCTCAGGCATACTATTTTAAAGGGCAAGGATTTCATTCCCCCTTGTAAATTTAGTACTTCACTTATCGCATATCCGGTGGCAAGAGGAGCTGTGATCACACTACTTAATCCCGCAGCAAACATGCCTATGCCCAGCAAGTATTTGGCAAAAGAGCCAAATAGAGGCTCAAATTGCGTAGCCATATCTGCAGCGCTGTTCACGGTTAAAGCATGGGCAAACATACTCGCTGCGGATGTTGAAACGACCAGTATCGCAATGAGCCCCCCAAGTCCAATTGAGATAAAAGTATCTGCTCTGGCTTCTGGAAGTTGGTCTGGATTAGACCATTGGTTTTTAGCCGCGGAAGCGTGTAAAAACAGGTTGTAAGGTACTACGGTGGTACCAATTAAAGCGATAACCGTTAATAAACTGCCCTCGGGAATTATGGGTACGAGTAGCCCTTCGAACATCTTGCCTAGTTCAGGTTGCACTACAAAAAAAGAGATAATAAAAGATAAGCCCATTAACCCGACGAGAAAAATCAACACACCTTCGATTTGCTTAAAGTTTCCTCTTAACAATATGGTTGCGCCTAGGATACTTAATCCAATAATAGCAATTTGATACATGAGGTCGTTATCACCAAATATGGCTTGTAATCCAATGGCAGCACCAGCCAGATTGCCTGCTTCATAAGCCGAGTTACCACCAAATAGCGCCAAAATGATGAGTCCGATTAATGGCCACTTCCAAACGGATGATTGCAGCATTATTAATAAGGTCTCACCTAAACCTTGCTGTGTAACTGTACCTAGTCTTACCGCCATTTCTTGCAAAATGATGGTCGTAATCGTGGCAAACGCCAACGCCCACAATAAAGCGTATCCGAAATTGGCCCCTGCCAGCGTGCAGGCGGTAATTGTGCCGGGCCCAATGAATGCCGCGGTGACTAATATCCCTGGCCCCATGTTTTGTAGTTTTTGTAACACAACCAACTCCTATTAAACGTAAAGATGTCCACCTGTAGAGGGTAATAGCTATTCAACAGTCAGCTTGAAGCTTAATGCCAAGCTGGGTTATTGGGTAAGAAACATGAGTAGCAAAGGTTGTGATTCGGAAACTCAATAAATCAATCATCTCATGTTGAATGGTTTTTAGGCTAGTGTTACGCTAGCAAAATGTCAACGTGAAATCGATGAATCGAATAAATGTTGGCATTTTTTATGTATTTTGTTGGAAGGCGCTTGGCAGACGACAATGCTTCCAGACTTTCTACTTCTGCAATACAAAGAGCTTCACTTCCCAAGATAATTGGGGTTAACGCAATTGAGCCAAAGCTACCAAACTCGTTTAACCAACGGAGAAGTTATGAATAAAAAATTATTACTCTTGCCCTTAATATTCGCCGCTAAATCTGCGCTTGCGGACCCACTGACAGTCGAAGAGCTACGTATCGAAAAGGCGCAAGCTAAAATTCCAGCCGTGTTAAATGCATTTGCACCAGACGTTCGAGATTTTGAATTGGCCTGGCAAAAGGTCGAAGATTTTCAACAGGCTAAGAAGTTTGTTCAGGAAGAGGCCAATGAGCTGTGGTTAGACGCTAAATCTCAAGTACGAAGTAGCAAACTAGGTGATGATCGTATCTTGTACTGGACAAGGTTAATGTTAAGTCGTGTTATTCGAACTCAAGTGCCTGGGTTTGACATGACGAGTGCACAGCAACAGGTATTGTTAGATTTATTGGAATACGGCAGTCGCGGTCGAAATGATTTGGACTACAACAAAGGTACAAATAAGAAGATTTTGTTAACCGGCTTCGACCCTTTTTTGTTAGATCGCAATATCAACCAAAGTAACCCTTCCGGTTTAGCCGCGTTAACACTGGATGGGCAAACTATCGAACTTAATGGTGTTACGGCGGAAATTAATACCGTGATGATCCCGGTTCGTTACGAAGATTTTGATCAAGGACTAATTGAGTCATTGTTAGCACCTTATTACGCATTAGATGATGTGGATATGATAGTGACCGTGAGTATGGGGCGAAAAGAGTTTGATCTTGAACGATTCCCCGGAAAACGTAGAAGTGTCACGGCGCCAGATAATGCTAATTTGTTGTCTGGAGGAGACGCCAAAAATCCGGTGATCCCTAAATTAAATGGCCGACCATTACCGGGGCGGGAATTTGTGGAATTTAGTTTACCTGTGGAATATATGCAACAGGCCAAAGGCCCTTATAAAGTGATTGATAATCATAAAATAACCGACACAAAAGCCAGTTATGAGGCAAAATCGTTAGTTCAGTTAAGCGATAAAGTTGCGGTACAAGGTGGTGGCGGCGGTTACCTCTCAAATGAAATTTCGTACCGCAGTATTCGCCTCAGAAATGAATTGAATTCAACCATTCCAACAGGCCACATTCATACGCCTAGAATTCAACAGTATGAGCCGGAAATTGAAGCTCAAATAGTTGAACAAGTTAAAGGCATGTTAAAGCAGTCTTTAGCGGCGATTTAACGCACTACACGGCCCGGCATTCAAGTCGGGCTGTTCATTTGTGGGTTTATAAATGGACTAAAATGCAGTTATTTAAGCCTTGCAAGTCAGATCCATGTTTTTGAACAAATAATAGGCGGTTAACAAAACTGCTATCTTACCGGTTATAGAAAATTTAAAGCCACTAATACGATAACTCTTAAAGGAATTGTGGAAGTCTCGACTGTTAACTTCAGCTATCTTTTAGAAAACTAATCAATCAGGTCTAAATGTGAGACTTATCGCGGCATGAATGCACCTAGTGAAAGGTCGCATAATGTTTAATCAAAAAGCCCTGTCATCTGAGGCAATTGATTAATTTCATCTGCCAATTCTTCAGATGCTTCATTTATCACCTCAATACACAAATTGATATGCGCGACTTCTTCAGCCAATAGGTTCTGTTCGAGTGCATTCTCCTTTGCAGCATCCAGTGAATTTGAAACTGATGAGAGCGTCTGGTTCATTAGTAATTGTAAACGCGGTTGCGATATACCAAATTCATCGGCAAAGTCAGCTAGCTTGTATGCGGTTATGGGGTTATTAAAGTTACCGCTGCTGCCGTCGCTGTATTCACCGACAGACATTGCATAGTGCTGTGAGATATTAGGCGTTCGGCTAGGCGCGCTTCCTGTATGCTGATTATGCATTTCTCTGACTATCGCCTCTATGTTGACTAAATCATAAAACGGCGTGAGTTCTAAACCTTGTTTGCCGACAAAAAAGCTTATATTTTTACCATGCGCGTCGTAGTTACGAACCAAAATATTGAATGTCAGCCAACGAACGAGTTGAGCCCGATAAGCTTCGTTATTTAATGTTTGAATAGAAAATAGCTTGGGAAATGAAACCCCATCTCTTATATAGATGCCATCACCTTCATCGCCATACTGGCGTTCATATTTGTAGGAAGGAGGTAGGTTCGTTGCCTGGCAACCATCAATAATATGTCGGCGCAACACGCGATTCTGCTCTGGCTGCACTAGTCTATCAAAACGGTCTATTACAAAGGCTCTGACACCACCATATGAGCGAATCTCGACTTGCGGTACTTGCAGTCCAGCCTCCTTGGCTAACAGCATGGTGAACAGTTCGTTTACCGCAATAAAAGGGGCTTTTTCAGTTTCAAATTTGAAAATCTTGTTTGAACACAATTGGCCTTCACCAAAGCCAATCTTGCCATCTACCTCCAATAAATTGAGTTTGTCTTGCACTCCAGCGACGGAAAGCCTTGTGCGGCCGTCCCAAAACGTAATGGACTCACCGTCCTCTTTAAATCTCGTGAGTTTTTCGTTTAATTCTTCTTCTGTGACTTCACGAAAAACAGTTTCTTTTTGGGCTGTCTCGTTTGTTTGGATTGAAGGGTCTCGAAAAGAGAGTGCTCCTGAGGTTTCCTCGCCAATAACCCGAATTAAACCAAACGTATTGTTCTTAGAAATCGTTGTATTGCTGGTGATTTCTTCAAGCCCTTTACCTTCTGGTAGTAGGTTTTGTAGAAAGTTTCTAACGGCCCTATGGTCAAAGTTGCCATCTAAAGGGAGGTGAGGCGAAATGGCAAAGCCTTCCTGAACCCATGATGGTTCGTATACGAGTGAAATTTCAGTTTCCGATCCGACTGGAATACTTATTGTGGCTATTTTTTTATCATGACCAATGAATACATTAAGGCCGATTTGGCTCTGTATGTTAGAACCACACGTCATCACTTGCTCCTGTAGCATTACTGCTGGGTGTAAGTTCATCCGAGATGATGTTGAATGATAAACCTAGATATTCCATAACTTTCAGTAAGTTAGCTAGCTTGACGTTGGTATCGCCTTTTTCAATTTTAACTAGTGTTGGCTTTGAAATGGATAGGGCTTGTGACACGTCAATAAGCTTGAGCTTCATGCCGGTTCGCTTGGCGGTGATTGCTTCTGCTAGTAGCTCCGGAGAGAAGCTTTGGGCTAAATCGGGCATTTCCGTGCTTTTTACGACTCGACCTAACGCTTGTTTGGCTGGTTTCTTATCCATATAAGTTAATTTTAATTTACTTTTAAATGTAAATTATTAGTCAATATTTCAAAAGTCAATTAAAGTTTACTTTTAAGTCTTCCAAGGGGCTTAAATATCCAAAAGTAAACTTTAGTTAACCTTTGGACGACTTATATCGATAAAGTTCTATAAGTTAATTAAGGTTTACTTATAGACGCTAATGAATTATTACTTGCAACAAATGTTTCAACGTGTTCTCTCATTGAGAGAGCATCTTCCTCATAAGGGCAAATGACAGATATAGCCCACAACATATAAGACATTGTGGGCTTTTATGAGACACCGTAAGACGTTAAGAGAAACTATTCTATATTTTGAATCTCAACGAAAATTTATGGAGCCCGCTACCCTACAATCCAATAAAATCAAGCCTTTCAGCAATACCGTCTTGGCGAGACTAACACCGAACCATCACTCGCGCTACTACTTTTATTTGAGATGAATATCCAATTAATTGCCTAGGAATAATTTTATTCGCATGAAGTATGGGTGCACAACGATTAAGAAATGTCTTTCTACCGGTATTCGCCAATAGTCTAACGTGCCGCTACCTAAAGGGCCTAAAACGAGAACGCGTCATCAAAGCTCCAATATCATCAGGCTACTTAGTACCCGATTTAAAGTGGTCGCAACGTATAGTATGCCAGCCTGAAAACACTCGCCATCACATGTACATTGCGAAGAGTTGATTCTTGGGAGATTAAAGGGGCTATTAATCCTGTTCAAGCTTACCGTTTTGGAGTAAACAGTCAGTCGACAATGTATTGGTTAGTCCACAACAAACAAGATCGCTATTGCACATTTGGCGCACTTCTTTTCATGGAATTTGCAATCGTTCTAAACAGAAAATATTCTTGCTCTATTATCAGCAGTTGATAAGATATGTAACTAATGTATAAGCGTACAGTATTTTGATTAGCCAAGTACTCTTTTACTTACTCGCTGACTTCTTAGTGAGTCGAGAGTATGAGCAAATAATTAGAGTAGACTATGTGAGTAAAGAAATGAAAAGCGCAAAGCAATCGCGCTGCGTTATAGGGATTAAAGGGCAAACGCCCGACCCCGATTACCCCGTTGATATCTGGTTCGACTCGATTAAATCAGTGGCCAATGTGCTGTCGAAAGAAAACCAGCATTTGTTAAAAGTGATCACCGAACAGCAGCCGCAATCGGTGACTGAGTTGGCGGCACTTACCGGTCGGGCGGTCAGTAATGTGTCGAGAACATTGAAAACATTGGGCAAGTACAACTTGGTTGAAATGCAAAGTATAAAAACCATGCTTCGCCCTAAAGTCACCCATCAAGAATTTTTAGTAGTATTTAATAATGAACAATAAGACCAACGTCCTTCTACAAGCAGAAGAAATTATCAAGCCTTTAGCTCTTAAGTATGTGCCACAAGATAGTGACGTAGAAGCGGTCATTGACCAGTGGTTACACGCCATTGCAACTGATAGCCAGTTTTACTGCAATCTAGATATTAGTAAGCCTGAACAGCTCAAAGAAAGTGTAATAAGTCAGTTACAACAAAATGGTTTGTACACAACGAGAGAGGCATTCTTTAATGATGTGTTTGGTGCTTTAAGGCTAAAACCTGATTTTGATAGTAAATTTCGCTTTATCGATTTATTTGCTGGGATCGGTGGGATAAGGCTGGGAGCTCAATCCAATGGAGGGATTTGTGTCTTTTCTTCTGAGTTCGATTCGTTCGCTCAAAATACATACTCATACAATCATGGAGAGTACCCATTTGGTGACATAACAAAAATTCAAGAAAAAAATATTCCTGATCATGATCTATTGCTGGCGGGGTTTCCATGTCAACCATTTAGTTATTCAGGGCGTTGCGAAGGTTTTGAAGATAAAACAAGAGGCACGTTATTTTTCGACGTTCTGAGAATATTGGAGCAAAAAAGACCTAAGTTTGCCCTTTTAGAGAACGTGAAAGGATTTAAATCCCATAACAAAGGGGAAACTATGTTTATAGCGCTCAAAGCGTTAGAGGAAGCAGGTTATGAACCTTATTGGACTATTCTGAATAGTTACGATTATGGTGTGCCTCAATATCGTGAAAGATGGTACTGTGTTGCTATTCGAAAGGATCTATGTATTACCGATTTTTCATTTCCAGACTTAAAAGATAGGAAAACTAAACTTAAAGATATAATTAATTTAAGCGAAGATGGCCAATCTTTATCTATTACAGATTTTGAAAAAGAAAGAATTAAATATCATTTTGATAATTATCATAAACAGGAAAGAGTTCAGCACGACAACTCAATGTATGAACCTCACACGAAAAAGGGGAGGCACGGAGTATTTTCATTTTTGAAAGCTGACGGTTCGCTACGGTTTCATGTCGGAGACGTTGCAAAAACGCAGATACAAGAAGCGTTTTACGCTAGCTTAGATACGTATGCACCCACGATTATTGCAAATCGTGTCCCCAAATTATGGGATATCCAGAGAAAGCTATCTGTAACTGAATCGCTACGTCTTCAGGGCTTCCCAGATGAATTTCATTTCAGAGTCTCTAAAGCACAAGCCTATAAGCAATTAGGTAACTCAGTTACAGTGAATGTTGTTCAAGCAATTATTGAAAATATTATAAAAATTAAGGAGTGATTATTTTGACATACTTGTCTTTAGATAAAATCCGAGAAGCAAGAACCTATGTTGAACAAAACATAAAAAAGCCCGATACATTTATAGGATTAGTGTTGTTTTTGATATGTGTTGTAGAAAGAAAGAGAAATGGTTTTTATCTAAAGTCAGATATGAAGCGGTTTTCAGAGTTTGCAGATGATGCTTTCTACCTATCTGATGCACAGTCGTCATACTCAGATAAGTATTGGTTTGCGTTGCTCACAAATGATTGGGTCGATCAAGTAAAAGATTACTTTCTCAAAGGAAATAAAGTTTCTGCAAATAAAGTTATACGGTCACTTTTTTGGCAAGATAGCTTTGCTGAACTTAAATCAAAATCTGGTTTAATTCCAAACGATATTTTCGAATCACTATTCATAGCGGATCTTGATGAATCAGATTTTAATCAAACAAGTCACGTAACAAAAGCTGATTTGTTATTAAGTTATGGTGGGACTCCAGAAGCATTAACCATCAAGTTTGATGGTTCTTTTGTAAAGAAAAAAGCAGGAGATTTAAGTGGTGCACCTTTTGGACAAACATTGTATGCAGCTACAGAAATTAAAAAAATAATTTCCGTATTTGATTTTGATTTTATAGAGAAATTTGATTTAACTGGCACTAATAAAACATACAATTACTCAATGCCTTCATCAGAAGTATGCTTATCTAAACCATTCCTGCTTCTCGCAGGTATCTCTGGAACAGGTAAAACCCGTTTTGTGCGCGAACAGGCTAAAGCTTCGTGGCAGTTTGCTGAAACCTATTGTTTAACCTCTGTGCGCCCAGATTGGCATGAGCCGAGTGATTTACTTGGTTATATTTCTCGCCTAGCAAAAGATGGAAAAGCCGAATACATAACTACCGATGTATTGCAGTTTATCGCCAAAGCTTGGCGCGCGATTGTTGATAGTGGTTTAACCGTTGAAGTGCAAGAGAGCGAGGACCAAGGTAAGCGTTTAGTTGTGGTAGGTGATCGAGGTACGCTTGAGCAGGTATTGCCTTACTGGCTGTGCTTAGATGAAATGAACCTTGCCCCTGTTGAGCAGTATTTTGCCGATTACTTGTCAGTGCTAGAAACCCGTGAGTGGTGTTGGGTGGATGATAGTTTCACCTACAGCAGTGACGCGCTATTAAAACCTGCCACCATTAACGAAGTTGCGGATAAAGAAAAGCTACGCGAGGAGCTAGGCTTTGTTGATGCCCAGCATAATGAGCTGTGGGCATATATTTGCCAATATGGCTTAGGTATTCCGTTTAACCTGCTGGTAGCGGGCACGGTGAATATGGATGAAACCACTCACGGCTTTTCGCGAAAAGTAATTGATCGAGCACTGAGTTTTGATTTTGGTGAGTTTTTCCCTAACGACTATCACGATTTTTTCACCCCAACCAGTCGCAATAAGCGCTTTAGTTACCCCGTTTGGTCAAACGCCAGTAAAGCAGATTTAGCGAATACTTTTGATGTTGATAGTACTAAAACCGTAGCGTTTCTATCGGCCGTTAATGCAGTGCTAAAAAATACACCATTTGAATTGGCCTATCGTGCACTTAATGAGCTGTTACTGGCAGTTGCCAGCATCCAACCCAAAGATGACCTGACCCTGAAAGCCGTTTGGGACGATTTTATGATGTGCAAGGTTCTGCCGCGCATCGAAGGCGATACTGACAAACTCACCACATCCGATGGTAAGGCTTTGTTGGTCGAACTGGGCTCTGTGTTGGCAGACCAGTTAGCCCCCATTTGGTTAGCGTCTGCGACGGACGAAGCCAATCAACGCCCTGACTTGTTTCGCGGAAAAATTGTGGCCGATGGTGCAACTGATGAGGAAAAAGTACTTCTCATACCTTGCCGTTCAAAAGCTAAGTTGAAGTGGATGAGCGATCGATTAGCTAATGCCACCTTCACCAGTTTCTGGCCTTAATGAGTCAGTGCTATTTGATGCCTTCTGCAATGAATGCAACCTATAAGCAGAACCCGTATAGTGATGGTGTAAGGAGTGGTACGGAATGCCGGAGTTAATACGATTACAAACCCCCGACTTTGAGTTCTCGATCTGGGCGAATGATATTAGCCACCGGTTGAGTGTGTACCACAATACAATGGCGCACAGGGCTAGCGCTAATGATATAGAACCAAGCTACGAATTGCGCTTTGCGCCTGCGGCTGAACTGAGCAATGTCATTGAGCCGCAAGGAGTTGTTACAGAAGGTTTAGACAAAAATGAGTTAGATGAAAGTGGCCTTGTCACAAGTGGCTTAGCTAAATATGCTGAGCTGACATTAAATTCCTCGCTGTTTTTTGAGAATACTCAGTACCAATTTGAGTGGGTCTTTTTTAATGACGTGTCTAGCGCGCGATTAACCCATCGCAGCCAAAGCGTGAATGAGGCATTTCGTTTTGCCCGCGAAGCAAAAACCGCAAGGGGCTTAGTGCCTGCACGTTTAACCGGCACTATTAATACTGGCAATGATGTGGGGTGGTTACGTTTGCCACTTACCTTTGAGCACAATGGCAAAACACAGACTCAGCATATTGCCTTTGAAGTGCTGCCAACCAAAATTGCACTACACCAAGACTTGCCCGCGATGTACCGCGCCATTGATAAGGATTATCCATTTTGGCGTTTTAGTTTGGTAGAAAAAACCGAGCAAGACGCAGCGACCAACCAGCAACGTGGGCATTTTCCACTGATGTGGTTGGCTAATTTTGCCGCGTTAAGAGAGCGCTTTGAGCAAGGCTTAGCCGTGATTTGTGCAGCACCGCATAGCCGTTTACAACCCATGGTTGCCAATATCAAAGCGGCTAAATTAAAAGGCCGCTTGCCTCATAAGTTAGCTGAGCAAGTTAAGCAAGACTTTGCGAATGGCCAGTATGATAAGCGCTATGCGATCGAAAAGAAGCAACTGAGTGTTGATACCCCAGAAAACCGCTTTATTAAAATGGCGGTGAGTAAAAGCAAGAGGCAATTAGCGGAGTTTGAACAAAAGCTTAGGCAAAGTAACCAAGCACCGGAGCGCCAACGTTTGTCGGATTCATTTTTAAATGAGTTACATAGTTGGCAGCAGCCGTTGCAAAAAGTATTAGGCCAAAGTTTTTTAAAAGAGGTTGGTGCATACTCGGGACTAAGCCGTGAGTCGTTAGTATTACAGCAAAAAACCGGTTACAGCGCGGTGTATCGTATTTGGCAGGAGTTGAAATTTTATTTAGATGTGTTTGGAAATCAGTCGAGCATTTCGATGAAATCTGTGGCCGAGATTTATGAAGTATGGTGCTTTTTGTGTTTGAAACAGATTTTAGAGCAGGATCTCGGCTTTGAATTGGTGGAAAACAGAACGACGAAGCTCGCCCAAAATGACTTCTTTGAATACCAATTAAGAGATGGTTTTGCCGGTGCCTTTCGTTTTAAACGTAGCGATGGTGTGGCGGCTCGGCTGGCACACGAGCCTAAATTTACCAAAAAGGGGCAATCAATACGCTCGTATTTGGTTAACCAAGAGCCGGATATTGTGTTGGAAGTGACATTGCCTAAAAGCGCAAATACAGACTCAGGCTCATCAGAAAAGAAGCAGTTTATTTGGCTGTTTGATGCAAAGTACCGCATTAAAACCGATAAAAGCCACTATGATGACAGCGATGAAGATATTGAAAGTACGGATTACGTACCAGACGATGCCATCAACCAAATGCACCGGTATCGGGATGCCCTGATTCGTTTATCAGAGCCTCACTTGTCTAAGCATCCATCCAGTGCAATCGAAGGGCAATCTGCTAAAAAAAGTCGCCCAGTTTTTGGTGCGTTTGCTTTATACCCAGGTTTTTTTGATCAAACAACAAAATCAAACCCTTACGCAAGTGCAATTAAAGAAGTTGGCATTGGCGCATTTGCATTATTGCCCAGTCAAAGTGGTTTTTGTGGTCATAAATGGTTGACGGAGTATTTACTGGAGCAACTTGGAAGCACTATTAATACTGAATATGGTAAAGAAAGCATGGCTGAAAAGCTTTATGTGCAGGAAACCGCTCGCATACCCTATCACGGGATGCAACAAGTTCTTTATCCAGACTTAACAATGACTGCTGCTTTGGGGTCGTCAGTCGACCGGTCCCCTGATTATTACAGCTCTTTTGACAGTAATTCTTTGCGTTATTATCACATCCCTGTAGCGACTTTTAATTTAAAATATAAAACGCATGTTATAGATGAGATCCGCTATTTAGCATTGATACGCGATCATAAAGCTAATTATCACCTATCCCAAATCTACCCTGTGAGGTCTATGAAAATAATTTCAAGGAAAGAAATAGAGGCAACGATTAGTGGCAGAGTTAGTGACTCAATTGACTTATATATTCTGTTTGAATTAGAGCCTCCGTTATCTTTAAGTTCTTCCATTTTATTTGAGTCGGATGGAACTTTTAGAAATTCAGTTCAACTAACCACAAGAAATCAGTTGGAACAACAGTCCCATTTAGCATCAGTTAAACCCTTATATACTGAATTCATAAATTAATATGGATTCCAACACCAAAATAAGCTTTTACCAACAAAACAAAGACAGTTTAATCAAACAATACAATTAGAAAATTAGTTGTTGTTTCTGCTCATTTAGACTGCTAGTGGTTACTCTTTCCAAATTGGTAAAGTTGCCCAAATCTCAGGGAACCCCATGTCTGATACATCGATATTATGACGTGATACTAAATCCTTCAAACGACTTTTCCAGTGATGATTTGGGTTGACAACATCCATGAGGTAAGCACACATTACTAGCGTGTTGTAGAGGCGTTTCTTCGATTTTGAATTAAAACTATCTAGCAGCTTTGAAGCACCATTTGTCGGTAACTTCATTTCAAAAGTAAATTCTCTGTTCCATAATCGAGAATGGTGCGCGCATATATTTCTGACGGTGGTTATATGGTGTAAAAAAGAAGATAAAACAACTTCTTTCAGTTTGTAAGTGTCTGCAATGTCCATTCTTAGGGCTCTTCGCCCAATTCCGTCATAACAACGAGATAGCCAACCAAAGCTCATAACTTCACAAATTATCCAAATTGCTGGCGTGGTTTCTTCGTATTTGTGGGCTTGCCTCTTAATATTCTTATCTGACGTTCTATCAATTTCTTTTAGCAAGTTATCGACGAAATCTTTATGCGCAAATTTTTTATTGAACACATCTGTCTCTAAATGAGCGTGTGGACCGTACTTTTTTGATAAATGAAACGCCCACTGAGTACGTAAAGAGATTTCAATTCTTTCAATAGCATCTAATAATAGGAGCCTTAATTCTCGGTCAAAAACGTACAGATTTAACACTTGCTCAAAAGTTGTATTGGCTTTGAAACTGTGAGTTTTGTGATCGTCAATGAATGACCAACAGTATGTACCCAAACGGTAATAATTAATGTGGCTTAAATAATCAGAGGCTTTACTTTTATCCGATACAATTAGACCACGATTGACTAAACGTTCTACTTGAAGTTCAAATGAAAGTGATTCTTTAGCAAAGTCCATGCTTCAAATCTTTTTGAGGAAACAGAAAAAATTAACCCCTCGCAGGGCGCTGATCTTACGGGTAGCGGGAGGGGTGTTGTTACGGCGCAGTATAGTACACAACGAATTTTCTGCAAGTCTTAATTTATTAAGTAAATTCTGAGGAAACATCACCATTCAATTCCACAAACCTAAATAAAAAAACTGTCTAATCAAGGTATTAAATACAATGAGTACACTCAGCATTAGCAGGTGAAAGTGATTTAGTTAAATCACTTTCGAAAACGCATGTATTTAAAATAAACCCGATTCAGGTTTTACTTAGTCGGAGGGAATACTACTCTATGTTTTGGATCTGCTTATCGGGTGAATTTAGAATAGTTAATAAATATAGGTGTTTAGATTAAATTTTTCTTTGGAAATCTTAAACCTGTCACCGTTTCTGTCACCATTTTGCTGTGGCTCAATTATTTCGGATAAATTCCTCAACTAAATCTCCAATATTTTATCACTTTTTAATCGGCTTCTAAACTGAAAGGTGATTAAAACTAATAAACCATTGTTCAAAGGCTTTTAACCTTAGCTTGGGACCGACTTTTCATTGAAAAAGTCAGTCTATACTGAGCTAGGGTTCCAAGTTACTTATATATAACTAACATAATCATTTACTTTGTATTCTTTCGCCTTACCAAGCTCTGGAATTACAGATTTAAGCCCATCAAAGTAGGTTGGGAGTTTTAATTCTAATCTGTTCAGACGTCTAAAGTGGTTATCAACTAATGGTGTTGAATGTAATAACAATTCAATTAATTCAAGATCATTTTGTGTCACTCTAGCCCGAAAAGGAACTATTCGATCTAACATTAATAAGAGAGCATCGCGGCCATGAGTGAACCCTCTTGAGTCATCTCCGGTTCTGGCGTGTTTCAAAGCTAAGGTCATATTTCCTGATTGTATAGCACTATACATCGCACTTGGAACTTTTGATCCAATGCTATAATCTGAGTCCAATATTTCTTCAAAGTGATTCACATGCAATCTACAATCGTCAAAATAAGCATGTGCCGGATTCATATACCACCCCCTTGTAACTGCTGTTAATAGCCCATCTTCTAAGTTTTTATTACAAAGCTTAGCCGCTAAATAACTTTGTTGGTGAGGCATCGCCAAATCACCTTTGTGCAGAACTCTTGTTAATTCATCTTCTTCCCAATCTAGAAGCCAATCATCAACAATTTTATAATCGGCTTTGCTACCAATAGTTAACAATGAGGTAATGAATAAGTCGGCTAGTGTTGGTGATATTTGGGCTAACGCTTCTAATTTCTGTTGATTAGTTTCAAGTTCTTCCACAAGCTCTGCATAGCTTCTACCATCTTTGTATTTAGGTTCCATAGCCAAACGCTTAGTCTTCAAGTTAGTACACCGAGATTCTAGTTCTCTTTCTTCGTCATAGTTGGATTTAAAACGCTCAATATTCTCATCTAACACATATTCTTGTTCTGGCGTAAGTTTAATACTAAATTCTGTGCTAGACCTTCTAGCTACTGTTGTTCTTATACCTACATCACTAACCTTATTTTTTAGACTCTTTGAGAGTTGTTCACCTCCAAATCCATGTAATTGAAATACACCGTCACGATTATCAACCCATAAATCAAGAGTTATACCATGCTCTGCAAGTAGCTGAAGTTTACGTTGCTCTTCCTCTGACCACGCAGGAGAGTCCTTTATTTCGTGCATAAACAAATTCATTGGTGACGTTAGCAATGGTGAATTCAAGATTTCGACCTCTGTCAATAGAAATTCTAAAGTTTCGAGGTCGCTATTCAGTAAAGCTGTGGTTAATAGGTTGGTAGGCTTTGAGCTGGTAAGAAAATATATTTCTCCGGGTTTTTCAACCACTTTCAAGAGTTCTTTTAAATAAGTAACTGGTACTTTAGCTTCTATAGCCCTCGCTACACTTACAGCATCAAAGCTCATATTTTCGAGTAACCAGTTTTGAGAAGGAAATGAGATGTGACCAAAATACTGAGTTACTAAAGCATTAATTGCTGTGTAAGATCTTACTTTGCCTTTTGTAACGTAAAATTGTTTTTTCATTTTATCTTGATTATCGTCAAACCAAGATTTTATGCCTTCCAAATCGTCACGAGAAAGTAAATTGGCTAGTTTACTATACTCCACCATATATTCGAGTAGTTCTTGATTATTTGAAACTTCTCGGCCATTTATTGATGGTACATTTTGTTTCCATTGCTGCTCAACCCAGTTTTCATATCTAGTTGTTGCAGTTTGTACATTAAGTACCTTCTTATTTACTAAGTACATTAGTGGCATTTCAGGTGAAGTGTCTACGAATTCGCTAGTTGCACTCGAAATTAAAGTTTCGTGACTATTCTTGGTTTTAGCTCTGACTTCAACAAGTTCTGCAGTACAAGCTTCGACAGCTCGGCTTATTTTTATTATTCCTAATCTGTCTATTGATTCCTTACCCTGATTTGCAATGAGTATATCTACATTTTTTAAAGTCAGATCTTCATTTATTAAAGGGGATACTTGACTTTCTGTGGAAGCACTTGGAGCATTTTCTATATCCTTTTCTTTTGAGCTCATTGAAATGTACGTAAATGCTAAAAATCCAATCACTCCTAGTGTAATTATTTTCGTATTCATAAACATTGATGCTGCTCTAACTTATTTTTATTCGTAGTCACTTTGATATGCCAATAGGCATATTTTCGATATCTATTTCCATGAATTCTAACTCCCGGCTTATTTCCTTTAAATTTTCAACGCTTAATTCAGTTATGTAACAATCACTAGATTCAAACACAATTGTATCCGCTGCTCTAATATACACAGATAACTTACTTTGATTCACGGTTAGAATTAACTTTTGAATTTCTGAGAATTTATAGTTTCCGACATCACCTGCGAATACTTTCTGTTCGCTTAAATTAATTATGACTTCATCTGGGTAGCGTGAAACCCTTCTGAGTTTATAACAGATATAAATTATTATTATCGGAGTTGATAATACTATTAATCCAAACTTACCAATTAGATCCTTAGGAATGGAGTCAAACTTGTACCATGCAATGATTCCAATTAATGCGACTAAGGCAAAGAGAACAAGAATAACAGGTGAATAAGTTTTTCTGAGCTTAATTATTTCCATTTTATACTATACCTAAGTAATTTGTTATACACTTCCGAACACTATTAGATCTGCTGAAACGAGAAAGCCACTAAAACTAGTACTTATAGTAGCTTTCCCGGCCCGATCCCTTTTAAGGTTCTTCGCAATATTCAGGTGTTCTTACACCTGAACAATAGAGCCCTTCCCAAAATGGTTCGCTGTTTTTATACTCATACATTCCAATGTCATATATGGCACCAAACTCATCAACTAAAGTGTCAATCGCCAACTCAGTGACAGTACCTGCGGCAAAGCCTAATATAACCCCACCAGGGCCAGCAACAGCAATCCCGACTCCAAATGCAACTCCTAATGCAGCCACTTCTGCTACTGCATAACCCAAATCCCCTTCCATTGCGTGGGCTGCGGCTTGGGCCCCTGTATTAAGCAAGTTTAAATAAATATTTGACTTATCTATTGCATTGTCTAACTTCGAAATAGATTCTCTAATTAAACTCTTAGCTTCTGGAGATAACCCGCTGACAGCCAAAAGTCTCGTTAAGTTATCTTTAAGAGCTACAAGATTTACAATTACATCCATAACAGTATGCGGATCGTATGAAGGCTTTTCTGCTCCATCTTGCGCTTCATTTGATGAGTTGCCACCGCCGCCGCCGCCGCTACTACCGCCCTCTGAGCCGTAACCATCATAACCACCATCATTGCCTTCGCCAGGCCCCACTGACGAAGAGTCATACCACTGATCTTGGTAATAAACGAATTCATAACAACGGCTTATGTCTTCATCTTCACCGCAAGCAAGAGCACTATTTACACCCCAATGCCAACCACTTTTAAATAGTTGATTTACTTCGGCATATGCATCTTGATCTTCAAGGTAGTTAGATTGAGTTTGCCCATCCGTATAAATTGAAGTATTTAATGCTATTACAGCAATGGCAACTTTGCTCAGTTTATTTACTTTCACTGATATCCCTTTTCTTATTGTTTTATTGTTTTATTGTTTTATTTCAAGTTTTTTGTTTGAAAAGACTAAGTCGTCTAATTGTTTCCATGCGTTACTTAATTCCTCACATACAAAAACTGGGTTACTACTGTCAAGCTTCAGCTTAAAGACCTTTATGAGTCCTATTTGAATAAGACAGTTTATTGCTTTGTAAAGTCGGTCATGTGACCAGTTAAATTGTTGTTGAATATATTTCGGAGTTAATAAAGGACTTTGCCAAAATCCATTCATAACTCTTATTGTGTCTGCGCTAAGCGGCAAAAGTGCAGTTTTATTTATGATGTTTCTTCTAGCCGCCTCAAGAGTTTTCTCAGCTTCCTCATAGTAAGTTTTGCACCAGTCATATGCATCATTCCAGTAACTTGAAAAGCTAATATCTTCGTAATTAGTGTTTAGATTCCAAAAAGAGTTGCGGTAAATAGAAGGTTCAAGACCTACTCGATAAAGTGAAAAATTTATTGGAGGAATCGAAGAGTCTAGCAATGTAGCTTCAACTATTGCTCTTGATGTACGCCCATTTCCTTCACAAAAAGGGTGAATCATTATTAATTGACCATATAGGTATGTAATATATTCTGCGCTGTTTAAGGTTATTGGTTCATTGGCCATTGAACACAAACTTCGAAGTAATGAATCTAGCTTTTGAGGCTCTGGAGGAAGGTAGCTAGCATTTTCAATCGATTTGCCAACCCAATTTTGAGTCTTTCTTATTTTCCCGAATGGCTTTCCTCTTTGACTAAATCGGCCATTGGCCTTACAAAGAAGCTCAACGGTTATTTCGTTCGCAGTTGAAAAGTCAGTTATTGCTTTTCTATATCTGACAATATCTTCATGCAATTTCACTGCAGCAATATCGTGTTCGGCAACACCTAATTTTACAAGCTCAAGTCTTTGCCTCGATACAGTTCGACTCTCCGTTAAAGCTACACCACCGCACATATAACGTGATAGAAAAAGCGAGTAGTCAAATTCACTTTTTAATAGCCCATTACCACTAACGTTCATCAAACCCAACAATCTATCCTCCATAAAGTTAACAACCCGACAGTACCTGTCCCTAATTTTGGGAGGCAGGACTTTATAGAAGCGGCTTGTTATTGTCAATGTCAAAAAAAGACTCTAAGAAATTAAAAATTCTGTTTAGGAAATTAAAAATGACCTAGAGAAAGTTCAGTGCGTATAATTTTACTTATGAAACAAATCTTTAAGCGTAATTGAAGATTGACTGTAATGGCTATCCAATACACAGCCTTACATATAGATATTGCTTAAACCGTCAATTGTCTGAACTTGATATAGATAAGAGCTGCCCCCTTTTCTATTTCACTATCTCCATTTTTTTAAACTCAAACTTTAAAACATCTCAATGATGAACAACGTAACTTGCAATATTAGTTTTAAGAGTGTGGATTAGGGGGATAAGCATACCCCTATCTTCTATTCTTGGTTCTATTTGTCTTAGACCCTGATTAACACATAGATAATTTATAAAAGGTGCAAATCAAGGTCTATACAACTAAACCTAAAATTCGGTATTTGCGCAATAATCTGAATTTGCGCAACGTTCATTACTTACGCTCCAGTGAGAACCGGCAGTTAGTGAATTTTCAGGTGCGTAAATTTTTTGACTATTTTCTATTGATTGAAAAACATCCGAAGTAGCGGCGGTTACGTTTCCAGTACATAACGCGATTGCAATAGTTACTTTTGAAATTTTATGCATTTAAGATTTTCCTTTTATTGTTGTTTTAACATTGCATTGTCAAGTGAGCTCCAAAGCTCAAAAATGTCTTCACTTATGTAAATAAGTCTGTTTGAAAAAGATGTGGTCATAGCAGACAGAATCTTTTTTGATTTTAAATCCTCTATAATTGAAGTTGCAGTTTGGCTATCCAAGTTTAAATGCTCACAAATGTAACTTTGTGAAACAACAGGTTGTTCCCAAAGAAGCTGAATAACCCGATTTGTGGTCGAGTTAATTAACGATAGGGGCATTTTTTCATTTAGTTTGCTGCGCGTAACAGATATATAATGATTGGCTTTCAAATGGTATTCATTGCACCATTCTGTGGCATATTTCCAATAATCCAACTTATGAAAACTGAATTCCCCTAATCCATTCGTCTTGTACATTTTTGAGTAATTAGATTGAGATGTTCCAAATCGATATAGTAATGGATTTATTATTGTTTTTTCTTTTTCGTACAACATTCCGTCAAGTACGGCTCTTGAAACTCGTCCATTCCCGTCAAAAAAAGGGTGTATCAAATTCAATGTGATATATGTGTTTAATGACTTTTCATGCTTACATATAGACGAGTCATTAGCGTATTCAAACAGGGCCTCCAAATGAAACGGAATGTCCTCATATTTTAGATTTTCAGTGCGCTCAGAAGATGGATGAGTTGCGATATAACTTCTACACTTTCTGAACTGACCAGCACTGCTTCCCTTGATAAGCACTTTATTCAAATCACATATTAGCTCAGAGGATAGCTGACTTGAATCTGCTATTTTCTGGCTCGAAGATGTAAAGTTGTTTACCTGATTTAACAATACAAAAGCTTCAATATCATAATTATTTTTGACACAGTTTTGTATAGCCAGACGAGCCCGAGAAACATTTCTGAAATTTACAAGACATTCCTTTCCTGCTAAGTAACGGTTCAGAAATGACTGAAGTGAAAAAAAACCTTCATCCTTGTTGTAGTACTGCATAATTCTAATTGAATAAATTGTCCCTATCCAATTCTATATGTTTTGGATTCAGATGCATATCTTTTATTAGTCCAACAAAGTCCCTTTTTGTGAACCGTTAATGTGTTAATTCTTAATTCGTAATACACTCCAAAGTTGTTTGAATTTCGGGCAGTTGACTTGGTTCAGTATATTAAAAATGTTTGAGCACCAAACTCTTCAAGTTTACTAAGATTTTTAGTTTGTTTTTGAACTTTGAAGTGAAAGAAGTATTTTGACAAGTTGAAAATTAGTTTTTATTAAAAAGAGTGTATGTCAATTATCTATTTTTAATCCATTCTTGAATATCGTTATACCGCCAGCCGATACGACTTGCAGTCAGGGCTACTCTGTTGGGAAATTTCCCCGTTCTTTCTAGTCGCCAAATCGTGGTTCTCGATAGGTTAGTAAGCTTTTGAACCTCTTTCACGCAAATTATTTTATCTGGTGTATCAGGTTCCTTTTGCTGGGTACTCGGTTGAATTTGTTGTAAAAGGTACTCGATCAACTGAAAACCAAAGAACTCACTTATTTCCTTATTCACTTGAATGTATTCGATTTTATGTTGTTTCTGTAGAGCTTTTAAGTTCTCAAGGTTACAGTGAAGGAATAAGGAAGCTTCTACTTGAGAAAACCTCTGGTAGAGCGAAATTCCCATTGAATTCGCCATATCACATATTTTTTGATTAAATGGTTGTGACATTGCTGAATATCACTCCTTCGCTTGCAATAGATTCTTCGCAAAAATCATACTCCTACATTTTAAATTAGTGTTTTTGCGTATAAAAATCAAAGTTCTGCTAAATATTGCAATTATGTAGATTTATGCACATTATTAAATTGTACTCACATGTGGATTGATATTTTGAAAGCTCATTTTTTTCATCCAGTCGATGATTCACTTGCAGAAAAAGCAAGAGCGTATAGTAGTGTCTATAGAGAATGGAAAAATATTGAAGCGAGTATTGAATATTTTGATAAGCAAGGGTGGGAAGAAACACTTGGTTCAGAACAAGAGTTGCATGAAGCCCAAAAATTAATTCAAGACACACTTAATGTAGCTATTGCTTCATTTTCCCCAGAAGAAAAAGCCGAGCTTTTACAATATTCGTTTCTTACAGAAGCCGAGAAAGAACATCTTGAATCTTCCAGTGATGATAAAGCTTCAATCATTCAGTCACGTAAGGATGAAGCAAATAAAGTCAGAGAGGCTGTTATTTCCGAGCGAGACATTTATAAAGGTAAATAATACATATTGAACGAATATAGGCATAGTTGATGGCTAGCCATAGTGTAAAAAACTTACCTCAAATTGAATATTTTTATGACGGTTATGTCTTTCCATTTATCGGTGATGCGGACTTAAAAACACTTGTTAGATGGCGGACAGAAAAAATAAATTCTAATGCTCTGTGCGGCTATAATAAGGATCAAGAACTACCTATTTTGAACATTTAGCTTGTATTGAACAGTGCATTAAAATTCTATTTTCCAATCCTACACCTGAATATGCCATTAAAAATCTTACAGAACAACAAGAGGAAAAAACTCTAACTGAACTAAAAACAAAAGAACGTATTGAATGTTTCTTAGCTCACCTACCTAATAGCGAAAAAGAGCAAATTTCAACAATAATTGACTCGCTTTTAAAATAAGTTCCACCTTTAAATTAATTTACCAAACATTCTTACTGTCTTAACTATATCGCTATTACTAGCCTTGGCGGCCTGCCATCTTGAGTCTTCTAAATAATCGTTCCATACTCCTTTACACATCTAGCATTCAAAGCTAAGCTAAAACGCGATGCAAGTATGTATATACATTTTTCATTTTAATATCCTGCAATTCACATTGATTATGTGAACCATTACTTTGAAATATTGATGCCGCGAAAAACTAATGTGCCTGAACAACATATTAGGGCAATTTTTATTTGTATTGTTTGTGGTCACTTTGGACGGCCACATTATCAAGAAGTTCAAAAAGCCTCTAATATGCCTTATCAGCACATTAGGGGCTTTTTATTGTGTTCGTGCGGCCAACCTCACTTAGCCTTTAATATTACCATTAACAAGGGGGCGATATCGGATTCTGGTTGGCATAGTTCGTCCAGACACATCATGATGTAATCGAGAGACGGGGATGGCCGGACGCTTACAATTAAATTACACGTCCATACTTCTATAAGCCAATAACTTGCTCTTCAATTAATTTTAATTTTTCATTTAAAGTAAATTTTTCCTGCAGAACAGAGCTCATATCAATTTTATTTTTAGATATTTGCTCTGACAATGTCGAATTTTCAATAGACTTCTGGATCAGCGAGCTTCTTAATTCATTGTTGTAGTCTATATCCATATCTACTGGGTATCCCACAGAAGTCGTGAAATAGGGCTTTACTTCAACTCCATTAAACGCTGCAATTTGGAGTTCACTGCAATAATTTTCTGAACCACATTCTTGATAAACCACATATTGATTCTTAAAAAGTAAAATAGGCTCCGAATATGTTTCTGTTAGTAACCCGCCTTGTTTAGCGTTAATAGAATAATTAATCTTTGAATTATCGTTTGCCGGATTTAAATTAATTCTTACGTGGTCTTCAAATAATTCATAACTCATGAACACTAAACCTAGTTTATCTGTTAGTGATTGAATTATCGAAATCAACTGAGCATTATCATTATTATGGATAGCAGCAAGAAATTGCTCTCTTAAAATATCTTCAGCTTGAGATTGATGCTCTGACATTTTGTATTCAAGAACATCTAAATTATCAATTTTACCATCTGAGTTAATGTCATCTACACCAAGAAGTTCAGCGATATAGGCAATTTTTTCTTCGGTTATAAATTGCTCTTCAGATAGCAGTTCGGCAATTGCCGTTGAAATGAGGTTTATTGAATGTTCTTCTTCATTTAATAGCGTTTCTGTTTTAATTATACCTCTCACAGTACCGAGCAAGGCAACTTGTTCTCCTTCTTCTCTAACACCATCATCATTAGGATCTAAGTCGTATCCACCAGTTGCTGAAACAAGTAAATATGTGGGGTAGTTTTCGTCTGGATAACGACCTTTTAAGTTTTCAAGTAATAAGCCCGCATCCACTTTATAGATCGCATTATTGTTTGTGGTGGCGCCATATAGGTTATAATTTTCGTCAAGAGGCTGAATGGTAACACTGGCACCGCTAATCGGGCCAAGTTCCACATAGTTAGATAAAAGCTTTGATTCTAATACTGGGAGTTGTTCTCTGGAAGCTTCACATTGAGACCCTTTGGCTCCATTTTCGCTTACACAAGACCAAGATATTGAAGTTCCATAGTCTGGAAATTGTGGAATTGTTCCTGATAAATCCCCAGAATCACAAAATGTACGAGAGCCGAATGACGTGTCTTCATGCGAATAACTTTTTTCAGCGGTTCCACATGATGCGTCAACTGCTATTTCGGTTGGAGTATCCTCACTTCCACCGCAGTTAACTAGAAATAACAAAGAGATACTAAGAATAATTAACTTTTGCATTGAAACTCCTTTTCTTTCATGTAATCAAATTCCCAATATTCATCATTTGGGTTAATAGGTAGTAGTTCTTTCGGAATTAGTGGACTATTTGTTTCAACTTCAAGTCCTTTTAACCAAGCAAGCTTGGCATAGCCAGTAGCAGGTATAGAAATCAGCTCGTTAAAAATAGACTCATCATTGCGGCTCAGATGATCTTTAGTGGCAAGAACGTGAATAGCTTGTTCGACTTTCGTTATGTTACGTTCCATTATGCCCTCTAAAGCGTCTAAATCTGGTTTAATCCAGTCTCCATCTTTATTACCTAAGTGCTTATCTTTACAAATCTGAATTAGCTGTTTTAAAGACTCCCAATCCTCCCTGATTACTGCTTGAATACATGGGACAAGGTTTCCCTCCGAAATTCTAGAATCGTAACTGTCATCTTTTATACTACCAAAATCTGTTATAAGACTTTTATTATCAGAAAGTAACAAATACATAGGGTTTCTAACCCATAGCTTTAAAGACTGGCAGCTATTAAAGGTACATATAGAAATATTTAGAGCTGAACCGAATAAATGAAGTGACTGTTTGGATTCTGTTATTTTTTTATCAATAAAAAAGTATAGGTAGAATTTATTAATCAAAAAAGTTTCAATAGATAAATTAAATCTGCTAGAAAACCTATTCATCGGTTGAATTTTATCTAAAGTATTATTAAGTCTTAGGTCCAATTCAGAATGATTAAAAACTGACTTTAATTGTGTTAATGCTGTCATTATAATTTTATTACTTGTAAAGAAAGGTCTGAGCGGTTTATAACTGTAATGTATTTTTCTATAAGCTCAGGGTTATCAACTATGGCTTTGCCAAGTCTGGCTTTTTCTCCACCTAATTTCTCTAGCTCTATTGCAACTTTATAAATCCACTCGTCACTCATTTGATCAGGGTTTGTTTTAGTTTCTTTGGTTAACTGAATAGCACCATTTTTTATCTGTTTTGATTCTAATATATGAATTTTCGTTAAATTGTCTAAACTTTCTTCAACAAAAACACCATCAAAACCATGCTTTCCATCTATATCACCACTGCCATAGTAACTCCCGTTTAGAGGCTTTTTACCTAACATTTTTTCAAAGGTTGCTTTTGCAATGTTTTCAGATAGAAGTCCATCTTTATCTTGGCCATTGGCTACTTTCTTTGCATCTTCTAAAAGGTCTCCCACCAACTTAAAACTTACTCCGTAAGCGTACCAATCCTTGGCATTAATTCTTAGTTTATAGCCAAGAGCGTGTAACTTTTCCAAAAGTGGTTTAGAAGAATGCCGTACAGTGATTCTCTTCTTAATTACTTGAGTACTGCGTTGAATAAACTTTCGAACATCTATGTCTGAGGAGTTCTTATCAAGCTTGCTCGCTATAAGAAACAGACTTGCTTCAACTAATGCTCTCTCTTCTTCGGAACGACTATTTATAAATTCATTGACTGAATCTATAGCATCTAAAACAACAGCTTGTTGTTCTGGTGGTAAATTGTTGAACTGCTCAGCTGTGTATTGATTTATTATTTCGAGCTCAGGCTGAATTGCACCTTCTACAGCACCTTCAAATACTGAGTAAACAGTTTTTAATGTCCCTAGACCTAACTGATAAACAGCTCTTGTTGCATTTTCACCTCTAACTAGCCCACTTTGAGAAGAATCTAATGTAAGTGATAGGCTTTCATGAACTTCATTGGCCGTATCTTTTACACCGTCTATCCAATTACTAGAAAGCTTGGACAGACTTTGTTCCACTCGCTCTATAAGTCTATCTGTAAAGTCTGATTCCTGAAGAAGAGCTAATTTACTTTCAGAGTTTGATAATATGGACGTCGTATCGTGTAGAGCTTGTGTAGCACCAGCATGAGTATCAATAGTGTTTTTGATATCGTTAACTAATAAGCCGACAAGAAATTTTAAGTGCTTGGAGTTATTTGCTATTAAAGGTTCAGTAGAAAAGCTTTCGCCTAAACTATCATATTCAACCCACACTTTTGCTGGGTAGTTTTCTGTTTGTGTTAGAGTTGACTGGTAATTAAATACATAGTTTACAAATACAGTGTAATTGTATCTTTCATTTTCAGACTCAATAATATGACCAAAAGCTCTACCAGCTCTTGGTACTTCAGTAACCACGCATTCGTTATTTGCGTTTAGCCACAAACAAGAGTCTGTTTCATTAAGTGTATGTTCTAAAAATAATATGTTTGAGTAAGTACCGCTAATGTCTTGAATATATTCATTAACCACTCCATCAAGGTCGATTAAAGATTGCTGTCGACTCAGCTCTTCAACCTCGGCTAACAAACGAAGCTCTTCATCAGCTTGCTCTTGTAAAGCAGCTTCTAAAGCTGCTTTTTCGGTATTCAGGTAGTCAAGATATTCATCGTAGTCATAAATACCAAACCCATTTTTACTTAACTTATTACTGGTGTTAGGTGCTTCAGCTTTGTCGTAAGCAATAGCTGACCATTCTAGATTAGGAACTACCCAATAGTTTTCAGCCTCTTGAGGGTTATAATTAGCTTTGTCATAAAAATATGAAACGTCATATTCTCCATCCCCCTCATCAAGGGAAACTCTCACAGGTGGCCGCTCGCTGCCATCAAAATTAACTTCGATATAATCGAGATCATTATCAGGATCCGTAACTGAAAAACGAATTATGGCCTCGCTTCCTATAGGTAAATATTTGCCCGATGGACTCGTTCCAAAATCAATTCCTTCATAAGTGATAAGATCTCCGTTGCCATCGTAACTACTGCCATGAGCAACTAGAGCTATAACCGGTGACGAATTTGAGTTCTCAGGTGATAAATGGTTTGCCTGACAGGAATCATTAATATTACTATTGACTCCTAAGCATATCCAAGTTGAAGTTTGCCCAGCACCTGGAAATGTTGGTTCGGTATCTAGTTCTCCTGATGAACAAAATGAACCGTCATAAGAGGAAGAGCCGTTAGTGTATGATTTTGCCGCCGTACCACATGAGCCACTTTCACTTGCAGGTGCATCGCCTCGGCTTGCTGAGCAGTTAACATCAGTTCCTCCATTCTCTCCATAGCAATTCCATGATGATGACTCTCCCTGCTGCGGAAATTCAGGAGTTGATTCCAAAGAACCTGCAGAACAAAAGTTTCCACTAAACCTCTCTTCATAATAATCATAAGCTTGTGCAGCACCTCCACATGATCCATTTATTTTCGTAACCTGTGACTCAAGAGACGCTGAACAATTTACATCCATCCCCTCGTAGTAACCATTACATGTCCAGGTGCTATTATTATTTTCCGATGGAAATGAAGGGATTTCCGTTATATATCCTGCTGAGCAGAACTCTCCAGAATACTCTGAAGAGCCTGTTCTCCATTCTTTAGCATTTGTGCCACACGAACCATCAACTTTGTTTGTATCAATATGAAGGTATTCACTTTGAACTAGACAATATGGAGAAGTCGAATTTTCAGGAACTAGTTTTATTACTAGGAAATAATCACCATCATATAACTTAGATGATGCGTAATAGCGACCAGTAGCGCCTGAGTTACTTAAAGTCGAAGAGTATTCGTTGTAATCAAAAACAGAGCCTTTGTCTTCATAAGAGGAGCTTCCTTTCTTATATACATATATTTTAGAACGCACGCCACTGTTATTAGAATTGGACGGATACCCAAAGTTAAATCTTATATGATCCTTGTACGCTGTAGCGTAAAATGTACCATCCGAATCAATAGACTCTTTTACACTAGTTAATGCTGAGTTGGTGTTATCACTACATAGACTATCTCGTGCACCTAGTTTATTAAATTTATCACCAATAGAAATGGTGTGAGGAAAGCTATCAGCATTGGTTTTATATGAAGTAAAAACAGTAACAATAAAGAATGTAATAAATAGCGCAGATTTCATTTTTTTCCCATATAAGACTAGCTCCGAAGGCTAGGATATATTAGTGCGCTAGAATTACAATTATGCAACAGTCGAGTTTTTATTCTATTTCAACTTCCTACGACTTATTTACCATGCAGCAAATATCAGTTTAAAATTTTCAGCAGCTATATGAGCGATCTGAGAAAAAGTTAAATGAAAAATGATACGATGCTGATATTGAAATTCTGGGTGATTTACCGCAGAATAATGTTAGGTATTGATATGCAACCTGTTAGCCGCCCTTGGCGAAAGTCCCTTCTGACTAGCATAAAATTTTGAAATTCATTGTTCTTAGTATCATTATCGTTAGGCGGCAACGAGCTTTGGTATGGGTGAAAGAATGATAAATTTAATATTTCCTTCTGGCCGTTCGGTCGAGCGTTGCAAACAAGACGCTAAAAAACTTGTTAAGCAATCTAAAAGTAGTAACTCTCCAATTCAACTTAGCTCCGCACTTGATATCGTTGCTCAGCGTAATGGAGTGAATAAACCGTGGGATTCAGCACTTAAGTCTCTCACTCAGATGACCTCTAATTACTCCAATGTAAAAATGGCACAAACACATTTGCTTGGTCATGCATTAAACCTATTGGTTGAAAATAAACTCATAGATTTAGATTCCGAGCAGGTTTTGGATGATGAGTATTTAGAATGCGAACTTCTTGGAAAGCCAAGTATTATTAATTGGTCATATATCAGTTTTGGCGAAATTCGTTTATCTGTGTGGTGGAATTTTGATAAAACAAAACACCCGCAACATCTACAAGGGGGGTATAAAAACAAAATCCTACTTGATGACTTGCCTGATGACGAAGCTAGAAAATACTGGGGCAACAGTAAAGCAATATATAGTACTAGCAATACGGTTGAATGCTATTCACTTCCTGAACCGTTAGCTAAAAAGCAAAGGTATAAAGATTTTGTAGGGGTTGTTTGTAGTACTTGGATTGAAAGAGCGGAAAGTAAGCATCTACAAACTGATGATGGTACGCAGGTTTTTGGTTCATACATTAGGCAAGCTGACAGAAAGAACCTAATGTCAATTCCCGAATGTAAGCCTAAAGGTTTTAGTTTGGTTGGTAAGTTCTACCTATAAGACCTATGATTTAAATTGGAGCAACGGCTGATTTTTCAGAGCTGCTCCAAAACTTTAGTTGGATGCAGCTAATCTCATCGCTTCTGGTGAATTCTTCCAGAATTGACCATAGTGTTCCCAATATTCATGAGCCTGTTCAGGACTGCCAATAGTTATATACCCCTCAAAATCTGAGTTGGGCTTCGTGTTACGTTTTTTAAGGATTTCTTTCGCAATAAGTGGAAACTCAGATTTGGCCTTATTAAATGCCGTGTTGGCTTTGTCAATTTCCCCAAGCAAAACGAATGCAAGTGCCTTGTTGTAGAGGAAATCTGGAGAATAATCGTCTGGGTAATCATTAATAAGCCTTACGATTGATAATAAGTCTCCAGTTAAAAAACATAGCCGAGGCAGTAAATATCTGGCTCCAATATTATCATTGGGACAGACCGATAACATGGCTTTATAAACCTGGATTGCTTCTGCAACTTCCCCACGTTCCTCATGCCAAAGGCCAAGATTGTGATAAGCACGTAAAAATGGCCTATTTCCAAGGTGTCCCCAATCAAGTTTAGAAGTTTTCCATGAGAACTTTTTGGGGATAGACGACAATCCTATTCTTACTGCCTCCCTACAAAAGGCATACGCTTCCAAATCCGCTCCTATGCTCTGGTATATCAGGGATAAGTGATGATAAACATCGATATGATATGGGTTTTCTGAAATTAAAGATCTTAATATCGAAACTGCCTGATCAAAGTCTTCACCGTGCCAGTAGTCTATTGCACTATCTAACTTTTCGTGGCTACTGAAATCAATCGATGAGTCATCAAAACACCATTCATCTTCGCCGATATTCTCTAATTTGATCATACTATTTTTCCTTGTAAAAACTTTTAATTATTGTTTGGTAGTTTGTTTAAAAGTTCTGCGAGCTTGCTATCGTCAATCTTATCCAAATAGTCAAAAAAAGTTCACGCATCAAACTCCTCAGGTATACCAAATAAGAACACAAGCATTTTAGAGCTTTTAAATAGCGGAGAATCCTCTATTTTAAGCTCTTTTTTGTTGCTTACTAATAGTTCGACCCCACATGATTTTATGATTTGGCTTCTTAGAATATCAGTTCCTTGACTGTAAGCACTGTATAGCTCTCATGCTAGTTCGATAACTTGTTTGGTTTTTTGCTTATGTCATTTCATATTTAGCTTTGTTTTTTTACTCGATAAACTAAAAATATCTCACTCCAATTTATTATTTTTTTCAAGGTAAACTTCGTCAGAAATTAGTCATGATATTTTGATATCCAATAATTTGTCTTGTTGTGCTTTCAATGAATTGATTCTCGTATCTAGCTCAAAAATATCTTGAGCCATTTCAGATTTTCTTTTTTGAAGAAGGTTGTCAATGATTTTTAAATCTAGGTGTTTGTACCTCGAAAACTGTTCATCAAACTGTTTGATGTAATTTCAAAATTTTTCAAACAGAGTCTTTTGGTTAATGTTTACTACTTGTGGGCTTTTAGATTGGCTTTTGTAATAAACATGACCTTTTTTAACATAAGCGCATAAAGTTCTACCAATAGAATCTTTCGCAAATCATTTTAGATGATATTGGTTCTGACGGCTTTTATTTACCGCAATGTCACGTTCATAAATTCACCTTCAAATAGATTGAGCTAAATCGTATAACTCTTTGCTGATAAGTGCTGAGTGATTACCTATTATGTCTTTTCCAGACCAAGTAAGTACTCAATAGTAAAACTTGTTATGCAGCGTTCTGAAAATAAAGTTTGTGTTCAATATAACGCCAATAGAGTTGCCGTACTTTTCTCAAATGAGTTTACAAATTTTTGAATAGGCATATCATTTTACTCTGAGTTGGAAAACATCCTTAACAATTGGAGCTGCATTTGTATCTATATGTATTTCCTTCTGTCATTTCTTTATCGTGACATTTTTGTATCAATAAGGGGCTTTTGAAAGCAATCTTCAAGTCTTTTCTGCACAGCTTTTCATCTTATCTTTCACGTCTTTACTTCTATCTTCGTTATCCATTTTTGAAAGTGATAAATCGAGTTGTAACAGGAACTTGTCTCTTGAGTTATTCGCATAATATTCTCTTGATGTTGCTAGCACTCATTTAATTTTTTGTTTATCAAGCAAATCTATAATTCGAGACGTATCAATGTTATTCCTCGAAAGTCTTTTAGGTTCATCAATGATGATATAGTCCGCTTTTTCTCTTTTACAAAGCTCAACCATTTTGTTAAAGCCATCACGAGAAAATTCAATTTTTGCACTTTTGCTTTCAGAGATTTCTTGAATAATATCAATTCAATTTTTCTGGGCTGTGGACAGACAATTTTTATACTGATGTTCAAGCGAGTTAGCTTGTTTGTCTTCTCTGTCGGTCGACTTTCTGTAATAGATGATTCACTTCATATTGATGGTGTTAAAAGTCATAAAGTAATTCGATAAATATGGGTTAGTAATATTAGTTGATTATAAGCTCAGGGCTTTTAATTAAAGCTTCCCACATAACGTATCGTCTAAATATATCTCTTGATGAGATAGAAGGAGCTTCGGCTTTAAGTTTCTTTAAGAAGTTTAAAACCTGTTTTGAATGAACCTCAAAGTTTAAGTTATTCATATCTATTTTATTTTTAATAACTAAAAGTCAAGAGAATGGCTTTGTGTAGATCAGAACCAGATGAGTTTGTGGAGTAATATAACCTGACTGTTGAGTTTAAAGAGCGTCGCTAGCAATTGCCCCATTGAATATTTATGTTTATCCAAATTGGAGCAGACAGGAGTTGAATCGGTACATGTAATCATCTCAACTTCTTCTTAATAGTATCCATCGCAACATTCAGTGTTTTAAGTTTTTCCTCTTCCTGCTTTTTCAAAGCTTCACTTAGTCCCGTCAACTTATCAGCATGATACTTAGAGGCCAATACCTTATAAGCACGCTTATATTCACGTAAAGTTTTGCCCGCGCTCAAGCCGAGGATAGCGCAGGCCTGATCATAAATACGAGGGTTTAAAAGCCATCTGGTGTCTTCGGAATATGTGTTGGATGAATTTGACTGTGAGTGGTGGGAATTACTATTTTGCTCACTTTGATTTTGGCTTTGACCTTGCTGACGTTTGAATTGTTCTTCCCTTTGGTTTAATTCTTCTTCCCTGCGTCTGAGGTTTTCATCGTCTTGTTGTTTTTTACGACGCAGTTCTTCCTCAATATCTCTTTTTTGGCGCTCTAGTTCTTTTTCAAAGGCAACTTTTTGTTCTTCAAGGTTGGATTCATAGCCTTTGGCTAACTTTCGTAAGCTGAGAGTATTGCGCAGTTTCATCAGAAGATATTTTGTTTTTGTAATTGGAGTATTGAATGTCCCAATGAGACCGATGGCAATGCTGACATAAATCAGTATTTTATCATCGTCTGTTTTATTCATTTCATACACTACAAACAGGATAAATAGGCCAATGAGTGACAAAAAAGGGTTGAGGCGCTTAAAAAAGGTATTCCCAATTATATATCCCATTAAAATGCACATAGCCGAGCCAAATATCAGTGGTGTCATAAGCTTTTTATTTTCCTTAATAGCGGTTTGTAGGTGTGTGTGAGAAGGCCAGCTATAAAGACGGTGGTCGGCCAGAAAGAATCGATATCAGCAATTAGTGCAAATATAGGTGCCGTTGTGAAAAGAACGATTATGCCGAGTAACGATATTCCATTTCGGAAAAACCAGCCGATGGTCATACCGATAAACCAAACTATGCCAAGAGGGACAAGAACATCTGCATTCATCGTTATAACCTCAATGTGGAATTAAAATTCAATTTAGTTTCAGGCTGAACTGGTTTTGCTGACTCCTTTTTCGTTAGCCGTACATATCGACCATGCTCAAAATATTTGGTGCATCGTAAAATGGCCGCTGGGTAGTTTTTAGAAATATAAATGGCTTCATCATCTAAAAGTACTCGCATTTGCTCTGGTGGAAGTAGCGGATGATCTCGAGTTGTTTCAATGATGTTATCGAACTGTTCTTTTTGGTGGATACGTTTGTTGCCTAATATCTTTGAAAATTCGCTGTTGGTATCCATGTCACCTCCGCGATATATCAAATAACTTCCAATCCCAGATTTAATCGCTTTGGCTTGTTGAGGGCCGTATTTTTCCTCTAATTGGGATATCCCCTGAAAAATTAGTGATAGGGACACTCGATATTTTCTGAGGTTGTTAATTGAAATATTAAATTCGTGGATAGAGCAGTTTCCAAACTCATCGAGCAGTCCGAACACATCTAGCTCTTCAGGAAGCGGTTTCTCGCGCATAAGCGTAGATATAAGGCGCATATAGAATAAATCAATGATGAACTGGTAGTAGCCTTGTTTAGCTTCTGAGAAATTAAGATAGATCACGGTCTTTTGATTACGAATCTCTTTCAAATTAAGGGTATCAGAACGAAGCAGCTCTTGAATATTGCGATTAGATAATTGTTTAAGTGCGGTTTTACAAATGGTCACGTAGCTACTGAGCATTTTTTCATTACTTGAAATTATGCCGAGCCACGACTCCCAGAGTGTCCGGTCATTTGGATCATTGGGATTAATAGAATTTTCAGCTACCCAGTTTTCAATGGCTTTACCATTACTGCCAAAACGAAGAACGAGTGAGTTAAGCTCGACGAGATTGAGTGCGTGTGTTTCGGAATAAGACAAACATTTTGCCAATACCTCCAGAATACTCACAGCTCCTTCATTCCAGATTGGATCTTTATCTGAGCCATATTTTGTCATTATGATGGATGTGCAAATTTGTTCAATTTCAGTAGTGTTTTCGGCAGTTAGACCGGCAAATGGATTAAACCGTGCTGAGCGTTTAAGATTTTCTGGGTTCAATACTTGAACGTGAAAGCCTTGATCTTGCAAGTGGCCACTTGTAAGTTCAAAAATCTCTCCACTTGGATCGTTGATGATTAAAGAGCAGTCTTTATTTGAGAATTCCAACACATTTGGGACAATAAAAGCAGTGGTTTTCCCTGCACCAGGTTTAGCAATAACCGCTAAATGTTCGTAAGAATCGGTTAATGAAATGCGTTTATTATCGCCGTCAATGAGCAATCCGTCGTTGGCACGAGAAAAGATAGTGGCAAGTTCTTGGTTGTTCGCGAATCTTGCTCCACTTTCACGAGTTAACAGCTTTTTCTTAGCGAAATACCCACCGATTTTGAAAATGTTGGAGAAGGTATCCATTATTATTTTTGACAACGTTAACGCTCCTTCTCAAATAGCCTATCCTTATACTGGCTTCGCACTAACTCAGCTTGTTGCAGTTTTTCTAGTGTATCTGCGGATTGGTGTTTCTGGTCTGACGAAGCTGATTGAGGATGTGGCTTATGAGCACTCTTGGGCGAATCATCAATTTCTCGACCTCGACGCAAGGATGAAAAAGCCCCCATAAGACCATCTAGAAACCCTAATATGTCCATATTTACTCTCCTACTTTTCTAAGTCTTTGTCACGATCTTTGTTGTTTGTTTTTTGAGCTTGTTTACGAAAAGCTTCAGCTTCCGCCTTTCTTATTTCCGCTTCACTCATTTTAGATTGAGTTTTATTTCTCTCATCAAGTTTAGACTGCGTTTTGGGATTAGCTTGCTTCGTTTGTTCTGGTGCTTGGTTAGAAGAGGGGGTTTTTAGGGCTTGAGCTTCAAACTCTTTGAATTCGGTTTCGAGGCCCAATGTTCTTAAGCGATATTTTTTGTTATCGCTGGTGGTAATAAAGCCAATGGCATTACCACGGTTGTACATTTCAATATTGTTCTGAGCAAGTAACTCAAACAATTCCTTCATACCTTTGGCTTGAGCCAAGATGCCTTTGAGGGCTTGGGTAACTTTTTCTTTTTTCTCTAAGCGGCCTCCTTTACGCATTACTTCCGCTGCTTTATTGGAATTGCGTTGCTTCCTTTGTTCTTTAGACGCTGAAATCAAGATGTCTTGTTCTAATTCTGGGTAGGTGGAAATGACGTATTTTTCGGTTTCACGTTTGGCCCTATCAAACTCAAACTTAGTGAGACGCTGGTTCACAGGTGAGTCTACTTCGTTACTGCTGATCATCAGATGGTAATGCACATTGTTTTCTTTCTCGTCGTGGAGATAGCCCGTCACCAAATTACGGTCACAGCGTTTTTGTACGTAGACTTTGATGATGTCGAGTAGACGTTGTTTTTCTTCTTCTAAAGTAAGGTTGGAAGATTTGGTGATCGAGATCACTTCATGGAATAGATAATTACCATTTTTACGTGACCTCACAAAACGAGCGTTATTGAGAAATTCTCGAATAATGTCTTTATCTTTAGTTGCATAGAGATTGTGACGGAAACAATCATACTCACTGCTGAGTGATGAACCATTCTTCATGTAGTGATAGAGTTGAGAAAAGCTCTTACTTTTACGGCTCATAGACTTAATGATCATGGTTCACCTGACTATGAACGTATTCCATAATCGTGTCTTCGAGCTTTTTTAGCTCCATGAGTAAACCATTTTCATCAATCATAACTTTTAAAGTATTAGAGCGGTGGGCTACTTGATTTACGTTATTGGCAATGTTTCGAATAAGGAATTTAACCTCACTGAGTTCTTTTTGAATCTCGTCTGGTAGGTGAGGATTTCGGCCAAGCTTTTCTTGAATAACGTTGTTAACAAATGATGTTGGCCTGAGTGAAAGTTTTGAGGCTAAATATTCGATCTTTTGATAATCTGAGTTGGAAACGGTCAGACTGATCCGCTTGTGCTGGCATTTGTACTTCCTTAAATACTCTCGACGCTTTTCGTCCATTACTTATGCCTGCTTGTTTGGCCGCAAGGGTTCTTAGGGAACTTTCCCTAAGCAAGATAGCAAAGTGTCGTAACGACTTTGCAATCTTGCCAACTATGTTTTGGTATAAGCGTAGTTGATGGAAATCCGTGCCGCCAATTGCTTTAGTTATTGGGAGTTATTTCTAATTGGTCTAATAGGAATTGGCAGTATTCATCGTCGAGTAGCTGATCAATTTCTCTAGCTGTTTTACTGACGAGTTCTTGAACTGCTTCGTGTGAATACTCGATACTAGAACACATGTAGTTGCCATAGACTTCTATGGGAAATTTGCTGTCATTTAGAAAATCAAATCCTGTGACTTGTTCTATTTTTCTTCTCGCGTTTTGAACTATGTGGTCTAGAACAAAGTAAACAGGATCAAGGTCTTCCCATTTGTTGTATCAACAATCTGTTCGAGCTTGATCTATGATGTCGTATAGTTCGTTTTCTCTTAAGTGCACTTGGTCTCACATTTCACAAATGGCTTTCATATCTGAATAACCATAGGGACAAAATTGGCTTTGAAGTTCTGTAACTGTGTTTTGCATAGTGTTTTGGGGTTATTAGCTGCAAAGAAACTAACTATTTCAGAAGAATAGCTTCTATTGATTCGGATTATTTTAAGGTGCATAGGAAAATCGGTTATGCCACTTAATAGTAACATAGCCGATCTGTTAGTTTTCCATGGTTTTTTTTACTTCAAGGAGTTGGAAATATGCTTTTGTTATGAGCTCTACTAATTTGCAACACTGCTAACTAAATGATCAAATTGTTCTTTATCATTTAATTCCAATTTTTTAAGGACGTATTGAGCTAGTTTTGTGATTTCGGCATGATCAATTGGTTCAGCACTTCGATCAAATTGTCCCGCTAGATGAGAAAACTCGTTAATAACTCTTTGAACTAAAGGCTCATCTACTGGGTTGTCGTTGAAGAATTTTTCTACTCTCACGTTATGATCATTTGATTCATTTTGTGAGAATGGATACTTAAAGAATAAAAATGCTTCTAGAAACTTCCTCATATTATTACCAAAATTATAAAAACTATTGTGATGAGTAGTCCGGTTTTCCTCTTTAGAACAAATATATATTTCACCGAAAAGATAATTAAACTCTGTTACATAGTTTTTTAAATATTGGGGCATTAATTCAATAGAACTGCTATCTACCTTTTGAGAAATTAATAATTGTTCAAATTGCTTTTTAGGCTTCGACATCCTTTTTAAATACTTCAAAAAGTCTAAATTATGAGTCGATATAAATAGCTGATCATAGCTATATATCTTCTTATTTTCGGCATCCTCCCCAATAGGCTTCGCTATTAAGCTTTCAATCAAGCTATATACAAAAAATATATGATTACTATCCAAACTTGAAATTGGATCATCTATATAAATTATCAGTTTTTTGTCTTTCGACTCTGTGTCTTCTAATTTTGCTAAGAAATAACAAAATGCAACAAGACTACACTCTCCTTCACTTAAGTTTTTAGCTAATCTTTCCCCCCTTTTAATCTCAAATTTATATGCTTTACCGCCTGAAATTTCAATAGCTTCAAGCTTCAAACTATTGTGCCCAAAGAAATTATTTAGGTACTCATTTACTTTGTCTGCACCTTTCGTTTCATCCTTCATCTGTGTTTGTAATTCTGAGACTTCTTGTTTTTTTGTAGAAATTTGAGTCGAAATTACTTCACGTTCTGAATTCAAGGTAGAATGTGATTTTCTGCATTTCACTATTTCTTTTACAGCATCTTCATATTGAATCTCTTTTACAAAATTACAAACCTCTTGTAGCAAGAGAGCATTATTTGCTGTTTGTTGATCGCTTTTTAGAGTTGAAGTCTTTGCGTTATTTGATGTGATTAATTCGTTTACTTCACCTGCTAATGCTTGAAGACTTTCAGTCATATCATCTAATGGCATAATGCTTTTTTGAGAAAAAATATCAGATGACTTTTCTTTCAGTGAAGAAATGATACTTTGAAGATTCTTTTTATATTGCTTTATTTGTTTTTTATAATCAGCTCGTTTTAATTCAAACTCATCTTTGTATTCCGAATAAAACTCATTCGAATTTAATTTTAAATCATCCGTAAGAAATCCAACTTCCTGTTCGATATTTTTAATTTTTGCTTTAATTTTTGTTTCTAATTCTTCAGACTCTTTATCAAAGTGAGCATCTAAACGTTCTAAAAGATCATCAGGCAATGGATTTCCACAAAATTCACAACTCTCAGAGCTTTTGTGAAATTTTTGACCATTTTTAACCCATTCTTGTAGGAGACTGTCGTCTAATAATTTTTGAATAGGCTTTGATGGAGTTATATTTTTCTCAATTAATGTTTTTGCAGAGTCATATAACGATGAAAAATTTTCCGGTAACCTAACTACCGTTGTTATTTCAGATAACTCCTTATCACGTAATAACTCTCCATATTTTTTAGAATCTTCTTCACTAAGTTCTTGGTATTTATCACTTAATACTAATTTAATATCATTATTCAAACGAGTAGCGTTATAGGTTGGTTGATTAAATTTGTATTTAATACCAATTTTTTTATCGTTCGCCTTAGTTTTAATTTTAGTCTCTAAAGCAGTCGTTTTATCATCCAACTCTTTTTTAGCTTTTTGTACCCTCGATAACTTAGCATTTTCCTGATAGTACAAACCTGACTTGCTTTCAATATCACCTAATTCAGTAGCTATATCCTGAATTTGTTTTTCAATCTCAGTATTATTTTCACCGACTACCGCAAAAGAATTTATTTTCCCATTATGATCTCTTAAAAAAGATAGGTTTTGATCTACAAAATCACTGTTGTAAACTCGAATATCAACATCGTTATTTGAAATATTTGCAGAAGTGATGGTTCCTCTATCTGTCGTAATTGAAAATTCACATGGAGAAAAACCATCAGGACATTCCTCAGTTTCAAGCATCCTAAAGATACGAGATAAAGTAGTTTTTCCCGAATAGTTGCGACCATACAAAATATTTAATTGGCGAAAATCAGCAATTTCACCTCTGCTATTTCTGATTGAATCATTCCAGATAAAATCCTTGTAACTCCCAAATTTTGGTATATTGATTCTCTTTATAATTGTCATGAACTTGTTCCTTAAGTAACTATAAAATTTAAATTACTTCCTAATTAACTATCAACATCATCAAATATTGAACGTTCCGTACTATGATTCAAAACAGAATGGTTTTCTCTTTCAAAAACTTCATTCGGTTCATAAATTCTTTTTTTAGTCATCTCCTTAATTTCATCTTCTATCCAGTCTCTAGCGACAGATAATTGTTCACAAATCTTATCGTCATCTAAGAAAATATCTTCATAATCATTAATTGAATAAGTCAGATCTGAAAAATGATCTTCTGGGTCTGATTCTTCATCATAATTGGCAGACAAATCTTCAATAATACTCTCCATATTATTAATTACTTTATCTTTAACATCCTTTTGAATTGATGAATACTCTACTTTAGTCAGTAGGTTCTTTACCCCATCTTTCGAAAATTGCGTGTCAAAATCTTCTATTGCTAATTCATGCAATGAGCGAGCGACGATTAATCTTCTTTCTTCAGGGAGCAATTTTTCTTCGAAAAACTTGGTAATTATTGCTAAGTCAGAGTCTAAGAAAAATGAAGTTCGAACTCTTAAATTTTCTAAAAAATCAGGATTTTTATCTAAGTAAGTTGATAGGAATTGATAGTTACACCTTTTGGTTAAAAAGCGACTAAATAGACTTTGATTAAACCAGGTATTCCTTTGAAAAGACTCCATTCGATTTATAAGAAGTGGGTAATGTGATTCAGGAACAATAACTTTTAAACCTTCCATTTCTATATCTATACATGCCACCTCTTGAAATAACATCTCTAATGGGGCTCCCCCCAAGTATATTTCTAACAATTCAACATCGTTTGCTACATATTGAGCGAAAGCATCTCTAATCGTTGGGTGCTTATACCTCCAAATATATTGACCTTCTTCAAAATTAAGAGAAGTTAAACTGCCTCTTAGAAATTTAAGAGCAGAAATAACCCCGTCTACTGTTCCTCCAAGTAATTTCAATGCATTCAATTCACTTTCAGCTAATTTAATAGGGCTAGGCAATGCTCCTGCCCTCATAAATATTACTGCAAGAGCTGAAATATTTTGCTTATCAAGAGTTGACAATACATCTATAAGAAACTGAATTGGGTTCTCAACAAAATTTACCAATGTTGATTTATTTATGGTTAGAGCTTGTGTGAAAAATGGCTCACCAAGTCTTCTAGCAATTTCCGGAGTAAACTTTTTATTATCAGCAATTTCTTCTAAAAAGGGCCTTATTTCTCTTTTAAAACTCTTTGTTTGATTTCCCAACTTAATGTGGTTGTATAATATCTGTTCTCTTTCATGTTGAGATATCTCTTGAACATTAATAACGACCTGAGAGGCTTTCATCACGGGCAAAGAGGTCTCTTTCAAATCACCTTTTGCACTTTTATATATGTAATCTCGTGACGTAAATATAACTTTAGCCCCGTTTTTAATAGCAGTATTTATATGTGGAAAAGTTCTTGCCCAAGCAAATGTAGCAGTCCAATCAACTTGGGTAGCACCAAAAGCGTCATCTATCCAAAATAGTCTATTTGGCTCGTTAGGGTTCCAATGGCGTATAAACTCATCGCTTGAACATATTTTAAACGTATTGCATCCCCATTCATCTAATGCACCTAATGCTAAAGATGCTGCAATAGTTGACTTTCCACATGCTGGCTCACCTAATAGCAGAACAAAACCATGTTCAACTAAAGCTTTTGCACTTCTATTAAAAGCATCAGTTAATACAAATTTAGCAATATCATCACCCAACGAATTCAATATAGCTTTAGCTTGATCACCTGCTCGTTCATCAAGTATTTGACTTAGATCTCCTAGTCCATAAATTCTCGGTACAAGCATTCTCAATCGCGGTGACTCTAATATAATTTGAGAGATGCGCTCTTTTCCGTACGCAGTAAAAGATTCTATACCTTCAATGTTTTCAAATGCTTCACGTAACGACTCATCTTGATTCCCTGTTAATTGGGCATTAGTGAATAAAATATAATGTTGGGCAAGGCCTTTGGCTGCTAACCTTTTTGCTTTCTCTATATCTTCCTTTAAATCAGAGACTTTTATTCCCGATTTATAGTCAGAGTAGAATTTGCATTGAGCAGTAAATGAGCCTGATTTAATTTTATGAGGCTTATCTATCCAGACTCCATGATATGCACCATCTCTACCACCATCGTGAGAATCATAAAAAGACTGTACATCGTGACCAAAAATATCAGTCATTACCGTAACGGAAAGATCTTGGAATGCTTTCCAGCCTAATGTATGTAATTTAAAATCAACAATGTTGTATGATTGTGCTGCCATAAGTATCTAACTTTATTACCAAATATGAAATTTTCTGTATTATTTTCTTAAAAGTGTATCAACTTGAATTGATTTACTTTTTACTAATTTACCCTTTAATTAGCGAGTATTTTTTAATTAGATACACTATTAGCTAAATTCTTCCTTGCCTTTCCTTTATTAAACCCACCGTTCTCACTTATCAATCAGTGACTCTTTAACAAATATTGCATCTGTGTCCTATCTTCGACCTTTCCTCAAGTTGAAATATGTACCTCAACGGATAGCGGCTCATTTGGGTTTCAACTGATCATTTTGTTATAGAACATGATGAGGTTCTCTTTCCATTTAGTTCATCATTGCTCACTTGGTGTTTCACCGAACATTCCATTCGCAATATCTAAACGATCGACCGCTAAATCTAGTCACTTAACTACAAGTAAGTTACCTTTAATTTCTTGGATAAGGGAATTTGTTATGCGTTGATCGATGAGATCAAAACCAATTGATTTTATAAAACGTAGGATGTCACGTTTTTCTCTGTCCTGTAGCTTCACCATTTCTTTATTAGCTTTAATTGCTAGATCAATTCAGGCTTTGTATTTTTCCATTGCAGTATCAAGTACTCATTGCAGTTCGGCCATTCTACTGACTAAGTTCACAGGCTTTAAATCATCAACAGATTCAATAAACGAAACATCAATCTGGTAACACGAGTGCAATACTGACTTGACCGCTTCTAGATTCGTTTTGTGCTGCATTAAATCTTCAATATGCTCCTGTACGGTGTCAGTTTTGAGTAGTCAAACGGATCTCAATTTGGGCATCGTCTCCATATAAGTCTTTTGATATTCGAGTTCAGGTTTATGTAACTCAGCGAGTGGAAAATTTGATTCAATAAAATAACTGTCCCCTTCAAGTGATATTTTCCTTTGTGGGGGATTTCGTCACATATCAATGGCTATGGTTTCGTTGTTTTCACCATGTGATACAAAGGAGTTTCATTCTTTTAGGATCCCGCTACCTGAGAGAGATAATAAATAGCTGGTTTCCAGCGATTTATTCATCGAGTATTTTTCCTCAAAGTGTCTAATCTTTTCACCAAAACTTGGATCAATATCGACTAATACCGTCGTGATCTCTTGGAATATCTGAGCGTCTGGGTGACTTGCATCATGTGATTTAGCAGCTAGCAATAACTTGTGTAGTTCGCTTGGCTCATTCAGTAGTAACTCCTTCAACTCTACATACGCTTCCATATTTCAGCTACTGAGTTGTTCGAGTAAGTGCAAGGTTTTTGTCCCTTGTAGCTCACTGTTGTTGAGCTTTGAATACAAACTTACCAGCCTTTCTACACAAGCTTCGTCTGCGTTAGTAAATTTTTCATTTAGCTCAACTATTGCTTTGAGTTCTGTGCCAAATTCTCAGTTAAAAAGGTTAATAGATGTTTGATTAGTAGGGAATCAATTCATTCTTAGATAAGACACTGATTCCCTACTATGAGACATTGTGAGGAACAATGAGTCAATGGCTGGCATGCTTTGTTTTTCGAGTTGTTGCACAAACATTTCGTAGCCATCAAGCTGTTCAAGTGAAGACAATCTTTTCAAACCGTTAATACGGAGGTAGAAATTATCTTGCTCTTGCTGTGCATCGGCTCATTCTTTGAGATTAGACTCTAAATTATTCAGCATTTTGTTTCAGAGGTTTTTTGTTATCGAATCTCAAAGCTGTGATTCTAATTGCCTTCCCAATTGAAAAGCCGTAGTTGATACATTTTGATCATTTAGCTCAGCTTGTGAAATCTGTTCACTCCTTTTTTCCATATGATTGTTAGTTAATGGTTATTTCTTTTGGGCTTTGTATTCTTTGCCGAACAAAGCTTTGTATAGTCTCAGGCTTTTTTGTCCTTCTTCTTCGGTGAGTTCAACACCAAATTTTTCTTTGTACTCGCGCTTGATGCGGAAAAGCTCAGCGAGTAAATGAAGTTTTGAATACCTCTCTTTGGGCAACTTGGTAAAAACTTCTGTGGCATCAGGGTCCGCTGCTTCGATATCTTTTACGATGGTGGAAAAGACATGATTGAGTGCCAATGCTCCAGCCATGCCTTCTAATCCCCAAACTATTTCGTCTTCCGGTAAATTCAGCTTCTTATAATGCTCAAGCAACTTAGGCTCAATGTCATACATGAAGTTCGCAATGATTTCATTGAACGTATGCTGTTTGTAATCAATGTTATAAGCCGATTTACGTTTCACTTCTGCCGATACTGTATTTGACAGAACGCTTAGAGCAACGAGCACCACGGTGAACCATTTCATCTTTATTCTCCACTTTGAAATGTATCATATATGACGTGGTAGTATATGACTCAAAATTGAATGATTTCAAGCTTAATTCATAAGATTGGAATCACAGCGTGGATGCAAAAATTGCGTTTGGCACAGCTTTGAAGCGAGTTCGTAAGGAAGCTAAAATTTCTCAGGAAAAGCTTGCGCTGGAAGCTGGACTGGAACGAGTCCATATATCAAGGCTTGAACGAGGATTGTTTCAACCAAGTCTATCGACGATTTTTGCTATTGCAGATGCGCTAGATTGTTCGGCTGGTTACTTAGTTGATTTGGCAAAGCAGGAGTTAGATTCTGCTAAACTCAATCAAATTTAGAGCCTTGCAGAGTAAACCTAAAGCACGGCCAGAACTCAGAAAAACTCGATATTCTTTTAAGCCTTTCAACAACCTGCTTACGACAAGATTCGAGCTCAAATACATAAATGACCGTCGCGTTTTTACTAACTCAATATTGTTTACTGACTATCCCTTTGGATAAGAAATAGCAATGCCAGAGTATTTGTTTTATGGCTCGTTTTGAGTCACTTCCCATATGTTGTTCAAACAGAATTAATTCAGTGGAATGAGGTGTTTGATAACAAATCAACGCATCCGGAATGATCTGCACGTCTTCACTCTTTATCGCGGCTTTTGATTGCGATAGGACTCGATTATGGGTGTTGTTACTTCCCTGACGTTCAAAGTAGCAGTGGAAAAATTTGAGACTCAAATGTTTGCGTTTAATCCAACGTATAAACGATATTTTAAAATTAATGGTTTCGATACGGTGGAAGTAATCGGTCGTAAAAAAGCAGCTTCGGCTTTTTGGCATTTTGATTTCTTCGCTGGTATATCACCTGTTTTGCATGAGCCAATTCCTTCCCTGTTGCGTTAAACAATATACAGGTGCCAGTGGTCATTTACTGGGTGCAAAACCGAATTGTAATGCTCGTGTTGTTGGTTTGGTGGCTCGTTTTAGATCGCACAGGTACCTATTTATTGTGGATAGACTTACATGCGGAAAGAGTCGAATCAGTTGAGCAGAAGTTAGGTATTGAAATAAAGCTAGGGCCTCAAGAATATTGGCCTCCATAATTCGTCATTTCATTAGCTGGCATATTTAGGAGCTAAACCTTCCAAGTTAATGAAGTTACGAAGCTTATTCGGTTCAAAGGTAAAAATCTCTTTTATGTAGTATTTCGAGATTTGTTTCTTACAAAGCGCTTTCCATTGTTTAAACGACATCGAGTTGGAATTATTTAATAATAATTTTGGTACTCTAATTTTAAACGGAAGTGCCAAATTAGACTTTACGAAAAATTCCCCATTTTTCAAATTTTCTATTTCTTTACTTGGGATTCAGGTCTCGTCTTCTATAGCTTTACGGCTTTTGCGTTCATTGTTTCCGCTGATAATAACACCTACTGACAGCAATGCTTTTTGTAAATAACGATCTGCACATTGCCCTATGTATTGGCTAGCGAGTACGAAATAGAGACGATATTTGCGAAGCTGGGTCAAGGCTTTTTCAAAATCGGAGCTGACGAAGTTATGAAATTCGTCGATGAATAAATAGGTTGGGGTTCTTTTGGAGCCAGAGAGCTTTGCTCGTTTCAAAGCAATAACTTTGAGTAAGGCGACTATAAAACGCCCGTAGGCTTGCACGGTTTCACTTCCTGCTTCCCCAAGTGGCAGTCTGAATATGATGATCTTTTTTTGGTTGATCAGTTGTTCTAGATTGAGTGAATTGCTTCATAACAATAGCCTTTGAAATAGTGGGTCGTTGAGTAATGTTTGTAGTCTCATTTCAATTGCATGTTTACTGACGTTGAGCGTTTTATTCTGAAACTTATTGCTGAAAAAGTCTCGCAGGATGTGATTATCGAGCTTCAGTCCTTCTTTAATCAGATCTTGGTTTTGTTCGTCATTCATAAATCGTTTGAGATCTGCTAGCGAGCTGTTGTTTCTTCTCAGCAAGACGTTGATGCACGGGTACAAAATTGCGTTCATGTGGCTTGTTGTGGTTGCATCTTTTAACAGGATGTTAAGTATTTTGATAATTTCCTGAGCCATTAAGTGATTGCTTCTCTCGTCGTTTTCGACAAAGTAAAACGGATTGATGCTTGGAAAATGGTTGCTGCTGAGTAGTGGGTCGATATATACCAGTCTTTCGGAAATAGGAGTTTTGCTAAACTCCTTAAACTTGGCTATTTCCTGAGACATATCTCAATGTGGATCGAGCAATATCACCGCGTTTTTCGGTTTCTTGGATTTAATTTCTGCGTAGATGAACTGCTTGATTAACTCGGTTTTGCCACAGCCTGTTTTTCAAGTGATATAGCTGTGTCGTTGTTTACTTCACAAGGTTATTTTTTGGTTTAGGTGATAATGAAAGAGCCAATTTTGGATGTTCCATATGAGTTGAATCATGTAGATATGATTAAGATTTAAGTGCGTTTTAATTGATTTCCTAACACGCAATAACTTTGTGCTATTACTGCCAATACAGGAGGAGAAATGTTTTCAAGTTCTATAACATACTTACAGAATCTCATTGCCTTCCGTGGAAGCGGATCATTTCAATTATGCTTTGGATTTGTTGTTTATCCAGATTGAATAAATCATAGAATATTTTTGAACGTTCAGAAGACTGACCGTTTTTATGTTGATATACGTCAATCGCAATTGACGTTAAGAAAGTTTCTTTTTTTTCCATTAAAAAAAGTTAGTAAATATATGGTTCTGGGACGTCACCAGCTGAACAATTATATTGATGTCGTATTAACACAACATTAATTTCTCAGATTTTTTTCAAAACTGTAAGAAATGCTTATAAGCTAGCTGAACTTAAAAAGCTCTCAAAGTTGGCAGGTGTTGAATTTAATAGATAATTAATAGAGGTTTGCTATCAGAAAGAACAATTATTGTTCAAAAAAATTATCATTTAGCAATAATACAAATTGAAAAGTTGTAACTCTTTAATTACTAAATTGATTTTAAAGCCATATAAGTTTGATAAAAAACATTGTTTTGTTTCATGTGAGAGTGATTTGGTTGTTCCGCATGACACTCGATACACAAAGGTCTAAGATTAATGGTGTGGTTTTGTGTACTATTTTGATTAATATGATGTACGTGGAGGTATTTTTGCAAATGGGGGGCAGCAAATGATACTTCGCATTCATCACAAACCCAATTGGAACGCTCTCTAACTTCTCGTGATATAGACTTCCATTTACCCTCGGAAGACTCTTCTGGTGTACTTGAATACCATATACGTGGATTTAATAGGTAATCGGATTCAATAAAACTATTAATGTCAAAATTTTTAGACAGTTCAAATATTCTTCCTTTGTTAGTGATACCCGTTGTTAAGTAGGTTCTGTCATTGAATGGAATACCGTAAAGCTCTTCTATACAAAAAGGGCAAACATTCAACGAGTACTCTTTAGATTTATTTCTAACAATATTTCTCTGTTTATCAACAGTTTCTACATAGAATTTACGTTCATGTGATGCATCAAAACTCGTACAGAAGAACTTCTCAGGCTGCTTCTTTAAATGCATACAATAGGTCAAATGAATAGCAGGTAACCGGTCACTATCAATATCTTCTTCTTTTCTAGTACGTAAATAAGCTACCACCGTTTTACCATCTAGCTGTATGGCTTGCCCTTTTTCCAGAGTTAGCTCTTCGAACTCAACTTCTCGCTCTACATTAAATTGTTTTTGAAGATTGTTGTTAAATAGCTTCAAAAAAGACGTAAATTTAGTCATACGGCACGAACTCTATTTCTACTCTCCTAGCAGACGAAGCGTTTGGGTTCTCCAGTGATTGTGAATAGGAATATCCTATTGACATAAACTTACCAAGGAGGTCAGGATGTTTTTGATCAAAGTCACTGCCAACGCAATATTCCATAGTATTCCTTGCTCGCTCTTCAGAGTACCCTTGATTCAAAAAATACTGTCTGTATTTATGTTCATCTGAAGATGAAGAACTGGCGTGCCCCTTAAAGATGACATATTTAATACTGTTAGAGTGTTTTGACACTACTTCAATAATATTGGAGCAAATTGGTTCTAATAGTTCTTTTTCTGATTCTGATAGATTGGTACTTGAATGTTCAAAAAATCCTCTAGCGTTGACTATACCGCCTTCAGAATGAGCTATATGTTTGCTTTGCTTTATTGCAGGAAACCCTTGTTCAATAATGATATCCATACCATAACGCCTGTCTTGTTCGGCGTCCCAGTCGCCTTGTTTTATGACTGCATACGAGAGTATAAACACAGAAACTAACGTGGTCATCAAATCAGAAATCTCTAAGCCAGAGTCAGCATCTTCACTGTTATTAAATAAATCAAAATTAACCAACTTTAACTACCTTTGCCTCTTCCTTATTTTGGGGCTCTCTAACCTCATCTACAGCAATTTTCATGACTTCAATGTAATCTTGAATTGTAGTTTTTAGCGATTCCTTAAATTCGTTAGGTAAAACAGAGAAACCTTCTGTTATTGTCTCATCAATAGCGGCAAGTTTCTTAGATAGCAAAGACTTGTAATCGTTATCAAAGTTAGCGAAATTATTGCGCAAGTTATCTACAGATTTCTTTGTGTCAGTTTCAATGTTGCTGGCCATTTTTTCCAACCTAGAGGCCACATTATTAAACCCTTCTTCTGTGTTTTTATTTATACTCACAATAGTTTCCATAGCCTTATTTGCTGTAGGGGTTAAGCCTGCAATTTGGTCTACTTGGAGACCAACTATATCTATTGATTGGGTATACGACTCTGTCAAGCTCTCAAGTTTTAATAAGGCACTACTGAGAGCAGTGGTAGTTGATACTGATTGGCATACAGTAGACTCTATGTGACTAAGCATTTCTGTTGATTGTTTTTGAGAATTTCGTAGTTGTTCGTCCACATTGGCTAATTGCTCGTGAGTTTGCTTAGTCATCGTATCTATTTTCTTTAATTCTTTAGCTAGTGCCATACTCAGGTTCGCGTTGAATTCACTCAGTATTCTGCTTGTTGTATTGTTAATTCCCTCTTCCATAGTTTTAGTAAAGTCGTTAACTACTTTTTGAGCTTGCTTTGCTTGTGATTCCATTTTTTCAAGCGCTGTTTTTTCTTTGGAGGCAAAATAAATTCGATATAGGACAGAGATAAATAAACCGATAACACTGGTTATGAACGATACACTTAACCCTGAAATTAAGGACTCTGTTCCTTTTTGGATTCCACCTGGTTCGATGTTTAGTAGGGACCAAGATAGACCAACGAAAGTGAAAAATATGCCCATTGCAACAGATATTGAAGGGATTTGGCGTCGTGTGGCTTCGCCTTTTTGGTGGAGAAAGAGGCAAGTACTCAGCATAATTACAGCGCAACATAAAAGCCAAGGCTGACTCTGGAGCTTATTGATTACTACATCTAGTACCGTATTATCTAATCCTGCTTTACTAACGGCACTAATAGCTAACACTGCACTTAACACTAAAAAAAACTTTATCGAGAAAACGAAAATCCTTTTCAACACTTGAACCTCAAATTATATACACTTAAATCAAGCTATTATAAACATATTATTGCAAGGTTTTTAATCTTTGAGTAGGTTAGTGGCTTGATTCAACATTCAGAAACAATACCGTGATTGCTCCAAAATTCAAATAAACTAAATTCTGGAACATCCAACGAAAGATATTGATAAATTTAAATAAAAATGAGTTTGCTTATTGGGCGGATTAGGAATAGTTATTAACCATAGGTGCTTGTTGCGACTGTGTATATTAGTTCTATGGATTCTACAATCATCAAGAATATGCCACTAGAGTTCTCTTTGTTATCAGTCTTTGATATTCACAGACTCTCGTCTGCTTTGAATTTCTTTTTCAACTCTACGCTTTTGAATAGCGAATAAACTGTTTGGTAATGAAAAAGAATAGAAAAAAGCTAAAAACGACAAAAATAAGATTGCTGACTCAAATATCATCTTTATCTTGCCTTTGTATTGTGAGAAGTATTCATAGAATGGCATTGTGCTAATTACTTCGGCTACTTGCGGAGAAGAGAAAAGCTTATATATGAATATTGCAAATAGAGTAATTAAATACGTACTTAAAAGTAATTTTGTACTTCTTAATTTTCGAAATGTGTTGCTAACTGAACTCTCAGCAATCCGCCAAGAGCCGGAAGGTAAAGAGCTTGGATCTCCTATCAATGCAATTACTCCAATTAAAAAACCTGCAAGAATCGAGTATATGTTAACAAGAGTGTCCAATGCTTTTTCATTTAGCAATGGTTGAAAAACTATCGAAAGAAATAAGCTGGTTGTCAGGACAAACAACAGGTAACTTAGTTTTCTTTTATAGTTTTTCAAAAATGTCACTGTTCTAACAACCCGTTTTTTTCATGGAACTCCAAAGTAGTAACCAGTTTTTGCCATATTTCTTCAAGTACAACCGATTTTCCATGACGATTAACCTTTACAACTTGCTTTAAAATGGTGTCGTCATTCGTAAACTTGGTTCCCTTTTTTGTAAGTATAGTGTAACCCCCAGCAGTTGAGCTGGCTAATAGTTTAGCAGTCTTAACAGCCTTGTTCTGACCATCTTCAGAGTTAACTCCCAAACCGCGGCCATCATGTGTCAACACTACACGAGTATTTAATCCCTCTTTTTCAACCATTTCTTCATCAGTTTCGTCATCTCTTAGCAGATCTAAAGTAGAAGAAACTAAATTTGTTATTTTATGGAGCATTTTTCCAGTCTTAGTTGATTTATTCACTCGTTTCATATGCTTCATTGTCGCTAAATAGGTAGCAGCGTTTATCGTAATACTTTTAACACCTTCAGTTTCAATCGTTTTTAAAGTGTCAATATTGGCTATTTGCTGAATGTCTAAGAGGTTAGATTCTTCGGTAAACCCACCCGAAAAAAGTAGCTCTTCAAAAAATTTGTGAATATGGGACTCTTTTAACATTGCTGATGGGCTACTAAGTAGATGATTTCCAAATATACATACAAATGCTTCTCCATCTAAATATTCACCGTTTTCAGGCGCATCATAGATATCAGCTTCTAATTCCTTAGCTGATTTAGATGGTTTTGTAATTGTATTGGCTTTGGCTCCTTGCTCGTAAAGCCCTAGGGAAAGAACGGTGCAAGAGTCATTTCCAGATTTAAGAGAAACTCTCCGAGAAGACTTCTTCATGCCTAGAACAAATTTTTCATCCCCAAAGTAAAATGACCTTTCTTCGGTTGTGTTTAGTTTATCCCAAGCTTGTTCAACCAACTCTTCTAAAGATAACCTTACATTGTAATTTGAAAGTTTCGAAAATTGATTTCGAAAATAATAGATTGTTCTGTTCTTTGTTTGATTTTTCTTTGCCATATATGATCTAAACTAATTTAATGAACTTCATCTGAGCTATCTGGCACCTTAAACTTGCCAATACAACCTGTACTTCCTAATTGTTTTTAATTTATGTGAAATTAATTGGTCATGAACGGGGCTATAAGATTAGATAATTGTTCTAGAGCTTCTCGTCTTTCATCAAAATAGTCGTATCTATCATAAATACCCTCGACTCCTTTGAGTTTGTGATTTAAGCAGCGTTCAGCTACATGGCCAGCCACTCCAAGGTTTGCAAGTAAACTTCTACAGGTTCGACGTAGGTCATGAATGGTAAAATGTTTTACTGGCATTTTCTCTTCACGAAATAGTTTTTGAAGAGCATGGTTTAAAGTATCGTGACTGATATGACCAAAGCGTTTACTGGCTCTTCTATTTGGAAAAACAAATTCAGAATTAAAAGCTCGTATTTTTAATTCTTGTAGCCAAGTAATTGCGGTTGGACTGAGTGGAACAGAAATAGCTCGACCTGTTTTGCTTCGTTCTTGTGGTATATGCCAAATAGCTTCTTTAAGATCGAATTCTTCCCATTTTGCGGCTGTGAGTTCTCCTTTACGAACCCCTAAAGCTAACAAAAGAGAAATAGCTAAGTAGTTGTCTCGTGTGAACTGGTTTTGATTTTCACGAAAACAAATAAAGACTTGTTCGATTTCTTCTATGGTTAATGCTCTGCTTCTGCTTTTTTCCACTCCTCCCGCATCCGAAACATTAAAAGCTTCGGCCGGATTCGTCGTTCGCAAATCAAGCTTAATCGCATGACGAAACAGTTGCTTGCAGTACATAAGTGCGTCATTTGCAATTGTTGGTCTATCACTTTCTGCTATACGCTGAATACTGGCTCGTATATCTCTAGGTGTAACTTTATCTATAGCTAGTTCACCGAAAAATGGAGCGAGATCTTTGGTATATACCCGCCTTGGTATATTTGGATGTTTTAATCGTTTTTCACAATCTTTGAGCCAATCCTCGGCTAAGTCGTTCACGACTAACAGCTCTTGCGCATCGAGTCGTTTTTTCTCAGCTTGAGGATCAACATTATCGTTAGCCAAATCAGCTTTAATTTTTGCAGCTTTAAGTTTGGCGTCTGCCAGTGAAAGCTGTGGGAACTTACCTAAGGTAATTTCTTTACGCTTTTTGTAAATCGTATAACGGACAATAAAAAAGCCTGTACCTTCGCTGCTAATCCGAAAATACAAGCCGTTACCTATTGCGTGTCTACCAACAGTCTTATTTTTTATAAGGCTCTTGATTTTTTGTACTGTAATTACTGCTGTCATTTCAACCTCTTATGAGTGAAGTGGTGACAGATAACAGTTATTTTAGACCTATTTTCCAATATTGGATAAATCTGTCACCATTTCTGTCACCACTTTTTCTAAACACAGAGCAATTTGTGGAAACAACTGGTAACAACAATATTTTACAAGTGGCAGATTTTATTAACTATTTTAACACTCTGAAACAGGCTGAAACATCATTCGATATTTTGGATCTGCTCACGCATTTGTTCGATAAGGACCTTCAATTCCACTGCTGCATTGGTGATCTCTGCATTGATAGATTTAGAGGCTAATGTATTCGATTCGCGATTAAACTCTTGCATCATGAAGTCTAAGCGGCGGCCACAAGCGCCACCTTTTTTCATGATTTTTTTGGTTTCGCTGACATGGCTATTCAATCGGTCTAGTTCTTCAGCAACATCGGTTTTCTGCGCTAAATAAATAAGCTCTTGTTCAAGTCGCGCTTCATCAATTTCGACGTTTGCTTCTTCTAGGCGAGAGCGAATGCGCTCTTTTTGCCAAGTCATAATAGCTGGCATATGTTCTTGAACAATTGATACCTGAGCTAAAATGCCTTCTAAACGAGAGTCGATCATGCTCTTAAGGTTTGCGCCTTCACTGGCTCTTGCATCAATAAAATCTTTAAGGCCGTTATCAAATGCGGTTAACATTTCTTTTTGCACCAGATCCATGTCTGCTTCTTCCGCTTCCATAACCCCAGGCCACTTTAAGATATCCAAAGGGTTTAGTTCACCAGAGGCGGCGGTATCCGTTACCCAGTTAGCCGCATCGATTAGCTGTTGCGCCAACGGTTTATTTACGGTCATGTGGCTTACTGCAGATGGATTAGCCGCGAATTTCAAAAAGACTTCTACTTTACCGCGTTGTAACTTTTTGCGCAGACGCTCACGAAGAACCGTTTCCATACCTCTGAATTGCTCTGGTAGACGTAAGTAGGTTTCTAAATATCTTTGATTAACGGAACGAATTTCCCATACGGCTGTTCCCCAGTCGCCTTTGGTTTCAGTTCTGGCGTAGGCGGTCATACTCTGGATCACGGTTTAAGTCCTAATTTCTATTGAGATATTAAGGCATTATAGCGATGACTGTGTGGTCTGGCTAATTTGTATTACTTTGACTATGTTTTATTGATGTTTACCTGAATTAGCTCAATCAATTTAAGTAAATACTTTAATTTGGCGAATATTTAAACATTAATGCTCGCTATATTGTGTAAATACGCGTACAATGCGCGCCCTTTTGAATTCCCCCACAGTCAGGCTAAGCTCGAAAGTAAACGCAATTTGTGCGTTTGAACGGAGTGATGATGGATTAACGCGTGAAGTTGGGGTAGAGATGTGAGTAGATAATGACAGAAAATGTAACCCCAAAATTTGTTGATCTTGGTTTAACTCCAGAAGTGTTAGAAGCCGTTCAACATGTTGGTTATGAGACCCCTTCACCAATCCAGGCTGAGTGTATTCCACATATTTTAAATGGCGATGACGTTTTAGGTATCGCCCAAACGGGTACAGGTAAAACCGCAGCATTCGCATTGCCGACGTTATGCCACCTTGACCCTACAATAAATTCGCCACAAATTTTAGTATTAACACCAACTCGTGAGTTGGCGATTCAGGTTGCAGAAGCGTTCACCACTTATGCTGAAAAACTAAAAGGCTTCCACGTATTACCTATTTATGGCGGCCAGGATTTCCGTACGCAATTACGTGCGTTAAAACGTGGTGTACACGTTGTTGTGGGTACGCCTGGTCGTGTTATGGACCATATGCGTCGTGAAACTTTAGATTTATCAAATCTTAAAACTATCGTTTTGGATGAAGCCGATGAAATGTTACGCATGGGCTTTATTGATGATGTTGAGTGGATCATGGAGCACGTTCCAGATCAGGCTCAGATTGCTTTATTCTCAGCGACGATGCCTGCGCCAATTTTGAAGGTAACGCAGAATTACCTTAAAGATCCAAAAGAAGTTCGCATCAAACCAAAAACGGCGAGTCATGCCAATATTACCCAGCAATATTGGATTGTGAACAACAATCAAAAACTTGACGTATTAACCCGTGTTTTAGAATTGATTCAATTTGACGGCATGATCATCTTTGTTAAGACACGTCAAAGCACCAGTGAATTAGCCGATAAATTATCTGCTCGTGGTTACGCCGCAGCAGCGCTCAATGGTGACATGAACCAATCGCATCGCGAACAGTGCATAGAGTCACTTAAGTCAGGTCGTTTAGATATCATCATCGCGACGGATGTTGCGGCACGTGGTATTGACGTTGAACGTGTAAGTCACGTTGTAAACTACGACTTACCTTACGATGTTGAGTCTTATGTTCACCGTGTTGGCCGCACAGGTCGTGCGGGCCGTAAAGGTAATGCAATTTTATTTGCATCTCCTCGTGAGCGTCGTTTACTAAAAACTATCGAGCGTGAAACTAAGCAAACCATCTTGCCTTATGAGCCACCTTCAAATGAAGAAGTGACTGAGTTACGTGTTGCTGCGTTTAAGGAGAAAATGGGCGATGCATTAGGTTCACAAGACTTAGAGTTCTTCCAGCAGTTGGCGACTGAGTATGCCGCAGAACACGAAATGGATATCACTGAAGTGGCTGGTGCATTGGCATTCTTGGCGCAACAGGAGTCACCATTACAGGTAACGGGCAAAGGTATGCCAGGTCACAATAACGCTGATGACAGAGGTCGTCGTGACCGCAACGACAGAGGTGAACGTGGCGATAGAGGCCGTGGCCGCGATCGCGATACCGGCGTGAAGATGCAGGCGTACCGAATTGAAGTAGGGCGTGAACACGGCGCAACTCCAAGAGACATCGTTGGTGCCATTGCAAATGAAGCGAACATCAGCTCTAAGTTTATTGGTAACATTAAGTTGTGTCCGAATTTCTCTGTTGTCGAGTTACCAGCAGATATGCCGGTTGACGTGCAAGAAGCGTTGAAAAAAACTCGTGTACGAAATCAACAGTTAGACATTAAAGTCGACCCACGTGGTGGCCAAGGGGTTGGTCGTCGTGATGATCGTGGTGGACGCGGACGTGATGACCGTGGCGGTCGAGGCCGTCGTGATGATAGAGGTGGTCGTGGTCGTCGTGATGATCGTGGCGGTCGTAGCCGCGGTGGCGAAGGTCATCGTGGTCGTCGTAACGATAAAGGTGGCAACCGACGCGATGACGTTGATGGCAACCGCTAATCGTCTAGAGTTTTATGAAAGAGGCAACCGTTAGGTTGCTTTTTTTTGCCAAAAATTCAGGAGTGTGAATAGGTCATAAACTGGCACATTAGAGAACTGCCTTCTACGATAAATTGACCAAACATAAACAAAGGTAGGTCTGTCATGGATACTCCTGTTATTGCCAATAATCGTCCTGCAAAAGTGGAGCTGACAAAAGGCGAAGATTATTTCTTTTGTGCTTGTGGTAAATCGGCTACTCAGCCCTTTTGCGATGGCTCCCACAAAGGCACGGGATTTAAACCTCAAAAGTTCACGGCGGAAGAGGATGGCGATGCCTATTTGTGTGCCTGCAAACATTCCAACAATGTTCCTTTTTGTGATGGCACGCACAAGAACTTTAGTGCAGAGCAGGTTGGAAAAGAGGGCCCCGGCATTCAAGCTAAACCTGGTGCGCCGACTGCAACGCCCACACCAGAAGAGCCTACTGTCGCCGCAATACATGAGCTAGCAAAGGATGGGTTAAGCAAATTAGGGCATCACGGCGCGATGACCTCTATGGGGGTGCCAAGACATACTTTGCCACACTGGGATGACATTCAGGTAATGGTTGCTCAAATGGCAACGAAACCTTTGATGGATGATGTGCCAGTCGCAACCGATTTAGTGATTGGACCCAAGGCTGATAAACCCCTGACATTAAAAATTCCGTTATTTGTTTCAGACATGAGCTTTGGTGCGTTATCGGAAGAAGCGAAAGTGTCCATGGCAAAAGGGGCGGAAATGGCAGGGACCGGGATATGCTCAGGGGAAGGTGGTATGTTACCGGAAGAGCAAGCGGCGAATTCTCGATATTTTTATGAATTAGCCAGCGCTAAATTTGGTTATCATGAAGGTTTGTTGGATAAAATTCAGGCTTTTCACTTCAAAGGTGGTCAAGGCGCAAAAACGGGTACTGGTGGTCACTTACCCGGTAACAAGGTCGTTGGGAAAATTGCTAAAGTAAGGTGTCTGCCAGAAGGGCAGGCGGCCATTTCACCGCCAACCTTTGCAGATTTGACGACTTTGGATGATTATCGACGGTTTGCCGATAATATTAGAGAAAAAACGGGCGGAGTCCCTATCGGTTTTAAATTGAGTGCCAATCATATCGAAAAGGATATTCAGTTTGCCTTAGATGCGTCAGCCGATTACATCATTCTGGATGGTCGTGGTGGTGGCACCGGAGCAGCTCCGGCGATATTTCGTGATCATATAAGTGTGCCAACCATACCGGCTTTAGCGCGGGCGAGACGTTACTTAGATAATTGTGGTGTTGGACGCGATGTCACGTTAATTATAACTGGCGGTCTAAGAATGCCGATGGACTTTGTTAAAGCCATGGCTTTGGGGGCTGACGGAGTGGCACTTGCTAATTCTGCCATGCAGGCAATTGGCTGTGTCGGTGCCAGAATGTGTAATAGCAATAATTGTCCTGCGGGTGTGGCAACGCAAAAACCTGAGCTAAGAGCTAGGTTAAATGTCGATAATGCTTCCCAAAGATTGGCTAATTATTTGAGTGCCAGTACTGAGTTGATGCAGGTGATGGCAAGAGCATGTGGTCACCATCAGCTTAATGAATTCAATCTTGAAGATATCGCTACTTGGCATAAACAACTGGCTGAATTATCGGGCATTCGTTTTTCGGGTGTTGTTTAGTACAAATATTATTAAATTAGGCATGCAGACGAGGCGCGTTTTTTCTATAATACGCGCCTACATTTATACATAGGGAAACTTTCATGCGTCCAAGCGGTAGAACCACCTCTCAAATTCGCCCAGTCACTATTACACGTAACTTTACAGCCCATGCTGAAGGATCTGTGTTGATCGAAATCGGTGACACCAAAGTGTTATGTAACGCCACTGTTGAAGTGGGCGTGCCGAGATTCATGAAAGGGCAAGGCAAAGGCTGGGTTACTGCGGAGTACGGCATGTTACCTCGCTCTACGCATACTCGTAACCAACGTGAAGCCGCCAAAGGCAAACAGTCTGGTCGTACGATGGAAATTCAACGTTTGATCGCCCGTTCTTTACGTGCTGCCGTTGATTTAACCGCATTGGGTGAAAACACTATCACCATCGACTGTGACGTGATCCAAGCGGACGGCGGTACTCGTACTGCATCTATTACTGGTGCTTGTGTGGCATTAGTTGATGCCATCAACTACATGCGCAAAAAAGAGATCATCAAAACCAATCCTCTGAAACACCTGATTGCCGCCATTTCGGTTGGTGTGTATCAAGGTACACCGATTGCGGATCTGGAATATGTTGAAGATGCTGACGCCGAAACCGACATGAATGTGATCATGACGGAAGATGGCCGTTTGATCGAAGTTCAGGGCACAGCAGAAGAAGAGCCGTTCACTTTCGATGAAATGCAGGAAATGATGAGCCTGGCGAAAAATGCGATTGGCGAATTGATTGACGAACAGAAAAAAGCCTTAGCCTAACAATTCACTTTAGACGAGAAAAAAATGAAAGATTATCAAATTGAATTCATTGAATTTGCCCTGGAAAAACAAGTTCTGAAGTTTGGCGAATTTACTCTTAAATCTGGCCGTACTAGCCCATACTTTTTTAACGCTGGTTTGTTTAATACTGGTCGTGATTTGGCTCGTTTAGGACGTTTTTACGCTGCAGCCTTAGCTGACTCTGGTATTCAGTTCGACGTGTTGTTTGGTCCTGCTTATAAAGGTATCCCTATTGCGACGACGACTGCGGTTGCTCTTGCAGACCATCACGACATCGACACGCCATATTGCTTTAACCGTAAAGAGAAAAAAGATCACGGTGAAGGTGGTAACTTAGTTGGTTCTGAGCTGAAAGGTAACATCATGTTAGTCGATGATGTGATCACTGCAGGTACCGCGATTCGTGAGTCCATGGAAATCATCAAGCAAAATGGTGCTGACTTGTCGGGCGTATTAATTGCGTTAGACCGTCAGGAAAAAGGTAAAGGCGAGTTGTCGGCAATTCAGGAAGTAGAGCGTGATTTTAACACCGCTGTTATTTCTATTGTTACTTTGGGCGACTTGGTGAGTTACCTAAAACAAAACCCGGATTACGCCGAGTTTTTGCCTAAAGTAGAAGCGTACCGCGCTCAATACGGCATCTAAGATCAGGCGCTAACACCTGAAACAATATGAAAATTTGCGGCGGCGTTTTGCAAAGCCGTGAATTCCACCAAAGAGAAATGCTCCTTGTCAGGAGCATTTTTTGATAAACGACAAATGATCTTACCTTGCTCGTATTCGGTTATTAATCGATGCGCTAATTCTTCGTTTTTAAATTGCGTTTTTCGATCTGAGTCGTCAAAAGCGAAAAACTCTGCGTCTTTGCGACAAAGGTTAAGAATGCCCTCATGCAGCGTTTCATCATAAATAATGCAATCGGCCATCTGCATTAACTGCAGGGCTTTGAGGGTAAGTTGCTCGGGATCATCCGGACCCGTCCCGACATAGTGGATAAAACCTTTAGGTTTAACCGTTTCCTGCTCCCGATTGATTTCGTTAACTATGGTTTTTTCTACTTCCTGCCATTTTTCTTGCGCGGCAAGTTGGTTAGCCTGGCCTCTGAACACTCGTTCCCAAACGTAACGGCGCTGCTGTAAGTTTTTGATTTTCTGTTGCGTTTTCTCTCTGTATTTTGCGGCAATCGAAACGAGCTTTCCTGTCCATTGTGGAATTTGGCTTTCCAACTTTTCTCGCCATATACGTGCTAGCACCGGGGCCGCGCCACCACTGGATATAGCAATGACTAAAGGTGACCGATCAACAATAGAAGGGAAAATGAATCGACACAATTTAGGGCTGTCGACCACATTGATCAAGATTCGTCTGCTTGTCGCATCCTCATAGATAGATTGATTGACCTCGTTATTGTCGGTCGCGGCAATCACCAACCACTTATGCTCTAAAAACTCTTCATGGTATGAAGTCTCAACGAGAGTTAGGTTGGAGTTGTTAAGTGTTTCAAAACCGGGGCTAAATGACTCGGCTATCACCGTGATGTGCGCTTGCACTTTTAATAAACTTTGTACCTTGCGATATGCGACGTCTCCGCCACCAACCACTAAAACAGGCTGATCTTTTAAGTCAACAAAAATAGGAAGGTGTTTCATAACTTAAGTCATACTGAATTTTAATATGTTGAAGGAAATTCAAGTTTTGTACCTGACTTCGTTATCTCCTATTTGCCTGAGAACATAGGCTTTTCTCTCAAACGTTTTGTTTAAATCAGATATCGTGAATTAAATTAGGGAGAAGATTTAGCTTTATTGCACCACTAATGTGCAAGGAAACTACGCTCAACGAGAAACTGCCCACAGCGAATAACGTTAACCCCAAGTTTGTTAAGGTATTAGTTTGTAGTTGGGGATAAAATTTGAGTTGGTACTCTACTTGCTATCTCTTTCATAACATAAACATTCTATTTGGCATTACAGCCAGTAGCCGACTCCATTTCTTTGGAGTTGTCACCAAAGTCGGTGGTCATTAAGACTCGCAATTTCAATGTCGAAGTTGCCGCTCGGGTTTTGCAACAAATTATTTTGCATAGAGGTTGCTCCTATGAGTCTACATCCAACACAACAAAAACTTATCGTGGTAGGAAACGGCATGGTGGGTCATAAGTTCATCGAAACTATGATCTCGCATCCGGATTACCAACAATACCAAATACTGACGTTTTCAGAAGAGCCTCGTTTAGCCTACGATCGGGTTCAACTATCGGCTTATTTTTCTGGCAAAACTGAGCAGGACTTAATGTTAACGTCGGAGGACTATTACGATGAACATGGCGTTCAATTCATTATTAAAGATAAGGTCTGTCAGATTGACCGGGATAACAAAACGATTACGACAGAAAGTGGTCGTGTAGAAAATTACGATAAACTGATCTTGGCGACGGGCTCCTATCCCTTTGTTCCACCTATTCCGGGTGGCGATGCGGAGCATTGTTTGGTTTATCGTACTATTGAAGACTTGGAAGCCATTACGGCTTCGGCGAAACAAAGCAAAGTCGGTGTGGTCATCGGCGGCGGCTTGTTAGGCTTGGAATGCGCGAAAGCACTACATAGTCTTGAATTAGAGTCGCATGTTGTCGAGTTTGCACCACGATTAATGGCCGTGCAATTGGACGAGGGCGGTGGTGAGTTGCTTCGCACTAAAATCGAAGGCCTAGGCGTACATGTTCACACCGAAAAAAATACACAAGAAATTGTTCCCGGAGAAACTTGTCGTTATCGCATGAACTTTGCCGATGGCAGCTTTGTTGAAACTGACATGATCGTATTCTCTGCCGGTATTCGCCCTCAAGATGAACTGGCACGCCAGTTTGATTTAGAGATTGGCGAACGTGGTGGTATCACCATAGATGATAACTGCTTAACCTCTGATCCCAACATATATGCGATTGGTGAATGTGCTCTATGGTCAGGACGTATTTTTGGCTTGGTTGCACCGGGTTACACCATGGCAAAAGTCGCCGTTTCGCACATAACTGGCGGGAGTGAGCAATTCAAAGGTGCGGATATGAGCACCAAGTTAAAATTGATGGGCGTGGATGTTGCCAGCATTGGTGATGCACATGCTCGAACCGAAGGCGCACTAACTTATACCTACAGCAATCAGGCAGAAGGTGTTTATAAACGCCTAATCGTTTCGAATGATAAACAACACTTACTAGGTGCTGTGTTAGTTGGGGATACGGAAGCTTACGGAACATTACTTCCAATGATGTTGGAAAAAATGGCCTTACCGGAAAGCCCTGAATCTTTGATCTTACCATCAGTCGATGGCGGTGGTGCTGCGTTAGGTGTGAATGCACTACCAGATTCTGCCATGATCTGTTCTTGTCACGATGTGACCAAAGGCGACCTTGTTGCAGCCATTCAGGATGGTGCGACGGAGCTGGCCGAGCTTAAGTCTTGTACGAAAGCTGGTACCGGGTGTGGCGGGTGTTCGGCCATGGTGGGACAGGTTCTTAACGCTGAACTGGAAAAAATGGGTGTTGAAGTTAATAACAACATCTGTGAACACTTCGATTATTCCAGACAAGAATTGTTCGACATTATTCGCGCCAAGCAAATCAAAACTTTCGATGAGTTGATTGAACAACATGGTCGTGGCCGCGGCTGTATGACCTGTAAGCCAGCAGTGGGCTCAATGTTAGCCACACACTGGAATGAGTATGTGTTATCTGATGATCATATTCACCTTCAGGATACTAATGATGTGTTCCTGGCGAACATGCAAAAAGACGGAACCTATTCGGTGGTGCCTCGTATTGCCGCTGGTGAAATCACGCCAAAAGGGTTGATGGACTTAGGCAGAATCGGTGAAAAATACGATTTGTATACCAAGATCACAGGTGGTCAACGTATCGATTTCTTTGGTGCTCAACTGCACGAATTGCCGCTGATTTGGGCCGAACTGTATGAAGCCGGATTCGAAACGGGCCAAGCCTATGGTAAGTCCTTACGTACGGTTAAATCCTGTGTGGGCAGTACCTGGTGTCGTTATGGCATGTTGGACTCCGTCTCCATGGCAGTCAATTTAGAGATGCGTTACAAAGGCCTGCGTTCTCCTCATAAATTAAAAATGGGTGTATCAGGTTGTACTCGTGAATGTGCCGAAGCCCAAGGCAAAGACATCGGCGTAATTGCAACAGACAAAGGTTGGAACCTGTATGTTTGCGGTAATGGTGGCATGAAACCACGTCACGCAGACTTATTTGCTTCGGACTTAGATGACGCCACGCTGATCAAGTACATCGACAGATTATTGATGTTCTACTGCCGCACCGCCGACCGATTGCAACGAACGTCGGTATGGATGGACAACATGGAAGGAGGCCTGGATTACGTAAAAGCCGTAGTGATCGAAGATAAGTTGAATATAGGTGACGAGCTGGAAGCTGATATGCAACGTGTAATTGATACTTATGAGTGTGAATGGAAGAAGACGCTGGATAATCCAGAAAGACTAAAACGTTTTGCCCACTTCATTAACTCAGAAGCAACGGACGATAACTTAGCGTATGAAGCGGATCGTGGCCAAAGTAAAGCGAGAATTGCTTCAAAAGAGCGTCAAGAACAGGCAAAAGGGCAAGAGATCCCTGCGGTAGAGATCAGTTAGGAGCAAATGATGACAGAATTTAACTGGGAAACAATCTGTGCGACTTCAGACATAAACATCAATACCGGTGTTTGTGCGTTACACAATGGTGAACAAGTAGCGATTTTCAGGGTGGGTGATGATGAGCAATTATTTGCAGTGCAAAATTATTGCCCGTTTGGTGAGGCGAATGTGTTGTCTCGTGGTTTAGTAGGGGATGTGGATGGTCAAATTGTTCTGGCATCTCCGCTATATAAACAGCAATTTTGTTTAGAGTCGGGTAAGTGTTTGGAAGACGAGTCGGTTATTTTGCAAACCTACATGGTTCGTCAATACAAAGGCCAGGTGCAACTTAAGGTTTGATTCGGTATTCAGAGTATTTCGAATCCTCCTTAACATGCGCAGAAATACTCTGCTTAATCAGATTTTAATGTACGTTTAGCCAACCTCAGGGTTGGCTCTTTTGTTCATAAATCAAAATAAGGCTTATGAGGCCCATTCCATTTATTTGATTTCGTTTTCCAACAAAATGACGGTGGTATCACCTACGTTAATCACATTATGGCTCATTGATGGAAGGTATAGGGCATCACCTGTTTTTGCGGTTATGGTTCTGGCTTTATGAGGTTGGCCTTTTGGTACCAGTTTCAAAGTACCGCCCTGAACAAAATAAACGGTACGATGTGGGTGCACGTGTGTATGCATGCCAGATTCGGTACCGGGCGGGTAGGTCAGTCGTACCAATTCGACTTTTTCATTATCAATTAATACTTCACGCTTTTTTTCAGTTGCGACTGCGTTTATGGCTAAAAACGCGAGGCTTAACAAAGGCAATATTCGTTTCATTTGTATAGGCTTAATTTTGGTGGCTTACATTATTATTGAACGGTCACTATCATCAAACACTTAACTAAAGTTCGCAAATAATTCATTAACTTTAATGTGGTTCACATTGGTTCGATTCTGAATGAATGATGGAGTTGAGTTGCCCAGAGTGATCGAAATTAACCAAGGCGTCATTAATGTCGTATAACATTCTTTGCCAGTTTTTCTTGCGTTTACTTATCGCAAAATAAAGGTATTTGTAGTCTAAAGTCGGTTGAAGCGGGACCATATTATCGATGATATTTTTAACCTTAATATCAGGTTCGTTGCTGTGTTTTACCGTGTAATAAAGCACAGTAGGATCTGCTAATATCAAATTCACACGTTTTGCATATAACAGTTTTGCCAACTGTAGGTCGTTCACAGCATGCATTATGGTGAATTGTCCTGCATCCATCATACGATCAAATTCTGGCGTGTTTTGATAACCTCGAACGACGCCAATGCTTTCGCCAACCAATGTTTTTAAATCTCCATCGTATAGGACTTTGGATTCTGGTCGTTTCATGAAAGCGATCTCACCACCTGGAAAGGCTCGAGATAAACTCAACGAATCGAGGCGCTTTTTGTTTTTGTAAACATCGGAAGGAGCTTCCGGTTCGATATAATATTCTGGAAACAAGATATCCATATTGCCAGATTCCACCTCTTTCACCGCTCTCGCCCATGGTAAAAAGTGCACAGTTACCGAATAACCTTTTGATAACATCAATGCAACACCCAATTGAAATACCCAACCTTTATTGCATTGAAAGTCACTGATATAGGGCGGCCAATCTAATGTCGCCATAACGACGGTTTTTTTTGATTCAGAGTTAAAAGTGTATGGAGAGTTTTTATCGATGCTTACATAGTTTAGCTGTTGATCATTAACTGCAAATCGCACGGATAAAGGCTCTGCTACGCTATAGCCACTCATAAACAAAGTTGCTGCAATGACCAACCACACAAAACGACGACGAGCCCACATATAGAAAACAACGTTAAAATGATTTAGTTAACTATAGGTGGTTAGTGTTTTGTTAGCCAGTGTTCCCCAAATTACAACATTTAGTAAAAACTCAGTTACGGCTTTTACTCTTTGATAAGCCAAGCACTATCATAGTGAAGCTTGGTAATATCAGTAACGGCAGCCCTATGAAATACATGAAGAGCGGTAACTCAACATTAAAGTTGAGCCAGATCACCTGAGCTAGTCCGGCAACACCAATTAAGAAAAAGAATACTTTTGTTATATCGTCCATAATTGCCTCCCGCTATGAGTTAGCGTGTTGAGGTAGCTAGTTTATTGGTTGCAATTTTTACTTTGAGTGTCATTATTGACAATAATGGTGTTGAAAGTGACATGTTATGAAAAAGATAGTGATATTAGCCGGTGATACGGCAATGGCGTCGCAGTTAACTGGTCTAATGGACTTTTTTATGATCTGCAATACGTACTGGCAGGTTCGAACTCAAGAGCCACATGCGTCCTTGTTTGAAATTAATATTGTCTCTGCCAGTGGAAAGGATATTGAAACGGCAACGGGCATCATCATACCGACCGTTCCATTGCCGGAAGTAGAAGAGGTTGACGCCATTTTAGTCGCTGCCTCGGTCGCTTATGATAAAAAAACGTTGGCTGACTATTTTGCTCAGGTCAAAAGTTTGAAGCCTTTTTTACAGAAAGCAACGCTGCTAGAAAAGCCCATAGGAGGCTTCTGCAGCTCTACCTTTGTCTTGGCAGAAATGGGTCTATTAGACGACAAAAAAGCTACAACCGTTTGGTGGTTGGCACAGCAATTTCAGCAAAGATATCCAAAGATAACGCTTCAGCTTAATCAAATGGTGATCAAAGACGGCCACTTGTTTACCTCCGGTGCAACGACTTCGTATTTGAGCCTTTGTTTAATGTTGTTAGAACATCTTTATGATGAACGGATTTCCTCCCAGATTGCGAAGATCATGTTAATAGAACCCAATCGCACTTCGCAATTGCCCTATATGTCTTTACGCACGCCCAACGGACATCAGGATGAGTTAGTGCACAAAATTCAATCCTGGATGTATAAAAACCTTCAAAGGCACATATCGTTGGATGACATAAGCAGTCGTTTTGCCGTCACCAAAAGGACTCTAAACCGAAGGTTCAAAAAAGCACTGGACGATACACCAGTGAACTATCTGCAAAGAATGCGGGTTGAAGAAGCAAAACGTTTATTAGAAAGCAGCAATATGACCTTGGAGAATATTGTTTATCAGGTAGGATACGAGGACGTCAGCTCATTTAGAAAGCTGTTTACTGAGCTGGCAGAGCTCACACCAAGGGCATATCGAGATAAGTTCAAGCGACAGCAAATGCTGAATTGAGAATAGTGTCTTTCTAGCGTGGTGTTGGTTGGAAGTTCCATCTTGATTGCACTGACCTCCGATAAGAGCGAGGAGCAGTCGAAGTAAAGAGTGATTCGAAGAAACGTCATTGCGGCATGGTGTTGGCCGCAACCTCCTGCGTTTAACTGAGAAGTTCCATGTTACTTTCACAGCAGTCTGGTGGAGGTTCTGGATATCGCTTGAGGCTCTTCCAGAATGACGTTTTTGGTTCTGTGCTTAAAGTGTTAACCGTGTTTGCGAACCTTTGGAGTTAACGAGAGCTGAACTTCGGCTAAGAGCGATCTACAGACGGTCAGGTTGACGAGCTGTTTTTGACACCCTACCATCCTATGCTTCTAAATGAGGCGTGTTCGATTTAATTAATGAAAAAAGGAAATAGACTGGATATGACTATTACTCGAAGTATTATCAGCCATTTGGCTTTCTTTATACTTGGAGCACTTACTACTGTCGCATTGTTCACGATTTTTTTGCGCCCCACTCTTATCGAAAAAGAAGTTTCTAACCAGTTGAGTATTAATTACCTACCTGTAAAGAGCTTTATGACCACGCATGATCTTAGCTACTCTGTTCAGTTTTGTTTTAGATATGAGATGGTAAAACGGTATGCCCAAAAGACAAAAGATATATTGAGTGATAGTGCTAAAGATTTAAAAGATGTCATTCCTAAAATGTCTAAAGATGATGCAATTGGTGTTTTGGAAAAATTCGATGGCTTAAATCACCAGAAATTAGAAGAGTCGTGCAATATAGTACTTAAGGTCAAGTAAGTGACTTTTTCGGCACAGAGCAGCCAAAAAACTCCGCGAGTGCAGACAGCTCCCTCCCCATCTAATATCTCTAATATTCTGATTTGTTTTCCAAAGTATGAGGCAGGATGCCGAATAAGGGATGCTGTTCAGGGACGAACTTTCATCCCGTCTTTGAAGACAAAACAAATTGGAATATTAGAAGAAGATATTGGCAAGGGGCGGCTCTTTTGCCTACTTTTCTAGCTGTTGAGAAAAGTATGGTCGGCTTTAGCCGAAACTAAAGCCACTGAAAGGAAATCATAATTATGCTCTTATTACTTTCACAGTTGCCTGTTGGAGGTTCCAGATGTCGCTTGAGGCTCCTCGGGAATGACGCTTTTTGTTCTGAATCTGTAGTGTTAACTATATGGACTACACGTTCCAAAACATAAGAATCTTATCCCTAAAACATTGATTGAAAAACATTGTTACTATTTGCTTTCTTTCCATTATTGCAGTTTAAAAAGCATCTAAATAGAATCTGCGCAGGATGTGAATAGTTCATTTTTCAAACTATTCACAAACAGAGTATTTTTCCATAATAACAACGAGAATGAGATGAAAAAAAATAGCATAAGGTTTGGTGCTGTAAGCATACTGTGCGCGAGCGCGGTGGCATTTGCTGCGTTTGCAGGGACAGTTTATGCAAAAGACAATGCAACTGAAAAGGTTGATGAGCAATACACTTGGGACCTTACCGATTTTTACAAAACCAAAGACGATTGGTCAAAAGAAGTTGAACGCTTGCGCGGCGAGATAGAAAGCTTAAATGCCTATAAAGGCAAGTTAGGAGACAATGCGCAAACCTTGTTAAAAGCACTTGATGCACAAACCGCTTTTTTCAAAGAACTGACTAGAGCTTATACCTATGCTTCTAATATCAGCAATACCAATTTAGGTGCCGCCGAAGGCCAGGAAATGGTTGGGGTGCTTCGTGCACTTTGGCAACAAGCTAGCGCGACTCGGAGTTTCATGTCGCCAGAAATTGTGGCGCTTGGCGAAGAAAAAATCGAAAAATTCATCAGACAAGAACAAGGTTTGGCTAAACATGCCTTGTCATTGCGCGATACGATCCGCCAGGGCAAACACGTATTGTCGCCAGAAACAGAAGCGGTTTTGTCGATGATGAGCTCTGCGCTGTCGGCATCACAGAATGTTCGCAGTATGCTGGCGAATGCTGAAATTGATTGGCCAACGATTACGCTTAGTGATGGTACTGAAGCTCATTTAACTAACGCCGGGTATTCAAAATATCGTGCAGCTGCTAATCGCGAAGATCGTTCAGCCGTTTTTGATGCATTCTGGGGCCGATATAAAGACTTTGAAAGTAGTTTTGGTGCGGCGTTAAATGGCGAAGTTCAAGCAAATGTCTCGACGGCTAAAGCTCGCAAATACGACAATACGCTTCAGTACTTCTTATCTGGTGACAATATTCCAGAAAATGTGTATCGCACTTTGGTGAAAGTGACAAACGACAGAATTGATGTATTGCACCGCTATTTCAAGTTACGTGGTCGCATGCTGGAAATCGATGACTTGGCATATCACGATATTTATCCAGATTTAGTGCAAACGGACCTGACTTTCCCAATTGATGAAACTCGCGATCTTATGCTGAAATCTATTCGCTTTATGGGAGAAGATTTTTCCAGCAAATTTGCCAAGGCTTCAAGTGCGCGTTGGATGCACGTTTATCCTCAGAAAGGCAAACGTTCAGGCGCATACATGTCTGGTTCAGCCTATGACGTACATCCACTTATCCTGTTAAATCACCAGGACGATTACAACAGCGCATCAACTTATGCACACGAGTGGGGTCATGCGTTACATAAAGTATTAACGAACGAGAACCAGCCTTATGAGTTGTCCAATTTTTCAATTTTCACGACTGAAATAGCGGCAATAGCAAAAGAGATCATCTTACAAGAATACTTGTTGATGAACGCTAAGACAGAAGATGAACGTTTGTTCTATTTAGGTTATGCCTTAGAGCAAATGCGTGGTACCTACTTCCGTCAGGTTATGTTCTCAGAATTTGAATTGGCCATTCACGAAGCGGTTGAACGTGGCGAAGCGATGACTGGGGCTCGAATGACCAAAATCTACGGCGAGATCTTGAAACGTTATCATGGCCATGATCAAGGTGTAATGAAGATTACAGAACGTGAAATGATCGAGTGGGCGTACATTCCACACTTCTACTATAACTTCTACGTGTATCAGTACGCGACATCAATAGCTGGCGCTTCTTACTTTGTTGATGAGATGAACAAAAAAGGTAAAAAAGCCGTTGGGACGTATCTTGATTTCTTAAAAGCGGGTGGCAACGACTACCCTGTTGAGATTTTAAAGAAAGCGGGACTTGATATGACAACAGAAGCGCCTTACAACGCGGTTATCGATCGTATGGTTAAAGTGATGGATCAGATTGAAGCTATTCTGGAAAAGAGAGGTAAATAATACCTACCTTGTTAATAGGCGCTGTTAAAAAGAGTATTTAGCGGCGCCTATTTCTAATTGGTTTTATCCTTCTTAATTCTGAGTTCTAAGAGTTAACCCTTAAATGTTAATGGCTTACAGCTCATCCTTTAACCACACGATTTCGCCCTTCTTCTTTAGCCTGATAAAGGGCCGTATCAGCGCGGGATAACATATCTTGAACTTCATCACCCACAGTGTTGATGGTAAAGCCAATACTAGCAGTGACATTACCGACTTCTGGGAAGGGTTCTTTTTCTATCATGGCACGAAGGTGCTCCAGATATTTGCTTGCTTCATCGGGTTCGAGTTCATTGATGACAAAAATAAACTCTTCACCGCCCCATCGTGCTAAATAAACCTGATCTCTAGCGTGTTTTCTCAATACTTGTGCCAGGGTCTGCAATACTTGGTCGCCAACTAAGTGACCAAAGTTATCGTTGATGGATTTGAATTTATCAATATCCAAAAGGGCGACCGTAAAGGGTTGGTTATGCAATTGAGCCTGTGCCAAAGCTCTGGGTAAATAACTGTCGGTGCGCGTTCTGTTATTAAGTTGGGTGAGTTTGTCGGTAATGGAAACCTGTTCAATCTGCCGATAACTGGCTTCAAGTTTGTCAGAAAGTTTGTTAAACCAATGAATCAGGTAACCGACTTCGTCCCTGCTATCATGTTGTAAACGCTGACTAAATTCAGTTTCTCCCAGAGCCAGCTGTTTCATGCGCGTGACAACTTCAAATATCTGCTTGCGGGTATTAAAAGCAATAAAAAGTGAAAATAGCAAAATAACGACGAGAGAAGAAATGCCGATCAGTCCGCCAGTCAATAAACTGGCGTTAAAGGATTTATGGGTATCATTAACTTGCTGTTGAACGTGTAACATGAACGCATCTTGCATAGTTGAAACGGCAGACATGGAAGCCGTCTGATACCTTTCTACTTGAGTGACAAGCTCCGGGGCATTAACAATGAATTCGGGATCTTCAATGCTGTTCAATGCCAGTTGCTCTGCTGCCAAATAGTATTTAGGGAAATTCTGTTGGAAATGGATAAAAGGCGGTTGCTCGGCAAACTCGGGATAAGTTTCTAATAGAGTTAAGTTCTGCTCGATGCGGGTTTTAATTTCAGAACTATAGTTCAACCAATCGGGCTCTCCGGCTAACACGGCATCTTTAAAAACGGTTTGCAACTCTTTGAAGAGCAGGTTGTTTTGGTTAACCAGAGACAGTATGGGAATGTAAGAACGGTGTATTGTTTCAATTTGCTGGCTGCTGTTTTGATGTTGTTGATAGCCAAACAATAAAAATGCCGTGAACAGGACAAGTCCGAGTGCTGGAACTAACAGCATTTTCTGAAAAATTGTCATACAATGACCCAATTACTCCCTATAAAAGTCAGCATAGCCTAAATGGTCAAAGTCGCATTGCAAGTTTTTTCAAAGAATTGCTGTTCATTTTTAAGTTTGATTTTACTCGGCGCTGGTTTTGCTGCAACGGCAGAACCTATGACGGAACGCATTGAATTTAATGGGTTTTATAGTTTAGATGCGACATTTAGTAATAATGACCAAAGCATTACTGGCAAACGGCCAGGCACTACCATTGCTAACGGTGATGAGATTAATCTAAAAAACTCTATTTTGGGTGCTAAGGTCTCTTACCTCACAACTGATACACTGACCGTTACGATTCAAGGTCAGACTTATGTGGATGCCGATGACGATGTCAATGTTGACATTAATTGGGCGTATGTCAGTTATGACTTGTCCAATGATAATTACTTGCGCGCTGGGCTATTTCAAATGCCTTTTTTACAAGGTACTGAATTAAGATCGGTCGGATACAGTCGGTTATGGGCGAGGCCAATCGTTCTGGATAACGGCGCGGGCGGTTTCAATGAATTTTCCGGTGTTGAGTACCAGCAAAGGTTCAATATGGATTATGGTTCCTGGCAATTTCAATTTGGTGCTGGGGTTGCGGAACATGATCTGGACGATGTGGATGGCAAAGCAATGGCTATCGTCACAGCCAGATTTCAGGCTGAGTCCTATTGGATCCACAGTGCTATTGCCCACATTGAATACGATATGACACCGATGGCGATGCCAGAGATGACAATAAGTGGTGATGTCAGTATGGTCAGTCTGGAATCTCAAGTGGTGGTCGATAATACGCAGCTAAATTTCGGACTTTCTATTGGTGACTCGCACGGTACTCCGTCTGATACGATGGCTTATCTTTCTTTGGCCTATCCACTGGGGGAATTCACACCGTATTTTTATTATGCCTGGCACAATCAAGAATTTAACGACAGGCTAGGACTGAATGACAGAACCCCGCCGCCACCGGGAATGGGTCCTTTACCTCCGCCACCAAAAAACGGTATGCCGCCAACAGGCAATCCACAAATGAGACCTCCTGTTCCAGATGGGGCCTTTGATCGTGATAATTATGCGCTGGGGCTGCGTTGGGACATCAAAGAAGGGCTGGCAGTCAAAGCCCATTACGAGATCATTGAGCAAGATAATAAAACGGGTGTCGCTGCGCCGACGAGTGCTAAAAGAAGTAATACGGTGAGTTTGTCATTAGAGGGGATCTTCTAATGATGAAACTATTCTTATTATTACTTTTCGTGTTTAGTCAGCAGGTATATGCAGGATTGGTTGTGGTCGTATCAAAAGACAGTACTGTTGATGTACTGCAGCAAGAGCAGGTTGAGAACATCTTTTTATCAAAAACCAATCGCTTTCCAAATGGCGATAAGGCCATCCCTATCGAAATTCGTGGCGATCAGAGTCGAATTGGCTTTTATCAAAAAATTGCCGACAAAACTCCAACCCAATTATCTGCCTATTGGACAACGCTCGTTTTTAGTGGCCGCGGAAAACCACCAAAAGGACTCAAAGATCTACCGAGCCTTATCACTCGTTTAGAGCAAACGAATGGCACCATCAGTTATCTTGACGAAAGTCAGATAACTCCTAATCTTAAAGTGATTTATCGCTTTCCTTGATGTTTATTGTAAGCAGCAAGTTCATGAAATAAAACAAAAATACTTTGTTATAAATTTGAAGTTACTTCTTTATCAATTTGTGATTTTGCTGTGATACTTTTGGGATAATTTCGATTCATGCTTGTTAGGTCGCAACTAACAAGAGAACAAAAAATGAAAAAGCTCCCATCTATTTTAACTCTAATGACCGCAGGATTTCTTAGCCAGGCAGCAGTAGGCGCAGAGTTGGACATTAAAGTTACTAACCTTACTCAAGGTATTCACTTTACTCCTTTCTTAATTGCTGCTCATGCTGACAGCGCGCACTTATATCAATCTGGCATGGCCGCTTCATCTGAGTTACAAATGATGGCAGAGGGCGGTGACATTTCTGGATTGTCAGGCATTTTGGATGGTTTGAGTGCCAATAAAGTGGAAAACCCAGCGGGCGGTTTATTGGCTCCGGGCATGAGCACAGAAACCATGTTAATGACAACTGACGGTAATACTGAATTATCTTTGGTATCCATGTTATTGCCAACCAATGATGGCTTTGTTGGATTAGATAGCTGGACCATTCCTTCCGAAGCGGGCACTTATACCATCTATCTGAATGGTTACGATGCTGGTACAGAAGCCAATGATGAAATCATCAATGGCGGTGGTGCTCCTGGCGCTGCGGGTATTCCTGTTGATCCAAGTGGCAAAAATGGTACTGGTGCTATGGGTGTAACGGATATGGAAATGACGGAAGTGGTTCATATACACCGTGGTGTTATTGGTGATACCGATGCCGCTGGTGGTTACAGTGACTTGGACAGCACAGTACATCGTTGGTTAAACCCTGTAGCAAAAGTTACTGTAACCGTAAAATAAGGAGTCGAGATGAAAAACTTTCAATCTAAGTTTTCCACTGTGGCCCTTTTAAGCATGTCCTTAATGCTTGGGGCTTGCAGTGATGATGATGACGACGACATGATGATGACGCCGGATCCTATGCCTACGCCGACTCCTATGCCAATGCCAGAAAATGTGAGTTATGACGTAACTGTTAAAAACCTGACATATGGTCAACCGCTCTCGCCAATTGCCGTGGTATTACACGACGAAGGCAAGTTGTGGATGGTTGGCGAAATGGCCTCGACTGAATTAGAGATGTTGGCAGAAGGTGGCGACAATTCAGGTATTTTAGGTTTGTCTGTGGTAAATGCCAGTGTGAGTGGCTCTGCGCCTTTAGGTCCAGGTGCATCACAAACTTTGACCGTGACCATTGAAGACAAAACCGACTCCATGTTGTCACTAGCGACTATGCTTGTGAATACAAATGACGCTTTTACCGGTCTCAATGCCGTAGACCTGTCTGGTCTGGCCGTGGGCGACAGTTGGTCAAGCTTTGCAGGGGTTTACGACTCAGGAACTGAGGGTAACAGCGAAATGGCCGGAACGATACCGGGACCAGCTGATGGCGGCACTGGCTTTGAAGCGGCACGCGACGATGTGGATTTCGTTTCTAAACATCCCGGAGTTGTGAGCAATGATGATGGCTTGATGACGTCTGTATTAACAGAGGCCCACAGGTTTGATAACCCAGCAGTACATATAACCATTACAAGAACGGAGTAAACAAGGTGACAGATTCAGTGCTCATTGTGGAAGATGACAATGATATAGCAGATTTAATCAGAGTAAATTTGCACGAGTTAGGAATTCACACTGAGCACGAGTCTGACGGTAAAAAAGCACTAGATAATGCATTGGCTAACCATTACAGCCTGTTGATACTGGATGTTATGTTGCCCAGCGTTTCCGGATTGGACATCTGCCGACAGGTTAGACAAAACAAGCCGGAACAAGCCATATTAATGTTAACCGCGAAAAATTCAGAAATGGACCGAGTACTTGGTCTTGAGCTTGGGGCTGATGATTATATGACTAAGCCCTTTAGCGTAAGAGAGTTACAGGCTAGAGTGCGCTCGCAACTCAGAAAAGTAAACTTGCTACAACAACGCATGCCAGCGGTAGAGCCGCAAGAGCAGGCATTAGTGGTGGGTAAACTCGTGATCAATCAACAGCAACACGTAGCCAAATTGTCGGGTTTTGAACTTGACCTGACAGCCACCGAATATGATTTATTAAAACACTTTGTTCAGCACCCCGATCAAGTTTTTAGTCGTGCCCAACTGTTAGAAGCAGTCTGGGGGTATCATCACAGTGGTTACGAACACACGGTTAATTCGCATATCAATCGGCTCAGAGCCAAACTCGAAAAAAATCCCGCTCAGGCACAGATCATACAAACGGTTTGGGGCGTAGGGTACAAACTAAACAGTCAGGGAGCCAACTAATGTCATTGTCTTTGTATCAACGTCTGGCGTTATCGCTTACGCTGGTTTTTGCGGCGATCATATATCTTGTTGTTTGGTGGAGTACGGCGTTACAACAAAGTACCCAATTGGAATCTGAACAGCGTTTGCATTTAGGGCTGGCCGGGCACTTAGTCTCGGACAACCCCTTATTGGCAGAAGGCGTTTACGATTATGATGGCCTGAAAAACCTGTTTCATACCTTAATGATGTTAGGTCCAAGTTTTGAATTTTATTACACAGATCCGAACGGCAAAATACTGACCTATTCGGCAGAACCAGGCAAAGTTAAACGAGAGTTTATAGATACTCAGCCAATTTTGAACATTCTTGAAAGTGGTGCAGAACTGCCTATTTTGGGCGATGATCCAAGAAACCTGAATAAACAAAAAATATTCTCGGCGGCACCTGTTTTAAAAGATGGCCAACTACAAGGTTATTTGTACATGATCATCGGCGGCGAAATTCACGACTCGGTTTTATCTCAGGTAAAGCAGAATCAAACTTTGCGTCAGGTATCTTTGGTCGTGATCTTATCCATTACGGTTTTATTATTGCTTTTACTTGGTTTATTTCGCGTGTTTACCATTCCACTTTGTAAAATTTCGAATGTGATCAAAGGCATTGAGCTCAATAAAATAGGTACAACTGAAATTGACTTTAACCTGCCGAATGCCAGCGACAATGAAATTCAGCTTGTGGCGACTACATTCGAAAAGATGTTCCAGCAAATTCAATCCCAGTTTGTGCAGCTGCAGAACATAGATGAACACCGACGTATATTATTGGCCGATTTATCTCATGATCTGCGTACACCCTTAGCAAACCTGCAAGGATACATTGAAACTTTAGCTATAAACGGTGAAAAGTTATCGCTGGAAGAGCGGCAGAAGTTCATCAATATTTCGATGCGTAATGCAAAAAACCTGAAACGACTGATAGATCAGATTTTTGAACTAGCGTACTTGGAAGGGGGGCATGTTACCCTGCATCAGGAGCCATTCCCGTTAGGTGAATTGTTGTATGATGTGGCAGCCAAATTTGAATTAAAAGCGGGTGAAAAGAGCATTAAGTTATGCATTGAGCCGGCGCAGTTTGAATATCAGGTGTTTGCGGACATCGGAAAGTTAGAACGTATTCTCACTAACCTTATTGAAAATGCCATCCGGCATACCCCAGAAGGTGGCAACATAACATTGGCAGTTTCTGAAGACTCACAGCAGTTAACTAAGCTTAGAATCGACGTCAAAGATACAGGAACGGGCATCAGTAAACACGAAATTGCACATATATTTGATGCCAGATATCGAGCAAGTAACGCGCAAGAAGACAAAAATACCCATGTCGGACTTGGCTTAGCAATCAGCAAAAAGCTGGTGGAGTTGTTTGACTCTAATCTTGAAGTAAGCAGCGAGCTCGGCAAGGGGACTTGTTTTAGCTTCGAACTCGCTTTGGCAAAAAATTAATTATCTTAGGGACGTTATAACTTAACTAAAAAAGAGAGAGAAATGTTTTCAACTTTCTCGCTGGCAATTTCTGTTGTTTCAAATTCCAGTACTAAGGCGTTTGATTTATTAAAGGCATAGCCATAACCAATGCCGTAAATAGGACTAACGTCTGTGTCGGAGTCTTTGCTTATTGACGTGTTACCACTTGGACCTGAAATAACCTCAGAGTCGTTGTCCCATAACATGACGCCAGCATGCGCACGAATGAACTGGCTGTTAGTAATAGGAAAAGTTGCAAAAGCTTTAAAATCCAATCCAAAGGTGCTGAACTCACCGCTATGCACTTTAGTTGTGCCATTCTTCAGTGTGAAGTCGGGTTTTGACATAAAACTTGCGCCAGCTTCAAAAGCCAGATATTCACCAAAGTGCTGACCATAAAAGAAACGCGTGCCGAAGCCGCTGGTGCTGTCCGATAACGTCATTGGTGCATAACCATTTTCCGCAACGTCTGGTGCAAAGTTTAGTTCGGTAAAGTCACTATAAACAGTGCCTAAACCAACGTAACTAAAAGAGTTTCCAATGCCCGCAAAAGCACACGTGGGCAATATGGCGGCAATTAACGTAAGAGTAATTAAAGGTTTTTCCACTTTTCGTCCTAAAAAATTCTGGATAGCAGAGCTGGATACAGTTTCGAGGCGCTACTATAAACGTTTTGGACCTGAACTTTCAAAAAAAGTTTCTTAATTTACCTAATTTTGCAATTTCAAAGAATTCAAAAACTTAGATCAAAAATGGGGCAAAGTCTGATTTATTTTTGGGCATATTACTAAGTCCTTATTCAGATTTTTATACTATCCCAGGTTAACCACTTGAAATGATTGAGAAATATTTTTATGGCATTTGACCTGCTATTTAAGAAGGAACCTAAACAACTTAAACTTCACTAATTCCCGATAATGGAGAACTCAAGGTTTGTACGATTTTTGTGCGAGTTTTGATAACTGAATTATGCTTACAGCGAGAGGGATTGGAACAAAACAGAGAGTAATGATGAATACAAAACAGACAGCACTTATAACAGCCACGTTTGTAGTAACCGCTTTACCGACTTATGCTGCCATGGATACAGCAATGGGAACAATTAACGCCGACTTCAGGATGAGATATGAAGCGGTAGATCAGGACAATGCCGCGAAAGACGCTTCGGCATTAACCGTTCGCAGTAAAATCAACTTAAAAACGCCTTCAAATAACGGTTTTTACGGATTCTTAGAATTGGAGAATACGACAGCTTTTGTTGACGATTTTAATGATACATTGGGTAATAATACGGAATATTCGGTAGTGGCAGATCCGGATTCTACAGAATTGGATCAAGGTTATCTGGGTTATACAAACGACAAGCTTAACGTAAAAGTCGGTAGACAAGTGATCACTATGGATAATCACCGGTTTGTCGGTCATGTCGGATGGCGACAGGATAAACAAACGTTCGATGCGATTACCGCAAGTTATGCTGCATCTAAGCATTGGAAAGTAAGTTATGGCTATATAAACAAGCGTAATCGTATTTTTTCCGACGAAAAAGATGTAGATGCCAAAGATCACTTATTTAATGCACAATTGACTACCTCAGTGGGTAAATTCACTGGTTATGGTTATTTACTGGAAGTGGATAACGGCACCGATAATGGACTTGATACCTTTGGTGTTAGGTATCAAGGTAAAGCTGAAAACTTAAGTTATACCGCAGAGTTCGCGAGTCAAACGGCGGAAACGGCGGGTGTTGAATTCGATACGAGTTATTTTTTAGCTGAGGTGAGTGCAAAATTGTCGGGCTTCGTCGTAAAAGCAGGTTATGAATCGCTCGGCTCTGATGGTGGAAAGGCTGGTTTTGCCACACCATTGGCGACGTTGCACAAATTTAATGGTTGGGCGGATCAGTTTCTGGCTACGCCATCGGTAGGCCTGAACGATTTATATGTGGGAGTTTCTGGAAAAGGACAGTATGGGAAATGGGCTGCAACTTTTCATTCATACAGCGCTGATGAATCAAGTGCCACAGTGGATGACTTAGGCTCTGAAATTAACTTGGTTTATACCAGTAAAATCGCACAAAAGTACCCAGTTGGTATAAAGTATGCCGCCTACTCGGCGGGTGATATGGCCGCCGGAAAGGTCGATGCGAACAAGCTCTGGGTTTGGATTGGCGCTTCTTTTTAAGGCCTGAGTTTCACATTTTTGCAAGGGGAATGATCGGTATCGATTATTCCCTTTTTTTAATTTTCACTTCTGTCGATTGACAACAATTGGCTTTATACCTTTGCTGTGCTGAAAGAACACAAAGCCGAACCTATTCAAATGCCTCTTATTTCGAAATTGTTTGCTCCGACATTGTGCGAACGTGAATCAAACTTGTGCAGTTGTCTGAATAAATACTCTAAATACAAGAGGGTTGTAATGTTAAGTTGTTGATATTAAATGATTTAAATTGTTTGGCACCAAAGGTGCAATACCAAGAGTAGAGTTATCACAACTTTACAAGCACAACTTAACAGTGACAGCTAACGCGCCAACGGTGGCCGTTAGTTTAAGGCGACGAAGCCACCCATTTAGCCCAATACAATTGGACTAAATGGGTGGCTTTTTTGTTTTTAACGTTTGGTTTAAAGGAAAACACAATGGCTACAACTGAAACTGCTTCAAAATTTAACCTTCTGAGTTTTCAAGGGAAAATGAAAATTCTACACCTTAGCTGGATGGCTTTTTTCATTACCTTTGTGGTGTGGTTCAACTTCGCCCCGCTTTTACAGGCGGTGAAAGAATCACTGGGCCTAACTTCGGCAGAAATTAAAACCCTGCTGATCTTAAACGTCGCATTTACTATTCCGGCACGAGTGATCGTTGGAATGTTAACGGATAAGTACGGGCCAAGGCTGGTGTATTCCGGTTTGTTGGCAATCTGCTCCATACCATGTTTCGCGTTTGCGTTAGCAGATTCCTTTACTCAAGCCGCGATTGCCCGTTTTGCACTAGGTTTGATCGGTGCTGGATTCGTCGTTGGGATTCGATTGGTCTCAGAGTGGTTTCCTCATAATGAGCTAGGGACGGCAGAAGGTGTATATGGAGGTTGGGGCAATTTCGGTTCAGCCGCTGCGGCATTCACGTTACCAACCCTGGCCGTCATGTTCGGTGGTGAAAATGGCTGGCGTTATGCTATGGCCATTACCGGTGTCATTAGTCTTTTGTTTTCATTTGTCTTTTTCAAAAATGTCAGTGATACGCCAAAAGGCGCTACCTATTATCGCCCTAAAAACATTGGCGCAATGGAAGTCACATCAAAAGGAGACTTCTTTTTACTACTTGTTATGAAACTGCCCATGTACGGCGCATTAGCGTTATTAGCTTGGAAACTATCACCGGCTGGAGTGAGTCTGTTATCGGAAAATGCAGCGATCATTACCTATGTCTTATTAGGTGCGCTGTATCTGTATGACATTTCAAAAGTCTGGAAAGTGAATAAACATGTTTTTGAGCAAGAAGTACCGGAGATCCATCGTTATAAATTCAAGCAAGTTGCCGTGTTGAATATCCTATATTTTGCCACGTTCGGCTCTGAGTTGGCGGTGGTATCTATGTTACCTCTGTTCTTTTCTGAAACTTTTGAGCTAACCCCTGTTATCGCAGGCATGGTGGCGTCGGCATACGCTTTCATGAACTTGATGTCTCGTCCAGGCGGTGGTTGGTTGTCGGATAGATTCGGTCGCAAGCCCGTGTTGCTTATCCTTACCGCTGGTCTGGCGTTGGGTTACGCACTAATGGGCATGGTTGACAGTTCATGGCCAGTTTGGTTAGCGGTTGTTGCTGCTATGGCATGTTCTTTCTTCGTACAGTCAGGTGAAGGTGCTGTATTTGCAGCGGTTCCTTTGATTAAACGACGCATGACCGGTCAGATTGCTGGAATGACGGGGGCCTACGGCAATGTTGGCGCAGTGGTGTACTTAACCATATTGTCTTTGGTGCCGTATAGTACTTTCTTCTTCGTCATTGCCGGTACGGCGGTTGTGGGGTTTGTCACTTTGTTATTGATGGAAGAGCCAGAAGGGCATATCGCCGAAGTGCAGGAAGATGGGTCGGTTGAGCTTATCTCAGTCAGCTAAATATAGAAACACTATGGGCCAAAAGTTATTCGGCTCATAGTGTTTTCAGCATGGAGTAATTTATGCCTGAAATTAGCAGCAAACATTCGAAACACGCCGAAAAAACAGCTCACCTTGACGTGGGTTTTGGCGGTTATTCAGATAAAGGAAAAAAATTAGAGAATCAGGACGCATTCGCTGCGCAACAGCCGAATAAAGCAATGCGAGAAACTAAAGGCTGTGTCGTCTGTATTGCCGATGGCGTGAGTTGCAGTGATAACGCGAAAGAAGCCAGCCAATTGAGCGTTACAACTTTTATCAACGACTATTACAGTACGCCGGATGCCTGGAGCGTAAAAGATAGCGTGGCACGCGTATTATCTTCTTTGAATACCTGGTTGTATCAACATGGACAAAACGCCAGTTATAAACAAAACCGTTTGGTGACGACTTTCAGCGGTATTGTATTTAAGTCGACTACCGCGTATTTGTACCATATTGGCGACAGCAGAATTTACCATTTGCGTGATGGCCAGTTACGGTCTTTAACGAAAGATCACGTGCAGTTTACTTCTAAAGAAGACAGTTTTCTTATCCGTGCATTGGGCATGGATACGCATTTGGAGGTGGACTTCAGCAAAGTTGAGTTGCAGTTAGGTGATAGATTTTTGCTGACAACCGATGGCGTTCACGAGACTTTTTCTTTGGAGCAATTACAACAAATGTTGACTCGCGTCGATTTAGGCCTGGAACAGTTAGCCAAAGAGATATGCCAGAAAGCCGAACACGCTGGTAGCGAGGACAACCTGAGTTGTTTTATTGCTGAAGTGAAATCACTGCCGCAAATGGACATAAATGAAGTATCCAGGCAGTTAACGGCCTTACAGCTACCACCCATTCTTAAAAGTGGTCAAAAGCTGGATGATTTCAGGATCACTAAGGTTCTGCATTCCGGCACACGCAGTCACGTGTATTTAGCAAAACATGAACCAACAAATGATAATTACGTCTTAAAAGCGCCAGCACAAAACTACAGTGATGACCTGACCTACCTTGAAGGCTTTATGCGTGAACAGTGGGTGGGAAGTCGGATAAACAATAAAGGCGTTATGAAAATTTGGCCCAGAACTGAATTTCAGCAAAATAGTCCTTTTTTATATCACGTGTGTGAAGCTATTTCTGGCATCACATTGCGGCAGTGGATGTACGACAACCCTTCTCCTAGTTTAAATCAGGTGCGTACGGTTGTTTCGGAAATCATCAGCGCGATTCGAGTTTTGCAACGTAACAGTATGGTGCATCGAGATCTGAAACCTGAAAATATCATGATCACCGAAACGGGTAAGGTGAAACTCATCGACTTTGGCACCGTGCAAGTGGCTGGATTGGAAGAGATTAAATCTGTGATTAAGGAAGATCGGTTGGCAGGCGCAGTGGGGTATATCGCCCCGGAATATTTGCTTGGCCAGAAAGGGGTACATAGATCCGACATCTTTTCGCTGGGGGTGATGGTTTATGAAATGATAAGCGGTGAGCTGCCCTTTAAAACTCCACTCATTTTACGCTCTCAAGTTCAGAGTCTGGATCATTGGAAATATCAGTCCATTACTAATACTCACAAACAAATTCCATTGTGGTTGGATCAAGCTTTGAAAAAGGCCACTGAGCCCAATGTCAGCCAAAGATACGTCGCCATGTCTGAGTTCTTAATGGATCTGAAAACACCAAACACCGCACTATTACAAAAAATAGACGCAGCGCCGCTCATCGAACGAAACCCTATTGGTTTTTGGAAATTGTTGAGCCTAGTGCTGTTTATGGGTCTTATTCTGCAAACAATCTGGATTCATGGATGAGGTTATTGACCATAAGGTTGCGATACAAGTTGCTCAGTCAGTTGGGATCGCACAGGTTTAAGTTGACGGGAGTAGGCCAATAATGAATTAAACCCGACATCCAGTCGTGCTTGAACGTTTGATATTCTGTCTTTTTGGTTCGGCGTCCAGGGGGAAGATAAAAACTGTTCTATGTTTTGCACTATCGCGTGATTGGGTAACCAACAAAGATGACTATTTTTCCCTGCGTAAGCGCGCAACAAGGTTATCGGATTGGCACCGCCTCCAGATGCAGAAATGCCCACGGCTAGTGCGGGCTTATGTGCCAGAGGAAAACCACTGGCTGAGCCGAATGCCGTCATCAAAAATAAATTTGTTAGTGCCGGAGGTAACATGCCGCCCCATTCCGGCGTCACGATGACGACCGCATCGGCGTCGTATAACCGACTTAAAATATGATCTTTGCTCTTATACAATGACTCGTATTGGTCCGATTCTGGACCATAATGACTCAGAAGCTCAGGGTATCGAGCGAGCTCCATGGTATCAATTTGTACACCGGATGATGCATTAGCCCACTGCTTTTCAAGGTGTTTGGTTAGTCGCCAACTATTCGAAGGAACTTGCTGGCTGCCACTAATGATTAATACTTTCAATTCACTCTTCTTAGTTCATTGTTTTTGCTAGCTGTTGAGCGGTATCTTGAACGGTCAGATGTTTTAAAGACACCGATTCCGTATCCGCCCAAGTGGAAGAGCTGCTGCGCTGTATTTCTTCTTGTACAACAACCAAACGATCCCCGTGGGTTTCATATGAAGAAGTCAGAGTTTGCTCCATTTCAACAGAGAAAAATAAAAATGCTGAGCCGCTGCCAGCAAATGATAAAATAGACTGTTTGGGATAACCTTCATTATCGATAAGTAGCGTATATTTTCCTTCGAAGTCATCTACATATCCGCGCACTTCCGCGTCATCTACAATGCTTTCCAGCGGAAGATCAAAAATCAGTCGACGGGCTTCTTTTCCTTGAATATCCGCAGGAAGCTCTTCAATAAACTTCGCTTTTTCAATGAAACGTGCAAGAGAAGGGGCGGCAGATAACATGCGGTTCAGATCTGTGGTTTCCAAACGGTTCATGGCGTTTAGCGTTGGCGTATCTGCTTCTTCGTCTTGGTCGGTTAACAGTTGCTCTTGTTCAATTTTATTGAGCACATCGCTGGCATAGGTAATTTGCAAACCATCGGAACTATTGCTCAGGCTTACGTTTATGTAGCCTGTTGTGGTTTTTAAATCTTCATCTTTGTCGCGGTTCTGATTGTGTGAAGACTCAAGACTCGCATGAATGGGTGTCGCGCCTTTTAATTTGGCCAAAGATTGTTTCAAGTCCTGTAAGCCATCAGCATTAACTTGTGCTGCGAACAACAAACTTGTGAAAACTCCTGTTGATATTAATCTTGAAACGACATTATCCATTCTAAAGTTCCTGTTAACTGTTTCTGGAGGTTAGAGAATCGACAAATTCGCTTAGCAAGTCAATTTGATATTCGTAAACAAATGTTAAATTTGTATCGAAAACTAACTCGGATAAATATTGACGGGCAAGCTATAAAGGTTTTATAAAATTCTGGACTACAATGAAGTTTACAGTTGCTAGGGTGGGATAACCTTGGCGAAATGGAGAAGACGTTGCCCGATATGCAAATAACTGAACGCCAAATCATTAAACAAGTCAATAAGATAGTGGCGTGCTTAACAAAGTGTAAAAATACTCGAGAGTTGTTAGAAGACATTCATTCAATAATCGCTGAAATGATCTACGCGGAGAATTTTTATGTTGTGTTAATGAGTGAACAGGGAGATCTGCACTTTCCATATTTTGTTGACTCGGTCGATACATTTTCAGAACAAGCATTAAATAATCTGTCACTGGATGACATACACTCTTCGTTAACGTTTTTTGCTTTAACTAGTAATATGGAATGCAATTTTACTAAGGGTGACATTGAGCAAATGCAGGAGCAACAATTGGTTAATGTAGTTGGTTCGTTACCTGAGCAATGGATGAGCTTTCCATTAATTTGCGATGAAGATTATTTAGGTGCGTTTGTAATCCAGTCCTATCGACGCAATGATGAATACGATCAGGATGCCATCGAAATTTTAAAAGCCATTAGCCATGTAGTATCAAGTGCGATGGTAGCTTTCCGTAACCAAGAAGAATTGTATTACGCCAATACTTCTCTCAAGTCTTATCAATCCAAGTTAGAAGCTTTGATCGAAATTCGAACTCAAACCATTGAAAGTAAAAAGCAAAAACTTGAAACAGAAGTACAACAACGTATACAACTGCAAGAGGAGCTGGAAACCAAGGTTTCTGAATTGCAACAGCAAATCGACAAGAACGTCGCTTTGCAAAAGCAGCTCGAACATCAGGCGACACATGATCAGTTAACCGGATTGGCAAATCGGCGAGAACTGAATATCGTGTTAAAACGGTTATCTGCAAAAATGGTCCGTTGTGCTTACGGCTGTTATTTATTGTTCATTGATCTCGATGGATTCAAACACGTTAACGACACTTATAGCCATGATGCAGGTGATTTAGTTCTGATTGAAGTAAGTAAGCGACTAAAAAAAATGGTACGTGGTTATGATCTGATAGCGCGTATTGGCGGCGATGAATTTGTTGTCTTGTTGGAAAGCTTGAATGATGATGACGTAGTTACGGAAATTGCCGGTCGCATCATAGCAGAACTCGGCAAGCCCATCGATATTGGAGAGTCCTCTGCACAAGCCCATATTGGTGCGAGCATAGGTATAGCTTATTGTTGCACACAGAATGGAGCAGACGAACTCATACACAATGCGGATAAAGCCATGTATCACGCGAAAAACGCAGGTAAAGGGCAATTGGCCTGGTTTACAGAGCAAATGCTTTGATTGTTTATCGCCTGCAAAAGGGCTACAAGGGTTTGATCATGTTTACCAGCTCAGGTTTGAATCCCAAGTTTTGATAAAATGTTACCTAGTCGCGAGTTAAACCTTGTTTGAATTTAGGAATGCCGCCAAGATCTGAACTCCAATTCAGCTCCGATTCACAATATATGTTCACGTCGGGTTTAGGCATATTTTCTTCCGTCAAGGTACCGAGGTAGACCATTGTTAATTCCGCGTATTTTGGATTTCGATTAAAAATAGGTGTCCCACATTGTTCGCAAAAGTACTTTTTTGATTGCTCTGTGATGGAAAAACTCTTTGTTTTGCCGCTGGTTATTTGAAATTCATCGGTGAGTACAACGGCATAACTGGAAAAGGCAGAGCCATTCATACTTCGACAAAGATTACAGTGACAATTAACGACTTTTTTAATATCACCGCTAATGTCGTACTTGACGGCTTTGCACAGGCAGTTTCCTTGGTGTGATGGCATGTTTCCTCCTGGGTTTATTACCAATAATACCAATTCGGGTAAGTAATTGGTCATTCAGCGAGAGTTAAAAGCTTTTCAGGCAAGGCATTGATTGTAGAGAATGGTCATTCCCTTTTCAAAATCAATAACGCAGCATGAGAAGCTTTTAAACTCGCCCTTTGGGAGCTATCCAGAAGCGTGATAATTGCGCAAAACTTGTTTGATGTAGAACGACTATACCTGCACAAGTTTCGCTTATTCTCCCACTTCTGGCGTAGCTCTGAACTGACTAATTACTTACCCGAAATGGTATAAATTAGCTGGGAGAATTGGGAAGTTCGTAATTGAACTGGTAAAAATGATGGCCATTTTCGATCGTGATCTCCATAAAACCCGTAATGCCTTCCAGTTCATTGCTGCCTGAGTCCGGCAAGACTTCTAATACTAACGATTGCTCTCCTTTTGCCATTATGCCGTAATGCTGCAGAGCAAAAGCGCCAATTTTTCCATTTAAGTTGCCGGATACAATTTCAATCGCGACGTAACCTGCGGAACCTTGAGTTTGCGAATGTGCACTTAACATTTCTCCCTGGCTTTTTGCGCTGAGAGCACCGTGAAACGTCTTATCAATGGACATGCGCCCCAGTTTTACACCATGGTCTGATTTACCGTGACTATTTATTGGCTTCAGTTCGACATCAAACTTTCCAGATGCTTCCATTTTTGTTCCTTGTTATTTTTTAGCCGATAACATATTCGCTAAATGCATTTGATTCAACTTTTTGATGTTTTCGACATATTGGTTCTGCGCCAAGTAACAAAAAATAACAAAGCCATCAGCAGGGCATACAGGTTCAACCGATATTCCACCGCATTTATTTCTGTCGCCAGCATGATTGCGACATTACCAGGAACACCTAAGTTAATATTTGGTGAGTAGATGGAGATAGTCTGCAACAGGCTTAGAATAACAGCGAGTCCCCAAACTACCTGACGACGTTGGCGCATGAACAATACTAAACTGAAATGAAACACCCAAAATAAGATTTGAACTAATACGCTCCTCAAATCGGTTCCGTGTATGAAGGTGAATATGGAAAGCAATGTGAAAACAACAAAGTTTAGGTAGATAAAAACCCGTGAAGTCTTGATTAAGGTTTCTGAATTCAATGTAAATCTTAGCGGAAATTTTCTAATGCGCCGATAATATAGGGTCGCTCGTTTTTGTCCAACATTGAATGAGGGACTTTCAATATTAACTTAAAAGATGATTTTCTATTTTGCGTGTTGAGTTGAAATTTGTTGTAGCGACTTTTTCACTCGTTCAACCACCTCAGGTTTTGTGTGCAAACTGAAGGCCGCACATTTCTGGCTATCTTCAGGAAACAAAGTCAAAACATCTTTCATTTGACTAAAGTCATATCCGGCTTTTGCAGTACGAACTCTAAGAGCGGCTTCTTCCTGCATGAGTAAATCAACCCGGCCATTAAACAGCAGGCGAACATTTGCTTCTTCACTGGATGCTACGTTGAGATGCCTTTTGAGCTCAAATCCGTTGTTCAGTAAAAATTCATAGGAAACGTCGTCTTTTACCACGGCCAGATGGTACTTTTTTAGATCGTCGAGGCTGGAAATCTCAATGTCGGTTCGTGAAGCGAGTTTATATACATTCAGGCCTTTTGTTTCAATTAGCGGGCATACCCATTGAAATTGACTTTCTCTTTCTGCACTGCGGTAAATGGTATAAATCAAGACGTTAGGGCGAGCTTTAGCCAGATAGTAAGCTTTACTCCAGGCCAACATTTGGATTTCATAGCTGATGCCTGCGTGATCCAACACTTGTTTCAGTTTTCGAGTGGCGCTGCCAATGATCTTGCCATTTTTATCTGTGTAATTATAAGGAGGCCATTGCTCAGTGACGACAAGGATCTGTTCTTGTGCCATCACTGGCGTAAGTCCAAATACGAGCAATAATGTTAACGCCGCCTTCTTTGTAAACATGTCTCGTTTTCATCAGATTGTTTTTTCCAATTATAGTTGCTTGCTAAGTTTTGGGCGATTCAGGGAGGAAATTGGTCGATTCAGGTTAAAATTTGCTGACAGGGCCGTAAGTAATCGTTAGCTTGCATGTTCTTCAGATAAAAAAGCGACGATATGAATCTAGGATTAAGTAAAAAAGAGTTAACTCTGGCCCTCGTGTTTTCGGCAGGATTGTATCTTATTCCTGCGGTTCAGGATTGGTTTGCTAGGGGCTTTGTCACAGATTACCGAGAGCTGTTGGGATTTGGCTTTTGGATGATAGGCTTTTATTGGGGGCCAATGCTGGTGCTTCTGTGGCTGAAATCAAACCTTGATACCTTTCAAGAACACAGCGTTTGGCGAGACTTTGGTTGTTACTTCCTTTTCATGTTTGTCGGCATTAGTCTGATTTCCATTGGACTCGGTGGTCTGTTTCCTGGGCATACAATTTCGCTGTTTAATCGCTTTTTTTCGGCGTTAATGTGGGGCGGCTTCTTTTATGGTTTTTATCGATTTTGGCTGACTTACAGGTCGTATCAACAAGAAGTGTTATTGCGCAAACAGGCGCAATTGCAAGCGATCAAAGGGCAACTTAATCCTCACTTTCTATTTAACAGCCTTAATACGATCTCCTCTTTTATCTATTCAAAGCCAGACTCGGCTGATGAAACTCTGCAAAACTTGGCCGATGTGCTCAGGTATTCGTTAGATACAAATGACACAGAGCTGGTTTGTCTGCAAGACGAAATTGAAATACTGCGCAGCTATTTGGCGATTGAGCAAGCCAGATTCGGCACAAATTTAACCGTAGATTTTAATATTGCACAGACCTGTCAGTTCGCAAAAGTCCCGCCGCTCATATTGCAACCAATAGTTGAAAACAGCATTCAACACGGAATCACTCGACCTTTGCACTTAAAACTGAGTGTGACCCAGATATCCGATTGTCTGGTCATTACATTGGTTGATAATGGTGTCGGCTTTACACCTCAAATTCTAAATGGCTCCAAAAAATATGGGACAGGGTTGTCGATAATGCGAAAACGTATTGAGCATTTGCCAAAGGGTCAGTTCCACTTGTCCAATCTAGAATCAGCGTCTGGGGCCTGTTGTGAAATCCGGTTTAAAGTTGATGACGGCGGCGTAGCGGGTGAAACATCGAATAGTCTGGGAGATAACCAAGTATGAGAATTGTTATCGCAGACGACGAGCAACCTGCACGCGACAAACTGAAACGTCAGTTGCAGCAATGCCCTGATATTGAGTTGGTAGCTGAGGCTGAAAACGGTCAACAAGCTGTGGAGCTGATCAACAAATTGCAGCCTGACGTCGCCTTACTTGATATCAATATGCCACTCATTAACGGCATGGAGATAAAGGCAAAACTTGAGCAGAATTGCCATATTATTTTCACTACGGCTTACGATAAATTTGCGGTTCAGGCATTCGAACAGGCCGCGGTTGATTATTTGTTGAAACCCTTCTCACTTGCGCGATTGCAAAAAGCCTTGTCTCGTGTTGAGGACAAGCTGGGTGAAGAAAAATCAAGAGACCTTGAAACCGCAGATTTAACCATAAATTCTAAAATCTCTGGCCGTACACGTTTGATTCAGCTTGAGAACATTCGTGTCATTAAAGCAGAGTTAACTGGAACGGTGGCTTATGCCACGTTAGAAAAAAGCGACGTCGACGTCATTAACGCACCGGTTAATCAGTCGTTGGATGAGCTGATGTCGTTTTTACCTCAACATTTTCTACGTATACATAGAAAGACCATTATCAATACAAAACACATAGTTGAAGTACGGAAATGGCAAAACAGCAACTTACTCATTCTTTTAAAAAATACCTCAACGCCGGTGACGACCAGCAGAAGCGGAACACGAAAGTTAAAAGAGTTTCTGAATTTATAAATATAGGACGTAATCTTATGAAGTATTTAACAAACATAGTCATATTTATGTTTGTGCTCAGCCTAGTGTCTGGCTGCGCCTCGGAAGAAAACAAACAACCGTTGAACTCGGACGCCACCATATATATTAATGCTAACCTGGTGGACGTGGAACAACGGAAAATCACAACATCAAACATTGAAGTACAAAACGGTAAGATAGCGGGCATTTCTACCGGAGCGGTTTTAAGCTCAGACGCTAAGGTGGTTGACCTAGAAGGACAGTATGTTTTACCAGGCTTGATCGATATGCACGTTCATTCCTGGGGAAACAGTAGCATTCAGGATAACTATCATTGGATTGGGCCGCGGGGTACGTTAAAAGCGGGTTTGTATGCCGGAGTGTATGGTGTATTGGATCTATTCAGCGATGAAGACGATATTTTTGCTTATCGCAATGGACAAACCAATCAAAGTGTAGAAGCAAGGTTATTTGCTGCGGGCCCCTGTATCACAGCAACAAACGGTCATTGTGCAGAATACGGTACGGATACCAGAATCATAGACTCCCCTGCAGAAGCGGTGGAGCAGGTGACAGAATTGGTAGCAAAAAGGCCAAACGTCATCAAGGTGGTGTATGACCACGAAGATTATGGCAAGGAAATGATGCCTACGGTTGATCTTGAAACATTAAAGGCACTGATAAAAACCGCTAAACAATACAGGATAAAAACCATGGTTCATATTGGTAACTGGCAAGATGTAAGAGATGCGTCGGAAGCTGGTGCGGAAATGCTGACACATACACCAATGTCGGAAATGCCTGCAGATATTCCTGAAGTATTAAAAGCCAATGGCACCGTAATCGTTCCGACATTAATGGTACAAACCGCCTTGCATGAGCTGGCACAAGGTAAGATATCGTTTGAGCATGAAATGTTAAAAGCGGTTACGACGCCGGAGCTACTGCAAGACTTCAAGGTCGATATCAATGCCGAACAATTTGCCCGCTTCCGTGCCTTTGTTGATCATTTTAAAACCGCACCCAAAATGATGGACGAGGCGGTGCGCCGCCTTGCCGCTGCTGGAGTGCCAGTTTTGGTGGGCACTGATGCAGGTAACCCATTGGCATTTCATGGTTATGGTATGCATATTGAGATGCAGCAATTGGCAGAAGCGGGTTTGCCAAACTGGGAGATTTTGCATGGTGCCACTATCGGTGCGGCTAATCAATTAGGCGTTGATTGGGGCGTAAAAACCGGCAACTTGGCGGATTTCATTGTACTAGAGCAATCTCCTGTAACAGACATTCGCAATACCCTATCAATTACAAAGCTGGTTAAAAGTGGTCAGGAGGTTGATCGTAACAAACTTCAACAATCCATTAATCCGGACTTCTTCGAGAAGACCATGATGTACCTGACAGGCTGGTAATGTCTGAGGTTATAGAAGGAACTCCTGCGACTTACCTATTCTATGTGACTTCTTAAGCTTGACAGCTTTTGAAGTCGCATCACTGATTTTAGAATTGGTTTTGTTGTTTAACACTTTTACACCAAATAACACTAATACCAGTGCCAAAAAGAAACTGCCTATTTGTGCCCAGGTAATAGAATTCAGGTTCAAAGGGGCGAACTGAGTGATTAAATTCAGTATGCCTCCAGCCGGAATACCTCGGGTTAAATCCGCAATGATACTGATGGCGATCACAAGAAGAATGAGTCCAATTACTTTGGCGAAATACTTGTCCATGTCGAAATTCCTATTTCGATGTCGATAGACTTAGTGTGGATCAAGCAGAAGTAAAAAACAGTGGCGGAATGTTACGAAAGGTTTCCGCCATAAAAAGTGAATATGATAAAGGCGCTTTTTCTCAATAGTTTATGCCTCCCGTGCTGGAAGGCATTGTTACATTTTGTATTTAACTAAAAAGAATCGAAAAAGGCTGTTTATCTCTGTCTTGCCAGATGGACTTTGCCTGGTTGAGGCTTTGATTGACGTCCATATCACCAATCAGAGCCAGGTAGTTTGCGAGTGTACCGACCACAGCGGCTTCGCCATAGGAAGAGTCAGATTGGCCTGTCCAGAGCTGTTCCAGTTCTTCGATGTTGAGCTCTCTGGGTTTTATTTGCCAGTTTTCTAACAATGCTGGGTAAGACAGCTGGTGTATCTCGGAGTGGCGCAACTGATAATGTTCGAATGGACGTTCCGGGTTAACTTCAACTTCTCCGCCTTCGCCTCTGATACAGGACACTTTGTTATCACCCATGAGGCGAGCGGTTTCAACGTGTCTTTGATCAAAGTGTTTATGAAACACACCGTGAAAGCTGTGCTCTGCCTGACTGGGATTTAACATTCTGGCTAATGTGTTGGCGGGACTGCGTAATGCAAACAAACTGCGCATCTGAATTAGCTTTTCAAGTTGCGGATTGCATATCGGCAAGTCGCAATAAACAAAACCATACTTTGATAATTGATGTTTTGCCGATTCTTCATCGCTCGCGATGGGTAAACCAAGTTGTTGGAATACTTGTGGCAGATATAAGCGGTTACTGTCTGGCTCTTTGGTCCCGTGCAAAAACACGGCTTTGCCTTGTTGCGCCAGGCAAATGACAGATAAAACAAACCAGGGCAAATGCCGTCGCTTGCCAGCATAACAGCCCAAATCCAGATCCGGCTGTAATTGAGTTAAGGCGGGGGAATTAAAGTTACGGCTAGCCTGCACAAATCCAGCTAACTCCTCGGCTGACTCCTCTCGCACCCGTAATAACATTAAAAAGGCGCCAATTTGCTCAGGCTCGGCTTGGCCCGACAATAACAGTGTAAAAGCTTCATACGCTTCTGATTGGGATAAATATCGGCCAGCTCGTTTTCCGCGGCCGATGATCTTTATGTACTGGCTAAATTCGTTCATTGTGTGACAACAGAAGTTAAGTAGTTAGGCTCCAACAAGTCTGAGTTTACGTTAACTTTGTGATTAATGGCATCCCCAACTATGACTAATGCAGGTCCTGTTAGGTTTATCGTCTCCAACAAAGACTCAACCCCAACAAGTGTTGAGATGTGGCAGGCATGTTGATTCGTGGTGCCCTGATCAATGATGGCAATAGGCGTATTTGCAGCCTTGCCATGAATGAAAAGTTGCTGGGCAATATCGGCAATGCGGCTAAGTCCCATGTAAAATACCAAAGTATCGTTAGATTCGGCATAGTTTTCCCAGTCCGCTTTGATTTTGTCATTTTTGAAATGGGCGGTAACAAAACGTACAGAGTGTGCGGTTTCTCTATGTGTAAGGGGTAGTCCCGACCAGGCCGCGCAGCCGGAAGCGGCGGTTACGCCGGGTACTATGGCAAAGTTGATACCAAGTGTTTGTAGGTGGGTGGTTTCTTCTGCCGCACGACCAAAAATGGAAGGATCGCCGCCTTTTAATCGAACAACCGTTTTCCCAGCTAATGCATATTTAGACAGTTCCTGACATATTTCTTTCTGTGTCATGCTGTGTTTGCCACATTTTTTACCAACAAACACCTTATGCACAGTTGGCGGGATCATATCGATGATTTCGGGATTAACCAGATAGTCGTATAACACTACTTCCGCCTGTTGTAACAAACGATGCGCTTTGAGGGTGAGCAGTTCGGCGTCTCCACAACCCGCTCCGACTAAATAAACGCATCCCGACTTTTGTGCTTTGGGATTGGAAGTTGCCGAGGCCTTAAAGTCAAATCTGGACAACCAGTTTGAGCGCATTTTAAAACTGGGTGTTTTGAACCAGGATAAGCTGAGATTAATCATACTGAACCTCCGTAGGAATAAGCAGGTGATTTTGTATTTTCGAGGCTGAAGAACTGTTCTCTGATAGCAGTTGTTTAAGGTCGCCTTTACATGAACCGCAGTTGGTTCCGCATTTAAGTGTTTCGCCGAGTTGTTCGACGCTATTGATGCCTTGTTGTTGGATAACATCAATAATTTGGTTTTCTCCGATTTGAAAACAACTACAGATGGTTTTTCCATTTTTGAATTCGGCAGGAACATTGGCCGTAAGCAGTTGACCCAATTGATTCGAGGTCAATGTTTCCTGGGTAAACAAACTGTCGATCCAATCACTGCTGATCAGTGTCCGGTTCGGGTGGAAATAAGCGACAAAGCGCAGTCTGTCTTTAAAAATGCAGACCACAGTGGCTGATTGGTTGTTACCATTGTCAAAATAGGACCATTGGCCCTCTATGCCTAACTTCTGGCACCAATCGACTAAATGCTCAATGGACTCTGAATGGGCGCCTATATATTCCAGCCCATTTTCGGTTTGCACTTTTGTCCAATAATCTAAAGGTAAGGTTAGGGCTTGTTGACTAAATATCTGAATATGGTTTTTTGTTGCGAATGGCGTCAGTTTCACCGCGGCATACTTGCTGTCCGGTTGACCCGATAAGGCATCAACACGAGAGCTAAAACAATTGCTCACGTTGGCGCGCGCAGACGTAATGATGTTCCAGTGTATAGGGGCAAATAAATTGCCTCGTCGCAGGCCAGAGTCAAAAGTGCAAGGCATTAAGATTTGACCATTTGGGCTTTCAATTTGAACCAGTTGGTTTTCTTCCAGTCCTAACTTTTGTGCATCCTTAGGATGTACCGCCAGTGTTGGCTCTTTGTTGTTACGGGCCAGGTTAACGGAGCGGCCAGTTCTGGTCATGGTGTGCCAGTGATCGCGAAAACGACCCGTATTTAATAAGTAAGGCCAATTGTTTGTCACCTGGCCTGGGTTGGTTCGGGCGATTACTGGAACAAACTGAGCCTTACCTGATGGCGTGAAAAACTGATTATCATCGAACATCCGGGCGCGGCCACATGGATGTTTTTGATTTACCGGCCAGCTAATAGGGCTGAGTTGGTCGTATTGATGTATGGTCAGAGACTGCAGCCCAGAGATATCAAAATCTCTGACGGGATAGCCATTTTCACCATTGTTCAGTCCTGAGAGTCGGGCATGTTCGGCAAAAATGTCAGAAGGGTGGTTATAATCAAATGCTTGTTCAAATCCCATCTTTTTGGCGACATCACACATGATCTGCCAATCGTGTCGCGCCTGACCGGGGGCAGGTATAATGGAGCGTTGTCTGGATATTCTGCGTTCAGAGTTGGTGACGGTACCGTTTTTCTCCCCCCAGGTCGTGGCCGGGAGTTTTACATGGGCAAATTCCAGGGTGTCATTTTTCTCCACACAGTCAGATACCACCACCAGTGCACACTGCTGTAATGCGTCAATAACGTCATGACGATTTGGCAAACTCACGAGTGGATTAGTGGCCATGATCCAAACGGCCTTAATCTTGCCCTGCTTGATGGCTTTGAACATGTCTATGGCTTTTAGCCCCGGCTTTTGGCAAATAGTGGGAGATTGCCAAAAGGATTGAACCCACTGTCTATGTTTCGGCTCTTCAATATTCAAGTGGGCCGCCAGCATGTTTGATAAACCGCCCACTTCTCTGCCGCCCATGGCATTTGGCTGACCTGTAATAGAAAACGGACCAGAGCCAACTTTACCAATTTTTCCCGTAGCCAGATGGCAATTAATGATGGCGTTGCATTTATCAACGCCTTGAATAGATTGATTTACTCCTTGCGAGAAAAACGTAATGCATCGCTCATTTTGTTTAAACATACGGTAAAAATCTAAAATGAGCTCTGGTTGAACATCACACGCCTTCACGACCGCTTGCAAATCGCAATCGGCCACTGAATGTGCGGTTTGCTGCCAATGTTCTGTATGTGCCTCAATGAAATCCTTATCCAATGCTTCCTGACGACTTAGATAATTTAATAAGCCATTAAATAAGGTGACGTCGCTGCCCGCTTTGATGGGCAGGAAAAGATCGGCAAACTGGGCGGTGGCGGTGTTCCGGGGATCAATAACTACAATCTTTAAATTTGGATTTTTCTCTTTTGCGGCCATCATGCGCTGAAACAAAACGGGGTGAGTCCAAGCGGCATTAGATCCGGTTAATACTAACAACTCTGTCAATTCAAGATCTTCATAATTGCAGGGCACGGTGTCACTGCCAAATGCGCGTTTATGAGCGGCAACGGCTGATGACATGCACAATCTGGAGTTGGTTTCTATATTGGCACTGCCGATAAAGCCTTTCATGAGTTTGTTTGCGACATAATAATCTTCGGTTAACAACTGACCGGAAACGTAAAAAGCGACAGAGTCGGGACCATGTTCCGCTATGATACGGCTAAACTCGTTCGCAACATGAGATGTCGCCTGTTGCCAGCTCACGGCCTTTTCGTTGATCTGTGGAGTCAAAAGGCGGCCTTCTAAGCCCGTGGTTTGCAGCAAGTTGGTGCCTTTTACGCACAATTTACCAAAGTTGGCTGGATGCGAAGACGTACCGCATAAATCCGTGGGTAATGTATTAGTACTGGTAATATCGACACCACATCCTACGCCACAATAGGGGCAAGTTGATTGCACGATATTTTGTTCAAATTCTGGTTGGGCCATCGTCTTCTCACACAAAAAAAAAGGCGCGTTGAATTACATTCAAAGCGCCTTTGCTTAATTAATTTGGGGGCTCCACATTGAGCAAACATTGCGTGTTATTACACGACTTGGGTTGGTCTTGGTTATTGCCAATGGCAGAATTATTTCAATCTTTGTACCATTCTGTTTTTACGAATGGCTTGTGGTTAAGCTATTGTAAATTAAAGATAATTTTCAAGTGTGTTACTGGCGTGAATTTCACCCAGCACACATTTAGTGCGTTACCTCTAACACAATCCTTCATTCCTCACCTAATTGGTTCAATATGCCGATTACATCCTGATAAATATCGGTGCGATAGACTTCTTTTATGGCTTGCTTTGCGTTTTCTGGTGAGCCTGCATATTGGCCACTGGCCATAAACTTACCCAAAAGAAACTGACCTTGTTCCACATCGGGAATATTGAATGGCTCCTGGTTAAAGGAAAGTAAATCCGGCAGATGCCTGTTGTAGTGGCCGATGCCAGTCAGGCAGTCACCAATCAATGAAGGGGCCAGAACTTCGATGGGTTCGTCTATGTACTCTTTCAACATGACTGCGGCTTCAAAACGGTTTGATGTGGATTTCAGCCAGTTACAGGCTTGTTGCAGCGCTGCCACCATAGCCAGGTACGAATTAGGGTGTTGAGCATGCCACTGCCTGGTGACCGATAAAATCTTTTCGGGTGTTTGTGACCAAACATCGTTGCTGGTTAAAACGGTCACGCCTATGTTTTCTCGTGCTGCTTTGGTATTCCAGGGGTTACCTGCACAAAACCCATTAATCTGATTGTTTGCGAGTGCTTTCGTCATCTCGGTCGGTGGGATAAATAAAAACTCGACGTCTTCATCGGCTCTGATTCCCGCTTTAATCAACCAATCTCTTAGCTGATAGTAGTGACAGGAAAAGGGGTAGACACAAGCTAATTTCAGTTTGGGCTCATGACAATCCTTACGATAATCGACGATCTGTTTTATCCAGGTGGCGTCGAGCGGTAAGCTAGGATCTTCTCCGCCATTTATGGCCTTCACTTGGTCGTACAATTCCAAAGACAGGGTAACGGCATTACCGTTAAAGCTCAGGTTCAGGGCATTGATTAGTTCGTTTTGATTACCATTGAGTCCCAGCTGAGCTGCGAGTGGCATAGGCGCTAATAGCTGAGCGGCGTCCAGAACTTGCCCTTGCAGTCGGTCTCGTATGGTTGCCCATGAAGGTTGTATTTTCAGATTAACTTCTAATCCCCAACGTTCAAATATTCCTAGGTGTTGTGCGACAACTAAAGGGGCGCTGTCGGTAAGTGCGACAAAACCTATGTCTAATTCTGTCTTTTCTAGAGGGAGTTTAATGGCAGAAAAAGGTTGATTCATTATTCGTTCCCACCAATCAGTTGCATCATTGAAATTAGGTTTTTAGCTACGTCTTCCATTTTTTGTCCGTTGTCCATCGCCATTTTTCGAATGGCGGAGTAGGCTTGTTGTTCAGTCATATTCTGTTTTTCTATGAGTAAGGCTTTTGCCTGATCCACCCATTTCCTCGACTCTAATTGTCGTTTGGCGTTGACCAGATCGTCTTTCAATTTCTGATATTCATTAAAACGTGCAACGGCCACATCTAATATAAATCGGGTTTTTTCTGGCTGAGTATCAGCCGAAACATAGGCGCTGACCCCAGCTTTGATGGAGGCCTCCATCAGTTTTGGATCGTCCTTTTCAGAAAACATCACTACGGGTTTGGGGTTATAAGCAGAAATAGTAGACAGGCTTTCTATGGTATCTCGATTGGGAGACTCTATATCGATAAGAATGATATCTGGCTCTGTCTTTTCGACTTCTCTCAATAATGAGACGCTAGTATGAACCAAATGTTTTACGATATAAGGTGAATCCGCCAACGCGGCTTGAAAACTCTCTGCACGATTCATATCGTCATCGATGATCAAAACCGTTAAGCTGTGTTGTTGAGAATTGATTTGTCTTGTTTTTGCTTTCATCTATTCGAGTCTTACATCTTAGGTTCTTTTGAACTGTTTAAGGTCACATCAAGTTTTGCACCATGAATGAAGTTAAAAAGTTTTGTTTGAATTAGTTCTTTTTAATCAATGTCTTAATGATTGGGTGAGGCTTGATGTTGTTAACTTCAGAGTTTGGGGTTGCACCAGTCATGATTAAAGTGATTGAAGCCTTGCACCAGGATGGTGAGTGTTCAATAAAAAATCAGGTCAGCTAATTTGTGGGTAACTTAAATCAGCGCTTTGTGTAAATATGTGACTCTGGCTTAACGGAGTTGTGAAAAATATAAGGAAAACTGCAGTGATAAGAGTATTGTTTTTTGCCCAATTAAAGGAAGTGTTAGATTGCTCAGAGCTGGTATACGACCTGCCAGAACCGTTAACGGTCGAACAATTGATTGAAAAATTGAGCAATAGAGGGGACATTTGGAAACATCACCTCAAAAATGGTCGGTTGATGATGGCAATCAATCAAGAGTTAGTGTCTAAAGATGCGGTCATTCGAGATGAAGATGAGGTTGCGCTATTTCCACCTGTTACTGGCGGTTAACGAATGTAATTCTTTGTGCAGATTGGTATAAAACAAGCCTCATATGCACAATCTTGGTGATAGCAAATTGAATGGTTTGTCTTTAATTTGTGCTTCGCCTGATGTTATAAGCTTGATTTTAAAGAGTTTGTCTTTTTTCTGGAATACAGAATCAATTGGTATGTTTGTTGTAATGCCTTTAGCAGAGATACACATTTTCAAATGAATTTTTGAAAGAAATAAGTGGGAGCATTTAGTAAGAGCCTTCATGTTAGTAGATAGTTATCAAAGACAATTCCATTATCTCAGGTTGTCCATTACGGATGTCTGTAACTTTAAGTGCAATTACTGTTTGCCTGATGGGTATGAATGCGAATCGTCCAGAAAATTTTTGACCTTGTCAGAAATCAAAAATTTAGTTTCGACTTTTGCACAGCTTGGTGTTTCTAAAGTGAGGATCACTGGTGGTGAACCTGGACTACGTAAGGACTTGAGTGAAATTATAGGTGTTGTGAAACAGACTTCTGGCATCACAAAAGTAGCCGTGACGACAAATGGTTACAATCTGGAAACCAATATCAAAAAATGGGTTTCTGCTGGGTTAGACCAGTTAAATGTGAGCATTGATAGTCTAAATGCGAATAACTTTAGATTGATCACGGGTAGTCAAAAGCATGCCTCTATTTTAGCTGGATTAGACAAAGCGATGGCACTGGGCATTCAGGTAAAAGTGAATGCGGTGTTATTGCGTCAGTTTAATTTAGTGGAGTTCGACACCTTTTTAAATTGGCTTAAAGACAAAGACGTCAGTTTGAGATTCATCGAACTTATGCAAACCGGGGATAACCAGGCGTTTTTCTCCGAGCAAAATGTACGTGGGGCCACTCTTAAGCAAAAAATCGAAAATGAAGGTTGGGTACCCGTGCTGAAAACAAAAGATGCGGGGCCAGCACTAGAGTACACGCATTCTGATTATAAAGGACGACTGGGCTTTATCCTGCCTTACGAAAAGACATTTTGTGATAGCTGTAATCGTTTGCGCGTGTCCGCAACTGGCAATTTGCACCAATGTTTGTTTGCAGAAGAAGGGTTAAGTCTGCGACATTTATTGCAATCACCGGAACAGAATTATGAGCTGCAAGAGTGGTTGCAACAGCAGCTAACAAATAAATCCGCAAGTCATGCGTTACATGACAAACAAACCGGTGCCACAAAACATCTGGCCATGCTGGGCGGATAAAGTTGGGCGGATAAAGTTGGGTGAGTAAAGTTGGGTGAGTAAAGTTGAGCTGGGCGAATAGCAGGTTTCAGACGTGAATGAATCAACAACATTTCCAAATGTCGCTGGTGTCGTGTTAGCTGGTGGCAAGTCCTCCAGGATGGGACAAGACAAAGCATTTCTTAAACGTGATGAGCAAACCATGTTGCAGTTTACAGCCCAACAGCTCAGATTAGCCGGGGTCAATGACGTTATTGTCAGTGGGTCAAAACAATTGTATTCAGGCTTCGATAAGGTGGTAGAGGATACGCATGTCGAACTTGGTCCGCTCGGCGGTATGTATTCGGTTTTATGTCAGTACCCTGAAATTTCCTATCTGTTATTTATTCCCGTTGATTTACCATTGTTAAGTCAAAATGGAATACGACCGTTATTATTGGAAACAAAACATCGTCCAGATTCCGTGATGTTTTCAGGTCAACCTTTGCCTTTGATGTTAGCTAACACACCGCAATGCCGCTCGATCCTTGAAAAAATTTTGAAACTAAACGAACGTTTATCCATTCGACATTTTATTTCGAAACTCTCGGTCACCGAGTTACAGCCAGATAATGATGACTATTGGTTTAATGCCAACACACCGCAAGAGTGGCAACAGGCCATACAGCGACTGAACGCAAATGTTAATAAGGATGATAGCTAACTCAAAAGCTATGCTTAACTAAAGCGGAACCGAATACGGCAAAATTGCATATAATTTGGTTGTGGATGGTGTGGTTCCAGTGTTGGTAAAAATGAGAAGAGTGTTATTACAGTTAACATTAATAAGTTTATTTTTTAGTTGCACAATGTCTGTGTGCGCTAAAGAAACCTTGTTAACCGAAAACTTAAAACAACAGGTTCTGGAAGATATCAGGGTATTAGCCAGTGATGAGATGGCGGGCAGAAAACCCGGTACTCAAGGTCATGACAAGGCAAAAACTTATTTGTTAAGTCGTTATGCGCAAATTGGTGTTAAGCCAATTAACGATACTTATATTCAGAGTTTTTCATTTGAACGAGCCGGAAATCAGGTGGTCGGAAACAACGTAATAGGTATGTTGCAGGGAAAACAATTTAGTCAAAGTTATATCGTTTTCACCGCGCATTATGATCACTTGGGACAACAAGGCAGTCGCATTTATAACGGTGCGGACGACAATGCATCGGGCGTATCTGCTTTGTTAGCACTGGCAGACCATTTTAAGCAAAACCCGGCACATCACTCCTTAATATTCATTGCAACTGATGGTGAAGAAGACGGCTTACACGGAGCAAAGGCCTTTCTTGACGATTTACCGATAAAACAAGACACCATTATGATGAACATCAATTTGGATATGATTTCATATGGTGGGCGTCGTAAAACACTATTTGTGGCTGGATCGCGGTCACAGCCAATATTGAAACAACTAGTTAAAGAGAGCATAAGTCAGGTACGTACTAAACGTTTCAGACTGAAAACCGGGCATGACCGCAAAAGTGTCGGTTTATATAACCAATCGAGCCGAATAAACTGGCAACAGGCAAGTGACCATGGACCCTTCATCAAAAAAGGTATTCCTTATTTGTATTTTGGAGTGGACGTTCATAAACACTATCACAGAAGAAGTGATGACTTTTCGAATCTGAATCAAGGCTTTTTTATTGATGCCGTAGCGGCTATTTTTCACATTGTCGATCAGGTTGATCGCGCACCTTTGCGGCAATTAAAAAGATAAGGCTTCACAGCTTGGCTGATAGGACCTAAGATAAGTTAATGATCATCTTATGATTCCTGTGTATGCGTTCATTATTTCCTGAATTAAAAACAAATCAAGAGTACAACATTGCCGTTTCTGGCGGACATCAGATATATGTCGAAGAAAGTGGAAACCCGCAGGGGATCCCAGTTATCTACTGTCATGGTGGTCCGGGTGGTGGCAGTGATCCTATCTATCGTCGATTTTACGATCCGCAGAAGTATCGGATCATTTTGTTTGATCAAAGAGGTTGTGGTTTGTCCGTGCCGCATTGCGCCAAAGACGTTAATGCCTTATGGCACAACACAACTCAGGATCTGATCAACGATATGGAGCACATTCGCAGTCATCTAGACATTAAGTCCTGGTTGGTTGCGGGCGGTTCCTGGGGCAGTACATTAGGTTTGTTATACGCGCTCGAATACCCAGATCGGGTTTTGGGATTGATCTTACGCGGTATTTTTCTGGCGAGAGCGCAAGACCTGGACTGGTTATTTGGCCAGACGGGGGCGGCTCAGGTTTTCCCTGAATATCACCGACAGTTTATTAAAGATCATGAATTCGAAAATACTAATGAGCTGTTAGAGAGTTTTTACCAGTTGTTGACAGGGGATAATGACCTGACTCAGTTGGCGGCGGCAAAGCAGTTTGCCAATTGGGAAGGACGGATTGCAAAATTAAAACCCGAAAACCTGGCGGGAGAAATGAGCCGTAAAGAGTCTATCGCCACAGCGATGTTAAATTGTCATTACTTCACTCATAACTCCTTTATTTATGAACACCAGATTATCAGTGAGATTGATCGCATATCTCATATTCCTGGTTTCATTATTCATGGTCGTTATGACATGGTATGTAAGGCAGAAAATGCTACGACATTAAGTGAATACTGGCCGAACGGCGCCTTAGAGATAGTACCTGACGCCGGACACAGTTGTTTAGAACCAGGCATTACCGATGCCTTGGTACGAGCTAGCAAACAAATGGCAGAATTTTTGGAGAAAAAGGACCAGTGATAGGATTAATTCAACGTGTTTCTATGGCTAAAGTCGAAGTAAATGGCACATGCGTTGGGAGTATCGATAAAGGGCTGTTGATATTGTTAGGTGTTGCTAGAGATGACGATGAAGCCAAAGCGAAAAGGCTGGTGGATCGTATCTGCAGTTACCGCGTGTTTCCTGATGACGATGGAAAAATGAATTTGAATGTGCAACAGGTTGGCGGAGAGCTATTGGTTGTGTCGCAATTTACCTTAGTAGCGGATACGAAAAAAGGCACCAGACCGGGTTTTTCGAGAGGCGCATCACCGGAACATGGGGAGCACATGTACGAATATTTTGTGAAGCTTTGTCGAGAAAAAGGTATAAAGGTACAAACAGGTCAGTTTGGTGCAGACATGCAAGTGAGTTTGGTCAACGACGGGCCGGTTACGTTTAATCTGGAAGTGTAATAACAATAATAATTATAAAGGTAGAAGAATGATTGTTTTTAAGTTGATAACTTATCTGGCGGGCGCCGTTACATTAGGTTTGTTTGGTTATTTATATAAAGTTATGGATGAAACCGGATATTTAGAGCAGGTCATGGCCATGCCTAAAGATGACATCATGACCTATCATATTGTCGCTGGTGTCGTAATTGCGTGGTTGTTGTTCAGCATGGTAATGAAGGTGATTTCCCGCGGTATCCTGATTGTTTTATTGGTATTTGCATTAGGTGCCGAGGGCGTATTTGTTGGCCTAAATATTAACGGCAATATAGTTGAACAAACGGATTATTTGCAGGAATTCAAAGATAAAGCCAGTGATTTACTTGAAGATGCAAAAGATAAAGCCGATGAGCTTATTGATAACTAGACCCAATTACCTCTTTTGAAAATTAGCCGGTTTTAAGCCGGCTTTTTGTTTTATTTGATGAAACGTGGCAATTCGTCGATCACAAACTGCTTAAAGGTACGCATCCGGTTTGGTAAGACTACATGACGATGGTGCAATAACCATAATTGCCTTGAAATAGGAATGGGCAGTGTGGTGAGTTTTACCAAGCGACCCTGTTGACAATGTGAGTGAATGCAAAACTCGGGCATGATGGTTATCCCCATTCCTGCCAGCACCGCATTTAAGAGAGCTGAGCCGTTGTTTACGCTAATGATGTTGGCTTCACCAGTTTTCAGCCAGTGTTGTTCTAAGCGTTTCTTAATTGAAGGAAATTCAGTCAAGTTTTTTAATACGTTGCTGACCAGTGGCGAATGGTGGTTAAATTTTGTTACCAATAAAGTATGGGATTCAAGATCACCAAAGGAATTTAGAGCGGGAGACGATTCTAAATAACTCGGACTGGCACAAGCGACCATGTCAAATTGGCTAAGTTCATAAGAAACCAGATTTGAATCTGCTAATTCCCCTGTTCGGAATACAAAATCCAGCTGATGATCCATTAAGTTGTCGATACTATCTCTGCACTGAATATTTAGGTCTATATGGGGGTGTTGTTTTCTAAAACTCGTTAACAAGTCGACGATAGGGGATTGCATAAATACATCTGGCAAACCAATGGAGATTTGACCGCTAAGCTGAACGTCCTGTTGGCATATTTTTTCTTCTGCATTTTTGACTTGCTCAAGTATTGACTTACAATCCAGATAAAACGCTTGCCCAGCCTTTGTCACACCTACGGCGTGGGTGCTTCGAACCAATAACTGTATACCTAACCTTTGTTCAAGGCGGGTTAGCTGTTTGCTGATGCTCGAAACTGATTTATGTAGGCGTGTCGCCGCATTAGACAAGTTATTGGTTTCCACAATTGCCACAAAACACAAATAATCATCAAGTTTGTTCATGAAAGTGAAGCTCCAATCTTATATCTATTAATGCTTTTGAATTATCTGAAAAAGCATATTTTCCATTTTGAAATTCAGTAAAAGTTATTTGTTGATTAACCTTAAGTCAATCTATTTAAGGAGAGCGTGATGAATCAAAAATATCAAAAGATGTTGGTAACCTTTTGTGTATACGACTTTATTTTGTTGGGGCCATTGGCATTGCCCTGGGTTAATCAAATGGCTTTAGGCCTGCTATCTAGTTTGGATGTTTGGTTAGGTGGTTCCGTTTGGCCAGAGTTTTCCCCGTTGCATCTCGTTCTCATAGGTCTATTTGGTACTTTAGGTGTGTTTTGGGCTTACTGGCGATTGAAACACTTAAGTGTTGAGATAGGTCGATTTGAAGGTTACCTGCGTTTCATACTGGGGAGTTGGGCATTTGTTGGCGCTTTGTGGAGCGGTTCCATCGTATTGTTGTTAGTCGCATTGTTAGAGTTTGCCGTTGGTGTATTACACCTAAATGTTAAGTCTGAGAAACTACCGCAAACTTGGGTTTCTTAAGTCAGGTTATGCTGTTCGATCTCTTCAGGAAAGTGAAACGTTTCCTGTTTATTGATCAGTAGAATATGGTTTTGCATTTGTGGCACAGCAAACATATATGGAGAGTGAGAAAATGTCTGAGCAACTTGGTTGACTAGCTTATCTCGCTTTTCATGTTCTGGGTATAAGCAGTTTAATATCAACCAGCCATCATTATTTAAACATTGGTGAACTTTATCAAAAAAACTGATATGACCTGCGTTGATAGATGAGTCAGCACCATGAAATAAATCAACGATTATCCAGTCGAAAGTCTGATTTTGCTTTGCACATTGATGCACATATTCGAACGCATCAGTTTCAACTATGTTCAAGTCGGCCCCACTAGGAAAGACTTCACGGGTTAACTTAATCACATCTGGGTTTGATTCAACACTGGTAAATTGCACATTTGGTTGACTGTGTGTCAAATACCTTTGTATCGATTGGGCGCCGCCACCTAACTCTAAGACTTGTTCTGGTACTCGGTCATGAATTAAGGGCAATAACATCACCATACAATGAGGTAAGGCGGGGCGATATGGAGGAGATAACTCAATTGCCGATTGCACCACATGGTTGATTGTAAGCCACATATGTTTTTTGGACTTAATGACCTCAATACGAGTATCGGCGCGTTGCGAAAAGTATACTTGTTGGCAATGTTTATCGGTTTGAAGAATTTGCGCAAGATTCATGAATCGTATTAAATAGCCTTAGTCTATAAATAATAAACATAAAATAATTTAGATGGTTTCACCATATTTTATTGCCAGGAGAGAACAATATGTATCAAGTAGTTGCGCCACAAAGTGAGCAAGAGTGGGAACAGTACTATGAGATACGATGGCAGATATTAAGAGCGCCATTACAGCAACCCCGCGGTTCTGAAAAAGATGAATATGAGCAACATGCTTGGCACCGCATGGTTAAAGATGAATCGGGGACAGTAGTTGGTGTCGCTAGATTACATTTAGTCAGCGCCGAAGAAAGCCAGATACGTTATATGGCGGTAATAGAACAACATCGACGCAAAGGCCTAGCGACCATGATGTTAGAGTCACTGGAAGCAATTGCCCGACAAGAAGGCGTGCAACGCATTATTCTAAACGCTCGAACCAGTGCAACAAACTTCTATGAAAACCTGGGTTATGAAGTCACTGGCGATGCGCCGGAAATATTTGGTGCAATCCCTCATGTGCAAATGTGTAAGTCGCTGGAGAATGCCGAAGTGATTATTCGCAACCCTCAGTGGTGTGTCGACCTCCAGAACATCTGGCACCAACAGATTCCCATTACACAGTTAATGGGGATCCGTGTGTATCAATACACGGGCTCGACGTTTGAGACTCGCGCCGCGCTTAATCCAAACATGAACCTTCATGGCACCATGTTTGCCGGTAGTATTTATTCTCTGGCCACTTTAACGGGCTGGGGACTGGTGCACCTTATGATGAAAGAGAAAAACATCGAAGGTGATATTGTTTTAGCGGACGCTGATGTTCATTACCACAAACCTGTGACTGAATTGCCACGTTCGGTGGCGCATTTTGAAAACATAAAGGGTGACTTTAAACCTTTATCTCGTAATAAAAAGGCTAGAATTACGGTGCAAGTGGAAGTTTTGGACGATCAAATGCCTGTTGCTAAGTTTGTTGGCCAATATGTGGTGATCCCCAAAAAAGATAAAAAATAATGTCACAGCAAGGAATTCTTTATGACACCAGCCCAAATTGAACATGTGCAAACGTCTTGGGAGCAAGTGGTACCCATTGCTAAGGATGCAGCAGCCTTATTTTATGATCGGTTATTTGCAATAGCGCCTCATACTCGATCTTTGTTTGGCGAGGATATTGACGAGCAAGGCAAAAAGCTGATGACAATCTTGACCACAGTGGTACGAGGGTTAAAGAATTTCGAAAAACTCGAAGTTGCAGTTTGGCAACTCGGGCGCCGACATGCGGTTTACAAGGTCAGCGATGATGACTTTCAACCCGTTGCCGAGGCGTTGCTTTGGACGTTGGAACAAGGATTGGGTGGAGCGTTCACGTCTCAAGTGAAAGAATCTTGGGTAGCGGCCTACACGGTGTTGGCAGGAGTGATGTCTGGTGGAATGAACAGTCAGTATGCAAACTTTGATGTATGGAAGGCTCAGCAAGTTGAAAACTAAAACCGTGAGTATCATTGCTGGCGGTTATCTTGGCCAGCGATTAGCGACAGCGTTAAGCTTATTAAATTACTCGGTTAAGTTGTCTTTTCGAACAAAGCTGTTAAAACGAGAAGATAATTCAATAAGTGCTCATTATTGTTCACTCAATAGAGGACAGCTAGAGTTTGATGAAGGCTTGTTTGATGCGGATTGCCTCGTGATTTGTTTACCTCCTGGGTTTAAACAGGGATTGGGTGATTTTTATGCACAACATACGAAATGTCTATTAAATGAGGCCCAGAAAGCGGGAGTCAAACAAGTGATTTTCACTAGTTCGGTGGGAATTTACCCTCAAAGTGGTATTTTCGATGAAACCAGTGAGTTACATGTCTCTAGTGACAAACAACAAGCCTTGTATGATGCGGAACAGACAGTGTTAAGCTCGGGGTTAAAATATAAACAGGTGTTAAGATTGGCGGGATTAATTGGTGACAATCGCCATCCAGGCAACTTTCGGGTTAATTTGTCATCATCTAACTTAAGCGGAACGGTAAACATGGTGGTGATAGATGACGTAGTGCAAGCCATCCTAACCCTGATTAATTCGCCCGTTACTCATTCAAACGTATATAACTTGGTGTCACCACACCATCCACAGAAGCCGTGTTTTTATCGTTATGCTCGTCAGGCGATAAATAATGCCGAGGTGTCCGCTTACCATGGAGTCAGTGATGGAAGTGGTAAGAAGGTTTGTGGAGACAAGATAGAACATGAAACGGATTTTGCTTATCAGCACCGTAACTTGTTTACTGCGATAAATTCGCTCTAGCTTTTTGGGCTCGAGTTAAATACTTGTCTAGTTCATTGGCAAAGTTCTGTTTGTCTTTGTCACTGAACTTTGCCTGACCGCCAGTTTCCATTCCTGAAGCACGCATTGTGTCCATAAAGTCTCGCATATTAAGGCGCTGACGAATGTTCGATTTAGTATAAAGCTCACCTCTAGGGTTTAGTGCCGTAGCCTGTTTGTCTATGACTTCTGAGGCTAGGGGAATGTCGGCTGTGATCACCAAATCTTCCGGATTAACTTGTTCAACAATTTCGTTATCCGCGACGTCGAAACCAGCCGGAACTTGCTGGAACTTTATATAAGGTGATGGCGGTACAGACAGAAATTGATTGGCAACAAATATGACCAAGGTTTGAGTTCGATCTGCCGCTCGATACAAGATTTCTTTTACAACAACCGGACAGGCATCCGCATCAACCCATATATTCATCATTTACTCCCAAATAAAGCAGGCAGTTTACCTTTGGCTGAGTTTCTAATCAAAGTAAGTTCACATTAGGCTATGTTTAATTTCAAACTCGTTATTTTTAAGACAGCTACTACACTATTGATATTCCTAATTTTAATTAGCCTCTTTAACTGAATTTGATAAACCCAATGATAGTACGAATACGGTTGTTCACCGCATGGATAGTGCTTTTGGCTAGTATTTTTGGCAATGACTTAATGGCCGAAGAAAAGAATTGGTTATTGCGAAACTATTCAAAAAGTAACGGCTTAAGCCAAAATACAATAACCGCAATTATTGAAGATAAAAAAGGTGTGATTTGGGTCGGCACGCAATTTGGTATTCATAAATTTGATGGTTACGAATTTACCGCCTATAACCGCAATCGTTTAGAGCAAGGTAAGGGGTTATTGAACGATCACATTCGGTCGTTGGCTGTTGATCATCAAGGGCGGTTGTGGGCAGGCACGGACAAAGGTTTGTATTATTATTCGCCAGAAAAGAATAATTTTGAATTATTTGGTGAGGATATCTATTTTCACGCCGTTGAGTCTCTGGCCGTAGGTCAGGATGGAATGTTATGGGTCAGTGGTGACAATGGTCTTTACCAGGTAAAACCTGGAAGCAATAACCTTGAACGGGTTGCCCTTGAAGGGGAAAGTATCACCAGTTTGATGGTTTATGGTCAGATGCTGTTTTTAGTGGCTAATGGGCAGCAGGTGCATCAGATTGTTGGTGATAAACACCTTGTAAAAACTAAATACATAACGCAGACCAACCAACGTGTTGTAGATATTGAAATTCTGTCAAAAGACAATTTGCTGGTCGCCACATCTACGGGCTTGATGCATGTTGCGGAAGGTCAGGTGGTTAAGCTCTTCCCCATGGGGTTGCAGAATGTAAACACCATCACGCGAGATCCGCAAGACAATATCTGGGTGGGTACCAGTGGGGGACTGTATCAAATTTACGGCATACCAAACGATAAGCCTGAGTTGCAGCCCATTAATAGTAACTTGCCCTTGCAACAAGTCATCTCTGTTTATGTGGATTCTCAACAGTTAATTTGGATAGGCTCGCTTAACGATGGACTGTTTCTGCATAACTTAACGTCGGATTGGATTTCGAATATTAGTGTTGATCCGAACAAAGAATTTGCGACATTAGGTAAAAGTATAACTGCCATAACTATGGATAAAACAGGGGCTATTTGGCAGGGCAGTAGTCAAGGCATTGCCAGATTGGACTGGCAGAATCGAATTGCGTCGACTTATCCTATTGGCAAAGCGCATGGTGGGATATTAAGTCCCGTATCTGTTTTGTTTGAAGATTCTGATAGCCAATTGTGGGTGGGGTATCGAAATGGCCCACTTGCTCGTTACGTCCCGGAGTTAGATCAGTTTGTTAGCGTAACCCCTAATCTGAAAGTATTGATCACCAGTATTGCTGAATTACCGGATAAAACTTTGTTGTTCACAACACGAAATAATGGCTTTTTCATATTCAATCAAACGACGTTAGCGTTGTCGCAATTTAGCCAAAAAACCTATTCACAGTACGCATTGCATAGTGACCGTTTACAGTCGAGCCTGGTGACCGAACAAGGGCAAATTTGGCTCGGCAGTTTTGATTCCGGTCTTTACCTATACGATCCCGTCACTCATAGAGTGTTAAAACATTATAACCAGAATCAAAGTGTGCAATCGCTGGAAGGTAATCTGATTCTGTCTTTAATTCAAACAAACGAATTTGAATTATGGGTGGGGACCGCAAGCGGACTTTCATACATCAATCTTATTCATGATGAAGTCATAAATTACGGCGACAAACACAAAGCGGCCGGGCAAACCATATACAATGTAGGGGTCGATGAGTTTAATCGTATCTGGATGTCCACCAATATGGGTATGGTTATGTACGATCAGGCATCATTGTCTTTCCGCCAATTTACTCAGGAAGATGGATTGCCGAACAATGAATTTAATTCAAATGCGATGAGCCTGTCTGAACGTTACATATATGCTGGAGGGGTAAGAGGCTTAACGCGAATTGATGTCAACAAAGTTCCTCCCATCGGTCGAGCGCCAATTAGCTTGTTAACCGATTTCTATTTGGCTGGCAAAACAACGACCGTGTTTAGCGATCGTTCTCCCTTAGAAAAAGCACTAAACGAGACTAAGAGTTTGGTTCTGGATTATGATCAAAACGGCTTCAGCTTTGGCTTCTCTGCCGTGCATTATCAGACTCCCTTAAAAGTGCAATTTAGATATAAATTGTCACCATTAGATGATGATTGGTTGGAAAGTAGTTACAAACATAGGTTAGCGACATACACAAACCTGGATCCGGGCAAGTACGAATTTCAGCTAACGGCCAGTTTAAATGGCAGTGACTGGGGACCGATAAGAAATATCGCTATTACTATTCATCCAGCTCCTTGGCTTTCGCCACAAGCTTACGCTATTTACACCATATTTGTGCTCACTATATTGTCTTTGATGGTGTTGTTGTGGCGAAAACGCCGTTTGTTTGAGATGGAATCTTTTGAAAAAATAAGAAAAAAAGAACAGGAATTGTCCTTAGCGTTATGGGGCAGTGGTGATGAGTTCTGGAATTACGATGTTGAAAACGGGACTATTTATCGCACCAATCAATTAGAAGAGTCTGCTTACTCAGATGTGCAAAGCCCAGAGGAGTATGAGAGTTTTGTGCATCCGAAAGATTTACCTTGGGTGAAGTCATCTCTGGCGTCATGTATAAATGGTGAGTCTGAAACATTTGAATTAGCCTTCCGCCTTAAACGTCTCAGTGGAGGTTGGTTTTGGGTCATGTCGAAAGGCAAGGTAAGTGAGACTCGCGATGGCAAGACAACAAAAATATCGGGGGCCAACAAAAATATCGACTCTTTAAAAAGAGCGCAGGAAGCTTTGAGACTCGCCAATGATGATCTGGAAGATAAGATCAGTGAAAGAACCAAAGAGTTACAACAGAGTAACAACGAGCTAACATTTGCCTTGGACGAACTAAGAAGCGCCCAGGAGCAGCTGGTGGAGTCTGAAAAGATGGCTAGTTTAGGTAACATGGTAGCGGGCATATCACACGAAATAAATACCCCCTTAGGTGTCGCAATTACATCTTTGTCTCATGTTGAGCAAGAAACGAATGAAGTCATGCGCAAGCTGGAAGATAAAACATTAACGGCCAATATTTTTGCTCAATTTGGCAGTGAGTTGAAAAATGGATTACAAATGGCGAACCGCAATTTACATAGAGCTGCTGAGCTGGTGAATAGTTTCAAACAAGTCTCGGTGGATCAGTCTAGCGAGTTGAGTCGTAAATTTGAGTTAAACCAGTTGATTCACGACACGGTTAATACATTAAGGCCTAAATTTAAACGCACAAACATTGATGTTGAAATTAAATGTGAGCCACACATAACGATGATCAGTTATCCTGGCGCGTTGTCGCAGGTTATGATGAATATGATGATGAATTCATTAACCCATGCATTTAGTGAGGGCATGGATGGTAAAATCAGCATAATTGCCAAATGTGATGATGATTCGGTTTTGGTGATTTACAAAGATTCCGGTTCTGGAATATCAAAAGAAGATCTAAACCGTGTTTTTGATCCTTTTTATACGACCAATCGAGCCAAAGGCAATACCGGTTTAGGCCTGCATATTTGTTATAACCTGGTGACACAAAAGCTGCGGGGCGAAATATTACTGAATACGGAAGAAGGCGCTGGCGTTGAGTTTTACGTACGCATACCTTTATTAGTGGATACGGTCAGCGCTCTAGACTAAGGGATATTTTTAGCTAGGGAATTTTTCTAAATCAGGCTAACATGATGAGCATGGTAGGCAACTTTTAGTTGCAATAGGCAAACGGATTTGTTGATAGAAAATGATTCAAACTGAAAATACTTTGGAGAGCGAAGGCGGTGTTGCATGGGTGCACAATGAGCTATGAAATGGATGACAATATGTCACCGATTAGAATGAGAGAAAGTCAGTTTGATTCTTTTTTAACTTCACAACTCGAGCCTTTTTGGCAAGAGCACGCCGTAACTGATTTTTTTGTCAATGATCAAAAGCTTCATATCCATTATGCCAAATTATTAAATCCTGCGGCTCGACAAGCTGTGGTTGTCTCACCGGGACGCGTTGAAGGTTACCTTAAGTATAAAGAGCTGGCCTACGACTTATATCACCAGGGTTACTCCGTTTTTATTATTGATCATCAAGGCCAGGGGTTATCGTCTAGGCGATTAAGTAATGCTCACAAAGGTCATGTCGCTGAGTTTCAAGATTACATAAATGATTTTTCCCAGTTGATAAGTGATGTGGTAAAGCCTTCTTTTCACGGTGAGTTGTACCTTTTGGCTCACTCAATGGGTTGTGCCATTGGTTTGCGGTATGTACAACAATTTCCCGATACCTTTAAAAAAGCCAGCTTCTCGTCTCCAATGTGGGGCTTCCTTTCTGGGGCCATGCCTGATGTAGTAGCAAAAAGCATGGTGTGGATGGGGTATTGGTTAACTCAGACGTTTGCAAAGGAAAGTGCATATTTTTTTGGTGGTACCGATTACGAAGCAAAATCATTTACCGACAACGAGCTAACGGGAAGTGAAGCTCGATACCAGTATTTTAGAAACATCTACCAGCAAATGCCTGAACTGCAGCTTGGCAGTATTACATTTTCTTGGTTAAAGGCATGCATTACGGGTTTGGAAGACGCCTATGAACATTTGGATAAAATTCGTATACCAATTCAGGTGTTGCAGGCAGAGGACGAAACCGTCATAGATAATCGCGCGCAAAATCGATTCTGTCAGAGATTAGCTGAGTTTGGTCAACCTTGTTTTGGTGGAGAACCGTTAGTGATATCGGGCGCTAAACATGAGTTGTTTATAGAGTCCGATGATAAACGTCAGTTGGCGTTAGAAGCAGTTTGGGAATATTTTAATTCATGATTGCGGTTTCGGACTTTTTGCTTCAAAGTTTAGCTACTCAGAATTAAACCCACTGGTGTAGCTCCGTCATGGTGCTGCGTACCTATTGAGTTTATTTGCTTGCGGTAGCAAGTCCAACACCAAAACACATAAAAATTCCCCCACTAAATCGATTTACAATTCGGCCTCCTTTATTTGATGCAAACCAAAAACGTGCTGACTTAGCCAGAAAAGAATACAGTAAGTGAATAACAACCACTAATAGACTATAAGTTATGACCAGCAATAAAAACTGCGTCGTATAACCTTGATTAAAGTTAATAAACTGAGGAAAAACAGACATAAAAAAGAATATAGCCTTGGGGTTCGTTAACTGCAGAGCAAGGCCTTCTACAAACTGGAGTTTTCTACTTTTAGAAGGTTCATCGTTCAATTCTATTTTTACAGGTTGTGAGCGCCAAAGTTTTATACCCAGATATATTAAATATGTAGCACCGATGTATTTCATTACTGTAAATGCAATTGAGGACGAGACTAATAATAAACCTAAGCTCGTAGCTGATATACCTGCTACGATAAATGTGCCAAACGCTATACCCAAAATACCACCGACCGCACCTTTTACCCCATAGCGAATTGTATTTGTTAAAGTTAAAACAACACCAGGGCCAGGGCTTAACACTGTGATGATTGCGATTAGTACGAAGATTAAATAATTTTCCATATTTCTCTCATTAAAATAGTGCTTAAAGTGGCGCTCTTACCTTTAATTTTAAAACTCCAAAATGAAAAGCTATGCAGTTAATTTTGGGGGGAGTCAAACATAACAATTTGTTTCATGATGAACTAGTGAAGTGTTGAGTTATGATGCCCATTTCACTTTCCTCAATTTAGTTATTTTGATTGAGCAAATGAAGTTCCATTTGCACGTTACATCTTTCATATGGTGAAGTAACGCCTTCAATGTGTTTAAAACCTAATTTTTCGTAAAGGCCAACTGCTGGTGTTAAAACGGAATTGCTTTCTAAATACAGTCGTTTTATTCCCATCAATTTTGCTCTTTCAATAATTTTTTTACCTAAAAGTAAGCCAATGCCTTTACCTTGAGCTTTAGGTGACACTGCCATTTTGGCAAGCTCATAGTTGTTCATATCCAGTCTTATTAACGCACAGCATCCAACAGGTTCATCTTTGTCTAATGCTATTAGGATAGTGCCAGATTGATTTAAGATATAGCCATCAGGATCGTTTAAAACATTGAAATCTGGCTGTTCTAATTCCCAATATTTGCTTATCCACTCAATGTTTAAAGACTTAAAAGCTTCGTGGTATTGAGGTGCGTAATCAACGACTTTGATGTCTTCAATTTCTTCATCTACTCGCGAGCTTATCGGGCGATACCTTAAATGTCTTTCAATTACCGTCAATGCTTGCCATAGGTCTATGCCTGCCTCTAGCTTTAACTGTTCCATCGCTTGGTCAATTGCATCACATTGTTTTTGCATCTTAGGAATCATCGCTTTTGCGCGACTATTTAACTGCACTAAGGTTACGCGAGAATCTTCACTTGATTTATAACTTTCAATTAAATTAGCCGTTTTCATTTCTTTAATTATCTTACTCACTGAGACGTGAGAGTGATTAATTTCTTTTGCAATATTTACGACAGAATCTGCCCCCTTGGAGGCAAGCATGTAAAAAACCGGAAACCATTTGGGTTCAATATTAAAACCAAACTTCTCATAGGTTTTTTCTGCGTCGAGAGATACTTGAGCTGCTAGTTGTCTTAAAGCTGTTCCTAAAGCAATATGCCCTAATTCGTTAAATGTCTTCATATATAACATGTCCGTAACCAGTTACGGATATATTATTGAATACAAGAATGACCTGTCAATCATTTATCTCTTATTATTTTAATTGAAGTTGTTCGTTGCGCAGTGCAACAACAAGGTAAGCAATAAGAATGTTTAATTTATCTTTAGCTTGTATGCAGTGGGGCTGAGTTCTTAACAGCTTAGATGATACGCAAATTGGAGGTCATTCCGGTAGTCAGTGCAAACTGAATGAGATTCCAGCCAACAGCATGCTGGAATGACGGGGTGATATGAAAGGTGAGTTCCTCTTTTTAGTAAAAATTAAACTTTTCATTAATTGCGGAGGTTCATAAATGAGGTTAACACTATTGCTCAGGACAAAAAATGTCATTCCTGAAGAGCTTCAAGCGATATTTGGCACTTCCGGTAGACTGCGGAGGAAGTAATATGGAACTTCTCTTTTAAACACAGGAGGTTGCGGCCAACACCATGCCGCAATGACGTTTCTTCAAATCTTGGCGGGTGGGCCTAACCTGAAATGTCTGGGGCTGTTATTACCGTTAAGACCAATAAAATTGCCCCTAGAAGCAAGACAGGGCCAATATAAATAATACCAAGGTTTCTTTTGAGGTAATCTAAATCACTAAACTCTTTTACCAATTGCAAGAAGTTTGTTGTTAACTTTATAAAAGCAACTTCTACGATCAGAACTCCACAATACAATATTCCAAAACTCAAACCATTGCCAAAAATAATGTACTTATCAATTAGCTCGCTTTTTCCGAGAGCTTCAAAAGTGATAATTAGCACTTCCATTATGAAGAAACTCACAGCCAGTGAACTAGCTCCATATGCATAACCAATTGATATGTCATGGTCTTTGCATTTTTTAAAGTTATATAAGTAACTCGCTACAATATGTAACTTAATTAATCCAATCATCTTTTAACAAAAATTCTCATTCTAAATTTTAAATTCTTTTGCAGCCCTTTAATATTTTTCAACTAAGGTTTTAAAGTAACACTTTTATCTGACATGACCCTTCTTTTCCGTTAGTGCCAACAACTGCCCTTAGCTTTAATTGGAAAAACGTCATTGCGGCGAAGGCCGCAACCTCCTGCCAATAAGCACAATAAAAAACTGTACTAACCAACTTCACTATTTCGCCTACATTATACTCATGCAATCAAAAGGATTTTGAATGTGAAACTGCCTACCGTTTATATCATCACAAACAATCACAACACCACTTTGTATATTGGCGTTACCAGTGATTTAACAAAACGTGTATATCAACACAAAAACAAACTAATACATGGATTTAGTGCTAAGTACAATCTCACTAAACTGGTGTATTTTGAACAGTTTGAAGATATGGCTAACGCCATTGTTAGAGAGAAAAGGCTCAAAGAGTGGCATAGACCATGGAAGAATCGATTAATTTCAGAGTTTAATCCATTGTGGTTGGATTTATATTCCAATAACATTCTGAGTACACTGATGGAGATTGCGGCCAACACCATGCCGCAATGACGTTTCTTTGATTTACTTTTTGAGCGCCTCAAGCTCGCTCTTTATTACCTATCAGATGAAATCAAAACCAGAAGGTTATTGATGAGGGGTTGTGTTGTAGGCGTATCGTAGTGCTTATAGGTTCAAAAAAGGTGAAACGATTTATCGTTTCACCTTTTTTGCTTAACTACTCAAAGAACTTTTCGTTTGCTTTGACTGTTAACGGGTGGTAACCGTTTTTAGCAACATCAAATACTCGTTTACCAAACTTTTTGCCTTGTTTGGTTTGGCTCAGTGCTTTGTACAAAGGTTTGACTAGTTTGTTACGACCAATGGTTAAAAGGTATTGCTCAAGTCGAGCGTAAGCTGGTTTGTATTGGTTTCTAACCGCCATTAACAACCAACTGTGGGCAATCTCATTGTTGGTGCTTTGTGTTAGTTTAAATTGTTTATCTAACGCGGCCAGCTGTGCCTTGCTTAACTGTTTAGGCATGTTGTTTAAAAAGTGCAGCCATTGATGCACCGTCCAGCCATTTGTTGTTAGCTGGGAAACTTGTTTTTTGCCGTTTAGCCAGCTTTCTCTTTGTTGATCGACTTTAGAAAAGGCGTCGGATTTTGGAATTGCGTGGTTAGCCGGAATGCCAGGCTCATAAATCCACTGTTCGATGCGCTTACGGTCCAAGTTGTATGGTTTGATCAGTTTTTTATCGATATAACTGATAAATGTTTCGGTATCTAAACTTTGAAAAGCGAAATGCTCAAAATAATCCATTAGAAACTTATCGAAATTGTCTCGGCCAACTGCAAATTCCAGTTCACGAACAAATAACGCGCCTTTTTCGTAAGGGATATTACTGAATACGTCATCTGGATCTCTGCCTGTTAAGTCGATAGTGAAGCGTTGGTCCGCTGGTTCAAGGCCTGCGATATCTTTCTGTAAGTCTTGATAACCTAGCAGTGCTTCCATGTCATATCTTTCTTTGCCATAGATGACTTCCATGATGCGATAAGTCAGATATGTGGTGAAACCTTCATTTAGCCACAAGTCGCGCCAACTCGCATTTGTTACCGTATTGCCTGACCATGAATGAGCTAGTTCGTGGGCAATCAGCGCTACGAGAGATTTGTCACCTGCGATAACGGTTGGTGTGATGAAGGACAAGCGTGGGTTTTCCATGCCACCAAATGGGAAAGATGGTGGCAGGATTAATAAGTCGTAGCGGTCCCAACGGTATTTGCCGTACATTTTTTCCGTGATTTCTAACATGGACTCGGTATCGGAAAACTCTTTTACGGAAGGCGTCACCATACTTGGTTCCGCGTAAATACCTGTTCTTGGTCCCATGGCCTGAAATTCCAGATCACCAACGGCAATCGCAATTAAATAGGAAGGAATGGCTTGAGGCATGTCGAAGTGGTATTCACCATCCCGTTGAGTATCAGGATCGTTGCTCGCACTCATAACCGCTAGTAGCTGTTTAGGCGTTGTAATTCGTGCGGTATAGGTTATACGAACACTTGGCGTATCTTGTAACGGGATAAAGCTTCGAGTATGGATAGCCTGACCCTGACTGAATAAAAAGGGTTGTTTTTTACCTGCCGTTTGTTGTGGCGTTAACCATTGTAAACCGGAAGCCGAAGGTGAGGTGTGATAATAGATTTTTAGTTTGTTGCCTTGTTTAGGTAAACGTATGTTAAGGGCACTGCCCAAGTTCGGATCTTCAGCACCTATATCATAGGCCAGTGGCCTTTGTTTGCTGGTGACAGCCAGTATGGTTAAGTCTCTGGTATCTAAAGTCAGGTGAGTAACACTTGGGTCGAGTCTTTTGAAGAGAATGTCGACGCTGCCTGATAGGCGAGAGGTTTCAAAATCCACATCGAGATCCATATCAATGTGTTCAATTTTAACTTGTTCGAAGTTAGCGTAGGAGTGGGGATCTTCTACCGCAAAAGCCTGCATGGCGACGGTAGCAACAATGGCAACGAGACTTTTTATTAGTATTTTCATCGTATTATCTTACTCTTCTGATTCAGTTACGAAGAGCAAGATAATGACATAGTTCAAGTGCCTCTGCATCGACAAAAAACTAATGCGAGGCGTATCTTAGTATTTAAATTGTTTAACCTTTTTGACTAATCCGGACTCCAGTTCAGCCAATTGAATGATACTGCCTTCCATGTTTTGCGCTTCTTTCGCTAGGCCTTTGGCCCCCTGATGAATTTGCTCCATGGTGTTTTTGATTTCATTTGTAACATGGGATTGCTCTTCGGACGCACTGGCGATCATGTTATTCATGTCAGAGATTTGCGTCATTTGATCGGCAATCTGGTTGAGCGCGTCACTGGTGTTATCGGTAGAGGTGATAACCAGTTCGGCCAGTTCTTTGCTTCGCGACGTCGCCTGGACGGAATCCGAGGCCTGAGATTGCAATGATATAATGATGTCTTCTATTTCTTTGGTCGAGTCTTGAGTACGTTGAGCCAAAGTTCTGACTTCATCGGCTACCACCGCAAAACCTCGGCCTTGTTCTCCTGCTCGTGCGGCTTCAATCGCGGCGTTAAGTGCCAGTAAGTTGGTTTGCTCTGCGATGCTCTTGATGACATCTAATACACCAGTGATGTTTTCACTGCTGGTGTGCAGTTTACTAACCACGTCTGACGTGTTGTTCAATTCACTCACCAATGAAGAAACCTGCTTCAGGTTTAGATTCATTTGCTGACGGCTTTGCTCTGAAGTCTGTTGCGCTTCGGAGGTGCTTGCCGCGGCTTGTGTCGCGTTTTGCGCAATATCTGCGGTTGCGGAGTTGAGTTGCTCCAAATGAGACAAGGTCACTTCGGTCTTCTCAGATTCGGTGTTAGCTTCATCTCGAGATTTCTCGCTGGCGCGTTTTACCTGGGTGGCAATATGGTCAAGCCCATGTGTCGTTTCCGCCACGTCTACAACGATTTTTTGCACTTCTGAAATGAACATATTAAAGCCATTGACCACCTGGCCAATTTCATCATTGGACTGATAGTCAATGCGCTTAGTTAAATCGCCGCCTCCCTGGGCAATATCGTCCAATAAAGTGTTTACGCTGTTCAGGGGTTGCACCACAACTTTATTGATAATAAACATGCCTAAAAGGCCCGTTAATACGACAAAAATCAGCAAGCCAGCCGTCACATTTATTGTCGCATTTGAGATTCTGGAGTCTGTTAACGCTGACGACAGATACAGTTGTATGCTGCCAATAGCCTGACTGTTTTGCCACTTCAATGGGATTGAAATAACTGACAGTGAGTCGTCCGTTATTTTGCCAGCAGTTCCTAATAACTGCTGGCGGTGATCTTTAACTTGGATCTGGCTGATATTTTCGTCTTGGATAAACGCGTTGATAATGTTGGAGATAAGCGTTTTGTCATAGGAATAGACGGGCTCTTCCAAAATGACTTTCAATTCATTCTGTAAGGTTTGTTGCGTTTTTAGCCATTGTTCTTGTTCGCTGCCTGATTGCAATTGATAACTGACAAAAGAGACCAGAATAAATACCAGTAATAATACTGCACTCAGTGCCGCCGTAACTTTTCGAGAGATTGAATTCATAAATTAATTACCTTGATACGTAAGAGGGTCGAACCAGAGTTCCGGGCGGTCTACTGGGGTTTGTTCGGTTAACAATGGATTTTCCAATTCAATAATGATCCGATCGGTCACATTGGCTTGGTTAAGCGCGGCAGTAACTTGTTCATCGGCAAAGAACATGTTTTCAAAGGTGCCATCGGCGACCATGTCATTGAGCGCCTTATTGAGAGTTTGATATAGAGACTGGTTATTTTTATTGATAAAAAAGTAAAGTGGTGCGCGGTATTTAATAATGACGTTTGGTTCAACAACTAAGTTGAGATCGGCGTAACGCTTAATTTCGTCCCAGGGTTCATTTATTCCCCGCGGAAAATAGTCAAACCTTTCACCTTCCAACATATAAAACAAATTGGGATACTTAAGAGTTTTAGCGACGGTCAGGCCATTGTGTTCAAGTATTTTGGTATCGGGCCAGACTTTTCCCTGACCCGCGACGAATTTCTGTAAGTCTGTAAGGTTTGATACACCTGCAAATAGAGAACGTCGCTCTTCCTTAACTATGGCGAGGCGCATACCCAGCAAGCCTCTAAAAATAGGGAAGTAGACAGCCTGATAATCGCTTTCCAAGTCTCTCGATGTCATACTCCACATAACGTCAAGTTCACCGTTTTTAACGTCGTTCAGTATTCGGGTATTAGAAACATTTTTGTCATCGGCATAAGGGTAACTGTAGTTAAGGTTTGCCCTCTCTAGTGCTTTGATTAGCAACTTATGCGGCAAAGAAGTGTCTTGTGCGTAACTTTGTATTTTCACCGTGTCGGCGGATATTGAAAAACTATAAAATAAACAAAGTGTTGATAGTAAAAAACGACGGTACAGCATCATCGTTACCTCGGGTCATTTCACAATTTGGTTGATATTCGTTCAACCAACATAACATTGTTATTGTTCCAAATTTTATCCATACGTATGCATTGGTTTTGAGCTGAGGTTAGAAAAAGCTTTAATATCGATTTCGGTAGAAGTCGTTAAGTTATACCAGAATTGGTATTAAGCAAAAAGGCTGATAGAAAGTCCGTCACTCATGTATCATGTTGGTCATTATATCTAAACGACTATTTGAAGAGTGTTTAATGCTGAACATCGTATTATTTCAACCTGAAATTCCACCAAATACCGGCAACATCATTCGCTTATGCGCGAATACAGGTTTTCAACTTCATTTAATTGAGCCACTTGGGTTTGACTGGGAAGATAAAAAAGTCAGACGAGCGGGGCTGGATTACCACGAATTTGCCAATGTAAAAAAATACCCTAATTTTGACGCTTATGTTGAAGCACACCCAAATAGCCGTCTATTTGCCTGCACGACCAAAGGCAAAAACTTTCACAGCCAGATAGAGTACGAAACAGGTGACAGCTTGGTGTTCGGACCGGAGACTCGTGGGTTACCAGATGATGTTTTGGCAACAATGGATAAAAACAACTGGTTGCGAATTCCTATGCAGCCAGATAGCCGCAGCATGAACTTGTCTAATGCGGTTTCGGTATTTGTTTATGAGGCATGGCGACAACTGGATTTCGACGGAGCCTGTTAAGAATATTGGTTGTGATCCAACTTGGTTTGGGTCATAACTGTTTACATTTTCAGTCTTGATTACTTTGCGACATCGAAACTGGTCTTCTATGCTTATGCACTATGGAGTGACACCAGCGAGTCGGAATAATGAAGATTGGACATTCGCGAACTTTCATCCTGCTCATATGTATTTGGTGTGGGCTAATTACGAGTTTTAGTAGTGCGGCACAAAATCACACAGAGTTTTTGCCTATTGCATTACCATCGCAACATGTGCTGGAATCAAACGTTCAGTTTGGTCAAGATGCGCAGGGTCAGATCTGGCTAGTTTCTGAAAGGGGACTCAGCGTATATCGAGATATTCAGTTTGTTTCTTTTAGAACGCTTGAACTTGGCGCTAATGTAATCAGCGCCAGCTTTATCGGCAATAACGTTATACTCGCAACAAAAAAAAATGTGTTTCAAGTCAGCCTGAGTAACCCAACTAGCGAAGTTGTTACTTTATGGCAAATCAATGACAAACCGGACTCGGCAAGTACACAAACCGTGTTATCCCTGTTGGCTCCTAAGCCGAGCCGATCTATTGTAAAAAATAGTAAGCCACCGGAACCTGCTAATCATGTTTATGTTTACACCAGTTCCGGTATTTATTCGGTAACTCTTCCTAATCCTGATATTCCTATTCAACAACATAGACCCCAGTTTAGTTTATTGCGCTCAATTGAAGCGGCCGAATCGCTCTCCGTAAGCGCAACGTCACAAGGTTTGTTGTTATTGGAGAAAAGTGGTTTGCTTTTCTATTCCTCGATTGATGAAACTTGGCAGTCTGTACATTTAAATATGGGGGTAAAAAGTGTCGCCGAATATGATCACCAAGTGTACTTATTGCGAAATGATGGACGTCTTTTTGTTGGGGATCCCTTTGGTTGGGTGCGACCGTCAGGATTCAAAGCGATTACTGAACTTGACAACGTAGAAGGTTTTATCAGCGGTGAGAGTAATCTATTCATAAGGCAAGATGAATATTTGCGCCCTGTTTCTCGTCCTGAGCTTAGGATAAAAGAGGCAAGTTTATCGTCAAACGTATATTTGGATCGCAGTAACAACATTTGGCTAAGTACACCATTTGATATTCAAGTAGCCTGGTGGCAACCCTTAACGTCCCACTTTGTCTCTATTGACAATCAGTTAGAACGATTTGGTAGCCAACAGCTTGACCAATCAGGTCAATATGCTGTTTCAAGAAGTGCCCTGTTTCAACTCAAAAACAGTGATGGTAATCTGCAGTGGCAAGCGATTTATCAATTTGACAACGTTAGCAGCCAAGTGCCAGTTGAGCGCGTTATTAATACGGATCAGTATTTATGGTTGGTTAGAAACAACAATCTTCAAGCACTTGATAAACAGACGTTAACGATTAGTCATGAAATGCCTCGTCAGACAGATAGCCTTATTCTTCCGAATGATCGTCACTCAATCTTGTCCATTACAGGCGATCAAATCCAGTCGATCACGGGAGAAGGCAGAATTGTAGCCGAGCAGGCTCAATGTTTGAGTTCCTGTTTACCTAATTACAAAATTTCAGATTATTTACGCGGTAAAGGCATATTGTGGCTTGCTACAAACAAAGGCTTACATTCTTTTTCTTTGGATAATTTGACGTTCAGTGAAGAAAGGTTGGATAGTTTGAATCAGTTGTCCCCCTTATTGTCACTTCAAAAAGCCAATGAAGAAACTTTGTGGCTGGTATATCCGAACAAGGTTGCGGCATACAACATGAATTCAGGTACGTCGGCTTTGTATTATAGCCAGCTAAATCGGATATTTGATGCGAAAACAACAACTAATAATGATTTGTTGTTAAATACGCAAAGAGGCTGGGTTCAGGTGTCCTTTTCAACGGAATCGCAAAATTTAGTAAGAAACAATTTTGTTGTGCAGCAGGTTTATCAAGATCAAGATAACCAATACCTTACTCAGGTGAAAAATAAGTTGGTATTGGCGGATGATCAGGATGAATTGCAGTTGGCGTTTAATATTGGTAAACAACACCCTGCGCAAACATTAATGGTTCGTTTTAAATATAAATCCGACCAAGATTGGACGGTTGTTTCTATGTTTAATCGGTCTCTAACACTCAAGAACTTGAGGCAAGGGGCCAATCAGTTGCAACTACAAGCAAGGTTAGAAGGACAAAACTGGCAACATGCAAAGACACTGAACTACATATTGCCATATCGGTTCTTTCAGACGAAATGGGTGATCGTTTTCATTGCGTGTTTCTTATTAGCATTGTTAATGGTCATTGCCTACGAAAGGTTAAACCGCGTCAAAGTCATGTTTAAGACCATTAAACAACAAGCTTTTATAAGTTCGTTGTTGGACTCGACACGAGAAGGTGTCTGGATTGCAAATCAAGACCGCGAAATTCAGTCAGTTAATCAAGCGTTTAGTGATATTACTGGTTTTAGTCTAGCGAATGTGGAAGGGAAGAGTTTTCAGTTGCTTACCGATTTTGGGCGAAATCATGAAGTGGAAAGTTTAATTTGGCAGGAGGTGATTAAGTCTGGCTTTTGGGCTGGTGAAGTGTGGAGCAAAAAAGCGGATGGTGAAAAAATATCAATTGATATGTCTGTAACTCGGGTGGAATCTGAAGATAAACTAATAGGTAAAATGGATGTCAAATATGTTGGCGTGTTTTCAGATGTAACATCCAGAAAAAAATCTGAGCGCGACTTACGCCAATTGGCCACTCGTGATCCGCTCACCAATCTAGCCAATAGAACTCTATTTATTGAACATGTCAAACATAGTATTGAGACCATAAGTCCGGCAAATCCGCACTTTGCCGTTATGTTCATTGACTTGGACAACTTTAAAAAAGTAAACGAAAGCCTTGGGCCACTTAAAGGCGATGAGTTTCTGCAGCAAGTGGCACAACGGTTGGCAGATTGTTTACCCAAAGGCATTAGCATAGCGCGTTTGGGTGGGGATGAATTTGCACTGTTGATTCCTAATCATTTATTCTCAGGCGTTCCTGCATTTTTCATCAAACGTGTGGCGACCGACATCCAGAGGGAATTACAACCAGCTTTCTATCTGGATAGAACGGAAATAAGCATAACGGCCAGTATTGGAGTTTCTATTTTCCCTAATCACGGGGATAAACCTGAGCTGTTAATGCGTTGTGCGGATACAGCACTAAACCGAGTGAAAATAACTGGCCGAAATAATTGCCTGGTTTATGACCATGTAATGGATGATTTGGCAAATGATAAGTTAAGTTTAGAAAGTGAGCTGATTTCCGCATTGCATAATGACGAGTTTTTGGTTTATTACCAACCTAAATACAAGATCCAACAAAATCAGGTAAGCGGTTTTGAGGCGTTGGTTAGGTGGCAAAATCCGAACCGAGGCTTGGTGCCTCCGGATCAATTTATTAGTATTGCAGAAGATAACGGCTTAATTCGCCAGCTGGATTTTTGGGTGTTGCGACAAGTATGCAAACAGATCAAGTATTGGTTAAAAACAGGCGCATTAAATGGAAAGGTAGCCGTTAATATTTCGGCATTGAATTTCCAGCAGGCTGAATTTTGTCAGAGTGTAATAAACCTTATTTCAGAAGAAGGCGATCTAATTCCTTACATTGAACTAGAGATCACTGAAACCGCAATGATGCGGGATCCTGACCGAGCGTTAGAAAGTGTCAAAACTTTGAGAAGTAAAGGATTTAGCATAGCGCTAGATGATTTTGGCACAGGTCATAGCTCATTAGGTTATCTCAAGCGTTTCCCAATTGACCGAATTAAGATTGATCGAGCGTTTGTGCAGGATATTGAATATTCTGCACAAGACCGCAATATCGCTTCGGTCATCGTTCAATTGGCGAAACACCTCGGCATTGAAGTCATCGCAGAAGGTGTTGAATCTGAAGCACAAGCCTACTTATTGCACGTGATGGGGTGTAACGAAATTCAAGGTTATTTCATCAGTCGACCAATTATTGCTGAGCAAGTGGAGCAATTTTTGACGGTGGATGCACAAAAGTTACAACAAATTGCTCATGCAAACGAAAGTTAATCGCTGTCAATTACTTAGGCGTATTTTTCTGATATAAAGTAATGAGACGAGGTTTTATGTTTCGAGGTAGCGATGATAAGTGAAATGATGGCATTAGTAGTTGGAATGTCGATAGTTTTTACGTTTTGCTTGTTGAGTTTTGCTTATGTTTTACGCAGGCCTCAAATTTTAATTCCATTGCTCTCCGTTGTTGTACTTATTCCGTTTGGTTTACAGGGATTGCAAGGTGAACCAACCGAAATCAATAATCCTTTATTGCTCTTTATTTCATTAGGCTTGGGTCTTTCTGGGTTTCTTTTGTATTGGCCTTCGATGTTAAAACAAGTCTCTGAACATGTCGCGCAGTGGGTTACATTAATTGGGTTAACAACTGTTATTCTCATCAACCAGTTGTTTATCAACAACCTCTGGTTATTCTGTTTGCCTGCCTTTGTTTTGAGTTCATTAGCATTATTGCAATTTGTTGATCATTATCGTCATTTTTCAGAGCTTCACGATGGTTTGCAGGAGGAGATAAAGGCTAAAACCGTCGCAGTTGGGTTGGATCTAGCAACGGGTTTGCCAAATAAATTGGCATTTTCTGATCGCGTGGATAAGTGGCTGTTAATAAATCCGGAACAGCAACTCAATGTAGTGGTATTTAAGTTCAGTCATTTTTCTGAACTAAATGCTGCAATCGGTCATCAAAATGCAGATGTGGTTAAAGTACAATTGATCACTAGGCTCAAGAATATACTTCTCAATCATAAAGGTTTGTTACTTTTATCTGATAGTATCGACTCTGCATTTATGGCGACATTGGGTGGAGTAGAGTTCACTCTAGCGGTGAATGACAATGAAGATAATTTTGCCACTGAAAAGTTATTAAATTTACTAAAAAAAACCATCAGAGAACCCATACTTGTCAATGCGACAACCGTGGACATAGGTATTGAGTTTGGTGTTGCGACTTATCCTGAGCAGGGCGTTAATTCAGAAGATCTGATCGAACACGCATTTATTGCACTCAATACGCATAAAGCAACGGGCAGCTCGGTTTATTTCAATAAAAAACTACAAAAACAGTTGTTGAGCAATAGAGCGGTCATCACTCAGTTGCGTGAAGATCTGGAAAACAAAAAGTTCGAATTGTATGTACAGCCGCAAATTAATTTATTTGATCAAAATGTAGTTGGTGGGGAAGTGTTAATTCGCTGGCGCAGGGATGACATGGGTATCCTTGATGCTGCCAAGTTCATTGAGCTAGCTGAAGAATCGGGGGTGATTTACCCGCTAAGTGTTTGGAGTTTAGAGCAAACTATTATTAAATTAGCGGAAATCCAGCAGCAAGGTTTACAACAATATTTGGCTGTAAATATATCAAATAAAGAGCTATTCCATTCCCAGTTGGTTGAAACCGTTGGACGCCTCATCGACAAGTATCAAATCAATGCTGAAAGCCTCATATTTGAGATTAAAGAATCTGCTTTCGCTCTAAATCAGAATAAAGCTCTGCAGGTCACCAGATTACTACAGCAGCTTGGCGTTAAGGTAGCGCTGGATGATTTCGGTAAAGACCAGAGCGCAGTGAGTGCTTTTAATCAGTTTTTGCCGCATTACGTTAAGGTGGACTGTCGCTCACTGAACATGACTAAAAAAGGTGATAAAACTAACACTTACCTTAACGCCATAATAGGCCTTGCGCAATCATTGAAAATCCCAACGATTGCTCAGGGAATCGAGTTGGAAAGTGCGGTTATGCAATTAAAAGATATTAATTGCCAAGTCGGGCAGGGTTATATATTCAGCAAACCCTTCGAATTGTCTGGATTCGATGTTTGGATAAATCAGTGGCAGCGTCAACAAACCCTGTCAGAAGACAGCGGGCACCTAACATCCGAACATCGAGTCTCCGAATAACTCTGCTGTTAATTATTCCTGGCAGTTACATACGAATAAACCAATTGCGTCAAGAGTTGACCCGTGTCATTGCCTTCTCCGATTGGCGCACCCTCACATAAGTGAACATATCGAACATTGGGTAAGGCAGATAATTGATGAATATAGCTAATTGCCTGCTCTACGCTAAAACCGCAAATACTGTAGGCGCTGGCTCCCGCATTTTTTATTGCGTCTACGTCTAACTCGATACCGATCGGGGTGCTCGATTGACTCAAGTATGATTTGGCGTTATCTAACGTTTCCTTGAATGACATTTCCTCTCGCATAAAAATTGATTGGAAACTGGTCACTGGGAAATTGGCTTTTTTGAGGCCATCAACGGTTGCCTGATTGTTTTTTTGTTCATGCATGCCAATCAAGTAATATTGACCAAGTGCTTCCTCTTCGTAGGCATATCGGAAAGGGTTTCCAGAGTGTCTGCCTTCCATTGGTCTAAAATCCGCGTGGGGATCCAGATTGCTACAGGATACTTTCTGGCTTGTGGTTGTCGACAGCGCCTTGATAAGCGGGTAGGCATTGTTATGTCCGCCGCCAATTAAAATCACTTCAAAGTCATGGCTGAATAATGCCTGTAGAGCATGTTCCAATCGACTATCCAATTTTTGGCACAAGCTTCTTAATACTTCAACATCAACGCTTTTCCCATCAGAGTCATAACTCTGACTTTGTAAGTCTGAAGTATCAATTTCGCCTAGGACTAAACACTGGGACCAATCAAAAAAATGGTTAGATTGTTGATTTAGAAAGACAGACAAGAAGTTGTTCCAACCGAGGTGGGCCCCGCCGTTGCCGCAATTTGCTCTTGGACCAATGTCTTCTGGGACGCCCAAAATGATGTATTTTACATCTTGCTTTTTGGCGCTAAGCAGATTTTCTTCCAGAGACAAAGACGACGTTCCGAATCGAGCGACATCGGCAATGTGTTGCTCACCTGGTCGCTTGTTCTTAAACGGTATGAGGAATTCTTCGGATAAATACTTTATAGATTCAGACATATTTGTGATTTCACAGGGACAAGATGTCCCTATTCTATATCTAACGGGTCGGCACTTAAAATGGTTCCTGTGCTGTCAGCATATAAATGATCGTCTGGTAAAAAAGTAACGCCTGCAAAATTGACGGCGACGTCATCTTCACCTGTGCCTTTATCATCTGCAGCGACCGGTATCGAGTTGATTGCTAAGATCCCTATGTTGATGTCTTCCAACGCATCCACTTCTCTGACGCTGCCATAACAAACAATGCCTTCCCAATTGTTTTCTGCCGCGAGCTCGGCGATTTCGCTATCGATGAGACCTCTTCGTGTAGAGCCACCTCCATCAATAACTAATACTTTTCCACGACCATCAACATTAACTATTTTGGTTAGCAAGCCATTATCTTCATAACATTTTAAGGTTTGAACCTGGCCGCCAAATGAGGTGATGCCGCCATAATGTTCAAAAATCGGGTCCAATACATCGACTTGTTCAGTAAACATGTCGCATAACTCAGAAGTGTTGTATTCCATACTGCATCCTAATTTCTGCGTTGTTTGAGCTATCTCAAGTATATTAGCCAATTTTTGCATTACCAGTTGTTTGTAAACGAAATTACTTAGGTTTGATGATCAATAAATGGCGCTTTTGTGTATAAATACTAGACTTAGTCTAGTAAGTAGTAACCCATTTATACTTTTCAAAATGCCAGGTGGCGCGTATGAACACGTTATTGCAGAAGTTATTAGTCCCGGTTATCGCAATTCTAGTCATCAGCTTCTTAATTGTTGCGCTTTACATTCCGGCAGCCGTGCGGGAAAACGGCATTGAGCAAATGGTGGAAAACTCCAAAAAAACCACTCAGCAGTTCAAGACGATTCGTGGTTACTACACCAAAAATGTGGTGGGAAAAGCAAAAAAATTTGGTATGACCCCTCATTTTGAGCATAAAGATAAAGCAGACTTTTTCCCACTTCCCGCCACCATGATCCATGAGATTAGTAGCGCATTAAAGAGTCAGGGAACGGAAGTGAATTTATACAGCCCTTACCCGTTTCCGAACCGTTCGGATCGTCGATTGGATAGTTTTCAGCAAGATGCCTGGAATTTCCTAACTAAAAATCCCAAAGATACTTTCATTCGCGAGGTTGAACGTAACGGCAAACCCTTTTTGCGAGTTGCAATCGCTGATCCAATGCAGGCACAGGGCTGTGTCACTTGCCACAACACGCACCCTGATACGCCCAAAAATGATTGGAATCTAAATGATGTTAGAGGGGTCTTGGAAGTCATTACGCCGCTCTCCGCGATGCAAGAAAGTAGTAATTGGTTAAGTACCAAAGTAATTGGCATATTATCTTTATCGTTGTTAGCTGCGATGGGAGCGTTAACAATGCTGTTCCGCAGGATAGTGAATAAGCCATTGCAGGATATAGAAAACTCTGTCAACGCCATTGCATCCGGTGATGCAGACCTAAACAGAAAACTTGACGTAGAATCCGATGATGAACTCGGTCGTATCAGTCATTCTTTCAATAAATTCATGGAAAAATTGAAAGGCATTGTCACCAATTTGGTGGCGGTTTCTGACGGGTTAAGAGAGCACGCCCATCAATTAAAAGATATGGCAACTGGTAGCACTGATTTCGCATCTCAGCAAAGAGAAGAGTCTGAAATGTTGGCTACAGCCATCAATGAAATGACAGCGTCTATTGCTGAAATTCGGGAAAGTTCGGCAAAGGCAGCGGAAAGTTTAGATCAGGTCAATGACAATGTGGATTCAAGTAACGAAGAGACTAAACAAAACGTCGATGCCATTAATACGTTATCGTCGGACGTGTCTGCCGTTGTAAATGTGATTTCTGAGTTGCAGCAAGAAAGCAATAACATTGGGGCGGTCTTAGATGTCATCAAAGCTATCGCAGAGCAAACCAATTTATTGGCGTTAAATGCGGCGATTGAGGCTGCGAGAGCCGGAGAACAAGGCAGAGGGTTTGCGGTTGTTGCAGATGAAGTAAGAGCTTTGGCAGGCAGAACGCAAGAGTCTACTATCGAAATTCAATCTACGGTTGAGCGCTTACAGGAAAAAGCAGCTAGTGCCACTAAGGTAATCGATGCAAGCACAGAACATACATCTGACTGTGTTGATCTGTCGAACTCGGTTAGTGACAAACTGATCACGGCTCATGATCAGGTTGATCTATTGGCTGATCTCACTCATCAAATTGCCAATGCTATTAGTGAGCAAACCAATGTTAGTCAGGAAATTGATCAGAATGTCGTCAGATTAAACGATGCAGCTTGTGAAATACTAAACGAATTAGACCGGTTGAGCGCCCTGACTGATAACTTAGATCAGACTGCCAATGAAATTCATGATGAATTAGGTAAGTTTAAGGTTTAAATTGATACAAAATTGAGGCCGCTGAAAATAGGTGAATCATCAATTTCTAGCGGCTTTAGCTTGATTCAACAGGCAGAACTCGAATTTCACCTCGGTATTAGCCTATCCTTGGCGACTGCATCAGGACCATCATCTATGCTGTATCGGATAAAATGTTTGTCTTCGTCAATTTTTACCAAATGATTTGTTTTACGTGGGTCGCCTAGATTCGTTTTTCTAAATTGTTTTTCTGCCCAGACAGTAGCCTTCTCAAGCAGTTATTATCTCCCAATAATGTTTGAAGATCTGATCTGGCAGGTTTAATACCAATCTGCATAAAGAATTGGTCATTCAGCGTGAATGAAAAAGTGTATAGGCAAGGCATTGATTGCAGAGAATGGTTGTTCCCTTGTTAAAATCAATAAGGACAATATGCTCCTGCATTGTCCCCTTACCCCACGTCCCTGTGGGGCAACGCAGCATAT